>Ga0209913_1000004_pt1 | contig 392584 bp, 346 predicted proteins | sample PersoiDNA2013203_FD_185805 | JGI IMG/M metagenome (GOLD analysis project Ga0209913, IMG submission 185805) | Permafrost soil microbial communities from the Arctic, to analyse light accelerated degradation of dissolved organic matter (DOM) -... | ecosystem: Environmental > Terrestrial > Soil >... | reverse complement strand
AAGGTCGGCGACGCCATCGGCTACGACGACCGGCTTCGGCTGACCCGCAAGTGCCTGGAGGTGCTGTCGTGAGCCTCGAAACCATGATGGCCGGCGCCGTGCTGACTGTCGGCGTGGTGGCCGGCGGGTGGGCCTGGCACTCGCACGCCGTGTCGACTGCGCGCCAGGAGGGGTACAGCGCCGCCGTCGCCGACGGCAAGAAGCGGTACGACGAGGACGCTGCCAAGGCGCTTTCCAAAGAACGCAAACTGCGCGACGAACAGGCCGCCAAGGACGACGCCGCGCGCAAGGATAAGGAACGATACGATGAAGCTCTCGCCGATGCTCAGCGCCGCATGCGCGCTGGCACTGACCGCCTGCGCTGCCCAGCAGCCAGCCCCGTACACGCCGCCGCCACGGCCCCAGCTGGACCCGCTGCCGGTGGACCTGCGCCTGACGAACCTGGAACGCCAGTTGTGCCAGAGGTGGCTGCTGATATTCTCGGCCTCGCCGCAGACAGTGACAGCATCGTGCGGAAGTTCGACCGGCTCACCGAGCGCTACGACGCCTGCCGCGCGCTGAATAACGGGGTGACCGACATGCCCTGATATACTGGATGCATGTACAGTATTGGCATCCATCATGAACGGCAGTAGCGTCTCCAACAACTGTTGCCCGGCCACGCCGCGCTGGATAGGCATGCCGGTGAACCTCATCCGCCTGCGCGCCGACGGCCGGCGGCTCACGCGCGACGAGTTCCATGCCGCCGAGCCGCTTGCGGGCCGCCTGATCCTGCGGCCGACGGACAAGTTCCAGAACGGCGGCGGGGCCAGCCACATTGCCGAGCTGGCGAAGCTGGGTGCGAGCGACCACGGATTCGTGGGTGCGCCGCTGTTCAACCCGGTAGTCGAGCGGGTCGACCATCGCGGGATCGTGCTGAGCGGCTACGAGACGCGGCTGGTGGAGGGCGCGGTGCGACACGTGGAGCAGGTCTGGCTGGTCACGTTCCTCGCGGCCGGCTCCCATGTTGCTACCGATTAACCCTTTGACGCAGCTCAAGGCCCGCCACGCGCGGGGCCCTACAATGCGTGCAGGGAGGGGCGATCATGGACAACATCACCCGATTGAAAGCCGCCGCTGCGCTGCACGCGATGACGGTGTTGCTGAACGAGCTTGACCGCGTGCACGGGCCGGGTTACGCGAAGGCGTTTTTGGAAGAGCATCAGGCGGCGATCAATGCCGCGCTGGCGACCATCGAGGGAGCGCTAGAACTGCGGCGCTGGCCGTCGCCTTGAGGCGCCGTCGGCGCAGTCCGCTGTCGAATATTCCTGACAGCGTTCAGCACCCGGGCGCCACATTTATTACCGCAGTGCCATCATGCCGGCACGACGACACCGGAGGGAACATGGCGGCCATCACATACGAGCGGGCGACACAGAGCCTGGCCCAAACCATTCGGGCGCTGACGGAAGAGGCGCGCGGCAAGCTGGACGAGGACAATCAATCCCCCTGGGACATGGCGAACGGCGCGGTGCGCGCCTGGCGCGACATGTTCGGTGCTGATGTACAGGTGAAGGACGTTGCAGCTATTGTGCGGCTGGTGGATGAACTGGCGGCGGTGGACCGCGCTGGGGCTGGCGCCTGGCACCTCACGCCGGTGCTGCATCTGCGGTGACGGTTGCAGGGCGGTCGATATCAGGTTGCATTAGCGTGACAGCTAAAGGTGTATCCCAACAACGCTCTGAATTGCTAGTTTCTCAATACGCAGAAGCATTTACGCGAACTCCAAATCCGGATACGATAGCTAACCGCACAGGTCTGCCAATGCTTCGCAGAACTTCTTGCTTACTCGGCCATATCTTCGCCGATCAGCTTTGCAGAAACATGTCCAATCCCCGCCGCATCCTAATCGTCGACGATGAAGTCGACGTAGCTAACATCCTTCGCGATCTCCTTAAGACATTCGACTTTGAAGTACGCGTTTGCTACGACGGCTCCTCTGCCCTCGAAGTGGCATCTCGTTTCGATCCACACGTAGCCCTAGTCGATGTTGGCATGCCCGACTTTGATGGTTTTGAGGTGGTTGCTGAGCTCCGCCGTAATCCGCGCACCCGCCATTTACGCGCAGTGTCGCATAGCGCTTGGGGCGATTCGATGACGATGACCAAGGCCTTTGCTGCCGGGGTCGACGAGCACACTACAAAGCCAATTTCGCTCGAGCGTCTTTTAGAATTGGCTTCAGAGCAATATTGGGAGCATCGCCCTCTATCTCGCGTTCTTCGTTAGCCTACAGCGTAGGGCCGGATTATTCCTACTGGCTCATCCCCGGCTCCCTTTTGCTACCAATTCTGAGCTGGCTGCATGATCACGTGATAGCGTTTTCTGACTGGGCGCGCTTCGGCCCACCGGACAAAACCCGCCCTATGACCTCAGCGGGCAGGCCAGCATCCATTAGAAATTCATGTGTCAGATCGATGCCTATTTTTTTTGCAAGCTTCAGAGCAGCGTTCACAATTGTTTCGTTAGCATCGTCGCTTCGTCGATCTTGAAAGGGAGGGAGAGAGAGGGGAGTGGTCATTGTCAGAGTGTACGAGAGTTTTGTCACGATGCTATGACAATTCGGTCTGCGCCGTGGGCAGTAGCAACATCATGCAGATTTATGCGCACAGTCAACAGCGCCCGGAAGAATAGGCCGTTAAAATATTTCGATGCCCGTCGGATATTGCGGTAATCGAGAGCCCGGTGAGCCAAGTATCGCCGCTGAGGAGAGTATGCACTACTTGTGCACTCAACGATATATTGACAGGATTCGAACCAGCAGCCATCGAGAATGCAAGATTGACTCGGCTGCCGGCTTGTAGTGCCACCGGCATACGTATTGCAACACCTTCTGCACTGACATTCTCGGTGCGAATTTCGTATCGAACGAGGGTACCGACGTGTTCGAGGAGGCCACGCACGCGCATAATACGCCTTTCGGACTTCCTTTCATCTTTGGGAGTGTGCGGAATCGTGGTCGACATAGACTAATCACATTCCTCGCAAACAATATATCGCACTATGCAGTCGGCGCATCAAGACCATCCGCTACCGCGTTACTGATCATGTACTCACAGTATCGCACGTATGAAACCATCTCGTCGAATGGCATCTTCCCGACAATGAAGTCTTTCTGCATCGCAGCGATTACGAGTCCAGGCGGGCCGACAACCTCGTTGAACTGCTTTACCAAATCCTCACGGCTTGCCGCAAGGGCCAGAGCATCAAGCGGCTGGCCGTCGAGTGATAGGGACTGATGTAATATTGGGGACCGAACGTAATTCATGGGCAAAGGAGTCCGCGCAGTTGCAAAGGATGGTGTCAAGTTTCAAAGAGCGCAGTTCGCAAATGAGCTGCGACTGAGCATGATATCTCAACTATCGTCATATAGCGGACCTGTTCGCGGTCAATGTACGCACTGCGCCATTAATCTTGCGCCGCAGCACGATGTAGATCCTTCGCCCTAATTTGCGTGTACCTGGCAAGCATCTTCCAGTCGCGGTGGCCCGACACTAGGGCGACCTGCTCGATCGAATAGCCCTGTTCGAACAGGCGAGATACGCCCTCGTGCCGCAGATCGTGGAATTTCAGGTCGACGATGCGAAGGGCATTGCAGGCGCGCGGGAAAATCGTGCTGACGGTCCCCTCGGTAACGGGGAAGATAAGGTCGCCGGCTGGCTGCCGTTTCACGATATCGAACGCCTCGCCGAGCAGCGGCACCTCCTGGTCGTTGCCCGCCTTTTCCGTCGGGTGCTTCCGGTTGCGGATGATGATCGTGCGATCGGCCTCGTTGAGGTCGGCCCATTTGAGATTGATGATCTCGCCCAGCCGCATCGCCGTCGCAACCGCAAACCTGATGATGTCCGGCATCGGTACCCGCTGCCGGGTGCCCTTGGCGCGGAAGTGCTCGCACAGCTGGTCGATCTCCTCGGCGGTCGGACGCCGTGTGCGTTCGCGCGATTTCGTCGAAACGCCAAGATGCGCCAGGCGGGCGCGCGCATCCGATACCGCAGACTGGTCAACGGGCATCCGCCAGATAGCGCTGGCCGTCTTCAAAATGCCGCCGATATAGGTGAGGTCGATCCCAACGGTGACGCCGCCGGCGCCGCCGGCCCGCCGGACAGCAACGTGTTCGGTGAGCCGATCGGACGTGAGGCCGGAGAGGGGCACGTGCCCGAGGGCCGACTGCAGCGACTTGAGCACGGCGGCTTTGTTCTTGCCGAAAGGGCGGATGCTTCCTATTTCCAGCGTGTAACGGTCGATGAGTTCGCCGAATGTAATAGAATGCAGGCTCCGGTTGTCCCGGTACTGACTTGCATCCATCTCCGACTCCACCTTCCTTGCCCACTCTGACGCGAGTGACTTCGTGGGGAATGATTTGCTCACCGACTTGTGCCCGGCTCGTCTCACCTGGGCGAACCACGCGGTTCCTCGTTTTTGTATGGATGCCATCGCTGATGTAATTTTGATGCAGTCAGCCCGCAAAATACCACAAAAACGCGCAAATTACATCAAGATTTGCATCGGTCGGAAGTCTTGAAAAATACGAGTTTAAGCAATGAAATCAGATACTTATAGAAATAGGCGGCTATCTGTAGCCCCCATGATGGACTGGACCGACCGCCATTGCCGCGTCTTCCACCGCCAGATCACGAAGCACACGTGGCTGTACACGGAGATGGTGACAACCGGGGCGCTGGTGTATGGCGATGTCGAGCGGCACCTGCGCTTCAACGACGAGGAGCATCCCGTGGCGCTGCAGCTGGGCGGCAGCGATCCGAAGGACCTGGCCACCAGCGCGAAGCTGGGCGAGAAGTGGGGCTATGACGAGATCAACCTCAATTGCGGCTGCCCGTCCGAACGGGTGCAGAAGGGCGCGTTCGGCGCCTGCCTGATGGCCGAACCGGAGCTGGTGCGCGATTGTGTCAAGGCCATGCGCGATGCCGTCAGCATCGACGTCACCGTCAAGCACCGCGTCGGCATCAATGAAACGGAAAGCTACGATTTCGTGCGCGATTTCGTCGGCCAGGTGGCCGAGGCGGGATGCTCGACCTTCGTCGTACATGCCCGCAATGCCATCCTGAAGGGACTGTCGCCGAAAGAGAATCGCGAGATTCCGCCCCTCAAGTACGAGTATGCCTACCGGCTCAAGCGCGATTTCCCCCAGTTCGAGATCCTGATCAATGGTGGCATCAAGACGGAAGCGGAGATCGACGAGCACCTGCGCCACGTGGACGGCGTCATGCTGGGCCGCGAGGCGTATCACAATCCCTACCTGATGGCCACGTTTGACCGGCGCTACTATGGTGACGACGATGCGCCCGTCAAGTCGCGCGAGGAAGTGCTGCGGGCGATGATGCCGTATATCGCCGCGCAGCTAGCCCAGGAGGGTGGGCGCGGCCTGAAGCTCAATACCATTACACGCCACATGCTGGGCCTGATGCAGGGTCTGCCGGGGGCGAAGACCTTCCGCCAGACCTTGTCCGACTCGAAGCGGCTGGCGGCGGGCGACCCGGCCCTGCTGCTCGAAGCCATCCGCCGCATCGGCTGAGCTCGCGCATTCCCTGCCGCGCGGCGCCCGCTGCGCGGCCTTGTAACAAGCTGTCGTTGTAAATCCGCGTCACACCACCGCAGCAAATCCCGTCCCGCGCCGTTCTGCAATGCATTCGCTTGCACTGTCGCTTTTTCCCCGAAGAAAGTTCAACACTGCCCTATTGCCCCCAAGGGTTGCTTGCCCAATGGCAACCTGCGCCACTATAATTTCCTTATAGACATATAGTTGTGTTGCAGCAAAACATCGTACAAGTGAGGAAAACGACACCTCACCGGCTTTTTACACGGCTTCTTTTGCATTCGCAGTCAACATTTGCTACTGTAAGTACTTGCGCTACGGCAATGATAAGTGAGTTGTATAAATCTTACGAGCCGCGATAACACGTCCCCTACGACACCCTTTACGAAGAGCCGAAATGAATCTAAGCAAAATGAAAGTCGGAACCCGCCTTGGACTCGGGTTTGCGCTGGTCCTGCTGTTCCTGATTGCCGTAACGGTGGTCGGCATCTTCCGCATGGCGCAGATCCAGGATCGCCTGGACCACGTCGTCAGCGTCAACAATGTCGTCACCCGCCTCGTGACCGAGATGCGCCACAACGTGCAGGACCGTGTCGGTTCGCTGCGCGTGCTGACGATGATCTCCGATCCGGCCGACATGGAAGCCGATTTCGCCCGCCTGAAGGACCAGACGTCGAAGTACGAAGCGCTGCTGAAGAAGCTGGAAGCGCAATTCGCCATCGAAGCGGCACCGGAAGAGAAGAAGCTGCTGGGCCAGATCAAGGAATACGAAGCGGTCGCCATGCCTGCCATCGAGCGCGCTTCCGCGCTGTGGCTGGCCAATGACGCAATGGGTGCGACCCGCATCCTGATCAAGGAAATCAAGCCGGCCCAGACCAAGTGGCTGAGCGCGCTGGACCAGCTGGGCGCCTTCGAGGACAAGCTGAACAATCAAGTGAAGATCGATGCGGCCGAAGGCTTCGACAGCGCCCGCACCTTCATGATCGGCCTGGGTGTGCTGGCCGTGCTGATCTCGGTGGCCGCTGCGTACATCATTACCCGCGGCCTGCTCAAGCAGCTGGGCGGCGAACCGGAATACACGGCATCGATCGCCGGCAGCATCGCCAACGGCGACCTGTCGATCGCCATCGACACCTCGACCACCGACAAGGGCAGCCTGCTGGTGGAAATGAAGGAAATGCGCGACAGCCTGGTGGGCATTGTCGGCCAGGTGCGCGTCGGTACCGAAACCATCGGCACGGCTTCGCGTGAAATCGCGGCCGGCAACATCGACCTGTCGTCCCGTACCGAAATGCAGGCATCGTCGCTGGAGAAGACCGCGTCGGCTATGGAAGAGCTGACGTCGACCGTCAAGCAGAACGCCGACAACGCCCGTGAAGCGAACCAGCTGGCCGCCAACGCATCGGACGTGGCCCGCAAGGGTGGCGCCGTGGTGTCCCAGGTGGTCGACACGATGAGCTCGATCAACGAATCGGCCAACAAGATCGTGGACATCATCGGCGTCATCGACGGCATCGCCTTCCAGACCAACATCCTGGCGCTGAACGCCGCCGTCGAGGCAGCCCGTGCCGGTGAACAGGGCCGCGGCTTCGCCGTGGTCGCTTCCGAAGTGCGTAACCTGGCCCAGCGTTCGGCCGGTGCCGCCAAGGAAATCAAGGCGCTGATCGGCGACTCCGTCGAGAAGGTCGAGCGCGGCTCCAAGCTGGTCGGCCAGGCTGGCGTGACGATGGATGAGGTGGTGGCCTCGGTGCGCCGCGTCACCGACATCATGGGCGAGATCGCCAACGCCAGCCAGGAACAAAGCGCCGGCATCGAGCAGGTCAACCAGTCCATCATCGAGATGGACAGCATGACCCAGCAGAACGCCGCGCTGGTGGAAGAAGCGGCTGCCGCCGCCCAGAGCCTGCAGGACCAGGCCTCGGAACTGGCCCGCGTGGTCAGCATCTTCAAGCTGGAAGCGGGCGAGGAACGTGCCGTGCAGGCCGCCACCGCCGCCTCCACGGCCCGTGCCCCGGTCGTCAAGGCGGTGCCGGTCCGTACTCCTGCACCGCGCAAGGCAGTAGCGGCGCCACAGGCACCGTCCAAGCCGAAGAAAGTGGTGGCCAGCGCCGCCGCCGGCGCGGACGAGTGGGAAGAATTCTAAGCAATCCAGGAACGCCGCCTTGGGGCGGCATGCACAAACAAGCTATCGAACATCAGTTGGAATAAAAATGAACAAACAACATACCGCTCTCAAGACCATCGCCTTCATCGCAGCAACCCTCGTCGCCGGCAGCGCTTTTGCCGTGGAAGTTCCGGCATCGGTCGACGCCCGCAAATGCAAGGCCGACTACCCGAAGGCATCGCTGCTCAATGAAGAGCAGGGCGCCGTGACGATGGCCTTCCTGGTGTCGCCAGGCGGCGATGTGATGGAATCGAAAGTCGAAAAATCGAGCGGCTACAAGAACCTGGACAAGGCGGCCATCAAGGCCCTGACCGCGTGCAAGTTCAAGCCGGGCATGAAGGATGGCGTCGTGGCGCAGACCTGGACCAAGGTCGATTACGTTTGGTCGCTGTAATTAATTTTGATCATTAAAGGGGAAATCAAATGACGACGAATAAGCGTTTCATGGGTGTTGTGGCCGCGGTGCTGGTGGCGTTCGCGCCTGCCGCGTTTGGCGCGGAAGTCCCGGCATCGTTCGATGCCAAGAACTGCAAGGCCGATTATCCAAAGGCTTCGCTGATGAACGAAGAGCAGGGCACCGTGTCGATGTCCTTCCTGGTGTCCGCATCGGGCGACGTGAAGGATTCGAAGGTCGAGAAGTCGAGCGGTTTCAAGAACCTGGACAAGGCGGCCATCAAGTCGCTGTCCGCCTGCAAGTTCAAGCCGGGTTCGAAGGACGGTTCGCCGGCCGAAACGTGGACCAAGGTCGACTACGCCTGGAAACTGGACTGATCCTCCGATTCCCCCTGAAAACCGGCTCGCTGAAGCCGGTTTTTTTATGCCCGCGCCGGTAGCGCTGCCGCACCCTGTTGAACGCCGCGCACATCTGTTAATCTGCTGGTATCGCTTGCATGGTTTCTAAGTCATGACCTACCCGTCCCGCTTGTCCCTGTCCATCCTGTCGTTATCCGCCATCACGCTGGGCCTGTCCGGCTGCGGCATGATGCGCAATCCCCACGACCCCGCGCGCCAGAAGCAGACCGTGTCCGTGATTAACGCGATGACGTGGAACAATCCCCTGTCCGGCAAGCGCGACGGCGTGCGCACCAGCTGGCCGCTGGCGCAGCTGGCCAATCATGAGGAAATCTTCCCGCTGGCCCAGATCAAGCACTGCCCCGGCGCCCCCGCCACCTGCGCCTGGGGCGTGCTGAGCACGTCGCGCACCATCACGCGCTACGATTATGTGCCTGGCGGCATATCGGTGGACCTGGGCCTTGTCTTCGACGTACACCGGCGCCAGCAGGACCGGCGCCGCAATTTCCACACGTCGATGGCCATTCCGGCCGACGTGGCCGCCCTCAGCTACCAGAAAAAGGCTAAGGAAGCCGTGGCCCTGCCTTACGGGAAGGTCTATAGCGTCGACATGGAATACGGCATCCGCTTCGATATCTGCGCCCAGCGGCTCGACGCATCGGGGCGTGCGCTCGATAAATGCGATATTCCGTATATTTGATTTCGAGGGAAACAAGGGTTTCCCACTTTGAACGGGAGAGTTCAGATGGCACAGTCGAAATCGTCGGGTAGTCAGAACAAGCAGTCCGCCACCCAGGCGGAACAGGAGTCGTCCGCGGCGGACAAGAAAGCCAAGAGCGGCAAGGACGCGGCCAGCCATACCAAGGCCGGTAGCGACAAGGGCGCCGGCGGCGGCAAGAAACAAGCCCGCAAGCACTGATTCGCCAAGCGCCGCGGCCCCGCCGCGGTGCTTGTTTCCGGAACGCGGCACGCTGTAACCATGTGTAAAACAGCGGCAGGCTGGCGCCAAATTCCCTATGATGATTTATTGGGAGGAAATGCCATGCGAACCATTTTATTGTTGCCTGTCGTGATGGCGGGACTTGTAGGTTGCGCCGTGCCGGGCCCGTATTACGCTGCCCAGCCGGTTGACCCATATCAGTGGCGTACCGTGTCGGTTACGCCGGTACCGGTGGGTACGGGTGCGCGTACGGGATCGCAAGTGGAATATTCGGATGCGCCGACGGTGACGTATGCGCCGGCGCCGGTTTATGCGCCCGCGCCGGTCTATGCACCGGCACCGGTATATGTGGCACCGGGCTACGCTTCGCCTTACTATTGGCCGCCTGTGTCGATCGGCCTGGATTTCGTGTTCAGCAGCCACCGCCATCGCGGCTGGGGCGGTCGCGGTTGGGGCGGCCGTGGCCGGCGCTGATCAGCGCAGCAGGAACAGCGTTCCCTGCGTCAAGGCATCGGCCGAGCACAGCAGGTAGGTCGACGTGGCGACGAAGCCGAGAACGATCGTACTGGTCAGGTGAAGGTGGCGTAACATGGTGGACTCCTAAAGGTGCCCGGATTTGACCGTCGTGATCGTTTTGATCGGGCATGGAGTCATCTTAAGGGACGCTTAAGTTACCGTCATCGGCAAAAGGTGCGAGACCTTGTAGGAATAACGCTCGCGCCCCTGCATGGTTTATGCGGACAATAAAAAACGCAGGCGCGCAGCCTGCGTTTTTTATTGTCCAGCCCCGGCGTTTATTTACGGCCGAATGTAATGACGTTGCTGGTCGGTGCCGTATCCATTGCGTCCGACGCGGTCAGCCATTGCATCAGCAGTTCGGGATGGCGCAGGGTGATATTGGTACCGTCGATAAAACCGACCAGTTCCAGGGTGCTGGGATTCATTTTCGCCTTCGAGACGGTAGGTGCCAGCGCGATCAGCCGGTCATAGGCCTTGCGCACCTTGTTCTCCCACTTGTGCAGGCTGCTCTCGTCGAAGCGGTTGGCCTCGAAATACACCGTCAGCGAACCGTCGGGGTTGCCGAAGCCGACGATGCCCGCGCCCTTGCGGATCGTCGTCGAGGCGCCCAGGTCGAACATTTCGGTGGGGGTGAACACGCCGACGCGGCCGCCGAAACTGGGGTGGCCAACAGGCGTGTCCTTGCTGTAGGTACTGAATTCTCTGCCGGGATTGTCTTCTGCCATGATGGGGTGATTGCCTAGGGATCGATACTCTTATTTTAGCGCTAAATTAATGCCACTTGGAAACTTTCAACGGCAGTTTCGTACTATTTCGTCGTTCCCTTGCGCCGTGTCCCATTCCTGCACACGAAACCTGGCCAAAGCGGGCGTCAGCCGACGCGCAAGCCCAGTTCCGCCACCAGTTCGGCCGCCTGGCTGGGCGAGATGCAGGCGCCCTTGAACGGTTTCGTGTCCGTCAGGCGCAGCCCGCCCAGGTCGGCGCCGCGCAGGTCGGCATCCTCGAACCGGGCGCCTTTCAGGTTGGCGTTCCTTAGGCTGCCGCCTTCGAAGACCGTGTCGCGGAAGTCGCAGCCGGCCAGGTCGGCGTCGGACAGGTCCAGCTGCACCAGGGTGGCCTTGCGCAGCGACATGCGGCGCAGGTCGGCGCCGATCAGCAGGCATTCCTCGAAGCTCAAGCCCAGGTGGGCCACTTCCTCGAATTTCGCGCCCGTCAGCTTGCAGCCTTTGAAGGTGCTGGAAGCCAGCTTGGCGCGGCGCCAGCTGCTGTTGTTCAGGTCGCAGCTATGGAATTGCGCATCCGTCAGGTCGGCCGACTCGAAATCGGCCTCGCGGCCCCGGCAGCGCTGCCACGTGCTGTGGCCCAGGTTGGCTGCATACAGCGACGTCTCGGCCAGGCTGCAATTGCTGAAGGTGGCGCCGCGCAGATCCAGGCGCGACAGGTCGGCGCCGTCGAAATTGCAATCGTCGAAGCGGGGCGTGCCCTGGGCGAGGAGGGCGGCGACGTCGTCGCGGGTCAAGGTCTGGCCGGATACCTGCATGAAAATGCTCCACAAAACAAAAAGCCCCATGCGCGGGCACGGGGCTTTTCGATGAATTCGGTGGGGTGGCTGATGGGGCTCGAACCCACGACAACAGGAATCACAATCCTGGACTCTACCAACTGAGCTACAGCCACCACTGAACTGCTTTACTTCTTTTCTGCCACGCTTTCTGTGACAGAGGCCGCATTATACATAGCGGTTTTACTTTCTGCAAATCTAAATTCCGCTGTCGGAAAGATCCGGGACAGTCCCCGAATTTTCCGGGACTGTCCCGGAATTTTCTGCATTCAGGCCAGCTTGACGTGTTCGATGCGCGGCGTCAGCCCCAGCAGGCCGCGGAACGCTTCGGCCAGCACGTCGGCGCTGGCCGTCGTGTAGCCATGCAGCTGCGCCACGCCGGCCGGGCGCAGCAGGCCCGCGCCTTCCAGCAGGCGCCCCAGCTGACGCGCCACCGCGTCGCCCGTGTCGATCAGGGTAACGGGGGTTTTGGCGTGCTCGTTCACGATGCGGCGGATCACGTCTTCCACGAAGGGGTAGTGGGTGCAGCCCAGCACCAGCGTATCGGCGCCGCCCTCGAGCAGCGGCACCACGTACTGTTCCAGCATCGCTTCGGTCGCCTCGGACCCCAGCTCGCCCAGTTCGATCTGGTCGACCAGGCCGATGCAGGGCTGCAGCAGGAAGCGCGCGTTCGTTGACGCGGCGATCTGGTCGCGCAGTTGCAGGAATTTTTCGCCGCGCAGGGTGCGGTCCGTGGCCAGCACGCCCACCGTGCCGCTGGTGGTGGCGGCGGCGCCAGGCTTCAGGCCCGGTTCGACGCCGACGATGGGCATGCCCGGCCACTGGGCCCGGATGGCCTTGATGGCGGCCACGGTGGCCGTATTGCAGGCCACCACCAACGCCTTGGCGCCGTGGCCGAACAGGAAGCCGGCCACGGCCAGCGAACGCTCGATCAGCCATTGCTCGCTGCGGCCGCCGTAGGGCGCATAGCCCGAGTCGGCGAAGTACATCAGGTGTTCATGGGGCAGCTGCGCATGGATATGGCGCAGCACCGACAGCCCGCCCACGCCGGAATCGAAGATGCCGATCGGCGCGTCCGAGGGCGCATTGTGGACGGGCTGGGTCATGGCTTCTCCTCAGGCTGGAACGGCGTTCTTCAGCGACTCGATCTTGACGGACCATTCCTTCGGCCCGGTCTGGTGCACCGAGGTGCCGGTCGAGTCGACGGCCACCGTCACGGGCATGTCGACGACGTCGAACTCGTAGATCGCTTCCATGCCCAGGTCCTCGAAGCCCACCACCTTGGCGTGCTTGATGGCTTTCGAGACGAGGTAGGCGGCGCCGCCGACGGCCATCAGGTAGGCCGACTTGTGCTTCTGGATCGATTCGATCGCCGTCGGGCCCCGTTCTGCCTTGCCCACCATCGAGATCAGGCCGGTTTTCTCCAGCATCATGTCAGTGAACTTGTCCATCCGCGTGGCCGTCGTCGGGCCGGCCGGGCCGACCACTTCGTCGCCGACCGGATCGACCGGACCGACGTAATAGATGACGCGGTTGGTGAAGTCCACCGGCAGGGTCTCGCCCTTGGCCAGCATGTCCTGGATGCGCTTGTGCGCTGCGTCGCGGCCCGTCAGCATCTTGCCGTTCAGGAGCAGGGTCTGGCCCGGCGCCCACGAGGCCACTTCTTCCTTCGTCAAGGTGTTCAGGTCGACGCGCTTGGATTTCTCCGTGTCCGGTGCCCAGCTCACGCTCGGCCAGTCGGACAGCTTCGGCGGCTCGATATAGGCCGGGCCGGAGCCGTCCAGCACGAAGTGGGCGTGGCGCGTGGCGGCGCAGTTCGGGATCATCGCCACGGGCTTGGAGGCAGCGTGGGTCGGATACATATTGATCTTCACGTCCAGCACCGTCGTCAGGCCGCCCAGGCCCTGGGCGCCGATACCCAGCGCGTTGATCTTGTCGCACAATTCGATACGCAGTTCTTCCAGCTTGGTCTGCGGGCCGCGCTGCTTGAGCTCATACATGTCGATGTCTTCCATCAGCGACTCCTTCGCCAGCAGCATGGCCTTCTCGGCGCTGCCGCCGATGCCGATGCCCAGCATGCCCGGCGGGCACCAGCCGGCGCCCATCAGCGGCACGGTTTTCAGCACCCAGTCGACCAGCGAGTCGGAAGGATTCAACATGACGAACTTGGTCTTGTTTTCCGAGCCGCCGCCCTTGGCCGCCACGGCCACTTCCACCGTATTGCCTTCGACGAGCTCCATGTGCACGACGGCCGGCGTGTTGTCCTTCGTGTTCTTGCGCTCGAAGTGCGGGTCCGCCACGATCGATGCGCGCAGCTTGTTGTCGGCGAAGTTGTACGCGCGGCGCACGCCTTCGTTGACGGCGTCCGTCACGGTGCCGCGGAAGCCTTCGAAGCGCACGCCCATGCCGATCTTCAGGAAGACGTTGACCATGCCCGTATCCTGGCAGATCGGGCGCTTGCCTTCCGCGCACATGCGCGAGTTGGTCAGGATCTGCGCGATAGCATCCTTGGCGGCCGGGCTCTGTTCCGCATCGTAGGCGCGGGCCAGGTGCTGGATGTAGTCGGCAGGGTGGTAATAGCTGATGTATTGCAGCGCTGCCGCCACGGATTCGATCAGGTCGTCTTGCTTGATGATGGTCATGTTAAAACTCACTAGCGGTTGGCTGGATTAGTGTTGCTTGGATTCGTTGTGCGTGGTCGACATCAGGCGGTCCGTGTAGGCGATGGCCATGGCCGACAGCAGGAAGGCGATGTGAATGACGGTCTGCGCCACCAGCACCTTGACGTCATACGCCTGGGCATTGATGAAGGTTTTCAGCAGGTGGATCGACGAGATGCCGATGATGGCCGTGGCCAGCTTGGTCTTCAGCACGGCGGCGTTCACGTGCGACAGCCATTCGGGCTGGTCCGGGTGGCCTTCCAGGTTCATGCGCGACACGAAAGTTTCGTAGCCGCCCACGATCACCATGATCAACAGGTTCGAGATCATCACCACGTCGATCAGGCCCAGCACCACCAGCATGATGGTGGTTTCATTGAGCTTGGTCGGCATGGCCGCGCCGGGCACCGTGACGGCCTGGAAGATATGTTGCAGCGAGGCCTCGTTGCCCATCGCGGCACCGATCAGATCCTTCAGCTCGACCCAGAAGTGGAACACGTAGACGCACTGCGCCAGGATCAGGCCCAGGTACAGCGGCAGCTGCAGCCAGCGCGACATGAAGATAAAGGATGCGATCGGGCTGAGGCGCGGGCCGGCCGGGCGATTGGGGTCGGTCATCGTACTGCTTCTCCTGTTGGACTTACGGGCAAAAAACACCCGACATTCTACACCCGTCAGTTCCTTGCCGCAGCGCATGGCCCTGGCCGCCGCCGCAGTTTTCGCCCGGCTTGCCACACTGCGGCGAGGCAGGGAGAGGGGGCGCTCTCTCGCCGCCCGGGGAATATGAGTAGAATGACAGTCTTGCCGTGCGAGGCCGGGGCACGCCGGCTGTAAGGGGGGTGTAAGGCGCTCATCTTACTGTCATGGCAAACAACTATTACCATGATGGAGACCAGCATGACAGCTCAAGGCACGGAACAACAAGGCCCTATCGAATCGCGCGTGTTCGCGCCACCCGCGTCGTTCACCGCGCAGGCCAATGTGTCGGGCATGGAGGCCTACCAGGCCCTGTGCGACGAAGCCGCGCGCGACTACGAAGGCTTCTGGGCCCGCCTGGCGCGCGAGAACCTGGATTGGCAGACGCCATTCACCCGCACCCTCAACGAAGACGAAGCGCCGTTCTACAAATGGTTCGAAGGCGGCAAGCTGAACGTCTCGTACAACTGTCTGGACCGCAATCTGCAGAACGGCAACGCCGACAAGACAGCCATCATCTTCGAGGCCGACAACGGCGACGTCACCCGCGTGACGTACAAGGAACTGCACGAGAAGGTCGCCAAGTTCGCCAACGGCCTGAAGTCGCTGGGCATCAAGAAGGGCGACCGGGTCGTCATCTACATGTCGATGTCGGTCGAAGGCGTGGCCGCCATGCAGGCCTGCGCCCGCATCGGCGCCACCCATTCCGTCGTGTTCGGCGGCTTCTCGGCCAAGAGCCTGCAGGAGCGCATCATCGACGCAGGCGCCGTCGCCGTCATCACGGCCGACGAGCAACTGCGCGGCGGCAAGCAGCTGCCGCTGAAATCCATCGTCGACGAAGCGCTGGCGATGGGCGGCTGCGACACCATCAAGAATGTCGTCGTGTACAAGCGCACCGGCGGCACTATCGGCTTCACCGAAGGCCGCGACGTCTGGCTCTCGGACCTGGTGGACGGCCAGAGCGCCGACTGCGAACCGGAATGGGTCGACGCCGAGCATCCGCTGTTCATCCTGTACACCTCCGGCTCGACCGGCACGCCGAAGGGCGTGCAGCACTCCACCGGCGGCTACCTGCTGTGGGCGTCGTTGACGATGAAGTGGACCTTCGACATCAAGCCGGACGACGTCTACTGGTGCACGGCCGACATCGGCTGGGTCACAGGCCACACGTATATCGCCTACGGCCCGACGGCGGTGGGCGCCACGCAGGTGATCTTCGAAGGCATCCCCACGTTCCCGCACGCGGGCCGCTTCTGGGACAATATTGCCAAGCACAAGGTATCGATCTTCTACACGGCCCCGACGGCGATCCGCTCGCTGATCAAGGCGTCCGACGTGGACGAGAAGGTCCACCCGAAGAACTTCGACCTGTCGTCGCTGCGCCTGTTGGGCACGGTTGGCGAGCCTATCAATCCAGAAGCGTGGATGTGGTACTACCGCAATATCGGCCAGGAACGCTGCCCCATCGTCGACACCTTCTGGCAGACGGAAACGGGCGGCCACATGATCTCGCCGCTGCCGGGCGCGACGCCGATGGTGCCAGGCTCCTGCACCTTGCCGCTGCCGGGCATCATGGCCGCCATCGTCGACGAATCCGGTGCCGACGTGCCGAACGGCAACGGCGGCATCCTCGTCGTCAAGCGCCCATGGCCGTCGATGATCCGCACCATCTGGAACAACCCCGAGCGCTTCAAGACCAGCTACTTCCCGGAAGAGCTGGGCGGCAAGTACTACCTGGCCGGCGACGGCGCGATCCGCAACAAGGACACGGGCTACTTCACCATCACGGGCCGGATCGACGACGTGCTGAACGTGTCGGGCCACCGCATGGGCACGATGGAAATCGAATCGGCCCTGGTCGCCAACCTGCTGGTGGCCGAAGCGGCCGTGGTGGGCCGTCCGGACGAAACGACGGGCGAATCGATCTGCGCCTTCGTGGTCCTGAAGCAGGCCCGCCCGACGGGCGAGGAAGCCAAGCGCCTGGCAATGGAACTGCGCAACTGGGTCGGCAAGGAAATCGGCCCGATCGCCAAGCCGAAGGAAATCCGCTTCGGCGACAACCTGCCGAAAACCCGCTCCGGCAAGATCATGCGCCGCCTGCTGCGCGTGCTGGCCAAGGGCGAGACGATCACGCAGGACGTCTCCACCCTGGAGAACCCGGCCATCCTGGAGCAGTTGAAGGAAAGCTCATAAGACGGGGGAGGGGGCAGGGGGATGCCAGTGATCCCCCTTGCCCGAAAAAAACTTTGTACTCTACAGAATCCGCGCTATAATCTGCGCCTCTCGCAACGGGGGAGAAGCAGTACAGCAGGACACCAGGAGAGGTGGATGAGCGGTTGAAGTCGCACGCCTGGAAAGCGTGTATAGGTTAATAACCTATCGGGGGTTCGAATCCCCCTCTCTCCGCCAGGAACACAAATGTAAAAAAAGCCACCCTCGGGTGGCTTTTTTGCATTTGTTTTCTGGCGGAGAGAAGGAGGGTCCCTGCGGACCCTCCGCGGGGGATTCGAAGACCTGCGCTTACCAGCGCGGGGCTCTCCGAATCGCCCATTTGTCGTTGAGAGGGGATTTTTCCGCACAGCGGAAAAATCCCCTCTCAACGGCCCGGCGCGCCGAGGGCGCGCTTCGTCACTCCGTTCCAGCTCGCTTCGCTCCGCCAAACCCTCTGCGCTCCGCCACGTTCCGCTGACGCTCCACGCTACCACCAACCCCGGCAACGAGCAAAGCGACGTTGCCAGGCCACCAGCCCAAACGCCGTTCCGCTCCACACCGCTCCAAACCGCTACCGCCAACCCCGACAACGAGAAAAGCGACGTTGCCGGGCCACCGGCCCAAAATGCCGCTCCACTCCACACCGCACCGATCCACGACCGCCAACCCCGGCAACGAGCAAAGCGACGTCGCCAAACCACTCGCCCAACCCAACCAACCACCCCAAGCCCGCCCTCAACACCCAACCGTAGCCACGGTATTCCCCGTCCGAAGATCGATCCCGATCCAGCATCGATAGCCACTGGCGCCGTTGCGAGCGCGGTGCATGCACTGCACACCTTTCTTTTCCCGCTGCCGATCGCCTTTTTCCAGTTCGAGATCTGAATCGATATCAGGTCCGATCGAGTCAAAAATGTCCCGGGCCGGGCGCCCCGTAATATAAATCGCAAGCTTTCGATCGGTTTTGGTGGGTGCTTCGCTGTCAGCCAGGCCCTGGCCCGAAAAGATCGTATAGCGCGCGTCCAGCGCCCGCCAGGACTCCAGCACGCCCGCGCTGGCAATAGAAAAGGCCGCGCTGGTCAGAAAGATTCCGAGCATTTTCAGCATGATGATCTCCGATGCGTTAGATCTTGTACTCAGTCAATAACAGGGGGTGCATCCGAACAACACTGGTCAATACATCGATGAACAAGAGGCGTGTCATGCCCTATAGCTACCCCGCAGCCAGCACCCTGCCCCGCAAACCCAGTGTAGACGCCTAGGAATGCGTTGCCCTGATCCGTCGCTATGCTGGCACGCCCCCTGCGAGCATGTGGAAACAAGGCGAAGCAGTGTGGGGCAACAAGAAGTTGGCGTCCGGCACTGCCATTGCGACCTTTGTCCACTGACGGTGGCCGGGCAAACGTACAGGCAATCATGCGGCCTTCTATATTGGACAGGACAGTACCGGCGTATGGATCGTGGACCAGTGGAATCACGGCAAAGGCAAGGAGCGCATCCGGCGGCGCAAGATCGAGCCATTGCGGGTGCCGGGAAACAGTACCTACCTGAACCTTTCGGACAATGCGCTGGCGTTTTCGGTGATCGAATGAGCCACGACGGACATTTGCCGCAGTGTTGCTGCTGGCCCTGCCGCTGACCGGTCGTGCGCAAGCAAGCTCGGCCGCACCGATCAGCTGTCCAGCGGTATTAAAGCCTGGTTCGATCCGGATCGACGCGGGGACTGGATGGGACTCGTTCGTCGAATTCCCCCTGAACCTGTATGAGGCGGGCATGTCCGGCGGACCGCCGGCGAGCCTGGCAATCCTGCGCGGCGAGCAGCAGCATCGCAGCAAGCACCTAATAACGACGCGCTACACCTTTACCTCGCACTGGCCTTCAGGGGGCAAATGGCTCGACTGTCGATACGGCGAAGCGGGGGAGATATCGATCTCTCGGCGTCTCGATGATGGCGTCAGGGAATGCACGATCAGCGAGTTCCAGGCAGTGCCCGGCAATCCGCGGCGGATCGATATTGCTTGTAAATAGGCGCATTTGCGTTTCCTCACTCCCCCCAAAACCCCACCACCGCCCGAATCGTCGCCCCCGGCGCCTCCTCCATCAACCAGTGCCCAGCCCCGGGGATCACCACCTCCCGCACATCCGTCGCGGCATTGCGCATGACGATCGCCTCGTTGGCCCCGAACGACTTCTCCCCGCCGATGGCCAGCACCGGCATGGTCAGCTTGGTCGACAGCCCGGCAAGATTGTCCTTCTCATCCTGGGGAATGGCATTGAATTGCGCAAACGCGGCCCGCATCGCGCCCGGCCGGGCGTACAGCGCGGCGTAGTGCTTGCGCGTGGCCTCGTCGACCTTCGATGGGGTGCCGGCGAACTCGTTCCAGAAGCGGTCGAGGTAGATGCGTTCGCGTCCCGCCACCAGGCGCTCCGCGTCCGGGCCGCCGAACGAGAAATGCCACAGCAGGGGATTGCGCACGATCGTGTCCCAGGGCGGGATGCCCGGCACGGGCGCGTCCATGACGACGAGCTTGTCGGTGCGCTCGGGATAACGGTCGGCGTAGGCGTACGCCACCATCGTGCCGATATCGTGGCCGACCACGGCCGAGCGGTCGATGCCGAGCTTGTCGAGCACGGCGCGGACGTCACCGGCCTGGGTCTTCATAGCCGCCGGCAGCGCGCGACGACAGGCCCATGCCACGCAGGTCCGGCACCACCACCGTGTATTTCGCAGCCAGCGTGTCCGCCAGCGGGGCCCACATGTCGCCCGTGTCGCCGAAGCCGTGCAGCAGCACCACGGCCGGGCCCGAGCCACCGACACGCACGTGGATCACGGCCCCATCGGTGGCGATCTGTTGCGTCCGGAACGCGCTCGAGTATTTGGGCACGCCCTCGGCCAGCGCGGCCGAAGCAAAGGTGGCCGCCACGACGAGGGCGAGTGCGGCGCGATGCAGTGGTGTCGGCATGGAGGTTCCTGGCAGAAGGGGAGGGAGAACCGAGAGTTGCGAAATAACATTACGCGCCGGTTCAAGGACCAGCTTCCCCCGGAGGAAGGGGCGCATGCTGCATCTTGTTGGAGATGCGAACGACCGAATGCGGGCCGCAACGCAAAAAGGGCCCCCGAAGGGGCCCCGCAAGCATGACCAAGCCTCGCATTCAAGGTCACGCCTGCCCGGCTGACCGGATCAGCAACCCTGCGCGTTGCACAGCGCGACGATATTGGTGCTGGTGAACCGGGCGCCGTTGTAGGTCTGGCCGAAGGTGCCCGTGCACGCAGCGCTCTGATAGCCGTGCACCACCGAGTTGACGTAGTTGCCACGGCGGTATTGCCGGATCCATGGGCCGCCGCTGGAACCGTAGGTCATGTTGCAACCCGTGTTCAGCACTGCCGCGCCACCGCAGGCGGCCGGCGCGCCGAAGCTCTCGGAGGCGCACAGCTGCAGGGTCTGGGCATTGCCGATATTGCCAGGGTAGCCGAGCGAGTGGTGGCTTTGCACCGTGCCCCAATCCCACGAGCGGCCCAGCCAACCGGTGTAATAGGTAACTGGACGGCCGGAGGTGTTGTTGCCCAGGGTGATCAGGCAGACGTCCGAGGGCGTATCGCCATTGTTGATCCAGCTGTTCAGCACCCTTGCCGACGTCCACGGGAAGGAGCCGTAGGGGGCGCTGCCGTTGTTATAGGCGGGGATGAAGGACCAGCCACCGATCCAGCTGTTGGTGGAGCGGTTGAAGCAGCAGTGCGCCGCGGTGACGATGATGTTATTGCCGCTGATGACGGAAGCCGAGCAGGTGCCGCTGTTGCTGAAGAGCTTGCCGATGGCGCGCGGCGTGTTCGGATTGCCCGTTTCCTGGTATTGGGTATAGACGTCGGGGGTGCCGGCGAAAGCCTGCGACAGGCCGGAGCAGAGGGCGACGACGGCGAAGCGCAGCGCGGGCCGACCGAGGATTTGTTTCGTGATCATTTCGGATCTCCTTCAGTAAATGTGATTAACGCTGATCCTGGTCCATGGTCTTCCACTCGTCGGAGAAATCCCGACGGGCTTCGTCGTCCGCGCTGGAATTGGGCGCGCCGCCGTCGCTCAGTTCCGGCTTGGCCGCCTGCAGGGCCGCTTTTTCCTCGGCCGACATTTCGCGTGGCTTCACCTTGCCGATGGTGATGCTCGAATCGATCGGCTTGGCCGCCAGCCGTGCTTCGCGGCTGAGCGTTGCCGGGGCCGCCATCATCTTGCCGGCGTTGCTGCTGGCAGTGATGGTGACCGTTTTCTCCTGTGCTCCGGCGATCCCGCTCAATTGCGCCAGAACCACCCCGGATAACACACATAATGCTTTCGTCCAGATTTTCGACATCTTCGCCTCCTGATCAATAAGAGCCTTTACGGTTGCCGTATCGGCTGTAAATTCACTGCCCCGACTAATGGCCTTTTCTTCGATCGCTTTACTGTTCAGTTATTGCGATGGGCCGGTTAGTGATTCACAGCGTAAGACTTTACCGACAGTGTCACCATCGTTTTATCGTATTCGTTTAGGCGCAAATTGTCTGAATATGTCGTCAGCTCGACAATAAAACAGGCCGGCCGCGTGAACCCGGCAGTAAACCTGACGCAAGAATACGGTCGGTAAAAAATATGAAAGAAATCAATGGCTTAAAAAATATTTGTAGCTCGAATCTGGCGTGTTCGAGCCAGTATTTGGCGCGAGGAACGCGGCCGTAAATTGTAATGGCGCCTGGCGATATTATCCTTAGGGAAATAATCTAATCGTCTGTATCCAGGCGGGGTTAATACCTGCGCCACAAAATCGTGTAGGCGTCTTGCCGAATTCGTTTGTGATCAGGCAGCATGTATTCCTGCGACATTCATTCAAGCCGATATATCGGGCGAGGCGTGTCCGCTCCAATACAGCCAATAATCCGGACGGGTAATGCCGGTGCGGTCCCATCGAAACGGTTACATGTCCGACAGTGCCACGTACGGCACCGCAGTCGCACCGCCCGATGGCGGCGGCAGCCTCCATGCTGATGCTGTGTTGCAACATAGTTGTATATATGCTCCAACATAGTGAGTACTATTGAGGCATACACAAGGCCATGCTAGGATCGCTAACAACAGTTGAGTTCGAGACACATCGGACCCGCCTGTCTGCGGCTGTCCCTTATTGCCCGTAGTGTTCACCGATCGGAACCGATGCCAGACCTGCTGAAGACGCTGCATGACAATCCTGCCACGGGCTGGCTGGCCAGGGCGTTGGGCCTGCCCGACCCTGTCGAGCTGGCGCGGGTGGACGGACCCAGTGCGGCGCTTCCCCTGGAAGGCAAGCGGGTGCTGCTTGCCGGTGCCGGGGGCTATGCCGGCGCGGCCCTCGGCGCGGCGCTGACCGCCGCCGGCGGCGTCGCCGACCCGGGCGGCGGACCGGCGGACGTGGTCGTCTTCGATGGCACGCATTGCCGCACCCCGGCCGACTGCCGGGCCTTGTACGACACTTTTCACGCCCACCGCATCGCCACCAACGGCCGCGTCCTGATCGTGGCGGCGCCGCCGGCCATGGCGCCGGATGCTGTCGCCGCCGCCACCGCGCGCGGTATCGAAGGTTTCAGCCGCTCGCTCGGCAAGGAACTGGGCCGCAAGGGCATCACCGTCAACCTGGCTTATGTGGCACCCGATGCGGTCGGGCGGCTGGAGGGCGTCGTTCGTTTCTTTTGCAGCAAGCAATGCACTTATGTCACAGGCCAGGCCTTCGACGTGACGAGCATGGTTATTACGCAGCCGGCGAAACAGGCCGTGCCCGCGTTGGCCGGCAAGGTTGCCCTGGTGACCGGCAGCGCGCGCGGCATCGGTATGGCCACCGCTGGGCGGCTGGTGCAGGAGGGCGCCACCGTGGTTTGCCTGGACGTGCCGGCCGCGTCGCAAGCGCTGCATGAAACCTGCCGCACGCTCGGTGCTACCGCGCTTGCGCTCGATATCGCGGCGGCGGACGCGCCCGGCCAACTGGCCGAATTCCTGCGTGAACGCTTCGGTGGCGTCGATATCGTTGTGCACAACGCCGGCATCACCCGCGACCGCACCTTGGCGAAAATGCCTGCCGCGGACTGGGATTCGGTAATGGCCGTCAATTTCGGCGCGATCGCCGCCATCGACGCAGCCCTGCTGGGCGCGGGGCTGCTGCGCGATGGCGGGCGGGTGGTCTGCCTGTCGTCGATCAGCGGCGTGGCGGGCAATTTCGGTCAATCCAACTATGCCACCAGCAAGGCAGCCCTGATCGGTTACGTGGCCGCACGCGCGCCCGTGCTGGCGGCGCGGGGCATTGCCATCAATGCCGTGGCGCCCGGCTTCATCGAGACGCCGATGACAGCGCGCATGCCTTTCATGCCGCGCGAATTCGGGCGCCGCCTGAATTCGCTGAAGCAGGGTGGGCTTCCGCGCGACGCCGCCGAGCTGATCGCATTCCTTTGTACGCCGGCCAGTGCGGGCATCAGCGGTAACACCATCCGCGTCTGCGGCCAGGCGCTGGTGGGCGCCTGAGTAAGGCGGCATGGTTGATAAGGACATGGCAGCACAGCACCAGCAGTAAAGCAGCAGTAAGCAGCAGTAAAGCCGCAGTACAAACAGACGAGGCGGCATAAGCCGCCCGCAACGTTGACGACAACGGAGACAGCATGACCAGCAAAACCCCCGGCAGCCCAGCGCTTGCCAGCAAGTTCCCATTATCCCGCCAGGACTGCCTTGCGGCAGCGGCGGTGCCAGGCCGGCGCGGCGTCGACGCGAGCACCTGATTTCCCCGATTGCCTGCCGGCCGCTGATGCGGACGGCATCCTGCAATGTCGCCACGCACCAAGCGTGGCGGCAACGGCGCGGCCATGTCGTATTCGCCGCTGACCGGTAACAACGATAACAATTCGTCGTACAACAATATCAACGGAGGAGATCAATGAAGAACCAAGCGAGCAAGTCCAACAAGCTGCGCCAGGCCTGCGTCCTGACGGCATCGGTACTGGCCTGCAGTGCGGCCTGGGCACAGTCGTCGGTGACGATCTACGGCCTGGTCGACGTCGGCGTCGACCAGGTGCGCAAGGGCGAAGGCAATGTGCAGGGCACGGTGTTCGGCCTGTCCGGCACGACGCCCGTGCCCAATGCCATCGCCTCGCCTTCCACCCGCACCACGCGGATGGCACCGTCGCTGACGGCGCAAAGCCATTTCGGCATCAAGGGCACCGAGGATATCGGCGGCGGCTGGAAGGGTGGCTTCACGCTGGAAGGCGGCCTGCAGGCCGACGGCGGCACCCTGGGCAACGACGGCCGCCTGTTCGGACGCCAGGCCTTTGTCAGCCTGACCACGCCATACGGCGAAGTGCGGCTGGGCCGGCAGGCGTCGCCGATGCTGATCGCCGGCTATATCGCCACGACCGAGCGGCTGGGCAGCACCGACCTGATGGGCGCCGGACTGGTCGTCAACAACCTGCAGACCTACCAGGACAACATGGCATCGTTCCTGGTGCGCAAGGGGCCATGGCTTGGCGTGCTGTCGTATTCGACCAATGCGGGCGTGGCCAGCCGCGTCAGCGCCGCGCGCGCATCGGCCACCAGCGCCACGCCGGCCGCGAACGCGAGCACGGGCCAGATCATCGGCGGCCTGACGGCGGGCGCCGAGTCGGTGGACGAGCGCGGCCGTGCCCAGGGCGCGCTGCTGGCCTACAACGGCAAGCCGTTCGCCATCCTGGCCGCCTACCACCGCAACGACTTCCGCGGCGCCCAGGTGGGCATCGCATCGCTGGCCGGCGGCGGCACCTTCATTCCGCTGTACACGGCCGACACCTTCACCGGTGCCATGATCGGCGCCAAGTTCCAGCTGCCGGCCGGCACCATGCTGGTGGCGAACTTCCACCAGGGCCAGTACAAGAACGTCGGTGCGCTCGATCCGAAGGTGCAGACCGCCACCGCCGGCATCAAGCACCCGATCGGCAACTGGGAACTGGGCGCGCAGTACATGCAGAGCCGCTTCAAGAACTTCACGAGAGGCAAGGACTCCGGCGTCATGCTGGGAGTCGACTACAACTTCTCGAAGCGCACGGCGTTGTATAGCCGGGTCGGCTTTGTCGATGACGACCGCGGCAATATCGTGCGCGGCACCGTGACGCCGCTGCCGATCGCCGGCGGTCCCGGCGCGCTGCTGGTGCCGCTGGGCGCGCAGGAAGTGCCGCTGTTCTCGGGCGCCGGCCAGAACGTGGACGCCCGTACCAGCATCGTCAGCCTGGGTCTGCGTCACTTCTTCTAAGCGCGTTCAGGATGGAGCAAGCGGCAGCAGGATGAGTTTCTTGGCGAAATTCAGCTGCCGCTTGCGCGCCTTGTCGTCGTTGACGTCCCACAGGATGGCCTGCGCCATCTGCACGCTGTAGATCAGGAAGGCGCGGTTTTCCGCTTCGGCCTTGCCGAAGCCGCTCTTGCGCAGCGCGTCCGCGTACAGGGCCAGCCTTTGCTGGTCCACTTCCAGCACGGCCTGGCGCGCCATGTCGTCACGCCGGGCCCAGCCGCGAATGGCGAATTCCACCATGGCCGCGTGGCGCGCCGTCAGGCCGTGCAGCGGCAGTGCCATCAGTTCATACGCCAGCTCCTCGATCGGCATGCCGGCATATTCCTGCATCGCCTCGGCCGTAGTGCGCTCGTGCCACTGGCGCAGCACGCTGGCCAGCAGGTCGTTGCGGTCGCGAAAGTGATAATAGAAGCTGCCGATGGTGATGCCCAGGTCGCGCGCCAGCGTGGCCGGGTGAATCGCGTCGACGCTCTTGCTGACCAGGATTTCGGTGGCGGCATCGATCCAGTCCAGCCGTGTCAATGTGCGCCGCGGGGCCTTGGTCGGCCTCGCTGCCTTTGCCGGTGCGGCCGGCTTCGTCTCTTCGTCGTTTTTCACGCCGCTTGTCCTCGCGCGGATTCTTTGCGAATCCTGTTATCGGTATCCCCATGAGCCACGGCATCGCCGCGGTCGAGCTGGGACCGATTATAAGGGCAGGCGCGTGGGCGTGCTCCGGCCGTCAGCGTCCTCGTCCCAGCACCTGGGTCCAGTAGACCCGGCCCCGTTCCGGATTGACGGCGTAGGCCAGGCCCATTTCCTCGAAGCTTGCATTCATGATGTTGGCGCAATGCCCGGGGCTGTCGAGCCAGCCGGCAACGGCTTCGTCCACCGAGGCCTGGCCCGCCGCGATGTTCTCGCCGATGCGCCGCCACGCGTAGCCCGCGTGCAGCGCGCGGTCGCCGACCACGCTGCCGTCCTGCTGCTCGTGGCTGAAGTAGCGGCGTTCGGCCATGTCGCGGCTGTGCACCAGGGCGGCCTGCGCCAGCGTGGCATTCCACCGCAGCGGCGGCGCGGCGGCAAAGTCCTGCTCGCCGCAGCGGCGCGGCAAGGCGCGGGCCGCGTTGACGGCCGCCAGCACGGCCGCGTCGAGCTCGCCGGGAGGCGGTAGCGGCGCCTCGTGCCGGGGCCGGGCAAACACGATGACCCAGTCGTCGCCCGAGCGGACGGCGCCGGCGGCGGCAAAATCCGTGCTCAGCAGTTTTTCGCAGAATCGTTCGCGCAGCACGGTCAGTGCCGCCACGGCGTTCGTCACGTTCGACAGGTAGACGGCCTCGGCATGCTCGACGGGGTAACCGGCCTGCTCCAGCGCCTGGTCGAGAAAGGTACCGGCGCCGATGCGGGCCTGGCCGATCGCCGCCGGCGCCGCCAAAGGGGGCACGGGCGCCGCGCCGTGGCCGCCGCAGCTGCGCGGCGCGGCCCGGTAGGCATTGACGAGGCTGACGATGTCCTCGCTGCGGGCATGGGCCGGCAGCGAAACCGCGCAGGTGGCGGCGGCAAGTACGAAGGCGGACAGGGCGCGATGACAGGACATGGCAGGACGACGGAAACGGCGAATGGCAATGGTGGCAGGAACCGCCATCTTACGGCACAAGATTCCGTGCGGCAACTATTTCGGCAGCAGGCAGGCTGGCGCTGACGTGCTTTACGCTGCGGCATTCGTCGGCGCGTGCATATACGTCGTCGCCCAATGCAGTGGCGCGGGGTGGCGCGAAAGAACAGTCGCCGATGTGACCGGGTGTGGGGAGGCGAAGCGGAAGCCCTGGTGCTTCAGCCAGGGGCAGCTCCGCCAGCGCCTCCTGCGGTCAGAAGCGATACTCCGCCGTCAACCGCACCGAACGCCCTTGCACATCCTCGATATCCTGTGGGATCACACCGCCGCCGTCGGCATTGAAGGCGCGCAGGTTGACGGGTGGCCGGTGGTCGAACAGGTTGCGCAGGAACAGCGACACCGTCAGGTTCTTGACACCCGTGTAGCTCAGGTTGTAATCCCAGCGCACGAAGGATGCGATGCGGCATTCGTTCGGCGTCCACTCGCGGTCGGCACAGCCGGCCGGGCTGTACTCCTCGTCGTAATAGTCGTATTGCAGCTTCTGCGGGCTGCGCCACGTGGCGCGCAGGCTGTGGCTGAAGCTGCCCATGCCCAAGGTCGCCATCAGGTTGGCCGTCGTCTTCGAGTAGCCGTAGCGGCCGGCCAGGTCGTCGCCCCAGCTGCCGCCGTTGCGGGTGGGCGCGAACAGCTTGTAGTCCAGCAGGTAGGTGGCATTGCCCAGTACATCCACACGGCCTATCGGCGTGTTGACGCGCGACGATACGGACAGGTCGATGCCGCTGGTCTTGGTCTGCGCCGTGTTCTCGAACATGCCGGAGGTGGATGCCAGCGGCCCCACCGTCACGCCGTACAGGGCCCGCTCGGCGGCCGTGAAGGTGCGGTCCTGGGCCAGCGGCAGCCGGTTGACGATGCCCGGCTCCAGCGAGTCTTCGGAGGACAGCAATTCCTGCGTGGATTTCAGGCCGATCTCGTCCTTGCGCTTGATGTGCCAGGCGTCGAACGAGAAGCTGGTACCGCGCACCGGTTCGATGACGAAGCCCAGGGTCGTGCTGCGCGACGTTTCCGGCTTCAGGCCGGGATTGTTGCGCACGATATTGGCAATGCCGGTGGCGCACTCGTTGCCTTCGACGATATCGGCCCGGGCCGACAGCAGTTGCTTGTTCGGATCGGTGGCCGGCAGCGCGTCCGACTGGGCGCGCAGGTCGTTGGCCAGCGCCTGGGCCTGGTCACAACGCTTCGGATCGACTTCGCCGTTATCGAAGGAGAACTTGCTCGATTGGGCGCTTTCCGTCAGGTTCGGCGCCCGGAAGCCCGATTCCCATGTGCCGCGCACCATCAGCTGGGGCGTCGCCTCCCAGCGCAGCGACACCTTCGGCGACGCATGCGCCTTCACGTCCTTGAACTTGTCGACGCGCACGGCGCCCGTCAGCTCCAGTTTTTCCAGCAGGGGCACGCTGCCCTCGGTGAACACTGAGCTGTTGGTGCGGCTGGCGTTGGCAGTGGCCGCGCCGTTGCTGACGATATCGCCGGCCAGCAGGTTGGCGGTGGGGTTGATGGCGAACTTCTCGTGGCGGATCTCGCCGCCCAGCGCCATATTGATGGGCCGGCCCTGGAACTTGCCCACTTCGCCGGTGATCTTGCCGTCGATGAAGGTCTGCGTGATCTTGCCGTCGTAGCCGTTTTCCGGGAACAGCGCGGCCAGCACTTCCGGCGTGTTGGGCTGGCTCAGGCGGTAGGCGCGGTTGAACAGCAGCGGATCGTCCGACTCGGCATCGGTGGCGCCGATCACCTGCTGGAAGCCGGACAGGCTGAAGAAGCCGCCCCGGCTGCGGTCCTTGGTCTTGCTGCCCATGACGCCCAGCGCCGTCTCCCAGTCATACGTGCCCAGCTTGCCGCGCAGGCCGGCCAGCACGCGGTACTGGTCGCTGACGGTGTGCCGGTAGCCCGGATCGTCGGCGAAGCGGTAGCGCAGCTCGGCTTCCTCGCCCGTCGTGTTGAGGGGATGGGTGGCCGGCAGGTAGCGGTACGTAAACGAGCGCGCATTGCCCGTCCTCGGGTCGCCCCAGACGGCATCGGGATTGGTCGAGCCGTAGGTCGCCAGCGCCGACATGTAGTCCGTCTTCGTGTGGGAATACAGTACCTCGGCGAAGCCTTCCAGCGTGTCGCTGATGGCGAACTTGCCCGATACGAGGGCATTGACGCGCTGCGCCGACGGTTGCGCCTGGAAGCGGCTGAAGCGGTCGTACACGCACAGGCCTGCCGCGTTCAGGGTGGCGCAGCCGGGAATGGCGCCTTGGCCGATGATGTTGCCGGGGTAGCTGAAGGTGGACGGCGCGCCCCGCTCGCCGAACATCAGGCCGCTGCCCGGGGCCACGGCCGAGAATTTCTCGCCGTAGGCGGGATTGATGTCGTCGACGATGCTGCGCCAGCCGACGGCGTTGCGGCGGTACACCTCGATATTGGCCAGCACGTTGTAGCGGTCCGTGTTCAGGTTGCCCAGGCCGCCCGTCAGCGCCGCCGTCGATTCGTGGAAGCGGCCGTGTTCGAGCGACTGGTTGTGCGAGGCGCGCCCCTGCAGGCCCTGGTAATCGCTCCGCGTGATGATGTTGATGACACCGGCCACGGCGTCGGAGCCGTAGATGGCGGAGCCGCCGTTGCGCAGGATCTCGACACGCTCGACGGCATCGAGCGGCAGGGTATCGAGGTTGGTGAACACCTCGTTGTAGTCGGCCAGTGCATACGGCGCCACGCGGCGCGAATTGAGCAGCACGAGGGTCGACTGCTTGCCCAGTCCGCGCAGGGCCACGGCGGACGCGCCGCCGGCAAACGAGTTGCTGCCGCCGACATCGGACAGCGCGCTGCGGTCGGCCGAGGTCAGCGTATCCATCAGTTCCTTGACAGTATTGACGCCCATGCGCGTGATGTCCGCCTGCCGGATCACCTGGACCGGGGTGGCCGTTTCCACGTCGATGCGCTTCAGGTTCGAGCCGGTGATGACGACCCGCTGCAGGGGCTGACCGGCGGGCTGGGTGGCGGCATCCTGGGCCAGCAGCGGTGGCGCGCCCAGGGCCAGCGCCACGGCGGCGGCGCCGCGTTTCAGTACGAGCTGCGTGTTCAAGGCATTCTCCTTGACGTGCGGGCACCGGGGAACTGCCGGGCGGTTCTCGCAGGTTGCACAGTCGTTCCCGCTGCCCGCGTCGTGCAGTTGCCCGCAGCGGCTGAACGATCCGTTCGCAATATCCCATGAGGGTAGCAATTTGCTATCGCGCCGGTCAAACGGACGGCGCGGCGGTGACGTGCGGACGCAACGTTGCTTGGAGGCTTATTTGGTGGGAAGCAAATTCATGCATGGATTATCCGGCGAAGCGGACGCGATGCCGATGCTTGGGCAGGGCCGGCGACGCATGCGCCGAAGGAAGTCAAGGGCGCGACCGGGGCACACAGCCAAAAAAAAAGCCCGCCGAAGCGGGCCAGGAAAACTTAGCGGATCAACGCTTGACGGACGTGTCGTCCGCATTGCTCGGGTTGCTTGGCGACGTGCCTGGCGTGCCGGTCGTGGACGGCGTGGTGGCGTCCATGTTGCTGCCCGTCGTACCCGTGGCCGGGGTGCTCGAGCCGGACGTCGCGCTGGCGCCGGAGGTTGCGCTGTCGCTGCTGCCGCTGGTGGTATCGGTGGTGCTGCAGGCTGCCAGGGCGACGCAGAACGCCGCGGCGAAAATCGTTTTCACAATAGCCATGATGTTTTCCTTTTATAAGCGGGTTGAAACGATGTAGCTTGAGCGGGCATCCTAGCGGAGCCTTCGCAGCAGCGGCGCGCGCTTGAATTTTGACAACATTATTCGCGGATATCCTGCAGCCCCGCGCGTCGGTCCGGGCGGCATCGCCGCCGTGGAGCGTGTAAGATGCAGATGACTTTATTCGTGCACGCATTGACAGTCTGTTTGCCACGTGTCAGCATTAGTTTCTTGAGAACAACAGACATTATCTGTGGAGCGTCTGATGAGTGATGTTTCCTTTGCGCAGGATGACCTGGCGCGGCGGCTGGCCGCCAGCAGTATCGAACAGCTCGACGATACCGATTTCGGCATCATCGGCTTCGATGCGGACGGCGTGGTGCGCCAGTACAACAGATTCGAGTCGCAGGCCGCCGGGCTGTCGCCCGCCAGCGTGCTGGGCCAGCCCCTGTTCACGACGGTCGCGCCCTGCATGAACAATTTCCTCGTCGCCCAGCGCTTCGAGGATGCCGAGGCCGACGGCAGCGCCCTCGACGACACCATCCATTACGTGCTGACCTTGCGGATGAAACCCGTCAAGGTGCTGCTGCGGCTGCTGGCCCTGCCCGGGGCGCCGCTGCGTTACGTCCTCGTGCAGCGCCGCCTGTGAACGGCACCGCCGCCAGCCTCGCCGACGAGCATGAGGCGCTGATCCAGTTCATGTACCTGGCCCCCGTCGGCCTGGTGCAGGCCGGCATGGACGGCGAGATCGTCATGATCAATCCCGTTTCCGCGCAACTCTTGATGCCGCTGTCGCGCAATGGCGGCTTGTGCAACCTGTTCGTCGCGCTGCAGGATGTCGCTCCCGAATTGCCCGGGATGTGCCAGGCCTTTGCCGCGCCCAGCGGCCTGATCTGCGATGGCCTGCACGTCCACCTGCACGGCGGCAAGCAGGGCGGGCCGCAGATCCTGTCCCTGTCCGTGCTCAAGCTCGACAGTGCACGGCTGATGGCCGTGCTCAGCGACATCACCGTGCAGGTCCAGCGCGAACGCCAGCTGCGCCGCAGCGATGCCTGGCTCAACGCGCTCCTTACCAGCAGCAACGACTATGCCCTCGTCAGCCTGGACCGGGCTGGCCGCATCGAGCGCTGGCATGACAGCATCGGTCGCGTCACCGGTCATACGGCGGCGCTGGTGGGCAGCTCCAGCGAAGTGCTGGCACCCATGCCGGCCGTGGCTGAGCGCTTGCGCGAGGCCGATACCCAGGGCTGGAGCGTCGAGCAGGGCCCGCGCCTGCGCGCAGATGGCAGCAGCTTCCACGGCAGTTCCATCATCACGCCATTGCCGCAGGGCGAGAACGAGCAGGAGCATGAGCCGGCCTATTGCATGGTGCTGCGCGACCTGACCGGTTGCACCGGCGCCGGCACCGCCGCCACGTCCGGGCTGCTGACGGACCCGCTGACGGGGCTGGCCAACCGGCGCGCCTTCTTCGAGGCGGCCGAGGCGGCGGCCAGGTCGCCGGCGCGGCAGGGCGGCGTGGCGATGATTCTGTTCGATGCCGACCACTTCACTGAGGTCAGCGCTCGCTACGGCAATGCGGCGGGCGATGCCGTGCTGTGCGCGCTGGCCCAGGCACTGCGCGGGGCCTTCCGCGACGCCGACGTGATCGCCCGGCTGGGCGGCGCGCAACTGGGCGTGCTGCTGGCCGGCATCGAGCGCGACCGTGCCGTCGCCATTGCCGAGCGGCTGCGCGCGGGCGTCGAACAGGAAGTGGTGGAAATCGACGGCCACACGCTGCGCTATACCGTCAGCGTCGGCGTGGCGGCCCAGCCGAGCCAGTCAAGTTCCGCCGGCATCGACCTGCTGATGGCGCAGGCCGGCCAGGCGCTGGCGCGGGCCAGGGCGGGTGGCGGCAACGTGGTGTCATGCCGGGAGGAAGCCGATGCCGGTTGACGAGAGCGCCTACGAGGCGCTGATCCAGTTCCTGTACCGCACCCCGATCGGGCTGGTGCAGACCACCCTGGACGGCACCATCGACATGCTCAATCCCATGTCGTCACAGCTGCTGATGCCGCTGGCCCGCGACACCGGGCTGGACAACCTGTTCGACGTGCTCGATCCCGTCGCGCCAAGGCTGCGCAGCCTGCTGGCCGCGTATGACGCACCGTCGGGTGTCGTCTGCGAAGGACTGCGCGTCGACCTGGAAAGCCTGGGCATGGCGCAAGTACTGTCGCTCAGCGTATTGAAGCTGGACGGCGCGCGCCTGATGGCGGCCGTTACCGACATCACGCTGGAAACCCAGCGCGAGCAGGAACGCCTGGCCAGCCGCCTGTCGAATGCGGCGCGCACGGATGCGTTGACGCGCATGCCCAACCGCAATGCCGTCCTGGAGCAGTTGCAACTGATCCAGGCGCGCGAACCGGGCAACGACGGGGACGGCGCCGGCTTTGCCGTGCTGTTCATGAACTGCGACCGCTTTCGCCAGGTCAACGATGCGTTGGGACAGAGCGCCGGCGACCAGTTGCTGATCATGATCGCCGAGCGCATCCGCACAGTGCTGCGCCCGCCCACGGACCGCATCGGGGCCCACGGTGGCCAACTGGCGGCGCGCGTGGGCGGCGACGAATTCATTGTCGTGCTCGATGGCCTGCGCCGGCCCGAGGATGCCGAAAGCGTGGCGGCGCGCCTGATCGGCGCCGCCGGGCGGGGCTACACGGTGCTGGGGCATGACGTGGTCTGCAATATCAGCGTCGGCATCGCCTGGGGCGGGCCGGGGCAGGACGCCAGCGGGCCGCAGGAACCCGACGCGCTGCTGCGCGACGCCAGCATTGCCATGGTGGAGGCCAAGCGGGCCGGCGGCGGCCGCCAGGTGCGCTTCGCCCAGGCCATGCGCGAACGGGCCGCGCACCGCAGCGATATCGAGGCCGACCTGCGCCTGGCCTTGCAGGAGGACCAGCTGTTCGTCGTGTACCAGCCCGTCGTCGGCCTGGTGCCGGGCGGCGGTACCGATTACGCGGCCGGCGTCGAGGCACTGGTACGCTGGCAGCACCCCACCCGGGGCGTGGTGCCGCCGTTCGAGTTCATCGGCATCGCCGAGGAATGCGGGCTGATCGGCGCGCTGGGCGACTTCGTGCTGGCACGGGCCTGCCGCGATTTCCGCGCCTGGCAGACCCAGCTGGGCGAGCGGGCCCCGCGCCTGTTGGCCGTCAACCTGTCGCGTGCCCAGCTGGGCCAGCCGGGGTGGAGCGAAACGGTGGCGCGCGTGCTGGCCGAGACAGGCATGCAGGCGCGGCAGTTGCAGCTGGAAGTGACGGAAAGCCTGGCGGCCCAGGACGCGCAGATCCAGCAGCGCCTGCATGAACTGAAGGCGCTGGGCGTCACCCTGGCGCTGGACGACTTCGGCACCGGGTATTCGTCGCTGGCCAGCCTGCACCTGCTGCCGGTCGATACCGTCAAGATCGACCGTTCTTTCGTCAGCCAGAGCGAAAGCAGCGAACACCACCGCGTGCTGATCGAGGCCACCGTGAAGGTGGCGCAAAGCCTGGGCATGAGCACGGTGGCCGAAGGCATCGAGACGGTGGAACAGGCCGACGTCGTGCGCCGGCTGCACTGCAACAAGGGCCAGGGCTACCTGTACAGCCGCCCCCTGACGACCGAGGCCCTGGTGACGTGGCTGGGCCAGTGGCCTATCCCAGACTGAACAAGCGGCGCGGCAGGTTGGCGCGGTCCTGCGGCGCGCGCAGGAAATCCTGCAGCACGGCCTGATACAGCGCCAGGGACGGTGCGCTGCCGCCGTCACGGCATTGGCGCAGTAGCTGCGGCGCCAGCAAAAAACGCAGGGCGAAGTAGTCGGCCAGCAGGTCGCCCTGGGCCTCCATATTGAAGTCGCACAGCCGCTTTTGTGGCGCCAGGTCGTACGCATACGGCAGGCCAATGCGCAGCGCACCGCGCCATTTCACCGGGTAGCCCAGCTGGTGCTGCCATACATGCGTCATCTCGTGCATGAACCAGTGCAGCCGCCACGCATGCTCGCGCGAGAAGTCGGCGCTGCAATCTTCCGCATTGAAGTAGAGTTGGCCATCCGGTGCCATGGCCGTATGACGCCGTTGCAGTCCGAACCACAGATAGCCACGCCCGTGTACGCGTACCTGGCCGTAGTCGATGGCGTCGCCGAAGAGGCGGCGGCACCAGAATATTTCGCCGCGGGTCAGCGGCCTGGTTGCGATAGCAATAAAGGCACTCCTGTCTTGCGAAACCAACAGATCGACGCATTTGCGCATATTTCCGCAATGCACAATTATTTGCGGGATAGAATCAATTCCATAGTGCCCCGATGGAGAACGCCATGTCCGCCGTATCCCTGCTTGCCCGCCTCAAGTTATCCCACAAATTCATGCTGCTGGGCGCCATCGCGCTGATGATGATCGCCATTCCCACCGCGCTATACCTGCGCGAGGCGGGCAAGGCACTCGACTCTTACCAGGCCGAGCAGCAGGGCTTGCCGGCCGTCATCGAGCTGCTGAAAGGCATCCAGCTGACCCAGCAGCACCGTGGATTATCCGCCATCGTGCTCAACGGTGGCGACGCGGCCGAACGCCGCGCGGCGCGCCAGAAGGAAATCGATGCCGCCTACGAGGCACTCGATGCGGTTGTCGCGGCGACCAACGACAACACCATCGCCGCGCTGTGGGACGGCATCCGGCGCGACTGGGAAAGCGTGCGCGACGCGGTGGGCCGCAAGACCATCACGGCGGCCGACAGTTTCGCCGCCCATTCGTCCATCGTGGCCCGGCTGATGCGGGTGCAGGAACTGACGGGGGACCATTACGGGCTCAGCCTTGATCCGCATGCCGATTCCTACCAGCTGCTGCAGGCCATGTACTACCAGATGCCGGCGCTGACGGAGGAGCTGGGCAAGCTGCGTGCCCGCGGCGCCGCCCTGCTGACGAAAAAGGCCGGGACGCCGGACGAGCGTTTCGCCGTGGCCTCGCTGCTGGCGCGTGCCGACGACCGCCTGGGCCAGATGCTCAATGCCTTCGACAAGTCGGCTCGCCAGAACCCCCGCTTTGCGGCCGAACTGGCGCCCACGATGCAGACGGCTGCCGCCACCACGCAGGCCCTGACGAAACGGGCCGAGACGCAGATCGTCAAGGCCGCCGAACTGGCGGGCGCACCGGACGAATTCTTCGGTGCTGCCACCGGCGCCATTGATGGCCTGTTCGAGCTGAACGCGGCGGCCGGCAAGCTGGCGGGCGAACAGATCGGCGAGCGGGTGGACGCGTTCCACCGGGCCCGCCTGCAGCTGTTGCTGGTGCTGGCCGCCTTGCTGGCCGGCGCGGCGACCACCGGCGTGCTGGTGGCCCGCTCCGTGACGCAGCCGATGAACATGGCCGTGGAAGTGGCGCAGCAGGTCGCCAGCGGCAACCTGGTCAACGATTTCGACGTCGGCCCGCCCACCGAAGTGGGGCAGATGCTGCGTGCGCTGCGCGACATGAACGACAGCCTGCGCCGCATCGTCAGCGAAGTGCGCAACAGCGTCGACGCCATCAGCGCGGCCACCGGCGACATCGCCAACGGCAATGCCGATCTGTCGTCGCGGCTGGAAACGCAGGCTTCGAACCTGGAGGAAACGGCGTCGTCGATGGAGCAGCTGACGGCCACGGTGCGGCAGAACGTCGAGCATGCCCAGCATGCCAACACCCTGGTGCAGCAGGCCACCGAGGTGGCCAACAACGGCAATGCCGTGGTGGCCCGGGTGGTCGATACGGTAGGCCAGATCGACGCCAGTTCGCGCCGCATCGTCGACATCATTTCCGTCATCGACGCGATCGCGTTCCAGACCAATATCCTGGCCCTGAACGCGGCGGTGGAAGCGGCGCGGGCCGGCGAGCAGGGGCGCGGCTTTGCCGTCGTCGCCAGCGAAGTGCGGGTGCTGGCGCAGCGCTCCGCCACGGCCGCGAAGGAAATCAAGACCCTGATCGACCAGAGCGTCGACCAGGTCAGGCTGGGCAATACGCTGGCCGGCAGCGCCGGCACGGCCATGACGCAGATTCTCGACAGCGTGCGCCGGGTCGCCGGCCTGATGCAGGAAATCGCGCTGGCATCGAGCGAGCAGAGCGCCGGCATCGAACAGGTCAACCTGGCCGTCACGCAGATGGACGACGTGACCCAGCACAATGCCGCCCTGGTCGAGGAAACGGCCGCCGCGTCGGCCAGCCTGGAAGAGCAGGCCCGCGCGCTGGTGCGCACAATGGGCGTGTTTACCTTGGGCGGCTCGGCCGTGGCGGTGCGCTGAGGGGTTTCAGGGGAAGCGCTATGCTTCGGTCGCCGCCGCCAGGAACTGGCCGATCACGGCATTGACGTCGGCCGCGTGCGTCAGCGGGGCCATATGGCCGCCCGGCGTGCGGTGCATCGCGGCGTGGGGCAGTGCGGCGGCCAGTTCCTCGGCCACGGTGCGGGTCGACAGCGGACCGTCGCGGCCGAACAACACCAGGGTCGGAATATCCAGCGCCGCCATGTCGCGCAAGGTGGCGGGTTCGCCCAGCAGGGCGACGAAATCGAGCCGCACCTTGGCGATCAGACCCGTGAACCGGGCCTGCATGGCTTCCGGCAGCGCGGCGAAGGCGCCGGCACCGTTCCAGTAATCGATAAAGGCCTGCGCGCCTTCGCGCGGCGACGCGGCGGCGTCGATGCGCGCGATGACGGCGGCGATCTCGGCCCGGGCCGGGTTCTCGGGTGCCAGCAAGTGGAAGGCGACGGGTTCGAACAGGGCCAGCGACAGGATGCGTTCCGGCATGTGGCGCGCCAGGCGTAGCGCCGTGGCGCCGCCGTAGGAATGGCCGACCAGATGGAAGGGTTCGCCGGTCTGCAACTGGCCGTCCAGGGCGGCGAGGATGGCCTGCACTTCGTGCTCCAGCGAGAATGTCGCGTGGGTGGCTTCGTCCGGGAAGGGCGCCTTGCCGTAACCCAGCAGGTCAGGTGCGAGGCAACGCAGGTGGTTTTCCTGCTGGGCCATCAGGGCTGACCACTGGCTGCGTGAACTCATCGAGCTGTGCAGCAAGACACAGGCGGGGCGCCGCTCGGGCAAGGCGGGGGAATGGGTCATGGCGAGACACGAAATAACGGATGAGGCCGCGATTATAGCGGCCTGAACAAGGCCGCCTGTCGCGAAACTGTCGCCAGTTATCTCAGTGTGGGGCGCGTTCGTGACAACGCGCCGTCATCGTTACTTGTGGGCTCGGCGACGTGCGAAGAGCCCGATACCTGCCAGGCCCAGCAGCAGCATGGCGCTTTCGGCCGGCTCCGGCACGGCGCTGACGGAAATATTGTCGACGGCAATATCGTAGTCCGTGTAGCCGTAGACAAAGCCAGGAACGTAGGTGGTGTAGACGATTTCGTCGACCCCGGCCAGCACGCTGGCGAAAGTCCGGTCCGCCGGCAGGAAGGGATTGCCGTTGGCATCTTCCGCCCCATAGCCGCCCCAGCCGGCGGGCAGGGCCGTTGCCGTCGTGTCGTCAATCGTCACCGACATATGTTGCCACCCTTGCTGGCTGGCCGACAGGGTGCCCAGGTTGAACCACACGCTCGTGTAGGGCAGGCCGTTGGTGGCGTTGTCGTAGTCGCGCAGCTCCAGCACGAGGTTGCGCGACACCTCCTGGTTGAAGAAGCGGATGCTCTGGGTGGACACGTCGATGCCGAAGGTTACGGCGCCCAGCTGGCTGTAGTCGCGCACGAAATCGCTGTTCGTGTTGTTGGTCCACGACACGCCGAAGTTTTCCATCACGGTGTGCATGGCCGGCGCGCCATTGCCCATCGATGTGTCGATGCCGGAGCCGCCGATCCCGTCCATCGGCTGCATGCCATACCACCCTTCTTCGCCATTCGAGAACGTCACCGTGCTCGAGTCGGCGGCCAGCGCCGTCACCTGGCATGCTGCAAGCAACAACATCGTCAAAGTCTTCTTCATGGTAGTCCTTGTAGGTCGGATAACCTCGTATCGCTGTGCCGCCGCAGGGTATGCGGGGCCAGCCGGCGCTGCAGGCAGGGCGCCGAACTTAAGCAGTTCTTAAGGGATACGAAGCCCATTCTGGACAGGGAAAAACCAACTGTCGAGAAACTTCCTTGGCGATTTTGTAACAAAGTGCCGTGGGAAAACGGGCGTGATGAACGAGCAAAACCGGCCCACGAATAATGTAAGCTCGGTGCTCGACGCGGTGACGTGGAATGCCGGCGCGGCGTCGAAAAGCGCCGCGCGGAATGCCGTTTGCTGAACGGACTTTATTATTAGGGCGACAGTAGCTTGCAGACTACAAGCTTTGAATCAGGGCAACGAGGCCGTGCGGTTGCCCAGTTCGAGGTTGAGCTTGGCAGCTTTCAAGGTGGCCACGTCGATCTTCGGCGCGGCGGACACGGGCACCCTGCGGCTCGCCTGCGTGCGTTCCAGCTCGGCCGGCGGCAAGGTGTAGTGCTCCTTGACGACGCGGCGGGGTTGCTCGGACGGGGCGGCCACGCCGACATCCATCGGCACGTCGGCGACGTCGCCCTGTGCGCCTTGCGGCGCCGCATCGGCGGGAACGCTCTCGACGACGGCGCATGGCTTGTCCGTCAACAGCAAGGTGCCGTTGGCGTCCAGGCATTTATACAGCTGGTCGTTGGCGCCTGCGGCCGAGCCGGCCAGCGCGGCCATGCAAACCGTGGCGGTAAGAACGAAACGTCGCATGATGCACCTCCTGTTGAAACGATGGTGCGATTGTGCGCGCCCGCCGCGCCGTGGTCTGTTAGACATCTCACCCCCGCAAGGAGGACCAGTCCTACAGCGGGCTCAGCTATTTTCCCGTCGAGGGCGCTGCCGGGGTCCCTGCGGCCGGCGTCGCGGCACTGTCGGCAACGCCAGGAATCGGCGTGCCGGGGCGGGCGAACTTGCCCTTCAGCGCGTCCACGCCCGATTGCGGCCGGGCCAGCACACGCAACTCGGCCCGCTCGCGGCGCTTGGCGGCCGTGTCGATCTTCAGCTTGCGGTCGCGCTTTTCGACCAGGGCCGGCAGGGCCTCGCCGTCCCGGTTGAAGGACCAGGCCAGCTTCGCTTCGCCCAGCGGCAGCGCTTCGCCCGTGTGGCCTTCGTGCCCGGTGTTCCACGTATGCCAGGTCTTGCCGTAGCTGTTCATCTTGGTTTTCATCAGCGCCTTTTCCGCCGCGGCCGGAATGCCGGGTGCGACCAGCTGGCCCGTCAGGATTTCGCCGTTGTGGGGGTGCCAGAACTTGCGCTCGGCCTCGGGCAGCAGCGCGAAGGCCTTTTCGGAAATGATGTATTCGACGCCGTTCATGTTCGCATCCGCCGTATTGCCGTCGAACAGGATGCACTGGGCGAAGTCCTCGTTGCGCTGGTGGCACCAGTGGTGGGCTTCCATCTGCAGTTCCGGCGCATCCTTCATCGGGTGGAAGCCCACCAGGTAGATATCGAAACCGCGCATCGGTGCCGCGCCCTGCAGCACCTTGGCACCCACCTCCAGCGCCTGGGTCTTGGCCGACTTGGGCGCGCCGGCCGGGCCGACGGAAGGCGGCGAGTCGTGCTGCGCGCTGGCCAGCAGCGGCCAGCCCAGCGCGGCCGCCAGCAGGGCGGCGATCGTACGTGAACGCATTCGTTTTCTCCTGATGACCATGGGGCGCCCATGCTACCGCCAGCGGCGCGGAACCGGCGCGGCCATGTCCTATGCCGCCCGGCAACGTTGCTGCAAAAATGGGGACAGACCCCATTTTTTGTGCAACTTTTCCGGCGACTTAGAACGCGCCGCGGGCGCGCAGCAGGTTTTCCCAGGCCGGGATGGCGGCCTGCCAGAAAGCAGGGATGGTGGCGGCATCGATGTCCAGGCCGAGGAAACGCGCGGCCGGCAGCAGCGCGTCCGCCAGCAGGGTTTCGCTCGATGCGCCGTTGTCGAAGGCTGTGGCGCCGGTCTGCTTCGACAGCTTCTCGCCGTCCGCGTTGACGACGACCGGCACGTGCAGGTAGCGGGGATGGGGCAGTTGCAGCAGGTCCTGCAGGTAGAGCTGGCGCGGCGTCGAGTCGAGCAGGTCGGCGCCGCGCACGATGTCGGTGATGCCCTGGGCGCCGTCGTCCACCACCACGGCCAGCTGGTAGGCCCAGAAACCGTCGGCGCGGCGGATGACGAAGTCGCCCACTTCCTCGGTGATGTCCTGGCTCACGTGGCCGTGCCAGCGGTCCGTGAAGCCGACGACGCGGGTGCCGTGCGTGTGCAGGCGCAGCGCGCGTGCCGCCTTGCCCGGCGCCAGGCCGGCGCGGCAGGTCCCGGGGTAGACCAGCGTCGCGTTGGGCGAGGTGGCGACCAGGCGCGTTTGCGAATCGAGGATCTCGCGGCGCGAGCAGCCGCACGGGTAGATGTGCTGCCCCAGCTGGCGCAGCGCCGCTTCGTACAGGTCCTCGCGCTGCGTCTGCCACGTGACGTCGCCGTCCCAGTGCATGCCGCAGCGCTGCAGCGAAGCGAGGATATGGCGGTCCGCGTCCGGCACGTTGCGGTCGCGGTCGACGTCCTCGATGCGCACCAGCCATTGGCCGTGGTGCGCCTTGGCGTCCAGGTAGCTGGCCATGGCCGCCACCAGGGAACCCAGGTGCAGGGGGCCGGTGGGCGAGGGCGCGAAACGGCCGATATAGGGAGACGATGGTGCTGGCGCGGTCATGGGCGCAGTATCCCCGAGCCGCCGCCGGCCCGTCAACCGCGCCGGGTGCGATGGCTTACAATGCCGTCGCGGCGGACCAGCCGCCTTCGATAACCGCAAACGGACCACGAGACCCATGCCCAACAACTTCCCCATCCTGACTGCCTGCGCGCTCGCCATCGGCCTGGCGCTGCCGGCCCACGCCGCCAACAAGACCCTGCCGCAAGTGCAGGAAGCGCCGCTGCGCGCCCACCTGGCCTTCCTGTCCAGCGACCTGCTGGAAGGGCGGGGCACGGGCCAGCGCGGCGGCGACCTGACCGTCTCCTACCTGGAAAACCAGGCCATGGCGGCAGGCCTGCAACCGGCGCGCGACGGCAGCTACCGCCAGCTGGTGAAGATCGCCGGCGTGACGACCCTGCCGGAAGGCTCGACCTTGCGCGCGCACGCCAACGGCGCGGCGCTGCCGCTGGCCTTCGGCAAGGACTGGGTATGGGGCGCGGGCGACGCGCAGGCGCAGCACGAGCTGGACGCGCCGCTGGTGTTCGTCGGCTACGGCATCGCCGCGCCGGAAGAAGGCTGGGACGACTACAAGGGCCAGGACGTGAAGGGCAAGATCGTCGTCATGATGGTCAACGACCCGCTGCCCACGGCCGAGGCGCCGAACCGCTTCGGCGGCAAGGCCCTGACCTACTACGGCCGCTGGACCTATAAATTTGAGGAAGCGAAACGGCGCGGCGCGATCGGTGCGCTGCTGATCCACACGGACGCCTCGGCCTCGTATGGCTGGAGCGTGATCCAGAACAGCTGGAGCGGCGTGGAACGCTTCCAGCTGGCGCAAGGCGCGCCCGGCACGGCGCTGCAGGGGTGGTTGACGAACGACGCGGCGGCCACCCTGTTCAAGGCCGCCGGCCAGGACCTGGAAGCGCTGCGCGTTGCTGCCGAACGCAAGGACTTCAAGCCGGTGGTGCTGGGCGCGAAGCTGGCCGGCACGATGAAGTCGGCCGTGCGCACGGTGGACCAGTACAACGTGGCCGGCATCGTGCCCGGCACCGACCCGAAGCTGAAGGACGAAGTGGTGATCTACAGCGCGCACTGGGACCACCTGGGCAAGCAGGGTGACGGCAAGGACGGCAAGGACAATATCTACAACGGCGCCGTCGACAATGCCTCCGGCACGGCGGCGCTGCTGGCAATGGCGCAGGCTGCCGTGCAGTCGCCGGGCAGGCGCAGCCAGATGTTCCTGTGGGTCGCGGCGGAAGAACAGGGCCTGCTGGGCAGCGCGGCCTACGCCACGGCCCCCCTGTGGGCGCTGGAAAAGACGGCGGCCAACCTGAACCTGGACAGCCTGAACTGGATCGGTCGTGCGCGCGACGTCGGCGCCCAGGGTAGCGAACGCACGGATCTGGGCAAGATGGCGGCGGCCACCGCCAAGGCCATGAACCTGCGCATCGCCGACGCCGAGCCTGACCTGGCCGGCGGCTACTTCCGCAGCGACCACTTCAGCTTCGCCAAGGCGGGCGTGCCGGCATTCTCCATCGCGGGCGGGCGCGACACCGTCGGCGACAAGGAAGCGGCAGCCGCCGAGCGCAAGGCCTACCGCGCCCGCTACCACCAGGTCGGCGACGAATACGATCCGAAGTGGGACCTGTCCGGCATGACGCAACAAGCCCAGTTCACGTTGAACCTGGGCCGCGCCGTCGCCGACGCCCCCGCCATGCCACGGTGGAAGGCCGGCGACCCGTTCGGCGCCGTGCGCGCCAAATAAGTTGCCTGAAAACCGGTCGGTCCGCCGCAGCGGTCTGACACCGGTTTTCAGGCAACAGTTTTTTGCGCCGAGAGTTCAACTCGGTGTCTGACACCGAATTGATACCGGATTGCCGGCTAGTTGGAGGCGGCCTCGGCGCGGCTGCGCACGGCGTCGAGCACTTGCGGCAGGCTGCGCCGGCTCATCATGTCGACGATCCAGCCGAAGCCGAAGGGCACCGGGCCGGGGTCGGCGTAGACGCGGTAGCGGGCGAGCGTGGCGCCCGGATGGCCGGGGGCGGGGGTGAATTCCCACCAGCCGGTCGTGTCGGCGATGGTCTGGGATGGACGCAGGTCCGGGCGCGGCACCAGTTGCCAGGCCAGGCGGCAGCTGTCCGGGCCCTGGCGCGGCTCCAGCCGCAGCCGGTATTGCCTGATCTGACCCAGCGGCAGGTCGAGCGTGATATCGACCAGCACATGGCCGGCGCCAAAGCCCACCGGCACGGCGCTGCGCGTGTTCGGCATGAAGGCGCCGTAGCTGGGGTAGTCCTGCACGATGCGGCACAGGGTTTCCACCGGGGCGGCGATGACGGTGCTGGCCAGGAAGGCGCGGCCCGGCAGCCCTGGCGCCCCTTCCTCGACGACATCGACCGGCGCGGCGGCGGCACCGGTGACGGTGACGATGACGGCAGGGGCCAACAGCGCATGGCATGCCAGCAAGCGTTGATCCATCCTCATGGCCGCAGCGCCAGCGTGACGGTGGTGCCGGTCAGGTCGATGCCGCGCAGCGTGATGCTGCCGAACGATGGCCCGGCGCCGCCGGCGCCATGGATACGGATATTGCGAAAGCTGATTTCGCCGATCGTCGTCGGCAGCGCCAAGGTCAGCGAGCCGTCGTCGTTGACGCGGGTGACGGCGCGGGCCGGGTCGTAGGTGACGTCGCGCAGCGACAGGTCGGACTCGAACATGCTCAGCACCGGATCGATGAGACGCACGATATCGCCGCGCACGTCGACGCCCTTGTCGCGCATTTGCTGCCGCATCTGCCGCACCAGTTCCTCCTGCAGGCCCTGGCCGGCCACGTCGTCCAGTTCCATGTCGTTCAGTTCCCTCTTGTCGAGCACCTGCAGCGTGGCCGCCGACGCCACCGGGGCAGCCTGCGCGGCCAGCGACTGCAGCGGCGCGAACAGGGCGCCGAGGAAGGCCGCCGTCATGCGCAGGCGGCGCTGCCGGCGCAGCACGTCCTGCACGTGCTGCTGCGTGATCAGGTTCCATTCGGCCAGGATGTCGCCCAGACGCTGCTGGGTGCCGCGCTGGCGTTCGATGGCACGTGCCAGCTGTTCTTCCGTCACCAGTCCCTGCTGCACCAGCAGGTGGCCGAACAGCTGGCCCGGCGTTGGTCCGCTTCGATTCATCCCTGCCTCCCCGTCTTGGCCGCCGGCCGGTCGCCATGCTGGGCGATGTCCGACGGCGTGGTGCCGAACCAGCGTTTGCAGGCCCGGTAGAACGCGCTCGGTTCCGAGAACCCCAGCTGGAAACTGAGCATCTTCAGCGACTGGTCGCCGGCCTCCAATGACAGGCGCGCCAGCTCGCGCCGGGTATCGTCGACCAGCGTGGAAAAGCTGGTGCCTTCCTCGGCCAGGCGCCGCTGCAAGGTGCGTTCGCTGACCATCAGGCGCTCCGCCACGTCGTCGCGGTGCGGTGGCCCCTTGGGCAGCATCTCGGCCACCAGTTGCTGCACGCGGGTGGTGAAGCCGGCATGGCTATGCCCCAGGCCGGCCAGCACGGGCGCAGCACTCCCGCCGGACTGCATCGGCATGTCCGGCAGCGCCGCGACCATGTCGGCATCGGCGAATTCCATCACGTTATACGGCCGGTTGAAGTGCACCGGGCAGCCGAAGGTCTGCTCGTAGTAACTGGCGTTGGCCGGTTCGGCGAAGGTATATTCGACCTGGACGGGTGTGGCGTCGTCGCGCCCGGCGGCGCTGCGCAGGGTGCGCAGCAGCACGCACCAGACGAAGTCGTAGCGCTGGATCGGCACCGTACGCTGCGCGCCGGGCAGCACGATGCCGACGCGGGTATGGCCGTGGCAACGTTCGATCGTGCTCTGCACGGTGGGCGACACCAGCATGATGTGGCCCATGACGCCGAGCCAGCCGAGGCGGTGCGGTGTCGAGATCTTCAAGCCGATCAGCGGATCGCCGGCTTGCCGCACCACCAGCTCCCACAGGTGGCTCAAGCGGTCGGACAGGGTCAGCGCATCGCAGGCCAGGCCGTCCTCGGTCAGGCCGGCCTGCTCGAACAGCGCTTCGGCCGCGATACCCGACAAGGCCAGCCGCGACTTCACGCCGCGCACCAGATGCAAGGCGGAGCAATAGGCCATGGCCGCGATCAGGGCGTGACCGCCGCGCGCAGGCGCAGGCCGATGCGTTCCTGCAGGTCCTTGAGCTTCGGATCGATGACGGCGCGGGTATCGGCCGCCACGCTCTCGCCCAGCTTCTTCTGCAGCTCCGGCACCATGGCCTCGAATTTCTTCTTCACGGGCGACTCCAGGATGGCCACCATCTGGCGCAACTCGTCTTCCGTGAAGCGTTCGGCCAGCAGCGGCGCAATTGTCGTGGGGATCATCTTCGCCGCGCTGGCGCGCGTCAGCGGCGTGGTCTCTTCCATGAACTTGCGCGCCTCGCCGACGATTTCCGTCATCGCCGCATCGCGCTTCTCCGGCGCGGCGCGGCCCTGCAGCATGGCGCGCGCCTGCTGCACCGCGTCGCCGACCGGGGCCTGCAGCATCGACTGGCCGATGCCGTCGATCTGCCACAGCGCCAGCACCCGCTCGACCAGGGCCTGCTTGGCCGGCGGTACCGCGCCGGCTGCCTGCACGCCCGCGCTGAAGGCCAGGGCCGCCACGCTTGCCACGAGTTTTTTCATCGTCATATCCGCTCCTTAGAAACGTTGGTTGAAGCTGAGACCGAGGTAGTGGACCTTGATGTCGCCGGCCACGTCCAGTCCCGCGTACGGGTTGTAGATCACGTTGAGGAACTTGTTGCAGTTCATATTGCAGGAGGTATTAGCCGGTGTATCGAAGCTGCCGTTCATGTACGAGGCGGTCAGGCTGATGTCGCTCTTCTTCGTCAGCTTGTAGTTCAGGCCTACGCTGTACAGCTTCGTGTCGGGCAGGGGCGCGATCAGGTCCAGCTTGTCGGCCGGCACGGAGCTCTTGCGCGGTTCGTAGCCGAAGCGCAGCGCCAGGCTCTCGAACGGGAACAGCTGCAGGCCGAAGCCATAGTTGACCACGCTCTTGTAGCCGCGCGGGATCTTCAGCTTGGTCGAGTCGGCGATACCGTACAGCCGCGCCACCTCCAGCAACTTGACGCTCTGGTCGAATTCGAAGGTCAGCGCGTTCCAGTCGCTCCACCTGGCGAGGCTGGCATCGACATTGAGCTGCACGTAGCGCACCGGCCGCAGCTTCACGCCCAGTTGCAGGTGCGAAGGGAAGGGGATGGTGGCCGACAGGTTGCCCTTCTGGACTTCGGGTATCGACTGCGGCAATCCCAGCACGGCGCCGGCCACGGGCCCGAACAGGCTGGAATTGAGGCCCTTGACGAAGTTGCGCAGCATCGGCTCGGTGGTGAATTCATAGGTGCCCGTGTAGCGCGTCTTCGAGCCGCCCTGGTACACCGCGCCCAGCGAGAACCAGGGCCGCGGCTCCCACAGCACGCCCACGTTGATGGTGGGGTCGAACGGCGCCGTCATCTGCAGGCGCATCGCGGCAGCCTTCTTGAACGGCGTGACCATGCCTTCGCGCCCGCCGCCGCACAGCCCGAAGCCGAAGGTGTCGATGACGTTGCCGCCGCTTTCGGGGCACCAGCCCTGCTGCAGCTTGCCGAACACGCCCAGCAGCTCGTTGGGAAAGCGCATGTGCGTGTCGACCACGAAGGCCGCGTGGGCGATCGGCACCGATACGCCGAAGCGCAGGGTGTCCGAATACTTCCAGCCGACCGATGGCGCCGCGTAGACGAGGCGCTGCAGCTGCACCTGGCGGCCGTCGAAGCGGGCCGGGTCGTCCGGATCGGTGGTGCGGTCGATGCTGATGGCCTGCGCCATATAGCTGTTGGTGGCGAAGGTGAAGGGCGAGCCGGGCTTGTTGAAGGCCATGCCCAGGCCAGGGATGATCACGCCCGGCAGGCGCCAGCCAGGCATGCCGAAGCCGGGCACGTACATGGCCTGACGCACGGGTCCGGCACGGCGACCGGCGACCGGGTCGTCGGTCCAGCCGCCCACGTCGAAGCCGACCGGCTTGTGGAAACCCGCGTCGCTGCGGATCGAGGCGGCAAAGGCCGAGAAGATTTCGCTGTCGCCGGACAGGCGCGCCAGGCCGGCCGGATTGAAATGGATCGAATCGATGCCGGGCGGGTCGGCCGTGACGGCGTTCCCCAGCGCCATCGCGGTGACGCTGGTGGTCAGGTTTTCCACCAGCGCGGCCAGCGCGGGCTGCGCGGGCAGGACGCCGGCGACCAGCACGGCAAGCAGGCGTTTCGACGGCCGCATGGCGTCGTCCTCAGAACGCCAGCGGCAGGTTCAGCCCCACCGACAGGTTGGGCGAGTCGTCCGTCAGGCCGATGCCGACCGACAGGTTCACCGTCGTCTTCGGCGAGACGCGGTAGCCCAGGCCCATGTTGACGATGGCCGACGTCTGCGTGCTGGTTTTGACCTCCAGGCCATCCTCGAAGCGCAGCTTGGAGCCGGCCGAGATGGCTTCCTGGAACGACAGCGTGGTCGAGATCCCGTACGACAGCGCATACGCGAAGCCGATGCCGAAGCCGACCGAGGTACCCGGCTTCACGCGCGTCAGCACGCGGGTGCCGTTGACCTGGTGCAGATGGTCGGCGGCGGCGCTGGCGGTGACGTTGATGGAGCCGAACAGGGCCACCGGATCGACGATGCGGTTCACGTTCAGCCCCGCGCTGACGGCCGTCACGCCGCTGCCGGTGGCCTCGCCGCTGCCGGCGATGACCTTGAACGGGCTGCGACCCGACGGCAGCCGCACATTGCCCGTGACGGTGAAGTTGGCGCGGTCGCGCTTGGCCTCGATGGGCTGCCAGCGCGCGCCCACGTTGATGTCGCCCAGCGAATTGGACAGGCCGGAATGCTTGGTCGAATCCGTGTATTTCGAGATCAGTGGCAAGGTGAAGTTCGCGGTCAGGTTGTTCAACACGCCGTAGTCGGCCGACAACGTGTTCGTGATCGTATGCGAGTTGGTGTTCTCGATATCGAACAGGGTCAGGCCGTCGGCCGTGTAGTCCGTGACGATGCGCTCCTGGCCGACGTAGGTGTAGGTGGCGTCATAGGTGAACTGCGAGCGGCCCTTGCGGATCAGCGAATACTGCTTGTCGACGGCCGTCAGGGTCTCCTTCAGCAGCGCGCTCTGGTCGCCTTCGCCTTCCTTCTTCGCCAGCGCATCGCGCGCGGCCTCGGTGCTGGGGGCCTGGGTTTGCTGGGCGCCGGCGGGCGTCGCCGCCAGCAGCAACAGGGTGGCAAAGAGGGGCGCGGTCTTCAAAGTCATGGAGGTTCCTTGTCAAGAAGCTGTGGTTCGGTGAGGCGAAAAGAGTGGGGCGGGTCAAGCCTAGCGGCCGTGGATCCATGTGCCGGCAGCGCCGGAATTGACGGCCCGCTGCAGCAGGTGGGCGGCGTGGTTCAAGGCATCGAGCCGGCCGCCGTTGGTGACGCGGTCCATGTCGGCCACGCCCAGTTCGCGGTCCGTCAGCGCCAGTTGCGCCGGCGCCTTGGTGCCGGCCTGCGGCGAGACGATGAACAGCGTGTTCTTGTCCCACAGGCGGGCAAAGTCCTCGACGGAGAAGGCGATATTGCCGGCCGAGGGATCGGCGATGAAGACCACGCCATCACGGATGCCGCGCAGGACGACGAAGTGCTTGGCGCCGGCGTAGTCGATCGGCACGATGGCCGGTTCCGTCAGCGCCAGCAGGTCCTTCACCTCGGCGCGGTAGCCGGCGCCGCTGACGCCGAGCGAAGCCACGTAGCGCTTCATGTCCAGCAGCGAGAAGCCGCGCCGCTCGATGATCTTTTCCTTCTCGCCCTTGTCCAGCATGCCCTCCATGGCCTGCTGCTCCGTGACCTTCAAGCCCAGGTGGAAGTTCAGGATCGTCACGAGCGCGGCCGAACCGCAGCTGTAGTCGTAGGCCTGCCGCACGATGTGCTTGTACTTCAGCTCCGAGAACGGCTCCAGGCTGACGTCCTGGCTGTAGGCGCCGCCGCCCAGCAGCGTCTGCGGCATCTCGAACTGGTCGCGCGGGCGTTCCTGCACCTCGTGGCGCGACAGCGCGCCGGCGCCGCCGATGGCAATCGCCAGGACGGTTACGAGCAGCATCAGCATTGGGGCACCTCCGCGCGTGGGTGCGTGGCGTGCAGGTGTAAGCGAAATGAAAAAGTTTCAGGCAAAGCTGCGCCCGGGGGCGGCGTGCGCCCCATGTCCGACATGCCCATGACGTCTCCTTTGTCGACCCGGCGGGTCTGCCCCTGCCGGATCCTTTATATGAACGACCGTGCTTTATTTGGTCTCCGGTCGTTCTTTGCTTTTTTGTAATTTATTAACGCATGCAGCGGGCTCGGGCGGGAAGCGGAAAAATTAGATGTGCACTTCTAAACCCCGCGACAAGTTCTGTGATATCGCGCGAAAGCAGCCTCAACGAGTGTCGTAAAAGCGCCAACGCCGCATTTCGCCGCGCGGCCGCCGTTTTCCCCCACGGTGGCTCGCAGGGCCAAGCATTTGGCCCGGCCGGTCAATGCGAAAGGCTGGACCGGGGCCCGGCGGGGCGCGATCATAAATTTAATTAATATTGAAAAAATATTAAGAACAACGCCATATCGGCCCGCCCAGAAAGCAGCCCGGTGCGGCGTACAGGAGCAGCGGCGCCGCCGTCGCCCTGAGGGAAGAGCGAAAAAACCACCATAACGAACGGAGATAGACACCATGAAATTCATCAGCTTCGCAGTCGCAGCAGCCCTGTCCTCGCTGGCCCTGTCCGCATCGGCCATGACCCCCATCAAGGACGCCGACCTGTCGGCCGTCACCGGCCAGGACGGCGTGTCCATCGCCGCCAACCTGAACGTCAAGGTCGACTCCTTCGTCTACACCGATACGGACGCGGTCGATGCCACGACCGGCCTGGGCGGCGGTTCCGTCAGCTTCAACGGCATCAAGGTCAACGGCCTGATCGCCGCCAGCATCGACATCCTGTCGAAAAACTCCTTCCTGGCCGCCGCCGGCGCCGCCGGTGTGACGAACCCCGGCACCTTCTACGACGCGGCCAACGGCGGCGACGTGGTGCAGATCGCCATCCCGGCCGACGTGCAGGTTGCCGCCGGCAAGTTCCTGAACATCTCCGTCGACGCCATCAAGATGGGCAACAGCAACGCGTCGTACGGCTCGATGGCGATGAACCAGCTCGACCTGCGCGGCACGCAGGTTTGGATCTGGGCGCACTGATCCCGGGTTCTTGCGCGGCCGGTTCCGTCGCAGCTGACGGCCGGCCGCATCCGCACTACCTGCCTTACCCCGGTTCGCCGGGTCCAACTTCGTTCTTCATCCAATGAACAACGTGCTCCTCTTTGCGGCCGCCTTGCCGGCCGCGTTTTTTCTGTCGACCGCTTCGGCGCAGTTGCGCGTGCTGTCCGACGAGGACCTGGCGCAAACCCGCGGCCAGGGCCTCATCGCCGTCAGCAACAGTCGCCTGGGCGACTTCGATTTCACCCGCGTGGCGCTCGACGCCGATGTGACGCTGTCGGCCAACCTGCGCAACCTGCGCCTGGGCGACTACCGCTATGCCGCGCGCGAAGGACTGGGCGCCGACATCGACATGCCGCTGCTGCAGTTCGGCCGCAGCGACGGCACCGCCGCGCAGCGCGTCGTCAATATCGCCAACCCCTATTTCGAGTTCGTCTACCGCGCCACCGGCGACGTGGCCACGCCGCGCGAAGTGATCGGCATGCGCGTGGGTTTTGACGCCATCAGCGGCGACGTCGGCTTGCGCATCGCCAGCCTGTCCGGTTCGATGCGCGTGACCGGCAGCGCCGCAGACGGCAGCGCCATCGTGCTCGATTCGCGCACCGACGCGCTGGGCGGCAAGCGCTGGGATGGTGCCTGCACGGCGCCCTGCCTGTCGCTGGCCCAGCTGGGCGGCGTGCGCGCGGGCGACGCATCGGGCCCCAGCCGCGACTTCTGGATTTCGCTGCTGAAGACGGGCGTGCAGTTCGCCGCGCCCAGCGGCACGGCCCAACTGCCTGACGTGGCGCAGGCCGGCATCTGGCTGAACTGGCGGGACAAGCTGGCCGCCACCAGCATCAACGGCACGGCGCCGCCGAACCTGCCGCCGTCGGCCGGATTGAGGCACTGATGCGGTGCCGCCGGGCCCTGTTGCTGGCGGTCGCCCTGCCGCTGCCGCTGTTACTGCATGCCGCGCCGGCGCCGCATCCGCGCGGCCTGCAGCCGCTGGAGGATGCCGCGCTGTCGTCGGTGCGGGGCGGCGACGGCGTCAGCTTCGACCTGTCCGGCTTCTCGATCAACGGCGACGTGCGCATCACCTATTCGCCCCAGGCCGACCGCAGCCTGTGGCTGGGCAACCTGTCGGCCGCGCGCAGCGACAGCACCGTGGCCTTCGCCGACCCGTACCGCCTCGATATCGCGAAGGGGCCGGCCGGCCTGGCCGATATCGTCAGCTTCGCCTTTCCCGCCAATGTGGACGGCGCGCAGCGCTGGCAGTTCGCCTGGGATTGGGGTGTCGATGCCGACGCCGTCGATGCCGCCAACGGCGCCGTCGTCATGAAGGACGTGGTGCACTACGGCGGCGGCCTGCAGTTCTCCACGCCGCGGCTGGAAGACGGCGTCGCCTTCGGCACGGCACTGAACATGCGTATCGGCCAGCTGGCATTGCGGCCGAACGGGCGCGGCGAGACGGTCGGCCAGATGGCGCTGCAGGGGATACGGCTGGGCGCCGTCGATGCGGAAGGCAATTTCACGGGCAAGCCGTGGGCCATCGCCGATGTGGCGGCGCAGCCGGCCGTCGTCAATGCGCTGGCCGACGCCGACGGCGCGCACCTGCATGTCGGCATCGGCTGGCCGGACCGCCAGTACGGCAGCGGCAGCGCGCCGGCCGGCGGCCTCCAGATCGACCGGATCTCGTTCACCAATCCCGGCGGCACCACCACGGACCTGGGCTCCTCGCGCATCGGCGCGATCCAGATCCAGTACCTCGACGTGAAGTTCCGGCCGTGAAGCGCACGTTGGCATTGGCCGCTTTCTGCATCGCGACGCAGGCGCCCGCACAGCCGCTGCGCGCGCTGGCCGATACCGACCTGGCCCAGGTGACCGGGCAGGACGGCGTCAGTTTCGCCGCCCATATCGTCATCAACGATCCGACCCTGGTCGGCGCCGTCAGCGACAGCCGGCTGTCGCTGGGCTTCGCCGGCGCGGACGGCCACAACCGCTACCTGGTGCTACGCAATGTGCGGGGCGTGATCGACATGGCCACCGTCAGCATCGACGTGCATGCGCGCCCGGACGGCGGCGAGTATCTGGCGCTGACCTTGCCCGGCACGGTCAAGTTCGAGCGCTTCGGTTTCGAGTCGATGAGCGTGCAGAACGACCCGCTGGCGCCCGTCACGGCCAGCATGGGCAGCCTCAGTATTGACGGCACGATCAACATGACGGGGCAGTTGCGCCTGTGGGCGCACTGAAGCCTACCGGGGAATCGGTGCCTGCTTCGGTTCCGTCAGGAACAGGGCCAGGCCGGCCAGAGGGAACATCAGGCCCGTCAGCAGCACGCCGTGCCAGCCATGGTGGGCATACATCCAGCCGCCCAGCGAGGAGCCGAGCGCGCCGCCCATGAAGAAGATGGCCATGTACAGGCCGTTCAGGCGCGAGCGCACTTCGTCACCCAGCGAATAGATGGCGCGCTGGCCCGTCACCAGGCTGGCCGAGACGCCCATGTCCAGCACGATGGACGCCAGCGCCAGGAGGCCCAGGTCGAACAGGCGGCTGCCCTGGATCGCCAGCGGCACGGCGAACGACAGCGCCGCCGCCACCAGCGCGATGGCCGTGGTGGAGCGTGACTTGCCCTGGTCGGCGCGGCGTCCCGCCAGGGGCGAGACGATGGCGCCGGCCACGCCCACCAGCGCGAAGATGGCGATGCCCGATTGCGACAGGCCGTGGGCGGGGCTGGCGAGGACCAGGGGCACCGTGGTCCAGAACAGGCTGAAGGCGCCGAACATGCAGAACTGGTACAAGGCGCGGCGGCGCAGCACCGGCGTGGCTTTCAGCAGGTGCCACATGGAGCCCAACAGGGCGGCATAGGTGCTGGTGTGTTCCGGCTCGCGCAGCGGCAGCCGGCGCTTGAGCACCAGGGCCAGCACGGCCGTGCCGACTGCGGACAGCACGAAGATGGCGTGCCAGCCCAGCGCGTCGGTGACGAGGCTGGAGACGGGGCGGGCCAGCATGATCCCCAGCAGCAGACCGCTGACGACGGTGCCGACGGTCTGGCCGCGCGTTTCGGGTTTCGACAGGTGGGCCGCGAAAGGCACGATGATCTGGGCCGCGACGGAACCGAGCCCGATGCAGAACGCGGCGATCAGGAACAGCGTGGCGCTGGTACTGAAGGCGGCCACGCCCAGCGCGCACGCGGTGGCGGCCAGCGCGGTGACGATCAGACGGCGGTTTTCCACCAAGTCCCCCAGCGGCACGATGAACAGCATGCCGGTGCAGTAGCCCATCTGCGTCAACGTGACGATCAGCCCCGCAGCGCCCGCATCGAGGCCGGTGGCCCGGCTGATCGGGCCCACCAGGGGCTGGGCATAGTACAGGTTGGCGACGATCAGGCCCGTGGCGATCGCCATCAGCCACACCATGCCGGGCGAGATATCCTGTTGTTGTTTTTGTTGCGCGCTCACGACGACTCCATTGATTTCGAGAGCGCGATATTGTATACAAAATTCGCATACCCTGCCGGCGGGCATGCGAACCAGGTGCCGTCCCTACAGCCGCTTGTGGACGTCGGCTGTGATTTCGTAGGAACGCAAGCGCGCGCTGTGCTCGAAGATCTGCGACGTGATCATCAATTCGTCCGGCTGCGTGCTGGCGATGAAGGCCTTCAGTTGTGCCTCGACCGTTGCCGGCGAGCCCACGGCGGAGCAGGACAGTACCGAGTCGAGCATGGCGTTTTCCTGCGGGCCCAGTTGCTGGCGGTAGTCGGCCTGGGGCGGCGGCAGCTTGCCAGGTTGACCCGTGCGCAGGTTGACGAAAGCCTGCTGCATCGACGTGGCGCGCCACTGCGCTTCCTCGTCCGTATCGGCGGCGAACACGTTATAGCCCAGCATGACGTAGGGCTTGGCCAGTTGCGCCGACGGGCGGAAGTTATTGCGGTACATGGCGATGGCCTGCATCATCATCTGCGGCGCGAAATGCGAGGCAAACGCGTACGGCAGGCCCATATGGGCCGCCAGCTGGGCACCGAACAGGCTCGAACCGAGAATCCACAGGGGCGTCTTGGCGCCCTGGCCCGGCACGGCAAGCACGCGCTGGCGCGGCGAGTCGGACAGGTGGTCCTGCAGCTCCAGCACGTCCTGCGGGAATTCGTCCGCGTCGGAGGCGAGGTTGCGGCGCAGCGCGCGCGCCGTGGTCTGGTCCGAGCCGGGCGCGCGGCCCAGGCCCAGGTCGATCCGGCCGGGGAACAGCGCCTCGAGCGTGCCGAATTGTTCGGCGATCACCAGCGGCGAGTGGTTGGGCAGCATGATGCCGCCGGCACCCACGCGGATGGTCGAGGTGCCGCCCGCCACGTGGGCGATGACGACGGCCGTGGCGGCGCTGGCGATGCCCGGCATGCCGTGGTGTTCGGCCAGCCAGTAGCGCTGGTAGCCCCACCGTTCGCCGTGCTGCGCCAGGTCCAGCGTGTTGCGCAGCGAGGCGCCAGCATCGCTGCCTTCGGCGATGGGGGAGAGGTCGAGTATGGAAAATGGGATCATGCCTGGACATGTCGGGGCAGCGGGCGGAGATTCAAGCAAGGCCCTGCACACGGTGTGGGTTTAGTCCCGGCGGGTATGCCCTAGCCGGCCGCTTCCACCAGGGCGGCACGCTCGCGCAGCAGGGCTTTCAGCTGCGCCAGTTGCAGCGGTTTCACGATATGGCGGTCGAACCCGGCGGCCCGCGAGCGCTGCTGGTCCTTCTCCTGGCCCCACCCCGTCACGGCCACCAGCGTGCAGTCGGCCAGGTTCGGGTCGGCGCGCAGCCGGCGCGCCAGTTCGTAGCCGTCCAGGCGCGGCATGCCGATGTCGAGGAAGGCGATATGGGGCGCGAACGCTTCGGCGCAGCGCAGCGCGGCCAGGCCGTCGTAGCAGACGTTGACGGTCTGCCCGGCCGCCAGCAGCAGCGCGCGCAAGGTGTTGGCATGATCGACATTGTCGTCGGCCACCAGCACGCGCAGCGTGGGGATCGGGGCGTCGCCGGCGTCGCTGACCTTGACGGCCGGCGCGCCCGCCTGGGCCAGCGGCAGTTCGATGGCGAAGGTGCTGCCCAGGCCTTCGCCGGGGCTGGTGGCCGTCAGCGCGCCGCCGTGCAGCTCGACCAGGCGGCGCGCCAGCGACAGGCCGATGCCCAGCCCGGCCTGGGCCCGGCCCAGCGAGCGGTCGGCCTGGAAGAAGATGTCGAACACGTGGGACAGGGCGCCGGGCGCGATGCCGATGCCGTTGTCGCTGATCTCGATGCGCACGCGCTCGTCGCGCAGCAGCGCATGCAGGGCGATGCGCCCGCCGTTGGGCGTGTACTTGGCGGCGTTGTTGAGCAGGTTCGAGAAGACCTGGGCCAGGCGGGTGGCGTCGCCCGTCAGGTGCACCGGCTGTTCCGGCAGGTGCACGGCCAGCGCGTGGCGCCGCTGTTGCAGCAGGGGCCCGGAGGTCTCCAGCGAATGGGCCACGACGTCCTGAAGTACCACGGTCTCGTAGCGGATGCCCAGCTTGTTCGTGGTGATGCGCGACACGTCCAGCAGGTCGTCCACCAGCCGCACCATCTGCCGCAGCTGGCGTTCCATGATCTCCAGCACATTGGCCGGCGGCGGGCCGGCGCGGCCCGGCAGGCGCATCAGCTCCAGCGCGTTGACCAGCGGCGCCATCGGATTGCGCAGCTCGTGCGCCAAGGTGGCGAGAAATTCGTCCTTGCGCACATCGGCCGCCTGCAGCGCTTCCTGCGCCGCGCGTCGTTCCAGCAGTTCCTGGTCCGCGCGGCCGCGTGCCTCTTCCAATGCCAGGGCGGCCCGCGCCAGTGAATCGGCCACCTGCTGCGCCTCGCGGAAGTCGACCGCCGGTGCCGCCACGGCGCGGCCGGCGCCCAGGGCCGTCGCCGGCGCGATCAGGGCATGCACGGAATGGGCGATGCGCCCGCCCACCAGCCATGCCATGCCCAGGCCGACGGCCAGCAGCACGACGGTGGCGATGATCAGCGACTCCAGGGTGCGCAGCAGGCCGGCAGTCAGGTTGCCATGGGGGACACCCAGCATCACGGTCCAGCCGGACTTGATGGAGCGGCTGTACAGCATCACCACTTCCAGGTCCTCGACCGTCAGCGACTCGAACGTGTCCTCGGGTTGTTGGCGCACGCGCGCCACCACTTCGGGCCGGGGCAGCTGCCCCTGGAAGCGTTCGATACCATGGTTGCGGGCGACGATCCGGGTGCCGGTATCGAGGATGGCGGCGCGCCAGTTGGCCGGAATCTTCTGCTCGGCCAGGATGGGGTTGAGCGCGGCCGGCCGCACCTGGGCGGCCAGGATGAAGCGCACCGCACCGTCGCGCAACACGGGGACGGCCACGGTGATGGTGGCGGCGCCGCCCGCGCCCCGGTACATGCCGGACACCATCGGCTGCGCCGTATGCATCACGCGCTCCAATAGCTCGGGATTGCCGGGGTCGAGCGGGCCGTCGGCGCCAGCGGCCGTGTTCAGCAACTGGCGCCGCGTGGCCGGGTCGTACAGCACGATTTCCGTGATCGGCAGGATGGCATGGACATTGGTGGCCTGGCGGCGAAACTCGGCCAGATCCTCCGCGCCGATATCGTCCGATACCGACAGGGTGCGCAGCGCCGTGATGACGGTATCGAAATCGCGGTCGACGATCGACATCATCGAGCGCGCCGTCGCCATCGCCTCGCCCAGCAGGCTGGCCCGCTCGACCCGGTAGTGGTCGTAGATCAGGAAGGCCGAGACGATGGCTGCCGGCAACACGCAGCTGAGCACCAGCAGCACCAGCCGGAACCGGATGGTGGGCAGGCGGGCTGCGGCGGCGTGGCTGGCGGCCGCGCTGGCCGCGGCGCCGTGCAAATGCGGGTAGGGGCTGGACTCCACGGGGATCGTCTGAAGAGGTGGGGGAAACGATGTAAACTGGTAAATGTTGTGCCACGTTACCATAGCTCGTACGCCGATGGCAGCCTGGCGTCATGCGCCGGCCGCGCGCGCGGCGCATCTGTTGCAAGGGCGCCCCGCCGGCACGATCCATCCGAACACTCTACCGACAGGTCCGCCATGCTGAAGAAAGCCGTTCTGCTGTCCCTCGCCGTGCCCCTCCTGATGCTGCAGCCGCCGCTGTATGCTGCAACCGCAGCTGCAATTGTGGCTTCCCCCCCGGCCGCGCCGGGCCCCGTTGCCCTCGAAACGGCCAGCCATGCCCGCGCCACCTACAAGGACGCCGTCATCGACAGCCTGGCCGCCATGGTGGCCTTCAACACCGTGGCCGACCCGAACATCCCGTTCGAGCGCAATCCGGCCCACCGCGATTTCAAGAACTACCTGAAGGGCGAGGCCGCGCGCCTCGGCTTCGACTACCAGGATGACGGCTACGTGGTCGTCATCGGCCTGGGCACGGGCAGCGAGCGGGTCGGCGTGATCACCCACGGTGACGTGCAGCCCGTCGATGCCACCAAGTGGAAGCAGTCGCCGTTCAAGCTGGACCGTACCAGCGAACCGGGCCTGCTGCTGGGCCGGGGCACCGAGGACGACAAGGGGCCGATCGCCACCGCGCTGTATGCGATGAAAGCCATCAAGGACCGCCAGCTGCCTTTGACGAAACGCATCGAGCTGTATGTGTACATGGCCGAGGAGTCGGACTGGGCGCCTCTGGAGGCCTACCTGAAGACCCACACGCCGCCGCAGATCAATATCACGCTCGACGCCGAGTATCCCGTGGTGACGGCGGAGAAGGGCTGGGGCCTGGTCACCGTCACCATGCCGGGCAAGGCTGTCAAGCCGGCCAAGGGCGCGGGACCGGTGCTGACCAGCTTCACGGGTGGCTTCTTCGACAGCCAGATTCCCGAGGACGCTGCCGCCATCGTCGAGAACGCGACGCCGGCCCTGGAGAAGGCTGTTCGCGCCCGCGCCGCGCGGCAGAAGGGCATGCAGTACCGCATCAGCCTGGCGGGCGGACGCCTGCTGGTGGTGGCCAAGGGCGTGTCGGCCCACTCGTCCAAGCCCGAGGACGGTGTCAATGCGATCGCCATGCTGGCCGACGCCTTGGCGGGCCAACGGTGGCAGGGCACGCCGGCGGCGGCCATGGTCAATTTCGTCAACGACCTGGTCGGCACCGGCCTGCATGGCGAACAATTCGGCCAGGTGGCCTATCGCGACAGTTTCATGGGCCCGATGACGGTGGCGCCCGTGGTGATCAAGGAGAACGACAAGGAGAACGACCAGGGCCTGCAGCTGAACCTGAACCTGCGCCGGCCGCGCGGCAAGTCTTCAAGCGAGCTGGAGCAGCAATTCCAGGCCGCCTTCAAGGCATGGAAGGAAGGCCAGGGTGCGGCCGTGCAGGGCGCGCAACTGACGGCGCAACTGGGCGAGCCGTGGGTGCGCGACAGCGTGCCGCACCTGCCCGTGCTGCTGGGCGTGTTCTCGCACTATACGGGCATCCAGGATGCGAAGCCGGTTGCCATCGGCGGCGGCACCAATTCGCGGCTGTTCCCGAACGCCGTCAGCTTCGGCCCGAGCATGCCGGGCAGTGTCTACACGGGCCACTCCGAACACGAATTCATCAGCGAAAAGCAGTTGCTGCTGAATCTGGAAATGTACACGGCCGTGCTGGTCGAGCTGGCTCGTTGAGGCCGTGTCGACATCGGGGTCAGGCACGTTTCTCGACACGGCCACAGCCGTAGCGAAAGGTCCATGTCCGTTCTGACCGATGGGTTCGTGTCGACATTCGTGCCTGACCCCAGGGTTGACACGAGCTGGGCTGTAAGCGCCCGGGCCGGTCAGAGGTCGGTGAATATGCCGATTATTTTTGGCATTATCGAAACGATGTTTTGATAATCAGTTTTTCATTATTGCCAAGCAGTTGTTGTAATCGCTTCCCATATTATCTGGCATTCGCCAGAAAACTATTTCCCCCGCCGAAGAATTCATTTACCATGGGCAACAGGTCGCACAGCATGCGGCCTGCAGCCCATGCCCGGCTGCCACGCGCGGGCATTCAACGTTCAATTTTCGATAATTGAAAATGCTGGTCGACGACCGGCAGGGGACTTTGCATGCCGCGTTTTCTGACATTTGTTTTTGCCCTTTTCATTTCGTGGTCGGCCAACTGTATGGAAATGAGCGTCCCCAATGCGGTTGCCGCCGCAGAACCGATCCAGCTGACGTCCGTGCCGCGGCGGGGCGCCCTTTACCGGATTCGCCACGATGGCAAAACCAGCTACCTGTTCGGTACCATCCACGTCGGCAAGCAGGGGTTCTTCCCGCTCGAGCCTGAAGTTACCCGCGCATTGGCGGACAGCACATCCCTCGTGCTGGAACTCGATACCCGTGCCCACCGCCCCTTCGAACAAGCCCTCGCCAAATACGGCGCTTATCCGGCCGGCGACACCATTACCCGGCACCTGTCGCCGTACGCGCTGACGCAACTGAACAAGGCGCTCGCCAAGGCGGGCATCTCCTTGCAGAGCGTTGCCGCGTACCGGCCATGGCTGGTCGCGAATATCCTGGTCGGGTCGGAGATCGAGAAGCACGGCTACCACCGCAGCAATGGCGTGGAAGGCTTCCTGCTGTCTGCCGCAATCCAGCAGAAAAAGCAGGTACATGAACTGGAGTCGGCCGATTATCAGCTCAGCCTGTTTGCGTCGCTGGACGACGCCCAGCAGGAACGCTACCTGCTGGAAAATCTGGAAGAGCTGGAAAACGGCAAGGCCCTGCAGAAATCGGCCGGCTTGATCGACGCGTGGAGCAATGCCGACGCGGCGCGCATCGCCACGATGGCGCGCGAACTGACGGCAGGCGACAGCGTGTCGGCCGTGTTCATGGACCGCACCTTGCTGGGCAAGCGCAATCCGGAAATGACGGCCCATATCGAACGCATCATGCAAACGGACCAGATCGCCTTTGTCGGCATCGGCTTGTTGCACCTGGTGGGCGAGAACGGCATTCCCGAACTGCTGCGCCAGCGCGGCTATGCGGTCGAAAAAGTGTATTGAACGAACAGATCGAAGAACGAACAGATCGAACGAATTGATCGATCGAACCTGGCGAACGTAGCAAACGAACGTAGCAAACGAACGTAGCAAACGAACGTAGCAAACGAACGTAGCAAACGAACGTAGCAAACGAACGTAGCAAACGAACGTAGCGAACGAAACGTAGCGAACGAAGGTAGCGCACGAACGTAGCCCCCGACGTCGCGACCGAACGTCGCGACCGACCCAGGCGGACTTGCCGCCTGCGGTCGCTTCATCAACCCCGGCAGCGACCTTTCGCCACTGCCCGCCAGTCTGGCCCGGAAACCTTGCCCCGGGCGATGCCACTCCCGCTATTGCCGCCGGATCGCGCCGTTGCTGTATGTGACGCGGTCGCCTACCTTGTAGTCCGGCGGCGTTTCCACCACCATGCTCTGGCTGCTGCCGTCGTCCGTGCGCAGTGTCACCCGGTACACCTGGGTGCCCGAGCCCGCCGTGCTGGGCAGCGTACCGCCGGCAGCGGCCGCGCCGGTCGAGCCCGTGATGCCGATGCCGGCATCCTGCCGCGACATCGGTTCGATCGATTGCACCACGCCGTTCCACGTCAGGTTCGCGCCGCTTTGCGTCGTGCCCTGCGAAGCCATCGAACCGGTGCTGCCGCTCGTGCCGGTGCCACTGGTGCTGGCCCTGCTGCCCATGCTACCCGTGGCGCCCTCCGTCATTGCGCTGGCGCCGGCGTAGCCGTTGCCCGACGTGCCGGTGCCGGACAGGCCGGACGTGCCCGTATCGGCGCAGCCGGCAACGGCCACGCAGACCGCCGCGAGCAGGCCAGTTTGCCAGGCGGGCCGCGAGTTGACGCCAGATCTTGCCAAAAAGCTCGTTCTTAAGTTCATGATGTGTCTCCAGAAGAGGGCGCTGCCCTGTTACGAATTGGAGCTGAAGAGACACAGTTTGTTCTGCACGGGGCGCGCACGCTTGATGTAGATCAAATCCCGCATGGAATTGCTCAGCAATAATTGTCGCTCGGAAACGGACGAGGACAGAAATGCCAGAATGTAGCACCGAAGCGGTCATTGAAGAGCTGGTCGAGGCCAGTTGCGGCGAAAGCCAGGACCCCCGCACGCGGCATGCGATGCGGCAAGCATTGTATGGCCTGGTACGCCTGGCCAGGATCGAACAGTTGACGGCAATGCGGCGCGATACGCGCCGGGCGCTGGGCCGGCTGCAGCCGGCCGACCTGGCCCGTATCCGGGCTGGCGAGTCCTGCGCCCAGTGCGGCCCCGCGGCGGCAAACGACTGCAGTTGTTAAGCAGCCACCTTGCGCGAGGACCACAAGATCCACAGCAGGCTGGCCGTGACGAGGGCGGCCGTGCAGTCCACCAGCCAGTCCCCGACGGCGCCGTGGCGGTAAGGCAGGAAACTTTGCACCGTTTCGTCGATGGCGCCCATGACGGCGATGGTGGCGACAGCCTTGATGGCCCGCTGCCCCGGCAGGCCGCTGCCACCCGTGAAGAGGAGGAAAGTCAGCACCGCATAAGCACAGGAATGCAGCACGACGCCTGAAGCCACCTCGGCGGCATCGGCGCGGGCGCCGGGTATCGAGCCGATGATGACGATGAGAGCGAACATGGCCAGCGCGCTGCCGTAGCGCAGGCGGGCGTGGGAGGAGGTGAGCAGCAGGGTTTTCAGCATATTCAGCACGTCGGTTTTGGTGAAATGACAAGAAGGCGAAACGATAGCATGCTTTGCTGAAAAAAATGCCCGCTCGCGGGAGCGGGCGCGAAACCCGGTACGGGCCAAGAGATCGGTGTTGGCGTCATTGCAGAACAGTGCATCGTCGCGGGCCCGGGCGGGAACCGCCGGGCGCGTGCAATAGCGGGAATCGGGAGCGGTGTGCCGGAACCGGCACACCTGATCTGCGGCCACGCATATCGGTTGCGTGTGCAGCAGAGGAGTTCAGTATAGGGCGTCCATATGACTCCATCATGACATTGCGCAACAAGCGAGCACTGCTTTTAACACAATATTTTCAGGGCAGTAATGATATAAATATAACCAAGAGTTACAAAAGCTAACAAACGTCTGTTGTGGGAGTAAGAATTTTTCATCTTTACACAAAATTACATTCAGGGATTTCTCACAAATAAAAGGGTTTCATCCGGATAATTATCAAAGTTTCTACAAATTTCGATACTTGTTGTTGATTCACCACAACTTCTGTTCTTAACTGACTTTACTCCCTGTTGATGGTCTGATACGGCCCCTTAAAAGGTATGCCCGCACGCACCGCACCCGGCGCGGGCGATCAGAAAATCGACCACTAGCAGGAGAGAGTCTTGAATCAGAAGTTGGTAATGAAGCGCAGCGCCGTCGCCGTCGCGATGGCCGTTGCAGCGCAGGCAGCATTTGCCCAGGAAGCGCAAGCCCCGGTTCAGAAAGTCTTCGTGACCGGTTCGAACATCAAGCGCGCGGACAAGGAAGGCTCGTCGCCCGTGCAGACCGTGTCGGCCAAGCAGATCGCGGCCACCGGGGCCAATACCGTGGCCGAATTGCTGCGTTCGATCCCGGCCTTCGGCTCGGGTGCATCGGTGGACGGCTCGGACGGCGGTTTCTCGAACGGCGCCGCCACCGCCTCGCTGCGCGGCCTGGGTTCCTCGTCGACGCTGATCCTGCTGAACGGCCGCCGCATCACGGCTTCGGCCTACGCCGACCCGAACCAGGGCAAGTCCGCCGTCTATGACCTGAACACGATTCCCGTGTCGGCCATCGAACGCGTTGAAGTCTTCAAGGACGGCGCCTCCGCCGTCTACGGCTCCGACGCCATCGCCGGCGTCATCAACTTCATCACCAAGACCGATGCCAAGGGCCTGAGCCTGTCGGCCAATGTCAGCGCCAACGACGACGGCGAATACCTGCGCGACAACATCAGCGGCGTGTGGGGCTTCGGCGACCTGGAGCAGAAGGGCTGGAGCGGCTTCGTCGCCTTCGACGCATCGAAGCGTCACTCGACGACGATCAAGGAGCAGAAGGACGTCGAGAACGATATGTATCGCGACATCAACGGCCGGATGAATCCGTTCTCCAGCTCGCTGTCGGGATCGCCATTCTTCTACAAGGAGAAGCAGCCGGGCAGCATGTCGTTCTTCAACAGCTACAACGACCGCGCCAACGTCATCAACCAGGTCAACTGCGACAAGTCGCAGCAGCTGGTGGGCGACCGCACCGCGCACAACCTGACGGCCACCGACACGCTGATCGGCCGCACCTTCTGCAACTTCGACACGAACGAGTACGCGGAAGTGCAAGGCAAGGGCAAGGACGCCAACGTGCTGTCGCGCTTCACGTTCAAGCTCAATGACGACCTGACGGCCTTTGCCGAGGCGTCTTACAGCCGCACCCAGCGCTACTTCACGAACGCGCCGCGCGCGATGCGTTCGACCGCGCCGACCACCGTGTTCGTCAACGGCGGCCTGCCGTCGCAGTTCCAGGTCGTGCTGCCGGTCGGCCACCCGGACAATCCGTTTGCCAACGCCCGTTCGGCCGTCGGCTTCCGCCTGGTGAACTCCACCAACGCTTCCGAGAACATCAACGAAGCCTTCCGCGTCGTGGCCGGCCTGCAGGGCAGCTTCAAGGGCTGGGACTGGGAAACGGCGGCACTGTGGAACCGCAGCGAGCGCACCTCGCGTGACTACGGCATGATGTACCTGCCGACGATCCGCCGCATCATGACGGAAAACCGCACCATCGCCCAGACCATCGCCGACCCGACGTCCACCCGCGACATCGAGGACCACGGCTTTGCCCAGGTCAAGCAGATCGATGCCAAGGCCTCGACGTCGTTCGGCAAGCTGCCAGGCGGCGAAATCGGCCTGGCCTTTGGCGGCGAAGTGCGTCAGGAACAGATCGGCCTGACGCCGGACATGGCGACCCAGCGCGGCGACATCATCGGCCTGGCCAACTCCACCGCCGACGGTTCGCGCATGGTCAAGTCGGCCTTCGTCGAACTGCGCACGCCGTTCTTCGACAACTTCGAGATGGACTTCGCCGGCCGCTGGGACAAGTACCCCGCGACGAAGAGCTTCGTGCCGAAAGTGGGCGCCAAGTGGACCGCCAACGAGCACTTCACCTTCCGCGGCACGTTTGCCGAAGGCTTCCGCGCACCGGCGCTGACGCAGGTGTCGCCAGGCGGCGTGCAGTCGTTCACGACGATCCAGGACAGCCTGCGCTGCCCTGACGGCGTGTCGCCGCTGCCAGGCGCCGACCAGCTGGACTGCTCCCGTGGCGTATCGAGCCTGTCGGCCGCCAATCCGGCGCTGCAGCCCGAGCGTTCGCGCAGCCTGTCGTTCGGCATGATCGTCACGCCGACCAAGAACCTGGACGTGCTGATCGACTGGTACCGTATCAAGAAGGTCGACGAGACCGCGCTGCTGGGCGCCCAGACCGTCATCGACCACCCTGCCGACTACCCTGGCCTGGTGGTGCGTGACACCAACCGCAACAACTGGATCTCGGACGCCAACGGTAACCTGATCCCGAACTCGGGCGCCATCACGCAAGTGAACCGTTCCTACGTCAACCAGGGCAGCACCGAAGTTTCCGGTATCGACCTGGAGATCACCCACCGCCTGGCACTGGGCGAAATGGGCAAGATCACGACGAGCCTGAACTGGGCCTACCTGGCCGAGTTCCGCCGCGCCGAACAAACCGGTGACCGCACCGCCAACACGGCCGGCTCGAACGGCGGCCTGTCGGACTGGAACACGTCCTCGGGTGACAACCCACGCAACCGCGGCTCGCTGTCCGTCAACTGGCAGCGTGGCGACCACTCCGTCACCGCCATCGGCAACTACGTCGGCCCCGTGTCGCTGCTGCGCCGCTCGGACAACATGGATGTCTATCCGGAAGCCTACTGCCACTACGGCACCGGCCAGCCGAAGACTGCCTACTCGCTGGGTGGCCTGCCGAAGTTCAGCAACTACTTCCCGAACGTGAACGACTGCGCGGTGGCATCGTGGACCACGTTCGACGTGAACTACAGCTACTCCGGCATCAAGAACGTCGTGCTGGCGCTGAACGTGCGCAATATGTTCGACCGCAAGGCTCCGTACGATCCGCGCTACGGTACCACGTCGGACTTCCAGGGCTACAACGAGCAGCTGCATAACGGCCGCGGCCGCTACTTCCGCGTGTCGGCGACCTACAACTTCTGATCGCCCGACCCTGACGCTGCCGGCCCCGCGCCGGCAGCCACCCGCAAACCGCCGCACCGCAAGGTCCGGCGGTTTTTTCATGGGCGCACGAAATCAAGGGCGAAAAAAAAGCCCGCTACGGAGCGGGCTTGAAACTATTATCTTGGAGGAGAATAGTGGAGACAGGTGCAAGTATGCTGCGTCGCCACATATACGTCCAATTTTCGTTTTCGATAAGCGTTATAGAAAAACCCTATAACTCAACGGTGGCTAGTCGCGTACCGGCACCGTGTAGTTCAGGGCCATGCGGCCGCCATCGACATACATCGTCTGGCCCGTCATGTAGCTGGCGTCGTCGCTGGCCAGGAAGGCGGCGATGGACGCCACTTCCTCCGGTTCGCCGCAGCGGCCCAGCGGTGTGCGCGACAGGATCGTGTGACGTGCCTCCGGGCTGCCCAGCACGGCTTCCTTGGCCAGTTCGGTCAGGATGGTGCCCGGGCCGATGCCGTTGACGCGGATGCCATGCGGCGCCAGGTTCAGGGCCATCACCTTGGTCAGCTGGTTGATACCGCCTTTCGACACCACATACGGCACCTGGTTCGGGATCGCCAGTTCGGCATTCACGCTGGACATATTGATGATGCAGCCGGCGCCCTGTTCCACCATCACGCGGGCGGCTGCCTGGCCGCACAGGAACATGGACTTCAGGTTGACGCGCAGCACGCGGTCGAAGTCGTCCTCGGTCAGGTCGAGGAAATCGGCCGCGTGGGTGACGCCGGCGTTGTTGACGAGGATATCGATGCGCCCGAAGGCGGCCACCGTGGCGGCCACCAGCGCGTCCACGTCGGCCTTGATGCCGACGTCGGCCTGGCAGAAGCGGGCCGCATCGCCCAGGGCCTCGGCCGCTTGTGCGCCCTCGGGGCGGATATCGGCCAGCATCACGCGCGCGCCTTCGGCAACCAGGCGCTGCGCGATAGCCAGGCCGATGCCGCGCGTGGCACCCGTGACGATGGCGGTTTTGTTGGACAGTCTCATGATCGCTTCCGGCTAGTGAAAGAAGCGGATTCTAGCAGCGCCCGGGCCTTACAGGATGACGGCCTCGTTGGACAATTGATTCGGCCGTGAGCCGTCCGCCGGGAAGTGCCGCTGCAGCAGGTCCGCCAGCTGGTTCAGCGCCGCAACGGTGCTGGCGTGAAAGTCGCCCTGGGCGAAGCCGGCCGTCATCGTGCGGCAGATGGCCTGCCATTCGGTGTCGGCGATCAGGCGGCCGACGTTGCGGTCGGCCACGATATCGACTTCGCGCGCGGCCAAGTTCACGTAGATCAGCACGCCGCAGTTTTCCTCCGTGTCCCACACGCCGTATTCGGCGAACAGGGCGCGGGCCCGCTCGCGGTTGGTGACGTTGGCCAGGGCGGCATCGAAGCCGAGCGCCGGTTCGACGATCAGCCGCACTTCCGCCCGGTGGCGCTTTTCACCCTCGGCAATGGTTGCCGCGATGGCTTCCAGCGTCTTGGGCGGGAAGCATTGCCGCCCTTTCGACGCGCCCGTGAACAGGTGACGCAGCGCGCGGCGCAGGCGTCCCATGAATGTATTCGGCAAGGTACTCATTACCAGTCTCCCGAGGCGCCGCCGCCGTCGAATGTGCCGCCGCCACCGCCGCCGAATCCACCGCCGCCGCCGAAGCCGCCGCCACGACCGCCGCCGCTGAGGACGCTACCGAGGACGCTGCCGATGACGACGCCGGCCGCATCCGAGCCCCAGCCGGAACGGTGCAGTCCCCGCTTGCGGCTGCCGCCGCGCAGGATCGGCAACAGCACGAAGACGCCGAACAGCAGGGCCGGCCAGAACCAGCCGCTGCCGCCCTGATCGGCCTGGCGCGCGGGCGCCTGGCGTGCCTCGGGGGCGGGGAAGTTTTCCTTGTCCAGTAAGGTGGCGATGGCACTGACGCCGGCGGCCAGGCCGCCGTAATAATCGTTGTTGCGGAAATGGGGCGCGATGACGTCCTGCAGCACGCGCTTCGACTGGGCATCCGTCAGCACGCCCTGCACGCCGCGCCCCGCCTCGATGCGCAGCCGGCGCAGCGCGGCGGGATTGTCCTTCGCCACCACCAGCAGCACGCCGTCGTCCACGCCCTTGCGGCCCAGCTTCCACGCATCCGTCACGCGGATGCTGTATTGCTCGATCGCTTCCGGCGCCGTGCTCGGCACCGTCAGCACGGCGATCTGGCTGCCCGTCTTGGTTTCGTAGTCAGCCAGCACGGCTTCCAGCGCCGTGCGCTGCTCTGGCGTCAACAGTTTGCCCTGGTCGGTGACGCGGGCCTTCAGTTCCGGCACGGGCACGAAGCCCGTGCCGTCGGCCCTGGCCGCCTCGACAACCAGCAGCGCGATGCAGGCAAGGATCACGACGATCGCATAGCGCACCAGCCAGTGCCCGAGCCAGCGTCCGGACGGCCGCGTGACCCAGCCGCGCAGGCCCCGGCGCCGGCCACGGCCGCGCACGTCGCGCTCATGGCCGACTTCGGCCGTGCCGAGATACTTGTCCTCAGCCGGATGATCGCTGGTGCGCCGCCGCCCGCCGGACGGGGAAGGGGGCGCGTGATCCGTTGGGCCAAGCGGCATGGCGGTTCCTTATTTCTTGTTGAAGTCGACGGCCGGGGCCGACGAGATGGCTTTTTCGTTTTCCACCTGGAAGCTCGGTCGCACTTCATAGCCGAACATCATCGCCGTCAGGTTGGTGGGGAAACGGCGCGCCAGGATGTTGTAGTCCTGCACCGAAGCGATATAGCGCTGGCGCGCGACGGTAATGCGGTTTTCCGTGCCTTCCAGCTGCGATTGCAGGTCGCGGAAGCTCGTATCGGCCTTCAGGTCCGGATATTTTTCCGACACCACCATCAGCCGCGACAAGGCTTGCGTCAACTGGCCCTGGGCCTGCTGGAACTTCTGGAACGCGGCCGGATCGTTCAGCACTTCCGGCGTCACCTGCATGCTGGTGGCCTGCGCACGCGCCTTCGTCACCGCTTCCAGGGTTTCGCGCTCGTGCGAGGCATAACCCTTGACGGTATTGACGAGATTCGGAATCAGGTCGGCCCGGCGCTGGTACTGGTTGACCACTTCGCCCCATGCAGCCTTGACGCCTTCGTCCTTGCTCTGGAAATCGTTGTAGCCGCAGCCCGTCAGTGCAACCGCCATGACGGCCAGTGCGATCCATCGTTCAAACCTGTTGCGCATGTTTTCTCCTTATTGGGTGCCCGTCATAGCAGGGGTGGTTGGACTATACACGCAATGCGAGTGGGGTTTTGTTCGGTGCAGCACATAGCGAGTCCAGCAACTCCTGCCCACATTGAACCCTTATAATAATGGGTTTGCAACGAAACAAATTAAAGGGGCTGTCGTGACTTTCATCAACAAACTGGACGCTGCCTGGGCAGCCAACGACTCCCTGCTGTGCGTCGGCCTGGACCCGGACATGGCGCGCCTGCCGGCCCAGTTCCAGTCGGCCCCGGACGGCATCTACCGCTTCTGCACTGAAATCATCGACGCGACGGCGGACCTGGCCTGCGCCTTCAAGCCGCAGATCGCGTATTTCGCGGCGCTGGGCGCGGAGCAGCAGCTGGAGCGCATCTGCGCCTACCTGCGGGACAAGCACCCGCATATTCCGCTGATCCTGGATTCGAAACGGGGCGATATCGGCGCCACGGCGAAGCAGTACGCGCGCGAAGCCTACGACCGCTACGGCGCCGATGCCGTCACCGTCAGCCCGTACATGGGCGGCGATTCGGTGGAACCGTACATGGAGTGGAAGGACCGGGGCGTGATCGTGCTGTGCCGCACGTCGAACCCGGGCGGCTCGGACCTGCAGTTCCTGGAAGTGAACGGCCGCCCCCTGTATCAGCACGTGGCCCAGTTGGTGGCGGACAAGTGGAACCATAACGGCCAGTGCGCCCTCGTCGTCGGCGCCACCTTCCCTGAGGAGCTGGCGCAGGTGCGTGCCCTGGTCGGCGACATGCCGCTGCTGGTCCCGGGCATCGGTGCCCAAGGCGGCGACATCGATGCCACCGTCACGGCCGGCAAGACGGACAGCGGCAAGGGCATGATGATCAACTCCTCGCGCGCCATCCTGTACGCCACGGCGGCGGCGGGCGAAGACTTCGCCCAGGCCGCCCGGCGCGTCGCCCGGGAGACGCGCGACGCCATCAACGCGGCGCGCTGACCGCCCGGCGGCGGCGCGAGTAAGCGCTCAGTACGGTTGCGGCACGATCATCTCCGCATACTCGTACAACTCGCCGAGGATGTGCTCGGCGCGCTCGTCCGCCTCCGCCGACAGCGCGTCGATTTCGCCGAACAGCTGGTCGATGCTGCGCGCGCCCCCTTCGCCTTCCAGCAACCGCGCCGCGCGGTGCTGTTCCCAGTGCTCCATCTCCTGTTCCGACAGGGTTTCCGGGAAGTTGCGGGCGCGGTAGCGGAACAGCAGCTCGGCCAGTCGCTCGTCCTCGAAATGGGGCGCCATCGTCGCCAGCCGCTGCGGGCTTTCCTTGCGCAGCGATTCCAGCAGGCGGCGGTCGGCCGAGCCGATAAAGCCGCCGTACAGGTCTTCGTCCACGTCGCCGGGCTCCGCGGCCGGGCGCTGGAACACCTGGGCCCAGATGGCCGTCATGTCCGGCCCCTGCTGCGCGTAGCGGGCGTGTTCGCGGGCCCGTTCCAGGTCGAACTCCCATTTCTGCGCCATCTGCGGCGACAAGGTCTTCAGGTTCGCCACCAGCATCGGCGACTTGTTCAGGTGGATCGTCTTGATCGGCAGACGCGTCACGCCTTCCGGCAGGTCGCTGCTGCGCGTAAACATCCGCTGGCGGATGGTATCAACGTCGAGCTCGAACAGCTCGCGTGGATCGTGATGGCAATCCCAGACGATCAGTTCGTTCTTGTTGGTCGGGTGTCCGCCCAGCGGCCAGACCAGGGCCATGCAGCCCCGCTCGGCCGGGAACATGCCGGACACGTGCAGGAAAGGCTGGCGCAGCTCGCGCGCCAGGTGCATGCCGATCTCGTCGGCCACGCGGTCCTTCTTGTGCAGGGCCAGGCAGAAATCGAACAGCCGGGCGTTCTTCTCGCGGATCAGCCGCGCCAGCGCGATGGTGGCGCGCACGTCGGACAGCGCGTCGTGCGCTGCCTCGTGCGCCAAACCGTTGGCTTGTGTCAATAATTCAAGTTTGAAGCTGGGCTTGCCGTTATCCCCGGTAGGCCACTCGATGCCGTCCGGGCGCAGTGCGTAGCACATGCGTACGACGTCGAGCAGGTCCCAGCGGCCGCAGCCGTTCTGCCATTCGCGGGCGTAGGGATCGATCAGGTTGCGCCAGAACAGGAAACGGGTCACCTCGTCGTCGAATCGGATGGTGTTGTAGCCGACCCCGATCGTGCCGGGTTCGGCAAACGCCGCTTCGATGGTCTTGGCGAACTGGTATTCCGGCACGCCCTCCTGCAGGCACTGCTGGGGCGTGATGCCGGTGATCAGGCAGGACTGCGGGTCCGGCAGGAAATCGTTGGCCGGCCGGCAGAACAGCATGATGGGCTCGCCAATCTCGTTAAGCTCGGCATCCGTGCGGATGGCGGCGAACTGGGCGGGGCGGTCGCGGCGCGGCACGGCGCCGAAGGTTTCATAGTCGTGCCAAAGAAAAGTGTGGTTCATGTTGTGCAATTAGTGTTTGGGCCACTGCCGAGGCAAGCCCCACCAGGAGGATTATCGTGGCAAACTCTGTTTCTCTCAATGCAAAAACCGTCTCCACCGATTCCAAGGTGGCCAACCAGGGCGAAGTGTCCCCCGCGCAGAAGGCGAAACTGCAGCTGAACGCGTCGATCATGCAGGCATCGGCGTCGATCACCATCGGTGCTTCCGATGATCCGCAGGCCCTGCTGTACAAGTCGGCGATTACCAGCATCAACGAGGCGTTGCAGGCCGAGCTGGGTGAAAACGCTGTGCAGAACGCGGCCGCGCAGGACAATTCGCCGCAGGGCACGGCCGACCGCATCCTGTCCATGTCGACGGGCTTTCTCGATGCGTACAAGCGGCAGAACCCTGGTATGGAAGACTCTGCCGCGGTGGAAAAGTTCGTCGATACCATCAAGGGCGGCATCGAAAAGGGATTTTCCGAAGCGCGCGACATCCTGAAGGGCTTGAAAGTGCTGGGCGGCGATATCGCCGGCAATATCGACAAGACCTATGAGCTGGTAATGAAGGGGCTGGAGGAATTCGCCGTCAAGAGCGGCAAGCCGCTGGCGGAGGCGGCGGATGACAAGGGAGCCGTGATTCCAGCCGAAAAGCCAGCCGGCAAGGCGGTAGCCTGATCCTGCGGCACCGGGCCGCTAGGCGAACAGCGCGGCTGCGCCCGCGATGATCGACACCGCCGCCAACGCCAGGGCCGCGAACAGCGGCGCCGGCATCGCCCGGTTGCGCACGAGGGCGACGTGCATGGCGGTAACGATGAGTGTCGCCGCCAGGAAGACGGCGATGTGGACGTGGGCATCCCCGCCGCCCGCGTCCCGCCATGCCAGCAGTGCCGTCCCACCGCACAGCAGCAAGGTCGTCGCGCTGATCAGCCATGCATGGCGGCGGCGACGGGCATCGTCTTCCACCGGATCGGGCGTGGCGACGGCCATGGACGCCGGATGCCGGCCCGCGACGGCGGTATTGATGCGAGCCGCGATGGCGCGGGCATCGGGCAGGCCGATGACAAGGCGCGCGAACTTGGCGCCCGCCAGCTCGATGACGACGGGCTGGAGCGAGCGCTTCAACAGTACGAACTGCTTGTCGGCCCCGTTCAGGAAGGTGCCGGCTTTGAGCACGCCGGGGATATCCGTGCCGGGCAGGCGGATGCCCAGCCCTTCCCGGTGGAAGCCGCTGTCCTCGGTCGCGCCGCGCACCTGGTGCAGGGGCACGTGCACGTCGCCGTGCAGGGCGAAAAACTTCTCCACCTTCGACAGGCGGACGATCAAGGTGTCGGACGTCAGTTCAAGTGTCGGCATGGCAGCAGGTCTTCAAGAGTTGGTAAGCGGGCCGAGCAGGCGCTGGCCCAGCAGGCGAGCGACGTCTTCGGGACAGCTGGCAACGGCGGCCCGGCACATGGCCGTCAGCGGAACATCTTCCGGAGCAAGATCCTTCAGTGCCGTGATTAACAGGTCGATCGACTGGGCGCGCTCGTGCCAGCCGGGCAGCAGGGCTTGCCTTAGCACGGACTCGAACAGGTTGCGCTTGGAGCCGAAGGCTTTATAGAGGCTGCCGCGCTGCAGGCCGGTCGCGCTCACCAGGTCGTCGATGGAGGTGGCGTTGTAGCCGAGGCGGCCGAATACGCCAGCAGCCTGCATGACAACCTCTTCTTCGACAAAACTACGTGGACGTCCCATGCCCTGTCGCTCCCTGACCCTCATTATTGAATGACTGTTCCATAACCTGATTGTGCTCGTTGTGGAACGGACAGTCAATAACGTCGGCTGAGGGAACGAAGCGTCCGACGGCGCGGCGTCACAGGCGATGGGCGGGATGCCCGGAACAAACTGGCGTGTGGAGGGGTGTGGCGGACGCTTACGCAGCCTGGGCCGTCATGGCCCGGCCATCGTCGACGTCGATGCGGTCGCGGCCGGCGGCCTTGGCGCGGTACAGGGCGGCGTCGGCGGTGACGATCAGGGCAGGGCCGTCCTGGCCCGCCAGCAAGGTGGCGACGCCGAACGAGGCCGTCACGTGGGGCAGCGGGAGGCGCATGTCGGCGAACACGACGGCATGGCGCATCCGTTCGCACAGGCGCTGGGCCACGGCCGCCGCTTCGGTGCGGCTCGTTTCAGGCAGCAGCACCATCAGTTCCTCGCCGCCGTAGCGCACGGCGCAGTCGGTGGGCCGCAGCGCGCTGGACAGCACCTGGGCCGCCGTGCGCAAGGCCTGGTCGCCCTGCACGTGGCCGTGGCGGTCGTTGAACTGCTTGAAGCGGTCCAGGTCGATCATGATGATCGACAGCGGCGCCGGCACGGACGTGGGCAGCGCGTTGCCGGCATGGGCCGTGGCGATCATGCGCGGCAGCACGTCATCCAGCCAGGCCCGGTTGTACAGGCCCGTCAGGCCGTCGTTCATCGACAGTTGCCGGTAGAATTCGCCGAGCTTCTGGCGCTTGCGCAACTGTACGTTGGCGGCGCGCACGCGGAAGGACAGCAGGCGCAGCAGGTTACGGGCCACGCCGTCCGATTCCTCGATCAGCCGCCAGGCCAGGTCGGCGCCGATCAGCAGCAGCTCGCACGGCTCCAGTGCCACCAGGCAGGACAGGTCGGCTTCGTCGTCCAGCACGGATTGTTCGCCCGCGCTTTCGCCCGCCATGATCCTGACACTGCTGGCGGCGGCGCCGTCACGCGCGTCCGGCTGCACGGCCAGCGAGCCGCGCAGCACGATGGTCAGGCGTGGGCGCGACGTATCGGACACGATCTCGCCCGTTTCCGCCGCCATCACGGGGCAAGCTGCCAGCAATGCCTCAGCCGCGCGCGCGTCCGCATCGCGGAACAGGTGCAGGTCGGCTATCTGGTGGGAAGAGGCGGAAAAGTTGCTCAGGAGCTTCATCGTTGGCTTTCGGCAAGACTGCCATCATCATAGCGCAAGCAACCCAAGCTATGGTCCAATGGGACGATTTCTAACAGATCTTTACAACAGCCATGCCATTTCCCGACGCCACCGGCCAGCAGCACGCCGCCGACCCCGCCGCCCGCATCGTCTCGCTGGTGCCATCGATCACGGAATTGCTGTGCGACCTGGGCCTGGCACCGCAACTGGTGGGCCGCACCGGCTTTTGCATTCATCCCGCCGACATCGTGCGCGATGTCCCGAAAATCGGCGGCACCAAGGATGTCAACCTGGACAAGATCCGCAAGCTGGCACCGACCCACGTCGTCGTCAATATCGACGAGAACGAAAAGCCGACGGTGGAGCGGCTGGCGGAGTTCGTGCCGCACATCGTCGTCACGCACCCCTTGACGCCGCGCGACAATCTCGGCCTGGCCAGACTGATGGGCGGCATCTTCTGCGCCCAGGAGCGGGCCGAGGCGTGGTGCGCGGCCTTCGAAGAGGAACTGGCGGCGCTGCGCCTGCTGCCGGCGGGTGCGCCGCAGCGCGTGCTGTACTGCATCTGGCAGGACCCTTGGATGACGGTATCGCCGGATACGTATATCGCGGCCATGCTGGCCCAGATCGGCTGGACCGTGCCCAGGCTGGGCGAGGCCCGCTATCCCCGTTTCGAGTGGTCGAGCGAACTGCTGGCGCAAGTGGACCGGGTGCTGCTGTCGTCGGAACCGTACCGTTTCACGGAGGCGCACGTGGACGCGCTGGAGCGCCAGATCGGCAAGCCGGTACAACTGGTGGATGGGGAGATGATGTCGTGGTACGGCAGCCGGGCCTTGCTGGGACTGCGCTACCTGCGGGCGCTGGCAGCGGAATAGCCAGCGCCGGAGGGCGGCGCGCGGGAGGCGCCGCCGCAGCCTTTACTCTTCGGCCGGCTCGACGGACGGTTCGACCAGGTCCGCCACGGGCAGGTTCTTCTTGTTGTCGTGCAGCTTGCCCAGGGCACTGTCCAGCGCGCGCTTGAGCTTGTCCGCGGAGCGGTGGATGGCCTGGTGCAGCGTCTCGGCGTGGTCCGTCACCACCACGGGCTGGTAGCCGTTCACGCGCGCTTCCATCATGCAGCGGTTGTCGCCATCGGCGGACTTCTGCGCCTTGTTGTCGCTCAGGTGGACTTCAACACGGCTGATCTGTTCGCCGAAACGGCCGATGGCCGATTGCAGCACTTCTTCCACATGCGTGTCGAGCGCGGCGGTATGGTCGATGCTTTTGTCCGTGTTCACTTGAATCTGCATAATCAGCTCCTCTTTGTAATCGGTATGCGTCGATCTTACGCCCTTTGGACTTAGAACGCCGTTAAGTGGTGCACATTGCAGAGCTGATGGCCGACGTTCAATTTATTTCCGCTTTCGCCGCCAGCTCCTTCTCGTGGTGGGGGAAGCGGTCCATCCTTGCCAGCACGGGGAACAGCTTGATCCACGCCGCCGTCACGCCCAAGGTCACGGCACCGCCGAAGATGACGGCCGGGCGCAGGCCGAACCAGCCGGCCGTGACACCGGACTCGAACTCGCCCAACTCGTTCGAGGCGCCGATGAAGACGGAGTTGACGGCGCTGACCCGGCCCCGGATCGCATCGGGCGTTTCGAACTGCACCAGCAGGTGGCGCACGTAGACGCTGATCATGTCGCCCGCACCCATCAGCAACAGGCAGGCGAAGGCGACGACGAAGCTGGCCGTGGCGCCCAGCACCACGGTGCCCAGGCCGAAGATGGCGACGCCGCCGAACATCCACAGCCCGATGCGGCGCGTGATCGGGAAGAAGGCCAGCAGCACCGAGCACAGCGCGGCGCCGGCGCCGGGTGCCGTGCGCAGCAGGCCCAGGCCCGTGGGCCCCACGTGCAGCACGTCGTGCGCCAGCGCCGGCAGCAGCGCCGTCGCGCCGCCGAACAGCACGGCGAACAGGTCGAGCGACATGGCGCCCAGCACGATGGGGCGCGAGAACACGAAGCGCAGGCCTTCCAGCACGCTGTGCCACGTGGCCGGTTCGCGGTTGCTGACCTGGGGCGGCGCCTTGACCAGTGCCATCAGCACGGTGGCGGCCAGCAGCAGGGAGGCGGCCGCGACGTACACGACCGTGGGGCCGTAGATGTACAGCAAGCCGCCCAAGGTGGGGCCCAGGATGACGGCAACGTGGAAGCTGGAGCTGGACAGGGCGACCGCCTTGCTGAAGTCGCCCTGGGGCACCAGGTTGACGAGGATGGCCTGCGTGGCCGGCCCCATGAAGGCGCGCGCGCTGCCGAACAGCACCAGCACGGCGAACACAGGCCAGACCACTTGCACGCCGCTGGCCGTATAGGCCAGCAGGGCCAGCCCCACCAGCAGTTGCAGGCCCAGGCAGATGGTGATGATGACCCTGCGGTTATAGCGGTCGGCCGCGTGGCCGGCCAGCAGGATCAGCAGCAGGAAGGGCGCGAACTGCGCCAGCCCGATCATGCCCAGGTAGAACAGGTTGTGCGTCATCGAATACACCTGCCAGCCGATGGCGACATTCTGCATCTGCACGGCCAGGGTGCCGAGGACGCGGGCGGTCAGGTAAAAGCGGAAATTGCGGTGACGCAGGACGGAAAAACCGTTCGAGGAACTGGACATGGACTATGCGGGACAATGCGGGGCGGTGACGTTTCAGGCGACCCCGCCCCGGCAGCGGAGCGGGGAACTATTCGGGAATCAGGGCTTGGCCAGATCCGCTTCGGTGGTAAACGAGTCGGCGTAGAACTCGTCCGGCGGGAGCTGGCAGCGCGTCGTGAAGTCGCGCTGCGCCGATTCGACGACGATGGGCGCGCCGCAGGCATACACCTGCCAGCCGGACAGGTCCGGCAAGTCCTGCACGACGGCCTGGTGCACATAACCGGTGCGGCCGTTCCAGCCGTCATCCGGCAAGGCGTCCGACACCACGGGGACATAGCTGAAGTTCGGCATCTGTTCGGCCCACTCCTGGCAGAGCGCGTGCATGTACAGGTCCTGCGGACGACGCCCGCCCCAGTACAGCACCATCTTGCGCTGCGAGCCGGTGGCCCGTAGCTGCTCGACGATGGCCTTGATGGGCGCGAAGCCCGTGCCGGAAGCGAGCAGTACCATCGGCTTGTCCGAGTCCTCGCGCAGGAAGAAGGTGCCCAGCGGACCTTCGAAGCGCAGGATGTCGCGCTCCTTCATCGTGCCGAACACCTGGTCCGTGAAGAGTCCGCCAGGCATATGGCGGATATGCAGGGTGACGGCACCCTGGCCAGGCGCCGTGGCCATGCTGTAGCTGCGGCGCTTGCCGTCGCGCAGCAGGAATTCGATGTATTGGCCGGCGCGGTATTCCAGCACCTCATTGGCCGGCAACTGCAAGGTAATGACGATGACGTCCGGCGCCACCCGTTCCAGCGACGACACCCGCGATGGCATCTTCTTGACGGGGAAGTCGCCGCTGCCGGCCACTTCGCGCGCCTGGATCACCAGATCCGAATGGGGCAGGGCGCAGCAGAACAGCGACATGCCCGCGCTTTCCTCTTCTTCCGTCAGCGCGCGGCGCTGGTGCGGTTTATGCGTGATCGAACCTGAAACGACCTTGCCCTTGCAGGAACTGCAGGCGCCGTTCTTGCAGCCGTAAGGCAGGCCGACACCGGCCCGCATCGCGGCGGCCAGTACGGTCTCGTCTTCGTCGCAAGCGAACTGGTGGCCGCTGGGCTGAACAGTAATCTGAAACGTCATACAATCCTTTGATGAATAATCCTACCCTGCATAAATTCGACAAGCCTGCCAAGGCTGGCCGGCCGCGCCTGCTGATCCTCGGCTGCGGCGATATCGGCATGCGCCTGTTGCCCCTGCTGCGCGCGCGCTGGCGCGTGTTTGCCGTCACCAGCCAGCCCGAGCGGCTGGCCGAACTGCGCGCGGCCGGCGCGGTGCCCATCCTGGCCGACCTGGACCGTCCGGACACGCTGCGCCGCCTGACGGGCCTGGCGCACACGGTACTCCACCTGGCGCCGCCACAGGCCGACGGCGTGCTGGACCGGCGCACCCGCAATGTGACCGCCATTTTACCCGAGGGAGCGCGGCTGGTTTATGTGAGCACCACCGGTGTTTATGGCGACCTGCAAGGGGCGCTGGTCGACGAAACGCGCCCGGTGGCGCCTCGTAATGCCCGGGCCCGGCGGCGGGTCGACGCGGAACGGGTGCTGAGGGAATGGGCCCGCCGCGCCGGCGGGCGGCTGGCGATCCTGCGCGTGCCGGGCATCTACGCGGCCGACCGCCTGCCGCTGCAGCGTCTGCACCTGGGCACGCCGGCCCTGCGCCCGGAGGACGACGTCTATACCAACCATATCCATGGCGACGACCTGGCTGCCGCCGTACTGCGGGCCTTGCACCGGGGCCGCCCGAACCGCATCTATCACAGCGTGGACGACAGCGATCTGCGCATGGCCGATTACTTCGATGCCGTGGCCGACGCCTTCGGCCTGGCCCGTCCGCCCCGGCTGGCCCGGGCCGCGCTGGCAGAGGTGGTGTCGCCCTTGCTGCTGTCGTACATGTCGGAATCGCGCCGCCTGGCGAACGATCGGCTGAAGGGCGAGCTGGGCCTGCGCCTGCGCTATCCCACGGTGGCGGACGGCCTGCGCGCGGCCGTGGCGACAATTCCACACGGATAAGTTCCTTTGAGACGGCGCAAGCGTGCGCGCGGCCCTTGCGACTAACGTAGGCGGACATGACCAGGAGGGCGTATGGACGCACATCGGCATCCGGACCCGCAGCAGGGTGTTCCCCACCCCCGCAATCCTTACCCGCACCCCAGCAAGGAAGAGGTGCGGGCCTACATGACGCGCCGGGGCCAGACGCGGCAGCCGCCACCGGCCCCGGCCGAAATCCGCCGGCAGCTGAACTGGCATGCGAACGGCCATGCGCCGGCACCGGCCGCACTGTCCCCTGGCTGTGCCGTGGTGCGTGCCCCGGCCTTCACGCCGCTGGTGCCGGCCTTCCTGGCCGAACTGGCCGCGTTCACCGTGCTGGCCTGGTGCACGCTCGTGGTGCAACCGCCTTGCCAGGACGTGTTGTCAAAAAAAAATGACCAGATGATTTCCTAGCACAACAAAACGCGTTAGAATCTCACACATTCTCACTTAAGTTGCCGCGAAGTTGTTATAGAGCAACCGAACGGCGCAACGACCCCCCGGTTTGCCGGCGCCGACCGCGCTTTGGTGGCGAACGGGGCCGTCGACCGTCGATTATTTTGTCCGCATGTGTCGCTTTTTGAGCAGAGCGACCGCTAACGTAAGATTGATCATGTCCCTGAAAGAAGTCACGTCCTCGCCGACGTATAACCCGAACCGCGTCCTCGACGCCATCATCAACAAGTTGCAGCTGAAGAACGACGCAGCGTTGTCGCGCGCCCTCGAAGTGGCGCCGCCCGTGATCAGCAAGATCCGCCACAACACGCTGCCCATCGGTGCCACCATCCTGATCCGCATGCACGAGATCAGCGATTACAGCATTCGCGAGCTGCGCGAGCTGATGGCGCACTAAGGTACCGCCGCTGCAATACGAAAACGGCCGGCCCTGTCACCAGGCGCCGGCCGTTTCGCGTTCAGTGCCGCGGATCAGGCAGGCAGGCGAGGCCGTGCCGCGTACAGCGACGTCGGTGCGGGTGCCTGCTGGACACGGCCGGAATAGGCGGCGGCGTCGCCGATGCGCCCGGAATACGCCGTCAGCTGCGCCGTCGTCGCTCCAATGCGGCCGGAGTAGGCCGTTTCCTGGCTGATGCGGCCCGAGTACGCCGTTTGCTGGCCGATGCGGCCGGAATAAGCCGTTTCACTACCGCTTGTCGCGCTGATGCGGCCAGAGAATGCGGTGCCGCTGACACGCCCGGAATACGCCGTCTCCTGGCTGATGCGGCCGGAATAGGCGATTTCCTGGCTGACGCGGCCGGAATACGCCGTCTTCGTGCCATTCGCAGCGCTGACCCTGCCGGAGTAAGCCGTGCCGCCGGTGGCGCTGATACGGCCCGAAAACGCCGTCGCCGCTTCGTCTTCCTTGCCCACGCGGATGCCGTAGGGCTCGCCAAACGTCGCTTCATACAGCTCGCGCATGCGATTGCCGACCCGTTCGTGGGCCGCTTCGTCGTCCTCGCCGCGCAGACCGATATACGGGAAGTGGTGCAGGAAGTAGCCGAATACGGCGTCGCAGTCTGCGGCGTACTTGACGGTGTCCAGGATATGGTAGTGCCAGAAGGTATCGACATCCACCAGCGGCGCCGTTTCCTCCTCGGGGAACATCTGCATCAGCACCAGGAAGCGGCGGTACTCGGCCTCGACCGCGTTGGCACGGGCCAGGGTCCAGCCCTCGCCGGACTGGACATGCATCAGTTTGACCTTGATCGGTTCCAGGTCGAGCGCGGCGATGGCATTGCAAATAGGGGATGAAGTCATGGATTTCCTCGGAGACGGATGGCAGAGGGCGCCAGGAGAGTTCGGCGCCGGAACGAATGTTGATGTGCATCAACTATGAGCCAGTATAGTGCCGTCGCTCACGATATCAAGCTGCAAGTTTCAATCGTGCGCTGAGGAAATGTAGACAGCAGAGGGAAGGGCGGGAAAAACGCCGGAACCGCTGTTGCGGTTCCGGTACAAATGGCCTTTCAGGCCGATGGGTTCAGGCGTGGACGTCGCGTGTAGAAGTCGTGCCCGGCGTGGCCGGTGGCCGAGCCGGAAAACGCCGTGCGCGCGGACGTGCCCGTGGCGGAGCCGGAAAACGCTACCTGACCGTTGCCAGTGGCGGAGCCGGAAAACGCCGTCTTGAAGGGCAGTCCCGCGGCCGAACCCGAGAACGCCACCTTGGCCGGTGCCGTTGCTGAGCCAGAGAACGCCACCTGGGCTTGTGTAGCCGGTGCCGTGGCCGAACCCGAGAAGGCTACCTTGGCCGGTGCCGTGGCCGATCCCGAGAAGGCGACCCGGTCGGCCGTCGTCGCGGAGCCCGAGAAGGCTTGCTGGTTCGCGGCCACGCCGGAGAACGCACTGCGGCTGGCGCGCAGGTAGGGTTCGTCGAAGGTGGCTTCGTACAGTTCCTTCATCCGTTCGCCGACCCGGTGGTGCGCCGCTTCGTCCGCTTCGCCGCGCAGGCCGATATATGGGAAGTGGTGCAGGAAGTAGCCGAACACCTTTTCGCAGTCGCTGGCGTATTTCAAGGTGTCGAGGATGTGGTAGTGCCAGAAGGTGTCGACGTCCTGCAGCGGCGCCGTCTGTTCGTTGGGGAATTTCTTCATCAGGTACAGGAAGCGGCGGTACTCGAACTCGACCGCGTCGGCCTGCTCCAGCGTCCAGCCTTCGCCGGATTCCTCATGCATCAATTTCACTTTGATCGGTTCCAGATCGAGCTCGGCAATAGCCGCGAAATCGCTTGCGTGCATGACAGTTTCCTTTCGTGATTGAAGTGAGCGTAGCTTGGTTATTGTTATACGGCATCGATTTCTATCGATTGATCTACAGAAAATTCCCTTCAACAACTTTACTGCTCGGCAAATTGGCCGAAGTACGGCATCAGGGCGCCCTTGAACGAAATCGGCACAGACACGGTGATGTTCGTCCCGCCGTCGGGCACGCTGCTGATGGTGCAGGCACCGCCCAGCAGGTTGATGCGTTCCTCGATGCCGACCAGGCCGAACGAGCCGCTCTTGTAGCGGCTGGTGGCCTGCAGGCCGACACCATTGTCGGTAATGCTCATCTGCAGCAGCCCCTGCTGCTGGTGCAGTTCCACCTTCACCTGGGTGGCGCGGGCGTGCTGGCAGATATTGCTGAGCGACTCCTGCAGCACGCGGAAAAAGGCGGTGGCGCAGCGGTCGTCGATATCGATATCGCCGCCGTGCTCGATCAGCTCGCATGAGATGCCGGAGCGCTTGCGGAACTGCGCGACCTGCCATTCGACGGCGGCGTTCAGGCCCAGGTCCAGCACGTTCGGCCGCAGGTCGTTGATGATGTGGCGCACGCTGCGGATGGTGTTGTCGATCTGGTTCAAGGTGTGGCGGGCGCGGGCATGCAGATAGGGGTGGCGCTTCGACGTGCGGCTGGCCAGGATGTCGGCCTCGATGCGCAGCGCCAGCAGGTTCTGGCCCAGGTCGTCGTGGATCTCGCGGGCGATGCGCTTGCGTTCCTCTTCCTTGATCTGGTCCGCATGGGCCGCCAGCCGGCGCAGGCGCTGGTGCGACAGCTGCAGCTTGGCCTGGCTGTCGCGCAACTCGCGCGTCATGGCCCGGGCGATCTTGATGGCCCGCTTGCGCGACGAGGCCAGCGTGTGGAACAGCGCGTACAGCAGCAGGCAGCTGACGCCGCCGGCCAGGCCCGCCAGCCATGGCAGGAAGGCATCGAAGCGCGAATACAGGGCCGATTTCGGCGCGCTGAAGTAGGCGGTCCAGACACGGCCGTTGAAGTCGATCGGCAGCATGTGCTGGAAGGTCGATTCGCCGCTATCCAGGCCGGGCGCCTCGATGCTGTCGAACAGCAGTTGCCGCGTGTCGCCGACGGTGCTGGTGCCGTCCGGCGAGCGGCGGCCCACGTCATACAGCTGCAATCGCACGTTCGGCACGGGCATTTCGTCCAGCGCGCCTTGCAGCAGGCGCGGCACGGAAAAGCCGATGCCGACCGAGCCGATGTAGGCGGCGCGGCGCTGCGTGACCGTGCTCAAGGGGGCATCGCGACGGTACACGGGCAGGCGCATGCCCAGGTCGGCCCCTTTCGGGCGCGACATGATGCCGATCGGTTGGCCGGACGAGCCCATCTCCCCCGTGTCGCGCAGCTGCGCCAGCACGGCCGCCACGTGGGGCTTGGCGCTGATGTCGACACCGTATTTCTCCGCGAAACCGGCGATCGGTTCCAGCAAGGTCAGTACTTCGTAGGTGGGCCGGCGCGACGAGGGCTTGATGGCGAATTCGGGATAGCCGTCCAGGCGCGCGCCGCTGTGGTGCATGGCCAGCTCGAAGGCGGCCCGGTCCTCGTCGCGCACGTGGCGGGCGAAGTTGATGTTGTCGATGGCGGGAAAATTCTGCCGCAGGTCCAGCCCGCGCACATAACGGTGGAAACGGTCGCGCGAGACATCGTTATCGGCCTGGAAAAAGCTGGCGGTCGCGCGTAGCACGTCGGTATAGGTTTTCACCCGTGAGCTGATGCTGAACTGGGCCGTGCGCGCATGGTTGCTGAACCGCTGGCGGGCGTCGTTCTCGATCGACCGGGCAGCGGCGCCATAGAACAGCATGCCGGTGGCCAGCGCCAGCACGATGCCCGGCCACCATTGCGGATTGGACGGCAGCACGTGCCCGATGGGACGAAATAACGCATGCATGATAAAAGCCCCAATTCAGGGTTGATCTCGCTCAAATATATGAACGATTGGATAGCGCCGTCAAGCATTGTCGCAAGAAGACAACTATAAGTTATTCATTCTAGACGACATAAAGATAATATGCGCCGATATCTCTCATCAGGAAGAACCGGCTATTATTTTGCGACTCATGATATTCGAATGCGGCATATTAAATTATTTCCCGTGGTTAGCAAAAAAGTCCTGGCGAACACGATATTTACATGGTCCGCACTATGGAGATGGAAGTTGGGCGCCGCCCGCATGATGCGCGCCTCCAGCCTGCACAAAGAGCGCCGTCAGCATAAACAAAACACCCTTCGGCCGCAATTGACAGCATTATCAGGGTCGTTTTGTCCAACACAAAATCGGTGGACATAAAAAAACCGCCTTGCGGCGGTTTCATATGGATATGAGCAAAGTTTATTTGGCTGCCCAGCTGTCTTTCAGGGTGACGATGCGATTGAAGACGGGTTTGCCCGGCTGTGAATCGACACGGTCGGCCACGAAATAACCGTGGCGCTCGAACTGGAAGCGCTGTTCCGGCTGGGCATCCTTCAGGCTCGGCTCCAGGTAGGCCGTGATGACTTCCTTGGCTTTCGGATTGAGGAATTCCTTGAAATCCTTGCCGCCCGAATCGGGCTGCGCTTCCGTGAACAGGCGGTCGTACAGGCGCACTTCCGTCGCCAGCGCGGCGGCGGCGCTGACCCAGGTGATATTGCCCTTGACCTTATAATTGTTGGCGCCGTCCGTGCCCGATTTGCTGTCCGGGAAATAATTGACGTGCACGGCCGTCACCTTGCCGTTCTCATCCTTGTCGTACCCCGTGCATTCGACAACGAAGCCGTATTTGAGGCGCACGCGGGCGCCCGGCTGGCCGTCGATGGGCGGGAAGAAGCGGAAATAGCCCTTGCTCGGCACTTCCATGAAGTCCTCTTCCTCGATCCACAGTTCGCGCGTGAACGGGAAGGTGCGGTTGCCCAGTTCCGGGTGGTGCGGGTGGACAGGGGAGCTGCACTCGACGCTGTCGTTGGCGTCGAAGTTGTCGACGATCAGTTTGAGCGGGCGCAGCACGGCGATGGCACGGGGCGCCTTCGGGTCCAGGTCCTCGCGCACGGCGCCTTCCAGCACGCCGTAGTCGATCCAGCCGTCCGACTTGGTCACGCCGGTGCGTTCGCACATCAGCTGGATGCCTTCCGGCGTAAAGCCGCGGCGGCGCATGCCCACCAGGGTCGGCAGGCGGGGATCGTCCCAGCCGTCGACGATGTTTTCTTCCACCAGCTGGCGCAGCTTGCGCTTGGACGTGACGATATACGTCAGGTTCAGGCGCGAGAATTCATACTGCTTCGGTACCGGCTGCTGGAAGAAGCCGCCGGCCGCCAGGGTGGCCAGCAGCCAGTCGTAGAACGGGCGGTGATCCTGGAATTCGAGCGTGCAGATCGAGTGCGTGATGTTTTCCAGCGCGTCCGAAATCGGGTGCGTGTAATCGTACATCGGGTAAATGCACCATTTGTCGCCCGTGCGGTGGTGATGGGCGTGGCGGATGCGGTAGATGGCCGGGTCGCGCAGGTTCATGTTCGGCGAAGCCATCGCGTCTTCGCTGATCTTGGCGCGCAGGATATGTTCGCCGTCCTTGAATTTGCCGGCTTTCATGTCGCGGAACAGTTGCAGCGATTCGTCGGCGGGGCGGTTGCGGAATGGCGAATTGGTGCCCGGCGTATTGAAATTGCCGCGATTGGCCGCCATGTCTTCGGCGCTCTGGCTGTCCACGTAGGCAAAGCCGGCCTTGATCAGGTATTCGGCCATCTCATACAGCCGGTCGAAATAGTCGCTGGCGTAGTACAGGTGCGTGCCGGCACCCGTCGGGCCCTTGTGTTCCCAGTCGAAGCCCAGCCATTTGACGCTGTCGATGATCGAGTCGACGTATTCCTGCTCTTCCTTGGCCGGATTCGTGTCGTCGAAGCGCAGGTGGCAGCGGCCGGCGTAATCGCGGGCCATGCCGAAATTGACATAGATCGATTTCGCGTGGCCCACGTGCAGGTAGCCGTTCGGCTCCGGCGGGAATCGCGTGATCACGGATGGAAGGCCTTCGCGCTGGTGCGCGCCGGTGGCGAGATCTTGTTCAACGATATGGCGCAAAAAATTCGGGGCTGGTGCGGAAGCGGCGTTTTTGTCGTTGCTCATGAAAAAAGGCTGGGATAAGAGTCGAATATCGCTCATTTTACCGTACCCCGGATTGCGCGGCGGGACAGGCCACGCTTTTCTATAGGATAATTCGCCTTTCACGCTTTAAGAACACGACACAGGAGTTCCCTGATGGACAATTTGTACAACGTGCTCGGTGTCGCGCCCAACGCCTCGGACGAGGAAATCAAGAAGGTGTACCGCTCGCTGGCGATGCGCTTTCACCCGGACCGCAATCCCGCGCCGGGCGCGGCGGCACGTTTCCAGGCCATTGCCAAGGCCTACGAGGTGCTGTCCGACCCCGTCAAGCGCGAGGAATACAACCAGAGCCTGAACCACCGCATCATCATCGATCCGGAAAGCGAGGCCTACCAGTTGTGGCGCTCCGTGTTCGGCCTGCACGGCGTGACGCTGCCCGCCGAGTAAAACCGCGATATCCCTAGAAAGTTTGAAGCAATGAGAAAAGTACACCCCGAGTTCGCCTACCAGTCGCGCGAGCTGGCCGCCCAGATCGACGGTATCCTGGGCGACCCGCCCGACCGCAAGAACTACCAGCGCATGCTGGACGCCCTGATGAGCGAATACGCATCCGGCGGCGGCATCGAAGACCTGAACATGATGGCCTTCGCGCTGGTGGACGTGATCGAGTTTTCCGATCCGAAAACCATCCTGACCGACGCCGACGACTATGAATACGGCGATCCGGCCCGCGTGTTCGCGGCCGCTTCGTGCCCGGACGGCACGCCGGCGCAGATGTATGCCGCGCTGGAAGAAAACCACCCGGACCTGGGCCGCCAGGCCATCATCACGGCGTTCCTGCACAAGCACCCGCGCCTGTGGGACGACGACGACGTCTCGCTCGACCAGCTGGCCGAAGGCGATGACGGTGACGACGTCGACGACGAGGACAGCGGCGTCAGCGACGATTTTGCCCAGATGTTCGACCAGGAAGGGGAGAAATGATGTCCGAAAATACCGATAAGAATCTGCCCGCCATCAGCAAGCAAGTCACCGAACTGGTGCTGGCCGGCTCCTTGGGCCATGCCGAGCAGGCCTTCGCGGACGCCGCCGAGGCGCATGGCGACCTGGCCGTGGCCGAAGTGCTGCAAAGCATTCCACCGCACGTGACGGCCCTGCACATGGCCGGCTTCGACGGCGGCAAGCTGTCGCTGGCCACGCTGCTGGTGCCGCCCAAGGCCTGGGCCGACAGCCTGGCCTATATTGCCGCGACGTGGAACGAAGACCTGATGGAAGACGATCCCGAGCGCATCGCCGAATCCCTGTTCACGCATATTCACGGCGTCGTGTTCGGCACCGAGGATGAAGAGCGCCGCCGCGAGCTGCTGCAGGAAGCATCGGCCACGGACTGGGGCTGCACGGCCTTCGCCATCGTGTTCTCGCTGGCGCCGAAGGAAGTGCTGGAGCTGGCCGGCGAGATCATCTCGAAGGGCCAGTACATCACGGCGCAGACGTCGTCGGACAACGATATCGCACCGCTGGCCGTGGCCCTGGCCCAGGCCAGCGAAGACGGCTGGGACCGCGCGCTGTTCGAGCTGTTCCCGGAATTCCGCCACAGCGCCGACCTGGCCGACGCCGAATTCTCGGACGACCCGGACGAAGAACCGGCCTTCCTGCAGCGCTCGACGAAAGAGCTGCTGCACCGTCTGCGCAAGCAGGTGCCGAGCACCCGCAACGCCAGCGGCCGCACGGGCCGCCGCAGCCTGGGCACGGGGATCTTCAGCTGATGCTGCCGGCACTGGTAAGGGAAAACCTGCCGCGGCTGACGCGCGCCATCAAGCTGCTGGCCGCCGATCCGCGCACGGATGCGGCCGTGGTACTGGCCGACGAACTGGCCGGCATCACGGCCATGGTGGCGGAGAAGTTCACCAACAACCGCACGTCGGAAGGCATCCAGAAGGCCGTCAACCTGACGGTGGGCGGCGTCTCGCTGGGGTTGGAACAGGTGCTGACGATGGACAGCGACGAGCAGGCGCTGGACTACCTGGTCGACAACGGCGCCGAGGCGGCCTTCCAGGCGGGCTTCCGCCAACTGAAGGACCTGGCGGCGATGCCGGAGGACACCCTGGTCGGCGAGTACGACCAGGACCCCGTCTACAGCCAGCGGCGCCTGCGCGACATCTTTTTTGACCTGTGCCTGACGGACCCGAACCAGAACTGGGACGGCCCGGCGCGCTACCAGGAGCAACTGAAGCAGCGCCAGGAAGCCCAGGCCGTCGTCTGGCTGGCCGGCTGGCTGCGCCGCCACAACAGCGAGGGGCCCATCAAGGACACCGACCTGAACGCGGAAGGCGTCATCGCGCTGGCCATCATCTTCGCCGCCGGCGGCGGTGGCCGCATCGTCGCCCGCACGGGCCAGAAGTCCTTCGAAAGCTTCGTCAAGCAGGTTCGCAAGAACAAGCCCGACTTCGAGGAAGGCTGGGCCGCCCTGGTCGCCGCCGTACCGCCCCAGCACCATCCGGTCCTGCTGCACCGCATCGACCTGTACCGCCGCACCTGCACGGTCCTGCAACACATCCCCGGCCGCACGGCCATGAAGACCTTGTTTGCCGAGCTGGAGAACTACGCCGGTTCGGAGCTGGAAGCGGAGTACGACTGAGTTGGTTTTGATGGGGACTGTCCTTTTCGGGACCGGCCCGTTTTTGAGCAGACACGACCGTCGATGGGGTCTGTCCCTTTGGGACTGACCCCGTTTTTTCGATCAGCCCAGCCATCAAGCGCGGGGCTGGGTCATGCAGACCCGCACCAACAAAAGCAAACGTTCAAGGAGATCGAGCAGCACTATGGACGGGGCTGCCAACGGTCCTATCGGACCTACCAGGATTGCACGAAATGCCAGGGCTGGTGCCCGGCAGCCGGTATTTGTATAAACTGGACAGTCTTCCATCGTTTCGATTTCAGCCGCCAAAAACCCAACATGGATCGACCGAACGATTTCGCCGCATCCGCCGCTCACATTCTGGCGCTGCTCAAGGCGCTATACGCGCTGGAATCCAACCGGTTCCTGCGCAGCGTCTCCGAAGCGGCAACGGTGGACGAGTGGTATGGCGCCGTGCTCGCATTGAATTATGCGGCGAACTCCAAGGAATTGCGCGACACCGGGGATGCGCGTGTCCATGCGATTTGCGAAGAAATTCGTGACGAGGTCAAACGGATCAATATGCTCTTCAGGGCACGAATTTCTCCGGTAACGCCCTCGCAAAAACAAAGCTGGGAAAGCGCCGCATCCCGCGACCCATCCGCCCGGTATGCCTTCCGCGACGACGGCTCGCTGGAAATCAGCCTGCTCGACGCCAGCCTCGATGGCGCGTCCTTGCATGTGAAGCGGTTGTGGAACCATGTCTGCAATACCGAAGGCGACTGGGTCGATTTCCACATCAAGCTCGATGAAACCCAGGCCAGCACGATTCGCCGGAAGCTGTCGACCTTGCGCGCCATCCGGGCCACCATGAAGCCATGACCCGGGGATTCGACACCTTCCTCAAGCAATACCGTGCGACCGGCAGCGAAAAGGCGGACGGCTACAGCCGCGACGCGTTTGTCGGCCTGGAGGAAGGCGAAAAGGTCGAGGTCTTCGATTTGCTCGTCAAGGAGCTGCCGTGGGCCGCTGACTGGCTGTTCGTCCTCGACGGCGCGAAGGCCATGGCGGTGGCGCAGGCGCTGGAGCCCGGCCTGCGCGGCGGCGGCTATTCAGGCGTGCACTGGCTGCAGCGCGAAATGGTCAAACATTCGGGCGATCTGCGCTACCAGCAGCACATGATCGACGACTATCGCGCGTACGCAGACAGGGTACGGCCGCAGGTGATCGACTCCATCGCCGGCACGCCGATGAACGGCACTACGTGCCACTTCTTCCGGCAGGTGATCCTGACCGAGACCTGCGACGATGCGCAATTCCGGGCCTGCTGGCGCTACCTGCACGCCATCGAAGTTCCCCGCGTCACCGAAGCGGACGAAGCCAACCACGAGCGCTGGCTCGATGTCCTGCGCAACGGCGACGGCGAAGCAAAGCAGCGCGCGCTGGCGGAACTGGCTCCCTTCGAGGCCATCGCGCTCCCTCTGTAAGCATCAGTCCGTGTCAACATCGGGGTCAGGCACGAAAGTCGACACGGCCTCGACCGTCAATCGGCTGAGCCCGTGTCGAGAAACGTGCCTGACCCCGATGTTGACACGAGCTCAGCGCAAGGCAAGGGCGGCGGCTTCGGCCAGGGCGACGAAGGCGTCGACGCGGGGATTGCCGTCCTCGACGCGCTGCGCCAGCATCATCGTCGTCGTGGCGGCGGGATCGGCCAGCGGGCGGTAGACGACGCCTTCCATGCGGATGCGGTCGAACGAGCTGGGTAGCACGGAGATGCCGATGCCGGCGGCGACCAGGCCGATGATGGTGGAGGCCTCTCCCGCTTCCATGGCGATCTGCGGCACGAAGCCGGCCTCGCGGCACAGGCGGAAGATCTGCGGGTAGATGCCGGTGCCGGCGTTTTGCGGATACATCACGAAGGGCAGTCCTTCCAGGTCCTTGACGGCCACCGTCTTCTTGCGCGCCAAGGGGGAATCGGCCGGCAGCACGAGGCGCAGCGGCACGTGCTGCAAGGTCGTCAGCTTCACAGCTTCCGGCACCGCCACCGATACGGAGCGGACAAAGCCCAGGTCCAGCGCGCGTGCTTCCAGTGCCGCCAGCTGGGGCAGGGTGGCCATTTCGTGCAGGGTCAGGGCCACGCCGGGGAACTGCTGGCGGTATTGGCGGATCACGGTGGCGAACAGCGGCGTGAACGGCGTGGAGAACGTGAAGCCCACGCGCAGTTCGCCCGCTTCGCCCCGGGCCGCGCGGCGCGCCGTTACCTTCGACTGCTCGGCCAGCGCCAGCATGCGGCGCGCGTCGGCCAGGAACAGCTTGCCCGCTTCCGTCAGGCGCACCCAGCGCTTGCTGCGTTCCAGCAGCAGGGCGCCCACTTCCGCTTCCAGCGCCTGGATCTGCTGGCTCAGCGGCGGCTGGCCGATGTGCAGGCGCTCGGCCGCGCGCGTGAAGCTCAGCTCCTCGGCGACGGCGACGAAATAACGCAGGTGGCGCAGCTCCATGTTATCGCTTCAAAGTATAAATAACGCCTCAAATATATATTGGACAGTATTACAGCGCAATCCTAAGATGGCCTTCAACCGTTTCGCCAAGGCCCTCATGTCCCATCTCGCTAACTCCCGCATCGCCGCCGGCACGTCCGACTTCAAGCGCAGCAACCGCGCCCTGTTCTTCGGCGGCTTCTCCTGCTTCGCGCTGCTGTACTGCGTGCAGCCGCTGATGCCGCTGCTGGCGCACGAGTTCGCGCTGACGCCGGCCCAGAGCAGCCTGTCGCTGTCGATCTCCACGGGCGCGCTGGCGGTGTCGCTGCTGCTGTCCTCGATCGTGTCGGACCGCATCGGTCGCAAACCCATCATGGTGGCCGCAATGGCGACGGCTGCACTGATGACCTTGGCCTGCGCCTTTGCCGACGGCTACGGCCAGCTGCTGGCCATGCGCGCGTTGCTGGGGCTGGCGCTGGGCGGCATGCCGGCCATCGCCATGGCCTACCTGGGCGAAGAAATCGAACCGGCTTCGCTGGGGTTGTCGATGGGCCTGTACATCAGCGGCAGCGCCTTCGGCGGCATGTTCGGACGCGTGCTGGCGTCGACGCTGTCCGACTTCCTGTCGTGGCGGGTGGCGATGGCCGTCATCGGCGTGGCGGGCCTGCTGGCGGCCTGCGAGTTCTGGCGCAGCCTGCCCGCGTCGCGCCATTTCCGGCCGAACGCCGGCGGCCTGCGAGACTTGCGCATTGGGCTGCGACGCCACTTCGGCGATGCCGGGCTGCCGTGGCTGTTCGCACTCGCCTTCCTGCTGATGGGCTGCTTCGTCAGCGCCTACAACTACATCGGCTACCGGCTGCTGGGCGGCCCGTTCCACCTGCGCCAGAGCGTCGTCGGCGGCATTTCCTTCCTGTATCTGCTGGGCATTTTCAGCTCCGTCTGGGCCGGTCGCCTGGCGGACAAGCTGGGCCGGCGCGGCGTGCTGTGGATCATGATGTCGGTAATGGCGGCGGGCCTGCTGCTGACGCTGACGAAGTCGCTGCTGGTCATCGTCGCCGGCATGGCGCTGTTCACGTTCGGCTTCTTCGCCTCGCACTCGATCACCAGCAGCTGGGTGGGGCGCCGTGCCACGCCGCCACAAGCACTGGCCTCGGCGCTGTACCTGTTCTTCTACTACCTGGGCTCCAGCGTGGTGGGCTGGCTGTGCGGGCTGCTGTGGGCCTGGGCCGGCTGGAACGGCGTCGTCGCCCTGCTGGCGGCTTGCCTGGGCGGGGCGCTGCTGATCGCGCTGCGGCTGCGCGGCCTGGTGCCCCTGGCGCCGCCCGAAGGCACCCTGGCGGCGGGTTGATGGCTTGAAACGTTGAGCCCGCTCAAACGAATGGCAAGCTGAAGCAACCTTCCCGCCGCACGCCCCTCCAATGGTCAGCGGTGCAATCCGGTACCGCACCAGACACGGAGGGGATCATGCTGGCAGAACAGGAAATCCGCAGCCGTCTCAGCAGCTTGCAACTGGCCGTTGGCCACGCCGCCCAGGCCTTGTCGGCCGAGCGCAACCTGCCCGGCGAGCTACGCGACTATATCCAGAAACTGGACCGCCAATCGGACCGCATCACGGAAATCCTCGCCCTGCGCGAGCCGCGCCGGATCGTCAAGCTGATCGAGGACATGGAAGTGCTGGGCGCCCGCGCCCGGCGCGTGTGCAGCAGCGGGCTGCCGCTGTCGGGCCAGATGAAGTCCGCCGTCAACCACCTGCACAACGAGCTGATCGACTTCAAGCAGAAACTGCATTGATGGGGGAGCGTTCCGCCGCTCGTCCGGCCGCATCGCGCATCAGGGGCGCGCACCGGCACATGGCGTGACGTGCCGGCGGACGCCTTTTCGGCCTGTTCCCGCTCGCGCGGGGCAGGCCTTTTTTGCGCCTGCCTGCGCTACAGCACGCCGCGCGCGCGCAATCCCGCCACGTCCTCGGCCGAATGACCCAGCAGGTCGCGCAGCACTTCCTCCGTGTGCTGGCCCAGGGTCGGCGGCGCCGTGCGCACGTCGGCCGGGGAGACGGACAGGCGCATCGGGCTGCGCACCAGCTTCGTGCTGCCGGCCGTCGGATGGGGCACGTCGACCACCATGCCCCGTGCCTGCACTTGCGGGTTCTTGTACACGTCGTCCAGGTCGTTGATCGGGCCGCACGGCACGCCGACCGATTCGAGCAGCGCGATCCATTCGTCGCGGCCTCTTTCCAGCACCATCTGCGCCAGCAGCGGCACCAGGATGTCGCGGTTCTGCACGCGCAGCGGGTTGGTGACGAAGCGGGAATCGGTCGCCAGTTCCGGCCGGCCGCCCGCCTCGACGAACTTGACGTACTGGCCGTCGTTGCCGGTGGCGACGATGATGTAGCCGTCGGCGCAGGCGAAGGTCTGGTAGGGCACGATGTTCGGGTGGGCGTTGCCCCAGCGCTTGGGCGCCTTGCCGCTGTTCAGGTAGTTACTGCCCATATTGGCCAGCATCGCTACCTGCACGTCCAGCAGGGCCATGTCGATGTACTGGCCTTCGCCGGTGCGGTCGCGGTGGATCAGCGCGGCCTGGATGGCGATGGTCGCGTACATGCCCGTCATCAGGTCGCACAGCGCCACGCCGGCCTTCTGCGGGCCGCCGCCGGGCAGGTCGTCCCGTTCGCCCGTGACGGACATCAGGCCGCCCATGCCCTGGATCAGGAAGTCGTAGCCGGCGCGGTGGGCGTAGGGGCCGTCCTGGCCGAAGCCCGTTACCGAGCAGTAGACCAGGTCCGGCTTGACGGCCTTCAGCGATTCGTAGTCCAGGCCATAGCGTTTCAGCTGGCCCACCTTGTAGTTTTCCAGTACCACGTCGGACTGCGCCGCCAGCGCGCGGATCAGGGCCTGGCCTTCTTCCGTGGCGATATCGACGGTGACGGAGCGCTTGCCCCGGTTGGCCGCCAGGTAATAGGCCGCTTCGCGCGTGTCGCGCCCCTCGGCATCCTTGGCGTAGGGCGGGCCCCAGGCGCGCGTGTCGTCGCCGCTGCCGGGGCGTTCGATCTTGATGACGTCCGCGCCCAGGTCCGCCAGGTTCTGCGAACACCAGGGGCCGGCCAGCACGCGCGACAGGTCGAGCACGCGGATATGGCCCAGGGCTCGTGGCCGGGCGCTTGCGACGTTGGTGGTGGTATCCATCGGTTTGTCTCGTTGTTATCGGGTTGTCATTGAAGTGCGAAGCTTAGCCTATCTGTACCCGCGCAGCCAGCCGTGGTAGTGTCGTGGCATGTGGCCCTACCTCACCATGATCGCCCACCGGGGCGGCGGCACCACGGCGCCGGAAAACACCTTCGCGGCGCTGGCGGCAGGCCTGCGCCACGGTTACCATGCCGTCGAATTCGACGTGATGCTCGCCCGCGACGGCATCGGCGTCGTCATGCACGACCCCGATTTCGGCCGGACCGTGCCGGGGCAGGGCAGCATCGCCGCGACCGACGCCGCCGCCATCGCCGCCCTGGATGCCGGCAGCTGGTTCGATGCCCGATTCAAGGGCGAACCCGTGCCCCTGTTCGTGCCGTATGCCGAGTACTGCAAGGGCCACGGCATCTGGATGAATGTCGAGATCAAGCCGGCGCCCGGCCACGACGAGGCCACCGGCCGCTGGGTGGCCGACACGGCGCGGCGCCTGTTCGCGGGCGAGAGCGACCTGGCGAAACTGCCGCTGCTGTCCTCGTTCAGCGCCGCCGCCCTGCGCGCGGCCCGCGCCGCCGCGCCCGAACTGCCGCGCGCCATCGCCTTCGGTGCCTTGCCGCCGGATTGGGAAGCGCAGGCGCGCGAACTGGGCGTGCTGTCCGTCCACGTCGACCACCGCCACCTGACGGCCGGGCAGGCCGCCGCCGTCAAGGCGGCCGGTTTCGGCCTGTTTTGCTATACCGTCAACGATCCGGCCCGTGCCCGTACCCTGCTGGACTGGGGCGTCGACGCCATTTGCACCGACCGCATCGATCTCCTGCCCCCCGACTTCAAGTAGCGCTTGCGTTATATAATCGGCGTTTTGCATATCAGCCAGGGCCGTGGCCCGCACTAGCCAACACGACATGAAATCAACTGAAATCCGCGAGAAGTTCCTCAAATTCTTCGAGTCCAAGGGTCACACGATCGTCCGTTCCAGCCCGCTGGTGCCGGGTAACGATCCGACCATGCTGCTGACCAACTCGGGCATGGTGCAGTTCAAGGACGTGTTCCTGGGCCTGGATTCGCGCCCGTATTCGCGCGCCACCTCCGTGCAGCGCTGCGTGCGCGCCGGCGGCAAGCACAACGACCTGGAAAACGTCGGCTACACGGCCCGTCACCACACCTTCTTCGAAATGCTGGGTAACTTCAGCTTCGGCGACTACTTCAAGCGCGACGCCATCGCCTACGCGTGGGAGCTGCTGACCAAGGTCTACATGCTGCCGGCCGAGAAGCTGACCGTCACCGTCTACCAGGAAGACGACGAAGCTTACGACATCTGGGCCAACGAAGTGGGCGTGCCGCGCGAGCGCATCATCCGCATCGGCGACAACAAGGGCGCCCGCTACGCGTCGGACAACTTCTGGCAGATGGCCGACACCGGCCCATGCGGCCCGTGCACGGAGATCTTCTACGATCACGGCGCCGATATCTGGGGCGGCCCACCCGGCTCGCCCGACGAAGACGGCGACCGCTTCATCGAGATCTGGAACCTCGTGTTCATGCAGTACAACCGCGACGAAGCGGGCAATATGACGAAGCTGCCGAAGCCCTGCGTCGACACGGGCATGGGCATGGAGCGCCTGGCCGCCGTGCTGCAGCACGTGCACAGCAACTACGAGATCGACCTGTTCCAGGCCCTGATCAAGGCCGCCGCGCGCGAAACCGGCGTCGAGGACCTGGAAAGCAAGTCGCTGCGCGTCATCGCCGACCATATCCGCGCCGCCGCCTTCCTGATCGTCGACGGCATCATCCCGAGCTCGGAAGGCCACGGCTACGTACTGCGCCGCATCATCCGCCGCGCGCTGCGCCACGGCCACAAGCTGGGCCAGACCAAGCCGTTCTTCTACAAGCTGGCGGCCGACCTGAACGCCGAGATGGGCACGGCCTATCCGGAACTGACGGACAAGCTGGCCTATGTGCAGCAGGTGCTGAAGACCGAGGAAGAGCGTTTCGGCGAGACGCTGGAAAACGGCATGAAGATCCTGGAAGCGCAGCTGGCCAAGGACGCGACCAAGCTCGATGGCGCCACCGCCTTCACCTTGTACGACACCTACGGCTTCCCGCTCGACCTGACGGCCGACATCTGCCGCGAGCGTGGCATCACGCTCGATGAAGCAGGCTTCGCCGAGGCGATGGAAAACCAGAAGAAGACGGCCCGCGCGGCCGGCAAGTTCAAGATGGCCGCCAACGTGGAATACAGCGGCGCCAAGACGGCCTTCGTCGGCTACGAGCAGCTCAACTTCGATTCCACCGTCATCGCCCTGTACAGCAACGGCGCGCCGGTGCAGGAACTGAAGGCCGGCGAGCAGGGCATCGTGGTGCTGGACACCACGCCGTTCTACGCCGAGTCGGGCGGCCAGGTGGGCGACCAGGGCGTCATCCAGGGCACGGATGCCAAGTTCACCGTGGACGACACGCTGAAGATCCAGCCGGACGTCTTCGGTCAGCACGGCACGCTGGAAGCAGGTTGGCTGAAGGTGGGCGAGAAGGTGTCGGCCCTGGTCGACACGGCCAAGCGCAACCGCACCATCCGCAACCACTCGGCCACGCACCTGATGCACAAGGCGCTGCGCGAGGTGCTGGGCGGCCACGTGGCGCAAAAGGGCTCGCTGGTCGATCCGGACAAGACCCGTTTCGACTTCAGCCACAACGCCCCCGTGACGGCCGAGCAGATCGCCCAGGTCGAGGCGCTGGTCAACAAGGAAATCCTGGAGAACCACCCGACGAAGGCCCAGCACATGTCCTTCGACGACGCCGTCAAGCATGGCGCGATGGCCCTGTTCGGCGAGAAGTACGGCGACCAGGTGCGCGTGCTCGATATCGGCACGTCGAAAGAGCTGTGCGGTGGTGTGCACGTCAACCGCACCGGCGACATCGGCCTGTTCAAGATCGTCTCCGAAGGCGGCGTGGCGGCCGGTATCCGCCGTATCGAAGCCGTGACGGGCGAGGGCGCGCTGGCGCTGGTGCAGTCGATGACGCGCCGCCTGAACGAAGCGGCGGCCGCGCTGAAGGCCACGCCGGAAGAACTCACCAGCCGTATCGGCCAGGTGCAGGACCAGGTCAAGACGCTGGAAAAGGAACTGAACGCGCTGAAATCGAAGCTAGCCTCCGGCCAGGGCGACGAGCTGGCCACCCAGGCGGTCGACGTCAAGGGACTCAAGGTGCTGGCCGCCACGATGGAAGGCGCCGACGTCAACGCGCTGCGCGAGACCATGGACAAGCTGAAGGACAAGCTGAAGACGGCCGCCATCGTGCTGGCCAGCGTCACCGACGGCAAGGTCAGCCTGATCGCCGGCGTCACCGCCGATTCGATCGGCAAGGTCAAGGCGGGCGAACTGGTCAACTTCGTCGCCCAGCAGGTGGGCGGCAAGGGCGGTGGCCGTCCGGACATGGCCCAGGCCGGTGGCACCAACCCGGCCGCGTTGCCGCAGGCCCTGGCCGGCGTGGCGGGCTGGGTCGAGTCGAAGATCTGAGCTGTTTGACGCATCCGGAAAAGGCGGCTTCGGCCGCCTTTTTTTCATGCAGGCGTGGCGGGCCATGGCAGGGTATGGATGAGCCCGATTCATCGCCCCGGCCGGGCCCGTCACCCAAAGCGGTGCGCCCGCTGCACCATCATGTCGCAGTGCGTCAGATGGGGTTTTTGGCTTATACTCCCGTCCTTGCGCGTCAGATCGGGACCTCGTTGCGACCACGTTGTCTTACATGAATCTGACGTTGCAACTTTGCAACGACTAATGAACAATTTTGGTGCAGTGCGTCACGGCGGGTAATTTGGGGTAGACTGTGGCGACTCTGCACAAAAATTGGCGAGAAATTTGATGAGCGAAACTCTACTCGAAACCGAAATCATGGAATTTCATAAGGAACTCGATGCGCGCGGTTTGAACTGCCCGCTGCCGATCCTGAAGGCAAAAAAGGCCCTCGCCGAACTCGAGAGCGGCCAGGTACTGCGCATCATGGCGACCGATCCGGGTTCCGTGCGGGATTTCCAGGCATTCGCCAAGCAGACCGGCAACCCGCTGCTGTCGCATGTCCAGCATGGCGCCGAGTTCACTTTCCTGATGCGCCGCAAATAATTATTTAATTTGCCCAAGACTGCGCTTCGGCGCAGAATCGCGGGCGCAGCCCCCCTGAAACAGCAGGACAGTTTCCCGCCCGGAGCTGTCCTTTGTTATTTTAGAGCGCTAACACTAACAAAAAATCGCACGATCGTGCTTTAATTCAGTGCCGGCTTAGAAAAACTCATATAATCTAGCCCACATTTCACTATCACTTTTTCCCAAAGGCATCCCATGAAAGTCCTGGTACCTGTCAAACGCGTGGTCGACTACAACGTCAAGGTACGCGTCAAATCTGACGGCACTGGCGTCGATATCGCCAACGTCAAAATGTCGATGAACCCGTTCGACGAGATCGCGATGGAAGAAGCGACGCGTCTGAAGGAAGCGGGCAAAGTGACGGAAGTGGTGGCCGTGTCCTGCGGCGTGACGCAATGCCAGGAAACCCTGCGTACCGGCATGGCCATTGGCGCCGACCGCGGCATCCTGGTCGAAACCACGGCCGAGCTGGAACCGCTGGCCGTGGCCAAGCTGCTCAAAGCGCTGGCCGACAAGGAACAGCCGCAGCTGATCATCCTGGGCAAGCAGGCCATCGACGACGACTCCAACCAGACCGGCCAGATGCTGGCAGCCATGCTGGGTTGGCCGCAGGCGACGTTCGCCTCGAAGGTCGTGCTGGAAGACGGCAAGGCAACCGTGACGCGTGAAGTGGACGGCGGCCTGGAAACCGTGGCCCTGACCCTGCCGGCCATCGTCACCACCGACCTGCGCCTGAACGAGCCGCGCTACGTGACCTTGCCGAACATCATGAAGGCCAAGAAGAAGCCGCTGGAAACGATCAAGCCGGAAGACCTGGGCGTCGACGTGACCCCGCGCCTGAAGACCCTGAAGGTCGTCGAGCCGGCCAAGCGCTCGGCCGGTATCAAGGTTCCGGACGTCGCCACCCTGGTGTCGAAGCTGCGCACCGAAGCCAAAGTCATCTAAATAATTCGCGGCGCACGCCGACAACCGGAGCCGGTCCCCTGCGGGGGACAGGCCTCCGACCGGGGCCAGCACCCGGGCGCGCCGCAGTCAACAAGGAAAAATCATGGTCGCACTCGTCATCGCAGAACACGACAACGCTAGCCTGAAGGGCAGCACCCACCACACCGTGACCGCAGCCGCCCAGTGCGGCGGCGAAGTCCACGTGCTGGTCGCAGGTTCCAACGCCGGCGCCGCCGCCGAGCAGGCCGCGCAGATCGCCGGTGTCACGAAAGTGCTGGTCGCCGACGCGCCGCACTTCGCCGACGGCCTGGCCGAGAACGTGGCCGAGCAGGTACTGGCCGTCGCCGGCAACTACTCGCACATCCTGGCCCCCGCCACCGCCTACGGCAAGAACATCCTGCCGCGCGTGGCCGCCAAGCTGGACGTGGCCCAGATCTCCGAGATCACCAAGGTCGATTCGCCCGACACCTTCGAGCGCCCGATCTACGCCGGTAACGCCATCGCCACCGTGCAGTCCTCCGACAAGATCAAGGTCATCACCGTGCGCACCACCGGTTTCGATTCGGCTGCCTCCACCGGCGGTTCGGCCGCCACGGAAACGCTGACGGCCGTCGCCGATTCGGGCAAGTCCGCCTTCGTGGGCCGCGAGCTGGCCAAGTCGGACCGTCCGGAACTGACTGCGGCGAAGATCATCGTCTCGGGCGGCCGCGGCATCGGTTCGGCCGACAACTTCAAGATCCTGGAACCGCTGGCCGACAAGCTGAACGCGGCCATGGGCGCCTCGCGCGCCGCCGTCGACGCCGGCTTCGTGCCGAACGACTGGCAGGTCGGCCAGACCGGCAAGATCGTCGCGCCATCGCTGTACATCGCCGTCGGCATCTCCGGCGCGATCCAGCACCTGGCCGGCATGAAGGATTCGAAGACCATCGTCGCTATCAACAAGGATCCGGAAGCGCCGATCTTCTCCGTGGCCGACTACGGCATCGTCGGCGACCTGTTCGAGATCGTGCCGCAGCTGGTCAAGGAACTGGGCTGATCCCCACACGGAACTGAATCACCGAGCCACGCTGGCCAGGCACACGACGCCGGCCACCGTGGCTTTTTTCTTGGAGAGAGAGATGACTTACAAAGCCCCGATCAAGGACATGCTGTTCGTGATGAACGAGCTGGCCAACCTGGCAGCCGTCAACGCGCTGCCCGGCTGCGAGGATGCGACGCCGGAGACGGCCGAAGCCGTGCTGGAAGAGAATGCGAAATTCGTCAGCGGCGTCATCGCCCCGCTGAATCATGCCGGCGACAAGGAGCCCAGCTTCTGGCACGACGGCCAGGTCACCACCAGCAAAGGCTTTAAGGAAGCCTTCCGCCAGTTCGCCGACGCAGGCTGGCAGGGCCTGCAGCACCCGCAGGAATTCGGCGGCCAGGGCCTGCCCAAGCTGGTGGGCACGCCGTGCGTCGAGATGCTGCAAGGCGCCAACCTGTCGTATGGCCTGGTGGCCCTGCTGTCGGACGGCGCCATCGAAGCGCTGCTGACGGCCGGCAGCGACGAACAGAAAGCCACCTACCTGGAGCCGCTGGTGACGGGCAAGTGGACCGGCACGATGAACCTGACGGAGCCGCAAGCCGGTTCCGACCTGGCCGCCGTGCGCACCCGCGCCGTGCCGCAGGGCGACGGCACCTACAAGATCTTCGGCACCAAGATCTTCATCACCTGGGGCGAGCACGACATGACGGAGAACATCGTGCACCTGGTGCTGGCGCGCACGCCGGATGCACCGGCGGGCGTGAAGGGCATCTCGCTGTTCATCGTGCCGAAGTTCATGGTCAATGCCGACGGCTCGTTGGGCGAGCGCAACGACGCGCACTGCGTGTCGATCGAGCACAAGCTAGGCATCAAGGCCAGCCCGACGGCCGTGCTGCAGTTCGGCGACAACGGCGGCGCCATCGGCACGCTGGTGGGCGAGGAGAACCGCGGCCTGGAATACATGTTCATCATGATGAACGCGGCCCGCTTCGGCGTCGGCATCCAGGGCATCGGCCTGGCCGAACACGCGTACCAGCAGGCCGTGGCCTTCGCCAAGGACCGCGTGCAGTCGCGCGACCTGGCTGGTTCCGCCGGCCCCGTATCGATCATCCACCATCCGGACGTGCGCCGCATGCTGATGTCGATGCGCTCGCAGACCGAGGCGGCGCGCGCGCTGGCCTATGTCGGTGCCGGCTACAGCGATATCGCCCACTACCACGCGGACGAAGAAACCCGCGCGGCCCACATGGCGATCTATGAATACCTGGTTCCGGTCATCAAGGGCTGGTCCACCGAGATGAGCGAGAACGTCGCCCGCGACGGCGTGCAGGTGCACGGCGGCATGGGCTTCATCGAGGAGACGGGCGCGGCGCAGCACTACCGCGACGCCAAGATCCTGCCGATCTACGAAGGCACGACGGCCATCCAGGCCAACGACCTGGTGGGCCGCAAGACGGTGCGTGACGGCGGCAAGGTGGCCCATCACCTGATCGCGCAGGTGCGCGCCACGGCAACGCAGCTGGGCGAGCAGGCGACCGGCGAACACGCGGCCGCTTTCGCGGCGATCCGCAAGCACCTGGAGCAGGGCGCGGCCGACCTGGAAGCGGTGGTCAACTTCGTGCTGGCCAACGTCAAGGGCGACGTCAAGGCCGTCTTCGCCGGCAGCGTGCCCTACCTGAAGCTGGCCGGCCTTGTGCTGGGCGGCTGGCAGATGGCCCGCGCCGCGCTGATCGCACAGAAGAAGCTGACCGAAGGCAGCAGCGACGCCTCGTTCTATTCGGCCAAGATCGGCACGGCACGCTTCTTCGCCGACCATATCCTGGCGCAGTCGTCCGGCCTGGCCGGCTCCATCGTCGACGGCCACGCCGGCGTGCTGGCGCTGAGCGAAGACCAGTTCTGACAAAGTTGCCGGGAAATGGGGACAGACCCCAATTTTCGGGCAAGTTTTTTTCATCAAAAAGGGCGCCGCGAGGCGCCTTTTTTACATCAACCGCGCACCAGCGATCCGTCCTGCCGCTTGACCTTGTCGCCGATCAGCAGGGCAGGGTCGCTGGGGAAGGCCACCGTGCCGGTCTTGCCGTCATTGAAGCGCACCGTCACGTGCCATTCGCGTACCTTGTTCAGCTTGCCCTCGACCTGCTTGCCCGCATAGGCGCCGCCCGCCACTCCGGCCACGGTAGCCACCGTGCGACCACTGCCGCTGCCGACCTGGTTGCCCAGCAGGCCACCGGCCAGGCCACCGGCAATCATGCCGGCGGCGCTGCCTTCGCCGTCGCGTTCCGTCATGCGGACATCGGTCACCGTGCCGCAGTCGTTGCAGACCTTCTTCCTGGCCGCCTGCGCTTCCATCTGCGCCGCGCCCGTTGCCAGCAGCAATGCCATCATCACGTTACACAGTTTCATAGAGCCTCCTGGGTGGGTGGAAATCCAGTATCACCCAGCTATTGCCTGTTGGTATTGCACTACGGCAAAGTATTGCAGCACGCGCCATGGTGCGTGACGAAGAGACAGCGACTCGGTCGGCGAGATATTGACTCAAGGAAAGTAATCGAGCATTATTGACATAAGCCGCAACACTTCCGTCAAATCGCTCCTCCCCAACCTTCGCAGGGCACTCATTTGACCTTGCATCGTTCCCGCTTGCCATTACGCAGCGCGCGATGCCACTCGATGACCGTGCAACCATGCTGAAGAAAATTACCTTGGCGCAGACCCGCAAGGGCATGTATGTCCACAAGATCGCCGGATCGTGGATCGATACCCCGTTCTGGCAGAACTCCTTCCCGATCGACTCCGCCGACGTGCTGGCGAAGATGCGCTCGGGCGGCGTGCGCGAGCTGTGGATCGATACCAGCCGTGGCCTCGACGTCGCCGAACCCGTGGCCGCGCCCGTGGCGTCGCCGCCCGCTGCCGCCGGGCCGGCGCCCGTGATGGCACCGCCGCCTTTCGCCTTCGAAAAGGTCGAGCGCACGTCGACGCGCGAGGAAATGCACCGCGCCGCCAAGGTGATCGTGCGCGGCAAGGATGCCGTGATGACGATGTTCAACGAGGCGCGCATGGGCCGGCTGGGCGATGTGGCCGCCGCCGTCGACCTGGTCGAGGACGTGGCCGCTTCGGTGATGCGCAACCAGGGCGCGCTGATCAACCTGGTGCGCCTGAAGCAGGCCGACGACTACACCTACCTGCATTCGGTGGCCGTGTGCGCGATGATGATCGCGCTGGCGCGCCAGATGGGGCTGCCCGATGCGGAGGTGCGCGACTGCGGCCTGGCCGGGCTGCTGCACGACCTGGGCAAGGTCGCCATTCCTGCTGCCATCCTGAACAAGCCGGGCAAGCTGACAGACGAGGAATTCGCCCAGGTCAAGCGCCATCCCGTGGCCGGCTTCGAGGCATTGGCGGGCTGGAGCGAAGTGCCCGATATCGCGCGCGACGTCTGCCTGCACCACCACGAGCGCTTCGACGGCAAGGGCTATCCGCACGGGCTGCGGGGCGAGCAGATCAGCCTGCATGCGCGCATGGGTGCCGTTTGCGACGTGTATGACGCCATCACGTCGAACCGGGCGTACAAGGCGGGCTGGTGCCCGGCCGAATCGCTGCGGCGCATGGCCGAGTGGACCCGGGAAGGCCACTTCGACCCGACCCTGTTCGCCGCCTTCGTCAAGTGCATGGGAATCTATCCGGTCGGCACCTTGCTGCGCTTGAAGTCAAGCCGCCTGGGTGTCGTCGTCGACAACAGCAAGTCCCTGCTCAAGCCCATCGTCAAGGTGTTCTTCTCGGCCCGCTCGATGGGCTATATCGCACCGGAGGAAGTGGACCTGTCGATTCCCGGCATGACCGAGGCCATCGCGGCAAGGGAGGAGGCCAGTGCGTGGGGCTTCGGCGATATCAGCCGGTATTGGGTGACAAGCTGATGCGGGTGACGAGCTGATGGGGGTGGCGAGCTGATGGGTGGGGGCCGGGCTGGCGGCGGGTGCCGTGACGGGACCGGCGGCAGGCTCGGCCAATTGTCACGAACTGTAGGATTGTTCAGTGGAATTGTCATGGCACCTTACAGCGCTGCCATGCAGGAGTAGTCTGAAACGGTCTGACGAATTGAAGTGGCCCGGAAAGGGCACTTGCCTTTGCGCCCTGCCGGGCTGTCCCTTCCGGCAGGGATTTTTTTTGTCGCTCAGGCGCGGCGCAGGGTGCCGTCGGCGCGGCGCACGCGGTCGCCCGTATGCAGCTGCGGGTCGTTGTTGAACTGGAACGAGCCCGTCTTGCCGTTGTCGTAGCGCACCTTGACGGTCCACGTCCGGACCTTGTTCATCTTGCCTTCGATGTGCTTGCCGGCATAGGCGCCACCGACGGCGCCGGCCACGGTGGCCAGCGAACGGCCCGTGCCGCTGCCGACCTGGTTGCCCAGCAGGCCGCCCGCGACCCCGCCCAGCACGACGCCGGCGGCGCCGCCACGGCCATCCTGTTCGGCCATGCGCACGCTGGTGACTTTGCCGCAGTCATGGCAGACGCGCTTCTTGTGGTGGGGATCGGCGTGGGCGCCAGCCATCGTGGTGGTCAGGGCGAGGGCGAGCAGGGTGGCGCGGAAAGTCATGGTAGTGCTCCTTGGCAGTAAATATCGATGGCCCAGTATAGGGGCCGCACGGCAGCGCGCCTGGCCGAAATTGTAATCTCTTGTGACAAGGAAATTGGCCGCGCGGCATCAGCCGTAGGCGCCGCCCGTATACAGCAGGTCGGACATGCGCGCCATGGCGGCGATCAGCACGCCGGCACCCACCATCACGGTGGCGACCAGCACGATGGCCAGCGGCCAGGACGACTCGCTGCGGCGGCCCGACGCCGCGTTATGGCCGGCATCCCACTTGTCGTCCGGCATCAGGCCCAGCACCAGCGCTTCGAGAAAGGCGGCCAGCAGCGACACGGTCAGGGGCAGGTACCAGAAATACGGATTGGCGCCGGGCGCGGCCGCCATGACGACGCCGCTGGCGGGCAGGGCCGCCGCATGCAGCCAGCCCCAGCGGTCATACAGGCCGCCCAGGTAGAAGCGGTGGGCACCGACCGCGCCCAGCAGCGCGGCCAGCAGGGTGGCGAAGGTCTTGTTCTTGTGAGCAGTCTGCAACATGGCGCCTGGGCAAAGTCATCGGGGACCCACAGTATCTTGCATAATTGCCGTCCCGTGTGGCTGTGCCGGCATGGCCGGACAGGGACAATAAGAGATTGCCGGCAACGCCAGAGTAGGGGATAATCACGGATTGCCCCAACACTCACCCATTGTTATTAATGCTTTGCAGTCGGAGGAGAAGCACGCTATAATCTGCGGCTTTTTCCGACTCAGCACACTTTTTGGAAATATTATGGTCGTTATTCGTTTAGCTCGTGGTGGCGCCAAGAAGCGCCCTTTCTACAACATCGTTGCAACCGATTCCCGCAATCGTCGTGACGGCCGCTTCGTCGAGCGCATTGGTTTCTACAACCCAATGGCATCCGGCCAAGAAGTGCCACTGCGCGTTGCCGCAGATCGTCTGGCCTACTGGCAAGGCGTCGGCGCACAGCTGTCCCCAGCTGTTGCCCGTCTGGTCGCTGGTCAAAAAGCAGCCTAAGTTTTCAGTTTGTCCGGCAAGACAGCATCCGGGGTGGAAATCCCCGACGACCTGGTTCAAGTAGGCTTTGTCTACGGCGCCTATGGTCTGGTAGGGGGAGTGCGGGTCCGCCCGTTTTCCGATGACGCCGATGCCTTGCTGCACGTGACAACCTGGTGGCTGGATAAGCCGGGCCTGCGCGACGTTTCCGTCAAGCGGGCCAAGTTGCATGGCGGCGATGTTGTCGCCCAGCTCAGCGGCGTTGCCGACCGGGACGAGGCTGAAGCGCTGAAGGGCACCGCGGTGCTCGTTTCGCGCAGCCAGTTCCCGCAGCTGGATGAAGAAAATGAATTCTACTGGGCCGACCTGATCGGCCTGGAAGTCGAGAACCTGCAAGGCGAACGCCTGGGCGTGGTGCACGACATGATGAGCAACGGTCCGCAATCGATCCTGCGCATTACGTCGCCCGCAGAGGCGGGCGAAGCGGAAGCGGCGCAGGAGCGCCTGATTCCGTTTGTGGACCAGTTTGTCATCAAGGTGGACAAGGACGCGAAGAAGATCATCGTGGACTGGGGCCTGGATTACTGAGCCTTGTTCGGACACTGATGCAATTCGACGTCGTTACCCTGTTCCCCGAAATGTTCGCCGCGCTGACCCAGTCCGGCGTCACCCGTCGTGCTCACGAGCAGGGCAGGTGGGGCTTGTCGCTGTGGAATCCCCGCGATTTCACGACGGACAATCACCGCACCGTGGACGACCGGCCCTATGGCGGCGGTCCCGGCATGGTGATGCTGGCCAAGCCGCTGGAAGCGACCATCGCCGCCGCGAAGCAGCGCCAGGTCGTGGCCGGTTTGCCGGCACCGCGCGTCGTGTTCATGTCGCCGCAAGGCCGGCAGCTGACGCACGGGAAGGTGATGGCGCTGAAAAGCGAACCGGGCCTGGTGATCCTGTGCGGCCGCTACGAGGCGGTGGACCAGCGTCTGCTGGACCGCTGCGTCGACGAGGAAATCAGCCTGGGCGACTTCGTGTTGTCCGGCGGCGAATTGCCGGCCATGGCGCTGATGGATGCCGTCGTGCGGCAGTTGCCCGGCGTGCTCAACACGGATGCGTCGGCCGTCGAGGACAGTTTCGTCAACGGCCTGCTGGACTCGCCGCATTACACGCGGCCGGAAGTGTACGAAGGCGTGGCCGTGCCGCCGGTGCTGATGGGCGGCAACCATGCCGAGATCAACAAGTGGCGGCGCGAGCGCATGCTCGAAGCCACCAGCCGCAAGCGTCCGGACCTGTTGCGGGCGGCGCGTGAAGCGGGCCTGCTGACGAAGCAGGACGAAAAGTTTTTGGCGGGTTTGTCAAACCCGCTGTAGTACCGTGCGGACAATGTTTGTCCGCGTGTTTAACCCCATCCTCTACCGGGCAAGTGGCGCAAGCCACGCGAAGCGCCGGCAAGATGGTTATTGGAGTCATAAAATGAATCTGATTCAGCAACTCGAGCAAGAAGAAATCGCTCGCCTGGGCAAGAACATCCCTGATTTCGCTCCTGGCGATACCGTGGTTGTCAGCGTGAACGTGGTCGAAGGCACGCGCAAGCGCGCCCAGGCTTACGAAGGCGTCGTCATCTCCCGTCGCAACCGTGGCCTGAACTCGAACTTCATCGTTCGCAAGATCTCGTCCGGCGAAGGCGTCGAGCGTACCTTCCAGCTGTACTCCCCGCTGATCGCTTCGATCGAAGTGAAACGCCGTGGTGACGTCCGTCGCGCCAAGCTGTACTACCTGCGCGAGCGTTCGGGCAAGTCGGCACGTATCAAGGAAAAACTGCCGCAACGTCGTGTTGCTGCAGCGAAAGAAAGCGCGTAATCGCGATTTCTTCGAAAGGAAGGGCGCCGCGAGGCGCCCTTTTTTATTCCGGTTCCGCATTGCAATCGGGGACTGGCGTCCCCAACTCGCATCGATCCGCTACCCGCCGCCCGCCTGGAGAACCCCGTTGGCCAAACCCTCGTTCGATCCCAAGACCCTGCCCGTCGATGAACATGCCGGCGAAGCGGCCGTGCCGCCATCGCGCCTGACGCCGGCCTTCCTGCGCGAGCGCTTCGCGCTGCGGCCGGCGTGGGCGCCCGAAACGGTCGATGAGGCCTGGTCGGCGCGGCCCGATCCCACCCCGGCCTCCGTGCTGGTGCCGCTGGTGCAAAGGCCAAACGGCCTGTCGCTGCTGCTGACGATGCGCACGGCGCACCTGAACGACCACGCGGGCCAGGTCGCCTTCCCCGGCGGGCGGGCCGAGCACTTCGATGCCGATGCCATCGACACGGCGCTGCGCGAAACGGAGGAGGAAATCGGCCTGCACCGCCGCCATATCGACGTGCTGGGAACCTTGCCCCTGTATTACACAGGCACGGGGTACAGCGTCACGCCCGTGGTGGCGCTGGTGACGCCGCCGTTCGAACTCAAGGCCGACCCCTTCGAGGTGGCCGACATCTTCGAGGTGCCGCTGGCCTTCCTGATGGACGGCGCCCACCACCAGCGCCGCTCGGTGCAGACGGCGGGCGGACGCCGGAGCTTTTATACCATGCCATATGAGGACTACTTCATCTGGGGCGCCACCGCCGGCATGCTGCGCAACCTGTTTCATTTCTTGCGCGCTTAGGCTATCGTAGCGCACATTGCGGTATCGCTATCCAAAGGACCTTGATGACATTTCTTTCCATTCTCTGCGCATTGCTGCTCGAGCAGATGAAGCCACTGCGCGCGGATAATCCCATCTACGCCGAGATCAAGAGTCTCGCAGTGCGCATGGAAACGTGGTTCAACGCCGGTCATCCCAGCCACGGCCGCATCGGCTGGTTCCTGATGATGGCGGCCCTGATCATTCCGACGGCGCTGATCTACTGGGTGCTGCTGCGCTATGACCTGATCCTGGGCGCGTTCGCGTGGAATGTACTGATCGTCTACCTGACCCTGGGCTTTCGCCATTACAGCCATTACTTCACGTCGATCCAGCTGGCCCTGAACGCGGGCGACGAGCCGGCCGCGCGCGCATTGCTGGCCGAATGGACCAAGCTCGATACGGTGGGCATGGAAGTGTCGGAGATCTCCCGCATCGCCGTCGAGAAGGCCCTGATCACCACGCACCGCAACGTGTTCGGCGTGTTCTTCTGGTTCCTGATGCCGCTCGGCCCCGCCGCGGCCGTGATGTACCGCGTGGCCGAATACCTGGCGCGCGCGTGGAACGAACCGGAACATATGCGCAACGAAGCCTTCGGCCTGTTCGCCGCGCGCGCTTTTTACTGGATCGACTGGATTCCCGCCCGCCTGACGGCCGTGGCCTTCGCCATCGTCGGCAACTTCGAGGACGCCATCTACGCCTGGCGCAATTTCGCCCACCGCTGGCGCGACGAAGCCATCGGCATCATCCTGGCCGCCGGCGGCGGCGCCATGGGCGTGCGCCTGGGCACCCCGCTGGAGAACGCCGTCAAGGTGGTGCCGGCCGATGCCGGCACGGTGGACATCAGCGACGTCGAAGTCGAATCGCTGCCCGGCGACGAACCCTCGATCCGCGCGCTGCAAAGCACCGTGGGCCTGGTGTGGCGCGCCCTGCTGCTGTGGATGCTGCTGCTGTTGCTGCTGTCCGGCGCGGTGTACCTGGGCTGAACTACCGGCTGAACCGGCGCCCGCGCGTCGCCGCCGGGCGAAGCCGCTTACAATGCGTGGGTGGCGCCGCGCCGGCAGCATCAGGGTAGTTTTGTTTCAGACCACCACCGCCGACCCGTCGCTTAGGTCTTCTATAAGATATAATACCTGGGCTTCCTCCACGTACCCTAGTTCATGCCTATGGCCAGCGAGTTCTTCATTCTTGGTCTTACCACCGACGGCAAGCAGTTCCGCCCCAGCGACTGGGCCGAACGCCTGTGCGGGGTGATGTCCTGCTTCCGGCCACCCGGCACAGGCGGGCGCAATGCCCACCTGCAGTACTCGCCCCTGGTGCGTCCCACCATGACCAATGGCGTCAAGGCCGTCGTCGTCAACGAGAGCCTGAAGGAGATCGAGCCGATGGCCTATCACTTCGTGCGCCAGTTCGCCACCGACAACAAGCTGCAGATGGTCGAAGCCTGCCACGTCGAACTCCCCGCCGACAAGAGCTGACAGTTCCCCAGGGCGCCGCAATGGCGTAGGATAGGGTTTTGTCAACGCGACTGCCCCACCCGATGAATCCACGTACCAATCTGCTCCCGCCCGCGCTGCCACATCGCGTCAAGGCGGTGCTGCTGCTGTCCTGCTTCTCACTTACCGTTTCCTTCACCGTCTCCGCATCCATCGCTGCACCGGCTGCGGCGCTGCCAGCGGGCGTCGTCAAGGGCCCGTCCATCGAAGGCATCACCGAATACCGCCTGGCCAATGGCCTGAAGGTGCTGCTGTTCCCCGATTCGTCGAAGCCCACCGTCACCGTCAACGTCACCTACCTGGTCGGCTCGCGGCACGAGAACTACGGCGAGACGGGCATGGCCCACCTGCTGGAGCACCTGATGTTCAAGGGCGCGCCGAAGAACCGGAACATCCCCCAGCAGTTCGCCGAGCGCGGCATGGAATTCAACGGCACCACGTCGATGGACCGTACCAATTATTACGAGGTGTTCCCGGCCGGCAGCGACAACCTGCAGTGGGCCCTGTCGATGGAAGCGGAGCGCATGACGAAGTCCTTCATCGCCGCCAAGGACCTGGCTTCGGAGATGACGGTGGTGCGCAACGAATACGAGAGCGGTGAGAACAGCCCGTTCTCGGTGCTGATGAAGCGGATGGAAAGCGTGGCCTACGACTGGCACAGCTACGGCCGTTCCACCATCGGCAACCGCAGCGACATCGAGAACGTGCGCATCGAGAACCTGCAGGCCTTCTACCGCACCTGGTACCAGCCGGACAACGCCGTGCTGCTGGTGGCCGGCAAGTTCGATCCGGCCCAGACGTTGGCCTGGATCGGCAGGACCTTCGGCGCCATCCCGAAACCGAAGCGCAAGCTGCCGCCGTTCTGGACGGTCGAACCGGTGCAGGACGGCGACCGCCAGTTCACCGTGCGCCGCAAGGGCGACGTGCAGATCGTCCTGCTCGGCTACAAGGTGCCATCGGGCCTGCATGCGGACGCGGACCGCCTGTCGTTCATGAGCCAGATCGAAGGCGATATGCCGAACGGGCGCCTGCACAAGCTGCTGGTCGAAACGGGCAAGGCGGCCCAGGTGTTCAGCTACGGCCAGACCGGCTACGCGCCCGGCCTGCAGCTGTTCGGCGCCGTCGTCAAGGCGGGCATGCCGGTCGAGCCGGTGCGCGACGCGCTGATCGAGGCGGTCGAAGGCTTCGCCAAGGTGCCGCCCACGCCGGAGGAAATGGAACGCACCCAGCGTACCTTCGCCAACGGTATCGAGAAGGCCTTGAACGATCCGCAGCAGGTGGGCGTGGCCTTGTCCGAGCAGATCGCGCTGGGCGACTGGCGGCTGCTGTTCCAGGGCCGCGACAGCCTGGCCGCGATCACGTCGCAGCAGGTGGCCGAGGCGGCGGGGCGCTACTTCAGGCGCGACAACCGCACCGTCGGCCTGTTCCTGCCGGACGATACGCCGCAGCGCGCCGTCATCGGCGACGCGCCCGAAGTGACCGATATACTGAAGGACTACAAGCCGCGCGAAAGCAAGCTGACGTCGGAGAACTTCGAGCCCAGCCAGGACAACATCATGGCGCGCACGGAGCTGAAAAAAATCGGCGCGCTGAAGGCAGCCCTGCTGCCGAAGAAGAACCGTGGCGAAGCCGTCTCCGTCAACCTGCGCCTGCACTGGGGCGATGAGAAGAACCAGTTCGGCAAGGCGCTGGTGTCGGCCGCCACGGGCGAGATGCTCACGCGCGGCACCAGCAAGTACACCCGGGCGCAGCTGGCCGATGCGATGTCGAAGCTGAAGATGTCCGGCGGCGTCTACCAGTTCGACACGACGCGCGAACACCTGGACGCGGCGCTGCGCCTGATGGCGCACGTGCTGAAGGAGCCCAGCTTCCCCGAGTCCGAGTTCGAACAGATGCGCCAGCAGTGGATCGTCGGCATCGAAGCGAACCGCAACGAGCCGCCCGCATTGGCCAGCCAGGCACTGGAGGAATACTTCGACAAGTGGCCCAAGGGCGACCCGCGCCACGTGATGACGGTGGACGAGCAGATCGAAGGCATCAAGGCCTTGACCTTGGACGACATCAAGGCCTACCACCGCGAGTTCTACGGCGCCTCGCATGGCGAGCTGGCCATCGTCGGCGACTTCGACAAGGATGCCGCCACGAAGGCCGTGGCCGAGACCCTGGGCGACTGGGAGACGAAGGCCAACTACGCCCGTATCCCGGACGAGAATGCCGACAAGCCGGCCGTGCGCAAGGCCATCGTCACGCCGGACAAGGAGAACGGTTTCTACACGGCGCGCGTGAACCTCGACCTGCGCAGCGACGACCCGGACTACGCGGCGCTGGAACTGGCCAACTTCATCTTCGGCGACGGCGGCCTGAAGTCGCGCCTGATGGACCGCATTCGCCAGAAGGACGGCCTGTCCTACGGCGGCGGCAGCTCGCTCTACGTGGGCGACATCGACCGCGCCGCGAACTTCTCGATCAGCGCGATTGCCGCGCCGCAGAACCTGCCGAAGCTGGAAGCGGCCGTGCGCGAGGAACTGGCCAAGGCCGTCAAGGAAGGCTTCACGGCCGCCGAAGTAGCGGGCGCGAAATCGGGCCTGCTGCAACAGCGCCTGCAGAACCGCTCGAAGGACAATGTCGTCGCCGGGGCCTGGACCAACTTCCTTTACCTCGACCGCACCTTCGACTGGAGCAAGCAGCACGAACAGAAGCTGCAGCGGCTGACCGTGGAGCAGGTCAACGCCGCCTTCCGGCGCCATGTCGATCCGAGCAGGCTGGCGGTGGTGGTGGCGGGGGATTCGAGCAAAAAATAGCGCGAACGGCCGTGCTGCGCCGCAGGCAGACCCGCCGGGTCTGCCCCCAGTCCCGCCCCTGGAGAAGCTGATACGTCATGTCTAAAGCTCGCCAACTGCTTGCCACTACTCTCTTCGTTTCGGCAAGGACCGCACGTTCGATATCGGCTTCCCAACCCGGCTGCGCCAGCTGACATGTCCCCCACCGACCTCCAGCGCATCGCCGACTACATCATGCCTGCGCTGCCGCCCAGCCCTTCCGACCTGGGTTTCCTGTTCGGCACCCGCCACGGCGTGCCGGAATTTTGCGCGGCGGCTCATGCGCTGTGGCGCGATGGCATGTTCGGCCGCTTGCTGATCTCGGGCGGCGTGACCGGCACGTCGCCACTGGCGGAGGCGGACGTGATCGCCGAAGGTTTGCTGAAACTCGGCGTGCCCGAGGACGTGCTGATCCTGGAAAGGGCCGCGACGAACACGGGCGAGAACGTGCGCCTCGGCCGCGCCAGGGTGGCCGAGGTCATGGACGTGGAGGCCATCCGACGCGTCGTCGTCATCGGCAAGATATGTTCGACGCGGCGCTACCTGATGACACTGCGCAGGCACTGGCCGGGCCTGGCCGCTTCCGTATGCCCCGTCAATTATTTCGGCGTGCCGGCGGCGCGCTGGCACGAACACGAACAGTTTCGCGCCCGCGTGCTCGGTGAGTTCGACAAGATTCCCCGCTACCTGGCCGAAGGCTTCCTGGAGGAGATCGACGCATGCCAGGTCCCTCAGCTTGCACCTACCTCACCTCCACGCTCCCCGGCAGGGGCTTCATGAAGCCCCTGGGTACGAGAATCGCCTGGGCCTGGGGCGTCGTGAGGAATTGAATGAAGCGCTTTGCCTGGGGCTTGTCCGCGCCATGGGCGGTCACGACGGCCGCGTGGCCCGGCAATTCATTCTGGTAGACGCTCTCGGGAATCAGGTAGTATTTGCCGACGCCTTTCATCGACGCGGCCAGCACGGTGTCATACGAAAGGATCGCCACCTGGGCCTTGCCCGCCTGGACCGCCTTGATCGCGTCCCGCATCGACTTGCTGTCGGTCCCCAACGCATCGGCTTTCTCCAGCAGCCCGGCCTTCTCGAACACGACGAAGGTCGGCAGCAGATAGGCGCTGCCTGCACCGACGGTGCCGATCTTTTTCACGGCGGGATCGGCAAGCAGCCTAAGGCCCTTCGTCACATCGAAGCGCTGGTCGGCCGCCCACAGCACCAGCCTTCCGGTCGCGTACATGGTCCAGCTGTCATAGACCATCTTGCCGTCCGCAAGCAGCTGGCCTTGCAGGGCCATCTGGGAGGACATGTAGACGTCGATCGGCTCGCCCGCCTCGATCTTCGTATAGAGCGCCTCGCTCGATGCCGTGACGAAGCGCAGCCGCGTGTCTTTTTCGCGGACGAGGAAGGCCGACGACAGGGCGTCCAGGCAATCGGCCAGTTCGGCAGGCGCGCCAACCACCAGTTCCGCGCAGTGAACGGGTGCGGCGGCAAGGGCCGCGACTGCCACGAGTGCCGGCAGTGAAGGGAGCAGTTTCATATCGGTCGAATCCGGTGATCCGGCAGCGCGCGCCGCCGCGATGTGGGAGGCCATCCAACAGTGGTCGATGGCTTATAATAAAGGCAACGAAGCTTAGCACAGGCATCGGCGCCATGACGGCATGGGAATCTGGCGGCCGGGATGACCCGCTGGCTGGCCGCCACCTTCCATTTCACACGCGCCGACACGATAACCGGTCAATGCACATCGAACCCGTCAGTCCACGACACCACGAATCCCTGATCGACCTGCTGTGCGAACTGCACGGCTACTACAACGAGGGCGCTTCCATCGCCCGCGAATCGGTAAGCTCGCACCTGTTTGACAATCTGCTGGCGGCCGCTTCGCCCCTGCAACTGGTGGCCGCTTGCGATGACGACGACAGGGTCGTCGGCTTCGCGGCCCTGTCGCTGGTGTGGTCGCTGGTCGAGCCGGGTGTCGGCAAGCGCCGCCAATGCCAGCTCAAGGAGTTGTACGTCAGTGCATCGGCCAGGGGGCAGGGCGCGGGCGAGGCCCTGATGGCGTGGGTCGCCCGGCATGCGGCGCAGCACGGGTGCGGGCGGATCGACTGGTCCGTCAAGGCATCGAACGCCAGGGGCATCGCTTTCTACGAGCGCCTCGGTGCGCGGCTGGTCGAGGACCGGCTCAGTTACCGGCTGTCGGGGCAGGCGCTGGCGGGGCTGGCCAAGACGGCACGGGCGGCCGCACCGGAACGGGTCGATGCCTGCGGCGCCCCCGCGATGCAGCGACACGAATTTCCAACGATCGACAGCGCGCGTGCGGCGCGGGACGGCGGCATCGACGCAGTTGCCGCCCTGGACGCGGCCCTGCACGCCGCACTTGCAGGCCTGCCGGTGGAACAAGCTACGCACCTGAAGCGCCTGTTCGGCAATCTGATGGGCGAGGTCATAGATCAAGTGGTCCAACCCGCAGTGAGTTCGTTTCCGGAACTCGCGCTCGACGAATCGAAATGGCAGGCCGTTGCTGGCGAACGCGCAAGCATCCGGAGCACGCGGATGCCGTGATATCGCCTGGCCTCGGCAAAACCCGCAGGCCCCCTCCGCAGCTACGGCGTACTCAACTCCGCCACGAAATCATACATATCCCCCCGGAAGATCGACCGGCAGAACTCCACGGCGCGGCCATCGCGCAGGAAGCCCAGGCGTTCGACGGCAAGTCCCGCGTCGCCCTGCTGCGCCTGCAGCAACTGGGCCTGTTCCGCGTTCAGCAGCAGGGCCGACAGGCGCTGCAGGGCGCGCACGGGGCGGTTGCCGGACTTTTCCAGCGCCTCGTACATCGACACGTTGACGGCGTCGAGCGAGGGCAGGGCGCCGGCGACGATGGTGGCGTATTCCAGGCACATCGGCATGTCGTCGGCGTAGCGGATGCGGTTGAAGCGGTAGACCGGTGCGCCCGGCGAGAGCCGCAGGCGCAAGGCTTCTTCCGGCGTCACGGTGCCTTCCGAGCGCTTCAGCCACACGCTTTTCGGCGTACGCCCGCGCGCCCGCATGTCCTCCGAAAACGAGGTCAGCTTGGCGAAGTTCTTCTCGATGCGGGTGTTGATGAAGTTGCCCGAGCCGGGCCGGCGCACCAGCAGGCCCTCGTCGACCAAGCCATCGATGGCCTTGCGCACCGTGATGCGGGAGATCGACAGGTCGGCCGCCAGCTGGCGTTCGGCCGGCAGCGCTTCCTCCGGACCGAACACGCGTTTGTCGATGGCCTCGCGCAGGGCCCGCTGCAACTGCTGGTACAGGGGCAAACTGGTCTGCTCCATGCTCCGCATGATCTCTGCCAGCGAACTCATTCTCTCTCCCTGTGCCTGGCGCCCGCAAGAGGGCGCTCATCTGTGTGGAAATGCGGCGTCGATAATACCAAAAAAAGACCATACGTCACCGGTCTGCATCAATGCGCCATGGCTCTTTCCCCTTGCCAGCCCTTGCGGTAGCGCTAACTGCGTGTATTACGCGACAAAGTGGTATGTATTTTCAATACAACATGTGAAAAAAATACGGAAATTGGTAGTGTTCTGGTATTGGGTGGAGGTATATTGGCGCTGAATTGGTTTCCTAAGGTTTTATCAGGCAAGCCGGTAGCCAACGCCGGCGGCGGCAAGGGCGACCACTGGAATACCAATAGAGACATCAGAAACGGGACGGGCCTTCCTTCAAGGCCCACATCAAGGGGGAGTACATGAAGCGCAATTTGACACCGATCGCGACCGCGGTCGCCATCCTGATCACCAGCGGCGGCATCGCCCATGCCCAGCAAGCCGGCGACCAGTCCAAGGATATGACCGTCGTTACCGTGACGGGCGTGCGCGCGGCGCTGGAACAGTCGCTGAACCAGAAACGCAATTCCGATTCGCTGGTCGAAGTGATCACGGCCGAAGACGTGGGCAAGATGCCCGACAAGAGCGTGGCCGACTCGCTGCAACGCGTACCGGGCGTCTCCGTCGCCACGGCCGGCGGCGCCGAAGGCGGCTTCGGTGAAAACGACCGCGTCAGCCTGAAGGGCACCCCCTCGAACCTCACGCTGACCACCCTGAACGGCCACACCGTCTCCTCCGGCGACTGGTACATCTCCAACATCACGGGCGGCGGCCGCTCCGTCAGCTACTCGATGTTCCCGTCCGAGCTGATCGGCCGTGTCACCGTCCATAAAAGCTCCCAGGCCAACCTGATCGAAGGCGGCGCCGCCGGCAACGTCGATATCGAGACGCGCAAGCCCCTGAGCTTCAAGAAGCCCTTCACCCTGATGGGCTCCATCGAAGGCGTGTACAGCGAGGGCGCGAAGAAGACGGACGCGCAGTTCTCCGCTCTGGCCAACTGGAAGAACGAAGCGAACAATATGGGCGTGCTGGTCCAGCTGTTCGACGAGAAGCGCACCCTGCGCCGCATGGGCCAGGAATTCCTGTGGTGGGACAAGGTCACCCCCGGCATCGCGCCGGACTGGATCCGTGCCCATCCCGAAGTGGAAGGCAAATACCTGTCGCTGCTGACCGGCTCGACCTTGTTCCAGCAGGAACGCGAGCGCAAGGGCGGCATGATCGACGTGCAGTTCAAGGTCAACAAGGACTTCAGCTTCGACATCAACGGCTTCTACACCCGCCTGGATGCGGACAACGTCAATGCCAACTTCATGCTGGCACCTTACCAGCCGCTGTCGAACAACTGGTCCGGCGTGGGCGGCGTGGTGCCGTCGGCCTACACCATCGGCGGCAACCAGATCACGTCGATCACCTTCCCGTCGGCCTGCCCGACCGGCCTGAACTGCACCAACATGGGCCCGTCGGTACAGGACATCATCGCCCGTCCCGGCTCCTATTCGGATTCGAAGTTCCTGAACCTGGACTGGCAATGGCGCGCCAACAGCAGCCTCAGTTTCAAGGGCCAGGTCGGCAGCACGCGCGGCACCGGTTATGCCCGTGACTACGGCTACGAAGCCTGGCTGGCCTACGCCGGCAACAGCCTGACGATGCACGGCCTCTCCGCACCGGCCACCGTCACCGTCGACAACGCCGGCACCTTCAACCCGCGCACGGGCGCCGACTTCTTCGGCGGCTGGGCGTCGGACGTCAAGGCCGAGGACAAGGAAACCTACGGCCAGGTCGACGGCACGTGGCAGGCTCCATGGGGCGCCGTGCCGACCGTCTACTTCGGCGTGCGCGCCGCCAAGCATGACCGCGACCTGACCTGGCTGCAGGGCACCATCGCCCCGGCCGGCGGCCTGCTGGCGAACCGTCCGAAGGGGCTGACCAACTATCCGACCAGCCCCCTGGACAACGTGCTGCAGCGTCCATGGACCTTCACGCCGGAGTCGATGAAGGAATGGGGCGATACCTACGTGTCGTTCAACCAGCACGCCTACCAGAGCGAATTCCAGATCCGTGAAAAGGCCACGTCGGCCTACGTCATGGGCGACCTGGACCTGGGCCGCGTGCAGGGTAACTTCGGCGTACGGTTCGTGCGCACGGAAATCGACGTGGCCAACGGCTCGCCGAACGACGTGTGGAATCCGGTGCGTTCGTCGAACACCTACAACGACTTCCTGCCCAGTATCAACCTGAAGACCAACGTGGGCCAGGACGTGGTGCTGCGCGCTGCCGCCAGCCGCACGCTGGCACGGCCTGACTTCGGCGCGCTGGGTGCCCTGTCGCTGAACGACCTGACCTTCTCCGGCTCGGGCGGCAATCCGAACCTGAAGCCCATCATGTCGAACAACCTCGACGTGGGTGCCGAGTGGTACTTCATGCCCAAGTCGCTGCTGGGCGCGAGCATCTACAACATGAACCTGGGTTCGTACGTGACGTACGGCGCGTCGACGGCGCAGTTCTTCAACAACTCGACCAAGACCGTCACGACCTACAACATGAGCGCGGCGCTGAACACCAAGGCACGGGTGCGCGGCATCGAGCTGCAGTACGTGCAGGACCTGGGCAACGGCTTCGGCTTCAACGCCAACTATACGTATGCGGACGGCGAGGAACGCGCCAAGGCACCGAAGTCGGCCTGCGCCGACCTGGGCGATTGCAGCATGATCGGCACGTCGAAGAACTCGTATAACGCCAGCGTGTTCTTCGAGAACGACCGCTTCAGCGCCCGCGTGAACTACAGCTTCCGTTCGGCCTTCCTGAATGGCCTGGACCGCAACAGCGCCATCTACCAGGACGACGTGTCGACCGTATCCGCATCGGTCAACTACAACCTGACGGAAAACCTGACCTTGTCGCTGGAAGGCAAGGACCTGAACGATCCGCTGCTCAAGTCCTACGCCTCGTCGAAGGACCAGCCGCGCGCCTTCTACAAGAACGGCAAGCAGATCTTCTTCGGCGTGCGCGGCAAGATCTAAGCGCACCTGAAGCAGCATGGGCAGGGCGGGATTTTCCCGGCCCTGCCTTTTTCCATTTGGAGACCGATATGCCTCATTCCCCTTATCTTCTGGCCGCGCTGCTGGTGGCCGCGTCGAGCCACGCCGCGCCAAGCTTCGTCGTCAGCCCGTACAAGCACCTGCCGCAGCACCGCTTTCATGACAGCGACGTCATCACCGTCGCCCCGGCCGGCAAGCCGGAGGCCTACCTGGAGCATCCCGACCGGCCGCGCGCGCTGACATGGGCCTTTGCCATCGGCGAGTGCGGCGCCGAGACGTGGGGCGGCCGCCCTGGCCAGGCGGTGGCCGACGCCAACGTGCGCTCCTTTGCCCGCGCCGACGTGCCCTACATCGTCTCCACGGGCGGGCAGGGCGGGGTGTTCACGTGTGCCAGCGACGCCGGCATGGAGGCCTTCATCGCCCGCTACGCCTCGCCCCAGCTGCTCGGCTTCGATTTCGACATCGAGGCGGAGCAGACGCCGGCCCAGATCCGCGCGCTGACGGACCGCATCGCCACGGCCCAGCGCAAGCATCCGCAACTGCGCTTCAGCTTTACCGTGGCCACGCACGCGGCATCGGACGGCAGCAAGGCGAGCCTGAACGACATGGCGGAAAAGGTGCTGGCGGCGGTGCGCGCCAGCGGCGTGCGCGATTACGTATTGAACCTGATGGTGATGGACTACGGCCCCGCCGCGCGCAAGGTATGCGTACTGCGCGGCGAGCGCTGCGACATGGGCGCCTCGGCCCTGCAGGCGGCCCGCAACGTGCACGAGAAGTACAAGGTGCCGTTCAACCAGATCGAACTGACGCCGATGATCGGCGTAAACGACGTCGTCGAGAACGTGTTCACCGTGCAGGACGCGGCCACCGTGGCAGCCGGCGTGCGCGAGCTGGGCCTGGCCGGGCTGCACTACTGGTCGGCGGATCGGGACGTGCCCTGCGCGAAGGCCGTGCAGGGCGCCGATGCCACCTGCAGCACGATGCCGGGCGTGCCGGCCGGCGCCTACTGGCGCGCCATCGACGCGGAAATGACGAAGGCGGTGCGGCGTTGACGGCTCCATCGACCAGGCAAGCGCGTTTCCTTTCGCTCGACGTGCTGCGCGGCCTGACGGTCGCGCTGATGATTGTCGTGAACACGCCCGGCAGCTGGAACCACGTGTTCGCGCCGCTGCTGCACGCAAACTGGCACGGCTTCACGCCCACCGACTGGGTCTTCCCCACCTTCCTTTTCGTCGTCGGCAATGCACTGGCCTTCGCGCTGCCGAAATACGCGGCGCTGGGCGATGGCGCCGTGGTGACGAAGGTGGCCCGGCGTAGCGCGCTGATCTTCCTGCTCGGCTTCCTGCTGTACTGGTTCCCGTTCGTCGGCCCGGACGGCCACGGCGGCCTGCACCTGCTGCCGCTGGCGGACACGCGCATCCCCGGCGTGCTGCAGCGCATCGGCCTGTGCTTCGGCATCGCCGCGCTGGTGCTGCACTTCGGGCGTGCCCGGGGCGGCATCGTTTTCGCCGTGCTGGCCCTGCTGGGCCACTGGCTGGTGCTGGCGCTGTGGGGCGACCTGACCCTGGCCGGCAACGCGGCCGGCAAGGTCGACCTGCTGCTGCTGGGCGAACGGCATGTGTACCACGGCGAAGGCATTCCCTTCGACCCGGAAGGGCTGCTGGGTACCGTTCCCGCCACCGTCAACGTCATCGCCGGCTACTTCGCCGGGCGCATGCTGCTGGAGAAGGGCGCCACCTGGGAAGCGCTGGCGAAGCTGATGATGGCCGGTGTCGTGTGCGTCGCCGTCACCCTGTGCTGGAGCGACGTCCTGCCCGTCAACAAGAAGCTCTGGACCGGTTCCTACGTGCTGCTGACGGTGGGGCTGGACCTGCTGATCCTGCCGCTGCTGGTGGTCCTGGTCGAGATGCGCGGCGAAGGAAAGGCCCGCCGCTGGACATACTTCTTCGAGGTGTTCGGCAAGAACACGCTGTTCATCTACCTGCTGTCCGAAGTGGCCGTGATCGTCATGGTCAAGACGTGGGTGGGCCAGGTTACCGTCTACGACTGGCTGTATGCCAACGCGTTCGCACCGCTGGCGCCGCCGAAGGTGGCGTCGCTGGTGTTCGCCGTGCTGTTCATGCTGGGCTGCTGGCTGGTGGGCTGGTGGCTGGACCGGCTGCGCATCTATATCAAGGTCTAGATTCTAGAACTTCAACCGCAACCCTGTGCGGCTGGCCAGCGCCGTCAACCCCAGCATCGCGGCCGTCATGACGGCCGCGTTCAGCAGACCGGCGGCGCCGCCGCTTTCCAGGAAGGGCCACCACACGCGCGGCAGGTGCAGCACGGCGGCGCACTGCTCCCACAGGTCCGGCGCGATATACGCGAACAGCGCATTCGTGCCGGCCGGGAGCACGGCGACGGTCCAGCGCCGCCAACCCCACACGTCCACCAGCACGTAGCAGCACAGGAACAGGGCCAGCACGATCGCGGCGCACACGAGGGTGTACGACGCCGTCCCTTGGATCTTGTTGATGCCGTGATAGGGCCGCAGCAGCAGGCCGCAGACGAGCAGCCCGAGCGCGAACCAGGCCATGAAGCGGATGCGCGCGCCGTGGTCCGCCGCCGCGTCGCGCAGGAACAGGCGGCCGACGATGGTCCCCGCCAGCACGTTGGCGCCGGTGGACCCCAGCAGTTGCGGCACGTTGACGAAGGCGCGCAGCGGTGCCGGCAGCCAGTCCAGCGCCCCGGCCATGCCGCCCAGGTACAGCGCCACCAGTGCACCCAGTGCCGCCATCAGGGCCGTACCGTCGCCTCGCGTCGCCAGGTAGATCAGGCTGCACAGCAGGTAGCTCCAGCCGATCATGCCGAGGATGCCCCACCAGCCAGGCTGCAGATAGACGCTGCCGAAGTCGGCGTCGGTACTGCCGCGGAACGCGGCCAGCAGGAATGCCATCAGGACCAGGCCGGCGGGGAAGGTCCAGTCGCGCCGGCGGTCCGGCTGGCGCACCGGGCGCTGGCGCCACAGCAGCATCATGGCGCCATAGAACAGCAGGAAGTAGACGGCGCGCGGCAGCAGGGCGCTGCCCGCGTCGTAGCGGTAGGCATTGGCCAATACCACGCCGGCCACCATCAGGCTGGCGGCCCGCCACGACAGGCGCCCCAGCAGTGCCGGCGTCACGTGGCCGACGGCGCGGTGCAGGGCCAGCGGAATGGCGATGCCGACGATGAACAGGAAGCCGGGAAAGACGATATCCGGCAGCGTGATGCCGTCCGCGCGCGGCCCCGTGTGCTCCAGCCAGTAGGGAATGCCCGGCATGCCGGCGATATAGTTCACCCAGATCATCGCGGCGATGACGCAGCCCCGGAAGGCATCCAGGCTGGCCAGGCGGGCGGTGGCGGCGATGGGCTGGGCGTTCATGGCTCTTTCGGGCGGTAAGAAGGGTCAGGGAAAGCCCGGCGAGGGGAACGAACGGGCGTAAAAAAAGCGGGGCGGCCACTGGCCGCTCCCGCTTGCGTGGTGCGCAAGGCGCCGTGTGCCGGATCAGCCGGCGGCTGGCGCCGGTGCGGCACCGGCGGCAGGGCGGTTCACCCAGATGGTCCAGTAGCGCGCCAGGTCGCCACGGCCATCGGCACCCTGCACCGATTGCAGCGTCTTGAGGGCTTCGTCCTTCTTGCCGGCCAGCGCGTAGGAGTAACCCAGGCGCAGCTTGGCGTCTTCCGCGTTCGGCAGGCCGCCCTTGGCGATGCCTTCCTGGATCAGCGCGATGCCCTTGTCGTACTGGCCCATCGTCACGTAGGCGTAGCCCAGGTTGATCAGGCCCGTGCCGTTCTTCGACTTGCGGGCCGATGCTTCGCCGCTGCCGATGTTCTTCATGTCGTCGGCGGCCTGGCGGTCGGCCTGGGCACGCAGCTTCTTGTGCTTGTCCGCGTTCGGGCCCTTGCCCAGCACGCCGGCCGTGAAGCCGGCATCGAGCGCCTGCTTCGCTTCGATCGGCTGGCCGGCCAGCAGGGCCAGGTCGGCCATCTCGGCATAGTCCTCGGCCGACATCTTCGACACGGCGGCCTTCTGCAGGCGGTACACGTCCAGCGCGAAGCGGGTCGAATAGGTGGCCTTGCCCTGGGTGCGGCTCAGCAGGTCGATCCAGTAGTCATCCGAAGGGTAGTAGCGCACCAGGTTTTCCACCGCCAGCAGGTAGGTGGCCTGGTCCTTCGTCTTGGCGCCCGTATTGGCCAGCAGCTGCAGCTCTTCGAGCTTCGGCGTACCGCCGGCCTTCTGGGTCGCTTCCAGGTCCTTCATCAGCTCCGTCTTGGCGGTGGCGAAGTCATTGCTGAAGTAGTGGGCGCGAATGATATACGGGCGCATCTTGTTGTCGCCCGTTTCGGTCTGGTAGCGGTTGAACCAGGTGATCGCCTTCTGGTATTCCTTGGCGTTGTAGTACATATTGCCCAGGGCGGCGATGAAGTCGCGCTGTTCGGCCGGCTGCAGCTTGTTGGCGTTGATGACCGCTTCCAGTGCCGTCGTCGTCATCTGGGTATTGTTCGTGGCCGAGCCCAGCGAGATGCGCATGCGGTTCAGCACGAAGGTTTCATACGGGGTCTTGTTCGGCAGGGCTTCGGCCTGGTCCAGGCGGCTCTGCACTTCGGTATAGTTTTTCGCTTCGAGCAGGGTCTTGATCTGAGCCGGCTCCACCAGCTTGTAGATCTCCGGGCGCACGGAATCCTTCGGCGCCTCGGCGGCCGGGGCTGCCGCCGGCTTGTCCTGGGCGAAGGCGGGGGTCAACGCGGGCACGGCCGACAGGCCGATGGCAGCCAGGAGAAGGCTGAGGCGAGCGATACGGAACTGAGGCATGATGAAATGATCCTTCAATCAAGTAGACAAACACTTATTGTCCCATAAATCCGCCCACAGCCGGGTTTCAAATGGACGCTTTTGTAACGAGCTGTTTCCGCTACCGGGCGGTGCGGGGCAGCGCGCGGCCGCCGCCGTCGAACACCAGGCAATGGCGCGCCGGCAGGTGCAGCGCGATGCGGCTGCCCGGCTGGGGAATATCGGCCTGCGCAGCGTGTTTCAGGGCCACGGGCGCCGCCGCGCCGGGTACCGCGGCGTAAATGACGGTCTGGTCGCCCAGGTACTCGACGTGGCCGACGTCGGCCGCCAGCAGGTTGCCGGCGTCGCCTTCGGCGCGCAGGCGCAGGTGCTCGGGACGAATACCGATGGTTACAGGCTCGCCCGGCGCCGCCGCCCCCGGCAATGCGTCCGTGCGCAGCACCGTGCCGTCTTCCAGGCGCACGGCCAGGCCTTCCCAGCCGTCGGCCAGGTGGCCGCAATGCAGTTCATCTTCGGCGCGCCCAGGAAGCCCGCCACGAACAGGTTGGCCGGCGCGTTGTACAGCTCATGGGGCGTGCCGACCTGCTCGATGCGCCCGCCGTTGAAGACGACGATGCGCTCGCCCAGCGTCATCGCCTCGACCTGATCGTGCGTCACGTAGATCATCGTCGTCTTCAGCTGGGCGTGCAGCCGGCTCAGTTCCACCCGCATCTGCACGCGCAGGCTGGCGTCCAGGTTCGACAGGGGCTCGTCGAACAGGAACAGGCGAGGTTTGCGCACGATGGCCCGGCCGATCGCCACGCGCTGGCGCTGGCCGCCGGACAGCTCCTTCGGCCGGCGCTCCAGCAGGTGGCCGATCTGCAGGATGTCGGCGCTGCGCTGCACGGCCGCGCGCACCTCGTCCTTCCTGCCGCCGGCCAGTTGCAGTGCGAAGGCCATGTTCTCGTACACCGTCATGTGCGGATACAGCGCATAGGACTGGAACACCATCGCCAGTTCCCGCCTGGCAGGCGGCACGTCGTTGGCCAGGCGGCCGTCGAGGTGCAGCTCGCCGCCGCTGATCGATTCCAGGCCGGCGATCATGCGCAGCAGGGTCGACTTGCCGCAGCCGGACGGCCCGACGAAGACGACGAATTCGCCGTCGCGGATGTCCAGGTCGATGCCGTGGATGACGGTGTGGGCGTCGTCGTAGCGCTTGACGATATTGCGCAGCGAAAGAGCCGCCATCAGCGCGCCGCCGCCTGCGAATCGGTCGACACGCCGGCCGGCACGTCGGCCGGCACGTCGGCCGGCGCCAAAGCCACGGCATTGGCGCGAGGCGTCATCGGGATGAACAGGGCCATCAAGGTGACGGGGATGGCGCACAGCAGTACCCAGATGAAGAAGTGCTGGTAGCCCAGCCAGGCCTGGAAGTCGCCGCTGAAGAACTTGAACAGCACGAAGCCCAGCTGCATGATGCCGGTCGAGAAGGCGTAGTGGGCGGTCTGGTACTTGCCCGGTGCGACCACCTGCATCATGTACAGGATGACGCCCACGAAGCCGAAGCCGTAGCCGAACATCTCCAGGCTCAGGGCCGCGCCGATGACGGTCAGGTCGGTGGGCAGCCACGTCGACAGGAAGTAGAACACCAGGTTCGGCAGGTTGACGGCCATGATCAGGAAGATCATCGCGCGGCGCAGGCTGAGCCAGGACGTGAAGTAGCCGCCGGCGATCGAGCCGACGATGAAGGCGATGGTGCCACTGGTGCCGTAGACGGTGCCTACCTGCGCCGTCGTCAAGCCCAGCCCACCCTTGTCGAGCGCGTCGCGCAGGAACAGCGGGCCGATGGTCTGCACCTGCGCCTCGCCGGCGCGGAACATGATGATGAACAGGATCGACATCCAGATGCCGGGTTTGCGCACGTAATCGACGATCACTTCGCGCAAGGTGCCCGTGATGCCGGCCACCGTGGTGTTTTCCGTCACGGGGTTTTTCGCCAGCGGCAGGGCCCAGGCGTGGTATGCCGCGAGCAGTGCCATCGTCACGGCCAGGATGACGAAGATCGCCGTCCACGCCGGCACCACGCCGTGCGATTTTTCCAGCGTGCCGGCCAGGATCACCAGGCCCCCCAGCGCGATGAAGCGGCCGGCGTTGAAGAATGTGCCGGTCCAGCCGGCGTAGCGAGCTTGCTGCTTCTCCGACAGGCTGGTGATGTAGACGCCGTCGCAGGCGATATCGTGGGTGGCCGCGCTGATGGCCACGCAGGCCAGCATCGCCACGCTGGCGCCGAGCCAGAACGGCAGGTGCAGCGACAGGGCGACGAGGCCGAAGAAGACGCCGCTCAGCAGCTGGAAGGTGACGACGACGAGCTTCTTGCTGCTGGCCAGTTCCAGGAAGGGACTCCACAGGGGCTTGAAGATCCACGCCATGCCGATGTAGGCGGTCCAGTGGGCGATGTCCGCGTTCGGCACGCCCATGCTCTTGAACATCATGCTGGCGATCAGCGCCACCGAAAAGAACGGCAGGCCCTGGGCCAGGTACAAGGTGGGGACCCACGTCAGCGGGCTGCGGCTCGTCTTCTCGGTTTTCATCGGCGCTCTTCGTCAGGGTTGATCGGTAGTGTTAAGCCAGGCCCGGCACCGGGCAGCGGCCCGGCGCATCGGCGCCGGCCAGCCAGCCGTTGACGGCGTCCAGCGCCGGGGCCGCGAAGCCGTAGGTCAGCAGGGCGGGGGCGGCGATATCGAGGGCCTGGTAGGGGTTCCAGAGCGCCAGGTGCAGGTCCGGCCGCCACGTCGCGCGGGCGTGTGGGCCGTAGCGCAGGCGCGAGGTCGAGGCCAGGATGGTGAAGCGGCCGTCGTCCGGCAGCGCGGCCCAGTCGAAGCTTTCGGCGTCGGCGAAGGTGACGACGTCGACGTCGTACAGCCGGCCCAGCGACGCGGCCAGCACGGCGGCCGGCACGCCCGCTTCGGACACGCCGTCGCTGACCGTGTCCTGGCGCACCACCAGGCGCACCGCCTTGCCGGCGGGACGCTGGGGATTGCCCCTGGTCGTCAGCGCGCGGCGCCAGCCTTCGGCCATCAGCTCGCGGTCGGCGCCATCCTGTTCGTATTCGCCCGGATTGCAGGGATAGTCGTTCGCCAGCGCGGCCAGCCGGGCCAGGCTGGTGTCGACCTGTTCGCGCGGAACAGTACCGTCGGCCAGCGCGCGGGCGATGGCGTCCAGCGTTTCTTCCTGCGTGGCGCGGGTACCCAGGGCCATCACCATGTCCGCGCCGGCGGCCAGCGCCTTCACGGCCGCGTTGCCAACGCCGTAGTGGTTGGCGATGGCATGCATGTCCATGCCGTCCGTGATGATGACGCCGCGGTAGTGCCACTGCTCGCGCAGCATGCCCTGCAGGATGGCGGGCGACATCGTGGCGGGATGGTCGGCGTCGATGGCGGGGTAGACGATATGGGCCGTCATCATGGCCGGCGCGTGCGGCGCGGCCTGGTGGAAGGGCAGCAGCTCGAACGCTTCCAGCTCGGCCACGGGCTTGGCCACCGTCGGCAGCGCGCGGTGCGAATCGACATTCGTATCGCCATGGCCGGGGAAGTGCTTGACGCAGCAGGCCACGCCTTCGGTGGCGCTGCCCGCCATCCACGCCAGCGCCAGTTCGGTGGCCCGCTGCGGGTCGGCCCCGAAGGAGCGCTCGGCGATGACGGGGTTGTCCGGGTTGTTGTTCAGGTCCAGCACGGGCGCGAAGTTCCAGTTGAAGCCCAGCGAACGGACCGCGCGCGCCACGGCGGCGCCGGTGCGGCGGGCCAGCTCTGTGTCGTTGGCCGCGCCCAGCGCCATCGCCGCTGGCGGCGCCGGCACCCACGTGGCGCGCACCACGGCGCCGCCTTCCTGGTCGATCGCGATCAACGCTTGCGGTCCCATGACGGCGCGCAGGTCGGCGGTGAGTTTTTTGAGCTGGACCGCGTCCTTCATGTTCTGGCGGAACAGGCAGACGGCGCGGATGCCGTTGGCGCGGATGAAATCGGCCAGGTCGGCATCGAGCCCGGTGCCGGGGAAGCGGATCATGATCAGTTGGCCGGCGAGGCGGCGATAGTCTTGGTGGTTCATGGTGTCATTTCACGGCGCCGTCCATGCCGCGCATGAAGAAGCGCTGGGCGAACAGGAAGGCGGCCAGGGTGGGCAGGATGGTCAGGATGGTGCCGGCGGCGATGACGCGCGTGCTGCTGCCGAAGGTGCCGCGCAGGTACAGCACGCCCACCGACAGGGGGAATTCGTCCGGTTTGCTCATCACGATGGAAGGCCAGATGTACTCGTTCCACGCTTCCACCGCCGTCAGGATGCCGACCGTGGCCAGCCACGGGGCGATCAGGGGCAGCATGATGCGGGTGAAGATGGTCCATTCGGAGGCGCCGTCGACCCGGGCGGCGTCGATCAGGTCCTGCGGCACTTCCTCGAAGGCTTGCTTGAGCAGCAGGATGGCCACGGCCGTGACGATGTTCGGCAGGATCACGCCCGTGTAGGTGTCCACCAGCGACAGCTTGGTGACCGTGATGAAGTTGACGAGGAAGTTCACTTCCGACGGCAGCACGAGGGTGGCCAGTATCAGACCGAACACGAGCTTGCGGCCCTTGAAGTGCATGCGTGCCAGCGGGTAGGCGGCCATCGAGCACAACACCAACTTCCACAGTACGGTGCAGGCGGCGATCAGCACGGAGTTCCTGAAGAAGGTCATCAGCGGAATGACGCGGAACACTTCGGCGAAGTTCTCCAGCGACGGCGCCTTCGGCCAGAACGTGGGCGGGAAGGCGAACACGTTGCCTTCGGTGGAGATGGCCGTCACCAGGGTCCACCAGAACGGGAAGACGCACAGCAGCGCGATGGCCGACAGCAGCAGATAGTGCAGCAGATGAGGCCCCAGTTTCTTCATCGGTGTTTCGGTTTCAGGTAGCGCAGGCAGGCCAGGGCGATGCCGATGCACAGCAGCGAGACGATGAAGCTGGCCGCCAGCGCGCGCGGCAGCTTCAGGTGCTTCAGGCCCTGGTCGTAGGCGTAATACAGGGCCGTGAAGGTGGAATTCATCGGGCCGCCTTGGGTCAGCACGTCCACTTCCTGGTAGGCCTTCAGCGCGGCCAGTACGGACAGGATGGTGCAGACGGCAATCGTCGGGCGCAGCATCGGCACGGTGATCTTCCAGAAGCGCTGCCAGCGGCTGGCGCCATCGAGGATGGCCGCTTCCTGCATGTCGGCCGGCACGGCCTGCAGGGCGGCCAGGTACATCACCATATACCAGCCGAGGCCCCGCCACAGCGTGACGAACATGATGGCGAACAGCGCGATGCCGTCATGCGACAGCCAGCCCACGGGCGCGTCGACCAGCCGGAACAGCATCAGCACGTAGTTGAGCGTGCCCTGCTCGTGGAACATGAAACCCCACATGATGCCGACCACGGACACCGTCGTCACCACCGGCACATAGAAGGCGGCGCGGAACAGCCGGATGCCGGGCAGCTGGTTATTCACCAGCACCGCCAGCGCCAGCGCCCCGACCTGCACGAAGGGCACCATCAGCAGGAAGATGACCGAGTTGCGCAGCCCCGTGACGAACATCTCGTTCTCGAAGATATAGCGGAAGTTCTCCAGCCCCACCCACTGCGTCGGCCGGATCAGGCTGTAGTCCGTAAATGCCAGGTAGGAGCCGAAGCCGACCGGCCAGAACGAAAACACGGCCAGCAACAGCAAGGCGGGCGCCAGGAACAGCCACGCAACCAGCGAATGGCGGCTCATGGCGCCTCCGCCAACGCAATAGCCGAGTTCGTGTCAACATCGGGGTCAGGCACGAATGTCGACACGAGCGCAGCAGTGGCACAGCAGGAGACTGCCGAGGCCGTGTCGAGAAACGTGCCTGCAGGGGCAATGGCTGGCAGGCCATTGCCCGCTGCGCCGGCGGGGAGCTGGGCTCCCTGAAACCCCTGCTGCGCCCCCGATGTTGACATGGGCTGGGCCGGGAACTGCCTGGCCAGCTTGCGGTTCCAGATGGCGACGGCCTGGTCGAGGGCTTGCTGGATGTCCTGGCGGCCCGTGACGCCGGCTTCCACGGCTTTCACGAGGCTGCGCCGCAATTCGTCGTAGTCGGTGACGCCGGCCACGTACAAGGTGTGCGAGTGGGGCATCGAGACGGCGCCGGCGGCGACGGCTTTTTCGGCGGCGCCCGCGTTCGGCGGCACCGTGGTGAAGAACGGATCGGCGGCGGCGCGGGCGGACGCGGGGTAGACGCTGGCGGCCTTGGCGAAGGCCAGCTGGTTGGCGTCGCCCGTCAGGTAGCGGGCGAACTTGCCGATGGTCGGCAGCAGCGCCTTGTCGACGCCGGCCGGCACGCCGAAGTGGATCAGCCAGCCGCCGTCGGCGATGCCCGTCGGGCCCAGCGGGGCGGGCGCGACGTCGGTGACGGCATAGATGTCGCGCGCGTCGGCGGCGATGCGACCCACGGCCGTCGGCGGCGCCAGCAGCATGCCCAGGCGCCCGCCCTTGTAGGCGTCGATGGCGGCGGGGAAGTTATCCTCGGCGAACAGGCTGTCCTTCAGCAGGCCGCCGACCTTGTACGTGTCGGCCAGCTTGCGGACCAATGCCACGTGGGCAGGGGAATTGAAGACGGCGCGGCCGTTCTTGATGACGGCCAGGCCCTGCTGCATCATCAGGCCGTCGATCTTGGCCAGCGCCGGGCACAGGCCGGCCTTGCCGGTGCGCTGGGCGATCTGGCGCGCGAAGGCCAGTTGCTCGTCCAGGCTGCGCGGTGGATGGGGGATGCCAGCGGCCTGGAAGATCTGGCGGTTGTAGGCGATGACGGCGACGTTGCTGTACAGGGGGAAGCCGTAGGTGCGACCGCCGAAGCTCAGGTCTTCCAGCGTGCTTTTCAGGTAGCGCGAACGCTCCTGGCCCAGCAGCGCGTCGACCGGCTGCAGCAAGCCGTCGCGGGCGAATTCGTCCGCCCACGGCACGTTCAGGTTGACCAGCGCCGGCGGCGTGCCGGCGACAATGCGCGTCACCAGCTTGGTCTGGATGATATCCCAGGGGAAGTCGACCCATTCGACCTTGACGCCGGGGTTGGCCGCTTCGTAGTTGCGCACGATCCCGTCGAAGTAGGGCGTGAACTTGGGCTTCATGCTGAAGGTCCAGAACTCGATCTTCTGGACCGGCGGCGACGCGGCAAGCGCACCGGCCATCGTCGCCGCGCCCGCGATCGCAAGCGCTGTCAGCATGGCCCTGGACATCAGTTGGTCTTGGTGACTTTGGACAGGTGGCGCGGACGGTCCGGGTCCAGGCCGCGCGCGGCCGACAGCTGCGCCGCCATCACGTAGAAGGCCTGGATCGCGACGATCGGGTCCAGGTCCGGCGTGGCCGCTACCGGCAAGGTCAGGTCGCGCCCGGCCACGTCGGCGGGAGCGGCCAGCAGCACGCGCGCACCGCGCCCGCGCATCTCGTCGGCCAGCGCCAGCAGGCCCGCCTGGGTCGGTCCGCGGGTGGCGAAGATCAGCAGCGGATAGCCTTCCTCGATCAACGCCATCGGGCCGTGCTTGATCTCGGCGCCGGAGAACGCTTCGGCCTGCAGGGCCGAGGTTTCCTTGAATTTCAGCGCCGACTCCAGCGCCACGGGGAAGCTGATGCCGCGTCCGACCACCATGATGTTGCGGGCGGGCGTGAGCACTTCCAGCGCGGGCGACCAGTCGGCCTGGCCGGCCGCGTGCAGCGCCTCGGGCAGGGCGGCCAGCCCGGCCAGCAGTTCCGGATCGTTCTGCCACTGCGCCACCATGCGCGCGCCTGCCACCAGCGACGTGATGAAGCTCTTCGTCGCGGCCACGCTCTGCTCCTTGCCCGCGCGCAGCGGCATTGCCCATTCGGCCGCGTGGGCCAGCGGCGAGTCGATATCGTTGACGAGGGCCACCGTGGTGGCGCCGCCGCCGCGGAAGTAGCGGATCGGTTCCACCACGTCCGGGCTCTGGCCCGATTGCGAAACGGCGATGGTGAGCGTATCGCGCGTCATCAAGGGCGACTTGTTCAAGGTGACCAGCGACATCGGCAGCGATGCCACCACGCGGCCCAGGCGCGCCATGATCAGGTAGGCGATGTAGTTCGACGCATGGTCCGAGCTGCCGCGCGCGACGGTGAGCGCCGTGGCGAAGGAAGTGCTCCTCAGCTTGCGGCCCAGTTCCGCGTAACGGTCGCCATCGTGCGCCAGTTGCAGCGCGACGCATTCGGACGCGGACAGGGCTTCTTTAAGCATCATTGAGGTCACAACGTTCTCCTTCGATATAAACGGCTTTGAGTTTCAGGTCGCGGTCCAGCACGACGAAGTCGGACCAGGCACCCGGTGCGATGCGGCCCCGGTCGGGCAGGCCAAGGTAATCGGCGGCATGGGTCGACACGCGCGCGGAGGCGTCGGCCAGGTCCAGCCCCAGGCCGACCAGGTTGCGCAGCGCCTGGTCCAAGGTCAGCGTGCTGCCGGCCAGGGTGCCGTCGGGCAGGCGCACGCCGCCCATGCATTTGTGCACCGTGTGCCGGCCCAGCATGTACTCGCCGTCGGGCATGCCGGTGGCGGCTGTGGAATCGCTGACGCAGTACAGGCGGGGAATGGCCCGCAGTGCCGTCTTGATCGCACCCGGATGCACGTGCAGCAGGTCGGGAATCAGTTCGGCGAACTGGGCGTGCGCCAGCGCCGCGCCCACCATGCCGGGCTCGCGGTGATGCAGGCCGCTCATCGCGTTGAACAGGTGCGTGAAGCCGGACGCGCCGTGCTCCAGCGCGGCCACGCCGTCGTCGTAGGAACCGAGCGTATGGCCGATCTGCACGCGCACGCCTTCGTCGGCCAGTTCGCGCACCAGGCCCAGGTGGCCGGCGATTTCCGGTGCGACCGTGATGACCTTCAGCGGCGCCAGCGTCTCCAGGCGCTTGACTTCGTCCAGGGTGGCGGCGCGCGCGTAGTTCGGCTGCGCCCCCAGCTTGCCGGAATTGATATACGGACCTTCCAGGTGGGCGCCCAGCACGCGCGCCTCGTTCTTGCCGCGCGCGCGCACGGCCGCGCCGATGGCGGTGAGCGCCACGTCGATATCCTCGGGCGGGGCCGTCATCGTCGTCGCCAGCAGGCTGGTGGTGCCGTGCCGCGCGTGGATGGCCGCGATGCGGTGCACGGCGTCGCCGCCTTCCATCACGTCCTTGCCGCCGCCGCCGTGCACGTGCAGGTCGATGAAGCCGGGCAGGATGTAGTCGTCGCCGTTGGCCAGCGGGTCGCAGGCGGCGCCTTCGATGCTCCCGACCTTGTCGCCGAACCCCAGGGCGCCGTTGATCCAGCCGCCGGGGGTGAGGATATTGCCAGTGATTGTGTTGTGTTTGATGGCATCGTTCATCGACGCGACTCCGCTACAAATTCGTAATAGTCACTGCGGCACCACGAGTGAGTCAGTTCCACGGCGGCGCCGTTGTCCAGGTAACTCACGCGGGTGATGTGCAGCATGGCGGTGCCAGGGGCGATATTGGCCAGCCTGGCCTGTTCGGTATTGGCATTGATGGCGCGGATATGCTGCAGCGCGCGCATCGGGATGGTGCCGTTCGATTCCAGGTAGCCGTACAGCGAGTCCGTGACGCTGTGCGGGTTCGGCACGTAGACGGCCGGGATGGTGGATGTCTCGATCGCCATCACGACGTCGTCGGCCGTGCGCAGCCGCTTCAAGCGCGCTACCGGCATGTTCGGCGACAGGCCGAGGGACAGGAGCTCCAGCGGCGCGGCGATGCCGATCTCGCGCTGCAGCCAGCGCGAGCCGGCCGTGAAGCCGCGCTGGCGCAGCTCCTCGGAGAAGCTGGTCAGGCGCGACAGGGGCTGCTCCAGCTTGGGCGTGATGTAGGTGCCGGAGCCGCGCCGGCGCGTCAGCATGCCGCGGTCGCACAGCATGTCGATGGCCTTGCGCGCCGTGACGCGCGAAATCTGCAGCATGTCCGACAACACGCGCTCGGAAGGCAGCGCCTCGTTGGCACGCCAGTCGCCGCTGGCGATGCCGTCGGACAGCTTGTTCGCCAGCTGCATGTACAAGGGGGTATCGCTCGACGCATCGGGATGGAAATCGCGCAACTGGGCCAGCACGGCTTACTCCTTCAGGTGTTGTTGGATCAGGCGCAGCGCCCCGCTGGCGGAATCGCCCTGGGGTGCGACGATGGATGCCAGCAGCGCTGGCGGCAGGTAGGGGCGCATCGGTTCGCCGAGGCCGCCGCACAGGGCGATCGGCAGGGTGCCCGTGGCATCGAGGGCATGGGCGATCAGCGCCACCTGGCGGCCCGCTTCGAGCAGGATGGCGCGCGCCGCTTCCTGCTGCGGCGCGAACTGCAGCACCAGCCGGGCCAGCTGCGCATACTGGGTCTGGCTGGCATTGGCCAGCCACACCTGGATGCGGTCGCGCGAACCACCGCAGGCCCCGATCACGGCATCGGCAAACGCATTGCCGGGCACGCGCCCATCGACCACCTGCTGGATATGGTTGACGGCGCGCAGGCCGATCCAGGCGCCACCGGCTTCGTCGCCGGCCGGGAAGCCCCAGCCGCCCACTTCGCGCCGGCTGCCGTCGGCGCACAGGATCTCGCCGACGCTGCCCGTGCCCAGCGCGATGATGGCGCCCGGCTTTCCGGCGTGGGCGCCCAGCACCGTCGTGTAGGCATCCGTCTCCAGCGCCACGGCCGCATAGCCGGGATTGGCGGCGACGAAGTTGTCGCCCCACTGGCGGTTATGCACGCCGGCCAGGCCGAGGCCGACGGCCATCGCCGCGCGCGGTACGGGGGCGATGCCGGCGGCGGCAAAGGCCGACGCGATCGCTTCCTCGACGGACTGCCAGGCGTTCTGGATGCCATGCAGCAGGCCGGACGGGCCACCGCTGCCTTCGGCCAGCAGGCTGCCATCGGGACGGGCCAGGCGCACCACGGTCTTGGTACCGCCGCCGTCGACGCCAATGAGATATTCGATCATGTTCTGCATGGTAGTTGGGCTGTGGGGCACTATACGGGCGGGCAAACCAGCTTGTCAACAGGTATTTAACTGGTATTGAAAAGCGTTGCATCCGTGTCAGCAGTTCGTCTGCATGTTCTTCGCTAAGTAACTGATTAAATGGAAAAATATGCGAAAATGAATGGTATTGGATTTGGTATCTCGGCCGCGCCGTGGACCTAATACCAGCGGACGTGGTATGCCGTAAACGGCGTCGCCCCGGAACGGGCGGTTCCGGGGCGACGGGGGAGGGAAGGGGGAGCGTTCAGTCGTTGCCGTCGTGCGTGCCGCGCCGGTCGACCACGACGAGGCGGGGCTGGCCGTTGCCGCTCGACTGGCGCGCCTGGGTTTCCAGCTTGCCGCGCACGTTGACCGTGGCGGTGCCAGGCCCGCGTACCGTCACGTTGGCCTGCCCCGCCTGCAGCGATCGGCCGTCCAGGTCGCCCGATCCCGTCAGCTGGGCGTCCAGGTTGGCCGTGCTGCCGGACAAGGTCACGCTGCCGGGGCCGCTGATGACGAGGCCCAGGTGATCCGCATGCAGATCGCGCGCCACCAGGTCGCCGGAGCCATGCACGACCGCTTTCAGCTGGCGGATGGGGCCGGCCACGCAGGCATCGCCCGGGCCCGTCAGGGTGGCGTTGACGCTCTCGACCGCCAGCGGGCAGGCGTCCAGGTCGCCCGAACCGGCGACGATGGCACGGATCTCGCGGCTGCGGCCCTGCAACGCGATGGCGCCGGGGCCGCGCATGGTGGCGTTGACGAGGTCGCTGCGCAGGTCCTGCACGTCCAGGTCGCCCGATCCTGTCTGTTCGACATGCAGCTCGCGCGTAACGCCGGCCGCTTCCACATTGCCCGGTCCGGACAGGTTGGCGCGCAACGTGGCCGGGCGCAGCTGGCGCAGGTCGACGTCGCCGCTGCCGCTGACGCGCAGCACCAGTTCGCGTGCGCTGCCGTCGGCGCGCGTGTCGCCCGGTCCGCTGGACGTCAGCTGGAAGGTTTCGGCCTGGACGTGCTGCAGTTGCACATCGCCGCTGCCGCTGTTCTTCAGGCCGGCCAATTGCGGCGCGCCGACGTGGATCGTGACGGGTTCGTGCCGTTTGCCGAAGCTGAAGTGCCAGCCCTTGCGCTGGCGCGAGCGGATCACCAAGGTATCGTTCTCGACCGTGGTTTCGATCTCGGCCAGCTCGCCGGCCGGGCCGGTCAGGCGCAGGCCACGGGGCCCCTGCGCATCGACGACGACGTCGAAGGGGCCGGACACTTCGACGGTGCGGAAGGCGGTCACCTGTCGCGTATCGACAACGGCGGGGGCAGGCGCGGCCAGCACGGCGGGTGTGGCGAGGCTGCCCAGCACGAGCAGGGTGGCGGAAGTGAAAGCGGGAAGGCGGGGCAGGGAGGCGGTCATGGTGTCGGTCGCTGATCGTTGAACAATATCAGGACGATATGACAATCATGGCAGGGTGCGGGCAGGCAAGCGACGAACGCGCGAAAATGCGGCGTAAAACGCAAAACCGCCGGCTGGACGGTCAGCCGGCGGCGTCAATGACACGAAGATGGATCAGCGGAACAGTTCGGTGCGCTTGCGGCGGAAGCCCAGGATAGCCACCAGCGCGCACGTTGCCAGCAGGGGTGCGACGGGAATGGACTCGACGGCGGACGCGCGGGCGCGTGCCGGCATGGTGGTTTGCGGCGCCGTCGTGCTCAGCAGGCTCGACGACGATTGGGCGGCGGCGACGGCAACCTGGGCGCCTTGGGAAACGGTGCAGCTCAGCAGCAGGGTCAGGGCAGCGAGTACTTTGGTCATGGGTTCTTTTTTGAGAAAGCGGTGATTCGGAACTTTCTATATTACCATCAAATTGCCATTTATTGATGAGTCAATTGTGCGGTGCAGCGTAAGCCCCTGCCGCACCGCGCGGGGAAATGTCATAATGGGTGCCTGGAGAAGCGAGACATGATCAAGTATTTAGGGACAAGAAAAATCGACCAGGGGGCGACCGTCGTGTACGTCTTCCTGATCAATGGCGCGGAAAAGGAAATCCGCGAAAGCGCCCTGAAGCAGTATCCGGGCTGCTACGAAGCCCTGCCAGCCGCCGCCAAGGCGAGGATCAGCGCGAACCGGGCATGGTTGCAGAAGCTGTAGCCCCGGGCCTGCGCGCAACCGGACTGGCCGGTGCGCTCGCCGCCTGCCTTGCGCTGGCTTGCGCCGCTCCCATCGCCGCCGCGGCCGTTCCAAGCCATTTCGGAACCGTGCTGGGCAACGGCCTGCTATGCCGCGACGAGACGTCAAACCGTTATTACTACGACTATATGGTGCGCTTCTTCGGCAAGCCCTATAAGCGCGAGGGCGGGGCCTACTGGTTCCGCACGCCCGAGGCCACCTTGTGGGGCTACCCCGTGCGCGAAGTCATCGTCAGCGACGAGACCTTCCGCTACAGCTTCGTCGGCGCGCTCGCCGCCGCCACCCCGGAGCAGCTGGAGACGGCCATCGCCGCCCAGTCCGGCGTGCGCTATGCGAAAATCGACCGCTCCAGGTTCCCCGTGCGCGAAGCACGCGCCGGCGGGCGCATCGTGTATGCCAACCGCCAGTCCAAGATTTACTGCGCCAAGTTCAAGCCGCTGCCACCCGCGCTGCGCTAGCAACCATCGGCCGCCACGACAAGGTTCCATGTACACGCAATTCTTCCAGCTGAAACAGTCGCCGTTCTCCATCGCGCCCGATCCGCGCTACCTGTTCATGAGCGAGCGCCACCGCGAAGCGCTGGCCCACCTGCTGTATGGCGTGGGCAGCGGCGGCGGCTTCGTCCTGCTGACGGGCGAGATCGGCGCCGGCAAGACCACCGTGTGCCGCTGCTTCATCGAGCAGATCCCGCCGGATTGCCGGCTCGCGTATATCTTCAACCCGAAGCTGTCGGTGGAAGAACTGCTGCTGTCCGTGTGCGACGAGTTCCGCGTGGCGCTGCCGGCCGCGACGGACGGCGCCCTGTCCGTCAAGGGCTATGTCGATGCCATCAACCGCCACCTGCTGGAAAGCCATGCCCAGGGCCTGCACAATGTGCTCGTCATCGACGAGGCGCAGAACCTGTCGGCGGCCGTGCTGGAGCAGCTGCGCCTGCTGACGAACCTGGAAACGAGCGAGCGCAAGCTGCTGCAGATCATCCTCATCGGCCAGCCCGAGCTGCGCACGATGCTGGCCCGGCCGGAGCTGGAGCAACTGGCGCAGCGCGTCATTGCCCGCTATCACCTGGGCTCGCTGACGGCGGCCGAGACGGCCCAGTACATCGCCCACCGCCTGGCCGTCGCCGGGGCCACGGGAGTCGCGCCATTCGGCGCCAACGTGACGCGGCTGGTGCACCAGCTGACGGGGGGCGTGCCGCGCCGCATCAACCTGCTGTGCGACCGCGCGCTGCTGGGCGCGTACGTGGAGAACCGCCATATTGTCACGCGCCGCATCGTGCGCCGCGCCGCCGCCGAAGTGTTTGCCGGCCAGCGCGGCACGCCCTCGCGCCGGCCTTGGCTGCTGGCAGGCGGCGGCGTGCTGGCCGGTGCCGTGCTGACGGCCGCCGCCGCGTGGCAGCTGGTGCCGGGCAAGTCCGCCTCGTCCGCCCCGACGGCCGCCGTTGCTGCGACCCAGGCCCCGGCGCCCGCGCCGCAGGACGAAGCGGGCAACCTGCGGCGGCTGGCGGCCCTGTGGCAGGTGACGCCGGGCCATGGCGAGCCGTGCGCCACGGCGGCGCGCCAGAACCTGCGCTGCCTGCAGGGCAAGGCCGGTGTCGACGAACTGCGCCGGCTCGACCGTCCGGCCGTGCTGACCCTGGACCAGGAGGCGGGCACGCCCGTCTATGCGCTGCTGACGGCGCTGGACGGACGCCAGGCCACCATCGAGCTGGGCGGCAAGCGCGAGACCATCACCCTCGCCGAGCTGGAGCGGCGCCACGACGGCAGCTTCACCACCTTCTGGCGCGCGCCCCGGGCCTTCCGCGACGAAGTACGGGCCGGCACGCGTGGTCCCGACGTCGACTGGCTGGCCCGCCGGCTGGCCGAACAGCGGGGCGAAGCGCCGCCGCAGGAAAGCGTGGCGCTGGAAGGCAGCGTGCTGCGCTGGCTGCGCGAGTTCCAGGCGGCCCAGCAACTGAAGGCCGATGGCGTGGCGGGGCCGAAAACCTTTATCCGGCTGAACCAGCTTTCCGGCGTGCGCGAGCCGCGCCTGCTGGCGCCCGCGCCGGCCACTGTCGCCACGGCCGGAGGGAAGTGATATGTCCTATATTCTCGAAGCACTGAAAAAGGCCGAGGCCGAGCGCCGGCTGGGCGCCACGCCGACCATCCACGCCGGGGCCCTGGACGGTGCCGTCGTGCCGGCAAGCGCCGCCGCGCGCCGGCCGCTGGTGGCCGCCGTGGCGGTGATGGCGCTGGTGATTGCCGGCCTGGCCGCGATCGTGTGGCGCCAGGCCGATGACGACGCCGCGCCGGTTGCCGCCAAGGCCGTCGCCGCCGCGCCGGTTGCCGTTGCGCCGGTGAAGGTCGCGCCAGCCGCTGGCGCGCCTGTTCCTGTGCTGCCGCCCGCGCCGGTCGTGGCCGCCAAGGCGCCGGACCCGGTGCCGCCACCGAAGTCTGCCGTCGTGGCCGCGCCCGCCCCGTCACCCGCGGTTGCGCCCACGATCGTGCCCAAGACCGAGCCCGCGCCGGCACGGGAGCCGGACGACGCCGCGATCCAGTCCCTGCGCGATTTGCCGGAACCGATCCGCCGCGCCATCCCCACCTATTCGATGGACGGGTACATGTATTCGTCCAACCCGGCGGACCGCCTGATCCTGATCGACAAGGTGCTGCGGCGCGAGGGGGAGGAGGTCGCACCCGGCCTCGTGCTGGAAAAGCTGCTGCCGAAGGGGGCCGTCTTCACGTTCCGGGGCTACCGCTACCGCGTGGCATTCTGAACACGCGGTTCGCGCCGTCATGTGCCCGTCATAAGACTTTGTCATGCTTGTCGTATTGGCAAAACGACTGGAGTCTTCCGATGAAACTGAACATGCTGTCCCTGCTGGTATCGGCCGCGCTGCCTGCCCATGCCGCCGCCATCGCCCCCGACCGGGCTACCGAACCCGGCATCCTGATCGTCCTGCTGGCCGTCGTGGCCCTGGTCTGCCTGGCCACGGGCGGCAGGGACGACAACAAGTTCCGCCGCGAGCCCTGAACGGCCCGCCGGCTTGGTACCGGCCCCTGCGGTGCACCCCGTGCTGGGTATAATGGCGCCATGAATAATGACGCCATTTAGCAGGGAGAGCAGATGCAGGGCGAACAATCCCCGGCGCACCGCGTCATCGGTGTCGTCGGGCGTTCCGGCAGCGGCAAGACGACCTTGCTGGAACTGGTCGTGGCCCGTCTGGCGGCGCAGGGTCTGCGGGTCAATGTCATCAAGCACAGCCATCACGACCTGGAACTGGAACCGCCCCGCAAGGACAGCGCGCGGCTGCGCCGGGCCGGCGCCGCCGAAGTGATGGTGTCTTCGCCTTATCGCTTCGCCATCATGCGCGAATTGCGCGGCGCTCCGGAACCCGGACTGGACGAGCAACTGGCCCGGCTGGCGCCCGCCGACCTGACCCTGGTCGAAGGCTTCAAGTCCTGGCCCGTGCCGAAGCTGGAGGTGTACCGCGCCGCCGTCGGCCAGCCGCCCCTGTACCCGCTCGACCCGGAGATCGTTGCCGTCGCGTCGGACGGCAACCGTCCCGCCGGCCTGGCTGTCGGTGTCGCGTGGCTCGATCTGAACGCGCCCGAGACGGTGCTGGCGTGGATCAGCGAGCGCGTCCACGCCTTCCGTTGACCTTTCCCCTCAAGTTCGGCGCCGGGCGGCCGTAACCGGCACACGGCGCGATGCCGAACGGAGGATATATGGACGTGATGGGAATTGCCCGGCTGGCAACGACAATGGCCGAAACGAATGTCCGGCAGGAAGTCGGCATTGCAGTACTGAAGAAGGCGCAGGATGCCCAGGCCGCCACGGCCGCCACCTTGATCTCGGCCCTGCCGCAGACCCCGAGCCTGCCGGCCCACCTGGGCAATCACGTCAATACGACAGCCTGACCCAGGCTGCCACCGCCCGCCTGGTGCCGACCTGCACAGCGCGGGCGTTTTTCATTAGAATCGCTGTTCCCGGGCGGCATGTCGCCAGCCCGTCTGATCAAGGACGCACTCATGAACAAGCATGCCATGCTGGCCGCCGCGCTGGCCACCGTCTGCGCGGCCGGCAGCGCCGCCGCCGCCGAACCCGCTGAAAAAGAGAAATGCTTCGGTGTCGCCAAGGCGGGCCAGAACGACTGCGGCTCGTCCGACGGCGCCCACGGCTGCGCTTCCATGGCCAAGACGGATAACGACCCCACCGAATGGAAATGGGTGGCCAAGGGCAGCTGCGAAAAACTGGGCGGCAAGACGACTCCCCCGGCCAAGTAGGGGTCATGCCCTTGCAGCCCGCGCAAGCCGGCATCGGCCTGCGCGTGCCCCATTACCGCGACTTCCTCGACGGCCGGCCGCCGGTGGGCTGGCTCGAAGTCCACACGGAAAACTACCTGGCGCCGGGCGGCTGGGATGCCCACGTGCTGCGCACGCTGCGGCGCGACTATCCCGTCAGCCTGCACGGCGTGGCGCTGGGCCTGGGGTCGGCCCACGGCATCGACGAAAGCCACCTGGCCCGGGTGGCCGCGCTGGTCGAACGCATCGAGCCGGTGCTCGTCTCCGAACACCTCAGCTGGGGCGCCGTGCCCGGCCGGCACCTGCACGACCTGCTGCCGCTGGCGCTGGACGAGGCCATGCTCGACCTGATGAGCGCGCGCGTGCAGCGCGTGCAGGAAGCCCTGAGGCGCCCCATCCTGCTGGAAAACGTGTCGGCCTACGTGCGCTTCGATGCCGATACGATGACGGAAGCGGAATTCCTCGTCGCGCTGGCGCGCCGTACCGGGGCCGGCCTGCTGCTCGATATCAATAACCTGTATGTCAACCAGTGCAACCACGGCGAGGACGCCGGGGCTGCGCTGCGGGCCATCCCGCCCGGGCTGGTGGGCGAAATCCACCTGGGCGGCCACCTGGTGATGCCGGGCGTCGTCATCGACCATCATGGCAGCGCCGTGGCCGAACCGGTCTGGGCCTTGTACGGACAGGCCTTGCAGCGCTTCGGCGCCGTGCCGACCCTCATCGAATGGGATACCGATATTCCGCCGCTGCCCGTGCTGCTGGAACAGGCAGCGCGGGCCGGCGCCCTGGCCGCCGGCCATCCGCCGCCGCCGGCGGCCTCACCGGTGGCGCCGCCTGCCGTCGTCATCCGCGCTATCGACACCACCGTCGCCGCCACGCAGCACCGCTTTGCCGCCGCCATCCTCGCTGGAGAAGGGCCGGACGGCTTGCGCGCCGACGATCCGGCCCGGCGCATGGCCGTGTACCGGGGCAATGTGACGGGTAGCTGGCAGCGGGCGCTGGCGGCCAGCTTCCCCGTCATTGGCGAGCTCGTCGGGGCGGACTTCCTGGCCGCGCTGGCCCGTGAATACGGTCACGCCCACCCGTCGGCCGATGGCGACCTGAACTTGTTCGGTGCGGGCTTCGCCGATTTCCTGGCCGGCTTCCCGCATGTCGCCGAGCTGCCGTACCTGCCGGACATGGCGCGGCTGGAGTGGCTGCTGCACCGGGCCCATTACGCGCCCGACGCGCCGCCGCTCGATGCCGCCGCGTTCGGCGCGTTGACGCCGGAGCAGTTCGGTGCATGTCGTTTGACCTTGCATCCGGCGGCGGCGCCGTTCACGTCGCCATGGGCCGTCGTGCCGCTGTGGCTGGCGCACGGGCCGGAAGGCGGGGCGCTTCCCGCCATCGACGCGCCGAGCTGGGGCTGGGTATGCCGCCCGGGCTGGCGGGCAACGGTGCTGGTACAGGATGCCGCCGCGCATGCCGCGTTGCAGGAATTAGCCGACGGGGGCACGATCGGCGCCGCCTTCGAGGCGGGCTGCCGGGTCGATGGAGGATTCGATGGGGGCGCCGCGTTGCGGCAGTGGCTGCGGCACGGGGCCTTCACGGCCCTGCGCCAGGGAGATAAAGCGGAAGTTCAGTGAAACGCGCGCAGCACCTTGGCTTCGCCATCGCGGTCGCCATGCAGGCGGTTCGCTTCGTTGGTCGCCGCCAGCATGCGTGCCAGCTGCGCCTCTTCGCACCGTTCCAGTTCCTGGTTGGCCACGGCCAGCGCTTCGGCCAGCTTGTTGCGGGCCGTGTGATACAGGCCGTGGTTGTAGTGATCCGTGTTTTTCAGCAGGTCTTCCGCGTTTTCGATCACGGCGCGCAGGTCGCCGATGACCCGGTACTGGGTGGTCGCACCCGCTTCGGCGCCGCCGCCGTTACCGTTGCCTGCATGATTGCGTTCGGTGTTCATGATGACGTTTCCCTTCCTCTGGCTATCCTGTCAAATATAGCGCCGGCCGAGGTGGGGAACTTGACGCAGCTTAAGCGCCGTCCGCGCCGCTGTCGCCAACCACGACGATCCGGATATCGCCCAAGGTGACCTGCTGTCCGGCCCGGATCTTGGCCGTCTTGCGCAGTTCCTGCTTGCCGTCCACCCGGACCTGGCCGCCGGCCACCAGCTGCTTGCCGGCGCCGCCGCTGTCGCACAGGCCCGTCAGCTTCAACAGCTGGTTCAGTTCGACATATTCCGATGTTAATTCAAATTCTACTTTTTGCATTCTGTCCTCGATGATTTGGATGCCGCAGTTGATGTTTTTCTTGCATCTGTTGCTAAAAGAATACGAAAAACCTCAGTGCGGCCTTGCCGGCGCTTAAGCTTTGGCGTCGGGGCGGGTCATCGCCAGCGGCACGATCCACTGCTCGAACTGTTCGGCCGTGACGAAGCCCAGCGCCAGTGCCGCGTCGCGCAGGGTACTGCCTTCGTGCTGGGCCTTCTTGGCGATTTGCGCGGCGCGATCATACCCGATGTGGGGGGCCAGCGCCGTCACCAGCATCAGCGAGCGTTCCATCAGCTCGCCGATGCGTTCGCGGTTCGGTTCGATGCCCTGGGCGCAGTGTTCGTCCAGGCTGCGCATGCCGTCCGCCAGCAGGCGGGCGCTTTGCAGGAAGTTGTGTGCCAACAGCGGCTTGTAGACATTCAGCTCGAAATTCCCGGACGCGCCGCCGAAGGTGATGGCGACATCGTTGCCGAAGACCTGGCAGCACAGCATCGTCACGGCCTCGCACTGGGTCGGGTTGACCTTGCCCGGCATGATCGAGCTGCCCGGTTCGTTTTCGGGAATGGTCAGCTCGCCAAGGCCGGAACGGGGGCCGGAAGCCATCCAGCGGATATCGTTGGCGATCTTGAACAGCGCCGCCGCCAGCGTTTTCAGGGCGCCGTGGGCGGCGATCAGGGCTTCGTGCCCGGCCAGCGCGGCGAATTTGTTGTCGGCCGTGCGGAACGGCAAGGCTGTGCGCGCCGCCAGCTCGGCCGCGATGCGGGTCGCATATTCGGGATGGGCGTTCAGCCCCGTGCCCACGGCGGTGCCGCCGGCGGCAAGCTCCAGCACGGCGGGCAGGGCGTTGGTAAGTGCACGCTCCGCATGGTCGAGCTGGGCGACATAGCCGGAGAACTCCTGCCCCAGGGTCAGGGGCGTGGCGTCCTGCAGGTGGGTGCGGCCGATCTTGACGATGTCGGCGAATGCCTGGGCCTTGCCGTCCAGGGTGGCGCGCAACTGGCGCAGCGCCGGCAGCACGTCCTGCGCCACGGCGGCGGCGGCAGCGACATGGATGGCCGTGGGGAAGATGTCGTTGGACGACTGGCCCTTGTTGACGTCGTCGTTTGGGTGCAGCTTGCGCTCCTCGCCGCGCACGCCGCCCAGCAGCTCCGAGCCCCGGTTGGCCAGCACTTCGTTCATGTTCATGTTCGACTGCGTGCCCGAGCCCGTCTGCCACACGGCCAGGGGAAATTCGTCCGCATGCCGGCCTTCCAGCACTTCGTCGGCCGCGCGCGTGATGGCATCGGCTTTGGCGGCATCGAGCACGCCCAGGTCCACGTTGACGCGGGCAGCGGCCCGCTTGACCTGCGCCAGCGCCGCGATCAGCTCGGGTGGCATGCGTTCCGTGGAGATATGGAAGTGGTGCAGCGAGCGCTGCGTCTGCGCGCCCCACAGCTTGTCCGACGGTACATCGATGGGGCCAAAACTGTCGCGTTCGATTCTGTGTTCCATGGAGTTTCCTGGTCAATGTTGGTCTTTATGGATGCTTAAAGTCTAACGCAACGAGGAAATTCTGGCCGGGCACTTCAAAAATGCAAAATCCGGTCGTTATAGAGTCATCGCGCATTGCGCGCAGGAAACACATTTTTGCCATGTCGACCATTTTGATCCGATTGCTTGCAGCCGCCCTGGCATCAGGGCTTGCCGTCACCGGCGTGCATGCCGCCGAGCTGGGCGAGGCCACCGTGCGTTCGCACATCGGCCAGCCGCTGGTGGCCGATGTCGAGCTGGTCGACCTGAGCACCCAGGACCTGGCCGACCTGCAGGCCCGCCTGGCCAGCCGCGATGTATTCCAGGGCGCGAACGTGGCCATCCATCCCGCGCTGGCGGGAATGGGCATCGCCATCGTCAAGCGCGACCAGCGCCGCGTGCTGCACCTGACCACGACGATGCCGGTACAGTCGGAACTGCTGCACCTGTACTTCGAGCTGGGCAGCGCCGGGCGCCAGAGCGTGCGCGGTGTGACCTTGTGGCTGACACCGGCGCCACCGGCACCGCCACCGCCGCCGGTCCAGCCGACCCGGGTGGCCGCGGTGCCCGTGTCCGTGCCCGTGCCCGTACCGGTTCCGCCGCCGGCATCCGCGCCGGCGCCGGCGCCCGTGGTCGAAGCGAAAACACCGGCGCCGGCACCGATTCGCCTGTCCAGCGGCACCGTGCAGCTGGCGATGGCCGGCACGCCAGGCAAGGGCGGCACGCGCGCCGACGCCGAGCTGCTGGGCGCCGTCGAACGGGCCTTCGTGGCCCGTGCCAAACAGCCCGAGCCGTTGCCGACACCGCGCAAGGCGCCGGCCGACAAGAAGCCCGAGGCCGACGTGCGCCCGGCCGCGTCGAAAGGCGTCGACAAGGAAACCATGGCCAAGGCGGCCAAGGTGACGCCGCCCGAGAAGAAGCCCGCAGCGGCGACGCCCACCCCTGTTCCGGTGCCGGAGAAGGCTGCATCTGCCAAGGTGCCGCCACCAGTCGAGGCCGAGCAGCCAGTCAAGGCCGAGCAGCCAGTCAAGGCCGAGCAGCCAGTCAAGGTCGAAAAGCCAGTCAAGGTTGCGCAGCCCGCCAAGGCCGTGCCGGCCACCCCGCCGCCTGACCCTGCCATGCTGAAGAAGCTGGCCGACCTGGAAGCGAAGCTGAAGCGGTTGCAGACGATGGTCGCGGCCGAGGCCGTCAAGTCGCCCGTTGCCCCGGCCGCAGCCGCGCCCGTTGCCCCGGCCGCGGCCGCCACGGTCGCGAAGGCTGCGCCGGTACTGCCGGCGTCCGCCGCACCGGGTCGTACGGCTGCGGGCAAGATCACCGATGTGCGTGCGACGGCGATGGCGGAAGCGAAGCACGAGGCCAAGGTGGAGGCAAAGGTGGACGCCGAGGTCGAGGTCAAGCCGGAGGCCAAGGGCGAGGTCAAGCCGGACGTCAAGGCCGAGGTCAAGCCGGAGGCCAAGGCCGAGGTCAAGCCGGAAGCGAAGCCCGAGCCCGAGCCCGCCAAGGCGAAGGCACCGCCGCCGCCGCCCGAGCCGCCGAAGGAAAAGAAAATGTCCCGGCCGAAGATGCTGACCATGGCCGCCGGCGCCATCGCCGCGCTGCTGGCGGTGACGGGCGTCGTCGTGCACTTGCTGCGCCGGCGCAAGGCCAGGCAGGCCAGCGCCCAGATCAAGGTCTGGCAAAGCTGGCGCAAGAAGGCCATCGCGGAAGCGGCGCAACAGGCGGAAGAAGCGGCCGAGCCGGACGCTCCGCCCCAGCAAGCCGTTGCTTGAAAATGCGGTCCTGCGCTTGGCGGACCGGCAGCCCTGATTTTCCCAGCAATTTTACCCAGGCACCAAAAACAAAAAGCGCCGTGAAGGCGCTTTTGACATGGTGCGGCGGCCGAATCAGCCGTTCAGGCGGCCCATCCACGGTTCGGTGACGTCGCGCACGGCGCGGTCGTTGGCCATGATCTGCTTGAGCAGGTCGATCTTGCGCAGGCGGGCGGCGCCTTCCAGGCGGGGCAGGCCACCGATGGCGGGCACGGCCTCGGCCGCGCACTGGTTTTCCAGCTGGTCCAGGGTATTCCAGTCGTTTAATTGCGCCGCTGCCGCCATCTTGCTGGTCAGGCCGGCAATGTTTTCGTACATGGAGAGGACTTCAGTCGAGGTCATGGTGCGCCCTGTGCATCAAAAATCGTCAAAGGAGATCATCGCGGAGTACCGCATGTCTGGATTAACGGCGGGGCGGAGGGGAACTTTAGGGTTTTAGAAAAATATTTTGAAATTCTTTTTGGACTTGCCGGATTGCTAATTGCGTCATGCGCCGGCGCGGCAGTCCGCGCCTGGCATCAGAACAAGGTCGCCAGATACAACATCGGTGCGATCGTCGCCACCGCGGCGATGCCGATCAGGAGGTAGGAAAATCCCCGTGTCTTGACCTTGCCGGCGCCGAGGCTCTGGAGCAGGTAGACGCCGCAGGGAATATGCGTGGCCAGCACGGCGAAGTAGCTGATGATCAGCCACCACATCACGCCATAGCCGGCGGCGTTCGACGTGGCGCTGGTCCACGCGGTCCAGTGCTTGGCGACGAATGCCGTCGGGCCGAGCCCGAGCGCCATGATCGTCGCGCACACGCCGTTGCGTGCATTGGTGGGAATGTTCATTGCCGGCTGTATGGACAAAACAAAGATTATACAGACGACAACTAATCAGGTCAGCGGAACATCTCCTCCAGCCCGGCGCTGAGCTCGTCGAGCGGCGGCATGTCGTCCAGCAGGGTATCGGGATCGAGGCCGATGGCTTCGGCCACGTCACGCGGCAGGGCAGCGGCGGTTGCGTCGGCATCGAGCTGCTCCAGCTGGGCCCGGGCGCGCCAGGCCCCCAGGTGCACGACGGCGGCCAGGCGGTCGAACGGTTCCTGGGCCAGCGGCGCAGGGAAGGCCGCGATGGCGTCCGAGAATGTGGCGGGGAATTGCCAGCGGCGGGCCAGCTCGGCGCCCACGTCCGCATAGCCGAAACCGAAGGCGGCCTTCTCAACGTCCAGCCGGCGCGCATCCAGCGGTGGCGTTTGCTTGTCGAGCGCCTGGGCCTGCTCGGGCATGGCCGAATGGATCAGCAGCTGGCCGATGGCGTGCATCATGCCGATCGTAAAGGCCAGCTCCTGGTTGTCGCGCGTTTTCTTGGCGATCCACTTGGCGGCCACGGCAGTGTGCATGCTGTAGCGCCAGAACTGCTGCAGTTCCAGCCCCGTCACGGCCTTGAAGCTGTTCACCAGTCCCGAGCTGATCACCAGCGTGCGCACGGCAACGAAGCCCAGCATCAGCACGGCATCCTCGACGGTACCGATGCTGCGCGATACATTGTAATAAGCGGAATTGGCCAGACGCAGCAGCTTGGCGCTGAGGACGGGGTCGAGCGACACCTTCTTCGCCACGTCCTCGGTGGATACGGAGGCCTTGTCGAAGCTCTGGATCAGGTCTTGCACGACCTTCGGTGCCGTCGGCAACGCAGTGGAATTATCGAACAGGTCCTGCAAAGTCATCGTGCGTCTCCTGAAAATGTTGCCGTAAGTGAATACGAATCCACTATATCGGTTTTCCCGGCGTTGGCGAAGCAAATTTTCGCGGCCCGGCCGCGGCTGGCTTACCATGCCAGGCATACGAACCAACAACACAAGGCAAGCCATGCACGCCAATTTCTCCCTGCGCTCCTGCATCCGTGCCGCCCTCGTGCTGGCGCTGTGCGGTCCCGTGGCCTCCGTGTTGGCGCAACATAGCACGGCTACTCCGGCCGCCGCGCCAGCCATGCAAGTCACCCCCGGCGACGATTTCTATGCCCATGCGAACGGCGACTGGATCGCCGCCACGGCGATCCCGCCGGATCGGGGCAGTTGGGGTGTCGCCCAGATCACGGCCGAGCAGACCAGCGAACGCATCCTGCAGGCCATCGACGCGGCGCAGCGCAGCGGAGCGCCCGGCGACACGAGGCGGGTCGCCGATTTCTACCGCGCTTTCATGGATGAGGCCGGCATCGAGGCACGCGGCATCGCGCCGCTGCGCCCCGTGCTCCGGCGCATTGCCGCGATCCGCGACCGCAAGGCGCTGGTGCAGGCGCTGGCCGCCGGTATCCGTGCCGACGTCGATCCCTTGAATGCCACAAATTTCGAGACGGAAAACCTGTTCGGTGTGTGGATCGCCCAGGGACTGGACGACCCCGATAATTACGTACCCTATCTGCTGCAAGGCGGCCTGGGCCTGGGGGACCGATCCTTCTACCTGGAAGGGGGCGAACGCATGGACAAGCTGCGCACTGCCTACCGGGCCCATATCGCGGCCATGTTCAAGCTGGCGGGCTACCCCCAGGCGGCCGTGCGCGCGGCCCGCGTGTTCGACCTGGAGCGCCGGCTGGCCCAGGTGCATGCGACGCGCGAGGAATCGGCCGACGTGCGAAAGGCCAACAACATCTGGCGCGCGCGCGACTTCGCGGCCAAGGCGCCCGGCATCGACTGGCAGGCCTTCTTCGCCAGCGCGGGCCTGGACCGGCAGGACACCTTCATCGTCTACCACCCGGACGCCATCCGTGGCAGCGCCGCGCTGGTGGCTGGCCAGCCCGTGAAGGCATGGCAGGACTGGCTCACGTTTCATGAAATAAACCGGTCGGCCGCCGTCCTGCCGCGCGCCTTCTTCGCCCAGCATTTCGATTTCTACGGCCGCACCCTGGACGGCACGCCGCAGCCGCGGACCCGCGCCAAGCGGGCCCTGGCCGCGCTCGACAATGCGCTGCCCGACGCGGTCGGCAAGCTGTATGTGGACGCGCATTTTCCGCCCCAGGCCAAGGCCCGGGTGCAACGGATGGTCGTCAATATCGTCGATGCCTTCCACCGCCGCATCGACCAGCTCGACTGGATGGCGCCGGCCACGAAGGCCGGGGCGCATGCGAAGCTGAAGTCGCTGTACGTGGGGGTGGGTTATCCGGACCGGTGGCTCGCCTACGACGGGCTCGACATCCGCCCCGACGACGCCTTCGGCAATGTCCGGCGCAGTGAACTGTTCCATTATCGCCAGGAGCTGGCCCGGCTGGGCACGAAGGTCGATGCGACGCGCTGGTCGATGCCGGCGCACGTCATCAATGCCGTCAACATGCCCCTGCAAAATGCGCTGAATTTCCCGGCCGGCATCCTGCAAGCGCCGTTCTTCGAGCTTGAGGGCAGCGACGCGGCCAACTATGGTGGCATCGGCGCCGTCATCGGCCACGAGATCAGCCACAGCTTCGACGACCAGGGTGCCCAGTTCGACGCCCGGGGCCGCCTGCGCGACTGGTGGACGGCTGCCGACGCCGGGCATTTCAAGCACGCTGCCGCCCGGCTGGTGGATCAGTACAACCGCTACCACGTCTTCCCGGACCTGAAGCTGAACGGGCAACTGACCTTGTCCGAAAACCTCGCCGACCTGGCGGGCCTGGCGGCAGCCCTGGATGCCTACCGCGCGTCGCTGGGCCGGAACGGCGCCACTCCCGCGGCCGACCGCGAGTTCTTCCTCGGCTACGCCCGCAGCTGGCGCAGCAAGACGCGCGAAGCCGTGCTGCGCAACCAGGTCGCCACGGACGGCCATGCCCCGGACCAGTGGCGGACCTACACGGTGCGCAACCTGGACGCCTGGTACACCGCTTTCGACGTCCAGCCCGGCCAGGCCCTGTACCTGCCGCCGGCCCAGCGGGTAAAGGTCTGGTAGCGGCCAAAGTATTTGAGCGGAAATGTTAGGGAGCGAACGGAAGCCATTGCGGCCCGGCCGTATGATTTATCCAACGACACGCACAACGTGTGCCGCAGCAAGGCGCGGACCCTCCTGGTCCGCAAGCCGCAATATTGGAGGAATTTGACCATGAACAGCGATCAGATCAAAGGCAAGGCGAAGGAAATCGGCGGCAAGATTCAGGAAGAAGCCGGCGAACTGGTGGGCAGCTCCAAGCAGCAAGCCAAGGGCATCGCCAATCAGGTAGAAGGCAAAGTGCAGAAGAAAGTGGGCGATACCCGCGAAGCGCTGGACGACGCGCTGGACGACAAAACCACGATCGACCGCGGCAACCGCTAAGCCGGCCCAGGCCGACAAGAAAACAGCCGCTGATGCGGCTGTTTTTATTTGTGCGCAACCTCCGCAAGCCGCGCCCTCCGCGGATGTTGCTCCAAAACCGGTGTCTGACACCGGTTTTAGAGCAACAGTTGCTTCCACAGTGGTGTCAGACCGCTGCGGCGGACCGGCGGTTTTCGGGCAACTGTCAATCCCGTGTCAGACGCCTAATCACCGCGCCGATCTGCTGTCCGGCACCAGAACAAGGCACTGCCATCGCAATCTGGTGTCTGACACCGCGCAATTAGGTGTCTGACACCGAATTCGATCCGGCGGGGCCTTGCGGCGGCGTACTTGCCGCGTTACTCCCCCGGCTTCAGATTCTTGCGGAAGAACGCGTCGATGTAGGTCTGTACGTGGCGGCGCTGCACGCGGTTCGATACGCCGTGCTTGGCGCCCGGGTAGGTCATCAGCTCGAACTGCACGCCGCGGTTGACGAGGGCGTCGATCATCTTCGTGCTGTTGGTGAACAGCACGTTGTCGTCGGCCATGCCGTGGATCAGCAGCAGCTTCGATTTCAGGCCGTCGACGTGGGCGAAGACGGTGCTGTCCTTGTAGCCTTCCGGGTTGTCGACGGGCCGGTCCATGAAGCGCTCCGTGTAGTGGGTGTCGTACAGCTGCCAGTCCGTCACGGGTGCGCCCGACACGCCGGCGGCGATCTTGTCCGAGCCTTGCGACAGCAGGCGCAAGGTCATGAAGCCGCCGTAGCTCCAGCCGTACACGCCGATGCGCCTGGCGTCGACGAAGCCCTGCTTGCCCAGCCAGTCGATGCCGGCCAGCTGGTCTTCCACTTCCACCTTGCCCAGGTTGCGGTAGATCGCGTCCGTGAAGGCGCGCTCGCGGCGCGACGAGCCGCGGTTATCGAGCCGGAACACGACGTAACCCTGCTGCGCCATGTACTGGTCGAAGGTGTCGCCCCAGCGGCGCGTCACGTGCTGGGCACCGGGGCCACCGTAGGTCGACAGGTAGACCGGATACTTCTTGCCCGCGTCGAAGCGGTAAGGCTTGATCATCGACCAGTACAGGGTCTGGCCGTCCCTGGCCTTCATCGTGCCGTACTCGGTCGGCAGGTGGTCGCTCTTGTACTTGAAGTAGGGGTGGGCGGCATTGACCTCGTTGCGCTCCAGCCAGGTCACCATGGTGCCGTCGGGCTTGCGGATCGACACCTGCGGCGGGTTGGCCGGGTCGGACCACGCATCGACGAACACTTCGCCGTTGCGGGCGAACGTCGTGTCGTGCCAGCCGTCGGCCTGCGTCAGGCGCTTGGGCCTGGCGGCCGTGCTGCCGTCCAGCGTGACGACATAGGCCTGCTTGTCCTGCACCGCGTCCTTGTTCGACGCGAAGTAGACCTTGCCGGCCCTTTCGTCCACCGCCAGCAGGTTGTCGACTCTCCAGTCACCCGCCGTCAGCGCGTGCTTGACCTTGCCGTTCATGTCGAACAGGTAGAGGTGATTCTGGCCGGTGCGCTCGGAGGCCCAGATGAAGCCGCGGCCGTTGGCCAGGAAGCGCAGGTCGTCGTTGATCTTGGTCCAGGTGGTGGCCGTCTCCGTCACCAGCACGCGCTGTGCCAGGGTGGCGGCATCGACGGCGATCAGTTCGAGCTTCTTCTGGTCGCGCGTCTGACGCTGGAAGACCAGCTGGCGGCTGTCGCTGCTCCAGTCGGCCCGCACCAGGTAGATGTCCTTGTCCGCGCCCAGGTCGACGTCGCGCGTGACGCCGGTGGCAGGCGAGACGATCCGCAGCTCGATGACGGCATTGGGATCGCCGGCGGCGGGGTAGCGCTGCTCGACGACGTCGGTGCGGTCGGCGTAGATCTCGAAGCGGCGCGCCACGGGCACCTGCGCTTCGTCGTAGCGGCGGTAGGCGATGGCCGAATCGTCCGGCGCCCAGTAGTAGCCGGTGAACTGGTGCATCTCTTCCTGCGCCACGAATTCCGCCTCGCCGTTATGCAGGGTGCCCTTGCCGTCCGTCGTCAGCGCGCGTTCCTTGCCGGTGGCCAGGTCGATCACGTAGAGGTTCTGGTCGCGCACGAAGGACACGTATTTGCCCTTCGGCGAAATCTTCGGGTCCGTCACATTGCCCGAGGCGACCAGCCGCGCCGCTTCCGGCCTGCCCGCGTCGATCAGGTACAGGTTGCCGGCGATAGGCACCAGGAGCTGCCGGCCGTCGGGCGACCAGCTGTAGCTGATGATGCCTTTCAGGCTGGCCGTGCGTTCGCGTTCGCGTCGCGCCTTCTCGGCGTCCGACAGCTTCTCGTCCGGCACCAGCCGGCTCGAATCGACCAGGCGGCGGGTCGACTTGTCCTTCAGGTTGAACTCCCACAGGTCGAGCTGGAACTGGTTGTCGTCACGGCCGCGCAGGAACGTCACGCGCTCCCCGTTCGGCGCCACTTTCAGGGCGCGCACACCCGGGCCGGCCAGGGCCGGATCGTCGTACAGGCGGTCGAGGGTGAGACGTTCGGCCGATGCCGAGCCGGCGGCCAGCAGGGCCAGGAAGCTGAGAATGAAGCGCATGGGTGAAGGAAATATGGAAGAGTTGGAAGCGAAGGACAATACCAGACTCGGCTTCCCCTGACCACGCGGGAACGTTCGAAAAACAGCGCCCCGCGCCGACTATTGTTTGGCGTGGGCCAGCACGCGCTGGCGCGACAAGCGCAGCAGGTAAGCCAGCAGCAGCACGGCCGCCACGGTCAGGCCCAGCACGAGACCGATCCAGAAACCGGACGCCGACATCGGCGCGGCCGGCGCGAACGGCAGCCACTGCGGCGCCAGGCCCAGCACGCAGCCCAGCGGCAGCGCGATGCCCCAGAAGGCCAGCAGCTGGATCAGCATCGGCCCGCGCGTGACCTTGTAGCCGCGGATCGCGCACGATGCCGCCACCTGGGTCGCATCGGACAGCTGGAACAACGCGCCGAACAGCAGCAGGTGCTCGCACAACTGGCGCACGGCCAGGTCGGACGTGTAGGCGGCCGCGATTTCCTGCCGGAACACGGCCATGAACACGGCCGACACGATGGCGAACGCCAGGGACATGCCCACGCCCACCAGCGAAGCGAAGCGGGCCCGCTCGGGATTGCCTTCGCCCAGCGCCTGGCCCACGCGGGTGATCATGCCGATGCCGAAGGAGAGCGGCACCATGAATACGAGCGAAGCGAAATTGAGCGCGATCTGGTGCGCCGACACGGTGACGACGCCGAAGCGCGCGATCAGCAGGCTGACCGCACCGAACACGGAGACCTCGGCGAAATACGTCACGCCGATCGGCACGCCCAGCTTGACCATGCTCCAGATTTCCGGCCAGTGCGGCCATTCCCAGCGCGAGAACGGGTACGTCTGGCGGTACACGGGCGCGATGCGCACCCACAGGATCATCGCGATAAGGTCGAGCCACATGACGATGGCGCTGGAGATGGCGCAGCCGATGCCGCCCAGCCTGGGCATGCCGAACTGGCCGAAGATCAGCACCCAGTTCATCGCCACGTTCACGGCCAGGCCGATCAGGGCAATCACCATCACCGGCTTGGTCTGGTTGATGCTGGCGCTGTAGCCGTACAGCGCGCGGTAGGCCGCGAACGGAATCAGGCCGATGCTGATGATATGGACGAACAGCGAGGCGCGCGCGTTGACCTCGGGCGTCAGGTACAGGTGATCGAACAGCAGTGTCGCCAGGTTGGCCGCCAGCGCTGCCACCAGGCCCACGCCGACCGACTTCCACAAGGCCTGCCGCACCGAATGGGGAATCCGCTCGAAGGCGCCGGCGCCCACTTCGTGCGCCACCACCGTGTTAATCGCCATCATGGTGCCGTTCATCGTCAGCAGGACGATCGACCAGACCGAGGCGCCCAGCGACACGGCCGCCAGTTCGGCCGCGCTGGTATGGCCCGTCATCGCCACGTCCGCCACCGCCATGCCCACCGTGGCCAGCTGGCCCACCAGCACGGGCCAGGCCAGTTGCCACAGGCTGGCCGCTTCGCGGCGAAGGTTGGGGAGCGTGAACGAATAAGGCATTGGCGGACCAGTTGAGGGCAGGGCTTGTGATTCTAACCAGTTTGCGGTCGCCTTACCGCAGGCACGGTAGGAATTTGTTACAAGCACGCGTATGCTGCGGGCCGTCCTGGCGCGTTGAGCGCTTAACAATACCGAGGGAGTCCCAATGAAACGCCTGTTTGCCACCCTGGTGGCCACCACCATCCTGTCCCACGCCGCCTTTGCGGGCGAGCTGACCGTGTTCGAACGTCACGGCATGCGCGGCAACCAGATCACCTTGCGCCAGGATGCCTCCAACTTCACCGACTTCGGCTTCAACGACCGGGCGTCAAGCGTCATCGTGCGTTCCGGCGCCTGGGAACTGTGCGAGCACAAGAACTTCGGCGGCCATTGCGCCGTCTACCAGCGGGGCGAGTACCCGGACCTGGCACAGTTCAACAACAATATCTCGTCGGCGCGCGAAGTGCGGGTGGAAGGCGGCGGACGTGGCGATTGGCGCGAGGGTAGGGACGAACGCAGGGATCAGCGCGGGGACGGCAGTTGGGAAGAGCGACGCGACTGGCGCGAAGGCCGGGACGACGAACGCCGTGGCGGCCGTCGCGGCGAAGCAGTGCAGCTGTTCGAGCACGTGGGCTTCGAAGGCCAGCGCCTGGACGTCGACGGCGACGTGCGCACCCTCGTGCCGGCCCGCTTCAACGACAAGGTCAGCTCGATGGTCATTCGCGAAGGCACGTGGGAGCTGTGCGAACATATCGACTACGGCGGCCGCTGCATGACGTTCGGACCGGGGCGTTATCCTTCGGTCGAGCGCATGAACGACCGCTTCTCGTCGCTGCGCCGGGTGCGCTGACCCGGCGCCCGAAAGGGCCCGATCCGGAACGGTGGGCCCGAATGCTTATCTTGATTGACGGCCAGCCTTAGCGCTGGTCGTCGACATCCCCGCCGCGCGAGCCGGCGCCACCCGACTGCTTGTTGCCGATGTCGTCGATGTCGTGACCGGGCTCGTCGCCCTGGCCCTGCATGCCCTGGTGGCGATCCGATTGCAGGTTGCCGGGCCCGGTGGGCAGGCCCTGGCCCGAGCCCTGCTGGTTTTCCGGACCGCCCTGCAGCTTGTCGGCCATGCCGCCCGAGCCGCCATGGGTGCTGGTGACGGAGCCGTCGCTGGACTGCTGATTGCCGCCCGTGCCGCGCTGGCTCACACCGGCACCGGGTGCCGAGGCGTCGTCATCGCGGTGCACCAGGTCGCTCTGCTGCGGATCGGACTGCAGGCTGCCGGACTGGCTGCCCGAACGGTTGGTCGACATCTGGTTGCCCGACGGTTGGCTGCCCACGCCGCCTTGTTCCTGCGACTGCGCCGCATTGCCCTGGTTGCCGGACTGGCGCGATTGACCTTGGCCGCCCTGGCGCCCCTGGTCGATGCCCTGGCCGCTCTGGCCACCCTGCGTGCCCGACGGCGTGCCGCGAATGCCATCCTGGGCGCCTTGTCCACCGATCGATTGGTCTGCTGTCATGATGTTTGCTCCCGTGATGCCGTCGGCGCTGCGTTGCAGGTTGCCGCCGGACTGGTTGTCGATATTCGGTTCGCGATTCACCGAAGGCGTATCGTTCGCGTCGATGCCGGCGGCGTGGTTGCCGCTTTCGGTCTTGTAGCCCGCGTCCGGCGCCTTGCCCGAGTGGTAGTTGCCGATCTTGTCGGTATTGTTCGTCATGTCATCTCCTGTACGGAAAGCCATGGGTGCATGCACCCGGCAGAGCTTCCATGCTAGGACGGCGGCGCCGCGCGGTGAGTAGGCGCACGCCGCGCGGGCGTGTAGGAGCGCGATCAGAACGGCTCGGCGGGCAGCGTGTAGTCGAGGTCGAGGAACTGCTGCTTGAGCCAGCGGCCGGCGGGGCCCAGCTGGTCGTCGGCGCGGTGGATGACGAACAGGGGATACTGCAGCGACGGGCCGTCCTGCGGATGCAGGCGCACCAGGCGGCCCTTGGCCAGGTCCTCCGCCACCATCGCTTCGGGCATGCTGCCCCAGCCAAGGCCGCCCCGCAGTAGCGCGTACTTCGAATGCAGGTCGCCCAGGCGCCAGTCGCGCCGGGCCAGCACGCCGAAGTCCTGGCCCTGCGTCAGCGCGCTGCGGTCCGTCAGCACCAGCTGCAGGTGCTCGCGCAGGGCCGCCGTCGGCACCACGCCGTCCAGCGCCGCCAGCGGGTGGTTGGGCGAGCACACCGGCATCATCGTCACGTGGCCCGCCAGCTGGCGCTCGATCGTGTCGGGCATCGCCACCGGCATGCCGCTGATGCCCAGCTGGCAGCGCCCGTCCAGCACCATCTGCGTGACGGCGCCCAGCGCCTCCGTGTTCAGCCGCAGCGAGACGGTGGAGTACTCGCGCTGGAAGGCGTCCAGCAGCTTGACCAGCGCGCACATGGGGAACATCACGTCCACCACCAGCGATACCTCCGCTTCCAACCCGGCGCCCAGCGCACGCGCCCGGGCCCGCATATCGTCCACCTTGGCCGACACGGCGCGGGCATCGGCCAGCAGCGCCTTGCCCGCTTCCGTCAAGGTGGGCTTGCGCTTGCCGCGGTCGAGCAAGGCGATATTGAGCTGGTCCTCCAGGTTGGCGATGGTGTAGCTGATCACCGACTGGGTGCGGTGCAGGGCCCGCGCCGCGTGGGCGAAGCCGCCATGGTCGATGACGGCGATGAAGACACGCAGCTGGTCGAGGGAAGGGAGGCCGGGGTCGCGCATATCGAAAAAACCGATTCTAACAATCAAAATTAAGGGGATTTTCTCGATATTAAACCCGATCTATGATGGCTGCAATTACCCACCTTTCAGGAGATCACCATGGCAAACGTTCTGTACATTAACAGCAGTGTTCGTACCGCCGGCTCGCTGTCGCGCCAGTTGTCCGCCGAGTTCATCGCCAAGTGGCAGGAAAGCCATCCGGGCGACACCTTTGTTACGCGCGACCTGGCCACCAATCCCGTGCCGCACCTGAACGAGCAGACCCTGGGCGCCTTTTTCACCCCAGCCGAGGCACGCAACGCCGAGCAGGCATTCGCCGTCAAGCTGTCGGACCAGCTGGTCGATGAAGTGATCGCCGCCGACGTCATCGTCATCGGCGCGCCGATGTACAACTTCTCCGTGCCGTCCGGCCTGAAGGCGTACATCGACCAGATCGCCCGTGCCGGCCGCACCTTCAAGTACACGGAAACGGGCCCCGTCGGCCTGCTGACGAACAAGAAGGTGTATATCGTCACCGCCAGCGGCGGCGTGTACAGCGAAGGCCCGGCCGCCGGCTACGACTTCCTGGCCACCTACCTGCGCGCGGTGCTGGGCTTCCTGGGCATCACGGACATCAGCTTCATCCGCGCCGAAGGCGTCGCGCTGGGCGAGCAGGCCCTGGCCGACACGCTGGCGAAAAGCCGCAGCGCCATCGGCGAGCTGGCCGCCGCGTAAGCAGCACGTTGCCACGGCGGCATGGTCCCTGGGGGCCATGCCGCCTGCGCCAGGGCAGTGAAGGAATGCGTTGCAGCCGGTATGATGTGGTCATGCCTGCAACGGAGCCTTGAATGAAACAACACCTGCATCTCCTGATCATCGATCCGCAGAACGACTTCTGCGACCTGCCGCCCGAGTACACGCCACTCCATCCGCTCACCGGCCTGGCCCGCAAGCCGGCCTTGCCCGTGACGGGCGCCCACGCCGACATGCAGCGCCTGGCCACGTTGATCGAGCGGGGCCGCGACGGCATCGCCGCCATCAGCGTCACGCTCGACTCGCACCACCGCTACGATATCGCCCACCCGACCTTCTGGGTCGGTGCCGACGGCGGCCCGGTGGAACCGTTCACGCAGATTGCCAGCGAAGACCTGCGCGCCGCGCGCTTCCTGCCGCGCGATCCGGAGGCACGGGTGCGTGCGCAGGCCTATCTCGACGCGCTCGAGGCCAACGGCCGCTACCAGCTGCTGGTGTGGCCGGTGCACTGCGAGATCGGCTCGTGGGGCCACAACGTGCACGAGGACGTGCGCGTCGCCTACAACCGCTGGGAAGACGCGGCGCTGGGCGTCGTGACAAAAATCGCCAAGGGGTCCAATCCCTGGACCGAGCACTACTCGGCCGTGATGGCCGAAGTGCCGGACGACGCCGACCCGGATTCGCAACTGAACCGCAAGCTGATCGACAGCCTGGCCGCGTCGCAGCGCGTGTATATCGCCGGCGAGGCGGGCAGCCACTGCGTCAAGGCCACCACCGAGCATATTGTCGAGCAGTTCGACGCCCGCGGCATCGCGCTGGACAAGCTGGTGCTGGTCACCGATTGCCTCAGCCCCGTGCCCGATTTCGAAGCGCAGCAGCAGGACTTCCTGGACCGCATGCGCGCGCGCGGCGTTCAGCTGCAGCAGTCGGCCGACGTGCTGCAGGAGTTCCTGATCAATGCGGGGCGCTGACATGGGCCACGCATCGGATACCCCATTCGTCCCCGTCGTGCGCAGCCTGCTGGAGACGGACCTGTACAAATTCTCCATGTGGCAGGCTTTGCTGCACTGGCACCCGGGCTCGCAGACGGAATATGAATTCCGCTGCCGGAACAAGACCGCCTACCCGCTGGCAGAGTTGAAGGACGAGGTGGAGCGGCAGCTCGATCACCTGTGCACGATGTCGTTCAGGGAGGAAGAGCTGGACTACCTGCGCTCGCTGCGCTACATCAAGAGCGACTTCGTCGACTTCCTGACCGTGTTCCGGTTCCAGCGCAAGTTCATCACCGTCGAGACGGACGGCGAGCACCTGGCCATCCGCGCCGTGGGACCGCAGGTGCACGTGATGGGCTTCGAGATCTTCGTGCTGTACATCGTCAACGAGCTGTACTTCCGCCGCTTCGACCAGGAAGCCGCGCTGGCCGAGGGGCGCCGACGCCTCGACGCGAAGATCGCCGCGCTGAAGGACTTCGGCCGCCAGCCCATGCGGCGCAACCCCTTCGAGTTCTCCGACTTCGGCGTGCGCCGCCGCTTTTCAAGCGCCTGGCACGATGAAGTGGTGGGGCGCCTGGCCACCGAGGTGCCGGAATTCTTCAAGGGCACGTCGAACGTCTACCTGGCGATGCGCTACAAGATCCACCCCATCGGCACGATGGCGCACGAGTACATGCAGTCGTTCCAGGCCTTCGGCGTGCGGCTGCGCGACTTCCAGAAGGCGGCGCTGGAAGACTGGGTGCAGGAATTCCGGGGTGACCTGGGCGTGGCGCTGACGGATGTCGTCGGCATGGATGCCTTCCTGCGCGACTTCGACCTGTATTTCGCCAAGCTGTTCGACGGCCTGCGGCACGACTCGGGCGACCCGGTGGTATGGGGCGAGAAGGCGATTGCCCACTACAACAAGCTGCGGATCGACCCGAACACGAAGCGCCTGGTGTTTTCCGACGGCCTGGACCTGGACCTGGCGATTTCGCTGTACCGCCACTTCGCCGACCGCATCACGACGGGCTTCGGCATCGGCACGTGGCTGACCAACGACCTGGGCGTGCAGCCGCTGAACATCGTCATGAAGCTGGTGCGCTGCAACGGCCAGTCGGTGGCCAAGCTGTCCGATTCGCCGGGCAAGACGATGTCGAAGGACGAGACATTCCTGGCGTACCTGCGGCAGGTGTTCGAGATCGCCGAGCCACAATAAAAGCAGGGCGGACCAAAAAAAGGCGGCCCGGGAAGGCCGCCTCATGCATGCGGAGAAGCGTCAGGCTTCCGTGCCGCCGTAGCGCAGCATGATGGCGTTGGCCTGCTCGCGCTGCTCGTGCGTGTCGACGTCGACGCTCAGCAGGGCGGCCGGACGGGCCACCGGGTGGTCGGTCTGGTCGGCGTCGTCTGGCGTCAGCGAATCCATGATGTTGTCGACGGCGCTGGTGGTGGTGTCCTTGGCGCGGGCGTCGTGCAGGTTCAGCTGCACGGCGGCGCCGGAAAAGCCGGCATCCAGCAGGGCCGCGCGGGCGCTTTCGGCATCGGCGACCTGCTTGAAATTACGGTGGATCGTGTCTGGCATGGCAGCTCCTTATTATGGTGACGTCGCCGCCATTGTGCTGCAAAAGTGACAACGGCGGCGCGCGCATCGCTGTTCCCGTGCACGCCGCCGCGCGTGCCTTACACGAAGCCCATCACGACCGTTTCTGTATGCTCCACCACGGGCGGCACGGCAAAGAAGCCGCCGACGAGGGCGCGCCAGGCCTGGAAGTCGTCGCTGCCGCGGAAGTACACGGTGTGATCCTCCAGCGTCTGCCAGCCGATCACCAGGCGGTAGACGTCGGGCCGCTCGATGGTGCGGTCGATACGCATCGACACGCAGCCGCGCGCACGCTGGAACAGCGGCACGGCTTGCGCCACGGCCGCCTCGAAGGCCTGGTTGGTGGTCGGTTGAATCGTAATCTCGGCAATCTCGTAAATCATCGGCAGTCTCCTGTGAGTGAATCGCCTATTGTGCCGCAACGGTAAAATTGTTGCCGAGCTTGCCATTTTCAGGCAGGACCACGGATTCGTTGTAAGACACCAAATTGGCATTCGGTGTCTGCATTCGATTTTGGTGTCTGACCGAATCAACGAATTAGGTGTTTGACGCCTTGTGTTGCTCATAAACCGGTGTCTGACACCGGTTTATGAGCAACAACCGCCAGCTCGATTCAGGTGTCTGACACCGAATTCGGTAGATGGGCTACAGCAACTTTAGACAGGACAAGGGATGATCGAAACAGAACGCCTGCTGCTGCGCCGGTGGCGCGAGGAGGATGTGGGGCCCTTCGTGGCGATGAATGAGGTGCCGGCCGTGATCGAGCACCTGCCGGGACCGGTGACGGCAGCGCAGGCGCGGGCGCTTTTCGCGGCGCAGAATGCGCTGCTCGAAAAGGCCGGCAGCGCTTTCCTGGCGATGAGCTTGAGAGAGACGGGCGAATTGATCGGCTTTGCCGGCGTGCGGTACCAGGATTTCGCGGCGCCGTTCGCGCCCTGCCATGAAATTGGGTGGCGGCTGGCCTTGCCGCATTGGGGCAAGGGGCTGGCGCTGGAAGGGGCGGTGGCGTCGTTGCGGCATGGTTTCGACACGCTCGGGCTGGAGGAAATCGTCGCCATCACGGTGCCGGCCAATGTGCGCTCGCGCCGGCTGATGGAGCGTCTCGGCATGGTATACGACGTGGACGCCGACTTCGATCACCCGGCATTGCCGCGCGGGCACCGGCTGGCGCGGCATGTGTTGTACCGGATCGGCCGGGATGCGCGCATCCCGGCCGCCATGCCGCCGGCGGCCGGGTAGTTCAGGCGCAATCGATCAGGCCGGATCAGCGCGACTGGTCGTCCTGCTTGTTGCGATACGTGTCGCGCTGGTTGGCGGCCGTGCTGCCGGCACCGGTCGAGCTGCCGCGCTGGTTTTCCTGCCCGGCCTGGTTGGACCGACCGGACTGATTGCCGCTGTCCCCGCTCTGGCGGTTGGCGCCACCCCGGGCAGCGTTGCCCAGGTCGCTCATGCCGGTCTGCAGTTCGCCCGTGCGCTCGCCGCTGGCGAAGCCCAGGTCGTTCTGCTCCGCTTCCGAGCCGCCGGCCAGCAGGTCGTCGGTCCGGCCGCCGGACTGCATGCCGCCCACCGAGCCAGTGGCCTGGTTCGGCGAGTCGTAGCTTTCGTTGGTGCCCGTGCTACCGGTCGCGCCCGTGCCCATGCTGCCGGCGCTGGTGGTGCCGTCCTTGGTTTGCTGGTACAGGTCGCGGCCTTTTGGCTTGTCCGTTTGCATGATGGTCTCCATTTCGTTGGTGTAGCGCCCATGGTAGGCGGCGAGGAGAGAGCACGGAATAGGTGCGCGCGAAGGCGTGGTGTAGGACGATGCCCGATAAATGATGCCGCAAATAAAAACGACGGGCCGAAGCCCGCCGCTGTGGTTCGCAACCGCGCGCAGATGCCGCGCGTCGATCAGCGCTGCAGCTTGCGGCGCTGCGTGTAGGCGATCGCTGCCAGGCCCAGGGCCAGCATCAGGTAGGTCGACGGTTCCGGCACGGCGCTGACCAGGCCAGGGCCGCCGATCGTCACGCTGAACGCGCCGGCATCGCCGTTGTAGAACGACGTCGACACCAGGATGTAGGTCACGCCCGCGTCCAGTGGACCGGCGAAGCCGGAGGTCCATGGTGCGACCAGGTCGTCGCTGGCGCCGAGGGCATTGGTCAGCGGATCGGCCGGGTTGAACGAATTTTCATAGATGTACAGTACGCCGTCGTACTGGTCGGCCGTTTGCAGGAAACTGTAGTCGCCGCCCGTGTCGACGGTGAACGCGAAGGTGCTGTAGTTGACGTCGGTACCGATGCCGGACAGGTCGCTCAGGTCCTCAAGCGGGCGGTTATAGGTCGGGCTGCCCGTGGTATCACCGGTGTACGTATAGATGCTTGCCTGGGCGGACTGGGTGAGGCCAGCGAACAGGGTGCCGATGACGAGTGCCGCGCGGAAGAAATTAGCAAGTTTCATGGTTGCTCTCTTGAGGTAAGTGGAGGGGCGACTGTCGGGAAAACCCGACAGTAACCATCAGTATTGCATGAAACGATAGTCATTTTTTCTAGGTCAACATGGTTTTTTCGCCAACTGTTGTATTCGCGTAAAGCTGCTCGAAATCCTGTGTCCAGCCGGCATCAACGCTCGCGCAGGCTCTCGCTGGCATGCACCCGCAGCGGCGACAGGAAGTAGTCGATCACGCGCCGCTTGCCCGTCTTGACCTCCACCGTGACCGCCATGCCCGGCGACAGGCTGACGGGCATGCCGTCGACGTCGATGCTGGCCTTGTCCATGCGCACCCGCGCCGAGTAGATCAGGCCCCGCTTTTCGTCGTTGATGGCGTCGTGCGAGACGGACGTGACGCGCGCGTGCACGGTGCCGTACTTCGTGTACTGGAAGGTCTCGAACTTGACTTCGGCGTCCTGGCCCGTGCGCACGAAGCCGATGTCCTTGTTCTCCAAAAACGCTTCCACTTCCAGCGCGTCGTCGCGAGGCACCACCACCATCAGCGGCTGGGCCGGCGTCACCACGCCGCCCACCGTGTGCACCGCCAGCTGCTGCACGGTGCCGTCGACGGGGGAGGTCAGCCGCATCAGCTGGCCCCGCGTGCTGGCCTTGACCAGCTCCTGCGCCAGCGCGGCCGCCTTCTGCTGGCCGTCCGTGATGCTGTCCAGGCTGAGGCGGCGGGTTTCGGCCACCAGTTCGGCGCGCTGGCCGCGCGCCTCGCGCAGGGCCGCGCCGATTTCCTGCAGGCGGCTGTGCAGGTTGGCCAGGTCGCCTTCCAGTTCGATGCGGGCCTGCTCGCGGTCCAGGTAGCCGTGCTTCGACGCGAAGTTCTGCTCGACCAGGCGCTTGTAGTCCTGCGCCCGTTGCTGCGCGATCGGCAAGGTCTGCTGCAGCTTGCGCACCAGCTCCTGGGTCGAGCGCAGTTCCGCTTCGCGTTTGGCCACTTCCGCGTCGATGCGGCCCTGGCGCGCACCCGTTTCGGCCAGCTGCGAGGCCAGCAGCCGCTGCGCCTCGACGAAGCGGGCCTCGTCCACGCCATCGGGCCGCTTCAGTCTGGCCTGGCCGCCGCCATCGAGGGCGGCCAGCATTGCCTCGCCCCGTGCCACCTGCAGCCGGGCCACGGCCAGGTCGCTGGCGACACGGTCCTGGTCTGCATGGGCCGACGTGGCATCGAGTTCGATCAGCACGTCGCCGGCCTTGACGGCCTGGCCGTCGCTGACGTGGATGGCCTTCACGGTGGCCGTCTCGAAAGGCTGGATGGTCTTGGTGCGGTTGTTCGGCACCACCTTGCCCTGGGCCGTGGCGACCAGGTCGATATGGCCGAAGCAGGCCCACGCCAGCGCCAGGGCGACGAAGGCGATCAGCAGCCACATGGCCACGCGCGGCGCGGCCGGCACGGGCGTCTCCTGCAGCGACAGGGCGGCCGGCAGGAACTGGGCCTCGTGCGGCAGGCGCGGCGCCGGTTCCATCTGCCGACGCAGGCGCCAGGCCTGCCCGAAGGCGGCGCCGTAGCGTTTGCACAGGTCGCCCCAGGCGGCGAGGTTCATCGTCATGTTCATGGGTTCTCCTTATCCTTGCTGCAGGCCGTGCAGGCGTGCGTAATGGCCGCCGTCGATGGCCAGCAGGTCCGCGTGGCGGCCCGCTTCGACGATCTGGCCCCGTTCCATCACGACGATGCGGTGGGCATCGCGCACGGCGGAGAGCCGGTGCGCGATGACGATCACGGTGCGGCCCCGGCAGATCGCCTTCATATTGTCCTGGATGATGCGTTCGCTCTCGTAATCGAGCGCGCTGGTCGCTTCGTCGAAGATCAACACGCGCGGATTGGTCATCAGGGCGCGGGCGATGGCGATGCGCTGGCGCTGCCCACCCGACAGCGAGGAGCCGTGCTCGCCCACCATGGTGTCGTAGCCTTCGGGCAGTTCGAGGATGAACTCGTGGGCGCCGGCCAGCTTGGCCGCCTCGATGACGGCCGCCAGCGGCGCGCCCGGATCGGCCAGCGCGATATTGTCGCGGATGCTGCGGGCGAAAAGCACGTTCTCCTGCAGTACCACGCCGATCTGCCGGCGCAGCGACGTGGAGTCGGCCAGCGCCAGGTCCATGCCGTCCACCAGCACGCGGCCCCGCTCCGGCACGTACAGGCGCTGCACCAGCTTGGTCAAGGTGCTCTTGCCGGAGCCGGAGCGGCCGACGATGCCGATCACTTCACCGGGCGCGATGTCCAGGCTCACGCCTTTCAGCACCTCCTGGCCGTCCGGGCGATAGCGGAACACCACGTCGTCCAGCGTGATCTGGCCGGCCAGCGCGGGCAGGGCGCTCTTGTTGCCGGCAGCTTCCGTACGGGTGTTGAGGATGTCGCCCAGGCGCTGCACCGAGATGCCGGTCTGCTGGAAGTCGGTCCACAACTGGGCCAGGCGCATCACGGGCTGGGCCACCTGGCCGGCCAGCATATTGAAGGCGATCAGCTGGCCGACCGACATCTCGTTGCCGATCACCAGGCGGGCGCCGACGTACATCGTCGCCACCGTCACCAGCTTCGATACGAGGGTGACGCCGCTGCCGGCCAGCGTGCCGACGAAAGCGGTGCGAAAGCTGGACGACACGTAGGCTGCCAGCTGGTTGTCCCACTTGCGCGTCCAGTGCGGCTCCACCGCCATCGCCTTGACGGTATCGATGCCGCTGATGGTTTCGACCAGGAAGGCCTGGTTCTCGGCGCTGCGGGCGAATTTTTCGTGCAGCCGCGCGCGCAGTACGGGCGTGAAGAGGGCCGACAGGATCACGTAGATGGGCAGCGAGACGATGACGATGAGGCTGAGCCAGCCGCTGTACGACAGCATGACGGCGATGAACACCACCGAGAACAGCAGGTCGAGCACCAGGGTGATGGCGTTCCCCGTCAGGAAGGAACGGATGTTTTCCAGCTCGCGAACGCGCGCCACCGAGTCGCCGACGCGGCGCGCCTGGAAGTAGGCCAGCGGCAGCGCCAGTAGATGTCGGAACAGCCGCGCGCCCAGTTCCACGTCGATCCGGCTGGTGGTGTGGGCGAACACATAGCTGCGCAAGGTGGTCAGCGCCACCTCGAACACCATCACGACGATCAGGCCGACGGCGATCACGTCCAGCGTGGTGAAGCCCCGGTGCACCAGCACCTTGTCCATCACGACCTGGAAGAACAGGGGCGTGACGAGGGCAAAGCACTGCAACACGAGGCTCACCAGCAGCACCTCGCCCAGCAGTTTGCGGTACTTCACGATGGCCGGCACGAACCACGTGAAATCGAATTTGGCCAGTTCGCCCGCCATCGACGCACGCGACTGCAGCAGGATCAGTTCTCCCGTCCACCGCGCCTGGAGCTGCGCCAAGGTCAGGGTCTGCGGCCGGCCCACGGCCGGCGACTGGATCAGCACCTGGGTGCCGCCGTCGGCCTCGCTCTTCTCGTCGACACGTGCCAGGACGAAGAACTCCTGCTTGCCGTCCGCATCGATGCCGACGGCGATGGCCGGCAGCGGCGTCTTGGCCAGCCGCGTTGCGGAGGTGCGCACTGCCTTGGCTTTCAGGTCCAGGCTTTTCGCCGCCAGCAGCAGGTCGGCCATGCCCAGCGCGCCGCCGGACGGCGCGAACTCGTGCGCCAGCTGGTGCGGATCGGCCGCCACGCCATGCAGGCGCGCCATCAGCACCAGGCAGGCCACGCCGGCGTCGATGCGGGGCGGCGGTGGCGGCTCCGCGGCGGGGAAGGGCGGGGGCATGCGGTGGGGGGCGTCGTCTCTCATTTCATTCCTTGGTACAGGTATTCTCAGGGATGCGGCACGCGGGGCCGTTGCCAGCCCCGCGCGCCGATTGCCGCTCATTTGCGCGGATTCGCGCAAATTTTTTCTTGTTACCCTGCGCTTACTTCCAGTTGGCCGCGATCACGGGGTTGAGCGCGGCCTGGTAGTCGGCCGGCAGCGACGTGGTGCCCGGCACCGGTGGCGCGAACGCCGCCATGGCCGATACCAGCGCCTCCACCTGGCCTTCCAGCAGGTGCTTGCCGTTGGCCAGGTCGAAACCATCGACACGGTAGGCCGCGCCGCTGTACCAGTTGCGCACCGTGAGCTTGTCGTTGGTCTCGATCAGCATCACCTGCAAGTCGCTGCCGCTGCGCTGCAGCCATACCTGGCCCTCCGACACGCCCGCGCCGATCGCCACGCGGTCGTTGGCCGTTGCCGTGTCGTAGTTGCCGACGCTGTCCGCGCCGGCGCCCTTGCCGAACAGGTAGGTGTCGTTGCCGGCACCGCCCTCCAGCACGTCGGCACCCGCGCCGCCGTCCAGCGTATCGTTGCCGGCCTGGCCGTACAGCGTGTCGATACCGTCGTTGCCCAGCAGGCTGTCGTTGCCGGCGCCGCCGTCGACGCGATCGTCCTGCAGGCCGCCGCGCAGTACGTCGTCGCCGTCCTCGCCGTACACCGTGTCCTCGCCGGCACCGCCGTCGATGGTGTCGTTGCCGGCCTTGCCGTAGGCGGTGTCGTCGCCGGCCAGCCCGAGCAGGCTGTCCGCGCCGGCGTAGCCGTGCAAGGTGTCGTTGTCGACGGTGGCCGCCTGGACCCGGGCCTTGACGTCCGCCACGTTCCACGCCGTGCCGTCGGCGAAGCGGATCTGCTCGACCTGGTAGCCGCCGGCGGCGTCGTTGTGGAAGTAGCTGTTCACGCGCAGCTGGTCCGGTGTGCCGTTGATCGACAACACCAGCGCATCGCCATCGCGGCGCACGCTGACGTCGGCCGGCAGCACGCCGGTGGCCAGGTGGATCGCGTCCAGCTTGCCGGCCGTGCTGTCGTAGGCGCTGACGGTGTCCTTGCCGGCGCCACGGCCGAACAGGTAGACGTCGTTACCGGCGCCGCCGTCGAGCGTATCGTTGCCGGTGCCGCCATCGAGCGTGTCGTTGCCGGCCTGGCCGTACACGGAGTCGTCGCCATCCTGGCCTTGCAGGCTGTCGTTGCCGGCGCCGCCGTCCAGGCGGTCGTTCTGGATGCCCCCGCGCAGCAGGTCGTCGCCGTCGTCGCCGGCCAGCTGGTCTTCGCCGACGCCGCCGTCGAGCGTGTCGTTGCCGGCCTTGCCGGCCAGCGTGTCGTCGCCGGCCAGGCCAGCCAGGCTGTCCGCGCCGGCATAGCCGGTCAGGGTGTCGTTGCCGCTGCCGGCTGCCAGCACCTTGGCTTTGACGGCCGCCACGTCCCACGCGGTGCCGTCGGCAAAGCGGATCTGCTCGACCTGGTAGCCGTAGGTGGCGTCGTTGTAGAAGTAGCTGTTCACCCGCAGCGCGTCGGCCGTGTCGTTGATGGCCAGTACCAGTGCATCGCCGTCGCGCCGGACCGTCACGTCCGCGACCGTGATGCCGGCCCCCAGCAGTACGATATCGACCTTGCCCGCCGCCGTGTCGCTGCTGCTGATCGTGTCCTTGCCCGAGCCCCGGCCGAACATGTAGAGATCGTTGCCGGCGCCGCCATCGAGGGTGTCGCTGCCGGCACCGCCATCGAGCGTGTCGTTGCCGGCCTGCCCGTACACGGTGTCGTCGCCGTCCTGGCCCAGCAGCCTGTCGTTGCCGCTGCCGCCGTCCACCCGGTCGTTCTGCTGGCCGCCCGACAGCGCGTCGTCGCCGTCGTCGCCGGAAACCTGGTCGTCGCCGCCGCCGCCGTCGATCGTGTCGTTGCCCGCCTTGCCGGACAAGGTGTCGTCACCGGTCAGGCCGGCCAGGCTGTCCGCGCCGGCATAGCCGCTCAAGCTGTCGTCGCCGGTGCCGGGCGCCTGCACCTTGGCCTTCACGTCCGCCACGCTCCACGCGGTGCCGTCGGCGAAGCGGATCTGCTCGACCTGGTAGCCGTAGGCGGCATCGCCGTAGAAGTAGCTGTTCACGCGGAGGCTGTCGGCGCTGCCCTTGATGGACAGCACCAGCGTGTCGCCGTCGCGCGCCAGCACCACGTCCGTCGCCAGCACGCCGGCGCCCAGCTGGATGACATCGAGCTTGCCCGCCGCGTTGTCGTGGGCGCTGATGGTGTCCTTGCCGGCGCCGCGGCCGAACAGGTAGACGTCGTTGCCGGCGCCGCCGTCCAGCTGGTCGTTGCCGTCACCGCCGTCGAGCGTGTCGTTGCCGGCCTGGCCGTACAGCGAATCGGCGCCGTCCTGGCCTTGCAGGCTGTCGTTGCCGGCGCCGCCGTCGAGCCGGTCGGCCAGCGCGCCGCCGCGCAGGTTGTCGTCGCCGTCCTCGCCGTACAGCTGGTCCTCGCCGTTGCCGCCGTCCAGCGTATCGTTGCCGGCCTTGCCGTACAGCGTATCGTCGCCTTCCAGCCCAAGCAGGCTGTCCGCGCCGGCGTAGCCATGCAGGGTATCGTTGTCGACGCCGGCCGCCTGCACCAGCCCCTTCACCGTCGCCAGGTTCCATGCGGTACTGTCGGCGAAGCGGATCTGTTCGACCTGATAGCCACCGGCCGCGTCCTTGTAGAAGTAGCTGTTCACGCGCAGCACATCGCCCGTGCCACGGATCGTCAGTTCGAGCGCGTCGCCGTCGCGTTTGAGCACGACGTCGGTGGGCAGCACGCCCGTGCCCAGCACGATCGCGTCGACCTTGCCGGCGCCGTCGTCGTAGGCGCTGATCGTGTCCTTGCCGGCGCCCTTGCCGAAGCGGTAGACGTCGTTGCCCAGGCCGCCGTTCAGGTAGTCGTTGCCGCTGCTGCCGTCCAGTGTGTCGTTGCCGCCCTGGCCGTTCAGCGTGTCGTTGCCGGCGCCGCCGGCGAGAAGCTCGCTGGCGACCGTGCCGTTGACGGTGACGCTGGCCACCGGCGTGACCGTGACCAGCTTGGCCTTGACGGCGGCGTAGTCCCAGGTGGTGCCGTCGGCGAACTTCAGGGCCTCCACCACGTATTTCGACGCGCCGTCGCTATTGAAGTAGCTTTGCACACGCAGGCTGTCGTCGCTGCCGTTCAGGGCGACGATCAGGTCGTCCCCGGTGCGCGTCAACGTCACGCCGGCTGGCACGATGCCGGCGCCCAGCAGGATGGTGTCGGCGTTCGTGCCGGTGGCGTCGCTGTCGTAGTTGTAGACGGTGTCCTGGCCGCCACCCTTGCCGAAGACGTAGACGTCCGCGCCCGCACCGCCGCTGACGTAGTCGTTGCCGCTACCGCCGTCGACGGTGTCGTTGCCGGCGTCGCCATAGACCGTGTCGTTGCCTTCGTTGCCCTGCACGTTGTCGTTGCCGGCGCCGCCGTAGACGGTGTCCTGGCCGATGCCGCCGCGGACCGTGTCGTTGCCGTCGCCCGCCTGCAGGTTGTCGCCACCGGCGCCGCCGGCGATGCTGTCGTCGCCGGCCTGGCCGTACACGGTGTCGTTGCCGTCGCCGCCGTCGAGCGTGTCGGCGCCGGCATAGCCGGTCAGCGTGTCGTTGGCGGCGGTGGAGGCCAGTACCTTGGCTTTGACCGTGGCGCCGTTCCACACGGTGCCGTCGGCGAAGGCGATGCTGTCGACGGCATAGGCGGAAGCGCCGTCGGCATTGAACCAGCTTTGCACGCGCAGGCTGTCGTCGCTGCCGTTCAGGACGAGCAGCAGGTCGTCGCCGCTGCGGCTCAGGGTGACGCCGGCCGGCACGATGCCGGCGCCCAGCAGGATGGTGTCGGCATTCGTGCCCACGGCATCGCCGTCGTAGTTGTATACCGTGTCCTGGCCCGAACCCTTGCCGAACAGGTAGACGTCGGCGCCCGTGCCGCCGCTGGTGTAGTCGTTGCCGCTGCCGCCATCGAGCGTGTCGTTGCCGGCATCGCCGTACAGGGTGTCGTTCTGCTCGTTGCCCAGCACCTTGTCGTTGCCGGTGCCGCCGTAAACGGTGTCGCTGCCCAGGCCACCGCTTGCGGCGTCGTTGCCGTCGCCGGCCGTCAGGTAATCGCCACCGCTCGCGCCGGCGAGGGTGTCGTCGCCCGCATTGCCTTGGAGGGTGTCGTTGCCATCGCCGCCGGCGATGCTGTCGGCTGTGGCATAGCCGGTCAGGGTATCGTTGCCGGCGCTCGCCGCCAGCACCTTGGCCTTCACGGCAGCCACGTCCCACGTCGTGCCGTCGGCGAAGCGGATCGTTTCCACCGCATACGCTGAGGTGCCGTCCGCATTGAAGTAGCTTTGCACGCGCAGGATGTCGTCCGTACCGGACAGTTTGATGAGCAGGTCGTCGCCGGCGCGATTCAGGATGACGCCGCCCGGCACGATGCCGGTTCCCAGCAGGATGGTATCGGCGTTCACGCCCGCGGCGTCGCTGTCATGGTTGCTGACGGTGTCCTGGCCGGCGCCGCGGCCGAACAGGTAGACGTCGGCGCCAAGGCCGCCGCTGACATAGTCGTTGCCGCTGCCGCCGTCGAGCGTGTCGTTGCCCGCTTCGCCGTACAGCGTGTCGTGCTGCTCATCGCCCAGCAGCTTGTCGTTGCCGGTGCCGCCGTACAGCACGTCGCTGCCCAGGCCACCTGCCGCGTTGTCGTTGCCGTCGCCGGCCAGTACGTTGTCGTTGCCGGTGCCGCCGGCCAGGGCATCGTCGCCGGCATTGCCGTGGAGGCTGTCGTTGCCGTCGCCGCCGTCGATGGTGTCGGCACCGGCGTAGCCGTACAGCGTGTCGCTGCCGCTGGTTGCCGCCTGCACCTTGGCCTTCACTTGGGCGACGTCCAGCACCGTGCCGTCGGCGAACTTGATGAAGTCCACCGTATAGGCGGCCGTGGCGTCCGCGTTGAAGTAGCTCTGCACGCGCAATGTATCGCCGGTTTCCTTGATGGTCAGGACCAGGTCTTCGCCGCTGCGCGTCAGCACCAGGCCGGCCGCCGTGATGCCGGCGCCCAGCAGGATCGTGTCCGGGTTGCTGCCGGCGACATCGCTGTCGTGGTTGCTGATCGAGTCCTGGCCGGCGCCCTTGCCGAACAGGTAGACGTCGGCACCGAGGCCGCCCTGCAGGTTGTCGTTGCCGCTGCCGCCATCGAGCGTGTCGTTGCCTGCCTCGCCGTACAGCACGTCGTTGTGTTCGTTGCCCTGCAGGCTGTCGTTGCCGTTGCCGCCGTAGACCGTGTCGTTGGCGGTGCCGCCGGCGACGCTGTCGTTGCCGTCGCCGGCCTGCAGGTAGTCGGCGCCGTTCTCGCCCTTGATGCTGTCGTCGCCGCCGTTGCCGTAGACGGTGTCGTTGCCATCGCCGCCGGCGATGGTGTCGGCGCTGCCGTAGCCGTACAGCGTGTCGCTGCCGCTCGTCGCCACCAAGACCTTGGCCTTGACGGCGGCCACGTTCCAGCTGCTGCCGTCGGCGAAGCGGATGGTCTCCACCGCATAGGCCGAAGCGCCGTCGGCATTGAAGTAGCTCTGCACGCGCAAGGTGTCGTCGGTGCCGGCGATCGACAGGATCAGGTCTTCGCCTGAGCGCTTGACGGTCACGCTGGCGGCCGTGATGCCGGCGCCCAGCTGGATCGTGTCGGCGTTCGTGCCCGGCGCATCGCTGTCGTAGTTGTTGATGGTTTCCTGGCCCGAGCCCTTGCCGAACAGGTAGACGTCGGCGCCGGCGCCGCCGCTCAGGTAGTCGTTGCCGCGGCCGCCGTCGAGCGTGTCGTTGCCGGCCTCGCCGTACAGGTAGTCGTTGCCGCCTTCGGCCAGCAGCACGTCGTTGCCGTCACGGCCGTTCAGGGTGTCGGCCGTATCGGTGGCGACCAGCAGGTCCGGCCGCGACGTGCCGGCCAGATTGTGCTCGGTGGCGGCGGCGAAGCGCACGGTCCAGCTGCTCAACTCCTCGCTGAACGCGGCCAGCGCGGGCGCGTTGCCCACCTGGCGCGCCAGGAAGCCGGTGGCATCCCAACCCAGCTTGGCCAGTTTCACTTCGCCGAAGGCGCTCATGAATTCGACCAGGTCCACCATGCCCTGCTGCGGGTTGGCCTGGATGGCCTGCGTGAAGGCCGCTTCCAGCCGGGTGAACGAGTAGACCGGCTTGTCGGCGACGAGGGTGGTGTCGATCTTGTCGAAGAAGGGCTTGAGCCGGGTTTCGAGCAGCAGCGATTCGTAGATATCGGTCTTGAAACGGTCGTACGCCAGCGCGATGCTGGTGACCTGCTCGGCCGCCAATGCCACCGTCACGTTGCCCGATGTGGCCGTCAGCGGCGTGAACCGGGCCTGCCCGTTGGCGCCGCCGTAGGTAAAGCCCATGAAGCGTTCCACCACGCCCAGCTTGCGCACGAAGTCGTCGTAGGCGGGCGTGCCGGCCGTCAGCCCGGCCAGGTTGTAGGTCAGCTTGACGCCGCTGCCCGCCAGTGCGTCGGCCTGCGCCTTCAGTGGTTTCAGGTCGGCCGTATTGGCCCATTTCTCGATGAACGCATCGAGCTTGCCGACCTGGCCGTCGCGCGTGGCCGTGCCTACGTAGGCCTGGACGGCGTTGCCCAGGTCCGCGGACAGGCTGATGGCTTCGTCCAGGTCGCGCACGCGGCCCGAGCCCCGCAGGGTCGGCAGGGCCTTGGCCTGGGCCGTCAGCGGGACATGGTCGGTGAACTGGCGGTAGAAGGTATTGACCAGCAAATCGAGGTTGGCGGCGGCGCCATTGGTCTCGCCCGTGGTGCCGGTGGTGCCGTTGGCGCGCACGAAGGTGCCGGCAGCCGTCTGGATATTGCCGTTGCCCAGGTCCGTGCGCACGGCCGAAGCGTTGACGCCGATGCTGACGATGCCGGTGGCGGACAGGCTCGCCAGCTCGCCGGCCTGGCTGATGCCGTCCTGGTTCAGGTCGCGCCAGATGCGCAGGTTGGCGAAGACGGCGTCGCCGCTGTCGATCTTGCCGTCGCGGTTGGCGTCCAGGTCCTTCAGCGCGTCGAAGCCGTCGCTGGCCAACTGGCCGTTCGTCTTCAGCGTGTCGACGCCGAACAGCTCGCGCCCGGAGTCGATGGTGCCGTTGCCGTTGCGGTCCATGACGAGCCAGCCATCGTCCGGTTTGACCCAGCCCGTGCCCGTCTTGACGCCGTCGGCGTCGTGGTCGAACAGGATCACCGTGCCGCTCTGCGTGCTGGTGGTTTCGATGCCGTCGCCATCCAGGTCCAGCACCAGCGGGTCGCGCCGTGGTGGCGTCGTGCCGTTGGCGCCGGAACTGCCGCCGCCGCCGCCGGGACCACCCGACGAGCCGCCGCCGCTGCCCCCCGTGCCGCCGCTGCTGCCCGGGCTGCCCGGGGTGCCGCCGGCACCGGGCGCGCCGCCACCGCCGCCCGTGCCGCCGGGTGCGGACGGGTCGTCGCTGTCGTCGCCGCCGGCAGGCCCGTCCGGATCGGGCAGCTCGGTGCCGGAGCCGGGCGACCAGTTGTCGCCCAGGTCATCCTGCTCCGGCTCGTTCAGGCCGGCGCGGTCCAGTGCCTCGTCCACGGTGGCGTTCGAGTTGGTGTCGAAGGGATCGTATTCGTGGCCTTCGGTGCCGATATCGGTGACGGCATCGACCACCTTGTTCCAGTCCTCGGACAGATCGTCGCCCGTCTTGATGATTTCGCGGGGATCGTCGTTTTCCGGATCGAAATCGATGAAGCCCGGCTGATATGGCGCCACCTGCGTCTCGATATTGCCGAAGGAACCGTCCGGCCCGCCGGCAGGGCCGCCCCGCGCGGCCCATTGCTTGCCGGTGGAATCGGTATAGACGATGTATTTATGGTAGTAGCCCAGGGGGCTGAGGCGCGAATACCGCACCTCGATGGTTTCAGCCATGTCTCTTTCCTTTGCTTGTTATGGACGGTGGTGGTTTTTTTTACAGGGAGCGGTAGATGATCTTCGCGCTCGCCTGTTTCACTTTTTCGTTGTCGAAAGTGACGATGACGCGGATTTCGTCGTGAAATCCGACGCGGGCAATCAGCCCTTTTTCCTTGCGCACGGCAACCAGGGTCTGCGTGTTGTCGGGCGCCTTCGGCTGGTCGTGCAATGTGAAATCCTGGGCGCGCAGGTAGATCTCGACGTCTTTCTTGCTGGCATTAACGGGAATGTGCTTTTTCGCCAGGTCGGTGATATCGACTTCGGCGGCCTTGTTGGTGGCGCGGATTTGTTCGGCTTCGGTAATCAGGGTGTCGGCCATGGCGATTGTTTGCGTGAGAAAGAGGACGGTGGCGAGGAGGGCGGATCTAGCTGGGTTCACTTGGGTTCCTGGCTGGTTGGCTTGAATGGCGGCGCGTTTGCTCGGGATGAACGCAGCCAGTGCCGGAGACTTGCGCACGGTTCAGGCTGCTAAATGGAAGGCTGTATTATGCAAAAGACATTCCCGGCGTTTTTGGGGAATTGGTATGCATTTGTCGGGGATTTGTCGCGGCGCAAAGCGGGCGGATTGTTTAAACCTGCTTTCGCACCGCTGCGATTGGCCTGCTTGAGGCCTGTTGTCGGACAAGGCGCACGTATCGGAGGTGGCTACGCTGGTCGTTTCCCCCGCAGTGTAAGGTTCACATGCAAACGTCAGCCGCCGTTACAGCACCTGTCCGTTTCGACAGTGCCAAGGAACCCAGTGGGGCAGGATGGGCCAGGCGATTTTCCGGAAGCGTCGACGCGAGGAATCTCCGCGGTACGTTCCGGCATGCCGTCGACGACTTCATCGCCGCAATGCGGGCCGTTGGCATGAAGGTCACGATCAATGCGACCTACAGGCCAATCCAACGGACCTAGCTCATGCACTGGTCGTGGCGTATCGCCAACGAAGGACGCGATGCTGCGGAGGTGCCAGCCATGGCGGGTGTGGACATCGAATGGGTACACGGCAAGACATCGGCGTCGAGTCGGGCGGCCAGGCAGCGCGCCGTGGCGCTGGGTATTGGTGGGCTTCGCATCAGGCCAGCGCTCAAATCCCAACACAATCTTGGCCTGGCGATCGATATGTCGATTTCCTGGGAAGGGAATGTCGACATTACAGACGCTGACGGCCGCAAGGTCAAAATTGTGGGCTCGTCTCGATCCGGAATGCATCGGGACCTTATCCTGATGGGCGCCACATTTGGCGTGAAAAATACGATGACCGGGGCATCGACAAGCCTCACTGGTCCAACAATGGAAGGTTGGTGACCTCATGTTGAAGAAACTTGTCTTGTCGGGCGTCTGGCTGATCTGGGCTTTCCCGTTGTTTGCGGGTGACACGGTGCCGAAAAAAGTACGCAGCTTTATCGCCGACGCCGAGGCGTGTGAACACTTTGCTGGCGAGTTCGATGGGGGACTCGAACAAAAGCGAAAGGAAGAGATTATTCGCGCCATTGATGTTCATTGCGGTAGGGCGCAGGTGCAGTTGAAGTCTTTGAGGCAGCGATACCGAAATGATTCACGGATATTGCGATTGATTGAGCGCCATGCCAATGAGGCCGTGGTGAGTTATCGGTAATGGGCGGCCGTGGTGTTCGTGCGAGCTTTGCCGTCTCGCTGGACAGGACTCGTGCTCTATGTTCAGGGCCGCAGGTGAAGTAAGGTGCATGGTTAGCAGCATGCTTGCGTCCGAGCCCGCTACCGCTGGCGCGAAATCGCGGAGCGATTTCGTGAATGGGCGAATCGGATAGCCCCGGGCTGGCAGGCCCGGGTCGCTTTGGCGGCGCGCCGCATGCGGCGTGAAACCCCGCTATAGCCCATAGGGCGCCGCTGGCAGGCGGCGCCCGCTTCGCGCGCGGACCGCATGCGGTCCGAATTCCCCGCTCCGCTGTCCGTCGGGGACGGACGCGGATGGATTCACGCGGTCGGAACCATAGAACAAATAAAAAGGGCCCCAAGCGAAGCTTGGAGCGCTTTTATTTGTTGGGAGGTAATGGTGCTGAGTTGCAGGCGTCCGAGCCTGCTACCGCTGGCGCGAAATCGCGGGGCGATTTCGTGAATGGGCGAATCGGAGAGCCCCGCGCTGGCAGGCGCGGGTCGCTTTGGCGGCGCGCCGCATGCGGCGTGAAACCCCCGCCAAAGCCCCGTGTCCGTCGAAGACGGACGCGGAATCGATTCCGTAGTCGGAACCATAGAACAAATAAAAAGGGCCCCAAGCGAAGCTTGGAGCCCTTTTATTTGTTCGGTGGTGGAGACGGCGGGAATCGAACCCGCGTCCGCAAGCACTCCACAGACAGTTCTACATACTTAGCACTGCCATTTAATTTAACCTGTACAACGCGGACGTGCACGCTGTGTACAGGCGATTCACCTTAGATTTAGCGCCTATTGAAGTGACCCCTCCAGGCGCGAGTCCCTGTAAATGACTCCACAGCTTTTAACGGCCCACCCCAGGGACGAGGTGTTGTGGAGCTAACAGCAATTAAGCTGCCAGTGCGTACGAGTTATCGTTTGCAGTTAAGTTTTTTCTGGGTGTATTTACGAGGTAACCAGCCCTCGGTATGCCCTGCGCTGCTTTGCAACCCACGTCGAAACCAGGTCGTCCCCACAGAACTTGTATTGTACTCCAAAGCCGCCCGCACGCACAGCGTTTAAGCACGGGCTAAGTATTTCGTCAATCCTTGAGCTCGGCCAAGGGCCGGCCTTTCGCGTCGAGCGGCTGCAGCTGCATGCCGTTGACGTCGAAGGTGCACTCGAACAGGTGGCGGCGCGACGTTGTCGCATGGTCCGAACCCAGGTCGTAGAAGTGGTCGGCGCCCTTGAAGCCCAGGTCGATCGTCATCTTTTCGACCAGGTAGGTGCGCTGTAGTTCATGCAGGTGCTCGCGGCGCGTGCTCTGCTCGGCGTTGCTGCGGCCCTGCGGTGCCGGGCCTTCGAAGTAGCGGATCAGGGCGCCTTCGAGCAGGTCGGCCTGGGTGCGTACGGAGGCTTCCTCCGACAGGTCCGTGGCAGTCGTTTCCACCTTCACGTCCAGGCGCTGCACTAGCAGGAACATGTCGCTGTCCGCTTCATGCTGTTCGGAGATGCGGTTCACTGGTGTCGACAGGCCCTTGGCCAGCTTGCCAGACGGGTCGCGGGTCTGGCCCACGTACAGCACCTTGCCGGGAAAGGCCAGGCCCGTGTCGAAGCGTTGCAGCAGGTCGTGGATGCTGAAGGTTTCCATCAGCGCGCCCCAGTTCAGCAGCAGGTACTTGTCCTGCAACTGCACGGTGGGCTTCTTGAACGTGGCCTCGAACGGCACTTCCAGGTCGATGGCGATGGTGCTCTTGCGTGCTTCGGCGCCGATCAGGATGGGAATGGTCAGCTTCAGCGAGAAGAAACTCCAGCTGATATTGCGGCTCGGGTCGATGCGCACGCGCGGGCGGGCCACCAGGTAGTACAGCAGGCGCTTTTCCATCGTGCCGTCCAGTGCGAACTGCATGCGGCGCAGGTAGCGCCCGACGGGATCGCGGAAGTCGGGCAGGGGATTGCCGTCGACCAGCAAGTCGTACCAGTAGAACTTGCTCTCCGCTACCGTGGCCGTCCAGACCTGGGGCGCGGTGGCCTGCGGTGTGAGGGGCAGCTCGGTCGTTTCTTCACCAGGCATTCCTGTCTCCCTCGGAAAAGTTGCTAGGTAGTTATTATAATTGCCATCTATGTTAAACGTTTTTAATTAGAGTGCGCAATCGTTAAACCACCGCAGTGCCCGGATGCAACAGTTCAGGCGGCCAGGGCGGCGCCCTGGACGCTGGCGCGGATCAGGTCGAGCAGAGCCTGCGGCGAGGCCAGCAAGTGGTCGGCGCCCCAGGTGGCCGGCTCGATATCGCCGCAGTAGCCCCAGCCGCAGGCGATGGTGCGCATGCCGGCGGCGCGGCCCGCTTCGATATCGCGCAGGTCGTCCCCGGCATACCAGCATTGTTCCGGTGCCAGGCCCAGCCGGCGCGCCGCTTCCAGCATCGGTGCCGGGTGCGGTTTCGGATGGGGCGTGGTGTCGCCGGAAATGACGCAGCCGGCATGGTCCAGGCCGATCAGCGGCATCAGCGGGTCCGTGAAGCGGGCCGGCTTGTTGGTGACGATGCCCCAGGCCAGGCCGGCGGCGGTGATGCCTTCCAGCAGTTCCGGCACGCCGTCGAACAGCGTGCTGTGCACCATGATGGCGGCCTGGTAGTTGTCGAAAAAGCCCAGCCGCAGCTCCTCGAAGCCTTCGTCCTGGGGAAGCAGGCCGAACGAGGCGCCGATCATGCCGCGCGCGCCGGCCGAGGCGGTGGGGCGCAGCAGTTCGTACGGGGTCGGCGCCAGCCCGCGCTCGGTGCGCAGCAGGTTGACGGCCGCAGCCAGGTCGGGGGCCGTGTCGGCCAGGGTGCCGTCGAGGTCGAACAGGATGGCGCGCGGGGCAGTGGCAAAGCTCATTGTGATCACGGAAAGAGAAGAGGCGGCCGAGGCCGCCTGTTTGGCTGCAAGGGGCCCGTTTATTCGGGGCGGGTGCACGCCACCAGGTAATTCACGCTGGTGTCGTTGTTCAGGGAATAGAACTTGGTCAAAGGGTTATAACCGAGCCCTTTCAGGCTGTCCAGTTGCAGGCCCGCGCTGCGTACATATTGCGACAGTTCGGCCGGCGTGATGAACTTGTCGTAGTCATGGGTGCCCCGTGGCAGCATGCGCAGCACGTACTCGGCGCCGATGACGGCGAACAGGTAGGACTTCGGATTGCGGTTCAGGGTCGAGAAGAACACGTGGCCGCCCGGCTTGACGAGGGCGGCGGCGGCGCGCACGATGGCGCCCGGGTCCGGCACGTGCTCCAGCATTTCCATGCACGTCACCACGTCGAACTGGCCCGCTTCCTCGGCCGCCATGTCCTCGGCGGCGATCAGCTTATAGCGCACCGGCACGCCCGATTCCAGGCTGTGCAGGTCGGCCACGCGCAGGGCCTTCTTCGACAGGTCGATGCCCGTGACCGTGGCGCCCTTGCGCGCCATCGATTCGGACAGGATGCCGCCGCCGCAACCGATATCGATGACGTTCTTGCCCGCCAGGGGCACACGCGCATTGATCCATTCCAGGCGCAGCGGATTGATATCGTGCAGGGGGCGGAACTCGGACGTGGGGTCCCACCAGCGGTGGGCCAGCTCGCTGAATTTTTGCAGTTCGAGGGGGTCGGCATTGGCGTTCATGATCGGCATCATAGCGGTAATTTGTCGCGTTCCAAAGCACGCTTGCACAAATTAAGGTTGTTGAAATGAAAAACCCCGCCACAGGGGCGGGGTCGTGTCGTACCCCCGTGGGGGCGGACGTCAATTACTTGCTGCGGGTACCGACGACTTCGATTTCCACGCGACGGTTCTTGGCGCGGCCTTCGGCGGTCTTGTTGTCGGCCACAGGCTGCTTCTCGCCCTTGCCTTCGGTGTACACGCGGTTGGCTTCGACGCCTTTGCTCAGCAGGTATGCCTTGACCGATTCAGCACGGCGGATGGCCAGCTTGTCGTTGTAGGCATCGGAGCCGACGGAGTCGGTGTGGCCGACAGCGATGACGACTTCCACGTTCATGCCGCCCAGCTTGCCATGCAGCTCGTCCAGGGCTTGCTTGCCTTCAGGCTTCAGTACGGCCTTGTCGAAGTCGAAGAATGCATCGGCGTTGTAGCTGACTTTTTCCGAGGTCGGCACTGGAGCGGCCGGGACCGGGGTCGCAGCTGGCGTCGGGGCCGGCGCTTCCACTGGTGGCGGGGCCACGCACTTGCCATTTTCCAGGCGCTCAGGCTCGACGCAGATCGGCAGGTCGCAACCTGGCACGGCATCGGCAGGCGTCCAGAAACCCGTGCGCCAGCACAGGCCGAACGGGTTGCGGGCGATCACGCCGCGCTGGTCCTGTACATACGCGCTCTTTGGTTTCGGCGCGGCGATGTCCTGGGTCACGGGAGCGAAAGGCGGCGCGGTCGGCTTGTCCTGGGCCGCTACGGAGCCAGCCAGTACCGCCGACGCTGCAAAGAGGGATGCAATAATTTTTTTCATGTTTTTCTATCCTTTCGGGTGTGATATCAGCAGAACACACAGCAGTGCGTGTGTTGCGTGGTGCGAATACTACCACGCGGCTCACTCGCCCTACCATGGTGCAGCCGGCGTGCGAGCCACCGATTGCGATTCAGCCAAGTTTGTATTTCCGCTCATTTTGCCATAGTCGCGCAAAACCGTCGGGCGCGATCCAACAGGGCGCCGCCCCGTATTCGACCAAAATGTTGTTTCCATGCAACCAGTTTTGATGGTGCCCGGCGATATTAAACAGCAATTGTGTCGCTGCGATTACATCTCGATTCCATGACGGAATGTCCAGGCCGGTGCGCCAGTCTGCACCATTGGCGCGCGCAGCGGCGCCACTTGATGTGAGAGAAAGTTGTTGGAAGGGTCAAATGAGCCGACATGCATGGCAGCATGTTAAAATCGTGCGATTGTCTGCCTGCACCTGCAGCAGCCGGAGCGGCCTCCTGCCCTCGAACCAATGCCAGAGAACATCGACCCGCCAATGGATCAATTCGCAAAAGAAACAATCCCAATTTCCCTCGAAGAAGAGATGCGCAAGAGCTACCTCGATTACGCGATGAGCGTGATCGTGGGCCGCGCCTTGCCGGACGCCCGTGACGGCCTGAAGCCGGTGCACCGCCGCGTCCTGTACGGGATGCACGAACTGAACAACGTATGGAACCGTCCCTACGTGAAATGCGCCCGCGTCGTCGGCGAGGTCATGGGTAAATACCACCCGCACGGCGACGCGTCGATCTACGACACCTTGGTGCGCATGGCGCAGGACTTCTCGCTGCGCTACATGCTGGTCGACGGCCAGGGCAACTTCGGCTCGATCGACGGCGACAACGCCGCGGCGATGCGTTACACGGAGTGCCGCCTGGACAAGATCGCCGGCGAGCTGCTGGCCGATATCGACAAGGAAACCGTCGACTTCGCACCGAACTACGATGGCAAGGAAAAGGAACCGACCGTCCTGCCGACCAAGCTGCCGAACCTGTTGATCAACGGCTCGTCCGGTATCGCAGTCGGCATGGCGACGAATATCCCGCCGCACAACCTGTCGGAAGTGATCAACGGCGCGCTGCACGTGCTGAACAACCCGGACTGCACGATCGACGAACTGATCGAGCTGATCCCCGCGCCCGACTTCCCCACCGGCGGCATCATCTACGGCGTCTCGGGCGTGCGCGACGGCTACCGCACGGGCCGCGGCCGCGTCATCATGCGCGCCAAGACCCACTTCGAGGAATTCGGCAAGGAGGCAGGGCGCACGGCCATCATCGTCGACGAGCTGCCTTACCAGGTCAACAAGAAGTCGCTGCTGGAACGCATCGCCGAGAACGTGCGCGACAAGAAGCTGGAAGGCATTTCCGATATTCGCGACGAGTCGGACAAATCCGGCATGCGCGTCGTGATCGAGCTCAAACGTGGTGAAGTGCCGGAAGTGGTGCTGAACAACCTGTACAAGCAGACCCAGTTGCAGGACACCTTCGGCATGAACATGGTGGCCCTGGTCGACGGCCAGCCCAAGCTGATGAACCTGAAGGCGCTGCTGTCGACGTTCCTGTCGCACCGCCGCGAAGTCGTCACGCGCCGCACCGTGTTCGAGCTGCGCAAGGCGCGCGAGCGGGGCCACGTGCTGGAAGGCCTGGCTGTCGCGCTGGCCAATATCGACGACTTCATCGCCATCATCAAGGCGGCGCCGACGCCGCCGCTGGCCAAGTCCGAACTGATGGCGCGCGCCTGGGATTCGTCCCTGGTGCGCGAAATGCTGGCCCGCACGGGCGACGAAGGGCAGGCCGGCATCGACGCCTTCCGCCCCGAGCACCTGCCGAAGCACTACGGCATGCAGCCCGACGGCCTGTACCGCCTGTCCGACGACCAGGCCCAGGAAATCCTGCAGATGCGCCTGCAGCGCCTGACCGGCCTGGAACAGGACAAGATCGTCAACGAATACAAGGACGTGATGGCGCAGATCGCCGACCTGCTGGACATCCTGTCCAAGCCGTCGCGCGTGACCACCATCATCACCGACGAGATGAACGCGGCCAAGCTGGAATACGGCAGCAAGGACGAGCGCCGCTCCAGCATCGAGCACAATGCCACCGACCTGGAAACGGAAGACCTGATCACGCCGCAGGACATGGTCGTGACCTTGTCGCACCTGGGCTACATGAAGGCGCAGCCGATTTCCGAATACCGCGCGCAGAAGCGCGGCGGGCGCGGCAAGCAGGCCATGGCGACCAAGGACGAGGACTGGATCGACCAGCTCTTCATCGCCAACACGCACGACTACATCCTGTGCTTCTCGAACCGGGGCCGCATGTACTGGCTCAAGGTGTGGGAAGTGCCGCAGGGCTCGCGCAACTCGCGCGGCCGCCCGATCGTCAACATGTTCCCGCTGCAGGACAACGAGAAGATCACCGTGGTGCTGCCGCTGTCGGGCGAAAACCGCACCTTCCCGGAAGACCATTACGTCTTCATGTCGACCAGCCTGGGCACCGTGAAGAAGACGCCGCTGAAGGACTTCTCGAACCCCCGCAAGGCCGGCATCATCGCGGTCGACCTGGACGACGGCGACTTCCTGATCGGCGCGGCGCTGACCGACGGCAAGCACGACGTGATGCTGTTCTCCGACTCCGGCAAGGCCGTGCGCTTCGACGAGAACGACGTTCGCCCGATGGGCCGCACGGCGCGCGGCGTGCGCGGCATGAACCTGGAAGAGGGCCAGAACGTCATCGCCCTGCTGGTGGCCGAGAACGAGCAGCAGTCCGTGCTGACGGCCACGGAGAACGGCTACGGCAAGCGTACCCCGATCACGGAGTACACCCGCCATGGCCGCGGCACCAAGGGCATGATCGCGATCCAGACCTCCGAGCGTAACGGCCGCGTGGTGGCGGCGACCCTGGTCGACGCCAGCGACGAGATCATGCTGATCACGACGGGCGGTGTGCTGATCCGCACCCGCGTCGCCGAGATCCGCGAGATGGGCCGCGCGACCCAGGGCGTGACCCTGATCGCGGTGGAGGACGGCACCAAGCTGTCCGGCCTGCAGCGCATCGTCGAGGCGGACGTGGACGAAGTCGAGTTCGAGACGGAAGGTGGCGCGGCTGCCGCGGCGGCGACGCCCGCGGCCGAACCGGATACGCCGGCCGACGAGAACGGCGACGACGCAGCCGAGTAATCCTGGCGGGCCCTGTTCGATGCATCGGACCGGGCCCGCGGTGTTTTTGCTGTTCCAACCTGACGGAAAACAGATAACGATATGAAGAAAATCGCTGCTGCCCTGTGCCTCGCCCTTGGCTTCGCCGGCGTGCCCGCGCTGGCCCAAACCGCCGCGCCGGCGCCGGTGGAAGCGGCCCCGGACCCGGCCGCCGCCCAGGCCGTGCGCGACCTGCTGGACTCGATGAACTACCGCAAACTGGTGGGTGACGCGTTCAGCAAGATGGCGGCCCAGATGCCGCAGATGATGCGCGCCGGCGCCGAGGCCACCGTGCGCGGCACGCCCAACCTGAGCGATGCCGAGCGGGCCAAGCGCATGGCCGAAGTCGACAAGCGGCTGGCCAATGTCGGCCCCGTGATGACGCAGCTGTTCAACGACCCGACCCTGGTCGACGACATGATCGCCGAGATCGTGCCCCTGTACGCGCGCCACTTCACGGCCGATGAGATGCGCCAGCTGGCGGCGTTCTACCGCACGCCGGTGGGCGCCAAGGCGCTGGAAAAGATGCCGCAGCTGATGGGCGAGGGCATGCGGATCGGCCAGAAGGTGGTCGAGCCCCGCGTGACGAAGCTGATGCGGGACTTGCAGGCCAATTGAGGAAAGGACTGTCGTGACAACGATTTACAACTTCTCCGCCGGACCGGCCGTGCTGCCGAAGGAAGTGCTGCGCCAGGCCGCTGCCGAAATGCTGGACTGGCACGGCAGCGGCATGTCCGTGATGGAGATGAGCCACCGCGGCCCCGAATTCATTTCGATCTACCGCGAGGCCGAACGCGACCTGCGCGAGCTGCTGGCCGTGCCCGACAACTACCGTATCCTGTTCATGCAGGGCGGCGGGCTGTCGCAGAACGCCGTGATTCCGATGAACCTGGTGGGGCGCAAGACGCAACCGGCCACGATCGACTTCGTCCGCACTGGTTCCTGGTCCGGCAAGTCGATCAAGGAAGCGGCCCGCTACGCCAACGTCAACGTGGCCGCGTCGGCCGAGGCCTCCGGCTTCACGACGGTGCCGCCGCAATCCGAGTGGCGCCTGACACCAGACGCGGCCTACCTGCACCTGTGCACCAACGAGACCATCGACGGCGTCGAGATCGACTTCGTGCCCGACGTGCCGGCCGGCGTGCCCATCGTGGCGGACATGTCCTCGCACATCCTGTCGCGCCAGGTGGACGTGTCGAAGTACGGCCTGATCTTCGGCGGCGCGCAGAAGAACATCGGCCCGGCCGGCGTCACCGTCGTCATCGTGCGCGACGACCTGATCGGCCATGCACTGCCGTTCTGCCCGTCCGCCTTCGACTTCAGGAACGTGGCCGAGAACGAATCGATGTACAACACGCCGCCCACCTACGGCATCTATATCGCCGGGCTGGTGTTCCGCTGGCTCAAGCAGCAGGGCGGCATCGCGGCGATGGAACGCAAGAATATTGAAAAAGCCCGGCTGCTGTACGCGGCCCTGGACGCCGACGACTTCTACCAGAACCGCGTCGCGCCAGCCTATCGTTCGCGCATGAACGTACCGTTCTACCTGCGCGACGAAAGCAAGAACGAAGCATTCCTGGCCGGCGCCAAAGCGCGCGGCCTGCTGCAGCTGAAGGGCCACAAGTCCGTCGGCGGCATGCGCGCATCCATCTACAATGCGATGCCGATCGAAGGCGTACAGGCGCTGGTCGATTACCTGAACGAATTCGCTGAGCGGTGAAGCAGGGAATTCGCAGAGCATGCTCTGCGCCTGCTGAACGGCCCAGCCTTGCAAGGCTGGGCCTCCCCGGGGGCCGTTGCCTCAGGCGTTAGCCTGCACTGTTCGGCATTAAGATCACAACACAACCATGACAGACAAACTGAAACCCCTGCGCGAAAAGATCGATTCGATCGACGCGCAGATCCTTGCGCTGTTGAACCAGCGCGCCCAGGTGGCCCAGGAAGTGGGACACGTAAAGGCCGAGACCAATGCGCCCGTGTTCCGTCCCGAGCGCGAGGCCCAGGTGCTGCGCGGCGTGGCCGAACGCAATCCCGGCCCGCTCGGCAATGCCGAAGTGCAGACCATCTTCCGCGAGGTGATGTCGGCCTGCCGCGCGCTGGAAAAGCGCGTCACCGTGGCCTACCTGGGCCCGGTGGGCACCTTCAGCGAGCAGGCCGTGTACCAGCAGTTCGGCCGCGCTGTCGAGGGCCTGCCTTGTGCGTCCATCGACGAGGTGTTCCGCGCCACCGAAGCCGGCACCGCCGATTTCGGCGTGGTGCCGGTCGAGAACTCATCCGAGGGGGCGATCAACCGCACGCTCGACCTGATGCTGCAGACACCCCTGATCATCAGCGGCGAGGTGGCCATTGCCGTGCACCACAGTCTGATGAGCAAGACGGGTACGATGGATGGCGTTACTGCCATCTGCGCCCATTCGCAGGCGCTGGCCCAGTGCCAGGTGTGGCTGAACCAGCACTACCCGCACATCGAGCGGCGCGCCGTCGCGTCGAACGCCGAGGCGGCCCGCATGGCCAGCCTGGACCCGACGATTGCCGCCATCGCCAGCGAGATCGCCGGCATGCAGTACAGCCTGGGCGTCGTCAAGGGCCATATCCAGGACGACCCGCACAACCGCACGCGTTTCGCCATCGTCGGCAAGCTGCAGCCGGGGCCATCGGGCAGCGACCACACGTCGCTGGTGCTGGCCGTGCCGAACAAGGCCGGCGCCGTCTACCAGTTGCTGGCACCCCTGGCCAAGCACGGCGTGTCGATGACGCGCTTCGAGTCGCGCCCGGCACGGGTCGGCACGTGGGAGTACTATTTTTATGTCGATATCGAAGGCCACGTACAGAACCCGTCCGTGTCGCAGGCGTTGGACGAACTCAAGGGCAACGCCGCCTTCTTCAAAGTGCTGGGCTCCTACCCGACCAGCCTGACCTGACTTTTATATAAAGAGAGAATCCATGTCCAAATTCGGTCCAGAATACGTCCGCGCCATCGCTCCCTACCAGGCCGGCAAACCCATCTCCGAAGTGGCGCGCGAGTTCGGCCTCGAGGAAGACGCCATCGTCAAGCTGGCCTCGAACGAAAACCCGTTCGGCGTGCCTGAATCGGCCAAGCAAGCCATGGCCAAGGCCGCGGCCGAGCTGGGACGCTACCCGGACGCCAACGGCTTCGAACTGAAACAGGCGCTGGCCAAGCGCTACGACGTGCCGATGGAGTGGATCACGCTGGGCAACGGCTCGAACGACATCCTGGAAATCGCCGCCCACGCCTTCGTCGAGAAGGGCCAGGCCGTGGTGTATTCGCAGTACTCGTTCGCCGTCTACGCGCTGGCCACCCAGGGCATCGGCGCGCGCCATATCGTCGTGCCGGCGTCGAACTACGGCCATGACCTGGACGCCATGCTCGACGCCATCGACGAGGACACGCGCCTGGTCTTCATCGCCAACCCGAACAACCCGACCGGCACCTTCGTGCCGGGCGCGCAGATCGAAGCCTTCCTGAAGAAGGTGCCGGCCAATGTCGTCGTCGTGCTGGACGAGGCCTACAACGAATTCCTGAACGAGCAAGACCAGTACGAATCGGCAGCCTGGGTGCGCGAGTACCCGAACCTGCTGGTGTCGCGTACCTTCTCGAAAGCCTACGGACTGGCTGGCCTGCGCGTGGGCTTCGGCCTGGCACAGCCGGCGCTGACGGACCTGATGAACCGCATCCGCCAGCCCTTCAACGTCAATTCGCTGGCGCAGGCGGCGGCAATTGCGGCCTTGAACGACAGCGAGTTCCTGGAAAAGAGCGCCCGCAACAACACGGCGGGCTACCGCCAGTTCGTCGAGGCCTTCGAGCAGATGGGCCTGGAGTACGTGCCGTCGCACGGCAACTTCGTGCTCGTCAAGATGGGCAAGGACCTGGCGGCCGGTGCCCGTGTCAACCTGGCGCTGCTCAAGCAGGGCGTCATCGTGCGCCCGGTCGGCAACTACGGCCTGCCCGAGTGGCTGCGCATTTCCATCGGCCTGCCGCAGGAGAACGCGGTATTGATCGCTGCCTTGCAAAAGGCGCTGGCGGAGAATCGTGCGGACTGATCCCCTCATCGACACGCTGGTCGTCGTCGGCGTCGGCCTGATCGGCGGCTCGTTCGCGCGCGCGCTGAAGAAGGCCGGCGCCGTGCGCCGCGTCATCGGCATCGAGCGCTCGCCAGCCTACGGCGAGCGGGCGCTGGCGCTGGGCATCGTCGACGAAGTGGTGGACGGCTTCGAGGCCGTCAGCGGCGCCGACCTGGTGCTGCTGGCCGCGCCCGTGGCGCAGACGGGCCGCATCCTGGCCGCGCTGGCGCCGTACCTGGCGCCCGGCACCGTCGTCACCGATGCCGGCAGCACCAAGGCCGATGTCGTCGCCGCCGCGCGTTCCGCCCTCGGCGACAAGGTAGCGCAGTTCGTGCCGGGCCACCCCATCGCCGGGCGCGAGACCAACGGTCCCGATGCCGCCATCGACGATCTGTACGTCGGCAAGAAGTTCGTGCTGACACCCCTACCGGAAAATGGCGCGGCGCAAGTGGAGCGGGTCGCCGGCGCGTGGCGCGCCTGCGGCGCCGTGATCCACCGCCTGACCCCGGAAGAGCACGACAAGGTCTTCGCCGCCGTCAGCCACCTGCCGCACCTGCTGGCCTATGCGCTGGTGGACGATATCGCCAACAAGGCGCACGCGGACCTGCTGTTCCAGTATGCCGCCAGCGGCTTTCGCGACTTCACCCGCATCGCCGGCAGCTCGCCCGAGATGTGGCGCGACATCAGCCTGGCCAACCAGGGCGCGCTACTGGCCGAACTGGATGCCTACATGACTCAACTGGCCCACCTGCGCGCGCGCCTGGCCGCGGGCGACGGCGCCACCCTCGAAGCCGTGTACGGCAACGCGCAGCGCGCGCGCCGGCAGTGGATCGAGGCCATCGAGGCGGCCGAAGCGCCGCAACCGATTGACAACGCAGAATAGAAGATAGAAGAGAAAACATCATGGCCGAACCGACCAACCCCGCCGAGCATCCGCCCTTCATCGACCTGCAGCCCGTGATGCACGTGGAAGGCGTCGTGCGCCTGCCCGGATCCAAAAGCATCTCCAACAGGATCCTGCTGCTGGCCGCGCTGGCCGAGGGCGAAACCAAGATCGTCGACCTGCTCGACTCGGACGACACCCAGGTGATGCTGGCCGCGCTGCGCTCGCTGGGCGTCGAGTGGACGGAAGAGCCGCAGGAAGCCGTCAACGGCACGGCGCGCACGATCCACCGCGTGCAGGGCGCCAACGGCAGCTTCCCGAACAGGCAGGCCGACCTCTTCATGGGCAATGCCGGCACGGCGATCCGCCCGCTGACGGCGGCGCTGGCCGTCATCGGCGGCGACTACACGGTGCACGGCGTGCCGCGCATGTACGAGCGCCCCATCGGCGACCTGGTCGACGCATTGAACGCCGTCGGCGCGGCCATCGAGTACACGGGCAATCCCGGCTTCCCGCCGCTGCATATCCGCACCGGCACCTTCGACACGCGCAAACTGTCCGTGCGCGGCAACGTGTCGAGCCAGTTCCTGACCGCCTTGCTGATGGTCGCGCCGCTGATGGCCCATTCGCACGCCCTCACCATCGAGGTCGAGGGCGAACTGATTTCGAAGCCGTATATCCAGATCACCCTGAACCTGATGCGCCGCTTCGGCGTCACGGTGGAACAGGACGAGTGGGCGTCGTTCACCATCGCCTCCGGCCAGCGCTACCAGAGCCCGGGCAATATCCATGTCGAAGGCGACGCCTCGTCGGCGTCCTACTTCATGGCGGCCGGCGCGATTGCCGGCGGCCCGGTGCGGGTCGAAGGCGTGGGCCGCGATTCGATCCAGGGCGACGTGCGCTTCGTCCACGCGCTGGAACTGATGGGCGCCCACATCACGATGGGCGACAACTGGATCGAGGCCAAGTCGAAGGGGCCGTTGAAGGCCATCGACGCGGACTTCAACCACATTCCCGACGCCGCCATGACGATCGCGATCGCCGCCCTGTACGCGGACGGCACCAGCACCCTGCGCAATATCGCCAGCTGGCGGGTGAAGGAAACCGACCGCATCGCCGCCATGGCCACCGAGCTGCGCAAGCTGGGCGCCACGGTGGAGGAGGGCGCCGACTACCTGAAGGTGACGCCGCCAAAGGTGCTGTCGGCCGCCACCATCGACACCTACGACGACCACCGCATGGCCATGTGCTTCTCGCTGGCCTCGCTGGACGGCGCCGCCCGCAGCGGCACCCAGGTGCGCATCAACGATCCGAAGTGCGTCGCCAAGACCTTCCCCGACTACTTCACCGCCTTCGCCGGCATCGCCCACGACGCCAAATATTAATTGCCTAAAAAATGGGGACAGACCCCATTTTTCGGGAAACATTGCTCATAAAATGGGGTCTGTCCCCATTTTTGCAGCAACTATTCGATAGCCCGGCGGAGTAAAATCCGCCCATGCCTACATCGAATATTCCCGTCATCACGATCGACGGTCCCACTGCCTCGGGCAAGGGGACCGTTGCCCACAAAGTGGCCGACAAGCTCGGCTTTCATCTGCTCGATTCCGGTGCGCTGTACCGCCTGACGGCCTTGCAGGCGCTGCGCCGCGAGACGCCGCTGAACGACGAGCACGCGCTGGCGAAGCTGGCCGAACACCTGCACATCGGCTTCACGGGCGAAGCCATCTTCCTGTCCAACGAGAACGTCACCGACGCCATCCGCGCCGAGGAGGTGGGCAATACGGCGTCGAAGATCGCCGCCTTGCCGGCCGTGCGCCAGGCCCTGTTCGGCCTGCAGCTGGGCTTTCGCAAGGCGCCCGGCCTGGTGGCGGACGGCCGTGACATGGGGACGGTGATCTTTCCCAATGCACAATTAAAGGTGTTCCTGACTGCAAGTGTCGAGGCGCGCGCGGATCGCCGCTACAAGCAATTGATCGGCAAGGGAATTTCTGCTAACATGGACGACCTCCTGATGGATTTGAAAGCGCGCGACGACCGTGATACTCAACGGGCCATAGCGCCTCTCGTCCCTGCAGAGGGGGCGCATGTGCTCGATACCTCGGCCATGACGGTCGATGCGGCCGTCGAGCAGGTCCTGCACTGGTATGCGGCCGTCGGGAAGTAAGTGTGGTGCCGTGCGCGTGCTCTGTCCGCCGCGGCGTTGTATAGGGAGGTCTGGCTAGGGTCGTATTGGCCCGCTTTGGCCTCCTTTAACCTCTAACCCAGCTGAAGTCGCCTATTGCGAGCCTTGCTGGATAACCTGGAAGTAATATGTCTAATATGGAAAGTTTCGCAGCCCTCTTCGAAGAGTCCCTGTCCCGTCAGGACATGCGCTCCGGCGAAGTGATCTCCGCTGAAGTCGTGCGTCTGGATCACAATTTCGTGATCGTCAACGCCGGCCTGAAATCGGAAGCTTTCATCCCTGTTGAAGAATTCAAGAATGACCAGGGCGAACTGGAAGTCAAAGTTGGTGACTTCGTTTCCGTGGCCATCGAATCGCTGGAAAATGGTTTCGGCGATACCATCCTGTCGCGCGACAAAGCCAAGCGTCTGGCTTCGTGGCTGGCACTGGAAAAAGCAATGGAATCGGGCGAGATCGTCACCGGTACCGTCAATGGCAAAGTCAAGGGCGGCCTGACCGTTCTGACCAACGGCATCCGCGCGTTCCTGCCGGGCTCGCTGGTCGACACCCGTCCAGTCAAGGACACCACCCCGTTCGAAGGCAAGACCCTCGAATTCAAGGTTATCAAGCTGGACCGCAAGCGTAACAACGTCGTTCTGTCCCGCCGCGCCGTCATCGAAGCATCGATGGGCGAAGAGCGTCAGAAACTGATGGAAACGCTGAAAGAAGGCACGGTCGTGACCGGCGTCGTCAAGAACATCACCGACTACGGCGCGTTCGTGGATCTGGGCGGTATCGACGGCCTGCTGCACATCACCGACCTGGCATGGCGTCGCGTGCGTCACCCGTCGGAAGTGCTGACGGTTGGCCAGGAAATCACCGCCAAGGTCCTGAAGTACGATCAGGAAAAGAACCGCGTTTCGCTGGGCGTGAAGCAGCTGGGCGACGACCCATGGACCGGTCTGTCCCGTCGTTACCCACAAGGCACCCGCCTGTTCGGTAAAGTGACGAACCTGACCGACTACGGCGCGTTCGTTGAAGTCGAGCAAGGTATCGAAGGCCTGGTCCACGTGTCGGAAATGGACTGGACCAACAAGAACGTGGCACCGAACAAAGTTGTCCAGCTGGGCGACGAAGTCGAAGTCATGGTCCTGGAAATCGACGAAGAGCGTCGTCGTATCTCGCTGGGCATGAAGCAGTGCAAGGCCAACCCTTGGGACGACTTCGGTGTCACCCACAAGAAGGGCGACAAAGTCCGTGGCGCGATCAAGTCGATCACCGACTTCGGCGTGTTCATCGGCCTGGCCGGCAACATCGACGGCCTGGTGCACCTGTCCGACCTGTCCTGGACCGAAGCTGGCGAAGAAGCCGTGCGCAAGTTCAAGAAGGGCGACGAGCTGGAAGCCATCGTTCTGGCCATCGACGTCGAGCGCGAGCGCGTCTCCCTGGGCGTGAAGCAGCTGGAAGGCGACCCGTTCAACAACTTCGCAGCCATGAACGACAAGGGCTCGCTGGTGACCGGTACCGTCAAGTCGGTTGAGCCAAAAGGCGCCGTCATCGCCCTGTCCGAAGAAGTCGAAGGCTACCTGCGCGCTTCCGAAATCTCCCGCGACCGCGTGGAAGATGCCGGTACGCACCTGAAGGTCGGCGATTCCGTCGAAGCCCTGGTCATCAACATCGACCGCAAGGCTCGCAGCATCCAGCTGTCGATCAAGGCCAAGGACAACGCCGAGACCGCCGAGCAGATGCAGAAGATGGCATCGGACAGCAGCGCCGCTTCGGGCACCACCAGCCTGGGCGCACTGCTGAAGGCCAAGTTCGATAACAAGAACTAATACTTCATACAGCAGATGACCAAGTCCGAACTGATCAACCGGCTGGCTGAGCGTTACTCTCAGCTGGTGGCCAAGGATGCGGAATATGCCGTGAAGACCATTCTCGATGCAATGACCGGCGCCCTGGCGAGCGGTCAGCGTATCGAGATCCGGGGCTTCGGCAGCTTTGCGCTGAACAGCAGGCCGCCACGCATCGGACGCAATCCGAAGTCCGGCGACAAGGTGATGGTGCCCGAAAAGCGGGTGCCCCACTTCAAGCCGGGCAAGCAGCTGCGCGAACGGGTCGACGCGATGGTCGGGCAACCGATCATCGAGGACTGAACGTCTGCGACAATGGAAGTCGGAAGGGGCGGGCGCGAGCCTGCCCCTTTTTTCTTTGTTTTTTCTGTTTCAGGCACGGTATGATCGGCTTTTGAGAAGCACGGGAAGCTAGACGATGAAAATAATCTCCACCGTAGTTGGCGTAATACTGTTTATCCTGTTCTTTGGCTTTGCCCTGAAAAACACGCAGGAAGTCGACCTGCACCTGTTCCTCAATTACGAATTGCGCGGCCCCCTGGTGCTGATGCTGCTGGCCTTTTTCGTGGCCGGCGCCGCCCTCGGCGTGCTCGCCCTGACGCCCACCGTGTTCCGCCACCGGCGCGAAACGAACCGGCAAAAGACGACGATCCAGACCTTGCAGACGTCCGCGCTGCAGGTCAACCGCGCGCCCGACAGCGTCAACGCGCAGCAGTGACGCCGGTGCTGTCTTCGCCGCCTTCACCGCCCATGCGCCCGCGCCGCCGTCGCGCCTCACCACATAACAACAAAAGCACACATGGAATTTGAACTCTGGTGGTTACTGGGTATCCCGGCGTTTTTCGGCCTGGGATGGATTGCCGCGCGGGTCGATATCCGCCAGCTGCTGTCCGAATCGCGCACCCTGCCGCGCGGTTATTTCAAGGGCCTGAATCACCTGCTGAACGACCAGCCGGACAAGGCCATCGATTCCTTCATCGACATCGTCAAGAAGGACCCGGAAGCGGCCGAGATGCACTTCGCGTTGGGGAACCTGTTCCGCCGCCGCGGCGAGACGGAACGGGCCATCCGCGTGCACCAGAACCTGCTGTCGCGGCCCGACCTGCCCTCCGACGAGCGCGCCCACGCGGAGTATGAGCTGGGCCAGGATTACCTGAAGGCCGGCCTGCTCGACCGCGCCGAGGAAACCTACAAGCGGCTGCTGGACACCTCGTATGCCGTGCCGGCGCGCCGCGCGCTGCTGGAGATATTCCAGCGCGAGAAGGAATGGCAGCGCGCCATCGAGGCGGCGCTGGCCCTGCAGGAAGCGGGCGCCGGCTCGCGCCAGAAGGAGATCGCCCAGTTCTACTGCGAGCTGGCGCAGGACGCGCTGGTGCACATGCACCCGGACGACGCCTCGCCGCTGCTGGACCAGGCCCTGAAGGCCGACCGCACCAGCGTGCGCGCCACCATTCTGTGCGGCGACATGCACCTGGCCAAGGGCGACGTCGAAGGCGCGCTGGCCATGTGGCGCAGAGTCGAGCAGCAAAGCGTGCCGCACGTGGCCCTGGTGGCCCAGCGCCTGATGGACGGCTACCGCAAGGTGGGCCGGCCGGAGGAGGGCGCCAGCCTGCTGAAATCCTACCTGCAGCAGGCATCGTCGATCGACCTGCTGGAAGTGGTGTTCAAGGCCGTGCTGGAGATGGAAGGCGTCGAGGCAGCCAAGCAGCTGGTGGGCGACGAATTGCGCCGCACGCCGACCCTGCTGGGCCTCGACAAATTCCTGGAAGCGCGCATGCTGGACGCGCCGCCGGCCGTGCTGGGCGAACTGTCCCTCGTGAAGAACCTGGTGCACGGCTACACCCAGAAGCTGGCGCGCTACCAGTGCAGCCACTGCGGCTTCAAGGCGCGCCAGTTCTACTGGCATTGCCCCGGCTGCAGCCGCTGGGAGACCTACCCGCCGCGTCGCACCGAAGAATTGAATGTGATGAACTGAGCCGGCGCCCACGCCGGCATCGACTACCGAAAGACCCGATCTTGAGCCTCGCCACCACCACCCAAGCCACTCCCGCCACCCCGGCCCTGGACAAGGTCCGCATCCTCGTCGTCGGCGACGTCATGCTGGACCGCTACTGGTTCGGCGACGTCAGCCGCATTTCGCCGGAAGCGCCGGTGCCGATCGTGCGCGTCGAACGCCGCGAGGCGCGCCTGGGCGGCGCCGCCAACGTGGCCCGCAATGCCGCCGCGCTGGGCGCCCATGCGGGCCTGTTGGGCGTGGTTGGCGCCGACGAAGCGGGCACCGAAGTGGAACAGCTGCTGCACGCCGGCGGCATCCACAGCTTCCTGAAGCGCGACGAAGCCATCTCCACCATCATCAAGCTGCGCGTCATCGGCCGCCAGCAGCAGATGCTGCGTATCGATTTCGAGGAGCCGCCCAGCGACGTCGTGCTGCGTAACAAGCTGCTGCAATACCGCGCCCTGCTGCCGGACTACGACGTCGTCGTGCTGTCGGACTACGCCAAGGGAAGCCTGGTCAGCGTCAGCGAGATGATCATGGCCGCCCGTGCGGAAAACAAGATCGTCATGGTCGACCCGAAAGGCGACGACTTCACCCGCTACACGGGCGCCACGGTGCTGACCCCGAACAAGGGCGAACTGAAACGCATCGTCGGCAGCTGGAACAGCGAGGAGCAGCTGACGACGAAGGCGCAGAACCTGCGCGAGTCGCTGCTGCTGTCGGCACTGCTGCTGACCCGCTCGGAAGAGGGCATGACCTTGTACACGGCGAACGAGCGCTTCCACTTCCCGGCTGCCGCGCGCGAGGTGTTCGACGTCTCCGGCGCCGGCGACACGGTGATCGCCACGATGGCCGCCATGCTGGGCGCGGGCGCCAGCTGGCCCGACGCCGTAGGCATGGCCAACCGCGCCGGCGGCATCGTCGTCGGCAAGCTGGGCACGGCCACCGTCACGCGCGAGGAACTGTTCGGCGCCTGATGGGGCGCAAGGTCTTGCAACCGGCGGTGACTTCGTGTCAACCTCGGCTGTAACGCCGCGTTACTGGCATTCAGGGTGCAGGCCGGGCCTTGCATTGATTCCCGTACCAAACTCACTTCCGGAGGACGACATGTTGAAGAAAATGTTGCTGGCAATTGCCGCAATGGTGGCCACGATGGGTATGGCGTTTGCCCAGGTCGACGTGAACAAGGCCGACCAGGCCGCGCTCGATTCCGTCAAGGGCATCGGCCCGGCCAAGTCGAAGGTCATCCTGGAAGAGCGTGCCAAGGGCGAGTTCAAGGACTGGGCCGACTTCCAGAAGCGCGTCAAGGGCATCGGCGACAAGAACGCGGCCAAGCTGTCCCAGGCCGGTCTGCAGGTGAACGGCAAGTCGCTCGATGGCGCGGCGGCGGCCAAGCCTGCGGCGGGCGCCAAGCCGGCCGAAACGGCCAAGGTGGCCGAAGCGAAGAAGGAGCCCGTCAAGAAGTAAGCGTCGCCGCAGTGCAATGCAGCGCAAGCCCGGCCATGCCGGGCTTTTTTCATGGCGCGCAGGTTTGTGGCAACCACCATACAACACGGCAGCCGCTGAGCAGTATCAATGAATTGTTGTCAGTAAATCTTTATTTCCTGCAATGAACAATGATATCCTTGAGGAATTGTCACTCAGGAGAGCGCTCATGAACCATTTCATCCGCAATATGGCGGCCGCTACCGTATTCGCCGCCTCAAGCACCGTCCACGCCGGCTCGGTCGGCATCGGCCAGGGCAGCTGGTACTCGCCGACGCTGGCCGACACGCTGGCGGCGCAAGGCAACACCGTCGGGGCGGTCACCTGGTACAACGACAACGTGCTGGCCGGCTACGACGTTTTCATTCAGGACGGCAACGCCTGGTTCGATGCGGACGCGCTGGACCGATTCGTCTACAACGGCGGTACGCTGATCGCGCTGCCGTGGAGCTTCACGCAGAAGAGCTACAGCGCCGGCACCAGCGTCTTCGGCAGCCGCCACGGCCTCGCCATCAACGAGGCAGTGCCCGGCATCACGACGCTGGCCGCCACCGACTGGCTGCTGCAGGGCGTGACCTTGCCGGCGGCCGAGTCGCACAACGTCAGCCGCGAAGCGGGCAACGCGTTCGCGGACATGAGCACGCAGGTACTGGCATGGGAAGACGGCACCGCGCTGCTGGGCTATCGCCGCTACGGCGCCGGCCTGGTGGTGGGCTTCAACGTGAACCTGACCAGCGCCGACGTCGGCCCGCTCGATGCGGCGTGGAGCAACCAGATCGTCTTCAACGCCGTCAACGCCGTGCCGGAGCCGGCCACTTGGGCGATGCTGGCACTGGGCGCCGGCATCGTGGCGCTGCGTGCACACCGCGGCACCCCGAAGAAGTTCGCCTAAACGGCCGCCGGCAGGTTCGCCAGGAAGGCGTGGATCTGCGACACCACCTGCGCCCCCTCGCCGACGCCGGCCGCCACCCGCTTGGTCGAGCCGGCGCGCACGTCACCGATGGCGAACACGCCCGGCACGCTCGTTTCCAGCGCCGCGCGGATCGGCTGGTCCGGCGGGTAGATGCCCTGTTCGAAGTTGGCGCGGCACTGCGCCTTCGTCACGTCGTGGCCCGTGCGGATGAAGCCCTGGGCGTCGACGTCGACACCGCAGTCGCCCAGCCAGTCCGTGTTCGGGTCGGCGCCGATAAACAGGAACACGCGGCAGACGTCGCAGTCTTCCTCGGCGCCGGTGCGGTTGTCATGCAGCCGCACCTGCTTCAAGCCGTCTTCGTCGCCCTCCAGCGCCACGATCTCCGTATGCGTGTGCAGCTCGATATTGGGCGTGGCGCGGATGCGTTCGATCAGGTAGCTCGACATGGTCGCCTTCAGGCCCTCGCCCCGGATCACCATGTGCACCTTGGACGCGTGCCCGGACAGGAACACGGCCGCCTGGCCCGCTGAATTGCCGCCGCCGACCAGCACCACTTCCTCGCTCTTGCACAGGTTGGCCTCGATGCGCGAGGCCCAGTAATAGATGCCCCGGCCCTCGAACTGCTTGATGTTCGCCAGCGCCGGCCGGCGGTAGCGCGCCCCGCACGACAGCACCACCGAGCGCGCCTGCACGCGGGTCCCGTCCGCCAGCTGTACCTGCAGCGGATAGCTGTCGCAGATCAGGCGCGCGGCGACGGCGGGAATGGCCACCTCGACACCGAACTTCTGCGCCTGCACGTAGGCGCGGCCCGCCAGGGCTCCGCCCGAGATCCCGGTGGGGAAGCCCAGGTAGTTCTCGATGCGGGCGCTGGCGGCCGCCTGGCCGCCGTAGGCGCGCTGCTCCAGTGCCAGCACCGACAGGCCTTCCGAGCCCGCATACACGGCCGTGGCCAGGCCCGAGGGGCCGGCGCCGACGACGATGACGTCCCAGATCTTGTCCGGGTCCAGGTCCGGCAACATGCCCAGGCAGCGGCCGATCTCGGCCTCGCTGGGGTTCTTCCTGACGCTGCCGTCCGGGCACACCACCAGCGGCCAGTCGTCCGGCGTGGGCTGGTAGTACTCGCACAGCGTGCGCGCCTGGGCATCTTCCTTCGGGTCGACGATGGTGTGCGGGTGGGCGTTGCTGGTCAAGAAGCTCTGCAGATGGAAAAGGCGCGGGTGGCCGGGCGGGCCCACCAGCACGGGGCCGCCCGAGCCCACTTCCAGCAGGTTCACGCGGCGCAGGATCAGCGCGCGCACGATGCGCTCGCCCAGTTCGGCCTCGGCGATCACCAGCGCGCGCAGGCTTTCCGGCGGAATCACCAGGGCCTCGACTTCGCCCATCGCCGTCGCGTTGACGAGCGACGGGCGGCCCGCCAGTTGCGATACTTCGGCCGTGAATTCGCCCGGACCGTGTTCCGTGATGGGGGCCGAATTGCCCAGGCCATCGTAGCGGGCGATGACGATGCGGCCGGACAGCACCACCACCATGCCGAAGGTGGTGTGGCCGGCTTCCAGGATGCGCACGCCGTTGTGGAAGGTGCGCACCGTGCCGAAGCGGTGCAGCCGCCTGATCTCCTGCTCCGTGAGCTTGGGGAAGATCTGGTGGCGGCGCAGTTCGATGGTAGCGCCGATGGCGGGCACCTCGTCCTCCTTGCTGGCTTCGGGAACGAATTGGGTGGGAGTCAGCTTCATGTCGGCCATGGCGGTTCTGCGTAAGCGTATATATTGGACACGGAGAGTCTAACCGAAGCACGCGCGCGGCAGGCGAAATCGGCGCGCCCTTACCCCATTCGGCAGATGGGAGCGCAACAAGGGAGCGGCCCACGCGCCGCTTGGGCGAACGCGGCGGTATGATGGCGGATCGGCACCATACCAACACGGGGGAGCGCAATGGCGGCATTGGTCATCAGGGGCGTGCGCAAGGCATTCGGCGAGCAGGCCATCCTGCACGGCATCGATCTCGATATCGCCGACGGCGAGTTCGTCGTCTTCGTGGGGCCGTCCGGCTGCGGCAAGTCGACCCTGCTGCGCACCATCTGCGGGCTGGAGGAACTCGATGCCGGCAGCATCGCCATCGGCGGGCGCGACATGACGAACGTGGCACCGGCCCAGCGCGGCATCGCCATGGTCTTCCAGAGCTACGCGCTGTATCCGCACATGACGGTGTACGACAACATGGCCTTCGGCCTCAAGCTGGCCGGCACGCCGGCCGCACAGATTCGCGAGAAGGTGATGGCGGCGGCAGCGAGCCTGCGCATCGAGCCGCTGCTGCAGCGCAAACCGAAGGAACTGTCCGGCGGCCAGCGCCAGCGCGTGGCGATCGGCCGCGCCATCGTGCGCCACCCGGAAGTCTTCCTGTTCGACGAGCCCCTGTCGAACCTGGACGCGGCGCTGCGCGTGCAGATGCGCATCGAGCTGAAGAACCTGCACCGCAGCCTGAAGAGCACGATGATCTACGTGACGCACGACCAGGTCGAGGCGATGACGCTGGCCGATCGCATCGTCGTGCTGCGGGGCGGGAAGGTGGAGCAGGTAGGTGCGCCGCTGGAGCTGTACAACCGGCCCGGCAACCTGTTCGTGGCCGGCTTCATGGGTTCGCCGGCGATGAACTTCATCGAGGGCACCGTGCGCGCCGGCCGTATCGAGGCCGCCGGCACCCTGCTTGCCGCCACCGACGCCCATGGACTGCCTGACGGCGGCAAGGTGACCTTGGGCCTGCGCGCCGAGCACGTGCTGCTGGCGCGCCAGGGCAGCGGCGCGGCGGACGGCATCGCGGCGAAGGTCCAGGCCACGGAGCTGCTGGGCGACTTCAGCTACGTCTACCTGCAGCCGGCAACCGGCGGCCCGCAGATCGTCGTCCGCGCCGATGCCGACGCCAGCTGGCAGCCGGGCGACACCGCCCTCGTCACGGCCGACCCGTCGCGCTGGCACCTGTTCGACGCCAACGGCCTCGCCCACCGTCCCAACCGCTGAGCCTGTGTCAACATCGGGGTCAGGCACGTTTCCCGACACAAGCTCGACCGTGCCACCGCAGGGCTCGTGTCGACATCGGTGCCTGACCCCGATGTTGACACGAGCACGGCCGTAATGGCATCGCCAGTGTGGCTATAATGGCAAGATGACCACCTCCCTTGCCATCCGTCCCGCCACGGCCGCCGACCTGCCGGCGTTCTTCGACTACCTCGTCGACCAGCTGCGCGATAACGGCGCCGGCGATACGCCGCTGTTCCAGCCGATGTCGCGCACGCAGGCCGGCATGCCGCCGGGCCGCGTCGAGGCTTTTACACGCGGAACGGAGACGCCCTTGTTCGAACCGGGCTGGCGTCGCCTGTGGCTGGCGTTCGACGAGGGCGCCATCCGCGGCCATATCGACTTGCGCGCACATGCGGAAGGCGCGTCCAGCCACCGCACCCTGCTGGGCATGGGCGTGCACCGCGACGCGCGCCGTGTCGGCCTGGGCATGCAATTGCTCGATACGGCGATTGCCTGGGCCGAAGGGCAGGCGCCGCTGGACTGGATCGACCTGGAAGTGCTGGCCGTGAACGCACCGGCCCGCGCGCTGTACCGCAAGCGCGGCTTCGTGCAGACGGGCGAGATCGCCGACCTGCTGCGCATCGACGGCGAGCGGCACGGCTATGTCTACATGAGCCTGCCTTTGACGCGCCAAGCGGCCGGCGCGCAACCGGATTAGAATGGTTGTTTTGGTGAAGAAGAAGCTGATCGCATGACATACAAGACCATTGCCGACACGATCGGCAACACGCCACTGGTGCAGCTGGTGCGCCTGCCGGGTGCCGACGCTGCCGCGCGCAACAACATCATCCTGGGCAAGCTGGAAGGCGACAACCCGGCCGGCTCCGTCAAGGACCGCGCCGCCATGTCGATGCTGCGCCGCGCCGAGGAGCGGGGCGACATCAAGCCGGGCGATACGCTGATCGAAGCCACCAGCGGCAACACGGGTATCGCGCTGGCCATGGCGGCCGCCATCCGCGGCTACAAGATGGTGCTGCTGATGCCGGAGAACCTGTCCGAGGAACGCCGCCAGAGCATGGCCGCCTATGGTGCCCAGATCGTGCTGACGCCGAAAACGGGCGGCATGGAATATGCGCGCGACCTGGCCGAACAGATGCAGCGCGACGGCCAGGGCATTATCCTGGACCAGTTCGCCAATGGCGACAATCCCCGTGCCCACTATGAATCGACCGGGCCGGAAATCTGGCGCGACACGGCAGGGCGCATCACGCATTTCGTCAGCGCCATGGGCACCACCGGCACCATCATGGGCGTATCGCAGTACCTGAAGGAGCAGAACGAGGCCGTCCGCATCATCGGCGCGCAGCCGGAGGAAGGCTCGTCGATTCCGGGCATCCGCAAGTGGCCGGAAGCGTACCTGCCGAAAATCTTCGACAAGGCCCGGGTCGACCAGATCGAATCGGTGTCGCAGGTGGCGGCCGAGCGCATGGCGCGCCGGCTGGCGGCGGAAGAAGGCATCTTCTGCGGCATCTCGGCGGCCGGCGCCTGCGAGATCGCGCTGCGCATTTCCCAGACGGTGGAAAACGCGACGATCGTCTTCATCGTCTGCGACCGGGGCGACCGCTACCTGTCCACCGGCGTCTTCCCGGCCTGAGCCATCCAGACGCACCAATAAAAACAGCCGGCATATGCCGGCTGATTTTTTTACAGCATGCCACGCCGCGTGCCGCTGCCCCGTGGCGGGGCAGCATGCCTGGGCGCGCGCAATCAGCCGTTATTGTTGTTGTTCGTGCTGCTCTGTGGCGTTTCGCCTTCTTTTGGCTTGAACTGCTTGTCGCTGATACGGAACTTGTTACGACGGTCGCCCATCAGGTAACGCAGGTCGCGGATCGACAGGTCGCTCACTTCGTGCATGCGGATCAGCAGCGAAGCGCCGACAGGCAGGCGGTGGTGACGGATCTTGCTGATCACCGGTGGCGCCACTTCCAGTGCGCGCGACAGGGCTGCGTCGTTTTTCAGGCGCAGGTTTTCGATCAGCGTGTCCAGCAGGCGGTTCGGGTTGTATTGCAGCAGATCGTCGCCGTCCGAGTCGTTGTTCATATCAATACCGACTTGATTTGTCATGATACGTTTGTTCCTTTTGTAAAGTTGTCCTGAAAGTGAAACACTCGGAGCTCAAGCTGCGCTTCGGAACCACGAACGGCCACGCTGACAGGCGGGCGGTGTGTCCGGGATTCCTATGTTCTCCCTTCACTGAGGAACGATACGCGGATTCCGGGATAACAAGGTTTCATAATATATACACAATTGTACAACATTCCGCAATTTTTTACTCAAGAGCAATACAAAATTGTTTGTACCGGCTGCTCGCGTTGTCCTATCGCAACAATGTGTGAGAATTCTACCTTACTTTTTGTGGTAGATAAACGGTCACGGCTTTGTCAATCGTACAATTTTAAGTGTAATATAAAACTTATCACTACTGCTGCACTATATGCAACAGTTCAGTAAAAAATTTCCTCAGCACATTACATTCGTCGGAATGGGCTTGCAAGACTGCTTACGCGCGCTTACACGTGTTGTCCGCTTGCGCTGTCACAGGCCCGTGCGCGTCAGCCGGACAGCCCGGCCCAGTTCGACGACGGACATCGCGTAGAAATAGCTGCGGTTGTACTGCGTGATGGCGTAAAAATTATTGCTGGCGACCCAGTATTCCGTCGGCTCCAGGCCGTTCTGCAGATCGACCAGGCCGTACAGCATTCCTGGCGGCAAAGTGGACGTGGTGACGATGCCTGCCCCCGTCAAGTCCTCCGGTCGCACTTTCGCTTCCAGCCCCAGGTCGAGATAACGTTCCCAGGCTCGCGCCGGCGATACGGTGGCGTGGTAGACGATGGGGCCGGGCTGGTCGCGCTGCCAGCCGTGGCCCACCAGGAAGGCCGCCACGCTGCCGATGGCGTCGGCCGATGAATTCTTCAGGTCGATGCGGCCATCGCCGTCGAAGTCGACGGCGTATTTCAGGATATTGCTGGGCATGAATTGGGGCATGCCGACGGCGCCCGCGAACGAGCCCTGCAGCGCCAGCGGGTCGGTGCCCGTCTGGCGGGCATACAGCAGGGTCGCTTCCAGTTCGCCCCGGAAGAAGGCCATGCGCGCTTCCCGGTTCGGCGTGACGGGGTAGGCAAACGCCAGGGTGGTCAGGGTGTCGAGCACGCGGAAGCGGCCCGTGTCGCGGCCGTAGATGGTTTCGACGCCGATGATGCCGACCAGGATCTCGGCCGGCACGCCGTACAGCGTTTCGGCCCGGGCCAGCGTTTCGGCGTTGTCGTTCCAGAAGCGCACGCCCGCATTGATGCGGATCGGCTCGATGAAGCGGCTGCTGTAGACCTGCCAGTTCTTCGGCTTGCCGGGCGGCGCAGGCTTGACCAGCTGCACCACGGAATCGAGGAAGCGCACATTCGACAGCAAGCTGTCCAGTTCGCGGCGGGCAAAGCCGTGCTTCGCCACCATGTCGTCGAGGAAACCCTGCACTTCCTTCCACTGGCCGAAGTTGACGAATTCCCCCGTGTAGTAATCGCTGACGGGGGCCGCCACCACCTTTTTCGCGGCCTTGGCCTTCTTTTTAGCGTGCGCGGACTGCTTCTGCCCGGCGGCGAAGGCTTCGGGCGGGCACAGGCTGGTCGCGCCCACGAGGGCCGACAGCAACAGGGTCATCAGAGGCTTGGAGGGGAATCGCTTCGGGAATGTCATCGGAGTAGGCGCAGTAAATAGGCCAGCCGCTGGGCTGACCGGTTTCGTTCATCGTCGTCGAGTGCGCGATAACGGAGCGCACCATAGAGAGCGAGGAATTCCGCCATGGCGGCCTTTCTCTCTTCCGGCAGCGGCAATGCGCGCAAGCGCAGTGCCAGGCTGTGTGGGCCTTCGCCCGGTTGCGCAGCGATGCCGGCGCCGGCCAGATGGCGCCGGAAGCGTTCGTACGCGGCGGCGACCGGGTCGGTGGTGCGGCGTAGCCGCAACCAGCGCCACAGCCACGCCAGTGCCACCAGCAGCGCCGCCGCTGCGGGCGTGCGCCAGGTGCCGACAGTTTCCCATAGTTCTGTAAGGAAATTTTGCTGCCTGTCGGGATTGTAATCCAGGACCCATTGATTCCAAGCATTATTGAGTGCATTCGCACTGAAACGCAGGCGCGAAAGCCACGAATCCTTGTTGTTCTGCAAATCGATCAGGCCGTTCAGCCCGAACGGCGCCGTTTGCGGCAGGGCGCGCGACAGGTTCAGGTTGATGCGCTCCGGGGCCACGGCGGCCGTCGGGTCGATGCGCCGCCAGCCCTGTCCGGCCAGCCACACCTCGGCCCAGGCATGGGCGTCCGATTGCCGCACGGTGACGTAGCCGTCGACGGGATTGAGCTCGCCGCCCTGGTAGCCGGTCACGACCCGGGCCGGAACGCCGGCCGCGCGCATCAGCACGACGAAGGCGCCGGCATAGTGTTCGCAAAAGCCGCGCCGGGTGCGGAACAGGAATTCGTCGACCGAGTCCGCGCCCAGCAGCGGCGGCTCCAGGGTGTACTCGAAGCCGCCCTTGCGCAGCATGCCCAGCACGGCGTCGGCGATGCGCACCGGGGCGTCGGCACCGGCGCCGCCCAGCACGCGCAGGCGCTGGCCGAGCGCCACGGCCAGCGGATTGAATCCGGCCGGCAGCTGCAGCCACTTGCCCGTCAGGCCGGGCGACAGGCCGTCCTGCAGGGTGTACTCCGTATAGGCGGTGGCCTGGTAGCGCACGCGCTGATGCAGCGGGCGCAGGGCCAGGCTTTCCAGCTCGTCCGACACGGCCACGCGCTGGCCCGGCACGTCCAGCGCCGGCGGCGTCAGTTCCAGCGTGAACAGGTAGCGCCGTTCGCTCGGCTCCATCGTGACTTCGTGGCGCACGGCCCGCCCGCCCACGCGCATGCCCAGGCCATCTGGCGGCGTGCCGGCCCCGTTCCGGAACGGCACGCCGCCCAGGCGCGTCCACGTGTGGCCGTCGTAGTGGCTCAGCACCACGCCGCGCCAGTACAGCTTGGGCTGGGGCGGGGCCGGGTCGAGGAAGCGCACGCGAAAGGCCACGTCCTCGGACAGGGCCAGGTTCGTCATCGAGCCGGGCGCCATCGTGTCCGAGATGCCGGTGCGGCCGTTGCGGGCGTCGCCCGGCAGCCCCCACAGCGGCCCCTGGATGCGGGGGAACAGCAGGAACAGCGCCAGCGCCAGCGGCGCGGCCAGCAGGGCCACCTTGCCGGCCAGGCGCAGGCGCCGCCCCAGCGGCGGCACGGTTCCCGTGTACTGGAAGGTGACCTGGGCCGTCAGCAGCAGCACCATTGTCGCCACCATGGCCAGTCCCGTCAGGATGGACTGTGAATAGAAGAAATTGGTCAGCAACAGGAAGAAGCTGAGGAACAGCACGACGAACAGGTCGCGCCGCGCATGCATCTCCAGCAGCTTGAACGCCAGCAGCAGCGCCAGCATCGCCACGCCGGGGTCGCGCCCCAGCAGGGTGCGGTAGGAATACCAGACCCCGGCCATCGCCAGCAGCGCCACGGGCAGCAGCAGCCACACGGGCGGCAGCCGGCGGCCCTGCCACGTCAGCAAGGTGCGCCAGGCCAGGGTCACGCCGACGGTACCGCTGATCCACCACGGCAGGTGGGCGAAGTGGGGCGCCACCACCATCAGCGCGGCGGCGATCAGCAGCAGGGTGTCGGACTTGTCGCGGCTGATGCCGGCCAGGCCGGCGGCCCGCCCGCGCCGCCAGCGCGCCAGGCGCGTGGCGATGCTCACCGTGCATCCTCCTGGCCATGCAGCGCCAGCGCCCGCAGGCACGCGGCCTGGTGGGCGTCGCCCAGCGCGGCGGCGAAGTCATGGCGGCCCAGCCGGAATGCGTAGGGCAGGGCACGCGCCTCGGCCTCCAGCACCCAGCGCGTCATCCGCGCCAGGCGCAGCTCGACGTCCAGGAACGCCGACAGCTCGGCGAAATCGAGCATCAGCTCGGCCACGGCGCCGCCGTCGAAATGCTTGGTCACCAGCTGGCCGCCGTCGGCAGGTTGCAGCCGCGCGATCTGGCGCCAGGCCAGGTGGCGCATCGGGTCGCCCGGCTGGTAGTTGCGGATGCCGGCGAAATTGTCCAGGCCGACGGCGCCATGGCCTTCCGCATCGGCCGCGCCCCGCATCGGCAGCGGCGGCGCCTGCGGTTCGGGAAAGGGGTAGACCAGCACGCGCAGGTCCGGCTGCCAGTTGCTCCAGGCGCCGAACAGGCCGAGCGGAAAGCGCGTCGTCAGCCGCACCGGCGGGGCCGGCAGCCAGCCGCGCCGGCTGGTCGGTGCCGTCAGCACGACGGCCGTGTCGGCGCCGGCCGGCACGTCCACCGCGTGCGGCGCCTCGGTGCGCCTGGGCGTGCCGGGCGGATGAAAGCCGATGCGGATGGCGGGGCGGTCGGTGCGTCCGCCGTTGTGCAACGTCAGTTCGAACTGGGCTTCCTCGCCGGCGAACACGGGCGCCGCGCGGCCAGCGGCCAGGCGCAGGCCGGCCAGGTTCTTCACCGTCAGCACCATGTCGGCGATGGCGCAGGCGCCGGCGAAGAAGGTCAGCGCGAAGCCCAGGCCCAGGGTGTAGTTGATGGCGCCCACCAGCATCAGCACCAGCAGCAGGGCGTAGGCGACGCCGGCGCGCGTGGGCAGCACGTACACGCGCCGCATCGTCAGCAGGGTCGCGCCGCTCGGCCCCTGGTGCTGCCAGCGCAGGAGATCGCGCAAGGCAGCGCGCAGGGCCGGCATGGCTACAGGGGGACCGATTGCTGCAGCCGCAGGACCAGGTCGCGGCTGGCCAGGGCCACGCCATGGGCCGACTTGAGCGGGCGCAGGCGGTGCGCGCACACAGGCACCAGCACGGCCTGCACATCCTCGGGGATCACGTGGTCGCGCCCTTCCAGCGCGGCCCAGGCGCGCGCGGCCTGCACCAGCGCCAGCGCGGCGCGGGGGCTCAGGCCCTCGGCGAAGGAGCCGTTCTGGCGCGAGGCCTGCACCAGCGCGTGCACATAGTCGATCAGCGCGGGCGCCGTGTGGATCGCGCGCAGGCCCCGCTGCGCCGCCGCCAGCTCGGCCGGCGTCATCGCCGCCGGCAGGCTTTTCAGCAGGGCGCGGCGGTCTTCGCCCATCAGCAACGCCCGTTCCGAGGCCGGGTCGGGATAGCCCAGCGAGAGGCACATCAGGAAGCGGTCCAGCTGCGATTCGGGCAGGGGGAAGGTGCCGATCTGGTGGCCGGGGTTCTGCGTGGCGATCACGAAGAAGGGCTCCGGCAGCGCGCGCGTGACGCCGTCGGCCGTCACCTGCCGTTCCTCCATCGCTTCGAGCAGCCCCGATTGGGTCTTCGGCGTGGCCCGGTTGATTTCGTCGGCCAGCAGCACCTGGGTGAAGATGGGGCCGGGGTGGAACACGAAGCCGTTCTTTTCCCGTTCGTAGATGGAGATGCCCGACACGTCGGCCGGCAGCAGGTCGCTGGTGAACTGCACACGGTTGAAGCGCAGGCCCAGCGAAATGGCCAGCGCATGCGACAGCGTGGTCTTGCCGACACCCGGCACGTCCTCGACCAGCAGGTGGCCGCCGGCCAGCAGGCAGGTCAGTGCCTGCCGTATCTGCACGTCCTTGCCGACGATGATCCCGCCTACCTGCCGCGCGACGGCGTGCAATTTTGCATACATGGGTGTCTGTTATAGTGATGACCGTGATGCAGGGGATTCTACCTTGCGTGATTGATCATGCGGTACAGAAACGAGCGGGAACCTTCACAGCACATGACCACAGCCATATACAGCCATGCCGATTGCCAGCGTCACGAAATGGGGCAGTGGCATCCCGAATCGCCCGCGCGCCTGCAGGCCATCGCCGACCAGCTGATCAACGCCCATATCGACGACCTGCTGGAGCACCGCGAGGCACCGCTGGCCGACCTGGCCGACATCGCCCGCAACCATTCCCCCAACGCGATCGACATCGTGCGCAGCCAGCCCCACGAAGGTGACGACTACTATCCCATCGACGGCGACACGTCGCTGAACCGGCACAGCTGGCAGGCCGCCTTGCGCGCGGCCGGCGCCGCGGTGGCGGCCACCGATGCCGTCATCAATGGCGAAATCGACAATGCCTTCTGCTCGGTGCGTCCGCCCGGCCACCACGCCCGCCCGTCCGCGCCGATGGGCTTTTGCCTGTTCAATAACGTCGCCATCGCGGCCCGCCATGCCCTCGATGCGCGCGGCCTGAAGCGCGTGGCCATCGTCGACTTCGACGTCCACCACGGCAACGGCACCGAGGAAGCCTTCCGCGACGAGCGCCGCGTGCTGATGGCCAGCTTCTTCCAGCATCCCTATTATCCGTACGTGGACCCGCTGCCCGTCACGCCGAACCGGGTCAACGTGCCGGTGCCGGCCTACACCAAGGGCGACGTGGTGCGCCAGCTGGTGCTGGACAAATGGCTGCCGGCCCTGCACGCCTTCAAGCCGGAGATGATCTTCATTTCAGCCGGCTTCGATGCGCACCGCGAGGACGACCTGGGCGGCATGGGCCTGGTGGAAGCGGATTACGCGTGGATGACGGAGCAGCTGATGGCCGTGGCAAGGAAGCATGCGCGCGGACGCATCGTCAGCTGCCTGGAAGGCGGCTATAACCTGTCGGCGCTGGGCCGCAGCGTGGTGGCCCACGTCAAGGCGTTGGCTGAAATCTGAAGTCAGGACGCCGGGTGGCCGGCGTAGTCTGGAACTAACTGAAATCTGAAGTCAGGACGCCGGATGGCCGGCGTAATCTGGAACGGGATGAAATCTGAAATCAGGACGCCGGGTGGCCGGCGTAGTCGAACTCCACCAGCGCGTCGTCGCTCCAGCTGCGGTCGGCCAGCGGCGGCGTGAACATGCGCGTGCGCTGGCGGTTGACGGGAAGGGCTTCGCGCCGCGTGCCGTCGCGCAGCCAGGCCGCCCGCAGCGGCTGGGGCGCCTCGAAACCCGTGTGCGCCAGCGGCGAATGGCATGGTCCGCCCGTCGCCCCCAGGGCCGCGCGGGCCTGTGGCGTCAGCGCTTCCCGGTCGATCGCCCACTGCACGGCGCACTGGAGGCGCAGGTCGCCCAGGCGCCGTGTGTTGGCCGGCACGCCGGGGCTGCGCACGTCCGGGCGCCAGCGGAAGGAATGGCGTTTCTTGTTCAGCACCAGCTCGGCCTTGTCCTCCAGCGCCGCCGTACTGCGCGGCAGCACGAAGCCGCCATCGGCCGCCACCGCCACGGGCAGGTTGACGGTCTCGCCACTGATGGTCAGGGTCAGGCCTTCGATCGTTTCACCCGGCGCGGCGGGACGCAGCAGGAAGCGCAGGCTGGCCTGGGGGGCGTGCGCGCGCTCGGCGTCGAAGGCATCCAGGCCCCGGACCATGGTGCGGTAGGACTTCAGTTCCGGATCGCGGATGCCGCTCACTTCGACCACGGGCGCGGCGGCGGCAAAGGCGTGAAGGGCGATCAGGGCAGCTGCAAATTGGCGTTTCATCACGTGAAGATGGTGCAAGCAAACATCAATGTTACCAGTGCGCCGCTGCCGGGAAAATAGGCGGTGGCCGGGACAACCGTTAAAATAGCGGATTGTTGTAACGATCCGAAAGCAAGAGCATGTCAATCCAATGGTTCCCCGGGCATATGAACGCCGCCAAGAAGAAGGCGGCGGAACAGATGGCCGACGTCGACGTCGTCATCGAGGTGGTCGATGCCCGCCTGCCGGCCGCCAGCTGCAACCCGCTGGTGGAGGAATTGCGCAAGTTCCGCGCCAAGCCCTGCCTGAAAATCCTGAACAAGATCGACCTGGCCGATCCCGATGCCACCAGTGCGTGGGTGCGCCACTTCGAGCAGGACAGCGCCGTGACGGCCTACGCGATGACGACCAAGAAGCCGGCCGACGTGGCCAAGGTGATCGACAAGGCGCGCGCGCTGGCGCCGCACCGTGGCGTGCCGACCAAGCCGCTGCGCCTGATGATCATGGGTATCCCGAACGTCGGCAAGTCGACCCTGATGAACGCGCTGCTCAAGCGCCGCGTTGCCAAGGTGGGCGACGAGCCTGCGGTGACGAAAACCCAGCAGAAGATCTACCTGGACCTGAACACGGCCATCATCGACACGCCTGGCCTGTTGTGGCCGAAGATCGAGATGCCCAGCGACGGGCTGGCGCTGGCGGCCAGCCATGCCATCGGCGCCAACGCGCTGATCGAGGACGAAGTGGCGACGTGGCTTGCGGAGGAGCTGATCCGCCGCTACCCGCAGCTGCTGGTGGCGCGCTACGGCTTCAAGCTCGAAGGCATGGACGGCATCGCCGTCATCGAAGGTCTGGCACAGAAGCGCGGCTACCGCATCCGCGGAGGCGACTGGGATTTCGAGAAGGCCTCGCACATGCTGTTGCAGGACTACCGCAGCGGCGCGCTGGGCCGCATTTCGCTGGAAACGCCGGAAACCCGCGCCGCCGCGCTGGCCGCCTACCAGGAAGAGCAGCGCATCAAGGCGGAAAAGGCGGCCGCCAAGGCCGCCGAGAAGGAAGCGGAAAAGATGCGCGGCAAGCGCGGCACCTGATCTTCCATGGTTCGTTGCTACGCGCCGAACCTGAAACTCGACACCGCCAGCGCCCCGAAGAAGTCGTCCTCGTGATACACGACGGACGCTGCGTCCTCCTCAGCCGCCCCCAGCGCCACCATCAGCGGCAGCAGGTGCTCCTCGCGCGGGTGCGCCTCGCGCGCCGCCGGCGCACTTTCCCAAGCCATCAGGGCTGCCGCGCGTTCGCGCGGCGGCAGCGCCATCGCCGCGCGCAGCCAGCCGTCGAAGGCATGCGAGGCCTGCGCGCCCCGGGCATTGAAAGCCCGCAGGTTATGGTAACTGAGCCCGCTGCCGACGATCAGCACGCCTTCGGCGCGCAACGGCGCCAGCGCGCGGCCGGCCCGCAGGTGTTCCAGCGGGTCCAGCCCGGCCTTCAGCGACAGCTGCACGACGGGCACGTCCGCTTCCGGAAACACGGGGTACAGCGCCGAGAAGGTACCGTGGTCGAAGCCGCGCCCCTCGTCGAGCCGGGCGCCGAAGCCCGCTTCGCGCAGCAGGGCCTGGGCCTGCGCCGCCAGTTCCGGCGATCCTGGCGCCTCGTAGCGGATCTGGTAGGTATGGGGCGGAAAGCCGCCGTAGTCGTAGATCATGGCGGGCCGGCTGCCTGAGGACAGCAGGAAGTCCGGACCTTCCCAGTGGGCCGTCACGGCCAGCACGGCCTTCGGCTTGCCGCCGATCTGGCGCGGGATATCCTTCAGCGACGCGTCGAGCGCGTCATACGCGGCACCGGTTTCGTCGCGCATCCACGGCCAGGGGCCGCCGCCGTGCGACAGGAAGTAGGTGGGCAGCAGGGTTGAGTCGGTCATGTGAGTCCTCCATCGATAGGAGAACTATATGGGCCCCGGCCCCCTCGGGCAACGGCCAAAAAATCGATACTGATGTTCGGAATATTCGAGCAGTCCACATGCCCGCAATCCGATAATTCCGGCCAGTTTCAGAAAAACCCGGGACAGTCCCCGAATTTTCCGGGACAGTCCCCGAATTTTCCGAGCGTGGATCAGGCGCCGGCAATGCGCACCAGGGCGAACAGCCGCGCGGCGCGCATCCAGCCGAGGACGAGGGCGATCAGCTGCGTCAGCAAGAGCGCCGCCGTGAAGCCGATGGCGCCCAGCGGCGGCACCTGCAGCCGGCCCAGCGCCAGCAGCGCGGCCAGGAGCAGGCCCGTCACCGTGAACAGGCCGTACGCCAGCAGCACGGGGCCGGGGCGCCGCGCCAGCAGTTGCAGGCCGCGCCACCAGCCGGCGACGGCCGAGGTGCGGCGCCGGTCGACGGCCAGCGCGGCGCGGCCGGCGTCCAGCGTCAGGTTGGCCAGCAGGACCAGCACGGCCGCGGCCAGGCCTGCCGCCACCGTCCAGCGGCGCGCATCGGCATACAGCACGACAGTATTGGCATGCGTGCCGGCCATCTCCAGCAGGTGCGCGCCGGCCAGCGTGGCCAGCCCGAGGGGGATGGCGGCCCAGCACAGCATCCGCGCCATGCGCGGATATTCCGCCAGAGCGCCCGCCAGCAGGGGGCGCATGGCCAGCAGCGTGGGCGCGCGCGCCGCCGTGACGATGGCGCCGGTCAGCAGCGGCGACAGGGCCAGCATCAGCACCAGGGCCACCAGGCCCGCCGTGCCCAGCGCGCCGGCCTCGCGCTGCGCCACCGTGGCCAGGTCGGCCAGGGCCAGCAGGTCGAGCGCATGCGCCAGGGCAGGGGCCCCCACCGCATGGTCGAGCTGCCCGGCCAGCAGGCCGTGCACGGGGAAGGCCACCAGCAACGTGGGCAGCAGCACGCAGGCGGCCCAGAGCAGCAGCAGGCGCCACTGCAGCGCGGCGCGTGCCGCGGGTGCGAAGGTGAGTGGGAAGGTGGTCTTGATCATAGGGTCGCGAGCAGTGCCAGCAGGGTTTGCACGATGGTGCCGAAATCGAAGGTCCAGCGCTGCGAGGCGCTGTCGTCGGCCTTCAAGGTGCGGCCGTCATCGAGCTTGTTCGCGTCCAGCAGGTGCTGGCGCCGCGGGTCCAGCTGGGCCGACACGGCCTGCACGGGCTTGACCCATTCGAAGCGCTTCCACCGCTCGCTGCCCTGCCACTGCACGGTTTCGCGGCTGCCGTCGGCGAACGTCACCACCAGGGTCTGCGGCACGGCCGCGCCCTTGCGGCGCAGCAGCACGGCGGTGCGGTAGGGGAAGGGGCCGGTGCCTTCGGCCGCGTCTGGGTGGGCCTTTTCCCACCGCTCGCGCCGGGCCTCGGCCTGTTCTTCGGCCTGCGCCTGGGTCACGTTGACCTGCTTGCCGTTCACCGCGCGATAGCCCGGCTGCGGCAGTACTTCCTCGCTGGTGAAATCGGCGATGCGGTCGTCCACCGGCAGCACCGCGTACACCTGGCGGGCAAAGGTGCTCTCGACCAGCGCGCGCTGGCCGGTGGCGTCGGCCAGCGCCTCCCGCAGATCGGCGATGCTGGGGTGGCGGAACTGCCAGCGCCGGTAGTATTCGCGCATGGCCTTTTCCATCGCGTCCTGGCCCAGCTGCGCTTCCAGGTCGTGCAGCATCAAGGCGCTGCGGGTGTAGACGGGGCCGATGCCTTCGAGCCGGCCATAGGCGCTCTCGCCCAGCGGATCGGCCGGTTCGTCCAGCATGGAGCCGATGCGCTCGAAATGGAAGGGATCGAAGCTGGGCGCGAAGCCCAGCTGCCGCCACAGCGACGTGGTGAAGTGCAGCCGCTGCCTGCGCTCGCGCAGCATGCGCAGGTTCCAGAACTCGTTCAGGCCTTCGTCCAGCATGGGCTCCTCGAACTCGTTGCTGGCCAGGATGCCATAGAAGTAGCCGTGGCCGAATTCGTGGATCGTCACCAGGTCCAGGTCGATGCGGCCCAGGGTGTCCGGCGCCGGGTCCTCGACGCTGTTGGCCGTGAAGAAGGTGGGGTACTCCATGCCGCCCGCCTCGCGGCCGTTGAACGGCGGGATCACCACCGTCACGGTGCGGTAAGGGTACGGGCCCAAGGTGCGGCCGAAATAGGCCAGCGAGTCCAAGGTGGCCTGCAGCACGGGCGCCGCGTTGGAACGGTACTCAGGCGGGAACAGCACCTGGACCTCGACCGGCTGCGCACCCGGCTGCGGGCCTTTCCACGTGGCCCGCAGCGGCGGGGCCGTGCGACTGTCGGCGGTCCAGGCGAAATCGTGCACGTCGCCCTGCACGTAGTGGTGCGTCACGAGCCCGTGCTTCTCGGCCGGCTGGCCCTGCAGCTGCCCGGTGGCGCCCACCGTATAGCCTTTCGGGACCGTCAGCTTGACGTCGTAGTGGCCGAAGTCGGCGTAGTACTCCGACTCGGCATGGTATTCATGGGCGTTCCAGCGTACTTCCTTCGCGCCCCGTTCGCCCGGCAGTTCCAGCACGGCGATCTTGGGGAACCACTGCGCCACGAAATGGAAGGTGTCGAAGTAACCCATGCGCACCGTCAGGCGCGGCAGCTGGTCGAAGAAGGCGATGTCCAGGGTCGTGCTGGCACCGGGCGCCACGCTGTCCGGCAGGTCGAAGCGCACCACCGTTTCGTCCGTGGCCGGGCCGCCGTCGGGCTGCACGAACTGCCATGGCACGGCCTTGCCGTTCTGCCGCACCTGGCGCAACTGCGTATAGCCGAACTTCGCGTCGCCCACGTCCAGCCCGGAGCGGAAGGCCTCGCCGCCGTTGCGCTCTTCCGTGTAGAAGGTGCTGTTCTCGTTCTTGTGGGCGTTCAGGTACAGGTGAAGATACACGCTCTTCACGGTGCGGTCGCTGCGGTTGCGCCACGTGAGCTGTTGGCGCGCGTCGATGGTGTGACGCACCGGGTCGAGCGTGGCCACGATGCGGTAGTTCGCGACCCGGTCCGACAAGGTCGGCTCCGATCCCGTGCGCGGGCCGCCCCAGGCATCGGGCGCGCTCGGTATCGTCACGGCCGCGGCGTGGGCCGGGGCGAAGGGGATTCCCGTGTCCGTGTAAGGCTGCGGCACGGCGACCACCAGCGCACCTTGCGCCCACAAGGTGGCCTGGACAGCCAGCAATGCCACCACGGCGGCGGTTCCCACCCATTTCACTATTCGGCTGCGCTGCATGGTGCCTGGTGCTCCTGTCGGGTTCGATGATGGCACTATAGCCACAGGCATGCCATTGTCGCAACGAATTTGTTGCGTCGCCCCGCCGCGCGACGTGCCGGGACTTAAACGCTGCTTAATTTCACCCCAGGGGTGAAACGGCAGCGCAAAAGATGGTAATCTCGCGGCGTTTACCATCGGGATTGCCCGAGCTTTCGCAACCAAGACAAGAAGGAAGATCATGCGTTTTCTGCGCCTCATGCTTGCCGCCACCGCCCTGCTGGCCTTTACCGCCACGTCCGGCGCCGCCGAAATCCGCGAGGGAGCTGGCTACACCACGCTGGCCCAGCCGGTTCGCACCGATACGGGCAAGAAGGTCGAAGTCATCGAGTTCTTCATGTACACCTGCCCCCACTGCAATACGCTGGACCCGATCCTGTCGGAATGGGTGAAGAAGCAGGGCGACAAGATCTCGTTCCGCCGCCTGCACTTCCCGGCCAGCGGCGAGAAGGACCCGCTGGCGCATGCCTACATCACGCTGGAAGCCATGGGCCAGGCCGAGCAGTTCCACCCGAAGTTCTTCAACGCGATCCACGTGCAGCGCGACCGCATCTACCGCAGCGACGAGCAGGTGCTGGACTTCCTCGTCAAGAACGGCGTCGACAAGGCCAAGTATCAGCAGTTCTTTAATTCCTTCGCGGTCCAGACTAAACTGAAGCGGCTGGGCCCAACGATCGGCAGCTACCGGATCGAGAGCGCACCGACCATCGTCGTCGACGGCCGTTACGTCACCTCGCCGAGCCTGGCGGGCGCGCCCGGCATGCCGGAAGTGCAGGCCGGCCAGCGCACGATGGCCGTGCTCGATCACCTCGTCGCCAAGGCGGCGGCGGAGAAGAAATAAGGAGTTGAACCATGAGCGACCGCGAAGAAGTCATCATGAAGGCCTACGAGGCGCTTGAACCGGATGACAAGCGTCTCTTCAACGTCAGCAATATCAACCACGTGGCGTGGAGCCTGGTCGTGCTGCTGGTGCTACTGCTGGGCTGGTTCGGCAGTGCGCTGGTCAACGCGGAAAACCAGCGCAACGCCTTGATGACCAAGCAGTGCCAGGACCGCGTGTTCAAGGAAGAAGTCGACAAGACCTGCCTGCTGAACGTGCGCTCGCGCGAACACTGGTGGGAGCATGTATCGTATGCGCTGACGCACCTGTCGCCGCAGAAGTAAGATTCGGCAAAAGCCCCGGCAGCCATCGCAGGCTGCCGGGGCTTTTTCATTGGGGCGTTACATGCGGCGCGCTTCGTACGCGATCCAGGCCCATCCCAGCAGTCCCAATAGCAGCGGCACGGCCGCCGTGGCACCGTAGCGGAACACGGGGCCGCGCCGGGACTTGAGGAACACCGCGCCGGCGAACAGGCCGCCGACGGCGGCGCCGGCAAGCCCGAACAGGAACAGCAGGCCGAGCGCACTGCCGACGGCCGCACCCGCGTAACCGGAGCCCGTCCTTGGCGCGCCCATCGCGGCCACAAACGCAAAGGCACCGACCACTTCGGCGATGCCGATGGCCGCGCCGGTGAGCCCGGCGCGCAGCGTGGAGATCGGCCTGTCGTTCGACTCGTTGTTCGGCTTGTTCGGCATGGCGGGCAGGAATACTCGAAACAGCAACTATACCTGCAGCCGCCGTCGCGCCTCAGGCCACCATCAGCTTGACGGATTTGAGCGCCACGCTGTCCGGCCCCACGTGGATCGTGAAGCTGCCCGGCTCCACCACCCGCTTCATGTCGATATTGAAGAACCACAGGTCGCTGGGACGGATGTCGAAACCCACGGTGCGCCGTTCGCCGGGATTCAGGCTCACGCGCTGGAAGCCCTTCAGTTCCAGCACGGGCCGCGTGACGGACGAGATATCGTCGCGGATATACAGCTGCACCACTTCGTCGCCCTGGCGCTGGCCCACGTTCGTCACGTCGACCTCGACCCGCGTCGATTCGCCCGGCCCGATCGTGGCCTTGGCCAGGCGCGGCGCCGAGATGTCGAACTTCGTATAGCTCAGCCCAAAGCCGAAGGGGTAGAGCGGCTTCGTGCTGCCGTCCAGGTAGCCGCGCCGCGCCGAGGGCTTGTGGTTGTAGAAGATCGGCAGCTGGCCCACGTTGCGGGCGATCGACACGGGCAGCTTGCCGCCCGGGTTGGCGCGGCCGAACAGGATGTCGGCCGCCGCATGGCCCGTTTCCTGGCCCAGGTACCAGCCTTCCACCAGGGCGTCGGCGCGCTGCGCGAGCAGGTTCACGGACAGGGGCCGGCCGTTCAGCAGGAACACGACAGTCGGTTTGCCCAGGTCGAAGATGGCCTTGGCCAGCTCGTTCTGCTGGCCCATCAGGTCCAGGCTGTTGCGGTCGCCCAGGTGGTTGTCGGCCCACGCCTCGCGGCTGGTCTGTTCGTTGTCGCCCAGGACCAGCACGATCGTGTCGGCGTTCTTCGCCGCCGCCACCGCTTCGCTGATCAGCTTTGCGTTGACGTCCGCCGCCGTGAACTTCACTTCATCCTTGCCCCAGATGCGCTCCTCGGTGATGCGCACGCCTTCGCGGTAGTCGAAGCCGAAGCCCTGCGCCTTGGCTTCGGCCTGCAGCGCTTCGTGGATCGACACGACATGGCGCGGCACGTCGGAATAGCCGCCGATGGGCGTGTCCTTGGCGTGCGTGCCGAGCAGCAGCAGCTTGCCCACCTTCCGGCCGTCCAGCGGCAGCAGGCCCTTGTCCATATTTCCACTATTTTTCAGCAGCACGACGGAACGCACGGCCGCCTCGCGTGCCAGCGTCACGGCATCCTGCGTCGCCGTCAGGCCGTCGGCCAGTTGCGCGTCCACGTAAGGCTGCTCGAACAGGCCGGCGTTGAATTTCAGTTCCAGGATGCGGCGCACCACGGCGTCGATCTCGGCCACCTTGACCTTGTTTTCCCGGACCAGCTGGGCCAGCTCGCGGTAGCCGTGGCCGTCCGGCGTTTCGATATCGACGCCGGCCTTGATGGCGAACAGCGCCGCCTCCTTCGGCGTGGCGGCCAGCTTGTGCCGCGTGACCAGTTCCTTGATGCCGAAATAGTCGGACACCATGACGCCCTTGAAGCCCCATTCCTCGCGCACGACCTTGCCCAGCAGCCAGCGGTTGGCGTGCGACGGCACGCCGCCGATCTCGTTATAGGACGGCATGATGGCGGCCACATTGGTCTCGCGCACGAGCTTCTCGAACGGCGGGAAGAACTCCTCGCGCAAGGTGCGCTCCGACACTTCGGCAGGGCCGATATTGGTGCCCGATTCCGGCTGGCCGTGGCCCGTCATGTGCTTGAGCGTCGCCAGCACCTTGTCCTTGCCCAGCTTGCGCCCGGTGCCGGAGAAGCCCAGCACGGCCGCCTTGCCCATTTCGCCGCAGACAAAGGGGTCTTCGCCGAAGGTCTCTTCGATGCGGCCCCAGCGCGGTTCGCGCGCCACGTCCACCACCGGGGCCAGCGCGAAGTTCGCGCCCCGTGCGCGCATCTCGCGCGCCGCCACGCTGAACACCCGCTGCGCCAGCGCCGGGTCGAACGAGGAAGCCAGCGCGATCGCCTGCGGGAACGAGGTGGCGTCGCGCGCGACGTAGCCGTGCAGCGCTTCCTCGTGCATGAACAGGGGAATGCCCAGGCGGGTCTGCTCGACGGCCCACTTCTGCACCGCGTTGACGTAGGTTGCCGTCTCCAGCGCATTGCGGTTGGCGAGCGCGCCGCTGTCGCCGGCACCGCCTGCTGCCGCGGTGGCGGCGCTGGCCTGGCCCTGGCGATCCGACGGGCGCGCCATCATGCCCAGGCCGTGCGGGTACAGCTTCGACGCCTTGGCCGGAGCGAAGTCGCCGTTGCCTTCCTCGATCAGGTTCTTCTCCTGCCACACGCAGTCCATCTGGGCGATTTTCTCTTCCAATGTCATGCGCTTGAGCAGGTCGTCTACCCGTTTCGGCACGGGCGCGTTGGCGTCCTTGTACACGGGACGAGGTGCGGCGGCGAAGGCGGGGGTCGACGCGACCGCTGCCAGCGCGGTCATCGACGTGAGGAACTGGCGGCGCGGGGTGTTGGTTTTGCTGGTCATGCTGTCTCCGTTCTTATGATGTTGTTCAGCGCTTGCCGGCCCGCGTGGCGACGTCGACCCAGACGGCCAGGGTCAGGATGAAGCCCTTGACGATCATCTGCCAGTAAGTGTCCACGTCCAGCATCGACATGCCGTTATCCAGGCTGGCCATGACGAGGGCGCCGATCAGGGCGCCGTAGACGGTGCCCGAGCCGCCCCGCATCGACGTGCCGCCGATGAAGCAGGCCGCGATGGCATCGAGTTCGCCCGAGGTGCCGGCCGATGGCGAGCCGGCCGCCAGCCGGGCCGTATTGATCAAACCTGCCAGCGCGCACATCAGGCCCATGATCCCGAAGATCCACAGCTTGACGGCCTTGACGTTGATGCCGGAAAGGCGGGTCGCTTCCATATTGCTGCCCACGGCGTAGATGCGGCGGCCGAACACGGTTTGCGTCGTCATGTAGGTGAACACAGCCAGCAGGGCGAGCAGCAGCAGCACCGGCAGGGGAATGCCTTCATAGCTGTTCAGGGTCGTGACGAAACCTGCCAGCACGGCGGCGATCAGCACCAGGCGCAGGGCGTCGCGCCAGATCGGCGCCTGCTCCAGCTGGTGGCGCGCACGGCTGCCGCGCTGGCGCCATGTCAGGAACACGGCCACGGCAAACAGCACCAGCCCGAGCACGATGCCCAGCTGCGGCGCCAGGTAGCCCTGGCCCAGGTGCACCAGCTCCGGCGACACGGGTGCCACCGTCACGCCGTCCGTCACGCCAAGCACGACCCCCCGGTAGGCCAGCATGCCGCCCAGGCCGACGATAAACGACGGTATGTGCAGGTAGGCCGTCAGGTAGCCGTTGAACAGCCCGAGGAAGAGGCCGATGCCCAGCACTGCCAGCAGGTTGACGGGCAGCGGCAGGCCGTGCGTCACGTCCAGCACGGCGGCGATGCCGCCCAGGAGGCCCAGCAGCGAGCCGACGGACAGGTCGATCTCGCCGGCGATGATCACCAGCGACATGCCGCAGGCGACGATGCCCGTGATCGCCATCTGGCGCATCAGGTTCGACATGTTGCGGGGCGTGATGAAGCCGCCTTCCGTCTTGAACGTGAAGAAGCCCCAGATCAGCGCGATGGCGATCAGGAGGGCCAGCATCTTGTACTGCGTGAACAGCTTTTTCAGTTGATTGCTTTTCATGGTTTTTATCGGGTCAGTGGGTCAGCGCGGCCGCCAGCACGGTTTCCTGGCTCAGGTTGTCGTTGACGAAGTCGCCCCGCAGCCGGCCTTCGCCGATCACCAGCACGCGGTCGGAAATGCCCAGCACCTCCTGCAGCTCGGACGACACCATGATGATCGACATGCCCTGCTTGGCCAGGTCGAACATCAGCTGGTAGATCTCGAACTTGGCGCCGACGTCGACGCCGCGCGTGGGTTCGTCCAGGATCAGGATCTTCGGGCGCGTCAGCAGCATTTTCGACAGCACGGCCTTCTGCTGGTTGCCGCCCGAGAGGCCCGTGATCTTCAGGAACGGCGTCGACGTCTTCAGTTTCAGGCGGGCGATTTCCTCGCGCACCGTGCGCAGCTCGGCCTCGGCGTCGATGCGGGTGGCTTTCGAGAACTCGTGCAGCACGGCCATCGTCATGTTCTGGCCGACGGACAGGTCGGGCACGATGCCGTGGTGCTTGCGGTCTTCCGGCACCATCGCCAGGCCGGCGCGAATGGCCTTCAGGGGCGTGGCGGTATCGAGCCGCTGGCCTTCCAGCAGCACCTCGGCCTCGTAGGGCCCGTCGTAGGCGCCGAAGATGGCCGACACCAGCTCCGTGCGGCCCGCGCCCACCAGCCCGGCGATGCCGAGGATCTCGCCCTTCCTCAACGTGAACGACACGTCGTCCACGCGCTTCCTCTGCGGGTTGTCGGCATCCCAGCAGGTGACGTGGCGTGCCTCGAAGACGACGTCGCCCAGGCTGTGCTCCTGCTGCGGATACAGCTGGTTCATCTCGCGCCCCACCATCTGGGCGATGATGCGGTCGATATTCATGTCGCGCATCGGCGTCGTGGCGATATGCTGGCCGTCGCGGATCGTCACGATGGTGTCGCAGATGGCGGCGATCTCGTCGAGCTTGTGCGAGATGTAGATGCAGGTGACGCCCTTGGCCTTGAGCGAGCGGATGATATCGAGCAGCACGGCGATCTCGGAAGCCGTCAGCGACGACGACGGTTCGTCCAGGATCAGCAGGCGTGCGTTCTTGTTCAGGGCCTTGGCGATCTCGATCAGCTGCTGGTGGCCGCCGCCGTACTGCTTTACGGGCAGCACCACGTTGACGTCGCGGATATTCAGTTCGGCCAGCAGCTCCACGGCGCGGCGGTTCATCGCGTCGTAGTCCATGCGCCCGCCGGGCAGCTTGATCTCGTTACCGAGGAACAGGTTCTCCGTCACGGACAGCTCCGGAACCAGCATCAGCTCCTGATGGATGATGACGATGCCGGCAGCCTCGGTCTCCCGGATCGACGTGGCGCGCAGGGGCTGGCCCTGCCACAGGATGTCGCCTTCGTAGGTGCCATGCGGGTAGACCCCCGACAGCACCTTCATCAAGGTCGACTTGCCGGCGCCGTTCTCGCCGCACAGGCCGATGCATTCGCCGCCGTTGACCTGCAGGTTGATGCCGTTCAGGGCGCGGACACCGTCGAACTGCTTGACGATGCCGCGCATTTCGAGAAGGTAGTCGTTCGCCATGGCTCAGTTCAGGCCCAGTTGGGCTTTCGTATAGAAGCCTTCGTCGGCCAGGATCTGCACGTTCGCTTTGGTCAGCGGGATGGGTTTCAGCAGCACCGTGCTGACCTGTTTCAGCCCGTTGTTGTATTGCGCGTTGAACGCGGGCTTCTCGCCCCGCACCAGCGCCACGGACAGCTTGGCCGCCTCCGACGCGATCAGCTTCAGGGGCTTGTAGACGGTCAGCGCCTGGGTGCCGGCGATGACGCGCTTGACCGCCGCCAGGTCGGCATCCTGGCCCGACACGGGCACCTTGCCGGCCAGCTTCTGCGCCGTCAGCGCCTGGATGGCGCCGCCCGCCGTGGCGTCGTTCGAGGCGACGATGGCATCGATCTTGTTGCCGTTGGCCGTCAGCGCATTCTCGACGATGGCCATCGCCTCGGCGGCGCTCCAGTCCTTGACCCACTGCTTGCCCACCACCTTGATGTCGCCCTTGTCGATCAGCGGCTGCAGCACCTTCATCTGGCCTTCGCGCAGCATCTTGGCGTTGTTGTCCGTCGGCGCGCCGCCCAGCAGGTAGTAGTTCCCCTTCGGCTTGATGGCGACGACGCCCTGGGCCTGCAGCTCGCCCACCTTCTGGTTGTCGAACGAGATATACGCGTCGATGTCGGCGTTCAGGATCAGCCGGTCGTAGGAAACGACCTTGATGTTGGCCTTCTTCGCTTCACGGACGGCGTTGTTCAGCACCGTGGCGTTGTAGGGCACGATGACGAGCACGTCGACGCCGCGCGAGATCAGGTTCTCGATCTGGGCGATCTGGCGCTGCTCGTTGGCGTCTGCCGACTGCACGAACACCTTCGCGCCCAGCCTGGTCGCTTCGGCGGTGAAGAAGTCGCGGTCGCGTACCCAACGCTCCAGGCGCAGGTCGTCGATGGAAAAACCGATCTTCGGATTCTTGGCATCCGCGTGGGCGGTGCCGAGGGACAGCGCGAGCAGGGTACCCGCGACTGCAATGGTCAACAGCTTGTTCATTTTCGTCTCCAGAAAACGGGTCCTCGGGGACCTCTTGTTCTTGGCTTGGGTTGAAAGGGCTTACTGTCTTGTCACTCAGTGATTGTGCCTCGGCATCACTGCGGCCACGCCGCGATATTCCACGGCCAGCTCCATGCAGGCCCCCGTGTGCATTTGGCCCACGGTGGCGCGGTATAGCTCCTGCCACGGCGTCTGGCTGGGCGGGATCGGCGGTATGCCTTCTTCCTTGCGCCGTGCCAGCTCGGCATCGTCGACCAGCATGTCGCAGGTGCCGGCGTTCAGGTCGATGCGCACCGTGTCGCCCGTGCGGATATAGGCCAGGCCGCCGCCGACGGCCGACTCGGGCGAGGCGTTCAGGATCGACGGGCTGTCCGACGTGCCGGACTGCCGCCCGTCGCCCAGGGTCGGCAGGTTCTTCACGCCCCGCTTGATCAGTGCATCGGGCGGCTGCATGTTGACGACTTCGGCCGAGCCCGGCCAGCCGATCGGGCCGGCACCGCGGATGACGAGGATGCAGTCCTCGTCGATGTTCAGGCTCGGGTCGTTGATGCGGGCATGGTAGTCGCCGGAACCGTCGAACACGATGGCGCGGCACTCGAAGATGCCTTCCTGGCCCGGATGCGACAGGTAGCGGGCGCGGAACTCGGGCGAGATGACGGACGTCTTCATGATGGCAAAGTCGAACAGGTTGCCTTTCAGGACGAAGAAACCTGCCTGCGTCTTCAAAGGCTGGTCGAACGGCGTGATCATCTCGCGGTCCACGCTTTCGCGGCCTTGCAGGTTTTCCGCCATCGTCCTGCCGGTCACGGTGGGGCGGTCCGAGCGCAGCAGGCCTGCCTGTTCCAGCTCCCACATGACGGCCGGCACGCCACCGGCGCGGTGGAAGCGTTCGCCCAGGTATTTGCCCGAGGGCTGCATGTTCAGCAGCAACGGCACGTCGTGGCCGTATTCCATCCAGTCCTCCAGCCGCAGCTCGACGCCGGCATGGCGCGCCATCGCGATGATGTGCTGCTGGGCGTTGGTGGAGCCGCCGATGGCGGCATTGACGACGATGGCATCGAGGAAGGCCTCGCGCGACAGGATGCTGGACGGCTTGACGTCCTGCCGTGCCAGTTCGACGATGCGCCGGCCCGTCTCGTACGCCATCTGGCCCCGTTCCCGGTAGGGCGCCGGGATGGCCGAGCAGCCCGTCAGCGACATGCCCAGCGCTTCGGCGATGGCGTTCATCGTCGATGCCGTGCCCATCGTGTTGCAGTGGCCCGCCGATGGGGCCGACGCGGCGGCGATCTGCAGGAACTTCTCGTTATCGATTTCACCGGCGGCCAGGCGCCTGCGGCCCTTCCAGATGGCGGCGCCGGAGCCCACCAGTTCGCCGTCCAGCCAGCCGTCCAGCATCGGTCCGCCCGACAGCACGATGGCGGGGATGTCGACGGTGGACGCGGCCATCACCTGCGCCGGCGTCGTCTTGTCGCAGCCCGTGGTCAGCACGACGGCGTCGATCGGGTAGCCGTGCAGGATTTCGACCAGGCCAAGGTAGGCCAGGTTGCGGTCGATGGCGGCCGTGGGGCGGCGGCAGTTCTCGAAGATGGGATGCAGGGGGAATTCCATCGGAATGCCGCCCGCATCGCGGATGCCGTCCCGCACGCGCTTGGCCAGCTCCAGGTGGATGCGGTTGCACGGGCTGATGTCGCTGCCCGATTGGGCGATGCCGATGATCGGCTTGCCGCTGCGCAGTTCGTCCGGGGTGATCCCGTAATTCATGAAGCGCTCCAGGTACAGGGCGGTCATGTCGATATGGTCAGGATTGTCAAACCAGTCCTGGGAACGGTAACGGCGGGTCATCGGGAATCATCCAGTGTAAAGAGGTGCGCGGGCAGTCCGGGCGCGGCGACGGAGAAGGCGAACAGGCCGCCGGCCAGCGGATGGCGCGCGCGCTCCTCGTCGCTCATGCCCTTCCATGCCGTGGTGGCGAAGGCGGTGCGCAGGTCCGGCCCGCCGAAGGCGATCTTCGTCACGTTCGGGCAGGGGAAGGCGACGGCGTCCAGCAGCTCGCCCGACGGCGCATAGCGCTCGACGCGGCCACCGCCGAACAGGGCGATCCATACGCAGCCGTCGGCATCGACGGCGGTGCCGTCCGGCCAGCCGGTGCCGGCGATGGTGGCGAACACGCGCTTGTTGGAGAGCCGGCCTTGGCCATCCACGTCGAAGGCGTGGACCACCTTCGCGAGCGTGTCGGTATGGTAGAAGGTGGCGCGGTCCGGGCTGAAGGCGGGACCATTGGTGATCACATAGCCTTCGTCCTGGCGGCGCAGGGTGCCGTCGTAGCGGTACAGGGCGCCGGTGGGCGCTTCCTCGGCATTGTCCATCGAGCCGAACCACAATGCGCCGTCCGGACCCACGTGGGCGTCGTTCATGCGGTTGCCTGGCAGGGCGTCTTCCAGCGTGACGACGGGCGTGAAGGTGCTGCGCGCCGTGTCGTAGTGCACCAGCTGGCCGGGCAGGCCGCAGATCACGCCGCCGCCGACCACGGGCAGGGCGAAGCCCGTTTCGTCCGGCATGTCGAAGCTTTCGCGCGCGCTGCCGTCGGCCGCGCAGCGGTGCAGCTTGCGGCCCTTGATGTCGACGAAGTACAGCCGCTCTTCACCGGCATGCCAGACCGGGCCTTCGCCCAGTCTCGCGCCGACGGGCCAGATGCATGTGGGCGTGCCCGCAGGACTGGAAGCGGCTGTCATGAACCGTACCAGCCGGCGTCGACGAAGTAGTCGCGCCCGGAGCAGCGCGCCGCGTTGTCCGAGGCCAGGAACAGGGTCAGCGCGGCCACGTCTTCCGGCTCGACGCGCTCGTGCAGGCATTGGGCCGCCAGGATGGCCGCTTCGTCTTCCGGCGAATGCCACAGCGCCATCTGGCGCGGCGTCTTGATCGAGCCGGGGATGATGCAGTTGACGCGGATGCCGTCGCCGCCCAGGTCGCGCGCCAGGCCACGCGTCATGCCTTCGATGGCCGCCTTGGCCGTCATGTACAGCGACAGGCTGTCCAGCGCCAGGTGCCAGGAGATCGAGCCGAAGTTCAGGATCACGCCGCCGCCGGCGGCCTTCATGCCGGGCGCCACAGCCTGGGCGCAGAAGAACTGGTGGCGCAGGTTGACGGCCAGGCTCTCGTTCCAGTACTGCGGCGTCACTTCGTGCACCTTGTGGCGGTGATCGTTGGCTGCGTTGTTGATCAGGATCTCGACGTCGCCGATCTCGCCGGCGACCTGGGCGAACACCCTGGCCACGCCATCGAGGTCGGTCAGGTCGCAGTGGATGAAGCGGGGCGCGTGCACCACGCCGGCCGTCCCGGCCAGGCCGGCGGCCAGCGACTCGGAGGCTTCGGTGGCGATATCGAGGAAGACCACCTGGGCGCCCTGGCGGGCAAAGGCCTCGACGATGGCCGCGCCGATACCGGTACCGCCGCCGGTGACGACGACGCGCTTGCCGGCCAGGTTGGGATAGGTCGCATACACCATCGGTGCCCTGGCCTTGATGGGTGCATCAGTCATTGATTGTTCTCCGTTGGTTGAACCTGCAGGCCACGCCGTGCCAGGTTACTGTACAGGGCGCGCACGCCGAAGGTCCATGGCGCGATGGTGTCGCTGCGCTGGACATGGTTGACCAGGCCGCCCAGGGCCGGCGTCGCGATGGTGACGCGGTCGCCCAGGTGGTGGGTAAAGCCGCCGCCCGCGCTGTCGCGGTCCTTGATCGGCGAGAACATGGTGCCCAGGAAGAGCATGAAGCCGTCCGGGTACTGGTGGTGCTTGCCGCAGGTCTGGGCCACCAGGTCGAGCGGATCGCGGCTGATCTGGCGCATCATGCTGACGCCATCGAGCTCGAAGCCGTCGTCCTGCCCTTCGATGGTGAGCCGCACTTCGGCGTTGCGGACCGAGTCCAGCGTGAAGCGCTCGTCGAACAGGCGGACGAAGGGGCCGATGGCGCAGGAACCGTTGTTGTCCTTGGCCTTGCCCAGCAACAGGGCGCTGCGGCCTTCGATATCGCGCAGGTTGACGTCGTTGCCCAGCGCTGCGCCCACGACCTGGCCACGGCTGTTCACGGCCAGCACGATCTCCGGTTCGGGATTGTTCCACTTCGAATCCGGGTGCAGGCCCACGTCCGCGCCGAAGCCGACGGCCGACATCGGCTGCGATTTCGAGAACACTTCCGCGTACGGGCCGATGCCCACTTCCATGTACTGCGACCAGGCGCCACGACTGATGAACTCCTGCTTGAGCTTTTCCGCGTCGGGCGAGCCGGGCTTGATGCTGGACAGGTCGGCGCCGATGGTGGCCAGCAGCTCGCCGCGCAAGGTGTCGGCGCGGGCGGCGTCGCCGCCGGCCTGCTCCTCGATCACCCGTTCCAGCAGGCTGACGGCAAACGTCACGCCGCAGGCCTTGATGGCCTGCAGGTCGCACGGTGCCAGCAGGCGCTGCCCCGATTCGTCGCCGGCCAGCGCCGCCTCGATCAGGGCCGTGGCCGGGCCCAGGTGCTCGCCAGGCGCGGAACGCGCCAGCGCGGCGGCATCCTCCCGCTCGAACAGGTCGGCCGTGGTGGCCACGTGGGCCGTGATGTCGAATACCTCGCCACCGCGCACGGCAACGACGCAGGGTCCGTTGACATCGCCGCCGCGCCAGACCCGGCCCACCAGCAGGGCATCGGCCAGATCGGTCGGCAACAGCGCTGTCGATGACACTTCCTTCATGCTTGTCTCCTTGTTTTCATTGTTGTCAGCGCCCGAGGCTGGGCAGCTTGGGCAAATAGGTCCAACCGGGCGCGAGGTACTGCATCGCCATCGCGTCGTCGCGGGCGCCGGCGCCCACCTGTTTCAACAACGCATGCGCGGCCATGATGCGTTCCATGTCCGGTTCGATGCCCAGGCCCGGCTTGTCCGGCACGGCGACGGCGCCGTCGACGATGCGCAGGGGCTCGCGCGTCAGCCGCTCCTGGCCTTCCTGCCAGATCCAGTGCGTGTCGATGGCCGTGATGCGGCCCGGTGCCGCGGCCGCCGCGTGGGTGAACATGGCGAGCGACACGTCGAAGTGGTTGTTCGAATGCGAGCCCCACGTAAGGCCGAAGTCCTGGCACAGCTGCGCCAGGCGCACGGAGCCCTGCATGGTCCAGAAGTGCGGATCGGCCAGCGGGATGTCGACGGCGCCCAGCAGGTGCGAGTGCGCCATCTGGCGCCAGTCCGTGGCGACCATGTTCGTCGCGGTGGGGATGCCGGTGGCGCGGCGGAATTCGGCCATGACCTCGCGGCCCGAGTAGCCGTGTTCCGGCCCGCATGGGTCTTCCGCATAGGCCAGCACGTGGCCCTGGCCCCGGCACAGCGCGATGGCTTCTTCCAGCGACCAGGCGCCGTTCGGGTCCAGCGTCACGCGCGAATCGGGGAAGCGCGCCTTGATGGCGGCGACGGCCGCCATTTCGTCGGCGCCGCGCATGACGCCGCCCTTGAGCTTGAAGTCGCGAAAGCCGTAGCGTTCCACAGTGGCTTCGGCCTGGCGCACGATGGCGTCCGCCGTCAACGCTTCCTCATGCCGGATGCGGTACCAGTCGTCGGCGCCGCCGCTGCCGGCCAGGTAGGGCAGGTCGGTGCGGGCGCGGTCGCCTATATAGAAGAGGTAGGCCAGCATCGGCACGCTGTCGCGCTGCTGGCCCGATCCCAGCAGCTCGCAGACGGGTACGCCCAGGTGTTGACCCAGCAGGTCCAGCAGCGCCGCTTCGATGGCCGTGACGACGTTCTCCAGCCGCAGGTTGATTTCGTGCGGCTGCTTCAATACCAGCGCTTCGGCGGCCGACGTGACCTGGTGCTGCGTGACGCCCTGTGCGGCCTTGCCGGCAATAGCCGCGCGCACGCTGTTCAGGGTGCGGTTGTAGCGGCCGACATGCGTGCCCACCACCAGCGGCACCACCCGTTCCAGCGCGCGCAGGATGCCGTCGCCGCCCGGCACTTCGCCGATGCCCGTTCGGCCCGCGCTGTCCGTCAGCAGCACCAGGGTGCGCGTGAACCAGGGCGCGTGCGCGCCGCACAGGTTGAGCAGCATGCTGTCCTGTCCCGCCACCGGAATTACCTGCATGCCGGTGATCGCCGGGCTGTCTCCATTGTTTTGATTTGTTGCGTGTACCATTGTCTTAACCTAAAATGAATAGCGCTAACATTTGCGAAGTGTGCGGCAATCGGGGGGCTAAGTCAACACGTGGCGATGCAAAAAAAGTCACTTCGGCGCGGCCCCGCGGCAGCTTTCGACCGAGCCTGCCAAATGATGTGTGGTTCCATGACCGCCCGTGCTGCCGGCGCCCCCGAATTCGGCAAATCCTGGCAGAAATGACAGGCAAGAAAAACGACGTGCCCGCACCCGGCGGCAAAGACCGGAGCGGGCACGATCGATAACGGAGACGACAAAATGAAGAATCACCGCAACGGGGTCGCCGCGCTGGCGTCCGTCCTTTTGCTGGCCGCATGCGGCACCACGCACGACAGCCGGACCGCCGTCGCCACGCCCCTGCCGTCGGCCACCCTGCACTGGGTGGCATCGTGGGGCACGGCGCGGCAGGTGCCGGAACCGCAGAACGAACTGGCCCCGCATCTGTGGCGCGATACCACCTTGCGCCAGATCGTCCACACCTCGCTGGACGCGGAGGTGCTTCGGGTACGCATCAGCAATGCCTTCGGCACCGAGCCCCTGTTCGTCGACGGCGCCGGCATCGCGCTGGCCCGCGCCGCTGGCGACGCGACCCTTGTGCCCGAATCGGCGCGGCCGCTCACCTTCGACGGCCGGGCCACCGTGATGATTCCTGCTGGCGGCGAATACCACAGCGATCCGGTGACGCTGGCGCACCGTGCCGGCGCCGACTTGGCGGTATCGCTGTATTTCAAGGCGCCGCCGGCCCGCCAGACCGGTCATCCCGGCGCGCGCGCGACCAGTTTCATCGCCCAGGGCAACCGCATCGCCGATGCGGCGTGGGACAAGCCCGAGAAAGTCGAGCGCTGGTATGCGCTGGCCGACTTCGAGGTGCAGGCGCCGCGCGCCGTGCGTTCGATCGTCGCGGTGGGCGACTCCATCACGGACGGCAACGGCGCCACCCTGGACGCCAACAACCGCTGGCCCGACCTGCTGGCCGCGAAGCTGCGCCGTGATGGCCGTCACGTCGGCGTCGTCAATGCCGGCATCGGCGGCGGGCGCATGCTGCGCGACGGCCTCGGTCCCAATCTGGTGTCGCGCTTTGAGCGCGACGTGCTGGGTCGGGCGGGCGTATCGCATGCCATCGTCATGATCGGCGTGAACGACCTGGGCGGCCTGCACCGCAACAAGCCGGACGATCCGGCCGCGCGCGCGACCTTGCTGGCGGACCTGCGGCTGGCGTTCCGGCAGCTGGTGGACCGCGCCCACGCACGGGGCGTCTGCGTCATCGGCGGCACGATCACGCCGTACACGGGCAGCGACTACTACCGGCCGTCGCCCGTCAACGATGCCGACCGGCGCGCCCTGAACGACTGGATCCGCAGCGCGGGCGTGTTCGACGGCGTGGCCGACTTCGACGCGGCACTGCGCGACCCGGCCAAACCTGAACTGCTGCGCAAGGAATACGACAAGGGCGACGGCCTGCATCCGTCGCCGGCAGGCATGCAGGCGCTGGCCGACGCGGTGCCCCTGGCGGCACTGCAGACGTGCACGGCGGCCGAAGGAGGGCGGCCATGAAGGCGCTGATGATGGCGGCCCTGCTGGCAGCTGGGCTGGCCCAGGCGGCGCCGGCCACCTACCGCAATCCGGTGCTGCCGGGCTTTCATCCCGATCCGAGCATCTGCAAGGTAGGCCAGGACTTTTACCTCGCCACCAGCAGCTTCGAATACTTCCCAGGCGTGCCGATCTTCCACAGCCGCGACCTGGTCAACTGGCGCCAGGTCGGTCACGCACTGACGCGCGCCAGCCAGTTGCCACTGGCGGGGCAGCGCTCGTCGCGCGGCATCTACGCGCCGACCCTGCGCTGCAATGCGGACGGCTTCTACCTCGTCACCACCAATATCGACAACGGCGGCAATTTCTACGTGCATGCGAAAGACCCGGCCGGCGAATGGTCTGAACCCGTGTGGCTGAAGGAGCCCGCGCCATGGATGGACCCGTCGCTGCTGTTCGACGACGACGGCCAGGTCTACTACACGCGCCACGATGGCGGCGAGCGGGGCGGCATCGTCCAGGCCCGCATCGACCTCAAGGACGGCAAGCTGCTGGAGGTCCCGCGCCGCATCTGGAACGGTACCGGTGGCGTCTGGCCGGAGGGGCCGCACCTGTACAAGATCGACGGCATGTATTACCTGATGGTGGCCGAAGGGGGCCGTTCGAATCCCACCCCGGCACCCCCGTGCTGTCGCACCGCGACAAGCCGGACCTGCCGCTGCAGGCCACCGGCCACGGCGACCTGGTACAGCTGGACGACGGCAACTGGTGGATGGTCCTGCTGGGCATCCGGCCGCAGGGCGGGCGCCACCACCACCTGGGCCGCGAGACATTGCTGGCGCCCGTCACGTGGCGGGACGGCTGGCCGCAAGTCAACGGCGGCAAGCCGCTGGCGCTGACGATGAGCGGTGCCGGGCTGCCGCCCGCGCACCCATGGCCGTCCGCACCCGTCCGCACGGACTTCGATGGCAACAAGCTGGGGCTGGAGTGGACCCACCTGCGCGCACCGGTCCCGCACCTGTTTTCGCTGGCCGAACGCCCCGGCATGCTGCGCCTGAAAGGCTCGAACGACACGCTGGACGACGTGGCCGCGCCGGCCTTCGTGGCGCGGCGCCAGCAGCACTTCAATATGCGCGTGGCCACCGTGCTGGACTTCACGCCGGCAGCGCCGGGGCAGACGGCCGGGCTGGTGCTGCGCATGAACGAAGCGAACCATTATCAGTTGCGCGTCGCCGGTGCGCCCGGGCGCCGCGTCGAGCTGGTCACGCGCGTCAAGGGCGTGACGACGACGGTGGCGCAGGCGCCGCTTTCGCCTGGACCCGTCGAACTACAGATCCGAGCCTGGCCCGAACGCTACGAGTTCGGCTGGCGCAGCGGCAAGGGGCCGATGCGCACCCTGGGCAGCGCGCCGACGGCGGCCCTGTCGTCGGAAAGCGCGGGCGGCTTCACCGGCGTGTTCGTTGGCATGACGGCCAGCGGCAAGGGCGCCATGCCGCCGGCCGATTTCGACTGGTTCGACTACGAAGCGCTGGGAGACTGAGATGCGACACCTGTTCCTTTTGCTGGCCGCGCTGGTGCTGGCCCCGGCCGCGCAGGCGCTGGGCAACCAGTCCCTGGTGCGTTTCGATACGCGCGGCACCGTTACCCTGGCCGCGCACGGCAAGGCCGCGCCGCTGTACGTGGACGCGGGCGATCACGCGGGCGTGCTGCGCGCGGCCGGCGACCTGCGGGCCGACGTCGAACGCGTGACCGGCACCGCGCCGGCGCTGCACAAGGGCGTGCAACCGGCAGGGCGCGACGTCGTCATCGTCGGTACCATCGGCCACAGCGCCTTGATCGACGGCCTGGTCGCGGCGGGCAAACTGGACGTGTCGGCCATTCGCGGCAAGTGGGAAGGCTGGCTGGTGCAGACCCTGGAGCGGCCGCTGCCCGGCGTCGACCGCGCGCTGGTCATCGCCGGCAGCGACAAGCGCGGCACCATCTATGGCATCTACGCGCTGTCCGAACAGATCGGCGTGTCGCCGTGGTATTGGTGGGCAGACGTGCCGCCGGCCCGGCAGGCGGCGCTGTCCGTCACGGCGGCCAGTCCCGTGTCGGATGCGCCCGTGGTGCGCTACCGGGGCATCTTCCTGAACGACGAGGCGCCCGCGCTGACGGGATGGGCCAGGGAGCGTTTCGGCGGCTACAACCACCGCTTCTACGAGAAGGTGTTCGAACTGATCCTGCGCATGCGCGGCAACTACCTGTGGCCCGCCATGTGGGACGCGGCCTTCTACGCGGACGACCCGAGGAACGGCAAGCTGGCCGACGATTACGGCATCGTCATGGGCACCTCCCACCACGAACCGATGATGCGCGCGCACAAGGAGTGGACGCGCGGCGGCACCGGCCCGTGGGATTATGCGCGCAACGCAGGCGTGCTGCAGGACTTCTGGCGCGGCGGCCTGCGCAACACGAAGAATTTCGAGAAGGTCATTACCCTGGGCATGCGCGGCGACGGCGACGAGCCGATGTCGCGCGACGCCAACGTGGCGCTGCTGGAGAAGATCGTGGCCGACCAGCGCCGCATGATCGGCGAGGAAATCGCGCCGGACGTGACGAAAGTGCCGCAGGCCTGGGCCCTGTACAAGGAAGTGCAGGAGTATTACGAACAGGGCATGCGCGTGCCGGACGACGTGCTGCTGTTGTGGTGCGACGACAACTGGGGCAACCTGCGCCGGCTGCCCACGCCGCAGGAACGCAAGCGCACCGGCGGCGCCGGCGTTTACTACCACTTCGATTACGTCGGCGGTCCGCGCTCCTACAAATGGCTGAACGTGACGCCCTTGCCGAAGGTATGGGAGCAGATGCACCTGGCCTGGCAGTACGAGGCCACGCAAATGTGGATCGTCAACGTGGGCGACCTGAAACCGATGGAAGTGCCGACGGAATTCTTCCTCAGCTATGCGTGGAATCCCGCGCGCTGGCCAGCGGCCAAGCTGCAGGACTACCTGCGCCAGTGGGCCACGCGCGAATTCGGCGCGACCCATGCGGCCGACATCGCCGACATCGTCGCGAAATATGCGAAGTACAACGGGCGGCGCCGCCCCGAGATGCTGGAGCCGGGCACCTACAGCACCGTCAACTACAACGAATGGGCTGGCGTGGTGGCCGACTACAACGCCGTCGCGGCGCGCGCGGAAAGGATCTCGGCCAGCCTGCCGCGCGAACGGCGCGACGCCTTCTACCAGCTGGTACTGCATCCGGCCAAGGCCAGCGCCGTCGTCAACGAGCTGTACGCGACTGTGGCGCTGAACCAGCTGCACGCGAAGCAGGGCAGGGCGTCGGCCAATACGCTGGCGGCGCGGGCACGGGCCCTGTTCGCCGAGGATGCCGCGCTGACGCGGCGCTACCACCAGGGCATCAGCGGCGGCAAGTGGAACCACATGATGGCGCAGACGCACCTGGGCTATACGTACTGGAACCAGCCGCCCGTCAACGTGATGCCGCCCGTCAGCGAAATCCAGCTGCGGCCCGGCGCGGACATGGGCATCGCCGTGGAAGGCAATGAGCATGCGTGGCCCGGGCCGGAGACCGACAGACTGGCCGTGCCGACGCTGGACGTGCACGAGCGCCGGGCGCGGTGGATCGACGTGTTCAACCGGGGCGACCGTCCCTTCGACATCACCGTGCGCGCCGTCGAGCCGTGGCTGGTGCCGGACGTGGCACGCGGCACCGTGCGTGACAGCCAGCGCATCACCGTCGATGCCCGCTGGGACCAGGTCCCGGCCGGCGTGGAAGGCGGCACGGTGATCGTCTCCGGCCCAGGTGGCGACGTGCGCATCCGCGTGCCCGTGCACAAGCCGGCCGGTCCGGCGCCGGCCACGGGCTTTGTCGAGGCCCACGGCGTGGTGGCCATCGAGGCCGCGCACCATGCCCGCGCGGTGGCGGCGCCGGGCCGGCAGTGGCTGACGGTGCCGGATCACGGCCGCACGTTGTCCGGCGTGACGACCCTGCCCGTGGATGCACCGGCACTGACGCCGCAGGACGGCATGCGGCTGGAGTACGACATGCACCTGTACTCGAACGGGCCGGCCACCGTCACCGTCACATTGGCGCCGACCTTGAACTTCCAGCCGGGCCAGGGGCTGCGCTATGCCGTGTCCTTCGACGACGAGCCGCCGCAGTTTGTGGCCCTCCATGCCGACACGTCGCTGGCGGCGTGGGAGAAGCGCGTGGCCGACGGCGCCGCCACCTTCAGCACCCGCCATCGGTTGGCCACGCCGGGCGCGCATGTGCTGAAATTCTGGGCCATCGACCCTGGCGTCGTGCTGCAGAAGGTCGTCGTCGACCTGGGCGGCCAGCGCACCAGTTACCTGGGGCCGCCGGAAAGCCCACGGGTCGACTGAAACAATCAAAAACGGAGACCGCATGAAGAACTGGACCAGGATTTTTGCCGCGTTGGCCTTGCTGGCGCTGATGGCGCCGGCCGTGCCGGCTTGGGCGCAGGAAGAGGACGGCTACGAGCTGTGGCTGCGCTACCGGCCCGTAAAGGCGGCGGGCGACGTGGCGCGCCGCGCCCGCTCGATCGTCGCCCCGGCCAATCCCTCGCCGACGCTGCGGGCGGCGCTGGCCGAGCTGCGCCGGGGCGTCAAGGGCATGACGGGACGCGAACCCGGCGCGGCTGCGCGTCCCGGTGCTGGTACCATCGTGCTGGGCACGCCGGCGACCCTGCCGGCGGCGCTGCTGCCGGAAGGGATGGCGGCGCTGGGTAGCGAAGGCTACGTCGTGCGCGGCACTGCCAGTGGCGTCACGGTGATCGCCGCGAATACCGACACGGGCCTGCTGTATGGCGCCTTTGCCTGGCTGCGCGCGGCCGGCACGGATGCCGCGCTGGCCCGGCTGGACCTGCGCTCGGCGCCGAAGCTGCAACTGCGCGTGCTCAATCACTGGGATAACCTGGACCGCACCGTCGAGCGGGGTTATGCGGGCGAGTCGATCTGGAACTGGTGGGCGCTGCCGGACGTGCGCGACCGCCGCTATGTCGACTACGCGCGCGCCAATGCATCCTTGGGCATCAACGGCACGGTACTCAACAACGTCAACTCGAAGCCGGAAATTCTGACGGCGCCGTGGCTGGCCAAGGCGGCCGCGCTGGCCGACGTGTTGCGGCCGTACGGCATCCGGGTCTACCTGTCCGCACGCTTTTCCACGCCGCTGGAATTGAAGGAGACGGCGACGGCCGACCCGTTGGCGCCGGAAGTGGCGGCGTGGTGGCGCGCCAAGGCGGACGAGATCTACCGCGTCATTCCCGACTTCGGCGGCTTTCTCGTCAAGGCCAATTCGGAAGGCCAGCCGGGGCCGCAGGACTATCGGCGCAGCCATGCCGACGGCGCCAACATGCTGGCGGCGGCGGTGGCGCCGCACGGCGGCGTCGTCATGTGGCGCGCCTTCGTTTACGCGGCCGAGAACCCGGTCGACCGCGCCAGGCAGGCCTACGACGAGTTCAAGCCGCTGGACGGCAAGTTCGCCGCCAATGTGCTGGTGCAGGTGAAGAACGGCCCGATCGACTTCCAGCCGCGCGAACCCTTCCACCCCCTGTTCGGCGCCATGCCCGCCACGCCGCTGATGATGGAATTCCAGGTCACCAAGGAATACCTGGGCTACGCGACCCACCTGGCCTACCTGGGCACGATGTTCGAGGAGACGCTGCGCACCGATACCGAACGGCGTTCGGGCGGCCTGACAGTGGCCCAGGTAGTGGAGGGCGCCCAGGGCGACGCGGGCCGCCCGACCGGCATGGCCGGCGTGGCCAATATCGGCAGCGAGCGCACGTGGAGCGGCTCGCATTTCGACCAGGCCAACTGGTATGCCTACGGCCGGCTGGCATGGGACCCGCAAGCATCCAGTCGCGCCATTGCGCGCGAATGGGCCGCGCAGACCTTCACGCGCGAGCCGCGTGCATTGGACGGCATCGTCGCCATGATGATGGGTTCGCGCGAGGCGGTGGTGAACTACATGACGCCACTGGGCCTGCACCACATCATGGGCACGGGCCACCATCACGGCCCGGCGCCGTGGGTGGCCGACCTGGCCCGGCCGGACTGGAACCCCGTCTATTATCACAAGGCCGGCCGCGACGGCATCGGCTTCGACCGCACCGCCGCCGGCAGCAATGCGCTGGCCCAGTACGCGCCTTCGCTCGCCCGCAAATATGCCGACCCGCGCACCACGCCCGAGCCGCTGCTGCTGTGGTTCCACCACCTGCCGTGGGATTATCCGATGCCGTCCGGCCGCACGCTGTGGGCCGAGCTGGCGCAGCGCTACGACCAGGGCGTCGCGCAGGCGCATGCCTTGCGCACGCAATGGGCGGCACTCAAGCCCTACATCGACGCGCGCCGCCATGAAGACGTGTCCACCTTGCTCGACGTGCAGGTGCGCGAAGCGCAGTGGTGGCGCGACGCCTGCCTGGCCTACTTCCAGTCCGTCGCGGGCCGGCCGCTGCCACCCGGCGTGAAGGCGCCGCCGCTGTCGCTGGAGCGCTACAAGGCGCTGCAGTTCCCCTATGCGCCGGGGCGGGGCTGACCCTGTGGTAAAGTCCGCGGGTTCGATGGCACAATGACAAATTCCGAATCCACCAACAAGATCGTTTCTTCGATGACCAAATCCAAGGCCAAGCCGGACGGCGCCACGGCGCCGCAGCCGGCCACTGAAGCATTGCCGCCGAAGGCCCGCGCGGCCATGGCCGACAAGCCCGGCGTGCCCACCATGTCCGACGTGGCCAAGCTGGCCGGCGTGTCGCCGATGACGGTCTCGCGCGTGATGAATGGCGACCCGAACGTGCGCCAGAGCACGCGGCGCAAGGTGGACGACGCGGTGGCGGCCCTGAACTACGTGCCGAACCAGGCCGCGCGGCGCCTGGCCGGGGCGCGGCCCATCCGGGTCGGCTTCTTGTACAGCAATCCCAGCGCCGGCTACCTGTCCGAATTCCTCGTGGGTCTGTTGAACCAGGCCAGCCTGCACAATGTGCAGCTGGTGGTGGAGAACTGCGAGGGCGAACGGGCCTGGGATGCGCAGACGCGGCGCCTGATCGACAACGGCGTCGACGGCATCATCCTGCCGCCGCCCCTGTGCGACACGCCGGCGCTGATCGACCTGATCGACGCCGCCGGCATGCCCGCCGTGACGGTGGCCTGCGGCGAGCCGGACCAGCGCGTGGGCGCTGTCAGCATCGACGACTACGAGGCGGCCTACGCGATGACGTGCCACCTGATCGCGCTGGGCCACCACCGCATCGGCTTCATCATCGGCCACCCCAACCAGACCGCCAGCGCGCGCCGGCTGGCCGGCTTCAAGGCCGCCATCGCCGCCAAGGGGGCCGAGAGCGCGCCGGAGCTGCTGGTACAGGGCATGTTCACCTACCGCTCCGGCCTGGATGCGGCGGAAATCCTGCTGGGACTGGAGCGGCGCCCGACGGCCGTTTTCGCCAGTAACGACGACATGGCAGCGGCCACCGTCGCCATCGCCCACCGCCTCGGCCTGGACGTGCCGGGCGACCTGACGGTGGCCGGCTTTGACGATACCGCCCTGGCGACGACGATCTGGCCCGAGCTGACGACGGTGCGCCAGCCGATCACGCAGATGGCGGAGACGGCGGTGCAGTTCCTGGTGCGCCATATCCGCGCCCGCCGTGACGGTCTCGATGAAGGCCCGCAGCACCTGGTGATGGATTTCGACCTGGTCCGGCGCCAGTCCGACGCGGCGCCGCGCATGCGGCCGAAGATGACCGGCAAGGCCTTGAAGGGCTAACCGTCCCAGTTGATAGCCGGCGCCGGCGCACGCTGCCGCCGCCACCATTTCCACACGACGGGCGCCAGCGGAAACAGCACGGCGCCACTGAGCCACTGCCAGTGCTGGCCCAGCCAGTCGGCCGCCGTCACTTCCACCGTCAGGGCCTGGCTCCAGGAATAAAAGCGGTGCACGTCCTGCCCGCCCCGGCCCGGCAATTCTCCCGTCACTTCCACCATCAGCCGGTACTCGCCGCTCTTGTTGGCCGTCACCAGCCATTCCCACAGCGCGCCGTCGACGCGGTCGACCGACTGGCGCTGGGCAGCGGACGGCTGCACCGTCATGTCCGGCGCGTACAGGGTGGCGATCATGGAACGCGTCAGCTTCACGTTGTCACGGCCGGCGAACTGCAGCCCCGGTGGCGCGGTGCCGCCTTCGACCCGGCGCAGCTTTTCCAGCAGGGCCACGCTGGCGCCGGGGCCGACCATGGCACGTACGGCGAAGGTGTCGCCGCGCCGCACCCGGCTGGGCGCGCTGACGGCGCCCGCACCCCTGGGCAGGCCGGCGAAATCGGCCAGCGCGTCGGTGGGCGGTGCTGGCGCCGGCTGCACGGTGGTGACGACGTCGGCGCGCGAGTGCTGGACGGTGACGGGTTCGGGCGCGGGCTCGATGCGTGGGGGCGGCGGTGGTGGCCGGAGCGACGGCAGATCCGGCCCGGACGACCCTGGCGAGCGTATCGCGCCGAGCAGGCCGCCCCAGCGCCCGCCGGCGTGGTCACGAACGGGCGGCGCACCGTCAGGCGTGGCGGCTGCCGCGGTGCCCGTTGCCGTAGTGCCCGTCGTCGCGGCGGTGCCGGTGGCACCCGTCGTGCCCGTCGTGTCCGGCCGCGCATCGGCCGATGTCGATGCGATGTCGATGGCGCCCTGCAATGGTGGCCGGGGCGGCTCGGGCACGGTCAAGCAGCCGCTCGCCAGCAACAGCAGGCCGTGCGCCAGCAGGTGGCGCAGGTGGCGGCGTAGTGTCGGGATCATCATGGCACGCTCCCGTGCTGTTCCCTCCAGTATAGCAACCGAAAAGCCAGGTGCCGGCCAGGCCAGGTCCTTCGGTTTTGATAGCGAACGCTTGATAGACAGGCTACTTGTCAAGATGGCAACTACGCCTTACACTCGCAGCAATATCTGGAGAAACGAAAAAAATGTGGCGCACAATAATCATTACCGTCCTGGGACTGGCTTCGACGCCGGCCTGGAGCGCAGACAAGCAATGCACGCCCGATGCGAAGGCAAGGTTCACCTTCACGTGGATACCGAAAACGGCAGCGGCGCCAAACGTGGGCAGCATTCGCATTACCGACCGTGCCGGTCGGACCGTGCAGGTGCTCGACAATCTGGAAAACTATTACGGTGACAGCGAAAGCGCGGCCGGTTCCATGAGTACCAGGGATTACAACAATGACGGCTGCGGCGACCTGGTCGTTACCAGCAGTGTTGCAGGCATCGGCAACACCAGCAGTACCGCGTTCCTGTATCACCCCGCAAGCGGGCGCTTCGTCGAGCACGAAGCGCTGTCCGTGATCATGGGACTGGACATCGATCCGCGTGACAAGCGTTGCGTTACCGGCTTCGGTAAGGGAGGCGCCGTCGATATTCATACCGCGAAATATTGCTGGTCAAAGGGCAGGCTGGTATTGAAAGAGGAGTATTCGGTTTCGCCTCTGATCAATCCCGAAGGCGAGCACACCTGCTACCTGCACACCACCACTACCTACAGTCACGGCAAGAAGAAGGTGCGCACGGAATGCACCAAGGATTTGTAGGGAAATCACGACGCAGCATTTACGAGGTTCATTTCCACCACGCTTCGCAGCCGGGCTTGGAATTCCGCACTAGGGAGCGCCTGGATCAGCCACGCTGGCGCAACTGAGGTCAGCCTTCATTCGGGTGACCGGCGCCCCGGGAAGCTGCAGCACGCAGTTTTGCTGGCATTGCCATGCAACCGCGGCCGGATAGCCGCAGCCGGCGGGGTCGGCGTCCGGAAAGCGCTCGATCAAGCCCCCGTAAGGATGGGCGGCGACGGTGGCGACGTTCCAAGCCCAGATGCGCAATGGGGGCGCCGGATCGAGCCGGCCTATCAGCGCCGCCATGCCGGGCGCGAGGTGGTGCGAGCAGTAGATGCCGGGATTGTAGCCGTTCCCGACCACTGCAGTGACCCAGGCGCTGATGTATGCCTGGGCCCCCTGGTCCGGGTTGCCGCCGTCTTCCCAGTCCAGGAAGATATATGACTGCGGCGGAAAGTCCTCCTGGCTGGCGAGCCTGGCGGCCTGCGCACCGTCCGTCCGGCCTTGCGGACCGGCTGCATCGTGGGAGCCCGGCCCGGCGGTTTGCTGGCCGACGAAGATGGGCGCCACACCCCAGCCCTGGGCGGACAGCACCTGGCGCTGGCCCATCCAGCTGGCGTTGCCGTGGCTTGGTGCCGGCGCGAGGTAGTAGCCGCACCATCCGAGGTTGGTGTTGGCCTTCAGCCAGGCCAGCTGGACGGGGCCTGGGTAGTCGTCGGTATCGAATCCTGCGTAGTTTGTCATGATGGCTCCTCTCTGCCAGGGCCCCGAAGGCGGCAAGGACTCATGAGTTCCGGCACCCGAAGGGCACGAAGACGCATGAGTCGCCCGGCGTTCGACCTTTGCGGCGCGAGCGCGCGTTCCGGCTAGTGGGCTGATCGGGTCTTGACGGCGCGTCCCCGTTCTATATCGGCGTTGGACGGCACTGCGACCACCGCGCCCGGATGTGCGCCGTTGTACGTCGCGTACACCGCCTGGACATTGCTGGTGAGGGAAGCCTGCAGGCCGTTCACCTGGGTCTGCGTCGGTTGGACGCCGTGCTGGTGCTTGTCGGAATACTTCAACTCATCCGATTTCACGTTCTTGCTCACTGGGGCACCGGCGTAGTATTCGAGCCATACGTAAGAGTCAGGCATTTGATCCTCCTTGGGAGTGGGTCTGAAAAATCCGGTCATGAGGCCGGAGGGAAAGTGGCCACGTCCGTGCTGACCACGCCCAGCAGTACAGGCAAGGTCGATGGGACGGGGCCGATGGTGATGGTCTGGACGTCGTCGTTGTAGAGCGGCCCCTGGCCGCCCGTCGAAGAGACCAGGTTCGCGTGGAAGTTGAGGGGGCCGATGCCGACGGAGTCGCCTTGCGGGTCGGACAGGACCGCCTTCGCGTTGTCGAAGACCTGGCGGTCGTCGAAACTGAGGACCACGGTCGGCTCGAAGGCGACGACGACCTGGTAGATGCGGCGCGCGAGCACGCCGCCTGGCGCGAAGAACAGGGTCTTGTCCGCAGGCGAGAGCTGGTCGGCAAACAGCCGCACCGCGGTGTCGCTGAACCAGCGCGCGGGCCCGATCATGAAGGTGCCGAGACCCGTGAACGAGACCTCGAGCGAAAAATTGCCTGGGCCTCCATCGGCGGACAGCAGCACCGGTCGGGAATGTTCGATGGCGGCTTGCGCGGGGCCCATGGGCGAACCGGGAGACTGCGCCATTGCGGCACCGGGCGCGGCCAGCAAGGGGGCGGGAGCGGGAACGGCCGTGACGACCCGGAAGAAGGCGGGCGGCGTTGGCGCCTGCGGCGCCCCAGCCGGGGCCGAGGGTGCTTGCGCGGCCAAGGCACTGACCGACGGCAGCATCAGTGCCTGCACCGGCGGTGACGAAGCGGCCGGGCCGCCCAGCCGCGAACTGAAGCCGATGACGCCGCCGGCGCGGGTTTCGCCCCTGGCGCTCGAACCCTGCCACTCCTCGTATCGCGTACGAAACCCGGCGTCGAGCTCATAGGCCGGCAAGAACGTGGCCTGCAATGCCGGCCCCGGCCTGTCCGGTCCCGGCGGCAGGCAGCCGGCGGGCGCTTGCGCGCCCACTTTCGCGGGCATGTTGAAGCCGGTTTGCGCTGCGCTGTTCGCGGCGGCCATATTGGCTTGTGCCGTTGCCAGCGCCGGTGATGCGATGCGCTGGAGGAAGAATCCGTAAGCATCGCTCAGGCTCGCCATTGGCACGAAGTTGGGCGCCGCGGCAGGCACCGCGTCGCCGATGCGGAAGATCTCGGCATTGGCGACCTGCGGGTCGGCGTTCGCGAAATCGGCGATCAGTGTCGTCTGACCGAACGCGAAGTGCTGGCCAGGTCCCAGCCCGCCGGGGAAAAGCGTGCTCACCAGTGCCTGGGACCACTCCGACCATGCCGTGTCGAATCCGCATGCAGGTGTCGTCATGATTGATCGCTCCAACAGGGATGCTTTGAGAGGCCCCGCTCGCGCGGGGGCTGGGCGGCTCGCTGCTTTAGACCTTGCTGCTGACCACGCCGAGAAGCACGGGCATCGTCGACTTGATCGGGCCGATCTTGATCGATGACGTCGCGTCGTCGTAATGGATGTTGTCCTTCGACGAGTCAGCCCCGCCGGAACCGCTGAAGCTGAACGGACCGACCCCTACGGAAAGGCTCTCCTGGGTCTGCCATGAGCTCTTCAGCCGGCTGTAGTCGCTGGCGCTGAGCTTCACCGTGATCGTCGGTTCAAAGCCGAGCACGATCTGCGAGGCCCGGCGAGCCAGGGCGCCGTTGTCGGAGAAGAAGTCCGGCGCACCCGGCTTCAGCTTGTCCTTGTACGTCGAGAGCAGCGAACCGTTCTGGTACCAGGTACCCGGGGTGATGGAGAAGGCCTTCACGCCGACGAACGAGACGTCGACGCTGAAGTCGGACGAACTGTCATCCACGCTCACCGTCTGCGCGCTCGACGACGACGACGCGCTGGCCGACCAGAAGAACGAGTGCCAGCTGGCCTGAGCCGACGCGTTCCAGCCCGATTCCTTGTAGTCGTAGTCGCTGCTGTGCGAGTCGAAGTGGAAAGTCTCGCCGATCGTGCCGGCCGCGCTCGCCTTCTGCCATTCGGCATAGGTCGCCGCATAGGCCGTGTCCAGCGAGTACAGTGGCACGAACGAAGAGACGCCCTGGGCCGTCGTGCTGGTGCTGACCGCCGCGGCGGCACCGATAACAGCTGCCGTCGATCCCGGCGGCACATAGGTCGCGGACGTGACCTGCATGTTGTAGGCATTCTGTGTTGTCGGATCCTGGGCGCCACCATTGATACCGGTGATCTGGCGTGCCAGTTGCACCTGTTGATACCCCGGTCCGTACAGCTGGTTGCTCAGCTGGTCGACCTTGGATTGCGCGCCGTCGAGCTGATTCTTGGCCGCTGCGTACTGCGGGTAGTTGGTCAGCACCCAGGACTTGAAGGGCGCGATGGTGTCTCCGACGGTCGCGGCGGCCTGTTTCTGGAGCACGTACTGCGCCGCGGCGGCACTGTAGACGGTGTTGTAGCCGGCCTGGACGGCATTCAAGCCAGGCGTGGCGCCGCCGTCGCCGTCGAGTGCGATGTTCAGTTGCGACTGCAGGTTCGGATTGCTGTCGCCGCCCAGGTCGATCCAGTCGAGGAATTGCGTGTACGACGTCACGAAGCCGCTGGGCGCGGGATTGTAGGCGGGGCTGTTGGAGGGAACGATGTCGCCGAGCGAATATACCCCGAAGTTGGTGACGCCGGGGTCGGTGGCGTTGAGGTTGACGGCGCGTGCCACCGACGCGGCCGAAAACACCGTGTCGGCACCTAGGCCGTTGGGAAACAGCTTGGACTGCATGGCCTGCATTAACTGCGCCCACATTTGGGATTGATCTACGTTTGCCATCCTGGTCACCTTTTGGTAAGGGTTCGTTTCGGAAGCAGACTGCATTCGCGGCCTGCCTGCGTAATATCCGTTTTAAACTTGGGTGTTACCATTACCGTCGATGACAAGCCATGACCAGACAATCGCCGGCCAAGGGAATAGAGGCGCCCGATTCAATTCCCACCCGGCCTTCACCGAAATAGCAGACGTGCGGGCATTCAGGTCGCTCGATCCGCGAATCAGGCGGGGAGCAGCAGATCGATGATCAATGAATTCGAGCCGCTCACCGCGCGCGAGGCGCAAATCCTGCTGGCCATTGCGGCCGGACTGTCGTGCCGGGATATCGGCACCCGGTTATCGATCACTGAATCGACGGTCCGCAAACACCGGAGCAACATGCTCAACAAACTTGCGCTACGCAATGCGGCCGAATTGATTGCGTATGCCCGGGAAAAACACTGGCTGAGTTCAGCCGAGCCCGGTTCCTTTAAGAGCAGCACTTTCCAGCCGCGAACGGCAAGTCATGGATCTCATCGTGCAGGGCCACACGAGCAAGGAAATCGCACGCCTGTTGGGCCTTAGCGTCTTTACCGTCCGCAAGCACCGTGAGAATATTCTTCGCCGCTTGGGCTTGCGCAGCACGGCGCAATTGATTTCGCTCGCGCCAGGCCTGTAAATAGGACTGATGGAATTGACAGTTGACGAGAGCAGTAAATTGGCGGTTTCGCGGAACGATCAGGCCTGCTGAGAGGCGCCATTGCTCCCGTATTAAAAGCGATGTCAATGACTCGTATTTGCAAGTCACTCCAGTACGACATTGAGAGTATTGAGCACGCGTAAAGCGAGTCGCATCATGCACAGCAACGGACCGCTGGCGTCGTGCCTGACGGCCGAAATAATCGGGGACGGATGATGGACAAAAATACGATTGCCATTGCTGCGCTGCCTTCACAAGTGGACCGCTCCAACGCCATGGCGCACGGGGGTATGGGCGGGCTGGTCGAAAACGGCGACGCCGAGGAGGCCGATTCTCATCGATGCAAGCCTGGCCAGGGGCGTGCGACATTTCGCTTCCTGGTAAGCCAGGACGAGGAACACGTACGGCTGGAACTCAGCGTCGACGGATCGGCCGTCGACCTGGGCGAACGTGCGCATCATCAAACGCTGCTATTGCTTGCCCGGGAGCGGCGTGGGGACGAAAGTCAAGGCGTCATCTCCTCGGAGGCTGGCTGGCGCGATGTGGTGTCGCTCGGGGCGATGCTGGGCATCGACACCCAGCACATCAACACGCACTTGTTCCGGGCGCTGCGCCAGCTTTCGCCAGCTCTGGGCCAATTGGCGGTCGCGCTGGACCTCGTCGAACGGCGGCGTGGACAAGTACGCTTCGGGGGCGCGGCCTTTGAGGTTGTCGATTGGCGGGGGATACCGGTGCGGGCATGACGCCTGCGATTCATGCCGCTTCCAGGCGCACGAGGTCTTATGCGGCGTGCTCAAACGCCGGCGACGATGGTCACCGTGCACGTCGTGCCCGCCACCAGCGGCGCCCCTGGCGGCAGCCGGTCGATATGGACGCGCACGGGAATGCGCTGGGCCAGGCGCACCCAGTTGAAGGTGGGGTTGACGTCGGCCAGCAGCTCGCGGCCCGTGCTGGCGTCGCGGTCCGTGATGCCACGGGCGATGCTTTCGATATGGCCGCGCAGCGCGACGCCGTCCATCAGCCGCACGTCCACCGGCGCGCCGGGTTTCAGCAGCGGCAGGCGGGTCTCCTCGAAATAGCCCATCACGTAGAACGAGGCGTTGTCGATCAGCGCCAGCTTGGCCGCACCGACGGCGGCGAAGTCGCCCGCGTAGACGTGCAGGTTGGTGACGTAACCCGTCACGGGGGCCCGCACGACGGTGCGTTCCACGTTCAGCCGCGCCAGTTCGCGCGCGGCCAGCGCGGCGCGGTACTGGGCCGTGGCCGTGCCGAGCGCGTAGTCGGCCGTTTCGCGGCTTTCGGCCGAGATCACGCTGGCGTCCAGCGCGGCGCGCCGTTTCGCTTCGCTGCCGCGCCGGCCTTTCTCGACGCCCTGCGCCGCCAGTGCCGCTTCCGCCGTGGCCAGCGCGTTGCGGTAGCGCGCGTCGTCGACGACGAACAGCACGTCGCCCTTGTGCACCAGCTGGTTGTCGTGCACGCGCACGTCGGTGACGACGCCGGCGACGTCGGCACTGATCGTCACGACATCGGCCTTGACCCGGCCGTCGCGCGTCCAGGGCGACTCCATATAGTGATCCCATCCGGTCTTGCCGGCCCACAGGGCGGCGCCCGCGAGGGCCAGGGTCAGCACGAAACGAAAGATCTTTGTGGCAGCGTTCACGGCGTTCTTCTTCTTCAGGTTGGAGGGTTGGGAAATCAGCGGTACAGCCAGGCCGTCAGGCCGCCGAAGATGCAGACCAGCAGGCTCAGTCGCGCCAGCGCGGGGTGCCACAGGCGCCGGTACACGCCCGCGTGGCTGAGCACCCAGTCCAGCGCGCCCTGCAGCAGCAGGCTGGCCAGGAAGACGGGCAGGATGGTGGGGATCAGCACTCCCAGCACGGACAGTTCACGGGGCATGGCGTTCTCCTTGGTCGAGCAGCGAGGTGTAGATGGCATGCAGGTCGGCCAGCGCCACCTGCATGCGAGTGGCCTGGTCCGGCGGCGCGGCCGGCAGCGCGGCGCGGATCGCGCGGCCCGCGTCCAGCAGGGCGGCGACGGCGGCGGCGCAGGGGGCGGCACTGGCGCTCGGGACGGGGGCACCGCTGCGGCGTACCGACAGGTATGCGGCCACGCGGCGCAACGCGGCAGCGAGGCTATCGCGCACGGCCGGGTCGAGCGAAGCCGCGTTCAGCGTGCGCAGCTCGATGACGGCGTGGCCCAATTCCAGCAGGGTCAGGCCTTCGCGCACGACGACGCGCGTCTCCAGCGGCGGGGTCGGGCCGGCGGCCGCGTTCAGCTGGCTGAGTAGGTCGCGCACGCGGTTGTCGAAGCGGTGGCGCAAGGCCGCGCCGTCGCCGCGCAGCCGGGCACGATATGCGCCCAGCGCTTCGCGCCACAGCGCGGCGCGCACGTGCTCGCGGTTGCCCATCGTGTGCTCGGGCAGCAGCACGGTGAAGATGACGAGGGCCAGCAGCACGCCGATCGTCTGGCCCAGCATGCCGTTGGCAACGGCCATCGGGTCGTAGTGCATCTGGTTGACGGGCGCGATGAACTGGCTGGAAAACATGGCCATGCCGATACCGATGCCGGCCCGTTTCGGGTCCGTCATCAGCCACAGGGCCAGCGCGAACAGGGGCAGGGCGGCCAGCACCAGCATGGGAAAGCCGCTCGCGCGGATCACCAGCAGGAATTCGATGGCGAAGGTCAGCGGGGCGGCGACCAGGAAACCCGTCATCACCTGCTTGACCATCACGGTGGGGCGCGGCGAACTCGATGCCAGCGCGCAGAAGACCGTCGTCATCACCAACGCTATGGCGAGCTGGCCCCACGCCAGCCAGTACCACAGCGTGGCGGCGGCCACCAGTGCCAGCGCCGCGCGCACGCCGCTGGCGGCGACGATGCCGGGTGGCGTCTTTGGGGCATAGGCACGCGGCTCGCTGACCTGCTGGCGCCCGGCCTGGGCCAGGCCGCGATAGATGGCGGAGAAAGCGGCCAGCTGCGCGGCGAAGCGTTCGGCCAGCTCGATGGCCGTCTCGACGTCGATGGTGGTGGCGCGGCCGGCATCGAGGGCAGCCAGCGCGGCGCGCGCATCGGCCACCGGCGTCGCCAGCGCCGCCGGCAGCTCCTCCAGCCGGCCGCTGGCCAGCGCATCGGCCAGCATCGTACGCAGGGGCGCCACCAGCGCCGGCACGGGCGAATCGGGGTCGGCCCGGTGCAGCAGCCGGTGCAGGGTGTAGAAGGTGGTCAGGGCCGTCATGAAGGCGCCGTTGAAGGCATGCAGCTGGCGGCTGTGGCCGCGCGCATGGCCGGTCTCGAAGAAGGCAGCGGCGCGGCCCGATTCCAGCGCGGCGATGTCCGCGGCAAAGCGCAGGTGGGTCAGTTCCGCTTCCTGCGGCGGCAGGCGGTGCTCCAGCACCTGGCGGCAGAACGCCAGAAAACTTTCGTAGCGGGCCTGCACGGTGCGCTGCACATTGCGGCTGTGGGGCCGGGGGAACAGCACGTCGTGCACGACGGCGGCGACGATGACGCCCAGGCCCACTTCCGTGGCGCGCGTGACGGCGGAGGCGAACACGCCGGCCGGATGCTCCAGCGCGGGCACGGCGATCATGCAGGCCGTGTAACCGGCCAGCACGAAACTGTAGGACTGCTGGTTGCGGTGCATCGCCGCGCCGGCCGTGCACAGGCCGACCCACGCCGCCAGACCCGCCAGCAGCACGGGCGCCTGTTGCGGGAACAGGGCGATCAGCAGCAGCGCGGCGCCGCAGCCGACCACGGTACCGAGCAGGCGGTAGAAGGCTTTTTCCAGCACCATGCCGGACGAGGGCAGGGCGAGGATGAAGGTGGTTGTCATCGCCGTGGCGGGCGAATCGAGGCCGAGGCGGAAGGCGAGCCACAGCGCCAGGAAGGCGGCGAAGGCGCTGCGGGCGACGAAGATCAAGCGTTCGCCGTCGCTGCGGGCCCAGAGGCGGAACTGTGCGCGCAGCCAGGGGGCGCCGGATGCGCTGGGTGATATGGTGCTTTGTGGGGCCATGTCGTTCGGCCCCAGGGAGCCGCGTTAAGTGTTGTCCAGGTTTTCCAGCTGCCGCAGGAACAGGCTTTCCAGCAGGCGGATGTCTTCGGCCGTGAAACCGTCATAGGCGCGGGTGGTGCGCTGCCACACTTCCGGCATCACCTGCTCGATCAGGGCGCGGCCGGCGTCGGTCAGCGAAATCATCACGCAGCGGCGGTCGCCCGGGCGGTTGCCCCGCACGACCAGGCCCTGCGATTCGAGGTCGTTGCAGACCCGCGTCAGGTTGGCCGGCTTTTCCATGCATGCCTCGCCCAAGGTCGACGCCGTCGACGTCTCGTTGTCCGAGCCGTACAGCACGGCCAGCACCATGTAGCTGGCGTCGACCAGGTCGTATTTGCGCAGCGCCGCGTTCGACAGGTCCTTCATCCGTTTCTGCACGTGATACGTCATGCGCATCAGCCGCATCAAATCTTCCGGGAACGCCGGAATGCGGGATCGGATGTTTTTCAGGCGCTTGTTGGTCGCGTCAAAACTGCTCATCTACGCACTCCTGTGCAAGGGAATCGAAAAATCCGATTGTACTAGGGGGTTGCACTAGGGGAAATGAATTTCCATTCCTCCCCCCAGCGCCGTCATCAGGCTGGCGTAGTTTTCCAACCGTTCGCTGGCCACCCGCAACAGTTGATCCTGTTCGTTCTGCAACACCAGTTTCGCCTGCAATACCCCTAGATAGTCCGTCATTCCTGCCTTGTAGGCTTGGTCGGCCAGCATTTCGGCCCGCCGCGCCATCGCCAAAGCCTGCTCGGCGAGCGCTTGCTGCTGTTGCGCAGACTGTATCTTTGCTACCACATTGGCAACATCGGCCAGGGCCTGGACGACGCTGGCGTTGTACTGTTCCACCGCCGCGTCGTAGGCCGCCGTGCGCGCGCCGAGCTGGCCGCGCAGCCGGCCCCCTTCGAAAATGGGCAGGCTCAGGGCCGGCGTCACGCCCATCGTCCGGGCCGACCCTTCCAGCAGGCGGGAAAAGCCGAACGATTGCAGCCCCGCGAACGCGACGATATTGATGTTCGGGTAGAACGCGCCCCGGGCCGCGTCGATGTCCTTGCCGGCCGCCTCGACCCGCCAGCGCCAGGCAGCGACATCGGGCCGGTGTCCCACCAGCTCGGCCGGCAACGCGCTCGGCAGGGCGCCCGTGGTCCGTAAGGCCGGCGCTGGCCGGGCGATCGCATCGCCGTCGCCCGGTCCCTTGCCGATCAGTGCCGCCAGCTGGTTGCGCAGCAGGGCGATCGATTCACCGATCTGCTCATGCTCGCGCCGTCCTGCCGGCAGTGTCGTTTCAATGGCCGCCACGTCGATCTCGTTGACGAGGCCCGCTTGACGCTTCTTGCGGGCGATCGCCAGGATCTGCTGGCGCCGCGCCAGGTTCTCGGCCACGCTGTCCTGCAGCGCATGGCGATACCACAGCTGCACATAGTTGCGCACAATGGCCGCCTGCAGCGCCAGCCGTGCCACCTGCACCTCGGCCGCCGCCACATGGGTTTCGTCGACTGCGGCGGCCAGCATGTCGTGCTGGCGGCCCCACAGATCCAGGTCGTAGGAACCCGTCGCCGTGGCCGAGTTGTACCACTGCCAGTTGCCGGCCAGCGGCGCGGGTGCGCTGCCGTGGCTGGGGAACAGCTCGCGCGTGCCGGACACGGCGCCATTGACCTGGGGCAGGGTGCCGGCACGGGCCATGCCGGCCAGCGCCTCGGCCTGGCGCAGGCGGGCCTGGGCCACTTTCAGGGTGGGATTATCGGCCAGCGCCGCGGCCATCAACCGGTCCAGCTGCGGGTCGCCGAAGGCCTGCCACCACGTGTCGCGGGGCCAGGCGGCCGCCGGGTCGGCTGCGGCTGCCATCGCCTTGCCCGTCGCCAGCGTGGCCGGCGGTACGGCATGCGACTGGGGCGCGATATGGCCCATGTCGGCACAGCCGGCCAGCGCCAGCGCGGCGGCCAGCACCGTCAACGGGAGGCGCAAGCCGGGCATGGCTTAGCGGGCGACCTGGTTGCGGGTGCGGGCCACATCCATATCGGCTTCCGTCTCGATCATCGTGCCGTTCTTGCGCGCTTCGATGACCTGGGCGCGTACTTCGGCGCGGGTGAGCGGACGGGCGACCTGCACCTGGACCGGCTTGGCAGTGGTGGCGGCAGCGGCGGCAACGGGTGCAGCCGATGCGGCGGTGGTGGCGCTGCTGTCTTCGGCGCCGATGGCGGCACCGGCGGTGGCAAGGACGAGGGCGGCAATGAGGTAGGAAGCGGTTTTCATGGTGAACTCCTTGAGAGGTATGCAAGAAGTATATCCATGAATAGTACATTTGTGAAATAGAAAATGGCAATGAGCGTCATAGCCTGTCGTGATGAGTTGCCTGGAAAATGGGGTCTGTCCCCATTTTCGTGGCAACACGTCGGGTGCGACGTGATACGGGAGCTTTTGTTAGAGTAATTGCAATGCCGCGACCGCGGCGATGCAATCAGGAGGCAATCATGAGCGGTACCAGCACACTCGATCCAGACAATTTCCCCACCGCGCCCGACCGCGTACTCGGTCGTGGCCACGGTACCGGTGCCCTGGGTCCCAGCGATACGTCCGACTCGGGCAGCGACGTGCAGGGCGGCTCCGGCCTGGCCCAGCAGGTCGAGGACACCAACCTGGACCTGGGCACGAATGAAGATGACGACCTGGGCACGGCGAACGGCACGGCCGGTCCCGACCTGGGCGATGCCGACCTGGACAGCGATTCCGACGCCGGCGGGACGGGCGAACGGGCCGCCGCCGGGCGCGACACGACGGCGCCGGACGGCGCCGACATCAATGTCGACCATATCGAAACCATTCCGTTCACGGGCGAGGATGGCGACCTGCTGGACGACGATATCGAACGGGGCGCCTGACGGCCCACGTCAAAAAAGCCGCGGCCCTGGACGGGGCCGCGGCTTTTTTCATGCCTGCACGGTCAGTTGCGCGGCGTGTCGGCGCCGTCGTCCGTGCGGGTGGCGGACTTCGACAGCATCCACGCCGCCATGAGCGCGCCGCCGCCCAGCAGGGCGATGCTGAGGGGCTTGTAGCGCAGGCTGGCCTGGGTATACGGCGACGTTTCCGTGACGCCATCCATGCCCTGGCGCTGGCGCAATTCCTGGCTCGTGTCGGGCGAGTGCAGCGCATCCTTGCGGCTGGCGCGCGAAGGCCGTTCGCTGCGCTGCTGGTTCCACAGCATGTGCTCGCCCAGCTTGTCGAACAGGCGCGGCAGGTGGAAGCCGCCGACCGAGTTGGCCTTCGACGCGCCGCCCACGTGCACGTCGCGCTTCTGGTGCTGGGCCGCGTACAGGATCGCCTCGGCCACCAGCTCGGGCGCGTAGATCGGTGCCGGCAGCTTCGGTTCCACGTCCATATAGTTTTTCGCGTGCACGGCGAACATCGTGTCGATCCCGGCCGGCTTGATCAGGGTAACGGCGATGGGCAGGCCGTCCTTTTCCAGTTCCATCCGCAGCGAGTCGGTGAAGCCCTTGACGGCATGCTTCGACGCCGAATACATGCCCTGCAGCGGCACCGATACGTCGGACAGTTCGCTGCCCAGGTTGATCAGGGCACCGCCCTGCTCCTTCAGGTGCTTGACCGCTTCCATCGAGCCGTTGACGACGCCCCAGAAATTGGTCTGGAACAGGCGGTGGTTGTCCTCGTCGGACACTTCCTGCAGGCGGCCGAAGATGGAAATGCCGGCATTGTTGACCCAAGTATCGATGCGGCCGAAGCGGGCGATGGCGGCCTTGGCCAGCGCCGCCACGTCGCTCTTGTCGCCCACGTCGGTGGGCACGACCAGCGCTTCCGTGCCGAACGATTGCAGTTCCTTTTCGAGCTGGTGCAGCGCATCCTCGGCGCGCGCGGCCAGTACCAGTTTCGCGCCCTGCGCGGCTGCCATGCGTGCCGTGGTCAGGCCGATGCCGCTGGTGGCGCCCGTGATGACGATGACCTGGTCCGATAGTTTTTTCAAGCGCATGCTGGACTCCTCTATGGTGGCAATTGGTGCGCTGTATCGTACAGGCAGGGACCGGCCGGCGTCGTACGCTTCCACCCGTCAACAGATTGGCGGCGGCGCGCCGGTGCCGGCCTGGGCCATTACCTCGGCCAGCCAGTCGGCCAGCACGCGCACCCGGGGCGACAGTTGCCGCTGGTGCGGATAAAGAACCGTTACTGGCAGCGCCGGGGGCTGCCATGCGGGCAGGACTTCGCGCAGGGTGCCCGCCGCCAGCAGGGCGGCGACGCGGTAGCGGGGCAGCTGGATCAGTCCGGCGCTGCCCAGGCAGCAGGCAAGGTAGGCCTCGCCTTCGCTGACGCTGACCTTGCCCGGCAGGGTCACGCTGCGCACGGCGCCGTCGACGAGAAATTCGAAGGGCAGCATGCGCCCGCTGGCGGCGGCATACCAGTTGACGGCCTGGTGCCCGCGCAGGTCTTCCAGCGTGGCCGGCGTGCCGTGGCGGTCCAGGTAGGCAGCGCTGGCGCACGTCACCTGGGGCAGGGTGGCGACGCGGCGGCCCACCATGCTGGAGTCGCGCAGTTCCCCCACCCGCATCACGCAGTCGACGCCTTCGGCCACCAGGTCGACGAAGCGGTCGCCAAGGCCGATCTCCAGTTCGATATCGGGGTAGCGGGCAAAGAATTCGTGCAGGCGCGGCAGCACGAACACCCGGCCCGCCGTCGACAGGTCCACCCGCAGCTTGCCGCGCGGGGCCGCGCTGCCATGGCCGAAGGCGCTTTCCGTCTCGTCGACGTCGGCGAGGATGCGCAGGCAGCGCTGGTAGTAGGCATCGCCGTCCGACGTCGGCGTCACCTTGCGGGTGGTCCGGTGCAGCAGCCGCACACTCAGCCGGGCTTCGAGCTGGCGGATCGCATGCGTGGCCGTGGCCGCCGGCAGTTTCAGGTCGTCCGCCGCGCGGGTGAAGGTGCCCAGCTCGACGATCCGGGTAAACAATCGCATCGCATCGAGGCGGTCCATATTATTAATGTCAGTTGAATAGTGAGACTTACTTTACCCAGTTTATCCAATTTGGTGGCAATGTCATACTGGCTTATCGATATCCACGGGAGAACACCATGCAGAGCAATCGACAAGTCGCCATCGTCACGGGCGCCTCGCGCGGCATCGGCGCCGCCATTGCGCAGCAGCTGGCCGCCGACGGGTATGCCGTCGTCGTCAACTACGCCGGCCGCGCCGCCGACGCGGAAGGCGTCGTGGCCGCCATCGAAGGCGAGGGCGGCAGCGCCATCGCCGTACAGGCCGACGTTGCCGACAGCGCCGCCGTGACGCGCCTGTTCGACGCCGCCATCGAACGCTTCGGCCGGATCGACGTGCTGGTCAACAACGCCGGCGTGATGCCGTCGAACTTACCGCACGTGGCCGATACGGCCGACGCCGATTTCGAGCGGATGGTGGCGATCAATTTGAAGGGCACGTTCCACACCCTGCGCGCCGCCGCCACGCGGATGGCGCCGGGTGGGCGCATCGTCAACCTGTCGACCAGCGTCATCGGGCTGGCGTTGCCGGGCTACGCCGTCTACGCCGCCACCAAGGCGGCCGTGGAGACCCTGACCAATATCGTCGCCAAGGAGCTGCGGGGAAAGGGCATCCGCGTCAATGCCGTGGCGCCGGGACCGACGGCCACGGAGCTGTTCCTGGATGGGAAAACGCTCGAGCAGATCGAGCGGCTGGCGAAGATGGCGCCGCTGGAGCGGCTGGGCGAGCCGGACGATATCGCCGCCGCCGTGGCCTTCCTGGCGCAGCAGGATGGCTGGGTGAATGGGCAGGCTTTGCGGGTTAATGGGGGGATCGTGTGAGGTGACTTGCAATTAGTAACCTGTCAACTCTGCCAGCTGGTGAGGATTGGCGAGATTGTCAGGGCGCTAAGGAAGTTAGCATCGTGCTATCCCCCCACCATGGAAGGAAGTGCGATGATCCGTCATGCAATAGCGTGCGCAGCTGCCATCACCACCGGCGTGCTGCTTGCCTCGCCCGCTACCGCCGGCCTGCCCGGCAGCGTCAAGAGTGAACACCCGCGGCTGTATGGAACGAAAGCCGATTTCGACCGTATCCGGCATGACGCGGCATTGGAAACGGTGCAGTTTCCTGCCCGAAAAGGCAAGCTGAAATTCACCATCACGCCGGTGCCGCGGGGGCTGGGCGACGACGTCGATGCCAACATCTTCGGTGCCTTCAACGGCAGCGGCGACCGGCTGGTGATTCGCCATGCCGACGTCGGCACCGATCCCGTCCAGAGCCAGGTCAGGCTGCAGATCGGCGGCCGGCGTGCCGGCGCGGCGTGGACCTTCGGCACCATGGTGACCGTCACGCCGGGCGAACCGGTCGATGTCGAGGTGGCCTTCGACGCGGACGACAAGGTCACCATCAAGGTCGGCAGTGCCGCGCCCTACGTCTGGACGGCGGCCGGCTCGGGCTGGTCGACGAAGGATCAGACCTTCGAATTCCGCGGCCACCGGGGCGACATCATCCGTAACTTCGAACTGCGCGACGCGGCCGGTGCCGTCGTGTGGCAGAGCGCGAACGTGGACCTGGAACTGCGCGCCGGATGGAAAGGCTTGCTGGCTACCGCCACCCGGCAGGCCGCCGAGATCAACGGCTGCACGCCGTCGGCCGCGCCGCCGGCCAAGCCGGAACTGTGCGACACCACCTCCGGCGGCCGTGGCCGCACCACGGAGGCGGCCAAGCGTATCGCGCTGGCGTACCGCTTCACGGGCAAGGAAGAGTTCCTGCGCGCGGCCCGCAACCACATCGCCCTGATGCGCGCCGTGCCGCTGATCGCTGGCGGGGAATGGAGCATGTCGGCCCGTGTCGGCGCGCTAGGCATCTATTACGACTGGATCAACGATGCCTTCAAGGGGACCGACGAGGGTCGTGCGCTGGCCAAGCTGATCACAGATACCATCGCCGCGGACAAGCCCGGCAGCAACGACGACCTGATTGCGTCGATCTGCGGCGCGCAAGGCCTGTCGACCGACGCCAGTCGCTTCGACTGCAATGTCAAGCCCGTCTTCACCAACTGGAACCGTGCCGGCAACGCGCCCACCATCGCGCCGTTCTATGTCGGCGGCCATCACGCCAGCGCCGCCACCGGTTCCGTGCTGGGCCTGCTCGCCATCGGCGACGAGCTGCAATACGCCAAGGTGCTGCCGATGATCGATACCATCTACGATCACTTTGCCCTGGGCTTCCTGCCGGCGCGGGAAACCTATGGCCCCGACGGCGGCAACCACACCTTGTTCTCCTACGGTTCCGGCAGTGGCGAGGTATCGGACCGCCTCGTCATGTGGCGACGCGCCCTCAACCTGAAAGCGGGGCAGGCGGGATTGCAGTCGACCGCGCTGACGAAGGCGATCTATCCTTTCATCTACGGCCTGCGGCACGATCAGACCTTCCCGGCCCGGGGCGACAACTACGAGTTCTACCTGAATTACCCCGGCATGGGCAGCATGGTGCTGGCGGCGGTCCAGGCGGGCGACCCGGTGCCGCTGGACTTCTACCGGCGCATCACCGCTTCGCGTCATCGCGAAAGCGAATACACGGTATGGGAGCGTCTGCTTTATCCCCATGCGACGCCGGCGCAGGCGACGCCGGACCTGCCGCTGTCGCGCCATTTCAAGAGCGCGGGCAATGTGCTGATGCGCGACACGTGGGACTACCCGAATGCGACGCTGCTGGAATTTAAGTCCTCGTCCTTCATCAGCGAGAACCACCAGCACCTGGACCAGAACAGCTTCTCGCTCAATTACAAGGCGCCCCTGCTGCTCGATTCGGGCCAGTATGACGAATACGCCACCGGACACTGGTTCAACTACCACCAGCGCACCATCGCGCACAATGCCATCGTCGTCTACGACAGCAGCGAGCATTTTGCGCAGAGCGGCTTTACCTGGGGCAATGACGGCGGCCAGTGGTATGACGGCCGCCCCACCTATCCCACCATCGAGGAAATCCGCCCCGGCGGCACGAATGCGCTGGCCGGTGTGACCGCCCATGAGGAAGCGGGCTGGTATGCGTACGTATCGGCCGACGCCACCCTGGCCTACAAGCGCGGCAAGCTGTCGACCAATGGCGGTGCGGTGCGCAGCATCGTGTACCTGCGCCCGCCCGGCAATCGCAACGGTTCGGTCGAACCGCCGACGATCCTGGTGTTCGATCGGGTCCAGCCGACCGGTGCGCTGTATGCCACTTCGCTGCTGCACATGGTCGACAAGCCGGCTGCCAGCGGCACGCCTGGCCTGGGGCTGGCGGGACGTTACGCGTATAACTTCGGCACCGCCAAGCCGTTGTTCACGGTGCGTAATGGCGAGGGCATGGTGACGGTGCAGCCGCTGCTGCCGGCCAATCCGGCCGTGGTGCTGTCCGGCGGGAAGGACGAGGGCAGCAAATGCAAGCAGGTTATCTACGTGAAGGACGCGGTGACCAACCGGCTGGTGCGCACGCCGGAGCCGGATGGTCCGGATTGCCGTTTCCTGATCCGCGAAGACGGCACCGATACGTGGGTCAACCATCGTCCCCTGGACGCGACCAACGTCACGCCGGATGTGGGCAACTGGCGCCTGGAGATCACCCCGAACGGCAAGCTGTCCGCGGGCGCGGCGCAGTACTTCCTGAACGCGCTGCACGTGGCCGACAACGACCATGGCAATGCCGTCGTCTCGACCGGCACGGCCAGCCTGCTTACCAGCAGCAGCGGCGCGGTTGCCGTGCTGACCGCCGACGGTACGGCGGTCGTGTTCAACGACAGCGCGTTGACGCCGGCAGCCCTCTACTGGAAGCCAGGCAGCGGCGTGGTCAAGACCCTGGTGGTGGGCCTGGTGAAAAACGGCTTCTACAAATGGGAGACCGCCAGCACCGGCCAGGTGACGCTGACGCCGGTGGCAGCGGGCAGCAGCGGCGAAAGCGGTGTCAAGCAGGCCTCGGCGCAGGGTACGCTGAACCTGTAAAGGGCAGGGCCGTGGCAGGCGGCGCTATGCCGCCTGCCACGCCGCGTCAGGCCTTGCTGCCCGACGACCCCGCCCACAGGTTCAAATGGCCTTCCTGTGCCTGCGCATCGATGGCGCGCAGTTCCTCGGGCGTGAACGCCAGGTTCTTCAGCGCGCCCACGTTCTCGCGGATCTGCGCGCTGCTGGAGGCGCCGATCAGGGTGGACGTGATGCGCGGGTCGCGCAGTACCCAGGCCAGTGCCATCTGCGCCAGCGACTGGCCGCGCGCGGCGGCGATGTCGTTCAGCGATCGCACCCGGGCCAGGTTTTCGTCCGACAGGTGCGAGGCCAGCAGCGAGCCGCCGCCGGGGCGGTTGACGCGGGCGTCCTGGGGGATGCCGTTCAGGTACTTGTCCGACAGGATGCCCTGGGCCAGCGCCGTGAACGTGATGCAGCCGATGCCTTCCTGGCCCAGGGTGTCGAGCAGGCCTTCCGTCTCGATCCAGCGGTTCAGCATATTGTAGGAAGGCTGGTGGATCAGCAGAGGCACCTTCCACTCGGCCAGCAGGCGCTTGGCCTCGGCCGCTTTTTCGGCGGAGTAGGACGAGATGCCCACGTACAGGGCCTTGCCCTGCTGGACGGCGTGGGCCAGCGCACCCATGGTTTCTTCCAGGGGCGTGTCCGGATCGAAGCGGTGCGAATAGAAGATGTCGACATAGTCCAGGCCCATCCGCTTCAGGCTCTGGTCCAGGCTGGCCAGCACGTACTTGCGCGAGCCGCCGCCCTGGCCGTAGGGGCCGGGCCACATGTCCCAGCCGGCCTTGGTCGAGACGATCAGTTCATCGCGGTAGGGGCGGAAGTCATCCTTGAACAGGCGGCCGAAATTGGTTTCCGCGCTGCCGTAGGGCGGGCCGTAGTTGTTGGCCAGGTCGAAGTGGGTGATGCCGTGGTCGAACGCGGTGCGCAGCATGTCGCGCTGGGTGGCCAGCGACGTCGTGTCGCCGAAGTTGTGCCACAGGCCCAGCGACATCAGGGGCAGTTTCAGCCCGCTGTTGCCGCAGGCGCGGTAGGGCATGTCGTCGTAACGGTGGCGTGAGGCGGTATAGGTCATGGCATCGAACGTGGTGGGGGAGGGCAGATTATCGGGCAAATAAAAAAAGCCCGCCGCGGCGAGCTTTTTCAGGCGAACGGCAGGCGCTTTATGCGAACTGCTTGTTCACGAATTCCCAGTTGACCAGGTTCCAGAACGTCTCGACGTATTTCGGACGGGCGTTGCGGTAGTCGACGTAGTATGCGTGCTCCCACACGTCGCAGGTCAGCAGCGGGGTGTCGGGGGTGGTCAGCGGCGTCTGGGCGTTCGACGTGTTGACGATGTCGACGGTGCCGTCGGCCTTCTTCACCAGCCAGGTCCAGCCGGAACCGAAGTTGCCGACGCAGGACTTGCTGAACTCTTCCTTGAACTTGTCGAACGAGCCCCACTTGGCATTGATCGCGTCGGCGACGGCGCCGGTGGCGGCACCGCCGGCGTTCGGCGCCATGCAGTTCCAGTAGAAGGTGTGGTTCCACACCTGGGCCGAGTTGTTGAACACGCCGCCGGAGGATTTCTTGATGATCTCTTCCAGGGACAGGTTTTCGTACTCGGTGCCCTTGATCAGGTTGTTCAGGTTCGTCACATAGGCCTGGTGGTGCTTGCCGTAGTGGTATTCCAGGGTTTCCTGGGAGATGTGCGGCTGCAGGGCGTCCATCGCGTACGGCAGTGGCGGCAGGGTATGTTCCATGGTTCTTTCCTTTTGGTTTGTACAGAAGATTATTCTTGCGCAATCGTCCACTATTGTAATGCGTCGGCAGGGCGGGTGCTGAAAGCCCCTGCAAAACGTGCGGTCAAGCCTAGTCCAGGGTCGGCTGCACGGAAGCGATCTCCACCTGCGCGCTGCCTTCGGCCAGCCGCACCGTCACGGCCTCGCGCGGCGTCAGCTGGCGGGGCGAGCGCAGGATGGTGCCCTTGCCGTCCGTGACGATGGCGTAGCCCCGCTCCAGGGTGCGTTGCGGGTTCAGCAGTTCCAGCTGGGCCGACAGGGCGCCCAGCGCTTCGCGCCGCTGGCGCAGGCTGGCATCCATGCGCACCGTGCAGCGGTGTTGCAGCGCCGCCAGGTGGGCGCGGACGGGGCGCGTGTCGGGCCGGCGCGCGGCCAGGCGCCCGGCCAGTTTTTCCAGGGTGTGGCGCGACAGGTTCAGCGGGGCCCGGTTGGCGTGCATCATGGCGGTCGACAGCGCCAGCAGCTTGAGTCGCTGCTGGCGGATCTGGGCGGACGGACTGAGCAGGCGGCGCGACGCGTGGTCCAGGGTCTGGGCCGCATCGTCCAGGGTACGGCGCATGGCCCGGCGCAGGTCGGTGGCATCCGCGCGCAGCGACGCCAGCCAGTCGGCACGGGGCGTGACGGCCAGTTCGGCGGCGGCCGTGGGCGTGGCCGCGCGCAGGTCGGCGGCGAAATCGGCGATGGTGAAGTCCGTTTCGTGGCCGACGCCGGAAATGACGGGCATGCTGCAATTGGCGATGGCATAGGCCACCGCTTCCTCGTTGAAGCTCCACAGATCCTCGATGCTGCCGCCGCCCCGGCAGACGATCAGCACGTCCACCTCGGCCCGGGTCGACGCCGTGTCGATGGCGTCGGCGATGCGGTCGGCCGCCAGCTGGCCCTGGACCAACGTCGGGTACAGCACCACCCGCACGTGCGGCGCGCGGCGGCGCAGCGCCGTCAGCACGTCGCGCAGCGCGGCCGCCTGGGGGCTGGTGACGATGCCGACGGTGCGCGCGAACAGGCGTAGTGGGCGCTTGCGTTCCTCGTCGAACAGGCCGGCGGCCGTCAGCTTCTCCTTCAGGCGCATGAAGGCTTCGAACAGGGCGCCCACGCCCGCGCGGCGGATGGCTTCCACATTGATCTGGTAGTCGCCGCGGGGACCGTACAGCGTGACGAGCGCGCGCACCTCCACCTTGTCGCCTTCGCGCGGCGTGAAGCCGGCATACTGGGCACGGCCCCGGAACATGACAGCGCGCACCTGGGCACCGTCGTCCTTCAACGTGAAATACCAGTGCCCGGAACTGGCGCGGGTGAAGTTGGAAATCTCGCCAGCAATCCACGTCAACGGGAAGGAGCGTTCCAGCAGCCGGCCGACGGCCTGGTTCAGCGCGCTGACGGTGATCACGGCGGGTTGTTCGAAAGCGGGGTCGGGTGGGGTCATTGGGGCGTTTTCCTTCAGGCTATCCACACTGTCATGGAGCGGTCATGCTTATGTCATATCTCTCGTTTTGCTGCAAGGTGTTTTTGTAAACATCTGATTTTTAAAGGTAAACCGGTTTGCCACATTCGCGTGCAGTGTAAGAATACTCTTACATATCAAGGACTTTGCCGAAGCCAGCCCCTGTTACGCACAAAGATATCCACAGAATTTGTGAGCAAGTCGGGATAAAGCGGCGGGGACTGCCAAAAAATGCCGCAAGGATATTTTTCGTATGCAAATCAAGGGCTTGTCCGTTTCGGCCTGCCCTTCCCCACAATTTTATCCACAGAAGTTGTGCAGAAGCGTTCATGCGAAGGGCTGGCACGCGCCGGCTCCACCTGGGAAACTCCAAAAGCCGCGCCTGCCTAAAAACTGTGCGATGGTAATTTATCGTTATAAATCAAGGTACTTGCATCTTACCAGTGGGCTTGCGCACAGAATTGTCCACAGTTTGTGTGCAGAAGGCGCGAGGCCCCTGTGGACAAACACTATTTCGCCCTGTTTCTGCCCCGTTTGCCCACAATGCCCAAGAATTGAGCGGCCTGCTTTTTCCCTATGAAATCAATAGCTTGACGAGAGACGAGCTGTATTGCCAACAGTCATATCAACAATTTATGTGCAGAACCGAACAGAGCCATGTGGTCTGCCTGCCGGGAATTTGTGCAGCTCAACAATAGTGAATCGAATCAATGACTTGTGCCGCAAGTGCTGGCATTGCACACAATATTGTCCACAGAAAATGTGAAGAAGCGCACCGACAGCTGCAAGCCGGGGCCTGCCGTAAATTTATGCAGTTTTATAAAGTACCATTGAATCAATGACTTGCCTTCATTCCTTGCGGTTCCTCACAATCTTTTCCACAGAAATTGTGGAAGAACGGGCGGGTTATCACAGCGCCAGTGCAGCGGCGACTTTCCTGGAAACAGGGGACTGTCCCCGGTTTGGGCGCACTTGCCGAGCGCGGCCCAACAAGCTACATTGCGCGTCTGATCCCGCTTAATCACGCCTTTGCCTCTTCAAGGAGTCTGTCTTGCTGTCCATCTTTCAAGCCGCGGGCTGGCCGATCTGGTTGCTGCTGATCGCATCCATCGTCGCCACCGCCCTGATCGTCGAGCGCCTGCTGTCGCTGCGCCGCGCGCGCATCCTGCCGCCCAGCACCCTGGACGAAGTGGTGCGCATCTATCGCAGCGGCACCGTCACGCCGGACATCATCGACAAGCTGGAAAGCAGCTCGCCGCTGGGTGTGGTGCTGTCGGCCGCGTTGAGGAACATCGACGCGCCGCGCGAGGTGATGAAGGAATCGATCGAGGAGGCCGGCAACGGCGTGGCCCACACGCTGGAGCGCTTCCTGACGACCCTGGGCACGATTGCCACCCTGGCCCCGCTGATGGGCCTGTTCGGTACCGTGGTCGGCATGATCGAGATCTTCGGCGCCCAGAACGCCACCGGCACCAACCCGGCCCAGCTGGCCCACGGCATCTCCGTGGCGCTGTATAACACGGGCTTCGGCCTGGCCATCGCCATGCCGACCCTTGTGTTCTACCGTCACTTCCGCGCGCTGGTGGACAGCTTCGTCATCCAGATGGAGCAGCAGGCCGTGCGCTTCGTCGACGTCGTGCACAACTCCCGCAAATGACGATGGACGCGCTGACAGCGACGAAAGGCAAGCCATGAACTTCCGCAAAGGCCAGCGCCGCGAGGACCCGGAGATCAACCTGATCCCCTTCATCGACGTGCTGCTGGTGATCCTGATCTTCCTGATGGTGACGACGACCTACAGCAAGTTCACCGAACTGCAGATCACGCTGCCCACGGCCGACGCGGAAAAGGCGGTGGAGCAGCCGGACCAGATCGACGTCACCGTCGACGCCAAGGGCAACTACACGGTCAACAAGGTGCCGGTGTCGTTCCGCGACGTGAACGGCCTGGCGCAGGCGCTGCGCAGTGCCGCCAAGGCCGGTGCCAATCCGGTCGTGGTGGTCAATGCCGACCAGTTCGCGATGCACCAGATGGTTGTCAACGTGATGGAGGCGGCCCGCATCGCCGGCTTCGATCGCCTGACGTTCGCCGCGCAGTCGGGCGTGGCCAAGTAAGGCGGCCGGCGCGGCGCCCGCGCGGCGCCGCGCTCTTCACCAACATTCCATGTCCCTCGAAACCACCATCACCCGCGCCTGGCTGCGGCGCGGCCCGCTGGCCTGCGCGCTGTATCCCGTGTCGCTGCTGTTTCGTGCGCTGACGGCGCTGCGCCGCCTGCTGTACCGGGCCGGCGTGCTCCGCTCGGCCGGCCTGCCCGTGCCCGTCGTCGTGGTCGGCAATATCTTTATCGGCGGGACCGGCAAGACGCCGCTGACGATCTGGCTGGTGCAGCAGTTGCAGGCGGCCGGGCTGACGCCGGGCGTCATCTCGCGGGGCCATGGGGCAACGCGTGGCGGCAAGGACAGTGCGCCCCGGCCCGTGACGGCCCTGTCCACGCCGGCCGAGGTGGGCGACGAGCCCGTGCTGATCGCCACGCGGGCCGGCTGTCCCGTCGTGGTGGGACGCGACAGGGTCGAGGCGGGCAGGGCGCTGCTGGCGGCCCATCCGCAGGTGGACGTCATCGTTACCGACGACGGCCTGCAGCACTACGCCTTGCGGCGCGACGTCGAGATCGTGCTGTTCGACGGGCGCGGCACCGGCAACGGCTGGACCCTGCCGGCCGGGCCACTGCGCGAGCCGCCGTCGCGCCGGCGCGATGTCACGGTCGTCAACACGCCCGAGCTGACGCCGCAACTGGGGCGCCGCACGGCCAACGGCGGCCCCGTGTTCCAGATGACCCTGCAGGGCGACGTGGCCGAGCGGCTGGCCAATCGCCACGAGCGCGTGAGCCTGGCGGCGCTGGCGGCGCGGCCCGGCAAGTTCGCCGCGGCGGCCGGCATCGGCAACCCGGCGCGCTTTTTCGGCATGCTGGCCGCGGCCGGCCTGCGCTGCACCGAGCTGGCGCTGCCGGACCACCACGACTTCCTCGACAATCCCTTCGGCGCGCTGGACGCGGACGTGATCTTGATGACGGAGAAGGATGCAGTAAAATGTGCCCAAATTGAAGAACTGAGAAACGATCCCCGGCTGTGGGTCGTTCCGGTCGCGGCGCGCATCGATGGCGCGCTGGCCGAACACATTGTGGAGAAATGCCGTGGACGCACGTTTGCTTGATATCCTGGTCTGCCCTGTTTGCAAGGGCCCGCTGGTGCACGATAAAAAAGCCCAGGAACTGATTTGCCGCGGCGACCGCCTGGCCTTCCCGATCCGTGACGGCATCCCCATCATGTGGGCCGACGAGGCCCGCACCCTGCAGGACACGGTCGAATAAGGCCGGCCGTGTCGTTCACCGTCATCATCCCGGCCCGCCTGGCCTCGACCCGGCTGCCGAACAAACCCCTGGCCGACCTGGGTGGCAAGCCGATGATCGTGCGCGTCGCCGAGCGCGCGCGCGAAGCGGGCGCCGATCGCATCATCGTCGCCACCGACCACGAGTCCATCCGCGCCGCCTGCGCGGCGCACGGCATCGAGGTAGGCATGACGCGCGCCGACCATCCTTCCGGCACCGACCGCATTGCCGAAGTGGCGCGCGCGCTGGCGCTGCCGGCCGACGCGGTAGTGGTCAACCTGCAGGGCGACGAGCCGCTGATCGACCCGGCTCTGCTGGCCGCCTGCGCCGCGCGCATCGGCGCCGACGTGCCGATGGCTACGTGCGCCCACCCGATCGACACGGCGGCCGATGCCTTCAACCCGAATGTGGTGAAGGTGGTGCTGGACCGGCATAACCGCGCGCTGTACTTCAGCCGCGCCACCATCCCGTGGGCCCGCGATGCCTTCGCGGCCAGCCGCGACACGCTGCCGGCCGGCTACGCGCCATTGCGCCACATCGGCCTGTACGCCTACCGCAACGACTTCCTGCAGGCCTATCCGGGCCTGGAGCAGTCGCCGCTGGAAGGTATCGAGGCGCTGGAGCAGCTGCGCGTGCTGTGGCACGGCCACCCTATTGCCGTGCACGTCACCGACGCGGCACCGGCCGCCGGCGTCGATACGCCGGAGGACCTGGAGCGGGTGCGTCGCCACTTCGCTTGAGCTTCGATCATTTTGCGTGGCAAAAACGTTCCCAAGGTGGCATAGGGGCGGCGTTTTGTGGTAAGTTTCGTCACAACCCTGACACACTTACCATATTATTAAAAACGTTCTAGGAATTTTCATGCGTCTCATTCTGTTAGGAGCTCCCGGCGCCGGCAAGGGCACCCAGGCCAACTTCATCAAGGAAAAGTACAACATTCCTCAGATTTCGACTGGCGACATGCTGCGTGCCGCCATCGCGGCCGGAAGCGAGCTCGGCATCGCTGCCAAGAAGGTCATGGACGCTGGCCAGCTGGTGTCCGACGACATCATCATCGGCCTGGTGAAGGATCGCCTGAAGGAGGCCGATTGCGCCAATGGCTACCTGTTCGACGGCTTCCCCCGCACCATCGCTCAGGCCGATGCCATGAAGGATGCCGGCGTGAAGATCGACTACGTGCTGGAAATCGCCGTGCCGGACGAATCGATCATCGAGCGCATGGACGGCCGCCGCTGCCACCCCGGCTCGGGCCGCGTCTACCACGTGAAGTTCAACCCGCCCAAGGTCGACAGTGTCGACGACGTGACGGGCGAGCCGCTGGTGCAGCGCGACGACGACCGCGCCGAAACGGTCAAGAAGCGCCTGGAGGTGTATCACAACCAGACCGAAGTCCTGCTGGGCTACTACAACGAGTGGGCCCGTTCGGGCGACCCGATGGCACCGAAATACCGCCGCATCGAAGGTGTCGGACCCGTCGAGGAAATCCGCGACCGCGCGTTCGCGGCGCTGGCGCAGTAATATCGGGCGGGCTGTCAGGCCCGCTTTTTTTTCGTGCGCCTTCAGTGCGGCACGAGGCCCCCGTTGGCCGAATCTCAGGTTTCGCAGTGCGTGGTTTGGTTGGCCGCCATCCGGATGTTCCGGGGCGGTTTTCTGAAGTTCGTTTTGTTTGCTTGGATTTGACAACAACAGGGGGGACATATGGCAGCTGGTCTGTGGTTTGCTGTGGCGTGCGGCGTCATCGCCGTCGTGTACGGGCTGTGGTCGCGCAGCTGGATTCTCGGGCAGGATCCGGGCAATGCGCGCATGCAGGAAATCGCCACGGCGATCCAGCAGGGGGCAGGCGCCTACCTGGCCAGGCAGTACCGTACCATCGGCATCGTCGGCGTCATCCTGCTGCTTGCCATCTTCTTCCTGCTGGGCGTCAACACGGCGCTGGGCTTCCTGATCGGCGCCGTGCTGTCCGGGGCCTGCGGCTTCATCGGCATGAACGTGTCGGTGCGGGCCAATGTGCGCACGGCGCAGGCCGCGTCGGTCGGCATGAACGAGGCCTTGAACGTCGCCTTCCGGGGCGGCGCCATCACGGGCCTGCTCGTCGTCGGCCTGGGCCTGTTGGGCGTGGCGCTGTTCTACTGGCTCCTCACCAGCTTTGCCGCCGGCAGCTACCCGGCGCCGCAGACCACGGCGCATGACGTCATCAAGCCGCTGATCGGCCTGGCCTTCGGCGCCTCGCTGATTTCCATCTTCGCGCGCCTGGGCGGCGGCATCTTCACCAAGGGCGCCGACGTCGGCGCCGACCTGGTCGGGAAGGTCGAGGCGGGCATTCCCGAGGACGACCCGCGCAACCCGGCCGTCATCGCCGACAACGTGGGCGACAACGTGGGCGACTGCGCCGGCATGGCGGCCGACCTGTTCGAGACCTATGTCGTCACCCTGATCGCGACGATGCTGCTGGGCGCCCTGATGATCTCGGACGCGCCGCAGGAAGCGATCCTGTATCCGATGCTGCTGGGCGCGGTATCGATCCTGGCCTCGATCGTCGGCTGCCTGTTCGTCAAGGCCAAGCCGGGCAAGAAGATCATGTCGGCCCTGTACACGGGGCTGTGGTGGGCCGCCATCCTGTCGCTGATCGGCTTCGCCGTCGTGACGTGGCTGCTGTGGACGGACGACACGATGCGCTGGAAGATGATGGGCGCCACCGTCGTCGGCATCGTGCTGACGGGCCTGATGGTCTACATCACCGAGTTCTATACGGGTACCGACTTCAAGCCGGTGCGCCATATCGCCGATGCGTCCACCACGGGCCATGGCACCAACATCATCGCCGGCCTGGGCGTGTCGATGAAGTCCACCGCCTGGCCCGTGCTGGCCGTGTGCGTGGCCATCCTCGTCTCGTTCAAGCTGGCCGGCCTGTACGGCATCGCCATTGCCGCCACGTCGATGCTGTCGATGGCCGGCATCATCGTCGCGCTGGACGCCTACGGCCCCATTACCGACAACGCCGGCGGCATCGCCGAAATGTCCGGCATGCCCGACTCGGTGCGCGCCATCACCGATCCGCTCGATGCCGTGGGCAACACCACCAAGGCCGTCACCAAGGGCTATGCCATCGGCTCGGCGGGCCTGGCCGCGCTGGTGCTGTTCGCCGACTACACGCACGCGCTGGAATCGGTCGGCAAGAGCATGACTTTCGACTTGTCCAACCCGATGGTGATCGTGGGCCTCTTTATCGGCGGCCTGATTCCCTACCTGTTCGGCGCGATGGCGATGGAGGCGGTGGGCCGCGCGGCCGGCGCCGTCGTCGTCGAGGTGCGGCGCCAGTTCCGCGACATCAAGGGCATCATGGACGGCAGCGGCAGGCCCGAATACGACAAGGCCGTGGACATGCTGACGGCGTCGGCGATCCGCGAGATGATCATCCCGTCGCTGCTGCCGGTCGTCGTGCCGGTCCTGGTCGGCATGCTGCTGGGCCCCGCCGCGCTGGGCGGCATGCTGATGGGGACCATCATCACGGGCCTGTTCGTGGCCATCTCGATGACGACCGGCGGCGGCGCATGGGACAACGCGAAGAAGTATATCGAGGACGGCAACCACGGCGGCAAGGGTTCGGACGCGCACAAGGCCGCCGTGACGGGCGACACGGTGGGCGATCCGTACAAGGACACGGCCGGCCCGGCCGTCAACCCCTTGATCAAGATCATCAACATCGTCGCGCTGCTGCTGGTGCCGCTCTTGCCGAAGACGGGCTTGCTGGCCGTCACGGCCGAACCGCTGCTGGCGCACGGCCCGGCCAAGGTGCAGGTGGAGAAGGTGGCGGCCGTGCCGGTGCAGGTGCCCGTGCCGGCCGCGCAGCGCTGACTCTCGAACGGGGAGGGCGCCACCGGCAACGGTGCGGCGCCCGCCGGTCGCGGCGGCTATCATCGGCCTACCGAGCCTGTCGTGGAGCTGCCATGTGCCATCCGATCCGGCGCGGCCTGGGCGCCGTCGTGCTGGCGGCGCTGCTGCCGTGCTCCTCCCTGTACTTGCCCCCTCTTCACGCTGCACCGGCGGGCCAGGAAGCGCTTGACCGCGCCGCCTACGCCCGCCTGCCCGTCTGCAAGCTGCGGCCGGACGGCCGCGCCCTGGCCGTGGAGCCGTGCCGCACGGCGCCGACCCGCCGTCCCGTGCCACGCCGCCCCGTGCCGCAGGAGATCACGCCCACGCCCCGCATGGCCGCACCGGCCGTAACACAGGCCGAAACACAGGCCGAAACCGCGGCCGAAGCGCCGGCACCCCTGTTTCAGCTGGCGCCCAGGCCCGGCCCCGTGGGCACCGTGCCGTCGACGCCACCGCCTGGCACGTACGCCCCCGGCGCCTTCGGCACGCCGCCGCCCAATGCCCCGCGCTCGTTCAACTGCGGCGCCGCCGGCTGCCGCGATGCCACCGGCACGCCATACAACGGCTCGAAGGTGCTGACCAGCCCCACCGGCCGGCTGTGCCACAGCAGCGCCGGCTTCGTCACCTGCATGTGAGCCTGTTTCGCCGGCCCGCCGCTCGCGCTACAATAGCGGCGAGTTGACGTTTACGTAAACGTCATCATCCACACAGACGAAGGAGACGGGAAATCATGCAGATCAGCGATAACGTATTCATCATCACGGGCGGCGCGTCCGGACTGGGCGCGGCGACGGCGCGCATGCTGGCCGGTGCCGGCGGCAAGGTGGTGCTGGCCGACGTGCAGGTGGAGGCGGGCGAGGCGCTCGCGCGGGAACTGAACGGCACGTTCGTGCGCTGCGACGTGACGTCCGAGGCCGATGGCCAGGCCGTCGTCGCCGCCGCCGTTGCGCTGGGCACCTTGCGTGGCCTGGTCAACTGCGCCGGCATCGCGCCGGCCGTCAAGACGGTCGGCAAGGACGGTCCCCATCCGCTGGACGTGTTCCAGCGCGCCGTCAACATCAACCTGGTCGGCACCTTCAATATGTGCCGCCTGGCGGCCGATGCGATGGGCCGCACGGAAGCCGCAAGCCAGGGCGAGCGGGGCGTGATCATCAACACGGCCTCGGTGGCGGCCTTCGACGGCCAGATCGGCCAGGCCGCCTATGCCGCGTCCAAGGCAGCGGTGGCGGGCATGACCTTGCCGATGGCACGCGACCTGTCCCGCAGCGGCATCCGCGTGATGACGATCGCTCCTGGCATTTTCGAAACGCCGATGCTGCTGGGGATGCCGGCCGAGGTGCAGGACGCGCTGGGCAAGATGGTGCCGTTCCCGCCACGGCTGGGCAAACCGGACGAATACGCCCAGCTGGCCCGCGCCATCATCGAGAACGTCATGCTCAACGGCGAGACCATCCGCCTGGACGGTGCCATCCGCATGCAGCCGAAATAGAGTAGCATTCCGCTGTCGAGGAGCGCGCCCACCGCCTGCGGTCGGCGCGTTCGCGTTTTTCGCGGAGTGAAAATGAATCGTTCGAAGTCGCCGGCCCTGCTGGCAGCCCTGTTGTGCGCCTTGCCGCTGTCCTTCGCCGCGCCCGCGTGGGCCCAGGAGACGCGCCAGGCCGCGCCCGAAATCGCCACCGGCTATGCGGAAAAGGCCGGCTGGACGGCCCGGAAGTTCATGGTGGCGGCGGCCAACCCGCTGGCCACCGAGGCGGGCTACCGCATGCTCAAGCAGGGCGGCAGCGCCGTCGACGCGGCCGTGGCCACGCAGATGGTATTGACCCTGGTGGAGCCGCAATCGTCCGGCATCGGCGGTGGCGCCTTCCTGATGCTGTTCGACGGCAAGGCCGTGCGCTCCTACGACGGCCGCGAGACGGCGCCGGCGGCGGCCACCGAGCGGCTGTTCCTGGACAAGGACGGCAAGCCCGTGTCGCGCGAGACGGGCATCGTCGGCGGTCGCTCGACCGGCGCGCCGGGCGTGCTACGCATGCTGGAGATGGCGCACCGCCAGCACGGCAAGCTGCCCTGGGCCACCTTGTTCGGGCCCGCCATCGAGCTGGCCGAAGGCGGCTTCAAGGTCAGTCCGCGCCTGAACGCACTGCTGCGCTACGACCAGAAGCGCCTGCCGCGCGACCCCGTGGCGGCGGCCTATTTCTACGACGCGGCGGGCCAGCCACGCCCGGTCGGCTACCTGCTGAAGAACCCCGCGCTGGCCCAGGTGCTGCGCGAAGTGGCGCGGGGCGGCGCCGATGCCTTCTATAAGGGCCGCATCGCGCGCGACATCGCGGCCAAGGTGGCGAACCACCCGACCAATCCGGGCCTGCTGACGGCGGCGGACATCGCCGGCTACCAGGCCAAGGAACGCGATCCCGTCTGCAGCGACTACCGCAAGTGGAAGGTGTGCGGCGCGCCGCCGCCATCCTCGGGCGGCATTGCGATTGCCGAGATGCTGGGCATCCTGGAGAGCACGGCGATCGGCGCCCATCCGCCCGTGGCGGGCGTGCCCGACGCCGAGGCGGTGCACTTGTTTACGGAAGCGGGCCGGCTGGCCTATGCGGACCGCAACCGCTACGTGGCCGACACGGACTTCGTGCCGCTGCCCGGGCGTGGCATCGCCTCGCTGATCGACAAGCGCTACCTGGCGCAGCGCGCCGCCCTGATCGGCACCCAGTCGATGGGCAGCGCCCGCGCCGGCACGCCGCAAGGCATGCAGGTGGCATGGGGCCTCGACACCGCGCTGGACAAGCCGTCAACCTCGCACCTGGTGGCGGTCGACCAGTACGGCAACGGCCTGTCGATGACGACCTCCGTCGAGGATGCCTTCGGCTCGCGCCAGATGGTGGACGGCTTCATGCTGAACAACCAGCTGACCGACTTCTCGTTTGACGCGGCCGACGAGAACGGACCGGTGGCCAACCGCGTCCAGCCGGGCAAGCGCCCGCGCAGCGCCATGTCGCCCACGCTGGTCTTCGACAAGGTCAGCGGCAAGCTGGTGCTGGCCACCGGTTCGCCCGGCGGCTCGGCCATCATCAACTACGTCGCCAAGGTATTGGTCGGCACGCTGGACTGGAACCTGGACGTGCAGCAGGCCATCAGCCTGCCCAACTTCGGCAGCCGCAACGGCCCCACGGAGCTGGAAGCGGGACGCTTTCCCGACGCCGTCGTCGAGCAGCTGAAGGCGCGCGGCCACGAGGTGCGCCAGTTCGACCAGAACTCCGGCCTGCAGGGCATCCAGCGCATCGTCCGCGACGGCCGCGACGCCTGGTTCGGCGGCGCCGACCCGCGCCGCGAAGGCATCGTGCGCGGCGAATGACGGCGTGCGAACGGCGCGCGGCCCCCTGTTGCGCCGCCGCGCCACCGGGGCGAAAGGGCAGGGCCGGGAGGCTCCCGGCGGCCCTGCTACGTGTTACCCTTGGTAAATGGGAATGAAAAAAAAGACCGGTTTGATCCTGACCGGCGGCGGCGCCCGTGCCGCCTACCAGGCCGGGGTCTTGCAGGCCATCTCCGAGATACTGTGCGATGCCGGCTGGCCGCCCGCCCGCAATCCGTTCCAGATCATCTGCGGCACGTCCGCCGGCGCCATCAACGCCGCGGCGCTGGCCTGCCGCGCCGACAATTTCGGCGAAAGCGTACAGAAGCTGTTCGACGTGTGGTCCCACATCGCCGTCGAGCAGGTCTACCGGGCCGATTCGCTCGGCGTGCTGCGCTCCGGCGCGCGCTGGCTTTCCTTGCTGTCGTTCGGCTGGCTGCTGCGCAAATGGCGCGCCGCCCCGCCCAGCTCCCTGCTCGACAACACGCCGCTGGCGGACCTGCTGCACCGCATGCTGGACCTGCCGCGCCTGGACAGCGTGCTGCAGGAGGGCCTGCTGCATGCACTGGCCGTCACGGCCTCCTCGTACACGGGCGGCCAGCACCTGACCTTCTACCAGACCGCCGCCGAGATCGCGCCGTGGGTGCGCATGCAGCGCGTGGCGCTGCAGGACCAGATCGGCGTCGAGCACCTGCTGGCATCGTCCGCGATTCCCTTCATCTTCCCGGCCACGCCGCTGTACCTGGCCGGGCGCCGTGAGTACTGCGGCGACGGTTCGATGCGCCAGCTCGCTCCTATCTCGCCGGCCATCCACCTGGGTGCGACGAAGGTGCTGGTGGTGGGCGCGGGCCGGCTGACCGAATCGCCGCGCCAGGTCACGGAATCGGCGCGCTACCCCAGCGTGGCGCAGATCGCCGGCCATGCGATGTCGTCGATCTTCCTGGACAGCCTGGCCGTCGATATCGAACGCCTGAACCGCATCAACAAAACCTTGTCCGTGCTGCCGCCGGAGCTGTTGGAGAATACGCCGCTCAGGCCCGTGGAACTATTGGTGATCGCGCCGTCCGAACGCCTGGACGACCTGGCCACGCGCCATATCGGCAGCCTGCCGGCACCGGTGCGCACGCTGTTGTCCGGTATCGGCGCGACCGAGGCGCGCGGCGCGGCGCTGGCCTCCTACCTGCTGTTCGAGGCCAGCTACACCAATGAACTGATCCGCCTGGGCCAGCACGATACCCACGCGCGCCGCGCCGACGTGCTGGCCTTCTTCGGCTCATGAGCATGTCGCCGCGCCGCCTGCTGTCGTGGTCACTGCTGGCCGCCATCGCGCTGCTGTTCTGGGCCGGCCTGGCCGCGGCGGCGCCGGCGCGCACCTTGCGCTTCGAGCAGCTCAACGTGGCCGAAGGTCTGGCCCAGGAATCGGTGCTCACCATCGCCCAGGATCGCCAGGGCTTCATGTGGTTCGGCAGCCAGGGCGGCCTGTCGCGCTTCGACGGCTACCGCACCGTCGTGTACCGGCATTCGCTGTCCGATCCGCACAGCCTGGCCGAGAACTGGGTGCGGGTGGTGCATATCGATCCCGTCGGCCGCATGTGGGTCGGCACCGACAATGGGCTGGACCGGTTCGACCCGCTGACGCAGCGCTTCACGCACTACCGGCCGGACGAGCCTGAGCAGCGCGGCAACGGCAACCGCCACGTGCGCGCCATCATCGACGACGGCGCCGGCGGCCTGTGGGTCGGCACGGCCGACGGCCTGCAGCGCTTCGATCCGGCCACGGGCGCCTTCAACGTCTGGCATAACGAGGTGGCCAATCCGCACAGCCTGCGGCACGACCAGGTCAATGCGCTGGCGCGCGACCGCGCCGGCCGGCTGTGGATCGGTACGCCGGCCGGCCTCAGCATGCTGGCGCCGGGCGCCCAGGGCTTCCGTCATTACGCGGTGGCGTCGTCATCGGGCCGGCCCGTGGCGGCGCAGGCCCTGCTGGTGGACCGCGACGGGACCCTGTGGGTCGGCACCCACGAAGGCCTGGAGCGCTGGCAGCCGGGCCACGGCAGTATCGAGCCGCGCCGCCAGCGCCTGGACGAACGTCACGGCGTGCAGCCGGGCAGCGTGGCCGCGATCTTCCAGGACGGGGATGGCACCGTGTGGGTCGGCATGCGCAACCAGGGCCTGCTGCGCTGGCAGGCCGACACGTCGCGGTTCGTGCAGTACCGGCACCAGGTGGCCGACCCGCACAGCCTGGCCGACGATTTCGTGTCGGCCCTGTTCCGCGACCGGGTCGGCACCTTGTGGGTGGGCACCTGGTACAACGGCGTGAGCCGGGTCGACCTGGCCAGCGGCGGCTTCGCGCGGCTCGTCAAGCTGCCCGACCAGGCCCGCTCGCTGTCGGACAACCGCGTGCTGGCCATCGCCGAAGCGGGCGACGGCCGGCTATGGATCGGCAATAACGAAGGACTCAGCCTGCACGACCCCGTCAGCGGCGAGAACACGGCCTACCAGCTGCCGCGCGGCGAAGGCCGCATCACCGCGCGCCAGGTGACGGCCTTGTGGCGCGGTGCCGGCAGCACGCTGTGGGTCGGCTCGCGCATGGGCGTGCACCGCTTCGATACCGAAACGCGCAGCTTCGGCCCCCTGCAACTGTCGCGCGGCGACGCCGAGACCGACGTCGTGCGCTACCTGCACCAGGACCGCGCCGGCATGCTGTGGGTGGCCAGCAGGGCAGGGCTGGTGCGGCTCGACCCGGCCAGCGGCGGCGTGCTGGTGTTCCGCCACGATCCGGCCGATCCGCACAGCCTGTCCGACAACGTCGTTCGCCCGCTGCTGGAAGACCGCGCCGGCAACCTGTGGGTGGGCACCTTCAACGGCCTGGACATGCTGGACCGCCGCACCGGCCAGTTCCGCCACTACCGGCACGACCCGGACGACCTGACCAGCCTCAGTCACAACGAAGTGCACTACCTGCACCAGGATGCCAAGGGCGTGCTGTGGGTCGGCACCGCCTCGGGCCTGAACCGGATGGATCGGCAGGCCGACGGCAGCCTGCGCTTCACGCGCTACCTGCGCAAGGACGGCCTGGCCGACGACGCCATCGCGGCCATCCTGCCCGACCGGCGCGGCAAGCTGTGGCTGTCGACCAATACGGGCGTGTCCAGCCTGGACCCGGCCACGGGGCGAATCAACAACTACTCCGGCGTCGACGGCACCATCGAAGGCGCCTATTTCGACGGCTCGGCCCTGGCCGCGCAGGACGGCACCCTGTACTTCGGCGGCTTCAACGGCATCACGGCCTTCGACCCGGCCGCGATCCGCTCGAACACGATGGCACCGCCTGTCGTCATCACGGACTTTCAGATCTTCAACCGCTCGCTGCGGCCGGGCCAGGACGACGGCACCGGGCGCATCGTGCTGCCGCGGGCGATCGAATACACGCGCACCCTGACGCTGCGGCAGGACGACACCGTGTTCTCGCTCGAATTCGCCGCGCTGCACTACGCCGCGCCCCAGCGCAACCGGTTCGCCTACCAGCTGATCGGCTTCGACCGCGACTGGGTCAGCACGGATGCCGACAAGCGCTTCGCCACCTACACCAACCTCGATCCCGGCCAGTACGTGTTCCGCGTCAAGGCGGCCAACAAGGACGGCGTCTGGAGCGAACCGGTCACCCTGTCGATCACCATCATGCCGCCCGTGTGGAAGACCTGGTGGTTCCGCGCCCTGTGCGCGCTGGCGGTGCTGGGCGCCGGGCTGGCGCTGTACCGGGCCCGCGTGCGCGTGTTGAGCCGCCAGCACACTCGCCTGGAGCAGCAGGTCAGCCTGCGCACGGCCGAAGTGGAAATGAAGAACCGCATGCTGCTGGAACAGAAGCGCGAACTGGAACAGCGAGACGAGCGCCTCTGCCACGCGGCCCAGAAGGCCGAGGATGCGACGCGCCAGAAGTCGGAGTTCCTGGCCAATATGAGCCACGAGATGCGCACGCCACTGGCCGGCGTCATCGGCATGCTGGGTTTCGCGCTGCGCGACGACAAGCTGGCCAGCAGCACGCGCGAGCAGATCGAGCGGGGCCAGGCCAATGCGCAGTCGCTGCTGTCGATCATCAACGATCTGCTGGACTTCTCGAAGATCGAGGCGGGCAAGCTGACGGTGGAGCGGATCGACTTCGCGCTGGCGGCGGCGGTGGAGAACGTCGTCAGCCTGTTCGAGGAGCAGGCCGCCGCGCACAGCATCGACTTCCGCGTCGAATTCGGCCACGACCTGCCGCCCTTCGTCGTGGGCGACCCGACCCGGCTGCGCCAGGTGCTGGTCAACCTGGTCGGCAATGCCTTCAAGTTCACCCAGCGCGGCCAGGTCACGTTGCGGGTCGAGCACCTGGGCCAGGACGCCGAAGGCTGCAGCAAGATCCGCTTCACCGTCGAGGATACGGGCATCGGCATCCCGGAGGAGGAGCTGCCGCGCCTGTTCGAGAAGTTCGAGCAGGCCGACGCCACCACCACGCGCCGCTACGGCGGTACCGGCCTGGGGCTGGCCATCTGCCGCCAGCTGGTCGAGCTGATGGGCGGCGTCATCGGCGCCGTCAGCACGCCCGGCGTAGGCAGTGTGTTCAGCTTCACCTTGCCCCTGTGCCGGGGCATCGCGCCGCCGCTGGTGCCGCACGTGCCGCGCGAGCCGCACAGCCACCAGCTGCAGGTGCTGTGCGCCGAGGATTTCCCCACCAACCAGATCATCATTCGCATGATGCTGGAGGAACTGGGCCACAAGGTCGATATCGCCGGCAACGGCGCGCTGGCCGTCGCCGCCTGCGCCCACACGCGCTATGACCTGATCCTGATGGACGGGCGCATGCCGGAAATGGACGGCCCGGCCGCCACGCGCCTGATCCGTGCCGGCGGCCCGCCGGAGGCGCCGGTGCGCGACCAGGGCCTGATGATCGTCGCGCTGACGGCCAATGTGAGCGAAGAAGACCGCAGCCGCTACCTGGCGGCAGGCATGGACGACTTCCTCACCAAGCCGATCGACGAACGCTCGCTGCACTTCCAGCTGTCGCGCGCCATCGAGCGCCAGCTGGCCCGGGGCGTGCCGCTCGCGCCGATGCCGGACCGGACCCAGGCGGCCCAGCCGACGGTGGCCGAACTCGATGCGATGTTCGGCGTCGACACGCTGGGCTTCAAGGCCGCGCCCGATGCGCTGGATTCGCCAGCGGGCGTGGCCGCCGATGCGGCGCCCGCCGACGGTGCGTTCGAGGCGGGTCGCGCGGCCGCGGAAGCCTTGCGCCTGCGCCTGCGCGACGCCTTCATCGCCGACCTGCCGGGGCGGCTGGATGAACTCGATGCGGCGCTGGCGGCGCTCGACGCCGACGCGGCGGGCCGCCTGTTCCACGGCATGAAGGGCAGCGCGGGCTACCTGCAGGACCAGGAGCTGCACAGCCTGTGCTCGGAGCTGGAGCGGGCCGCCGACCGCGCCCTGTGGCCGGCGATCCGGCACAAGCTGCCGCGCCTGCACCAGATGCTGGGACGGATCGTCATGCCGGCCCGCGGCGACTGAACTTCAGCGCCAGGCGTAACGTGCACGCATTTACAGGCCGGCCCGGAGCGGGCATGATGCTGGATCAATGATTAGTGGCGTACGAAAAGTGTTGACGAAAGTTCTGGTGGTAGACGACGACGTCGTGTCGCGCATGATGCTGATGCACCTGATCGACAGCAGCGGCGGTTTCGAGATCACGGAGGCGGAAGACGGCCTCGATGCGTGGCACCGCCTGCAGGCGGGCCTGCGCCCCGCCATCTGCTTCTGCGACTTGCGCATGCCGCGCCTGTCCGGCATGGAGCTGCTGCAACGCGTGCGCGCCGACCCGGCCCTGGCGGCGCTGCCGTTCGTGCTGGTGTCGTCGGCCAGCGACCGCGCCACCGTGCAGCAGGCCACCGTGGCCGGCGCTTCCGGCTACGTGGTCAAGCCCTTCGAGGCCGATCACGTGCGGGCGCACCTGGCCAGCCTGCTGGGCGGTGCCGTGCGCGACCTGCCGGCCGAGGCGCCGGCCGCCACCCAGGCCCGCCTGGGCATCGACGCGCAGCGTTTGCAGGCCTACCTGGCCGGCTTCGAGCAGCAGCTGGCCGTCGCCCCTTCCGACATCGTCGCCCTGATCGAACGGGGCGACCAGCAGGCCGCCCGCGCCAGGCTGGAACGCATCGGCGCCGGCTGCGCGACGCTCGGCCTGCACGGCGCGCTGGCCGTCGTGCGCGGCCTGGATGCGGCCCATCTGAGCAGCGCCACCGTGCGCGCCGCGCTCGACGAGGTGCTCGACGCGCTCCAGCGCCAGGCTGCGCTGGTTCGTTGACCTGGCGCCAGGCCGCGCTGGTACGGTAGGCGTAACCCCAACCGGCCCGGCCTCGCGGTTTGCCTTGCAGTCGATATAGTTTAAGTTTAAAGTAAATGCTTCGCAGTCCAACCCATGCCGACAGGGGGGATTCATGACCGGAGCAGCATCCACCGCCAGCGCACACATCGACCCGTTCGCGCGCGAGCACCTGCCGCCGCCCGAGGAGTGGCCCGAGCTGCTGTTCGAGCTGCCGGAACTGCAGTATCCCCCACGCCTGAACTGCGCCGTCGAACTGCTCGATCGGGCCGTTGTCGCCGGCCATGGCGCGCGACCGGCGCTGACAGGCGCCCAGGCGGGAGCGGACATCACCTGGACTTACGCCCAACTGCTGGACCAGGTCGACCGCATCGCCCATGTGCTGCGCGGCCCGCTGGCCCTGGTGCCGGGCAACCGCGTGCTGCTGCGCGGTGCCAATACGCCGATGCTGGCCGCCGCCATCCTGGCCGTCTTCAAGGCGGGCCTGATCGCCGTGCCGACGATGCCGCTGCTGCGCGCGCGCGAGCTGGCCGCCATCGTCGAACGTGCCCGGGTCGATGCCGTGCTGTGCGCGTTCGACCTGTGCGGGGAACTGGAGAACGTGCCCGGCGTGCCCCGCGCGGTACGCTTCGGCGAGCCCCAGCCGGGCCCGGAATCGCTGGAATCGCTGATGTCGCGCCACGACGCCCCGTTTGCCGCCTGCGACACGGCGGCCATTGATGTCTGCCTGATCGCCTTCACGTCCGGCACCACCGGCGTGCCGAAGGGGACGATGCATTTTCACCGCGACGTGCTGGCCATCTGCGACTGCTTCCCGCGCCATGTCTTGCGGGCAGGGCCGGACGACCTGTTCATCGGCACGCCGCCGCTGGCCTTCACCTTCGGCCTGGGCGGGCTGCTGCTGTTCCCCCTGCGGGTCGGCGCGGCTGCCGTGCTGCTGGAAAAACCCACGCCGGAAGCGCTGCTGGCGGCCATCGAGCGGCACCGGGCCACGGTCTGCTTCACGGCCCCGACTTTCTACCGCCAGATGGCGGCGCTTGCGCCCCGCTTCGACCTTTCCAGCCTGGCCAGGACGGTGTCCGCCGGCGAGGCCCTGCCGGTGGCGACGCGCCAGGCCTGGCAGGATGCGACGGGGCTGCGCATGATCGACGGCATCGGCGCCACCGAGATGCTGCATATCTTTATCGCGGCGGCCGGCGACGACATCCGCCCCGGCGCCACCGGCAAGCCCGTGCCGGGCTATCGCGCCTGCATCCTCGGCGCCGACGGCAATCCCGTCGGCCCCGGCGTGGTGGGCCGCCTGGCCGTCAAGGGCCCGACCGGCTGCCGCTACCTGGCCGACGAGCGCCAGCGCGACTACGTGGTGAACGGCTGGAACCTGACGGGCGACGCCTACGAGATGGATGCGGACGGCTACTTCATCTACCGCTCGCGCACGGACGACATGATCATCTCGGCCGGCTACAACATCGCCGGTCCGGAAGTGGAGGACGCGCTGCTGCGCCACCCGGCCGTGGCCGAATGCGGCGTGATCGGCAGGCCCGACGCGGAGCGGGGCCAGGTGGTCGAGGCCCACGTGGTGCTGCAGCCGGGCCACGCGCCATCGCCCGAACTCGCCGGCGAACTGCAGGCTTTCGTCAAGGCGCAGATCGCGCCATATAAATATCCCCGCTCGATCGTGTTCGCGCAAGCGCTGCCGCGCACGCAGACGGGCAAGCTGCAGCGCTTCCGGCTGCGCGAACAGGGAGGGGCGGCATGAACATCATCTGCATCGGCGGCGGCCCGGCCGGCCTGTATTTCGCGCTGCTGATGAAGCAGCAGGGCGCGCACCGCATCGTCGTCGTCGAGCGCAACCGGCCCTACGACACTTTCGGCTGGGGCGTCGTGTTTTCCGACCAGACCCTGGGCAACCTGGTGGGCGCGGACGAGACCACGGCGCGCCAGATCCTGCGGGCCTTCAACCACTGGGACGACATCGAAGTGTTCTTCAAGGGCGAAGTGGTGCGCTCGGGCGGACACGGCTTCTGCGGCATCGGCCGCAAGCGCCTGCTGAACATCCTGCAGCAGCGCTGCGAGGAACTTGGCGTGGAACTGGTGTTCGAAACGGAGGTGGTGGACGACCAGGCCCTGGCCGCACGCTACCAGGCGGACCTGGTGATCGCCGCCGATGGCCTGAACAGCCGTATCCGCGGCCGCTATGCAGACACCTACCGGCCCCAGGTCGAGGCGCGCCAGTGCCGCTTCGTGTGGCTGGGCACGACGAAGAAATTCGATGCCTTCACCTTCGATTTTCGCGCCACGGAACATGGCTGGTTCCAGGCCCATATCTACCAGTTCGACGGCGCCACTTCCACCTTCATCATCGAGACGCCGGAAGAAGTGTGGCGGGCCGCCGGCCTCGATGAGATGAGCCAGGAAGAAGCGATCGCCTTCTGCGAGCGCCTGTTCGCAGACCGGCTCGATGGCCACCCGCTGCTGTCGAATGCATCGCACCTGCGCGGGTCGGCCATGTGGATACGCTTCCCCCGCATCGTCTGCGAGCGGTGGGTGCACTGGCACGGCGCGGTGCCGGTGGTGCTGATGGGCGACGCGGCCCATACGGCCCACTTCTCGATCGGCTCGGGCACCAAGCTGGCGCTGGAGGATGCCATCGAGCTGGCGCGCACCATCGGCGCGGCCGGTGGCGGCGTCGATGCATTGCCGGCCGCGCTGGCGGCATATGAAGAGGTGCGCGCCGTGGAAGTGCTGAAGATCCAGAGCGCGGCGCGCAATTCGATGGAGTGGTTCGAGAACGTGGGGCGCTACACGGCGCTGGACGCCCCGCAGTTCGCCTACTCGATGCTCACGCGCAGCCAACGCCTGTCGCACGAGAACCTGCGGCTGCGCGACGCGCAGTACGTGGCCGGCTACGAACGGTGGTTTGCCGAGCGCGCCTTCGCCCAGGCGGGCCTGCCGGTGCCTGGCGAGGCAGGCGGGCGCACCATCCCGCCGATGTTCACGCCGCTGCGTGTGCGCGAGGTGGTGCTGAAGAACCGCATCGTCGTCTCGCCGATGGCGCAGTACAGCGCCATCGACGGCACCGTGGGCGACTGGCACCTGGTCCACCTGGGCGCCCGCGCGGTCGGCGGCGCCGCACTGGTGATGGCCGAGATGACGTGCGTGTCGGCCGACGCCCGCATCACGCCGTTCTGCCCCGGCCTGTATGCGCCCGAGCATACGGCGGCGTGGCGGCGCATCGTCGACAGCGTGCATGCGATCTCGGATGCGAAGATCGGCGTCCAGCTGGGCCATGCGGGCGCGAAGGGTTCCACGCGCGCCATGTGGGACGGCATCGACCGGCCCCTCGACACCGGCAACTGGCCGCTGCTGTCCGCGTCGCCCCAGCAATACCTGGAAGGCGTGTCGCAGGTGGCGCGCGAAGCGACGCTGGCGGACCTGGAGCGCATCGAGGCCGATTTCGTGCGCGCCACCGTGGCGGCAAGTGGGGCCGGCTTCGACTGGCTGGAGCTGCACTGCGCCCACGGCTACTTGCTGTCATCGTTCGTTTCGCCGCTGACGAACCGGCGCACGGACCAATTCGGCGGCAGCCTGGAAAACCGCTGCCGCTTCCCGTTGCGGGTGTTTGCCGCCATGCGCGCGGCGTGGCCGGCGCACTTGCCGATGAGCGTGCGCATCTCTGCCCACGACTGGGTCGAAGGCGGCATCACGCCGGACGACGCGGTGGCCATCGCGCGCCTGTTCAAGGCGGCCGGTGCCGACGTGATCGACTGCTCGTCCGGCCAGGTCAGCAAGCGCGAGCGGCCCACCTACGGGCGCATGTTCCAGGCCCCGTTCGCCGACCGCGTGCGCAACGAGGCGGGCATCGCGACGATGGCGGTGGGCTCGATCTTCGAGGCCGACCATGCCAACGGCATCATCGCGGCCGGGCGCGCCGACCTGTGCGCCGTGGGCCGGCCGCACCTGGCCAACCCGGCCTGGACCCTGGCCGAGGCGGCGCGCATCGGCTACACCCCGGTGCCGTGGCCGCGCCAGTACCTGCCCGGCAAGCAGCAGCTGGAACGCAACCTGGAGCGCGAGCGCCAGCTGGCGGCGGCCGGCGCGGGCTTGACACCGCAGCAGGTCGCGGCGAAGCTGCTGGAAGCTTAGGGACATCATGCATTCGATCACAGCACCGGGCGAGCCGGACGAGGACAAGAACAACGGCGATCGCGGCGACCGCGAGCTGGACCTGGCCAGCCGCCTGAGGGACGACCACCACCAGTCGCTGAAACTGTGGCTTCGCATGCTCTCGTGTACCACCCGCATCGAAAACGAGATCCGTTCGCGGCTGCGCGCGCAGTTCGGCATCACCTTGCCCCGCTTCGACCTGATGGCGCAGCTGGAACGCCACCCGGAAGGGTTGCGCATGGGCGAGCTGTCGAAGCGGATGATGGTCACCGGCGGCAACGTCACCGGCATTACCGACCAGCTGGAGCAGGAGCAACTGGTGATGCGCGTGCCCGACCCGCGCGACGGGCGCGCCTTCACGGTGCGCCTGACACCGGCCGGGCGGCGCGCCTTCGCCGCGATGGCGCAGGTGCACGAAGAATGGGTCATCGAGCTGCTGGCCGACATGCCGGCGCCGGACAAGACCCGGCTGATCGACCTGCTTTCGCGGATGAAGGACGTACTGAGCGCGGACCCGGCACAGCGCGGCGAAATGGACGACGACGGAGACAAGCCATGAAATACCTGCAGGGGCAGCCGCACGCGCTGCCGGGCCACGGCGCGCAATTGGCCGATCACGCGGCGCGCCACTTCCTGTTCGCCGTCGAGGCGGGCGTGGCATTGGTGACGCTGAACCGGCCCGAACGCAAGAACCCGCTGACCTTCGACTCGTATGCCGAGCTGCGCGACCTGTTTCGCGCGCTGGGTACCGCCGCCGACGTCAAGGCCATCGTCATTGCCGGCGCCGGCGAGAATTTCTGCTCCGGCGGCGACGTGCACGAGATCATCGGACCGCTGACGAAGCTGGACATGCCGGGCCTCTTGGCCTTCACGCGGCTGACGGGTGACGTCGTCAAGGCCATGCGCGCCTGCCCGCAGCCCATCGTCGCCGCCATCGACGGCATCTGCGCCGGCGCCGGCGCGATGCTGGCGCTGGCTTCGGACATCCGCTACGGCACGGAGCGCAGCAAGACGGCCTTCCTGTTCACCCGCGTCGGCCTGGCCGGCTGCGACATGGGCGCCTGCGCGCTGCTGCCCCGCGTGATCGGGCAGGGCAGGGCGGCCGAGCTGCTGTACACAGGGCGTTCGATGTCCGGCATCGAGGGCGAGCGGTGGGGCTTCTTCAACGCCCTGCACGCGCCTGAGGCGCTGCCGGCGGCGGCGCAGGGCCTGGCCCGCGAGCTGGCGCAAGGACCCACCTTCGCGCACGGCATGACGAAGAAGATGCTGCAGCAGGAATGGAATATGGGCGTGGACGAAGCCATCGAGGCCGAGGCGCAGGCCCAGGCCATCTGCATGGCGACCAACGACTTCCACCGGGCCTACCACGCGTTCGTCGCGAAACAGAAGCCCGTCTTCGAGGGGGATTGAGATGGCGGACAAGGACTACCTGGACTGGCCGTTCTTCGACGCCCGGCACGCCGCGCTGGCGGGAGAACTCGATGCGTGGGCCGCGCGCGAGGTGGCGCACGTGCACGAACGCTTCGGCAAGGATGTCGACGGCGCCTGTCGCGACCTGGTGCGGCGCCTGGGCGACGGGGGCTGGCTGCGGCACGCGGTGGGCGGCACCGACGTCGGCGGCGCGGGCGACACCATCGACACGCGCGCCATCTGCCTGATCCGCGAAACCCTGGCACGCCACGAAGGCCTGGCCGATTTCGCCTTCGCCATGCAGGGACTGGGCTCGGGCGCCATCAGCCTGTTCGGCACGCCCGAGCAGCGCGAGGCCTACCTGCCACGGGTGGCGCGGGGCGAGGCGATCGCCGCGTTCGCGCTCTCGGAGCCCGATGCCGGTTCCGACGTGGCGGCGCTGGGCTGCGCCGCCGTGGCCGACGGCGACCATTACGTGCTCGATGGCGAGAAGACGTGGATCTCCAACGGCGGCATCGCCGACTTCTACGTGGTGTTCGCGCGCACGGGCGAGGCGCCGGGCGCGCGCGGCATCAGCGCCTTCGTCGTCGACGGCAATACCCCGGGCCTGACGATCGCCGAGCGCATCGCCGTCATCGCACCCCATCCGCTGGCGCGGCTGCGTTTCGAGAACTGCCGCATTCCCGCCACCCGGCGCATCGGCGCGGCCGGGCAGGGCTTCAAGGTGGCGATGGCGACGCTGGACGTGTTCCGCACCTCGGTTGCGGCGGCAGCCCTGGGCTTTGCCCGGCGCGCGCTGGACGAGGCGCTGCGGCGGGCCAGCACGCGCCCCATGTTCGGCCGCAAGCTGGCCGACTTCCAGATCACGCAGGCCAAGCTGGCCCAGATGGCAACCGGCATCGACGCCGCCGCGCTGCTGACCTACCGCGCCGCCTGGCAGCGCGACCAGGGCCGCAATGTCACGAAGGAAGCGGCCATGGCGAAGATGACTGCCACGGAAACGGCGCAGCAGGTCATCGACGCGGCCGTGCAGATGTTCGGCGGCCAGGGCGTCGTCAGCGGCGAGACGGTCGAATGCCTGTACCGGGAAATCCGCGCCCTGCGCATCTACGAAGGGGCCACGGAAGTGCAGCAATTGATCATCGCGCGCGAGTTGCTGCGCGCCCTTGCCTCGGAGTGAACATGGAAATCCTGCAACCGCCCGGCTGGCCGCGGCCGAAGGGCTATGCCAACGGCGTCGTTGCCAGCGGGCGCCACGTCTTCGTCAGCGGCATGGTGGGCTGGGACGCGGCGGGTGTGTTCCACAGCGACGACTTCGCCGCGCAGACGCGCCAGGCCCTGGTCAATATCGTGCAGGTGCTGGCCGAGGCGGGGGCGGGGCCGGAGCATATCGTGCGCATGACGTGGTACGTGGTGGACCGCGAGGAGTACCTGGCGGCCCAGCGCGACATCGGCGCGGCCTACCGCGACGTCATCGGCCGCCACTATCCGGCCATGTCGGCGGTGGCCGTCAGCGGGCTGATGGAGCCGCGCGCGCGGGTCGAGATCGAGGTCACGGCGGTGGTGCCGTAGGTTCCCTCGGCGCACCGCCGCGATTGCCCGTCAATGTGGCTGCCGGCGCCGGCGCGACGTCGTGCCGACCAGCGCGATGCCCGCCAGCCCGGCCAGCAGCATCGTCACCTCGGCCGGTTCGGGCACGGCGTTGACCACCCTGGCATTGATGGAGACGTAGAAATTCGTCTCCAGCGCCTCGTCCGTATCGTTCAGGTAGACCAGCGTGAAGTCCTGGTAGCCGCTGGTGTCCGCCCAGCCGGGGCCGGTAATGCGGGTCAGCTGGAAGTGGATCGGCGGGCTGGGGTCGTCGCCGGCGAGCGCGCCGGCCTGGACGTACGATTCCGCCCAGACCGAGGCGGTGCCGTCGCTGCCCTGGTGCAGGTCGGCCCACAGCGCCCGCCCCGACACCTCCAGGCGGGTATGGGGACGCAGTACGAAATCGAAGCCGCCGGACATATTGCTGGTGGCCAGGCCGTTGACGCCCAGCGACGCATCGCCATGGGCTTCGACGGTCGCGTTGTAGAAGGCAGGGCCGGCGTGCCCGCGGGCCCACCCGGCGCCATAGGCGACGGAGCTGTCCAGTTCCACCGTGTCGTCCCCGGTGGTCTGGAAATCGTACTGGGAGTACAGCGGCGTGGTGGAGAAGACCTCGGTCCGGAGCTGCCGGTAATGCGGTGCCGCCACGGGATCGAAGCCGGCCACGTTGCCGTCGTTCGGCGTCAGGTCGATCACGTTCCATTGCACATTGTTGAGCGAAGTACTGGCATTGAGCGCCGCCTGCACGCCCGTGCTGGCGATGGCGGATGCCGCGAGCACGCTCGCGGCCAGGAATCGTTTCATGGTGCCTCCTTGGGAAATGGGGACGGGCGCCGCGACCGCCGGCGCGCGCTTATTTTGCGCCTGTCCAGTCACGCGCAGCGCACGCTCGCACGGCAGTTGCCGGCGCCCGATCCGGGCCGGGGGCCGCCGTGGCGCAGCCGTGCTGGATATCAAAAACGATGCATTTCTGATATATTGCAACTTTGTATATAATTTCTGGGTGGTATATGGGTTTGCATTCCACGATTGTGACAGTCAGGTTAAACCGGCCACGAGCCGGGGTTTCCGCTCCTGGACGGAGGGGCTGAGCTTGCTGTTCAATACTTTCGCGTTTTTCCTCGTTTTCCTCCCGATCACTCTGGCAGCCTACTTTTTGATCTCACGCAAGAACCTGCGTGCATCGATTGTTTTCCTGCTCGTCGCCTCGGTGGTGTTCTACAGCTACTGGGATATTCGCTACCTGCCCCTGCTGGCGGCGTCCATCATCTGTAACTTCTCGATCGGACGCGGCATCGTCGCCAATATCGAACGCGGCCAGAAGGCGACCTCGCGCCGCTGGCTGGTGACCGGCCTGGTCTTCAACCTGGCCCTGCTCATCTTCTACAAGTACGCCAACTTCATCGTCGAGAATCTGGCTGCCGCGACCGGCTGGCCATTGGTGTCGCCGGGCATCGAACTGCCGATCGGCATCTCGTTCTTTACCTTCACGCAGATTGCCTACCTGGTCGACTGCCACCAGGGCAAGGTACGCGAGACCCGCCCGGAAAGCTACGGCCTGTTCGTCACCTATTTCCCGCACCTGATTGCCGGCCCGATCCTGCACCACAAGGAAATGATTCCCCAGTTCGACGCGCCGCAGACGCACGTGTTCGGCACAGGGCGCCTGACGGTGGGCATGATTTTCTTCACGATCGGACTGTTCAAGAAAGTCGTGCTGGCCGATGGCGTGGCACGCTTCGTCGCGCCCGTGTTCGACCTGCACCATGCCGACCTGACCCAGGCCGAGGCATGGGCCGGCGCGCTGGCGTACACCTTCCAGCTGTATTTCGATTTCTCGGCCTACTCCGACATGGCTTACGGCCTGTCCTATATGTTCGGCATCATCCTGCCGATCAACTTCTTTTCGCCCTACAAGGCCACCTCCATCATCGAGTTCTGGCGGCGCTGGCACATCACGCTGTCGACGTTCCTGCGCGACTACCTGTATATCCCGCTGGGCGGCAACCGAAAGGGCCAGGTCCAGCGCTTCACCAACCTGCTCATCACGATGCTGCTGGGCGGCCTGTGGCACGGCGCCAACTGGACCTTCCTCGTCTGGGGCGGCCTGCACGGCCTGTACCTGATCATCAACCACGCCATTCGTAGCGTGCTGGGCGAGCGTGGCGGCATCGCCCGCGCGGCGACCGGCCTGGTGGTGACGTGGCTGGCCGTGATCGTGGCCTGGGTCGTGTTCCGCGCCAACTCGCTGGAGATCGCCCTGTCGGTGCTGGAAGCCATGTGGCACGGCACGGCATCGCCGGCAGCCCAGGACGCCTGGTTGGGCACGGACCGCATCATGCCGATGGCCGAGTGCTGGCTGTGGCTGGCCGGCTGCGCCGCCATCGTGCTGCTGCTGCCGAATGCCTACGAGGCGCTGGGCCGCGGCCCGCTGCCCGAGCGCGAGGCACGCCTGCAGGGCACGCGCGGCGGCCTGGCGATCGGCGTTCTGCTGGCCGTTTCGCTGCTGCTGCTTGCCGTCAGCGAGACGCGCGGCGTGTCCGAGTTCTTGTATTTCAACTTCTAAGATCATGCGATTCATTCTTTCCGCAGCAGCAGGCCTGCTGGTCGCCTGTATCGGCTTCGAAGTGGCACTGCAGTGCATGCCCGTCGCTTCCGGCGTGCGCATCCAGGATTCCAGCGCCGCCGATCCCATCCCCCGTTACCGGCCCCTGCAGCCTTACACCTATTCGTTCGGCTGGGCCTTGAGCAATACGCACCATGCCGCCACCAACCGGCAGGGCTACAGCAATTCGCGCGACTTCACCGATGGTGCCAATGCCCTCGTGGTGGGGGACAGCTTCATCGAAAGCTTCATGGTCGACTACGGCGAGTCGGTACAGGGCGTGCTCGATGCGGCAGTAGGCAAGGTGTATGCCGCCGGCCGTTCCGGCAACGGCCTGGCCGACGCCCTCGTGGTGGCGCGGCATTACCTGCCGTCGACCCATGCCCGCACGGTGATCTTCTTCGTCGAGCCCTACGATATCCGCGATATCGACAAGCCCGGCGCGCGCGGCCACAACCAGTTCGACTTCGGCCCGCAGGGCGTATCGATCAGCCACGTGCCCTACGTGGAATCGCCGTCCAAGGAACGCGTGCTGAAGTCGGCGCTGCTGCGCTACCTCTACTACAACCTGAAATTCCCCGAGTGGCTGAAGAGCCAGGGAATGGGCAAACCCGCCGAGCCCGATGCCACGGCGCTGGCACAGCAGCGTGCGCGCCGCGCCCAGGCCCTCGACTACCTGATGGGCGAGCTGGCGTCGCTGCAGCGCGAGCACGGCACGCGCTTCGTCTTCCTCGTCGATGGCGACCGCAACGGCCTGTACAGCAAGGGCAAGAGCGTGCCGAACTGGCGCGGCGACGAGCGCGACATGCTGATCCAGTCCGCCAAGGGCAAGGGTTTCGACGTCGTCGACATGCAGCCCGTCTTCGCCGCGCACTGGAACCGCTATCATGAGCGCCTGGACTGGTTGCCGATGGACGGCCACTGGAACCGTGTCGCCCACAAGCTGGCGGCGCAGCAGCTGCTGCCGCTGGTCCAGGCGCCACGCTGATGCGCTGGGGGACAGGGCACCCGCGTGGGCCCGTCCCGCAGGACCCGTGGCGGCGCACCGCCTTTTCCTTTAGAACAGTCTTGCAATGAACCCTCAATCTTCCGCCGCTCCCGTGGACATCACCATCATCGTCAAGGCGCTCAACGAGGAACGCCATATCGAGGCGTGCCTGCGTTCGGCGCAGGCGGCCCTGGCCGCCATGCCGGGGCTGACCGGCGAAGTCGTGCTGGCCGACTCGATGTCGACCGACCGCACGGTCGAGATCGCGCGCAGCCTGGGCGTGCGCATCGTGCAGTTTGAACGGGTCGGCGACCGCGGCTGCGGCGCGGCCCTGCAGCTGGGCTACCAGTTCGCCGCCGGCCGCTACGTGTATGTGCTCGACGGCGACATGCAACTGGTGCCCGACTTCCTGCCCAATGCCTACGATTACCTGCAACGTCACCCGAAGGTGGCCGGCGTGGGCGGGCGGCTGATCGATACGGCCACCCGCAACGAGGCCGACCGAAAGCGCAACGAATACTACGAAACGCTGCGCGCCGAACAGGTGGTCGAAGCCCTCGGTGGCGGGGGACTGTACCGGCGCGATGCGGTGGACCGGGTGGGTTACCTGTCGAACCGCTGGCTGCCCGCGTTCGAGGAGGCCGAACTGGCGGTACGGCTGCATGCGGCCGGCTACCAGCTGGTGCGGTTGAGCGAACCGGCCGTCTACCATTCCGGTCATTCCGAGACGTCCGCGCAGATGTTCCGCCGCCTGTGGCGCAGCCGGCGCATCGATGCCAGCGGTATGTTCCTGCGCAGCGCCCTGGGCCGGCCATGGTTCGCCGGCACCCTGAAAACCTGCTGGTTCATCTTCGCCGCACCGGCCGTGTACGGGGTGGCGCTGCTGCTGGCGCTGGCCGGCATGCTGGGCGGGCTGCCGTGGCCGTTCCTCATCGCGACGCCCCTGCTGGCCTGGGCCGGCGTGCTGGTGCTGCTGGCCTGGCGCAAGCGCAGCCTCAACCTGGCCGTGCTCAGCGTGGTGGTATGGCACGTCTACACGATCGGCGGCGTGCGTGGTTTCCTGCGCTCGCGCCAGGACCCGCTGCAGCCGATCGCCGCCCGCGACATCAGCGGCAACGCCGCCTAGATTCGGAGGACGGCGCGCCTGCGGTGACCCTTGTCAGGCGCGCTTGCGGCGCGCGGCAACCACGCCCACCAGCGCCAGTCCGGCGAACAGCATGCCGTAGGTGGCCGGTTCCGGTACCGCGCTGACGGTGATGGTTATGGAGCTGGGATACAGGAAAATGTAGCCGGCACCCGAACCGTCCGGATTCCAGCTAATGACCTCACCTGTAAGGTTGTCCGCGTCGGAGAAAGTGAGCGTCCGAGGTGTGGACAGTATATTGAGAGGCAATACGCCGTCCAGTGGCCTGACGGTGATCCCCATTGCCTGATCTGTCGGATTACCGAACGCCGGCCCGCCAATAAACAGGTACGGTCCCTTATAGTCATAATGGCCGAATCTGGGCGTCTGCTCGCCATCTGTGAAGTCCCCGACCGGAAGATTCGTTTCGATGACGGACGATTTGGCTTTTCCCCATTGTACAGCTTCGGTGTACGGTGAATTCGTATACTCCACGTCATCGGTATCGTATTGCGCGGTCCAGTTCAGGAAGAACGACTCGGCTCTCGCCCCCTCGCTACGACCAAAGTATTGGCTCAGTCCGGCAACCTCCAGGGTAATGTGCATCGGCACTGCCGTTGCAGCAGATGCGCTCGCACCGAGGGCAAGCAATACCGCTAATTTCTTCAAGTTCACTTTTTATCCTTTAGTTGTAGATAGTGAATTCAACGTCCGCCAGCAACCACTGCGGCGGCCGTGTCGACATCGAAGTCTGGCGCGGATATCGACACAGGAGCAACCATGGAGGGCTGCGAAACCTCAACAAGTGCCGTGCCCGTGCCGATTTTCGTGTCTGACCCTGGTCTTTTGCCAGCGTCAGGGTGCCTTGCGGCGATACGCGGCCACGCTTACCATCGCCAAGCCAGCGAACAGCATCGCATAGGTGGAAGGTTCCGGAACTGCATGAACCGACAGGATCAAATCGGTGGGATACAAGAGTACTTGCCGGGTACCAGAGCCATCCGGGTACACGTAATAGGCCGAACCGGACATGTCATCCGTGCTGGAATACGTCCACCGCCCCGGGGTCGACAGGAAATTGGTGGGTAAAACCCCGTCAAGCGGTCTTATCTGGAACGACATACCACTGCTCTGCGCGCTGCCGAAAAAGGCAGAGATGCCCAGATAGGGACCTTGCGCGTCATAATGCCCGATGGTCAGGGCTCCATCATCCGGAACCCAAAATACGCTCGAATGGATTTCTGTGGTATCGATCGAACCATAATGTAGAGATTCAGTATATGTTGAATTCGAAATGGTCAGATCATCCGTATCATAGTATGCGGACCAGTTGAGGCTGAACGATGATGTTTGCGGGATGTTATCCGGAGAATTATTCACGACCATTGTGCCTGCAGTGCGCAGGTGCAGCATCATCGGTTCCGCCATTGCTACAGACGCGCTCAGACCGAGGGCAAGCAATGCTGCGATTTTATTCAAGTTCACTTTTTATCTCCGGTGGTGGAATGGTTATTCGATTCGGTTTTGCTTCAAGCGTAATTCCGCGGCGACAGCGCCGTGCGCTTCCAGAAGGAGGCCGGGAAGTTGCGCCGCATGACCAAACAGCTTCATCGAAATCGCCATCCGAATAAAGGCTGGCCGATTGGCGAGCCTTCAACACCGATCATACCGGATAAATATGGGACGATATTTTTTTTGTAACGTTCTTGCAACGCATGCAATATGAAAGTCGCTCGCTGCAGGATTATCGAGCGTAACAGGTCCGGGAATTCGGGTCCTCCCCGACGGACATCGCGCCGGGGCCGGCGAGGATGACGACCGGTTTCCTGCCGCCATGGGGTTTGCCTTCGACCTTGTCGGCTGTCCATTGCTGCATGCTGACGTTGGTTTCGCGCTGCCCTATGTCGTTCAGGCCGGTGCGCTGATCGACGAAATAACTGACCAGCAAGGCCAGCGATTCCGGTCCGCCGCCACCATTGTCGCGCAGGCCCACGATGAGGTCGTCGGTGTCGGCGCATTTGAGCACGGCCGCGGCGTACTTTCCGGCCACGAGGATACCGATCCTCATCCCGGTTCCAGCGGCGCAGACGCCGGCGTCCTGGCCCATGCGATGGATGTCGAGGCAAGACAGTACTAGAGGATAGGCAGAGGTACTGCGGAAGCCGCACGGTTGCGGGCTGTAAGGAGGGTACGAGCTTGCCTGAAGCGGCCTGAAGTGACCGGGAAGTCCCCCCGACTGGAATCGAACCAGTATCCCACGCTTAGGAGGCATGTGCACTATCCATTGTGCTACGGGGAGATTGCCAAGCGAGCGCAATTATAGCCGACCGCCCGGCAATTGTTAGGGTCGCGCGCAATTGCCGGTACAATGCCCGATTCCCGCATTGAAAAAGTCACCATGGCAGTCATCTCCCTCTCTCAAGCGCAGCTGGCCTTCGGCCACCATGCGCTCCTCGATCATGCCGAATTTTCCCTGGAGTCCGGCGAACGAGTCGGCCTGATCGGCCGTAATGGCACCGGCAAGTCGTCGCTGCTGAAGATCATTTCCGGCCGCCACAAGCTGGATGACGGCCTGCTGGTCATGCAGCAGGGCCTGCAGATCGCGTTCGTCGACCAGGAGCCGCAGTTCGATCCGGACATGTCCGTGTTCGACGCCGTTGCTTCCGGCCTGGGCGAGTTGCCCGCGCTGGTCAAGGAATACGATGCCCTGACGGGCCAGTTCGGCCAGGGCGACGACGATGCGCTGATGGAGCGCATGCACGAGATCCAGGTCAAGCTCGATGCGGCCGATGCGTGGAATATCCGCAATCGCGTCGAGCAGACGCTGGACCGCCTGAACCTGAGCCCGGACCTGCTGATGAAGACGCTCTCGGGCGGCATGCAGAAGCGCGTCGCGCTGGCCCGCGCCCTGGTGGCCGCGCCCGACGTGCTGCTGCTGGACGAACCGACCAACCACCTCGATTTCTCGTCGATCCAGTGGCTCGAAGGCCTGCTGCGCGATTTCAAGGGCAGCGTGCTGTTCATTACCCACGACCGCTCCTTCCTGGACAATGTCGCCACCCGCATCATCGAGCTGGATCGCGGCAGGCTGATGTCGTATCCGGGCAATTTCAGCGCCTACCAGACCCGCAAGGCCGAACAGCTGGTGATCGAGGAAATCGAGAACGCCAAGTTCGACAAGATCCTGGCGCAGGAAGAAGTGTGGATCCGCAAGGGCGTGCAGGCGCGCCGTACCCGCGACGAGGGGCGCGTGCGCCGCCTCGAGCGCCTGCGCGAACAGCGCGCCGTGCGCCGCGACCAGCAGGGCCAGGTGCGCCTGGAGGTGTCGTCGGGCGAGCGTTCCGGCAAGATCGTCGCCGAGCTCGATGGCGTGCGCAAGCAGTTCGGCGAGCGCGTCATCGTGGCCGATTTCAGCACCACCATCCTGCGCGGCGACAAGGTCGGCCTGATCGGCACGAACGGCGCCGGCAAGACGACGCTGCTCAAGCTGATCCTCGGCGAAACCCAGCCCGACGCCGGTACCGTCAAGCAGGGCACCAAGCTGCAGGTCGCGTATTTCGACCAGATGCGCGCCCAGCTGAACGAGGATGCCAGCCTGGCCGACACGATTTCCCCCGGCAGCGAATGGGTCGAGGTGAACGGCCAGAAGAAGCATGTCATGAGCTACCTCAACGACTTCCTGTTCGCACCGGAGCGGGCCCGCTCGCCGGTACGTACACTGTCCGGTGGCGAGCGCAACCGCCTGCTGCTGGCGCGCCTGTTCGCCAAGCCGGCCAACGTGCTGGTGCTGGACGAACCGACCAACGACCTCGACATCGACACGCTGGAACTGCTGGAAGAGCTGCTGGAAGACTATGCGGGCACCGTCTTCCTCGTCAGCCACGATCGCATGTTCCTTGATAACGTCGTGACCCAGGTCATCGTTGCCGAGGGAGAAGGCCAGTGGCGCGAATATATCGGCGGCTACAGCGACTGGGAACGCGTGCGTGCCACGACGCCGGCGCCGGCGAAGAAGGCCGAGCCGAAGGGTGGCGCAAAGGATGCTGCCGCCGCACCGGTGGCCGCGGCGCCGAAGAAAAAGCTCAGTTTCAAGGAGCAGCGCGAGTTCGATGGCCTGCCGGACCTGATCGCTTCGCTGGAAGCGGAGCAGGCCACGCTGACGGCCACGATGGCCTCGCCGGAGTTCTACAAGACGGCCGGCAGCGCCGCCGCGCAGGCGCAGCAACGCATCGGCGAGATCGAGAATGCCCTGATGGCGGCGCTGGAACGGTGGGAGGAGCTGGAATCCCGCGCCTGACGGCTAAGGTTTGTTGCAGCGCAGCATCCGGGGCAAAAATTTGTATCGTGCGCTTCTGATAACTTGATAGAATGCATTTTTTTGTACGGCTCAGCTCCGTGCCGCCAGCGCGCACGACGCACGCACCGGTCCGGAGTGGCCCTCACTTTCTTGAAAGCAGACTTTGATGACAGCGCAGGCACCACTTCCTCCGCCATCTGAACCGCCGGAGGTGGCCACCGCCGGGACCTCGTTCCTGCAGCGCCCATCAACTGCCCGCATCCTGCCGTTCGCCGTCTACATGGCGTTCATCGCGGTGGCCGACCTGCTGGAACGACTGGGCTGGTCCGCCGAGGCATTGCGCTGGCTTTATCCCATCAAGACGGCTGCCGTGCTGGCGGTCCTGCTGGCCTACCGCCGCTATTACGTGGAGCTGGTGGGGCGGCCGCTGGGCTGGTCCAGCTCCTTGTCCGCCATCGCGACCGGCGTGGTCGTGCTGGTATTGTGGATCAATCTCGATGCTTCCTGGATGCAGGTGGGCGCGGCCGCGGGCTTCGACCCGACCATGCCGGGCGGGCGGATCGACTGGTTCCTGGTAGCCATCCGTATTGCGGGCGCCGCACTGGTGGTGCCCGTCATGGAGGAACTGTTCTGGCGTTCCTTCCTGCTGCGCTGGTTTGAACAACCGGCGTTCCTGAAAGTGTATCCCGCCGCCGTCGGCTTGAAGTCGGTGGTTGTCACTGTGATATTATTCGGCGTTGAACATAACCTCTGGCTTGCCGGCATCGTGGCTGGCGTGGCATACACGGCAATCTACATGCGGAGCGGAAGCCTGTGGGCCGCCATCCTCGCCCATGCCGTGACGAACGGCCTGCTCGGTGCCTGGGTCGTCGCAACAGGCAGCTGGACATATTGGTAACATTACAAGTAGTGAAAATCTGGGAAGCCACACAATAATGTTGAGTTCAAATCCATCCGTCCGCTGGCGCCTGCTGCCGCTGGCCTGTGCCGCCGTGTTGTATTGCGGTGCAGCAGCGGCCGAGATCAGCGACACCATCCATCCCTTCGTGGCGATCGGCTACACCTACGACGACAACCTGCTGCGGCTGCCGGACAACTATCCTGGCGCCCAGCAGCGCTCGGACCGGACCACGCAGACGCAGGCAGGGGTGATCGTCGACCGACCGATCGGGCGCCAGCGCATCACGGCCACGGCCAAGGTGTCGCGCGCCACGTTCGAGCATTTCGACCAGCTCGACTACAACGGCAAGGATATCAAGGCCGACTGGGCATGGCAGCTGGGTAACCGGCTGTCGGGTAATATCGGCGGCAACTATATCGAGTCGCTGACGCCGTTTTCCGACTACATCACGTCCGAGCGCAATCTGCGGACCACGCGCCGTCAGTATGCCAACGGGGCGTGGCGCTTCCACCCCAGCTGGCAGGCCCGCGCGGGCTTCAGCCGCAGCAAGTACGACTATGAACTCCAGGTTCAGAAGGTCAACAACCGTACCGAGGACATGGCCGAGGTGGGCGGCGACTACCTGGCCGCCAGCGGCAGCCGGGTCGGCCTGGTGGCGCGCCACCTGAAGGGCAATTACCTCAATCCCCGCGTGTTCGGCGGCTTCGCGCTGGACGACAACTACACGCAGGACGAGCTGAAACTCAATGTGGTCTGGTATTTCTCCGGCATCACGACGGTCCAGGTGCTGGCCGGCTATGCCAAGCGCAAGCACGAGTCCTCCGAATTCCGCGATACGGGCGGTGCCAACGGCCGCGCGTCCGTCAACTGGGCACCGCTGGGCAAGGTGCGCTTCACGGGCGAGGTTTGGCGCGAATTCGCCGCCGTCGAAAGTCTCGTCATCAGCAACAGCCTGAACAAGGGCGGCAGCATCGGCGCGCTGTGGGATGCCACGGCGAAGATCCAGGTCAACGCCAATGTGCGGCGGGAAAACCGGGAATTCGAGCGCTTCGCGAGCGCCGGCGTGAGCGGCGACGCCACCGACCGGCTTACCAGCGGCCAGCTCGGCGTTACCTATGCGCCGACCCGGGCGACCCAGCTGAGCCTTTCCGCCTTCCGGGAAAAACGTGCCGGCAGTCCGCTGATCGGTACCAGTGCATACAAAGCGAACGGCATGTCGTTCAACGCAAGCGTGCAGTTCTAAAAAAAACGATGAAATGACCATTAACGACATTCCCCTGATTTCGTTCTTCCAGCGTGTGCTCGATCCGCTGATTATCATGGGCACGCTGTATGCCACCTCGATATTCTTCGGCGAACCCTTCACCGGCTATTCGCTGGTGCTGATGATCCTGGCCTTCTTCATCTCGTCGGCCGTGTACCAGCACATCGATCCGTACCGTACCTGGCGCAGCGGCCGCATGCTGGTATACGCGCGCGACATCTTCGGCGGCTGGGCCGTGGCGGCCATGATCCTGGCATTGCTGGGCAATATCAGCGGCCTGTCCTTCCACTACGACGAGCGCGTCGTGATGACGTGGTTCGTCGCCACGCCGTTCATCCTGCTGATCAGCCACCTGGCCGCGCGCAAGGTCGGTTCCGATCCGGCCAATCCGAGCGAGGTGCGTTCCGTGCTGATCGTCGGTGCCAACGACGTGGGCATCAAGTTCGCCAACACGATCGAGCGCTACCCGAACCTGTTCATGGAAGTGCGCGGCTTCTTCGACGACCGCGCCGAAGAGCGCCGCCCCGCCGAGTTGAAGCACGATATCCTGGGCAAGATGTGCGACGTCGCCGCCCACGTGCGCGAGCACCAGATCAAGATGATCTTCATCAGCCAGCCGATCTCGGCGCAGCCACGCATCCGCAAGCTGCTCGACGAACTGCAGGACACCACGGCATCGGTCTATTTCCTGCCGGATATTTACGTGTTCGACCTGATGCAGGCCCGCTTCGACAATGTCGGCGGCATGCCCGTCATCGCGATCACCGAGTCGCCGTTCACGGGCTTCAACAGCCTGCTGAAGCGGGCCAGCGACATCGTGCTGGCCACGATCATCCAGCTGATGCTGCTGCCGGTAATGCTCGTCATTGCACTGGCAGTCAAGTTCAGTTCGCCTGGCCCCATCATCTTCCGCCAGCGCCGTTATGGCCTGTACGGCGAACAGATCTATGTATACAAGTTCCGCTCGATGACGGTGACGGAGGACGGCGCGGCCGTCGTGCAGGCCAAGAAGAACGACCAGCGCATCACGAAGGTCGGTGCATTCCTGCGCAAGACTTCGCTCGACGAGTTACCGCAGTTCATCAATGTGCTGCAAGGGCGGATGAGTATTGTGGGACCGCGGCCCCATGCTGTAGCGCATAATGAACAGTATCGGAAGTTGATTAAAGGCTACATGTTGCGTCACAAGGCCAAGCCGGGCATCACGGGCTGGGCCCAGGTCAACGGTTTCCGTGGTGAAACCGAGACGCTGGACAAGATGGAAGCCCGTATCCGCTACGACCTGGACTATCTGCGCAACTGGTCCTTGTGGCTGGACCTGTGGATTATCGTGCGCACGGTGAAGGTCGTGCTGGCACGGGAAAACGCACACTGAAGCTAGCCTTAAAGTTATTCTATTGATTAGTCATCCAACGCAAGCTTCGTTACAATAGCTTAAGTTGCAATTTTTGCCAGTCGGTGCGGCGGGGAGCCGCGGTGTTGTTCACCGCGTCTTGCCGGGCCGACGGCCACAGCGTACATTTCGAACCGGAGGAGTCTCTTGAAATACCTTGAAAACCTGAACAAGACTGCGCAACAGGGACAAAAAGGGCACCGTCCGGTGCTCTCCATCTGTGCATTCACGATCGCCGCGGTCCTGCTGAGCGCCTGCGGCGACAAGGCAGAGAAAAAGCCGGGTCAGGCGCTGGTGAACGTCAACGGCGAGGAAATCACGGTGCTGCAACTGAACGAAGAGCTGAGCCGCGCCAATGTGCCGGCGGCACAACAGGAAGCCGGGCGCAAGCAGCTGCTCGAGGCACTGGTGGACCGCCAGCTGCTGGTGGCCGAGGCGAACAAGGAAAAGCTCGACCGCGATCCGAAGGTGGTGTCGGCCATCGAGCGCGCCAAGGCAACCATCCTGGCCCAGTCCTACCTGCAGCGCCGCATCGGCCAGCCGGCCCGTCCGACGCGCCAGGAAGTAGAAGCGTACTATAACCAGAATCCGCAGTTCTTCAGCGACCGCAAGCAGTTCAACCTGCAGCAGCTGAACCTGCCGACGGCGGCTGTCACGGATGAAGTCAAGAAGGCCATCGACGCCTCCAAGTCGCTCGACGAGGTCGCCGCATGGCTGACCGAACACAAGGTCCAGTTCGGGCGCGCCCAGGTGGCACGCACCACGACGGATATTCCGCCGCAGCTGTCGTCGAAGTTCCTGGCCCTGAAGCCGGGCCAGCTGTTCATCATCCGCGAAGGCGACAAGAGCATCATCATGACGATCGCCGAAATCAAGAGCGTGCCGCTGGCGCTGGAGACGGCGGCGCCGCAGATCGAGCAGTTCCTGGTCAACCGGAAGAACAAGGAAGCCGCCGACGCCGAAGTCAAGCGCCTGCGCGCAGCGGCCAAGATCGAGTACCTGGGCGGAGCGGGCAACGCACCGGCCGGCGCGGCCGCACCTGCCGCAGCTGCCGACGCAGCGGCCACCACGGCCAACGAGCGCGGCGTGTCCGGCTTGAAATAATCTTACCAATCGAAACGAGTGAAAATCATGAAGCGTATCCTTTTATCGCTCTTTATCGCGTGCCTGTCCCTGTTCACGCTGCCATTCGCTTCCGCCGCCGAGCTGACGCTGGGCGCGGGCGACATCGTCAAGATCTCCGTCTACAACAATGCGGACCTGGGCATCGAAACCCGCGTTGCCGACTCCGGCAACATCACCTTCCCGCTGGTCGGGCAGGTGCAGATCGGCGGCCTGACGGTGCCCCAGGCTGAACGCAAGATCGCCGACGCACTCGACAAGGGCGGCTTCCTGAAGAAGGCCCAGGTCAACATCATCGTCACGTCGATCCTGAGCCAGCAGGTCTCCGTGCTGGGCCAGGTCAACCGCCCCGGGCGCTACCCGCTCGATGCGCGCCGCAGCCTGCTCGACGTGCTGGCCGTCGCCGGTGGTTTCGGTCCTGAAGCGGGCGATACGCTGAGTCTGATTCGCAACCGCAATGGCCAGGTTACCAAGCAGATCATCGACGTCGTCGAAATGGTGCGCAAGGGTGACCTGAACAAGGACATCGAACTGGCCGCCAACGATGTGATCTATGTCGAACGTTCGCCGCGTTTCTACGTCTATGGTGAAGTGCAGCGTCCAGGCAGCTTCCGCCTGGAACGCTCGATGACCGTGCTGCAGGCCCTGGCCGTCGGTGGTGGCCTGACCCCGCGCGGCACCGAGCGCCGCATGGAAATCAAGCGTCGCGATGCCAACGGCAACCTGCAGGTGATCGACGCGAAGAAGGACCAGCTGCTCGAGAACGACGATATCCTTTATATCAAGGAAAGCTGGTTCTGACCCGCTGCCCTATTGAATTGAAAGCAAGACCATGAACCTCCACCTTTTATTGCAGATCCTGCGCGCGCGGCGACGTGTCCTTATCGGTACCTTGCTGCTTACCGTGGTCGCTACCCTGATCGTCAGCCTGATGCTGCCGAAGACCTACACGGCGAGCAGCTCGGTCGTGATGAACTACAAGGGTGTGGATCCGTTGACGGGCCTGGCCATGCCGGGCCAGCTGATGCCGGGTTACATGGCAACGCAAATCGATATCATCGGCAGCAAGAACGTCGCCTTGCGCGTGGTCGACCACCTGCGCCTGGCGGAAAGCCCGGCCGTCAAGCAGCAGTTCATGGATGCCACCAATGGCGTCGGAACCGTGCGCGACTGGCTGGCCGACCTGCTGTTGAAGAAGCTGGAAGTGCAGCCTTCGCGTGACAGCAGCGTCGTCAACATCAGCTTCAGCGGCTCGGAACCGGATTTCGCCGCCGCGGTCGCGAATGCTTACGCCGAGGAATACCAGAACCTGTCGATCCAGCTGAAGGTCGACCCCATGAAGCGCGCCGCCAGCTATTTCGATACGCAGATGAAGTCGCTGCGTGACAACGTCGAAGCCGCCCAGAGCCGCCTGTCGAAGTACCAGCAGGAACATGGCATCGTCAGCGTCGACAATCGCCTGGACGTGGAAACGAACCGCCTGAACGAACTGTCGGCCCAGCTGGTGGTCGCGCAGACGCAATTGATGGAAGCGCAGTCGCGCCGCAAGATGGCCAATTCGGGCGGCAGCGCTGCACCGGACGTGGCGTCGAACCCGCTGATCCAGAACCTGAATATCAGCCTGAGCAGTGCCGAAGGCAAGCTGGCCGAAGCCGAGCAGCGCCTGGGCCGCAACCATCCCCAGTACCTGAGCGTCAAGGCCGAAGTGGAAAAGCTGCGCCGTGAACTGAACCGCCAGATGGCCGTCACGTCCGAAAGCGTCGGCAATAACGCCAGCGTGCTGCAGCAGCGCGAAGCGTCGCTGAGCGCGGCCCTGGCCGAACAGCGCACCAAGGTGCTGGAAATGAATCGTACCCGCGACGAACTGAACGTGTTGGCCAAGGATGTGGAAAACGCCCAGCGTGCCTTCGACACGACGTCGCAGCGCTTCTCGCAGACCCGCATCGAAGCCCAGGCCGAGCAGTCCGACATCATGCTGCTGAACCCGGCCGTGGCGCCGACGGCACCATCGAGCCCGCGCATCCTGCTCAACACCGTGCTGGCAGCGATGCTCGGTACGATGCTGGGGATCGGTTTCTCCGTTCTGCTCGAGCTGCTGGACCGCCGCGTGCGCCTCAATACCGACCTGGAAAGCCTGGGCATTCCGTTGCTGGGTGCCGTCGACTGGAAGGCGCCGCAACGCGCCCGCACGGGCCTGCTGGGCAAGCTGATGCCGCGCCGCCTGCACCTGAACTGAGAGATTAATCATGACCCTGCCTATCCATTCGATTTCGTCACCGGCGCACGCGGCGAGCGCCTCCAATATCGGGCGCGTGCTGCTCGACATGGGGAAAATCACGCCTGAAAACGCCGAAGCCGTCCTGCGCCTGCAAAAGGAAGAGGGCATTCGTTTCGGCGAGGCCGCCATGCGCCTGGGCTTCATCACCGAAAAAGACATCCAGGTGGTACTGGCCCGTCAGTTCGACTATCCCTACCTGCATGCGGCCGATGCCCGCTTCGCCCCCCAGCTGGTGGCGGCCTTCCAGCCGTTCTCGCCGCAGGTGGAAGCGCTGCGCTCGGTGCGCAGCCAGCTGATGCTGCGCTGGTTCGCCCAGGGTCACCGTTCGCTGACGGTCCTGGCGCTGGAACCGGGCGACGACGGCGCGAACCTGGCGGCGAACCTTGCCGTCGTGTTCTCGCAACTGGGTGAACGCACCCTGCTGGTCGACGGCAACCTGCGCGAGCCGCGCCAGCGCGGCATCTTCAAGCTGGGCCAGCGCGCCGGCCTGTCCGACGTGCTGGCAGGCCGTGCCGACCTCGATGCGATCGCGCCGGTGGATGCCTTCGTGTCGCTGTCGCTGCTGGGCGCCGGCACCTTGCCGCCGAATCCCCAGGAACTGCTGGGCCGCGATACGTTCCAGCAGACCCGCGAGACGCTCGAGCGCGCCTATGACGTGATCCTGTACGACGCGCCACCGCTGACCGAGAGCGCCGACGGCCTGGCCATCGCCGCACGCACCGGTGGCGTGCTGCTGGTGGCACGCCGCCATGTGACCCGCTATGAAGAAATCGCGGCCGCCGCCGATCGCATCGGCCAGGTGGGCGCCTCCTTGCTTGGCACCGTTCTGGTAGAAAACTAATGGCCGCGCCGTTCGTTCCCTGGGCCCAATCCCCGGCCCGCACCTTCCGTGCGGCGCTGCCGGACTGGTGGCCGATCCTGCTTGGCATGGCGGTCCTGTTCGGCCCCACGCTGTACAGCCTGATGAATGGTATCTGGTCCACGGAAGAGCAGGCCCACGGCCCCATCATCCTGGCCCTGTCGATATGGCTCGGGTTCCGGCTGTGGCCGCAAGTGCAGGCGCTGCCCGAGTACACGGGACGTGCCACGGGCGGCTGGGTGCTGGTCGTCATCGCGCTCGTGCTGTACGTGCTTGGCCGCTCGCAGGCCGTGACGGCATTCGAGCTGCTCGGTTGCATCATGCTGCTGGTGGGCGTGCTGCTGATCAAGCGCGGACCGGCAGCGGTGCGCACCTTGTGGTTCCCGTTCTTCTTCATGCTGTTCATGGTGCCGCTGCCAGGTCCCGTGGTCAGTGCCGTGACGATGCCGATGAAGATGGCCGTCTCGCATGTGACCGAACACCTGCTGTACATGTTCGGCCTGCCGATCGCCCGTAGCGGCGTCATCCTGCAAGTGGGCCAGTACCAGTTGCTGGTGGCGGACGCCTGCGCCGGCCTGCAGACCTTGCTGACTCTGGAATCGCTCGGCCTGTTCTACCTGAACCTGGTGCGCCATCCGTCGCCGTTCCGTAACCTGGCGCTGGCGATCCTGATCGTGCCGATTTCGTTCATCGCCAACGTGATCCGCGTGACGGTGCTGTGCCTGATCACCTACTTCATGGGCGACGCGGCAGGGCAGGGCTTCCTGCACGGTTTCGCCGGCATGGTCCTCTTCGTTACCGCGCTGATGCTGACGCTGAGCGCCGACGCGCTGCTGCAGTGGTATGTACGGCGCAGGGAAACGGTGCAGACCGTCAAAGTTTCAAGGAAAACGGCATGAGCAAAAAATTTGCAAGCGGCCTGATACTGGGCGTGCTGATGGTCAGCGCGGCAGGCATGACCCGGGTGGTGACGCCCACCGTGCACATGGCCGACGCCAAGACCAGCTTCGAACTGGCCACGATGATCCCGGAGAGCTTCGGCGAATGGAGCGTGGACAAGAACATCGTCCCGCTCAAGCTCGATCCGGAAATCGAGGCACAGCTGAACAAGCTGTACAACCAGACCCTGGCGCGTACCTATGTCAACCGCGCAGGCGAGCGCATCATGCTGTCGATCGCGTATGGCGGCGACCAGAGCGAGGGTCTGAGCGTGCACAAGCCGGAAGTGTGCTACGCGGCACAGGGTTTCGACATCCGCAGCAACAAGGTCGATGCGCTCAAGACGCCCTACGGCACCTTGCCCGTACGGCGCGTGATGGCCGTGGCGGGTGACCGCAACGAACCGGTCAGCTACTGGATGACGATCGGTAACAAGGTCACCCAGTCCGGCGTGAACCAGCGCCTGGCGCAACTGCGCTACGGCCTGGGCGGCGTGATTCCGGACGGCATGCTGGTGCGCGTATCGACAATCGACCGCGACAGTGCGCGCTCGTACCAATTGCAGGACCAGTTCGTCAACGACATGCTCGGTTCGGTCGATGCGAAAGCGCGCGAGCGCCTGATCGGCGTTTTCTGAAAGGCATCGGTCAATGAAGTTGTCTCTGGGCCTGCCGCGCATGGCGGCACGCAAGCCACGCACCGGCGCCGGCAAGGGTAATCTGCTGGGCCTCATCGTCATCGCCTTCGTCATCGGCGCGGTGGCACTGCTGCTCGGCGCCGTCATCGGGCTCGGTTCGCCCTTCCTGCTGACCATGCTCGCCGGCGTCATCTTCGGTTCGATAGTGTTCCTGATTATGGATTCCTATCTGATGCTGCTGACGCTGTTCGTCCTGACCTTCCTCGTGCAGGGCACGGCGATGTCATTCTTCGGCAACCGCCAGGCCCCCTGGGTGGTCGTTGGCGTGGCCGTGCTGTTCGTGCTGCGCACCATCCTCGACCGCAGCTTCGCACGCAACGTGGCAAAACGCGGGGCCACCAGCGGCGCCGACACGGCCGCCCTGGTGGCCCTGCTGATGTATGCGCTGGTGTTCGCCGCCAGTACGGTAATCAACCGTCCCGGCATGGCGCAGCTGGTGGTGGCATTCAAGTCCGCCTGGCCGATGTTGGCCGTGCTGCTGGCCCTGATGTGGTTCCGCTGGACCCCGGCGCAACAGGCGCGCATCTGGCAACTGATGGTGGTGGTGCTGTTCGTCCAGGTGCCGGTCGTGCTGTACCAGCACTTCGTCATCGCGCCCCGGCGCGTCGCCGCCGCTCACGACGCCGTCGTGGGTACCTTTGGCGGCACCGTCACGAGCGGCGGCAACAGCGCGCTGCTGGCCATGTTCGCCATTATCGTCATGAGCTACATGCTGGTACGGTGGGACCGGGGACTGGTCACGCGCCGGTGGATGCTCACCGTCTGCGCCATCGGCATGGCCGTCATCCTGCTGGGCGAAGTCAAGGCAGCCTTCTTCTGGATGCCGCTGGCCTTCTGCTTCGTGCTGCGCCGGCGCATCGCCAAGAACGTGTTTTCCTTCGTATGGTACCTGACCATCATGGCCGTGCTGGGCGGGGTGATCTGGACCACCTACAACGCCTTGTATTGGAGCAATATCGTCAACCGCAAGAACACGGTGACGGAAAAGCTGGAAGCGAGTGGCGGTTACTTCTTCGACCCGAACGAAATCAATTACCTGACGGGCGAAGTGGGCCGTGGTGCGTCGCTGGCCATCTGGGCCAAGGACCACAGTGCCACCGCGGCCAGCCGCCTGATCGGCTACGGTCCTGGCGCCATCAAGTCCGGCGGCAGCCTGGGCACGGGCACCTTGGCGCGCCGCTTCGCGCCGCTCCAGGTCGACCCGATCAGCCTGACGGTGCTGCTGTGGGACGTCGGCATCCTGGGTGCCGCCGCCTATCTCAGCCTGTTCGCCACCGTGCTGCTCGCCGGCTGGCGTTATCTGCGACGACGTCAGGGCGAGCCCGGCACCGAGGCCATTATCGAAGCCAGCGTCGTGACAGTGCTTCTGCTGAGCACGCTGGTCATCTATAACCGGACATTGATGGACGACCCCGCCGTGCAGCTGCTGTTCGCACTGGCCTCCGGACTGATCCTGAACGCCGCGCGATTCGCCCCGAAGCAGCGTCCCGCGGTGACCCCTAAAGTATTCGCAGTGGCGCCACCCGCCCCACCGCGCATGAAAGTAGTATGACGGACAGCCCCTACCGCGCGACCAAGCTCGTTACCCAAGCAAAGCTCTTCACCATTGCCAAGACCCTGGGCGCCGCAGTCGCCCTGGGCTATCAGTTCCTGCTGGTCCGGCACCTGAGCGTGCCGGACTACGTATCGTTTACCATCCTGACCGCCGTCAATGCCATCCTGGCGTTCTGCACCATGTTCGGCATGGACAGGCTGACTTACCGCTACATGCCGCCGATGCGCGAAGCGGGGCGCTGGCGCGAAATGCTGCTGTTCATGGGCGGCCTGCTGCTGTTGCGGCAAGTGACGATGCTGGTGATCTGGTTCATCATCGGCTGGCTGTGCGTCGGCATGCTGCCCAAGCAGATCGGCTCGGAAATCCTGCGCCTGCCATGGCACTACGTCGGCTTCGCCGTGGCGGTGGCCTTTACCGATTCCATTTCCACGTTCTGCAACAGCCTGGGCCTGCAGGGCCGGCAAGCCATGCTGATGCTGGCAATGACCCTGTTGCGCTTCGCGCTAAGCGCAGTGCTCATCTACGGATTCGGCGGCCTCGACGCAGTACAGATCAGCACCATCCTGGTCGGCACGGAGTTCCTGCTGGCTGCGGGCCTGACGCTCAGTCTGGCAATGGAACTGGCCCCGCTGGCGCGCGTGCGCCCGGTTCCGCCCATCCATTTCGGCATCGCGTGGCGCAGCGTCGCCGTGGAGAGCCTCAGCACGCAGCTGGCCTACATGCTGACGCTGCCGTTCCGTGGCGGGCTGATGAAGGTCTTCGTCGGTGCCGTCGCTTCGCCTGTCGTGACGGCGTCGTTCGGCTTCTTCCAGACCATCGCCGATCGCGTCTACCAGTTGCTGCCCGTCTTCATGATGAAGGGCTTCGTCGAGCCTGCCTTGGCCAACGACTATGCGAAACGCCAGGACATGGGTCGCGTGCAATTGACCGTGTCGCTGCTGCTGCGCCTGAATTTCGTCATCCTGATGCTGGCGCTTGCCATCTTGCTCGGTTGCGGCGAACCGCTGATCAACCTCGTCACCCGTGACCGCTATGGCTCCCAGGTGCTGGTGGCGGGCCTGCTGCTGTTGCAAATGGCGGGGATGACGATCGGCGAAGCCCTGTGGATGGCGGTCAATCCCGTCGGCCGCATCCTGTATCACAACCGGGTATGGGTGTGGGTGTCGGTGCTGTGCTACGGCGTCATGGCACTGGCCGCGGCGGCGCACAGTCCCGAACTGCTGATCATCGTCAGCGCCTTGCCGTATGGGCTGGTGTATGCCTGGCTGCGTTGGGGCAGCCACGAACCTGTCATGCAGCAGGGGCTGGGCTTCGGCTGGTTCTGGCAGCTGGCGATTCCCGTCGTGCTGGCCGCCGCTGCGGCACGCCTGGTCTTGTGGGGGTTCGGCAATAGCCCGGTCGTGGTCGTGGCAGCCGCCGTGGCGGCGGTCGCCTGCTTCATCCTCGTGCTGCGCAGGCTGACCCTGGTCAGCGCGGCCGATTCGGCCGACCTCACGTCGATGTCGCCGCGCCTGGTGCGCATGCTGCGACTGTTTACGACGGTCGGTAAGCACTAGCCGCCGTCGGGCGGTGTCTGGACTGCACCGGCATGGCTTGTTGATTTGCATCATAATAAAAGAAGTCCGGTCCAGTACTGGACTTTTTTTTTGCGGCGTTCGACGGATGGCGCCGGTCCATGCACCTGCCGGGCCGCCCCTTGGAACGAGGCGGGAGCATCGCCGTCGGGATAGTGCCGGGGAGGGATGGCCGGACCGTGCCGCACCGGGGGCAGGTACGATCGGGGCCGGCGCCCGCACGTCCCGAAAGATAATAATTCCGTTTCAAGATTCATGATGAAATGGCATTAAATGAAGGATAAGAAATACGTGCTTGTATTGCCTGCCTTATCATGACTTGGGTTTATTGGATATCATTTCCGATCTGCCCAATCCCTCCGGTTATGCCTGCGGATTGATTATAGCGGCGAGAGGTTATTCTGCCCAAGCGGGCATGGGATTGGAGTGCCGTCGATTCATCATTTCGCTAAGCGCAGTCATTCGCGAATGTCGGTGCAGGACCTGTCGAGTATTGCGGGGGCAGCAGTGACCGGCTGTATGCCGCGCCGCGCCAGGCCGAAGCGCCAGCCGGGCCGCGGCCCGGCAGGTTTATTGTTGAGATCGCTTAATATGGCATAAGCGGTTATTGAACCCGTTATTTAACCGTTCAGATTTACTCATGGTATTCGTGAATGATCAATTTAATATATCTCGGGGCATTGTAAGTTAGCAACCTATCAAGCAATGCCGGCAAATATTGGCACGCGTTTATGATTCCTCGAAAAAAGCTGTTGCTGTGGCGCAATTGGAGCACCATTCTTTTGTTTTCCTACGGCAATTCGGTATAATGTGACCCGTCAATCGATGAAAGCTTCGGTGCAATTGCCCGGACGTCATGATCGGTTTTTTTGATATTGGGGATCTCATGGCTTTTAAGCAACTACTCCGTGCAGCCTTCGCATTGGTGCTCCCGTTCTGCGTAGGACAGGCCCATGCCGACTGGGCGCAGTCGATCTCGCCGCTGATTACCGCGGCCTTACCGGGCGGCATGCAAACCCAGGCTCAGAACCCGCCGACGTTCTCGTGGGCGCGCCATCCGGCCAAGCCACCAGCGTATGTTGTCGAAGTGCGCCAGGGTACGACCGTCGTCGCCACCTACACGACGACCCGTAACTGGTACATGCCTTCGGTGGCGCTGCCGATGGGCCAGTACAGCTGGCGCGTGCGCGGTTCGACCCGCTCGGACTGGTCCACCGACCGCTTCTTCACGATCGCGGCCAGTTCCACCGAATTCGCCGTGCCCGAGAATCCGACCCTGCGGGCCCGCATCCTGTCGCGTCCGCGTCCACGCGGCCTGCAGGCCATGCCGCTGTATGCCAACTGGACCGCGGCAATGAAAGCCGAGCGGGGCGCGGCCGTCACGCAGATGATCAAGGAAGTGGACTGGAATATTCCGAACCTGCCCATCATCACCGATGCACGCTGGACGCTGGACACGACGACGATGGCGACCAGTGCCCAGGCCGCCCAGGTCGCGGACATCCGCCAGCAGCTCGACAAGCGCGGACGCCAGCTGGAATCGGCAGCGCTGCTGTATCGCCTGACGGGCACCACCAAATACCTGACGGAAGCGCTGCGCCGCGGCGATGAAATGGCCGCGATGGACCCGCTCGGCCCCACCAATTACGCCCGGCAAGACCAGGCGCCGCTGATCATCGCAACCGCGCTGGTGCGCGCCTTCGACACGCTCAGCACGGATGTCGATGCCACCCGCCGCACCAAGTGGATGGCCTCGGTACGGGCCTATGGCGGCCAGATCTATACCGACTTGGCGCGCGACAATGCCCGCTCGGATGAGTATCCGTTCGACTCGCATGCGATCGGCAACACGGCCGGCCTGGCCCTGATTTCGCTGCTGGCCCTGGGCGAAATCGAGGAAGCCACGCCGTGGTTCGACTTCTCGCTGCGCTCGTACATCAGTTCGCTCAGCCCGTGGAGCGGTCCGGAAGGCGGCTTCGCCAACGGGACTGCCTATGCCCAGTACGCCGTGGCGCTGTACCTGCGCGTCTGGCAGCCGCTGCAGCAAGCGACCGGCGTGAACCTGTTCAACAAGCCGTGGGCCAAGGGCTTCCTGTGGTTCTTCATGCATTTCGTACCGCCAGGCTCGCAGACCCACGTGTTCGGCGATGGTCATGAAGTGGTGCCACAAGCGAATGTCATGAAAGGCTATGCCGCCAACTTCGCGCTGCCGGGTGCGGGCTGGTATGTCAACAGCCTGGAAGGCGCCCACGATGCGCTGACGCTGCTGTATTCGCCGTATCCGCTGCCATCCTCGACCGTCGCCCCGGGCGCACCGGGCACGCCGTACATGGTGGTGCCGAGTATCGGTTGGTCGGCCATGCATAGCAGCCTGCGCGACATGAACCGTACGTCCGTGTTCTTCAAGTCCAGCCCGTACGGTTCGTACAACCACAGCCACGGCGACCAGAATACCTTCGTGCTGATGAAGGCTGGCGTGCCGCTGCTGGGCGAAGGGGGCTACTACGACTACTACGGCTCGCCGATGTGGAAGTCCTACTACCGAGCCACCAAGGCCCACAACGGCATCACGTTCGACGGCGGCGTCGGCCAGAAGATCGATGGCGACAACGAGTCCCAGCTGAACATGGACGGTCGCATCACGGCGTTCTCGGGCGGCACGGACGTGGATTATGTCGAAGGCGATGCCACCAAGTCGTACGGCGGCGCCCTGACGTCGGCACAGCGCAAGCTGTGGTACCTGCGTACCACCGATGCAGTGGTGGTCCACGATGTGCTGAAGTCGGCAACGGCCCGTACGTTCGAGTTCAACCTGCACGCGTTCGCACCGTTCGTGACGCAAATGGACGGCTCGCTGCGGGTCGCCAACGGCAACCAGTCCGTCTGCGTGCGTCCGATCAGCGTCGATCACCGCGTCGAAACGCGCAGCGGCCTGCCGCAACTGGCCGGTCGCACCGAGCAGCAGATGGTTCTGGTGAAATCGGCTCCGGCGCTCAATTCCGAGTTCCTGGTCGTACTGGACGTGGGATGCAAGAAGCCGCCGATCACGATCTCGACCACGGCAACCAGCCATACCCTGAAGGTCGGCACGCAGACCATCGTGCTGCCGCGCGGCTGAGTTTCGCCTGCGCCGGAGCGGCATCAGGCATGAGTGACGGAAACCGGCCCCTGCGTGGGGCCGGTTTTTTTTTGCGCGGGGCAGGGCGGTGCTGCACCGCAGCGAAGCGAGGGTTCGCCAGCCCCGTCACTGGCCCGCCCAGCCATGCAGGACGGCCGCGCTGTCGCGCTCGGCGTGCAACAGTCGTGCAGCATTCTGTTAAAATACGTGCAATATCATTTGAACAAAATACGATGAACGATATCCGAGCAAGTATGTGCCGCACACCGCGAAATTTCCTGGTAACACGAGCTTCAGTGGCAGTCCCGCAACCCGCCCGGCACTGCGCCGCGAGCATGGCCTGAGGGATCGCAATGCGCATACTTCGCTTCATGGGTTATCCCATCAGTAACTTCAGCACGCTCGAACGCATGATGCTCGAGCAGGCCAAGGCGCTCGGCGCGCAGGGCCACCAGGTCGATATCGCCTACGACGGCATTCGCCGGCCGGAGGCCGCCGAGGCAGCCCGCGCCCATGCGCCGGGCGTGCAGCTGCATTTCGGCCTGCCGGATCGCTTCGGCATGGGACAGCCCGGTGCGGCGCTGCGCTATGCCCGGGCCGCGAGCGCACTGATCGCCGATGGCCGCTACGACATCGTCCACCTGTATTTCGACCCGTCGGCCCGCCTGATCAACCAGGTGGCACGCCTGCATCCGCGCGTGCGCTTCCTGCGCACCATCGGCAGCACACCTTTGCCGCGCGGCAACCGGCGCTATCTGGACCCCATCAAGCGCAAGAAATGGGCATTCGATACCTCGCAGATGAGCAAGGTCATCTGCGTTGGCGAGCACATCAGTTCGATGCTGGGCGACTACGGCGTGCCGCGCCATAAGCTGACCGTGGTGCCGAATGCAACGGACGTGGCGCGTTTCAGCCGCCGCGAGCCTCACCAGCATGCGGACAAGCTGCGCCTGGGCTTCGTCGGCCGCATGAACCATGTCAAGAACATCCCGATGATCATCGAGGGCATGCGCCTGCTGGTGGCCCAGGGTGAGCGCGACGTCGAGCTGACCATCGTCGGCAGCGGCGAAATGCGCGACCAGCTGCTGGCCCAGGTCGCCGACAACCAGTTGCAGCAGTACGTCAAGTTCGCCGGCCACGTCGACGATATTCCCGGCATGCTGAACCGCGATATCGACGTGTACGTGCAGGCGTCGCGCAATGAAGGCTGCCCGGCCGCCGTCATCGAGGCGATGGCCTGCGAGGTGCCGGTCCTGCTGTCCGATATTCCCGGACACCGGCAGGTCGCCACGCCCGACGTGCATGCCACGTATTTCCCAGACGACAACGCGGCCGAATTCGCGGCGGCGGTGCGTCGCATCAAGGCCGACTACCCCCATTACCGCGACATGGCGATCCGATCGCGCCGGCACATCGTCGATACCTTCGGCATCGACGCCTGGATCGCCAAGGAGTTTGCCGTGTATCAATCGTTGCTGGCAGCGTGAAGCCAGCGGCGAGGGGCGTCGTTCCAGCCCCTTCGCGGAAGGCAGCGACAGCCCGCACGATTGAAGGCGGGCGTTGACATTCTGTCATGAAATCGACTACGCTTGCGGTCCCGTAGCTGCGGCGGCGCCGTAGAGCAATGTAACTGGAACAAAGTATGAATAAATTTTCTGGCATGGCCGCCTGGCTCCACCGCAGAGGAGCCAGCGGTCCGTTCGCGGGCGCGGCACCGGTGTCGTGTCCACTTTCCGGCCCCATGCCGACCGGTCCCTGCGCCACGTCCTGCAGGCAAGTGCCATGACGGCGGCGGCAGAGGCCCGCAGGGCCTTCAATTTGCCGTCGCTCGACGGCGTGCGCGCGCTGGCCGCGCTGATGGTGTTCGGCAGCCACGCCGGCTGGGGACATGTGGTCCCCGGCGGTTTCGGCGTGACTGTCTTCTTCTTCCTCAGCGGGTTCCTGATCACGACGCTGATGCGCCGTGAGTTCGACCAGACCGGCACGATCGACCTGGGTGCCTTCTACCTGCGCCGCGTCTACCGCATCCTGCCGCCGCTGTACTTCGTGCTGGCCGTGATCGCCGTCATTTCGCTCGTGTTCGGCTGGTACGTGACGACGACCGGCAGCGGCGTGATGTCGCTGATACTCCAATACAGCAACTACTTCATCCTGCAATACGGCGGCCATCCGCTGCTGCCCGCCACGGGAACGTTCTGGTCGCTTGCCATCGAAGAGCACTTCTACCTGGTCTTCCCGCTGCTGTTCATGTGGGCCGCGCGGCGTTTCAGCGGCAAGGGCATCGCTGCCCTGTTCCTGGGGCTGTGCGTGGCGTCGCTGGCGTGGCGCTGCATCCTCGTGTTCGGCTTCGGGGCCGACAGCGACCGCACCTACCTGGCCACCGACACGCGCATGGACAGCCTGCTGTTCGGCTGCATCATGGGCGTGTGGATGAACCCGGCACTGGATGCCGACCCGTTTCGTTCGAACTGGAGCAAGCTGGCGATGCTGGCCGGCGGCGTGGCACTGCTGGTGGCCGGCTTTGCCATCCGCGACGAACAGTTCCGCAGCACCGTGCGCTACACGCTGCAGGGCCTGGGACTGTTCCCCCTGTTCTGGCTGGTCGTGCGCCATCCCGAATGGCTGCCGTTCCGCATCCTGAACACGGCACCGGCGCGCCTGCTGGGCGCGCTCTCCTACGTGTTCTACCTGAGTCACCTGCTGTGGCTGAGCGTGGCGGTCACGCTGGTGGGCAAGCACGGGCTGCCCGCTTCCGCGCTGGCGCTGGCCATGACGCTGGTGTTCTCGTATGTCGTCCATCGGACCATCGAAATTCCGTTCGGCAATTTGCGGCACCGTCTGCACACACGCCGCGCTGCCATCCCCGGCGCGGCCGTCAAAAAAGGACAGGCATGAAAAAAATCGTCATGATAGGCACCCGTTTCGACACGATGGGTGGCATCTCCTCGGTCGTCAATGTATACCGCGCCGCCGGCATGTTCGAGCGCTTCCCGATCCGTTACCTGGCAACCCACCGCGATGGCGGCGGCGCCGCCAAGCTGCGCCAGGCCCTCGGCGCGCTGCTGCAGTTCATCTTCCTGCTCGTCACGGGGCAGGTGGGCGTGGTGCATATCCACACCTCCTCGCGCGCCAGTTTCTGGCGCAAGTTCCCGTTCTTCCTGCTCGCCCGCCTGTGCGGCCGGGCCACCATCGTGCACGTGCACAGCGGCGCCTTCCATAACTTCTACGACGGCTGCTCGCCACGCCGGCAGGCCCTGATCCGTTACGTGTTCGACCATGCCTCGCGCGTGATCGTGCTGTCCGACAGCTGGAAGCAGTGGTTCGCCACCATCACCGACAATTCGCGCATCGAGTCGATTCCGAATCCCGTGCAGGTGCCGGCCCAGGCCGTCGCGCCGGGCGCCGCCGCGCCCGTGGTGCTGATGCTGGGCCGCCTGGGCCAGCCGAAGGGCACGTATGACCTGGTCAATGCGGCGGCCGAGCTGGTCCGGACCACGCCGACCCTGGCGCTGCGGCTGGGCGGTGACGGCGACCTGGACGGTGTCGCCCAGCGCGCGGCCGGGCTCGGCATCGGTACGAATGTCGAGCTGCTGGGCTGGGTAACCGGCGCAGGCAAGGAGCAGGCCCTGCGTTCCGCCCGGGTCTACGTCCTGCCTTCCTATAACGAAGGGCTGCCGATGAGTGTGCTCGAGGCGATGGCGGCCGGCCTGCCGGTCGTCACCACGCCCGTCGGCGGCATCCCGTCGGCCGTGACGGATGGTGTCGAAGGCTTCCTGGTGGCACCCGGCGACGTCGCCGCGCTGGCGGCGCGGCTCGACGAGCTGCTGCACGACGATGCCCTGGCCGGGCGCATGGGCCGCGCGGCCCGGCTGAAGATCCAGAGCACCTTTTCGGTGGAGGCCATCCTGCCCCGGATCGAAGCGCTGTATGGCGAGCTGGGCATCGCAAGGCCGCCAGCCCTGGTGCGGGCCCGCCCGGCAGGGGAGTCGAAATGACGTCGTTGACCTGGAAGTTCCGTCGCGTCAGCCTGATGGGCCCGGCCGAAGTGCTGTGGCGCGTCCAGCAGATCGCCCAGAAGAAAGTCAGCAAGCTGGGCTTTGGCCTGGTGGCGAAGCCGCCGGCCCCATCGCTGGCCCGCTTCGGCGCCGCCTTCGTCGGCGATCCTGCCGCGGGGGGCGACGTGGCCGCGCTGCGCGCCGCCGCCGATGACGTCCTGGCCGGGCGCTGGAACGTGTTCGCCATGCGCGGGCTCAACCTGGGCTTTCCGCCGCAGTGGAACCGCGACCCGAAGACGGGGACCGTGTCGCCGATGAAGTTGGGCAAGGCCATCGACTACCGGCGCGAGTCCGTGGTGGGCGACATCAAGTATCTGTGGGAGCCGAGCCGCCACCTGGAACTGGTCACCCTGGCACTGGCCTGGCGCGCCACGGGCGAGCAGCGCTATGCCGCTGGCGCCCGGCTGCTGCTGGAATCATGGTTCGACCAGTGCCCGTATCCCCAGGGCGTCCACTGGACCAGCTCGCTGGAGCTGGCCGTGCGGCTGCTGAACTGGGCCTTCGCCTGGCAACTGCTGGGCGGTGCCGACTGCCCCCTGTTCAAGGGCGACGACGGTGCGCGCTTCCAGCGTCGCTGGCTGGACAATATCTACCAGCACTGTCATTTCATCCGCGGCTATTTCTCGCGCCACTCGTCGGCCAATAACCACCTGTTCGGTGAATACATGGGCCTGTTCGTTGCGAGCGTGCAATGGCCGTGCTGGCCCGAGAGTGCACGCTGGGAGGCCTTGGCACGGCGCGGTCTGGAAGTGGAGGCGCTGAAGCAGAACACCGAGGACGGCGTCAACAAGGAACAGGCCATCTACTACCAGCATGAAGTGATGGACATGATGCTGTTGTGCCATCACATCGGCCTGGCCAACGGCGCGGGCTTCTCGCCGGCCTACCTGGAGCGGCTGGCGCGGCTGGCCGATTTCGTCGCCGCGCTGATGGACGTGGGCGGCAACGTGCCGATGACGGGCGACGCCGACGATGCCCAGATGGTGCGGCTGTCGTACGAGCAGGGCTGGAGCCCTTACCGCTCGCTGCTGGCCAGCTGCGCGCTGCTGTTTGGACGGGGCGACTTCAAGCGCAAGGCTGGTCACCTGGACGACAAGAACCGCTGGCTGTTCGGGGCGGACGGGGCCCGGCGCTGGGCCGCGCTGCCCGAAGCGACCGAGGAAAAGCCGGTGATGGCCTTCCCCCAGGGCGGTTACTATCTGCTGGGCAAGGAATTCGGCAAGGCGGGTGAAGTGCGCCTGGTGGCCGACTGCGCGCCGCTGGGCTACCTGTCGATCGCCGCCCACGGCCATGCCGATGCCTTGTCGTTCACCTTGTCGGTGGCGGGCGAGGAACTGCTGACCGATCCGGGCACGTATGCCTACCATACGCAAAAGGCATGGCGCGACTACTTCCGCAGCACGGCGGCGCACAATACGGTCGAGGTCGATGGTGAAGACCAGTCCGAAATCGGCGGCAACTTCATGTGGCTGCGCAAGGCACAGGCGCGGTTGCGCGCCCACACGCCCCAGGGCGAAGTGCAAATTTTCGAGGGCGAACACGACGGTTATACCCGTCTGCAGGATCCTGTGTTGCATCGCCGCAAAATAGAGTTTGATTCAAATCGGCAATGCATTGTTGTAAAAGATATATTAGAATGTCGTGGCAACCACGCCGTGGCCCTGCACTGGCACTTCGGGGAGACATGCCGGGTGGGGTCGGACGCGGCCGGGGTTGAAGTCATCGGCCAACGCAGCCGTTTGCGAATGCAGTGTGACTTCGGTGGCAGGGCGGAATTGCTGCGCTGCAGCGAGGCGCCGATCGGCGGCTGGATCTCGCGGCGCTTCGACGAAAAGGCCGGTATCACGACGGCAGTGTGGCGTGGCCGGATCAACGGCACGACTGAAATCATTACCCGCCTGGACGTGCGTCTGGCGGCGGAAACACCAAACATTTAAGGAGCAGCATCTTGAAAATCAGTATCTTCGGTCTGGGTTATGTAGGCGCCGTGTCGGCAGGTTGCCTGGCAACGGATGGCCATGACGTCATCGGTGTGGACCCGAACCGCACCAAGGTGGACCTGATCAACCAGGGCACCACCCCGATCATCGAGAAGGACATCGGTGAGATGATTTCCAAGACCGTGCAAGAGGGCAAGCTGCGTGCCACCACCGACGTGCGCGATGCCGTACTGAACAGCGATATGTCGCTGATCTGCGTGGGTACCCCGTCCCAGCTGAACGGCAACCTGGACCTGTCGCACGTGCGCAAGGTCTGCGAGCAGATCGGCGAAGCGATCAAGGAAAAGGGCAGCTTCCACGTCGTCGTGGCCCGCAGCACGATGCTGCCGGGTTCGATGCGCGCCGTCGTCATCCCGACCCTGGAACAGGCATCGGGCATGAAGGCCGGCGTCGATTTCGGCGTCTGCAACAACCCCGAGTTCCTGCGCGAAGGCACTGCCGTCTACGATTACTACCATCCGCCCAAGACCGTCATCGGCGAGACCGACGAGCGCGCCGGCGAGATGCTGGTCAAGCTGTACGACAAGATGGAAGCGCCGATGGTGCGCACCGACGTCGAGACGGCCGAAATGGTCAAGTACACGGACAACACGTGGCACGCCGTCAAAGTGGCCTTCGCCAACGAGATCGGCAATATCTGCAAGGCCGTCGGCATCGACGGTCACAAGGTCATGGAGATCTTCTGCCAGGATACCAAGCTGAATCTGTCGCCGTACTACATGAAGCCGGGCTTCGCCTTCGGCGGCTCCTGCCTGCCGAAAGACGTGCGCGCGCTGACCTACAAGGCCCGTTCGCTGGACCTGGAACTGCCGCTGCTCGATTCGATCCTGCCGTCGAACCGCAAGCAGGTCGAGAAGGGCGTCAACATGATCGTCGACAAGGGCAACCGCAAGGTCGGCATCCTGGGTTTCTCGTTCAAGGCCGGCACCGACGACCTGCGCGAATCGCCGCTGGTCGACGTCATCGAGCACCTGCTGGGCAAGGGCTATGAACTGAAGCTGTACGACAAGAACGTCAACCTGGCCGCCCTGACCGGCGCCAACCAGGACTACATCCTGAACCACATTCCGCACATCTCGAAGCTGATGGTGAACTCGATGGACGAAGTGCTGGCCTTTGCCGACACCATCGTCATCGGCAACGGCGCCGCCGAATTCAAGGAGGTCCCCGGCCGCCTGAAGGAAGGCCAGATCATCGTCGACCTGGTCCGCATCAGCAAGGAGCAAAGCGGAGGTCAGTACGATGGCATCTGCTGGTAACGCGATGCAGCGCGCCGGCCACGGCCGGCGCGTTCTGATCCTGGTCGAGAACCTGCCGTCGCCGTTCGACCGCCGCGTGTGGCAGGAAGCCACCACCTTGCATGCGAACGGCTACCAGGTATCGATCATCTGCCCGACGGGCAAGGGTCACGAAAGCCGCTACGAGGAAATCGACGGCATCCATATCTACCGTTACAAGCTGCCGCTGGAAGCGGAAGGCGCCAAGGGCTACGCGATCGAATATTCGGCCGCGCTGTTCCACACCTTCCGCCTGGCGCTGAAGGTCATGCGCGAGCGCGGCTTCGATATCATCCACGCCTGCAATCCGCCCGACCTGCTGTTCCTGATCGGCGGCTTCTTCAAGCTGACGATGGGCAAGAAGTTCGTGTTCGACCACCACGACATCAACCCGGAGCTGTACGAGGCCAAGTTCGGCCGGCGCGACTTCTTCTACAAGTTGATGGTCCTGTTCGAGCGCTGGTCGTTCAAAACGTCCGACGTGTCGATCGCCACCAACGAGTCCTACAAGCGCATCGCCATCGAGCGGGGCGGCATGGACCCGGACAAGGTGTACGTCGTGCGCAGCGGTCCGAAGCTCGACCGCCTGCGCGTGCTGCCGCCGGTCGATGCGCTGAAGAAGGGTCGGCGCTTCCTGGTCGGCTATGTCGGCGTGATGGGCGCGCAGGAAGGCATCGACCTGCTGCTCGAAGCGGCCCGCCACCTGATCGTGGACATGGGACGCACCGACGTGCATTTCGGCCTGGTCGGCGGCGGTACGTCGCTCGACCAGATGAAGGCGCTGGCCGTCAAGATGGGCATCGCCGACTACGTCACGTTCACCGGCCGCGTGCCGGACCAGGACCTGCTGGAGATGCTCAACACGTCGGACGTGTGCGTCAATCCGGACGTGGCCAACGACATGAACGACAAGTCGACCATGAACAAGATCATGGAATACATGGCACTGGGCAAGCCGATCGTGCAGTTCGACCTGGTCGAAGGCAAGGTGTCGGCCCAGGAAGCGTCGCTGTACGCCGCCAAGAACGATCCGATCGATATGGCGAGGAAGATCGCGGAACTGCTGGACGATCCGGTGCGCCGCGAGCGCATGGGCGCGTACGGCCGCAACCGTGTCGTCAACGAACTGGAATGGGAATACGAGGCACCGAAGCTGCTGGCAGCCTACGAGCGGCTGTATTCGGCCAATGCGCCGCTGCCCGGCGCGGTGCCGCCATCATACAAAGGAAGCTAAATGAAGATCCTGGTTACCGGAGGCATGGGCTACATCGGTTCGCACACGGTTGTCGAACTGCTGCAGTCCGGACATGAAGTCGTCGTGTTGGACAACCTGTCCAACGCCGATCCGTCCGTGCGCGAGCGCGTGACGAAAATCGCCGGCAAGAGCTTCGAATTCGTCGAAGCCGACATCCGCGACCGCGCCGCCATGGAAGCGGCCTTCGCGGCCCACAAGGTCGACGCGGTCATTCATTTCGCCGGCCTGAAGGCGGTCGGCGAGTCGGTGGCGCAGCCGCTGCGCTACTACGACAACAACGTGTCGGGCAGCGTCGTGCTGTTTGAGACGATGGCCAAGTTCGGTGTCAAGTCGCTGGTATTCAGTTCCTCGGCGACGGTGTACGGCGATCCGGCCACCGTGCCCATCACGGAAGACTTCCCCCTGTCGGCCACCAATCCTTACGGCCGCAGCAAGCTGATGATCGAAGAGATCCTGCGCGACCTGTACAAGGCCGACAGCAGCTGGCATATCGCCCTGTTGCGCTACTTTAACCCGGTCGGCGCGCATGAAAGCGGCCTGATCGGCGAAGAACCGAGCGGCATCCCGAACAACCTGCTGCCCTACGTGGCACAAGTGGCGGAAGGCCGGCGCGAGTTCCTGTCGGTCTACGGCGGCGATTACCCGACCCCGGACGGCACCGGCGTGCGCGATTACATCCACGTTGTCGACCTGGCCATCGGCCACGTGAAGACGCTGGACAAGCTGGCGACAGGTTCTGGTATTTTTACCTACAATCTTGGCACGGGCCACGGCAACAGCGTGCTCGAAATGGTCCGCGCCTTCGAAGCAGCAAGCGGCAAGCAAGTCCCCTATAAGATCGTCGACCGGCGACCTGGCGACATTGCCGCCTGCTACGCAGATACGGCACACGCGGAGCGGGAGCTGGGCTGGAAAGCCCAGTTCGATATCGCTCGCATGTGCACCGATGCATGGCGCTGGCAATCCTCACCGAAATAAATTTCAAGGGGTTACCGATGAAAGCAATGATCCTCGCAGCCGGCAAAGGCACGCGTGTACGGCCATTGACTTACGAACTTCCCAAGCCAATGATCCCGATCCTGGGCAAGCCCGTAATGGCCTACCTGGTCGAACACCTGGCGCGCTATGGCGTGACCGAAATCATGGTCAACGTCAGCTACCTGCATGAAAAGATCGAGGAATATTTCGGCGAAGGCCACCAGTTCGGTGTCCAGATCGGCTATTCCTTCGAGGGCTACACGAACGACGACGGCGAAGTCGTGCCCGAGCCCCTGGGCTCGGCCGGCGGCATGAAGAAGATCCAGGAGTTCGGCGGCTTCTTCGACGAGACGACGATCGTGCTCTGCGGCGACGCACTGATCGACCTGGACCTGAAGTCGGCCCTGTTCGAACATCGCCGCAAGGGCGCGCTGGCCACCGTCATCACGCGCGAAGTCCCGCTGGACAAGGTGTCGAGCTACGGCGTCGTCGTCAGCGACGCAGACGGACGCATCACCGAGTTCCAGGAAAAGCCGTCGCCGGAAGTAGCCAAGTCGAACTGCGTCAGCACGGGCATCTACATCTTCGAGCCCGAAGTGATCGACCTGATCCCGTCGGACCGGCCTTTCGACATCGGCTCGGAGCTGTTCCCGCTGCTGGCCGAGAAGGGCATGCCCTTTTACAGCCAGACCCGGAAGTTCAACTGGATCGACATCGGCTCCGTCAAGGATTACTGGGAGGTGCTGCAAGGCGTCTTGCTGGGCGAAGTGGCCAACATGGCCGTGCCCGGCATCCAGGTCGACGAAGGCCTGTGGGTCGGCCTGAACACGAGCATCGACTGGAACGACGGCACCCGCATCGACGGTCCCGTGTACATCGGCTCGGGCGTCAAGATCGATGCCGGCGCCACCATCATCGGCCCCACGTGGATCGGCCACGGCAGCCATATCTGCAGCGGCGCCACGGTGACGCGCAGCGTGCTGTTCGAATACACCCGTGTGTTACCGGATGTTACGCTCGACGAACTGATCGTCTTCAAGGACTATAGTGTCGACCGGGCCGGCGAGATGAAGCATGTCTCCGAATACGAGTCGGGCGAATGGGCCAATGCGCGCGACCGGCGTGCCGGGCGGCGCGCCCACAATGAACCCACGGCAGAATTACACCACTTACCTCAGAAAAAAGCATGAAGATATATCCCGTTATCCTGTCCGGCGGCGCCGGCACCCGCCTGTGGCCCCTGTCCCGCGCGGCCTTGCCGAAGCAATTGCTGCCCTTGGTCAACGACAAGACCATGTTGCAGGACACGGCACTGCGCCTGAACGGCCGGCCGGAACTGATGCAGCCGCTGATCATCTGCGGCAATGAACACCGCTTCCTGGTCGCCGAGCAGCTGCGCGAGATCAAGATCAAGCCCCTGGGCATCCTGCTGGAACCGGAAGGCCGCAACACGGCGCCTGCCGTGGCTGCCGCTGCCCATTTCCTGAAGGCTCAGGACCCCGACGCCGTCATGCTGGTGCTGCCGGCCGACCACGTCATCACCGATGCGGATGCCTTCTATGCCGCCATCGGGCGTGCCGCCAGCCTGGTCGAACACGGTTCGCTGGCTACCTTCGGCATCGTGCCGACGGGGCCGGAAACGGGCTACGGCTACATCAAGAGCGGCGAGCCGCTGCCGACGGGCGACGAGTGCTTCAAGGTCGAACGCTTCGTCGAGAAGCCGGACCGCGCCACCGCCGAGGGCTTCGTCGCCGCCGGCAATTACTACTGGAACAGCGGCATGTTCCTGTTCCGTGCCGACGCCTACCTGAAGGAACTGGAGCAGTTCCAGCCGGCCATCGCTGCGGCGACGCTGGAAGCGGTCAACAAGGGCTACAGCGACCTGGACTTCTGCCGCCTGGACGAAGCGGCGTTTGCCGCCAGCCCGTCCGACTCGATCGACTATGCCGTGATGGAGCACACCCGCCATGCCGTCGTCGTGCCCGCGTCGATCGGCTGGAGCGACGTCGGTTCGTGGTCCGCGCTGTGGGAAGTACAGGAACGGAACGAAGACGGCAACGCCTGCCGTGGCGACGTCTACCTCGATGGCGTGAAGAATTCGCTGATACGCGCGGAAAGCCGCTGCGTCGCCGTGATCGGCCTGGAGGACATCGTTGTCGTCGAGACCAACGATGCCGTGCTGGTCACGCACAAGGACCAGGTCCAGCGCGTCAAGAACGTCGTCGAACACCTGAAATGCCAGGACCGCACGGAACACCTGCACCACACCAAGGTGTACCGTCCGTGGGGCTGCTACGAAGGCATCGACATCGGCGAGCGCTTCCAGGTCAAGCGCATCACCGTCAACCCGGGCGGCAAGCTGTCGCTGCAGATGCACCATCACCGCGCCGAGCACTGGATCGTCGTGTCCGGCACGGCCAAGGTGACGTGCGGCGATACCGTGAGCCTGCTGACGGAAAACGAGTCGACCTACATCCCCATCGGCATGAACCACCGCCTGGAAAATCCGGGCAAGCTGCCGCTGCACCTGATCGAAGTGCAGTCCGGCGGTTACCTGGGCGAAGACGACATCGTGCGTTTCGAGGACGTCTATCAGCGTACCTGACCGGCCTGACGGCACTGTCTTGCCACGCAGCCCACGGGCGCCGCGTGGCAATTTTTTTGCCCGGGCCCGTCGTCGCCGGCGGTCCCGGTTCTTGCAGGGGATGGAACATGCTTCAAATTTTTCGTCTGGCGGCGTGGCTGCACCGGTGCCATGTGCCCCTCGTGCCGCGGCTGCTGTACGCGCTGAATCGCATCGTGTTCGCCGTGGTGCTGCCGCCCGGCGTGAAGGTCGGCAGCGGCGTGCGCTTCGCATACAGCGGCCTGGGCACCGTGGTCCATGCGCGTGCCCGGATCGGCAACAACGTCAAGATCGCGCAGAACGTCACGATCGGCGGACGCTCCGGGCATGAAGCCGTGCCCGTCATCGAGGACGATGTGGAAATCGGCGCCGGGGCCTGCGTCCTGGGACCGGTGGTGATCGGGCGGGGCGCCAGCGTGGGTGCCGGCGCCGTCGTGCTGACGAACGTGCCGGCCGGTGCCGTCGCAGTCGGCGTGCCGGCCAAGGTCAAGGTGCCCGGCTGAAGCGGGGCGGTAAGGCGTTCACGCTATAATGAAAACGGAAGCCGAGGCTTCCGTTTTTTTTCGCCCACCGGAACCAGGAGACCTCCCATCGTGCGACTCATTTTTTCGGCCCTGCTGCTGGCGGCCGCGCACGCCCACGCGCAAGGCCCCGCCGCGGCGGGCCTGCAGGCATCCCAGCTGGGGCTGGTCATCAACGACGAGGAGCCGAACAGCGTCGAGATCGGCGAGCTGTATCGCGTCGTGCGCGGCATCCCCGAAGCCAATATCGTCCACGTGCGCATCCCGAACCGGCCGAAGAAGCTCGATGCCGAGCAGTTCGCCCGGCTGAAGGCGGACATCGACGGCAAGCTGGGCGCAAACGTGCGCGCCGTGCTGATGGTGTGGACGGCGCCGTATGCGGTCGAATGCAACGGCATCACGGCGGCCTACACGCTCGGTTTCGACGCCGCCCAGTGCGTCAAGACGTGCGCGCCGGGCACGCCCAGCCCCCTGTTCGACAACCCCCAGCCGGCGGCCGGCCCGGACGCGCCGCGCCCGTCGATGCTGCTGCCGACGGAATCGGTGGAACAGGCCCGCGCGCTGATCGAGCGGGGCAAGGCCAGCGGCTTTCGCACGCCCACGGCCGGCGCCTATTACCTCGTCACCAGCGAGCCCGCCCGCAACAGCCGCGCCGGCTTCTTCCCGCCGTCGGGCAAGGTGCAGCAGCGCAAGCTGACGATCCACCGGCTGCGCGAGGATGCCATCGAAGGCAAGCGCGACATCATGTTCTACCAGACCGGCAAGGCCCGCGTCGACAAGCTGGAGACCCTGCAGTTCCTGCCCGGCGCGCTGGCCGATCACCTGACGTCCTACGGCGGCGACCTGCTGGGCACGACGCAGATGAGCAGCCTGAAGTGGCTGGAGGCGGGCGCCACGGCCAGCTACGGCACCGTCACGGAGCCGTGCAGCCACTGGCAGAAGTTTCCCCACCCGACCGTGCTGCTGCGCAACTACCTGGGCGGGGCGACGGCGATCGAGGCCTACTGGCGCAGCGTGGCCTGGCCGGCCCAGGGCGTGTTCATCGGCGATCCGCTGGCCGCGCCGTACCGGCGCTGACGGTGGCGTGCCGTCGTGGCACGGATTAGTCCGTTCGGACTAATCCTGTGTCATGAACCCGTCATGCCGTCCCGATAATATGTAAGTAATAACATGCAATTACTTCCATTAACATCGCAGGGAACTACATGACCATCCACGCCACACCGCGCGCCGTTCCCGGCCGCCTGACCGTCCTCGCCGCCATGCTTGCCGGCCTGTCCGCGCCGGCCCTTGCCGCATCCGACGTCGTCATCAGCCAGGTCTACGGCGGCGGCGGCAACAGCGGCGCCACCATCAAGTCCGACTTCATCGAGCTGTTCAACCGGGGCGATGCGCCCGTGGCGTTGAACGGCTGGAGCGTGCAGTACGCCAGCGCGGGCGGGTCGACGTGGCAGGTCACCAACCTGCCGGCCGTGACCCTGCAACCGGGCCAATACCACCTGGTGCAGGAAGCCTCCGGCAGCGGCGGCACCGTCGTGCTGGCGCCGGACACGACCGGCACCATCCCGATGAGCGGCAGCGGCGCCAAGGTGGCCCTGGTGCGCAGCACGACGGCCCTGAGCGGCGGCAATCCGACGGGTGGCACCGTGGCCGACCTGGTCGGCTGGGGCGCGGCCACCGGCTTTGAAGGCACGGGCGCCGCCGGCGGCACCGGCAATACCACGGCGGTGCTGCGCAACGAGGCCGGCTGCGTCGATACGGACAATAATAGCGGCGACTTCACGGTGGCCGCACCCACCCCGCGCAACAGCGCAGCCCCGATCAACCAGTGCGGCGTCGTGCCGGTCCGGCCCATCGTGCCGAACTGCCCGGCCAGCCTGGGCGTGGCGCAGGGGTATGCCGGCGTCGCGCTGCTGTCGGCCAGTGACGCGGACGGCATCGTCAACGGCGCCGTCATTACGTCCAGCCCCGTGCCCGGCATCGCCCTGGTGGACTTCGCGGCTGCCGGCGAGGCGGGCGCCAGCGCCAGCGCGCGCCTGCAGGTGGCGGCCAACGTGCCGCTGGGCAGCTATCCCGTCACGATCCGCTTCGTCAACGACCAGGCCCAGGAAGCATCCTGCACCGTCAACGTGGCCGTGCAGGCCCTGGCCGCCGTCACCCACACGATTCCCCAGATCCAGGGCGCGGGCGCCGCCAGCCCATATGCCAACACCAGCCAGACCACGCAGGGCGTCGTCACGGCCAAGGTGGCGGGCGGCTTCTTCCTGCAGGACGCCGGCGGCGACGGCGATCCGGCCACGTCCGACGGCCTGTTCATCTACAGCAGCAGCGCGGCGGACAACGTCTCGGTCGGCCAGCTGGTGCGCGTCACCGGCACCGTCGTCGAGTTCACGCCCACCGGCGCAACCCGTTCGTACACGGAAATGAAGGACGTCACGGCGGCTGTCGCCCTGTCGGGCGGACACAGCGTCACGCCCACCAATATCGCCTTGCCGAACGCCCGCCTGGACCAGGTCGAAGGCATGCTGGTGCGCTTCACCGGCCCGCTGACGATCTCGCAGACGGCCTACGTCGGCAGCCGCGGCGAATTGACCCTGTCGTCCGGCCGCCTGGAAATCCCCACCAACCGCTACGCGCCCCGTTCGGCCGAAGCCCAGGCGCTGGCGGCCGCCAACGCCGCCAACCGCATCGTGCTGGACGACGGCCTGTTCACGACGCCGACGACGATCCCGTACATCGGCGAAGGCCCGACGGTGCGCGCCGGCGATACGGTCAGCAACCTGACGGGCGTGGTCGACTTCGGCGCACTGGGCGGCGGCGGTGCCGGCTTCAAGCTGCAGCCGACGGTGGCGCCCGTGATCGCGCGCGACAATCCGCGCGAAGGCGCGCCGACCCTGCCATCGGGGAACGTCAAGGTTGCCAGCGCCAACGTGCTGAACTACTTCACCACCTTCACCAACGGCGCCAACGTGGCCGGCCAGACGAACCAGGGCTGCACCATCGGCAACAACACCAGCCTGTCGAACTGCCGTGGCGCCGACAACCTGGTCGAATACATCCGCCAGCGCGACAAGATCGTCGCCGAGCTGAAAGGCATCGACGCCGACGTCTTCGGCCTGATGGAAATCCAGAACGACGGCGACTATTCGACCGGCGTGCTGGTCGACAGCCTGAACGCCGCCTACGGTGCCACCGTGTATGCCGTCGTGCCGAAACCGCCGGCCACGGGCACGGATGCCATCCGCGTGGCGATGATCTACAAGCCGGGCAAGCTGGCCCTGGTGGGCACGGCCAAGTCCGACGCCGACGGCATCAACAACCGTCCGCCGATGGCGCAGACCTTCCAGGCCGCCAACGGCGGCAAGTTCACCTTGGTGGTGAACCACCTGAAATCGAAGGGTGGCTGCCCGACGGGCAGCGGCGACAATGCCGACAATGGCGACGGTCAGTCGTGCTGGAACGGCACCCGCGTGCTGCAGGCCCGCCGCCTGGTGAACAGCTTCCTGCCACAAGTGGTGGCGGCGGCCGGCGACCCGGACGTGCTCGTCATCGGCGACATGAATTCCTACGGCATGGAAGACCCGATCGCCACCATCACGGCAGCCGGCTACGTGAACCAGCTGGAACGCTTCATCCGCCCAGTCGGCCTGCCGTACTCCTACGTGTTCGGCCATGAGGCCGGTTACCTGGACCACGCGCTGGCCAGCAGCAGCCTGAACCCGCAAGTGGCGGGCGCGGCCGAATGGCATGTCAATGCGGATGAACCGGAAGTGATCGACTACAACACGGACGGCAAGCCGCAGGACCTGTACAACGCGCTGCCTTACCGCGCCTCGGACCACGACCCCGTCGTCGTCAGCCTGAACCTGCTGCCATCCGCCGTGGACGTGACTGCCGGCATCCAGAAGATCAGCTCGGGCTTGACCTTCAACCGCGCAACGGGTCTGTTCACGGGCACGGTCACCCTGGTCAACAAATCCGGCGCGACCTTGAACGGCCCGCTGCACCTGGTGTTGAACGGCTTGACCTCCGGCGTAACCCTCGTCAATGCCAGCGGCAGCAAGGACGGCGCGCCCTACGTCACCAGCAACGCCAGCCTGGCGGCCGGCGCCTCGGTGACGGTGCCCGTCACGTTCCGTAACCCGAACAAGATCAATATGACGTACTCGGCGGCCGTCTTCAGCGGCGCCTTCTAAGGACTGAACCATGAATCATTTCGCACAATCGTCTTCCCTGCGCGCGGCCGTCGCCGCCCTGGTGCTGGCCCTGTCCAGCGGCATGGCCAGCGCCGACACGACCCTGGCCGTGTCGATCGACACGAGCAATTTCGGCCAGGCTTCGGGCTGGCTCGACCTGCAGTTCAACGGCGCCGGCGACGGCGCAAGCCCGGCGGCCACCGTCACCTTGACCAACTTCAGCGGCTTCGACGCGCTGGCCGCCATCGAGACGGCGGGGCAGGTGAGCGGCTCGCTGGCGGCCGGCTACGTGATCGGCAACGGCGACAGCTTCAATGACCTGTTCCACGCGGTCGGCTACGGCAGCGTGCTCAGTTTTAACGTCACCTTCAGCGGCGACGCCGACCTGTCCGGCGACATCGGCCAGTCCGTCTTCAGCGTGTCCGCCTTCGGCGCCGACAAGACCACCTTGCTGGGCGGCTCGTCCTCGCCGGACGGCAGCCTGGCCAGCGTGACGTGGACGCCGGCAACGACGGCGGGCGGCTTCGGCACCACCGACGTCGCCACGTTCTCGAACGTGGCCACCGTGTCGGCCGTGCCGGAACCGTCGTCCTGGCTGATGCTGGGCATCGGTGGCATGCTGCTGGCCGGCGTGGCCCGCACCCGCCGCGCATAAGACGGGGCAGCGATGCAAAACCCGTTGCGGCCTCGCGGCTGCAACGGGTTTTTTTTCGGCCGCGTTGTCAGCCGCCCCGTTGCGCCGCGCCGCGCGGGGCGCCGTGCAGCCACAGGAAGATGGCCGTCGCGGTGCCGGCGCCGGCCAGTTGCGCCAGCACGAAAGCCGGTACGTCGACCAGGCGCAGCGCACCGGCTTCGCCGATTGCCCGGGCCAGGGTCAAGGCCGGGTTCATGAAGGCCGAGGACGAACTGAACCAGCACGCCGCCATCACGTAGGCCGACACGGCAAAAGGCGCCACGACCGGGCGGGAGCGCCCGCAGCCGATGAAGACGCACAGCAGGCCGAAGGTGGCGACGAACTCGCCCAGCCACTGGCCCGTGCCGGTGCGCGCCGCTTGCGAGGCCATCGTCAGGTCCAGCCCGTACATGCCATGCACCACGGCGACGCCGGCCACGGCACCGGCCACCTGCGCGACGATGTACGGCGCCACATGGTCGCCGCGCAGCTTGCCGTGCCACGCTTCGGCCAAGGTCAGCACGGGATTGAACAGGCCGCCGGAGATGCCGCCGAAGGTCAGGATCAGCACGGCCAGCCCGGTCGCGCCGACCAGTGCGCTGACCAGTAGCGCCAGCGCGGCATCGCCCGCCGCCAGGCGCTGCGCGGCAATGCCGGCGCCGCCGCCGATTGCCAGCAGCAGGGCGGTGCCGACCGCTTCGGCGGCCAGACGCTTTGCCAGGGCCATGGAGATACCTTCCTGATGAGCTGTTCAAAGCGCGTACTCTAGGGCAAGGCCGGCGCTCGGGCTATCAGGGCCGGGCTATACCCGGTATCAGCGGCAACGCAGCAGCCTGCGCAGGTGGGGTGCGCACGGCGCTAGCCGACGTCAGCCGGCTGACTGCCGATCAGCTTGCATCCACACTCCGTCTTGCACCCTTCTACCGCGACCGGTATGCCGTTGACCGTGACGGCGTCGGAGGCGGTAACGATCTTGTTGACGCCATGCGGCTTGCCGCCCGGGTAGAGCTGCGGGCAGGCGACCTTGTCCCCCAGCCTTGCGATCGCGCGCCCGCGCACATCATGGTTGGGCGAGCCGCTGATGACGGTTCCACCGTGATCGGTTTTATCGCCCACCGTGATGATTGTTTGAGGCATATCCCTATCCGTATCAGTTGACGATGTCAGTAGCTCGGCGGACCGTCCGGCTCGGGCTCGATGGCGTCCTGGATGCCGTTCCATGCGGGCAGTTCCGCAGGGGGTAGCGGCAGCACCTTGTCTAGCCGGGTCAGTTTCAGATCGGGATTGAGGTCGAGTGCCTGGTAGATTTGGTGATACCGGCTTTCACGCTCTGGATCGGGCAGGATATCGAGTCCTTTGAGCGCAAGCTGATCCTGCCTGTCACGAGAACCCCAGTGCTTAGTGTCAAACATAATTCGTAGCGCTACCGCAGAATCCTTGCTTCCGAACCGCGTCGCCGCCTGATAATGCTCCAGCGCTGCGGCAAAATTCTTGCGAAGCTCAGCATAGCTTCCGAACTTATCGGCTGCAGGTCCATGCCTTTGGTTATATGCGCAAGTTATCATCGTCTCTTCATCATCGCGACGGCCGGCCTTCAGGTACGCACTTGCCAACGTCATCTGTGCTTCCGGGCTGCCAAGCTCCGCCGCCTTCCGGTAATAGGCCCATGCGATCTTGTCATCCTGCGCGGCACCGCCGTAGCCATGCTCGTGCGCGACGCCGAGATCGTAGTAGCCCCAGGCCTGGCCGGCCGCGACGGCAGAGCGGAGGATTTGCACCAACTTGTCCGCATCGGGATCGAGCACGTGGTTCTTCTCGAGGGGACCGAGGCCATTGCGATAGAAGTAGGCCATCAATGCGCGTGCTCCCCAGTCCCCCTGGTTCGCGGCGGCCTGTACGTCGTGCAGGATGCCGAGCGCTTCCTGCCGCGTCAGTTGCCACGCGATCTTGCTGCGCCACAGCTTGCGGGCATTGATGTAGAGCCGGTAGGCGGCCGGATCGCGCGTCTTCGGCATCGTGTCCTTCCAGCGTCCGCAGGTCGGAATCGGGCCGTTGACATCGAACGCCTGCAAGCCGGGGGGAATGGTATGCATCTTCACGTACTCCAGATGTTGTTGTAGAAAATAGGCGCCTGTTGCGATCATGATCGAGGCGCCGGCGATCAAGAGCCAGCGAGGTATCGGGCGTCTCATGTCAGATCACCGGTGGGCCGGGTTGCCTGTCGACTTGGAAGGTGGCGATCTGGCCTTTCAGGGGCTCGGCATTCGCTATCGCATTGGCATTCTCCCGCATCAGCTCCAGCCACTTATTAAAGGTTGTTTCCATATCACCAAACTGCGCCGGCCCCTCGGCACCCGTGCACTGCTTGAACAGCTTCTTGCGCAAGTCATAAGCGACATCCTTCGCCTGGCTTAGCAGATTGAGCTCGCTGTCCAAGGCCATGCTGCGCACGTTCAGGTTGGCCGAACCGACCGTGAAGGCAGCATCATCGACAATCGCCACCTTGGCGTGGATGTAGGTCTCTTCGTAATCCCTCGGGGATTTCGGCGCCTCGGCACCACTCCACATCGAGGCCATCAGAGCCTTGATACCGCGTTTCTCGAGCTCCGCCGCCGTAATCGGCGCCTTTGCCTTGCCCCGCTTGGCGCGCTTCAGCGTTTTCTCATGTTCGACCTTCATGGTCTCGCTTCTTTCCAGTTGCATGGCCACGTCATAGGTCGCCAGGTCCATGCCGTCGGTTTCGGGTGTCGAGGTCAGGATGAACACGTAGATGGGCTTGGTGTAGCCCGCGCTGCGCAACTTCTCCACGCACGCCGTCAGGTAAGTTGCCCACTCCTCGTACTGGATATACTGGTTCTGGATGAAGATATAGTGATGCGTGAGCCGGGTCAGGTTGGCGTAGCATTCCTTGATCGACTTTTCCTGATACGCCGGGTACGTGCGCAACAACTGCGCGCTGTGGTGGCAGTCCTTCAGGGCAAAATCGGCAGCCTTGAAGCGACTCCTGTCCTGCACGAGAGGGTGCACTTTCACCGGCTGCTCAGTCGCGGCCTTGGCCGCAGCCGCAGCCGCCTTGACCGCCAAACCTGCCGGCGTCATCCAGATCGCATTCATCAAGGACGACGTGGCCTGTTCGGACTCGGCCCAGCCCGTGCAGAAATTGTGGTTCATGTCGTACAGGATGGCGCCGCGCACGCGCAGCGACACGTCCTGGTACGGTTTCGCGGTGAACCCGTATTGATTGATGAACTCCATCTGGCGCTGAGTCTTTCGCCGCGACGGTCGGTCAGGTTGACCCGACATCGATCGCATTTGCCGCTCGTACCAGTCCTGCGCTTCATCTGCGGCAGCCGCGAGCTTGCTGTCGCACTCAGCCGGATTCTTCTTGTACAGCGTTTCGCGGCGCCTGTCCTGGAAACGATGATCGGCGGTGTCCCAGAAGTCGGTCGTCGAGTTATGCCCCATCACGTAGCCGACGGCACGCGCCGGCGTTTCGTAATCGATCAGGATCATCTTCTGGTGATGGGTGGGATAGATGGATCCGGCCCGGCCGTCGACAGGACTAATCTTGTACTTCTCGCCGGCCAGCGCCGTTTCCCGAAACTTCAGGGCGACTTCACGAGTATGCAGCATGATGTTCGGCACTTTGTTCGCAAGGATTTCATCGAACCATTCACGGTTATACCGGTCGTGCGTTTCGCCGTAGTAGCCTGCGTAGGCGCCGATGGTGGGGACACGGGTTCCGTACAGGCCAGGATTATTCTTCTGGATTGCATACGACGCTGCATTGTCGTGCCAGAGCAGCAGGCGCACCGTGACCGGGCTCTCCTTGCGGGTCGCAATCTGCTTGAGCAGGTCGCCATAACGCATGCCGTCTTCGGCCGAACCACCACGGACCAGCACCATGCCAGGGTCGAATCCCCAGGTAATGATGTCCACGCTGCGCCGTGCCGCAAGGAGGTCGGTTTGTATGCGCTCGAACACATCTTCGCCGCAGATGAGAGGCACGATCTGGCAGTGATGCCGGGCCAGGTAGGTCTTGTGCTTGCTCGTCCTGACCCACCACGGCAAGGACAGGCATTCGTAAGGGCCCACGACCTGGTTGTAGCAAAGCTCCTGTGTATAGAGTCCTTCGTTTTCTTCCATGCCCATTCGCTTCCCCTTCATGGTTGGATTGCTATCGACGGCTGGAACTCATGCTTGCTCGCTGGACCGGGGACTGGCATCGATCCGGTCCTGGTTGAGGGAATGCTCGTCGTCCGTCAGGGCACCGCCGGGATTCTCGTAGCCGTGGTATCCCAGGCCCGCATTTAGTTCGTGTTGTTCTTCGTAGGCGCTGGCAGCGATATCGAAGGACTGCCCGGTTGGAAGCTCGACCTTGTATTTCGCGGCCGCCTCGAGCGCGTGCGCGAACTGGATATTCCCCTTGTCGTCGAAGTGTCCTTGCTCGACCAGGGCCCCGTCCTTGAACAGTTTGAAGGGCAAGCCGGCACTTGCGCGCCCGGCCGTCTCGGCGTGGCTGCCGATGTGCAGCGCGGCGCGACCCTTGCTTAGCACATCGGTCACGGGCGGCATGTTGATGGCCATCTCCACGTTCTTCGCAGTGGTCAGGCTGTGGTGTTTCGCGTGCGCGATGAAACTGCCGTTGGTGCCGTGTTCGATGCCGCCGGCGGCAAATTTCACATAACTGCCACCACCGTTGATGACGACTTCCTCTTTTGCACTGATCGTGATCCGGTTGGCCGTGTGCGTGATCTCCAGCTTTGCCAACAGCTTGATGTTGTCCGACAGTGCCTGCAGGTCGATGTCGCCAGCTGCAGCCACCATCTTCATGCCGGCTTTCTGGACGAACAGTCGCAAGGATTGGCGGACGCTGGCAAAGAAGTGCGTACCGACTGCCAAAGAGAAGCTTTTACCGGTCGTAAAAGCCGTGTGGCGGTCGCTTGATATGTGGGTGTCGCCGGTAGTCGTGGTCGCGATACCGGCGGCACTTGCGAGCACCAGGTGCGGCTTGGCCAGTTCGGGGAAACTGCCTGGTTTCGAATCTTGCCCCTTGATCACGTCGTTCTGCGATTTCAGCATCGCTGCAACGGCGTCCTGGTTTTCTACAGGTTCCTGGGCACCGTTTTTCTGCGCGATCTCCGCCAGCAGCTGATGCTGTTCCGCAGCGAGGACGAGCCGCCTCGTCGTTTCGTCCATGCCCTTGATGGGGCCGCGTGCGGCCTGCCGCGCTTCGGTCGTGATCAACAGTCCCTTGGCTGCACGTGCCACGCCGTGCCCGTCGGTGCGCAGCTCCCAGCCTTCGCCGCGCGCGTCCTTGCGCCCGCTGGTGTCTTCAATGCGCGTGATGTGGCCAAGCGACAGCTGGCTGCACTGGTGATCGCTTTTCAGCTGCGCCTGGATATTGTCCTTCGTGTCGTCGAGAACGAGGTGATTGCCGCGGCACCCACCGCCCAGTTCCCGGCTGCGCAGGCCGGCTAGCGCCTGCTGCTCCGGCAGCGCCCACGGCGGCATATTCGCCTGGTTGTAGAGCGCGCCCAGCACGAGCGGATGGTCGATATTGCCGTTGGGATAGACGACGGCCACTTCCTCGCCGACACGCGGCAAGCGAATGTGGCCGAACTCGCTGCCGGCCGCCGGCGTCATCACGCGGATCCACGGCGAGCTCTTTTCGTCATGATTGCCCAGCCGGTCCCAGTGAAACTGCAGCTTGATGCGCCCGTAGCCGTCCGTGTAGAGTTCAGCACCTGCCGGGCCGACGACTACGGCCGTGTGCAAGCCCGTGTAGCTGACGGCCTCGCTATGGTAGTTGCGGCCGGGACGCCAACGGATGTCCTCGCGAATGCACGTGAGGCGATTTTTGTAGTGGGAGGGGGCGTTTGGGCCGACCTGGTAATTATTCGATATTTCATGGTCGGCCGACAGGATCAGGTAACGGCGGTCCTCGATACTGCTGTACGGTTCAGCGTAGTCTCGCCCCGTGCGCGGCGCGGCGCTGAAGTGACCGCCAAGCTTGAACGTGCGGCCAGGCAGCACGCAGCGTTCATTGCCCGTCGCCTCGAAATACTGCGTGTCCTTGTCCGCCTCGTCCATGCGGCGCGCCGCAAGTTGTTCGCCTTCGCTGTGCAGGCGAAAGCCGTAGGCGCCGGTATCCTCGTAGACCTCGAAGGGAAAGCATTCGCCTTGCCGGTTGACCGAAGGGGCTTCGACTCGTTGCACCCGGGGATTCTTGTAGTCGAACGATGCCAGCGTCGTCTTGCCTGAACCGAGGCGCCGGATGGCAGACCACTGATGAATGCCGTCGTCCTCGCGCGAGCCGCCCTTGTCATGGAATGGAATCACATACGCTTGCTCGTCGATCGGCTTGGACAGAGTGCTGTTGTCTGAAATGATCAGCTTATGGCCGTCGAAGTTGTGTTCGTACCAGTAGTGCAGGCCCAGCGCCTCCCAGCGGCGGTGCAGGTGGTTGTAGTCGGTTTCGTTGTACTGGTTTGCAACGGTCAAGGTCGAGTCGTCGATCTGGCCCATGGTCCAGTCTGCCTGGGGATAATCCCTCAGGGTTGCTTCCGTGATCTCGAGGACGTTCTTGTTGTGGAATGACCTGCTGTCCTTGCGCAGGCGCGTGAACGCGAGCCACGGTTCGAGCACCATCCGGTAAAAGGCGAAGCCGCCATCGCTGCGCAGGAAGCGGAACTCGGTGATGTAGCCGTTGAAGTAGCGCAGGCCGCCGTCTTGCCGGACCAGGGAGATCGCCACCATCCGTCCCATCAACGTTTTAAGCGGAAGGCGCGCGTCATCCGACAGCACCTCGAGCTCGAAGCGGAAGCTGCGCGAAATCTCCTCATGCGCGAGCAGCGTGTTCGGTAGCAGGATCGCCGGGGGCCCGTCCTGCAACGGAAAGTCGAGCTGCATGAGGCGGTTGTGCTGCGAAGCGCCGCTGAATGCCGACAGTGCGGCGCCGATCGCGATATCCAGGCTTTCGCTCATTGACAGTCTCCGACAGGCGCCCGGCTTGGCCGAAGCGCCAGTGAATAATATTGAGTGGTGACAATACCCCGACACTCGCGTTCGGGGATTGCACTGTGTCAATAATTTTCCTTCGGCCTTACTCGGTGGATGCAATCCTGCCTTGCGAAGGCAGTCCGCGTCGCTGATGCTGGCGCATGCACCATCGCAGGTGACGGCGGTCTGCGCTTGCGTGGTGGGCGCTAGCGCTGCTGCCGCAGCAGGTCCAGCTTTTCGCGCAAGGTCGCGGCCGACAGCTCGCCCACGTGGCGCAGCCGCAACCGGCCCGCCGCATCGTAGAACAGGGTGGTGGGGTAGCCGAACGAGTCCGTGCGCGTGCCCAGCTGCCGGGCCGGATCGACCAGCACGTTGTCCAGTTGGCCGTGCGCGGCCAGGAATCCGGCCACGACGTCGGCCGGCTCGCCCTGGTTGACGAAGACGAAGCCGACGTCCGGATGCGCCCGCTGCGCCGCCTGCAGCACCGGCATCTCGCGCCGGCATGGCGGGCACCACGTGGCCCACAGGTTGACGACCAGGGGGCGGCCCACGAAGCTGCGCAGGGCCACGGGCGAGGCGTCCATGCGGTGCACCTCCAAGGCCGGCAGCGGCGCGCCCGCAGGCGTCAGTACCTGGTTCAGGAAGGTGCCGCCGAACCACAGGGCGCAGCCGGCCAGCGTCGCGGCCAGCAGCGGCTTGCGCAGCGGCGCATGCCGGCGCGTCAGCTCGGCCCCGACGATGCAGGCCACGATGAGGCCGGCCATGCCGTCCAACCCGCCATCGCGGAAGTCCAGTGCCGTCCAGGGGGCGGCGGCATACAGGTCATGGTGGCGCAGCACGAACAGCAGGCGCGCCACGACGAAGCCCGTGACCGTCATCTTCCACAGCACCGGCCCCGCATCCACGCCACGCCGGCGGTGCAGCCACGCGGCAACGCCGTTCGCGGCCAGTAGCGCCAGCAATGCCAGCGCCGTCCCCATCGGCAGCACCAGCGGCCCCAGTCGAATGGCGTCCATGCTTTCTCCTTATCGTGTCGATCGGCGAGCGTAACCCCGCTTTGTTAAAAATGCATGAATGGCACGCCGAATGGCGCGCCGCTGCGACGCCGATTTAGTCGCGCAAGCACTGAATGCGTGAACAAAATGATATTGGTCTGGACAGCGTGACATCGTGCATAGTTAAATCCGCCTTTCAATCTGTTACGCGGATGCCCATGCCAAGCCAGGTACGCCTTTTCGACAGTGTCCGGCCGGTCCAGCCGGCCCCGGCCGGCCCGCGCGCCATCGCCGCATGAAGCCCGGTGCCGACGCGGGGCCCCTCGGGCCCCATGACCAGCACTACCTGGTGCATGCGCTGGAAGCGGCGCTGGGACTGTGCGAACTCGACCAGCTGTTCCTGTGGGCGCAGGGGCCGCTACAGGCCGTGCTGCCCCACCACGTGCTGGTGTGCATCCGCGCCAGCTCGGATGGCGAGATCTTGCGCATCGACTGCCTGCATGCCGGCGCGCGGGTGCAGGCCCGGCACGCGGCCCTGTGCGATCCCGTCCACGGCGTGGCCGCCGCGGCGCAGCGCCTGTGGCGCCAGGGCGGCGGCGGGCCAATGCTGCTGCAACGCGGCGGCGACGATGCCGGCGCGGCGCTGGCGCAGCGGCTGGCGGCCCTCGATCCCTCGCTGATGCTGGAGCACGCGCTGGCCCACGGCAGCCCGGCACTCCCGGGCGGCAGCACCTTCTTCCTGTTGTGCGGCCTGCCGCGCCCGCCCGGTCCGCGCCAGGCCCGTTTCCTCGAACTGCTGCTGCCCGCCATGCACCTGGCGCTCCAGCGCATCAGCGTCGGCGGCGACCGGCGCGCCGCCGCCCGTGCGCTGTCGCCGCGCGAGGCGGAAGTGCTGCACTGGCTGCGCGAAGGCAAGAGCAACGACGAGATCGGCCAGATCCTCGGCATCAGCGGACTGACGGTGAAGAACCATCTGCAGCGGCTGTACAAGCTGCTGGGCGTCAGCAACCGTGCCCATGCGGTGGCGCGGGGACAGGGGCTGCGGGCCTGACCTGGGGCCCGGCAAGCGCCCCCGCGGCTGCCCGCCCAAAGCCGTGCAATAAATACATGCCAATTGCTCAACCGTTACCCCTGCTGTCAATGGAAAACCCGACAGTGCGCCAGCGCCGCAACGTCGAAATATAAAAATTGTCGAAACCTTAAATGACGTGGTAGCCTTCGGTGTTATCTCACCTGTCTTGCAGGGCGTCGAAACACTGGTGCGCGTTAAGGACGCGATGCTGTCTGCGTGCAGACGCGGTGCCGGTCCAGGCCATAAGCCGGGCGTGGCCGTTTTCATGTTTCCTGTCGTAGTAAATCGGAGGTTTGTTCGGATGCAAGCAGCAAAGTTCTACGGTAAGCAGTCCCGCACCGCGCGCGGTTTCACCTTGCTTGAATTGCTCGTCGTGATCGTCATCATCGGTTTGCTGGCGGCCTATGTCGGCCCCAAGTATTTCTCGCAGCTGGGCAAGTCGGAAGTGACGGTGGCGAAAGCCCAGATCGAGGCGTTCGAAAAATCGCTCGACACCTACCGCCTGGACGTGGGCCGCTATCCCACGACGGAAGAGGGCATGGGCGCCCTGATGACGGCACCGCCGACGGCGGGTGCCAAGTGGAACGGCCCCTACCTGAAAAAAGGCGTGCCGGCCGACCCATGGGGCCGCCCGTACCAGTACAAGGCGCCCGGCAGCAAGGGCGACTACGAGATCACGTCGCTCGGCAAGGACGGTCAACCGGGCGGCGCCGGCGACAACGCCGACATCAGCTCGCAATAAGCGCACCAGGTCGCCGCGCCCCACTCACGCCAGCACGCCATTCCCATGCAGTTCGATGTCCGTACCCTGTCGCCCGACATGGCGATCGGCCACATGGTGGTCGACGGCCGCGATGAAGCCGACGCGCGCCGCCAGGTCGAGGCGCGCGGCCTTTTCGTCAGCAGCATCAACCCCGTGCGTGGGGCCTTCAAGCCCGGCAAGGGCAAGGCACTGTCCCTGGTGCTGTTCAGCCAGGAACTGCTGGCGCTGCTGAACGCCGGTCTCGGCATCGTCGAGGCGTTGGAAGCGCTGCTGGAAAAGGAAGCGGCCCCGGCCACCCGCGGCGTGCTCGAGCGCCTGCTGGCCGGCCTGCGCGAAGGCCAGCGCTTTTCCACCGTGCTGGCCGAGCAGCCTTCGCTGTTCCCGCCCCTGTACGTGGGCATCGTCAAGGCGGCCGAAGGCACCAGCGATCTGCCGCGCGCGCTGGCCCGCTATATCGACTACCAGCAGCGCATCGACACGGTGCGCGCCAAGATCGTCAGCGCCGCCATCTATCCCTGCATCCTGCTGCTGGTCGGCGGCGGCGTGTCGATGTTCCTGATCGGTTACGTCGTGCCCCGCTTCGCCGAGGTGTATCAGGGCGCCGGGCGCAACCTGCCATGGATGTCGCAGGTGATGCTGTCGTGGGGCCAGTTCGCCGGCGCCCACACGGCCACCTTGTTTGGCGGCCTGGCGCTGGCCATCGGCACCCTGGTGTTCTTCGTGCGCCGGCTGGCCGGCAGCGGCGGCCTGCTGCGCCTGTTGGGCCGGCTGCCCGCCATCGGCGAGCGTATCCGCATCTACGAACTGTCGCGGCTGTACCTGACTTTGGGCATGCTGACCGAGGGCGGCATCACCATCGTCCAGGCCATCGAGACGGTGCAGGGCATGGTGTCGGCCAATGTCAAGAGCGGCCTGCAGCTGGCGCGGCAGGCGGTCGAGGCGGGCCTGCCCCTGTCCACCGCCTTCGAGGCCAACGGCCTGACGACGCCGATCTCGCTGCGGATGCTGCGCGTGGGCGAACGCACCGGCGACATGGGCCCGATGTTGACGCAATCCGCCGCCTTCTACGACGGCGAAATCAGCCGCTGGATCGACCGTTTCACGCGCACCTTCGAGCCTTTGCTGATGGCCGGCATCGGCTTGATCGTGGGCGCCATCGTGGTACTGTTGTATATGCCGATTTTTGACCTTGCCGGAGAAATGTCGTGAACGATCCGGCCATCCATCCCGCCATCGACGCTGCCATGCTGGCGCGGGCGCGGGCACGCCAGGTGCAATCGAAGCGCACCTTGGTGGAAGAGCTTGAAACCCTGGCCGGCATGGAGCCGCGCCTGGTGGTGCGCGCCCTGGCCCAGCCGTTCGGCCTGGCCGTGCTGGAAACCGTCGAGATGCTGGCGTTCACGCCGGCCTTCGACCTGCTGCCCCTGTCCCAGGCGATGGCGAAGAAATGCGTGCTGCTGCGCGCCAACGACGGCGTCGTCGTCGGCGTCATCGCCGACCCGTTCGACCTCGACCTGCAGACGTGGCTGGGCACGCAGGCGCGCGCCACGCCGCATGCGCCGCTGCAGATGCGCCTGGCCCTGCAGGCCGATATCCAGGCCTACCTGTCCAAGCAGGAAGAGTCCGCCCGCGCCACCGATACCCTGCTGCCCGGCGCCGACAATGCCCGCCGCGACGGCAAGACGGCCGCGGTGCTGTCGTTCGCCTCCGTATCGGAAGCGGCCAGCCCGGCGGTGCGGCTCGTCAACTCGACCCTGTACGACGCGCTGAAGGCGGGCGCCTCCGACATCCACCTGGAAAGCACCTCCGGCGGCCTGGCCGTCAAGTACCGCGTCGACGGTGTGCTCGACCATGCGACGGCCGTCAACGGCATCGAAGTGGCCGAGCAGATCATCTCGCGCCTGAAGGTGCTGGCCGAGCTCGACATCGCCGAGCGCCGCGTGCCGCAGGACGGCAGCTTCCGCGTCGAATCGGCCGGCCGCGAGATCGACCTGCGCGTTTCCATCATGCCCAGCATCCACGGCGAGGACGCCGTCATCCGGATTCTCGACAAGCGCGCCATGATCGAATCCTACGGTTCGCTGTCGCTGGAGTCGCTGGGCTTCGACGCGCCGTCGCTGGTGTCCTTGCGCACCTTGGCGCAGGAAGCCTACGGCATGCTGCTGGTGACGGGCCCCACCGGTTCGGGCAAGACCACCACCTTGTACGCGGCGCTGACGGAAATCCACAACGGCCGCGAGAAGATCATCACCATCGAGGACCCGGTCGAGTACCAGCTGCCCGGCATCCTGCAGATCCCCGTCAACGAGAAGAAGGGCCTGACCTTCGCCAAGGGCCTGCGCTCGATCCTGCGCCACGACCCGGACAAGATCATGGTGGGCGAGATCCGCGACCGCGAAACGGCCGAGATCGCCGTGCAGTCCGCCTTGACGGGCCACCTCGTGCTGACCACCGTGCACGCCAATAACGTGTTCGACGTGTTCGGCCGCTTCACCCACATGGGCATCGACCCGTATGCCTTCGTGTCGGCACTGAACGGCATCTGGGCCCAGCGCCTAGTGCGCATCAACTGCCCGCACTGCGCCGCCGAGTACACGCCCAGCGACGCCGAGCTTGCCAGCGTGGGCCTGTCCCGCGCCGACGTGTTCGATTACGAATTCAAGGAAGGCAAGGGCTGCGGCGACTGCCGTGGCACCGGCTACAAGGGGCGCCGCTCGATTGCCGAGATCCTCACGCTGAACGACGAGATCCGCGAGCTGATCGTGGAAAAGCGGCCGATCCGCCAGGTCAAGCAGGCCGCCTACGAAAACGGCACGCGCAGCCTGCGCCAGGCGGCGCTGGAACTGGTCAAGCGGGGCGGCACGACCCTGACCGAAATCAAACGGGTGACCTTGCATGCGTAGATTTCCCGGACAAGCCCTGCGCCTGGGCATCGCGCCCACGGCCGTCAGCCTGCTGCGCACCAGCCGCTGGCGTGGCGACAAGGTCACCGTGCTGGCAGAGCAGGCGCTCGACGGTGCCGCCGCCGCCACGCCGGTCGGCGCCGCGGCGCTGGCGCAGGCCCTGCGCACCCTGCTGGAAGGGCAGGACGTGGCCGGCTGGCCCGTCGGCATCGTGCTGGCCGACGAGCTGTGCCGACTGTGGCAGGTCACGCCGCCGCCCGGTGCCACGCGGTTGGCCGACATCGAGGCGGCCGCTGCGCTGCGCTTCCATGCCCTGTACGGCGAGCCGCCGTCGGCCTGGGCCTTCAGCGCGGACTGGGATGCCCGCAACAGCTTCCACGCCTGCGCCATGCCGCGCGTGCTGCTGGCGATGCTGCAGGCGCTGGCCGAGGAGCGCCAGATGCACATCGTCGAGGTGGTGCCCCATTTCGTCACGGCGTGGAACCGCTGGCACCGCGCCGTACGCGCCGGCGCCTGGTTCGGCCAGCTGCACGACCGCATGCTGACGCTGGCCGCCATCGACGACCGGGCCCTGCGCGCCATCCGCGCCGTGCCCGTGCCGCATGGCGCCGACCATTACTGGCTGACGCAGACCGTCCAGCGCGAAGCCCTGCTGCTGGGCTTGGCCGCACCGACGCTGGTGCTGCTGTGCGGCCCCTTGCCGGCGGCACTGGCCCGCCCAGCGCAGGAAGGGCAGGTCGCCTGTGTCCAGCTGGGCGCCGCGCCGGTTGGCGACGCTTCGCCCGCCATCCTGCTGGCCCGGGCCGGGAGCCCCGCATGAGGATCGGCATGAGAAACCAACTGAAGGCCATGCGCATCGATTTCGCGCCGCCCGGCTGGCGGCGCACCCTGCACCGGCTGCACCCGGGCATGGCGGCGGCCGGCCTGGCCGGCGTGCTGCTGTGCATGCTGGGCACCTGGACCATGATGGACCTGGCCGAACGGCGCGCCATCCGCGCGGCCCAGCTGGAAAGCCTGGATGCGCGCCAGCGCGCGCTGTCGAAGGCACCGAAGGCCGTGCCGGAAACGGCCATTCCGGAAGCGCAGGCGGCCGCCGTGAACGCGGCCATCATGCAGCTGAACCTGCCGTGGCGCGAGCTGGAGGATGCGCTGGCGGCGGCCACGCCGGCCAATATCGGCCTGCTGGCGCTGGAACCGGACCCGCGCAAGCGCGTGCTGAAAGTGACGGCCGAAGCGAAGAACAGCGACGACATGGTCGGCTACGTGCAGGTGCTCAAGCAGCAGGAGTTCTATAGCGGCGCGGCCCTGGTGCGCCATGAAATCGAGGAGCAGGACCCGAACAAGCCGATCCGCTTCCAGGTCGAAGTGCAATGGAGGGGCCGATGAAGGAAATTCGTTTGTCGGCCGTGCTGCTCGACGTGCGCCTGCGCCTGCTGCGTGCCGGTCCGGCCGCCGCCCTGTGCGGTGCGCTGCTGCTGGCCGGCGTGGTCCTGTGGGCCTGGCTGCTGCCCCAGCGCGCCGCCCAGATGGAAGAGATGGCGCGGCCCCTGCCGGTGCCATCGGCGCTGGCCGAGGTGGCGCCGCCCACCGCCAATGAAAACCTGGCCGCCTTCTACGCCACCTTGGGCGAGAAGCGCCATGCCGAGCTGCAGGTGAAGGTGCTGTTCGACCTGGCCGCGAAAATGGGCCTGGTGCTGGACCATGGCGAATACAAGTTCGGCTACGACAAGGGCGCCCAGGTGGCCACTTACCAGATCACCTTGCCCGTCAAGGGGCCGTACGGGAAGATCTGGCAGTTCACGCTGCAGGCGCTGGCGGCCATGCCGTTCGCCGCGCTGGACGACGTGAACTTTCGCCGTGACACGATCGCCGACACCACCGTCGATGCCCGCCTGCGCTTCACCCTGTACCTGAAGGAGCAGCCATGAAGCCGCGCCACCTGCTGATGGGTGCGGCGCTGGTGGCCACGGCCGGCCTGGTGCTGTTCGGCGAAACGGCGCCGGACACGGAAGTGGCCGAGGCGGTCGAGCGGGCCCCCCGCACGGACACCGCCACCAGCGCGACCACCGGCGCCACGGCGACAGCGGCACCGGCCGCGCGTGCCGCTGCTGCTGCCGCGGACGGCACCATCCTGCGCCTGGTGCCCCGGTCCGAACTGATCGGCGAAGCGGGCGAGGCCGCCTTCCAGGGCGCCGGCGGCATCTTCGGCGGCCAGAGCCTGGCGCCGCCGCCCGCCGTTGCCGCCGAACCGTCCGGCCCGCCGCCACCGCCGCCGGCACCGACGGCGCCGCCGTTGCCGTTCACGGTAATCGGCAAGGGCCTTTCCGGCGCGGGCTGGGAGGTCTACCTGGCCAATGGCGAGCGCACCTACGTGGCCCACGCCAAGGAGGTCATCGACGGCATGTACCGGATCGACGCGATCGCGCCCCCCACCTTGACGATTACTTATCTGCCCCTGAACCAGGTGCAGCAGCTTAATATTGGAGTCATGGATTGATGTCTCGTCACACGCAAACCGCCGCGGGCCGCCTGCGCCGCACGCTCACCCTGTCCGCGATGGTGCTGGCGCTGTCCGGCTGCGCCGCCCAGATGGCTTATCGCGACGCGAGGAACCTGATCGAACAGGACCAGGTCGAGGCGGGGCTGTTGAAGCTGCAAGAGGCGATCAGCGCCGACCCGGGCAATGCGCAGTACCGTGCCACCTACCTGCAGGCGCGCGACCGCGCCGTGGTGCGCTACCTGGACCAGGCCGAGCGCCAGACGCTGGAAGGGCGGCGTGACCTGGCGCTGCAGAACATCCAGCGCGTGCTGGCGCTGAATCCGCAGAACGAGCGGGCCCGCAGCGCGCTGCGCGGGCTCGACATGGCCGAGCGCCACGACAAACTGCTGGCCGAGGCGACCGACCTGGTGGCCCGCAAGGAATTCGAGCAGGCCCGCGCCAAGGTCGACGTCGTGCTGACGGAAAGACCGGACCAGCCCCGTGCACGCCAGTTGCAGCGCGAGATCGCCGAGAAGAACCCGGCCAGCGGCGGCGAGTCGCAGCTGGCCAAGACGTTCAAGCAGCCCATCACGATCGAGTTCCGCGACGCGCCGCTGAAGCAGGTGTTCGACGTCATCTCGCGCCGTTCCGGCCTGAACTTCGTGTTCGACAAGGACGTCAAGGCCGATGCCCGCACCACCATCATGCTCAAGAACAGCACGGTCGAGTCGGCGGTGTACTACCTGCTGATGACGAACCAGCTGGAGCAGCAGGTGATGGATGCGAACACCATCCTGATCTACCCGAATATCGCGGCCAAGCTGAAGGAATACCAGGAAACCGTCGTCAAGACCTTCTTCCTGGCCAACGCCGATGCCAAACTGGTGGCCAACACCTTGAAGACCATCCTGAAGACGCGCGACGTCGTGGCCGACGAGAAGCTGAACCTGGTCATCATGCGCGACAACGCCGACGCCATCAAGCTGGCCGAGAAGATCGTCGCCATGCAGGACATGGCCGAGCCGGAAGTGATGCTGGAAGTGGAAATCCTGGAAGTGAAGCGTTCGCGCCTGACGGAGCTGGGCGTGTCCTGGCCCACCAGCGCCACGTTCTCGCCGCTGATCTCGAACGGCGGTTCGGTGCTGACCGTGCGCGACCTCGACACCATCAACAGCGCCAGCATCGGCGTGTCGGCCCTGTCGGCCAAGATCACGGCCAACAAGACGGACGGCGACTCGAACCTGCTGGCCAATCCCCGCATCCGCGTGCGCAACAAGCAGAAGGCCAAGATACTGATCGGCGACAAGGTGCCCGTCATCACGACGACGGTCTCGCCCGGCACCAGCGGCTTTGCCCAGGAAAGCGTCAGCTATGTCGACGTGGGCCTGACCTTGAACGCGGAACCGACCATCTTCCTGAACAACGAGATCGCCATCGTGGTGTCGCTGGAAGTGTCGAATATCGTCAACCGCATCGAGACGAAAACGGGCACGACGGCTTACCAGATCGGTACGCGCCAGGCCTCCACCGTGCTGCAGCTGAAGGACGGCGAAAACCAGGTGCTGGCCGGCCTGATCAACAACGAAGAGCGCAAGACGGGCAACAAGGTGCCGGGCCTGGGCGACGTGCCCATCCTGGGCCGCCTGTTCGGCACGGGCAGCGACGACAACCAGAAGACGGAAATCGTGCTGTCGATCACGCCGCGCCTGATCCGCAACGTGCAGCGCCCGCTGGCGGACGCCTCCGAGTTCTCGGCCGGCACGGAAGCGAACTTCCGCCGCAAGCCGGACGTGACGGTGCGCGCGCCCGTGCTGCTGCCGGGTAGTAATGGCAGCCCGGCGACGCCGGCACTGCCGGCGCCAGGCGGCACGACGCCGGCCCCGACGCCGCAGGAAACGGGCACGCCGGCCAACGTGCCACTGTCGAGCTCGCAGCCGGGCCCGGCCACCAGTGTCACCCAGCCGGCCGTGCCGGCCACGGTCGACCAGCCGGCCACGCAGCAGCCGGTCCAGCAGAACCAGCTGAACCAGCTGAACCAGCAGAATCAGCAGAACCAGCCACCGGCGCCGCCGACCCAGCAATGAACACGGCAGTCCAAGCGCGCCGGCGCGGTTTTACGCTGATCGAGCTGCTCGTCACCCTGGCCATTCTTGGCCTCCTGGGCTCGCTCGCGATCCCGGCCGCCCAGGTGACGATCCAGCGCCGCAGCGAGCAGGAGCTGCGCGCGTCGCTGCACCTGATCCGCAAGGCGCTGGATGAACACAAGCAGGCCTACGACGACGGCCGCATCGCCAAGACCATCGGCAGCAACGGCTACCCGAAGAGCCTGGAGCAGCTGGTCGAGGGCGTGCCCGACCTGCGCAATCCGAAGCGGGCCAAGATCTATTTCCTGCGCCGGGTGCCGCGTGACCCGTTCAACAACGACAGCGAGCTGACCGGGGCACAAACCTGGGGCAAGCGCAGCTATGCCAGCGAGGCGGACGACCCGCGCGAAGGGGAAGATGTGTTCGACGTGTATTCGACTTCCGACAAGGTAGGCCTGAACGGCATACCGTACCGCAAATGGTGAACGCGCACATGACGAACGGCGGGCGCAAGCCCGGACGGGGCTTTACCCTGATCGAGCTGCTGGTGGTACTGGGCATTATCGCGCTGCTGCTGACCCTGGCCGTGCCACGGTATTTCCCCAGCGTCGACAAGACCAAGGAAACCATCCTGGCCGACAACTTGCGCAACACGCGCGGCGTCATCGACCAGTTCTACGGCGACACGGGCCGCTATCCCGACTCGCTCGAGCAGCTGGTGGAAAAGAAATACCTGCGTGCGCTGCCCGTCGATCCCATCACGGAACGCAACGACAGCTGGCAGCTGCTGCCGCCGGAAGACCCGGGCAAGGGCGGCGTGGCCGACATCAAGAGTGGAGCACCGGGCAATGACCGCAGCGGCAGGCCGTATTCGGAGTGGTAAGGCGCGTCGTGGCGGGGCGGGCAGGGGCGCGCGGCGTCGGCTGCACCGTGCCGCCGGCGGTTTCACCTATGTCAGCGTCATCATCCTGGTCGCCATCATCGGCCTCGTCGCGGCCACCACCTTGCGCCTGGGCGCCACGATGCAGCGCGCCGCCGCCGAGCGCGAGCTGCTGTCTATCGGCGAGCAGTACAGCGAGGCGCTGAAAAGCTATGCCGCCGCCACGCCGGCCGGCCAGCCGCAACAACCCCCGACAATGAAGGAGCTGCTGAAGGACCCCCGTTTCCCGGGCGTGCGGCGGCACCTGCGCAAGATCTTCGTCGATCCCATCACGGGCTCGACCGAGTGGGGCATCATCTATATGGGTGACAAGGTGGGCGTACTGGGCATCCACAGCCTGTCGACGGCCCAGCCGATCAAGGTGAGCAATTTCCCCGCCCGCTTCCAGGCTTTCGAAGGCAAGCACAAGTTGTCCGAATGGGTCTTCACCTTCAACGGCCAGGAGGCGCCGCCGCCTGGCCAGGTCAAGCCGGGCCAGGGTACGCCGCAGCCGGGCACGCCCATGACGGGCAACCCCATGACGGGTGGGGGCGGGCAGGGCACGGGCCAGCCGGGCACGCCGCAGACGGGTGCGCCGACGACGGCCGTGCCGGCGAACCCGGACCGGCCGGGCACGCCGCCGCCGCAGCAGCAGCCGGAGACGCCGCCGTCCGAATCGGCGGAGCCGCCCCCCGAACCGGCGGAACCGGAGGCCCCCGAGCCGGCCCCCGAGCCCGCCCCGGAGCCGCCGGCCGAGCCGCCCGAGCCGCCCAATTCAAAGTGACTTGCAATCGCTAAGTTTTTGTAAGCTGTTGCAAAAACAACAGTTTCAATAAAATTTATACAACGCGCGGACGTTGTCGAGAATATATTTGTGTTACGATTCATCTCAGCAGTAGACACTGACCAGCGACCACACTACTACTCTCACAAGGATAAAAAATGAAACTGAAATTTGCCGTTGCAGGCCTGCTGGCCGCCGCTTCCTTCTCCACCTTCGCTGCTGACCAGTCGGTCCAGATCATCGACGGCGTCGGCTCGTTCGACTCCCTGGTTGTCGGCAACGACGGCGTTCTGTCGGGCGGCGTGGACGTGCTGACGTTCGAAGGCCTGTCGGCCGGCGTGTACGACATCGTCCTGACCATCTCCGGCCAGAACCTGACGTTCGACGCAGCCAACACCACGCTGAACGGTTACAAAGGCGAAGCCTACGGCGCGGGCAAGCTGAAGTTCTTCGGCCTGGAAGCATCGGCCGCACAAAGCCCATTCGTACTGAACCTGGCAGGCAACCCTGGCGCCAAGGCCATCTACTCGGGCGAGCTGACCGTGTCGGCCGTACCAGAGCCAAGCACCTACGGCATGCTGCTGGGCGGCCTGGGCATCATGGGCTTCCTGGCCCGTCGCAAGGCGAAAAAAGCGTAATCAACGCTGCGCCAAAAAAAACCCGCTGCTCCCAGCGGGTTTTTTTACGTCCAACGGTTTTGCAGGAGGGCAGCGGCGCAGTGCATGGTCCGCGCTGCGGAACCGGCGCACCGCGCCTTGCCTGCAAAGGCGCGACGGCATGCATGCCATCGCGCCTTCCTGCCCTTTGATCACTTGCCGGTGCGGCGGAAATCCCCGACCCGGAACCCCAGCGCCAGCAGGGCGCCGAAGTACACCAGGCCGCAGATGGCGATGACGCCGGCCAGCGCGCCGGCCCGCAGCAGCGGCGTGGCGCGCAGCGCCAGCCAGTCGAACTGGGCGGCGCCGAACCAGGCGGCGGCGCCCATGACCGTCACGGCCAGCACCAGCTTCAGGAAGAACTTGCCCCAGCCGGGCGAGGGCGCGTAGATGCCGCGCTTCCTGAGGCCGATGAACAGGAACAGCGCATTGCAGCAGGCTGCCAGGCCGATCGACAGGGCCAGGCCCGCCACCTCGATATAGGGCACGAAGATCAGGTTCATCACCTGGGTCGCCACCAGCACGCCCATGGCGATGCGTACCGGCGTGCGGATGTCCTGGCGGGCGTAGAAGGCGGGCGCCAGGGTCTTGACGAGGATGATGCCGACCAGGCCGGCCGCGTAGGCGATCAATGGGCGGGCCGACATTTCGGCGGCCCGATCCGTGAAGGCGCCGTAGTGGAACAGGGTGGCAATCAGCGGCAGTGCCAGCACGGCCAGGCCGACGGCGGCGGGAATGGCCAGCAGCAGGGTCAGGCGCAGGCCCCAGTCCAGCAGGGCGGAGTACTCGACCTTGTCGCCGTCGATATTGGCTTTTGACAGGCTTGGCAGCAGGATCGTGCCCAGTGCCACGCCCAGCAGGGCCGTTGGGAATTCCATCAGGCGGTCGGCATAGGTCAGCCACGAGATGCTGCCTTCCTGCAGGCGCGAGGCGATGCTGGTGTTGATCATCAGGCTGATCTGCGACGCGGACACGGCGAACACGGCCGGGCCCATCTTCTTCAGCACGCGGCGCACGCCGGGGTCGGACAGGCCGGCCAGCGGGTTGATCGACAGGCGCGGCAGCATGCCGATCTTGACCAGGGCGGGAATCTGCAGCGCCACCTGCAGGATGCCGCCGACGAACACGGCGATCGCCTGGGCATAGACGGGCTGCTCCAGCCACGGCGCCAGGAACAGCGAGCCGGCGATCAGCGACAGATTCAGCAGCACGGGCGTGAAGGCGGGAATCTTGAACTGCTTCCACGTATTGAGGATGCCGCCGGCCATGGCCACGAAGGACATGCAGGCGATGTACGGGAACATCAACCGCGTCATCCAGACGGCGGCGTCGAAGGCGCCGGCGTCGTGCGTCAGGCCGCCGGCGATCAAGAGCACGAAGGCGGGCGCGCCGACGATGCCGATGGCGCTGACGATGAGCGTGGCCCAGACCAGGCAGTTCGCCACGTGGTCGGACAAGGTGCGGCAGGCCTCCTGGCCTTCGCGCTGCTTGTATTCGGCCAGGATGGGCACGAAGGCCTGCGAAAAGGCGCCTTCGGCGAACAGCCGGCGCAGCAGGTTGGGAATGCGGAAGGCCACGTTGAAGGCGTCGGTATAGGCGCCGGCGCCGAAAGCCCGGGCAAACAGGGTTTCGCGCAGCAGCCCCGTGACACGCGACAGCATGGTCATGCTGGAGACGGCGGCGAGGGTTCGAAGTAGGTTCATGGTGCGCGATTATAGCTGCGCTGCCGCCTGGAAATGCTGAGCTCGCGATTAAGATGCTCCAGGGATGGGGCAGGTATGCTGCAGGAATGCTGTGAAGCCGGCAAGTTTTTCGATTTTTTGAATTGCCCTGCCATCAAAAGCTGGCTATAATTTAAGGCTGTACAGAATTCAGTTACGCAGACACAACGACGACGGCATCGCAGCGGCATCATCTTTGCGGTCTCGATGGGCAACCGACTCAGGTGGTCTGTACTGCGTGGTCTCCAGGTTCTCCTGGACCAGACAGCTGAACGCACCGGTTTGGCAAACGCTATTGTTTGCAAACGAACTTTGACAACGATTTAGGAAATTCCATGGCAAATACCGCACAAGCGCGCAAACGCGCTCGTCAAGCAGTCAAGCAAAACGCTCACAACTCGGCCCAGCGCTCCACGCTGCGCACCGCCATCAAGGCTGTCCGCAAGGCCATCCAGGCTGGCGACAAGGCTGCTGCGACGCAAATCTTCCAGTCGTCCGTGTCGACCATCGACTCGATCGCCGACAAAAAGATCATCCACAAGAACAAGGCCGCTCGCCACAAGAGCCGCCTGGCAGCTGCCCTGAAGGCACTGTCCGCCTAAGTTCGCGTGCGGCGGCAATAGCCGCCAGATCGGTGCTGAGAAAAGCCCGCCCGGCCTTGCCGGTGCGGGTTTTTCGCTTTGCCGGACGCTTTCGTCCCGGTTCCCCTGTCACCTGTCCTGCTGGCGTCGCGGGGCCGGCAAATTGCCGATCTTCATTCCCGGCTTGATGTGCTTCTCGCCGAACCAGCCCTGGCGCATCTCCAGCGCATACAGCACCGGCACGTCCTTGCGCGAGCAGTGACTGTCCAGTGCCAGCGGGCGCATGTCCTCGATATTGACGATGCTGCCGTCGGCGGCGATGAAGGCCACCGACAGGGGCAGGGGCGTGTTCTTCATCCACATGCATTGCGTGGCGGGCGCATCGAACACGAACACCATGCCGGCGTTGGTGCCCAAGGCCTCGCGCCCCATCAGCCCCTGGGCGCGCTGGGCATCCGTGCTGGCGATTTCGGCCTTGATCAGGTGCATCCCCGCCGTCAGGGTCGTCACGGACATGCCGCTTTGCGCATGGGCGGCGGCCGAACAGGCCAGGGCGGCGCAGGCCAGGAATCGTTTCATCGTTACCTTCGGGCTGGACAATAAGAGCCGATTAAGCCACGCGCCCCCGGGCGGGTCAAGCGTGCGGCCCTGCTGACAGTCCAGTTCGTGTCGACATCGGGGTCAGGCACGAAAACTGACACGAGCTGGTCCGGTAAACGCGTTTCCAGGGTCGAGTCCGTGTCGAGATCGGTGCCTGACCCCGATGTTGACACGGGCTCGGCCTTGGTTGGACTTGCCGGTCCCGGCGGGGTACGGCTGGCACCGATTGCCAAGCTGGGGCATAATACGCGCCGTCTTATGTCTTATAGAAGACTCTACGGCGACAGTCCGGGTGACGCGCCCCGGGTGGCCGGCCTGGGGGAACTGTCCATCAGCTCGCGGGGCGGAGTAGAATGTGCGACGGTGTTGGGTGCGCCACAAGCGCAAACCGGCGGTTATTTATTGAGTTTCAAGTCGCGAGACCTTTCGCGAAAACTGAGGAAAAAGTGCATGAGCAGTGATCCGACCATCATCTACACCCTGACCGACGAGGCGCCACTGCTGGCGACCCACGCATTCCTGCCTGTCGTCAGTGCCTTCACCAAGCCAGCCGGCATCCGCATCGAGCAGAGCGACATTTCCGTGGCGGCCCGTATCCTGGCTGCCTTCCCGGAAAAGCTGACGCCGGAGCAGCGCGTGCCGGACGCCCTGGCCGAACTGGGCAAGAAGACGCTGGAAGCCGATGCCAACATCATCAAGCTGCCCAACATCAGCGCCTCGGTCAGCCAGCTGCAGAACGCGATCAAGGAACTGCAGGAAAAGGGCTACGCCATTCCCGACTACCCGTCCGATCCGAAGACGGACGAAGAAAAAGACATCAAGGCCCGCTACGGCAAGTGCATCGGCTCGGCCGTCAATCCGGTCCTGCGCGAAGGTAACTCGGACCGCCGCGCCCCGCGCGCCGTCAAGGAATACGCCCGCAAGAACCCGCACTCGATGCAGCCATGGTCGCAGGCCTCGCGTACCCACGTGTCGCACATGACGGGCGGCGACTTCTACCACGGCGAAAAGTCCATGACCCTGGACCGCGCCCGTGAAGTGAAGATGGAACTGGTCACCAAGAGCGGCGAGAAGATCGTCCTGAAGCCGAAGGTCGCGCTGCAGGAAGGCGAGATCATCGATTCGATGTTCATGAGCCGCAAGGCCCTGCTGGCCTTCTACGAAGCGCAGATCGAAGACGCGCACCAGACCGGCATGCTGTTCTCGCTGCACGTCAAGGCGACGATGATGAAGGTGTCGCACCCGATCGTGTTCGGTCACTGCGTACGCATGTTCTACAAGGAAGCGTTCGAGAAGCACGGCGCCCTGTTCGACAGCCTGGGTATCAACGTCAACAACGGCATGGCCGACCTGTACAACAAGATCGCCACGCTGCCGGCTTCGCAGCGCGACGAGATCGTGCGCGACCTGCACGCCTGCCAGGAACACCGTCCGGAACTGGCCATGGTCGATTCGGCCAAGGGCATCACCAACTTCCATTCGCCCAACGACGTCATCGTCGACGCGTCGATGCCGGCCATGATCCGCTCCGGCGGCAAGATGTACGGCGCCGACGGCCGCCTGAAGGAAGTCAAGGCCGTGATCCCGGAAAGCACTTTCGCCCGGATCTACCAGGAAATCATCAACTTCTGCAAATGGCATGGCGCCTTCGACCCACGCACGATGGGCACGGTACCGAACGTGGGCCTGATGGCGCAGCAGGCCGAGGAATACGGCTCGCACGACAAGACCTTCGAAGTGCAGGAAGACGGCGTGGCCAACATCACCGACATCGCCACCGGCGAAGTGCTGATGAGCCAGAACGTGGAGAAGGGCGACATCTGGCGCATGTGCCAGGTCAAGGACGCACCGATCCGCGACTGGGTCAAGCTGGCCGTCACGCGTGCGCGCAATTCCGGCATGCCGGCCGTGTTCTGGCTGGACGCCTACCGTCCGCACGAGAACGAGCTGATCAAGAAGGTCAACACCTACCTGAAGGATCACGACACGACCGGCCTGGACATCAAGATCATGTCGCAGGTTCGTGCCATGCGCTACACGCTGGAACGCGTGTGGCGCGGCCTGGACACCATCTCGGTGACCGGCAACATCCTGCGCGACTACCTGACCGACCTGTTCCCCATCATGGAACTGGGCACCAGCGCCAAGATGCTGTCGATCGTGCCGCTGATGGCCGGTGGCGGCATGTACGAAACGGGCGCCGGCGGTTCGGCACCGAAGCACGTGCAGCAGCTGGTCGAGGAAAACCACCTGCGCTGGGATTCGCTGGGCGAGTTCCTGGCGCTGGCCGTCAGCCTGGAAGACCTGGGCCTGAAGACGGGCAACGCGCAAGCGAAGGTGCTGGCCAAGACGCTGGACGCGGCCACCGGCAAGCTGCTGGACAACCGCAAGTCGCCATCGCCGAAGACGGGCGAGCTCGACAACCGCGGCAGCCAGTTCTACCTGTCGATGTACTGGGCCCAGGAACTGGCCGCCCAGACGGACGACGCGGCCCTGGCCGCCAAGTTCGCGCCGCTGGCCAAGACCCTGACGGAAAACGAAGCGAAGATCGTCGCCGAGCTGCTCGAAGTGCAGGGCAAGCCGGCCGATATCGGCGGCTACTACAAGGCCGACGAAGCGAAGGTGAAAGCCGTCATGCGCCCGAGCGCGACCTTCAACGCGGCGCTGGAAACCATCGCCTGAAGTTGAGTGCCTAAGAAAAACCCGCCGTACCGTGAGGTCGGCGGGTTTTTTATTGCCTGAAAAATGGGGTCTGTCCCCATTTTTTGAGCAACTATCCCAGCGTCACCTCGGCGAATTCCCCCGGCATCAGCGGGTGGCTGGCTAGCGAGAAGGGGCCGATGCTGCTGCGCACCAGACGCAGGGTGGGCAGGCCGACGGCCGCCGTCATGCGCCGTACCTGGCGGTTCTTGCCTTCGGCCAGGGTGATGGCGAGCCAGCTGGTGGGCTTGTCGGCGCGGGCGCGGATGGGCGGGTTGCGTGGCCACAGCCATGCCGGTTCGGCGATGCGCACGGCGCGGCAGGGCTGCGTGACGAAGTCGCCCAGGTCCAGCGGGGCCTGCAGGCGCGCCAGCGCGGCGGCATCGGGCACGCCGTCCACCTGCACCAGGTAGGTCTTCGCTTCCTTGTGGTCGGGGTGGGCGATCTTGTGCTGCAGCCGGCCGTCGTCGGTCAGCAGCATCAGGCCTTCGCTGTCGGCGTCGAGGCGGCCGGCCGGGTAGATGCCGGGAATGGCGAGATAATCCGCCAGCGATTCGCGCCCTTCCTGTGGCGAGAACTGGCACAGCACCTGGAACGGCTTGTTAAATAAAATCAGTGGCATGGAAAGCTAATCGGTTGGACGGGTTCCGGACGGCGCGGGCAGGGCGGGGAGGCGGCCGGCCAAGGGCATGGCAGCCGGCAAAATACTGGTGCATAATGAAAGACATGCCTGTTCAGTACCCCACCGGCCGCGATGCCTGCGCTGCAGCGGGCATTTTAATGCAGATTGCCGCGTCGCCAGGGGTGCCGTCCACAGCCCAGACAAATGGAGAACACGATGTACCAACATATCAAAGTACCCGCCGACGGCCAGAAGATCACCGTCAACGCCGATTTCTCGCTGACCGTGCCGGACCATCCCGTCATTCCCTTCATCGAAGGCGACGGCACCGGCATCGACATCACGCCCGTGATGATCAAGGTGGTCGACGCGGCCGTGGCCAAGGCCTACGGCGGCCAGAAGAAGATCAGCTGGATGGAAATCTACGCGGGCGAGAAATCGACCAGCGTGTACGGCCCGGACGTGTGGCTGCCGGAAGAAACGCTGCAGGTGCTGAAGGACTACGTCGTCTCCATCAAGGGCCCGCTGACGACGCCCGTCGGCGGCGGCATCCGTTCGCTCAACGTGGCCCTGCGCCAGGAGCTGGACCTGTATGTCTGCCTGCGCCCGGTGCGCTATTTCGCCGGCGTGCCCTCGCCGGTGCGCGAGCCGGAGAAGACCGACATGGTGATCTTCCGCGAGAACTCGGAGGACATCTACGCCGGCATCGAATACCAGGAGGGCAGCGAAGGCGTCAAGAAGCTGATCAAGTTCCTGACCGAGGAAATGGGCGTCAAGAAGATCCGCTTCCCGGACAGCTCGGGCATCGGCATCAAGCCCGTCTCGCGCGAAGGCACCGAGCGCCTGGTGCGCAAGGCGATCCAGTACGCCATCGACAACGACAAGCCGTCCGTGACGATCGTCCACAAGGGCAATATCATGAAGTACACGGAAGGCGGCTTCCGTGACTGGGCCTACGCGCTGGCGCAGAAGGAGTTCGGCGCCGAGCTGATCGACGGCGGGCCATGGTGCAAGTTCAAGAACCCGAGGACGGGCCGCGACATCATGATCAAGGACTCGATCGCCGACGCCTTCCTGCAGCAGATCCTGCTGCGCCCGGCCGAGTACAGCGTCATCGCCACCCTGAACCTGAACGGCGACTACATCTCCGACGCGCTGGCGGCCCAGGTGGGCGGCATCGGCATCGCGCCGGGCGCCAACCTGTCGGATTCGGTGGCCATGTTCGAGGCCACCCACGGCACCGCGCCGAAGTATGCCGGCAAGGACTACGTCAATCCGGGTTCGCTGATCCTGTCGGCCGAGATGATGCTGCGCCATATGGGTTGGACCGAGGCGGCGGACCTGATCATCGCCTCGATGGAACGCGCCATCACGACGAAGAAGGTGACGTACGATTTCGCCCGCCTGATGGAAGGCGCGACGCAGGTCTCGTGCTCCGGCTTCGGCGACGTGATGATCGACCAGATGTAAGGTCCGGCGGGCCGGACCAGCCCTGCCTCCCGCCGTGGAGCAGGGCTTTTTTTATTTGCGCGGTAGCCAGGAGACTGTATTGAAGACCATTGGACTGATCGGCGGCATGAGCTGGGAATCGACGGTGCCTTACTACCGTCAGATCAACGAAACGACGCGCGCCGCGCTGGGCGGCCTGCACTCGGCCAGGCTGGTGCTGGTCAGCGTCGACTTCCATGAAGTGGAAGCCTTGCAGCGGGCCGGCGATTGGGAGGCGGCCGGCGCGATGATGGCCGACGCGGCGCGCAAGCTGGCCGGCGCCGGCGCGGATTTCCTGGTGCTGTGCACGAACACCATGCACAAGGTGGCACCGGCCATCGAGGCGTCCGTGACGATTCCGCTGCTGCACATCGCCGACCCCACGGCCGACGCCATCAAGGCGGCCGGCTGCACCACGGTGGGCCTGCTGGGTACGCGCTTCACGATGGAACAGGCCTTCTACCGCGAACGCATGCAAGGCCACGGCCTGGAAGTGCTGACCCCCGGCGAAGCGGACCGCCAGATCGTGCACGACATCATCTACGGCGAACTGTGCGTGGGCCGGATCGAGCCGGCCTCGCGCACGCAATATCGCCGCATCATGGACGACCTGGTGGCGCGGGGCGCCCAGGCCATCATCCTCGGCTGCACCGAGATCACCCTGCTGGTAAACGGCTACGACGCCAGCGTGCCCCTGTTCGACACGACCGCGCTGCATGCGCGCCACGCCGCCGAGCTGGCCCTGGCGTAACTCCTCCTGAACAACGCGCTTGACAGGCGCGCCGGTTGAATTTAACTTGGAGGTTAATTAACCAAGGAGTTAAATCGATGAACGATCCGCTCAGCCAGACATTCGCGGCATTGGCGGACCCGACCCGGCGCGCCATCCTGGCCCGCCTGGCGCAAGGGGAGGCGACCGTGAACCAGCTGGCCGCACCCTTCGACATCAGCCTGCCCGCCATCTCGCGGCACCTGAAGGTGCTGGAGGCGGCGGGGCTGATCACCCGCGGGCGCGCCGCCCAATGGCGCCCCTGCAAACTGGAAGCGGCGCCGCTGCGCGCGCTCGATGGCTGGCTGGACGGCTACCGGCGCATGTGGGAGGGCAGCTTCGACAAGATGGACGCTTATCTGAAACTGATCCAGGGAGAAGGCAATGGACGCAGCGACGACGAAGGCAACACCGGCAACACCGGCAACATCGGCAACAGGGAACCAGGCGACGACTGACGAGGTGCGCGACGACGAGCTGCTGATCGTGCGCACCTTCGACGCCCCGCGCGCGCTGGTGTTTCACATCTGGCGCGAGCCGGAACACGTGAAGCAGTGGCTGGCGCCGCTGGACTTCACGTGCGCCAGCCTGGACTGGGATTTCCGGCCCGGCGGCGCCTGGCGCGCCTGCATCCGCTCCGGCCAGGGCGAGCACTGGATGAACGGGCGCTTCATCGAGATCGTGCCGAACGAGCGCATCGTCACCACCTTCAAGTGGGACCCGGACGACGGCGACGACACCCACAGCCCGGAAAACCGCATCACCGTGACCTTCGCCAGCGACGGCGAGCGCACCGTGCAGCGCTTCCACCAGGCGCCGTTCACTACCGTCCAGCGGCGCGACAGCCACGGCAAGGGCTGGACCAGCGTGGTCGAACGCGCCCGGCGATATGTCGAAGTGCTGGCGCGGGAGGCATCATGATCGCCGTCACCGCCCTGAAAAGCGTGCCGCCCTTCGCCCAGGGCCTGGTGCGCGACCTACGGGTGCGGTGGGCGCTGGAGGAGGCCGGCCTGCCGTACGGCGAACGGCTGTTGGACATGGACCAGCTGGCCGGCACCTGGCACCGGGCCTTGCAGCCGTTCGGCCAGGTGCCCACCTTCGAGGAAGACGGGCTGTCCCTGTTCGAATCGGGCGCCATCGTGCTGCACGTGGGCGAGCGCAGCGAAATCTTGCTGCCGGTCGACGGGGCCGGACGCGCTCGCGCCATCACGTGGTTGTTCGCGGCCCTGAACACGGTTGAGCCGCCGATCCAGCAGCTGGCCGTGATCGACTTCTTCCATCCGGAGGAAAGCTGGGCGCGCGAACGCCGGCCCGGTGCCGTGCAGGACATCCAGCAGCGGCTGGACCAGCTGGCGGCCCGGCTGGCCGGCCGCGACTACCTGGAAGAGCGCTTCACGGCGGGCGACCTGATGATGGCGACGGTGCTGCGCAACCTGCGCCAGACCGACCTGGTGACGGGCATGCCGGTGCTGGACGCCTACCTTCGGCGGTGCCAGGGCCGCCCCGCCTTCGGGCGTGCGCTCGAGGCGCAGATGGCGGCCTTCGCGCGGCACGGCGCCCACTAATACGGGCGGGGCGGGGCGGGGCGGATGGGGTGGAAATACTGCCTGACGGCAAAAGTGTTATCGTTAGGTCGTGGCCGGCATGTTGCCGGCCCCCTTTCGCCAAGCCAGAAGATCCGCCATGTCCCACGCCCATTCCCCATCCCCCGACCTGAACACGGCATTCGCGACGGGCGGCGGGCAGATGGGGGCACTGCTGCGGGTCTTCGACTGGGCCGCCACCCCACTGGGGCCGCTGCAGGCCTGGCCCGTGTCGCTGCGCACCAGCGTCAGCATCCTGCTCAACTCCAGCCATCCGATGTATCTCGCCTGGGGCCCGGGCCGGCACCTGTTGTTCAACGATGCCTGCCTGGCCATCCTGGGCGAGCGCGCCCGGCCGCCGGCGGCGGTGCTGGGTCGCCCTATCGCGGACGTGTGGCCGGATGTATGGCCGCAGCTGGCGCCGATGCTGGCCGAGGCGGGGCAGGGCGGCTGCGTCCATGCGGAGGACCAGCCCTTCGACCTCCAGCGCAACGGCTACCCGGAACAGATCCACGCGACCTTCTCGCTCAGCCCCGTGCGCGGCGAGGATGGCCAGGTGGCGGGCATCCTGTGCGTGTGTGCCGAGACGACGGCCGCGGTGCTGGCGCAGCGGCAGCGCGACGTGGCGCTGGAAGCGCACGCCAAATACCGCACCTTCTTCGACCAGGGCAGTCATTCCGCGGCGCTGATGGCGCTGGACGGCAGCGTCGTCGAGATCAACCGGGCCGCGCTCGACTCGGGCGGGTGGCGCCGCGAGGAGATCGTGGGCCTGCCCTTGTGGGACTGCGGCTGGTGGCGCTCTTCGCCGGTGCTGGCGGCGCGGGTGCGCGACAGCGTGCTGCAGGCCGCGGGCGGCGCCACGGTGCGCGGCGAACTGCCGTACTTCTCGCTCGACGGCAGCGAGCGCTGGACCGATATCGTCTTCGCGCCCGTGCTGGACGCCGTCGGGGCCCCGCTGTTCGTGGCCGCTACCGGCACCGACATTACCGAACGGCGCCAGGTGGAAGCGCGCCTGCGCCTGCTGGACGCCATCGGCGAGGCCACCCGCGTGGCCACGGACGCCCGCGCCATCATGGCCGAGGCGACGCGCCTGCTGGGACAGTACCTGGGCGTCACGCGCGTGGCGTATGCCGACCTGGAGCCGGACAACGACCGCTTCACGATCCGCCACGACTGGACGGTGCCGGGCGCGGCCAGCACCGTCGGCGTGTATTCGCTCGACCTGTTCGGTTCGCGCGCCGCGTCGAACCTGCGTGTCGGCCGCACCCTGTTGATCAACGACGTCGACCGCGACCTGGCGCCAGGCGACGGCGACGCCATGTTCAGTGCCATCGGCATCAAGGCCATCATCTGCTGCCCGCTGGTCAAGGGCGGCGCCCTGGTTGCCATGATGGCCGTGCACCAGGACTTGCCGCGCCGCTGGACGGTCGACGAGATCGCGCTGGTGGAGGCCGTGGTCGAGCGATGCTGGGCTCATATCGAGCGGGTGCGCTCGACGGAGGCGCTGCGCCAGGCCGACCGCCACAAGTCCGAATTCCTGGCCACCCTGGCGCACGAACTGCGCAACCCGCTGGCGCCGATCAGCAACGGCCTGGAGCTGCTGCGCCTGGGCGGGGCCGACGGCGCCGTGGCGGCCAACGTGCGCCAGATGATGGAACGCCAGGTGCGCCACATGGTCCACCTGATCGACGACCTGCTCGACATCGCCCGCGTCTCCAGCGGCAAGATCGTGCTGCGCCGCGCCGTGGTCGACCTGCGCGACGTGGTGGCGGCGGCCGTCGAGACGAGCCTGCCGGCCATCGAGGCGCCCGGCCACGCGCTGGCGGTGGACCTGCCGGCGCTGCCGCTGCCGGTCGACGTCGACGTCGTGCGCCTCAGCCAGGTGCTGGGGAACCTGCTGTCGAACGCAGCCAAGTACACGCCCAACGGCGGGCGCATCGCCATCGGCGCGCAGCTCGACGGCGGCACCGTTGTCGTCACCGTGGCCGACGACGGCATCGGCATTCCGGCCGACGCGCTCGAGACGGTGTTCGACATGTTCACGCAGGTAGGGCGCAGCGTGGCGCGCTCGAACGGCGGCCTGGGCATCGGCCTGTCGCTGGTGCGCCGACTGCTGGCGCTGCATGGCGGCAGCGTCTACGTCGCCAGCCCCGGCATCGGGCAGGGCAGCACGTTCACGGTGCGGTTGCCGCTGGCGCAAGCGAGCGCGTCTGGCCTGCCGGCCGCCGCGCCGGCGCTGGCAGCGGCGGACCCGGTGCCGCCGCCGCCGCCGTTGCGGATCCTGATCGCCGACGACAATGCCGACGCGGCCGATTCGCTGAACGCGCTGCTGCGCCTGGGCGGGCATGACACCCGCATCGCCTATGATGGCGCCGCCGCGCTGGCCCTGGCCGAGGCTTTCGCGCCCGACCTGGCCTTCCTCGACCTGGGCATGCCGGTGATGGACGGGCTGGAGACGGCGCGGCGCCTGCGCGCGCTGCCGGCCACGCGCCACGCGACGCTGGTGGCGCTGACGGGATGGGGCGCACCGGAAGACCGCGCCAAGGCCAGCACCGCCGGGTTCGACCACCACCTGTTGAAACCGGCCGTGCCGGCCGAGGTGCGGGCGCTGCTGGCCCAGGTGTCCCGGGGCAGCCCGGCCTGATGCATTACACCGGCTGCCTCAAGCCTGCGCCAGCAGGCGTTCCATGAAGGCCCGCTTGGGCGCGCCGCGGGGGCTGGACCAGAAATCGTCCGTCACATGCTGCACGGCGCCGTCGCGCAGCACGCGCGCCTGCCACGGGCGGCCCAGCAGCACGCAGTGGACGTAGGTGGCGAAGGACTCGGCGAAATCGTCGTAGGCGTTGGTGCTGGCGTACAGGGTCGGGAAACTGGACTGCTGCAGCGACGTGTACACGGGCAGCAGTTCGTCGCCGTCCAGCTGCGCCGCGCCGTAGTAGCGCACGCGCTCGCGCCCGGCGAAGTCCTCGCCGTGGCGGGGCAGGATGCGGTTGTCGGCGTGGATGTCCCAGGCCAGCGGCAGGAAGCTGTAGTCGTCGGCGGCGCGCACGCCGTCGGGCATGCGCCACCAGTCGGGCAGGAAGCCGGTACCGGCGGTCAGCACGTGGCCGAATTCATGCAGCAGCAGGAACTGGATGGCACCCGCGCGGGTGTCGTCCGGCGCGTCGGCGATGCGCACATCCAGGCTGATCGAGCCCGAAAGCCGGAACGGACTGCTTTCCTTCCACGTGGCCCAGGCGTTGGCCCGCCGCGTCAGCAGGGCGTCGATGTCGAGTGCGACGACGGTGCCGATGGTGACGCCCTGTTCGTCGGTGACGATGTCGGTGATCGCCGAGGACCCCAGCGCATGGGCAAAGTACACGCCCAGCAGCACGCCGGGCAACATGGCGGTGACGGATTCGGGCATGTCGGCGATGGCGCCGCGCACGTCGTCGAGCAGGTCGGGCGGCGCAGTGGCGGCTGCCGTGACGGCGGGATTGCCCGTCAGCGCATTGACCATCGCCACGTAGGCGACCAGTTCGTCGATCAGTTCGGGCGGGGCGGCGCCGATGCGGTCGGGGACGGCGGCGTCCAGCCGGGCGCGCCAGGTGCGGGGGTGTTGCGTCACTATCACGATATTGTCCTGGGTCGAAGGAACTACCCGGCGGCAGCCGCGCGGGCCACCGCCGGGAGGGGCTTACCCCATTACGGCTGAGTAGCCAGAAACTTTACCGTGAGCAATATCAAGCCTTCCTGCCTGGATGCGCGGGACGAAAAAAAACCCCGCCGCAGCGGGGTTCTCTTACGTCTGGGGGAGCAGATCAGCTCGCCTGGATGTTGGAAGCTTGCTTGCCTTTAGGGCCTTGCGTGACTTCGAACTGCACCTTCTGACCTTCTTTCAGGGTCTTGAAGCCGTTCATGTTGATTGCGGAGAAATGCGCGAACAAATCCTCACCGCCATCATCAGGAGTGATGAAGCCAAAACCTTTGGAGTCATTGAACCACTTAACGGTACCTGTTGCCATAAAAAGAACTTTCAAATATTAACGAATCACACGAGCCATAAAAGCAAGAAGCTTCCTGCCCCCTCCTCGACAACTCACTTCTTACCAACATGTACATTTCTGCACGAGTCGATATGGCATTGTTGGCGGAACAATTTTTAATGTCAAGCGCTTTGTACCCGGGGTAGTAAGATTTTTGCAACACGAAATATGCACCGATGAGATGGCGAACTCTTGATTTCGCGACAGGGGGCGCCATCTGCGACAAGTCGAGAAAGCGCGTAAGATTGAGAACAAACGGAAACGCATCCCTAAACGGGCGTTGCATCGGTCACGAAAGCATTAGAATATAAGCGTATGGCAACCAAGCATGACACTGAGACCGTCCTGGAGCGACAAGCGCTGAAGCCGCCACCCCTGTATCAGGTGGCGTTGTTAAACGACGACTACACACCGATGGAGTTCGTCGTGGCAATCATCCAGGAATATTTCAACAAGGATCGTGAAACGGCAACACAAATTATGTTGAGCGTGCATCGCTACGGCAAAGGCGTGTGCGGTGTGTTCTCGAAAGATATTGCATCGACAAAAGTGGAGTTCGTTTTAACGCATGCGCGCAAGGCAGGTCACCCCCTGCAGTGCGTGATGGAGGAAGTATGATTGCGCAGGAATTGGAAGTAAGTTTGCACATGGCGTTTGTCGAAGCACGGCAGGCACGGCATGAATTCATCACGGTGGAGCATCTGTTGCTGGCGCTGCTGGATAATCCTTCGGCGGCGGAAGTGTTGCGTGCCTGCGCGGTCAACATCGAGGACCTGCGCAAGACCCTGACCAACTTCATCGGCGACAACACCCCCACGGTCCCTGGTACGGGCGAAGTGGACACCCAGCCCACGCTGGGGTTCCAGCGCGTCATCCAGCGTGCCATCATGCATGTCCAGTCCGCTTCCAACGGCAAGAAGGAAGTCACGGGCGCCAACGTGCTGGTGGCCATCTTCGGCGAGAAGGACTCGCATGCCGTCTACTACCTGCACCAGCAGGGCGTGACGCGCCTGGACGTGGTCAACTTCATCTCGCACGGCGTTCGCAAGGACCAGTCGGGCGACACGGCGAAGGCCTCCGAAGGCGTCGAGGAGGGCACCCAGGCCGAAGGTGGCCAGGCCAAGGAAAGCCCGCTGGACCAGTTCACGCAGAACCTGAACAAGTCCGCCGCCGAAGGCAAGATCGATCCGCTGATCGGCCGCGAGGACGAGGTCGACCGCGTGATCCAGATCCTGTGCCGCCGCCGCAAGAACAACCCACTGCTGGTGGGCGAGGCCGGTGTCGGCAAGACCGCCATCGCCGAGGGCCTGGCCTACCGCATCACGCAGGGCGACGTGCCGGAAATCCTGGCCAACGCGGTCGTGTATTCGCTCGACATGGGCGCGCTGCTGGCCGGCACCAAGTACCGTGGCGACTTCGAGCAGCGCCTCAAGGCCGTGCTCAAGCAGCTCAAGGACAATCCGAACGGCATCCTGTTCATTGACGAGATCCACACGATTATCGGTGCCGGATCGGCCTCGGGCGGTACGCTCGACGCGTCCAACCTGTTGAAGCCGGCCCTGGCGAACGGCCAGCTGAAGTGTGTCGGCGCGACCACGTTCACGGAATTCCGTGGCGTGTTCGAGAAGGACCACGCGCTGTCACGCCGCTTCCAGAAAGTGGATGTCAACGAGCCGACCGTCGAGCAGACCGTGCAGATCCTGCGCGGCCTGAAGTCCCGCTTCGAGGAGCACCACGGCGTCAAGTATTCGTCGTCGGCGCTGTCGACGGCGGCCGAGCTGGCGGCCCGCTTCATCAACGACCGCCACCTGCCGGACAAGGCCATCGACGTCATCGACGAAGCCGGTGCCGCGCAGCGCATCCTGCCGAAGTCGAAGCAGAAGAAAACCATCGGCAAGACGGAGATCGAGGAAATCATCTCGAAGATCGCCCGCATCCCGCCGCAGACCGTCAACCAGGACGATCGCAGCAAGCTGCAGACGATCGACCGCGACCTGCGCAACGTCGTGTTCGGGCAGGACCCGGCCATCGAAGCGCTGGCCTCGGCCATCAAGATGGCCCGTGCAGGCCTGGGCAAGCAGGACAAGCCGATCGGCTCCTTCCTGTTCTCCGGCCCCACCGGTGTCGGCAAGACGGAAGTGGCCAAGCAGCTGGCCTTCATCCTCGGCATCGAACTGATCCGGTTCGACATGTCCGAGTACATGGAGCGTCACGCCGTGTCGCGCCTGATCGGTGCGCCGCCGGGTTATGTCGGCTTCGACCAGGGCGGCCTGCTGACGGAAGCGATCACGAAAAAGCCGCATGCCGTGCTGCTGCTGGACGAGATCGAGAAGGCCCATCCGGACATCTTCAATATCCTGCTGCAGGTGATGGACCATGGCACCTTGACGGACAATAACGGTCGCAAGGCCGACTTCCGCAACGTGATCATCATCATGACCACCAATGCCGGCGCGGAAGCGCTGCAGAAGGCGCCGATCGGTTTCACGAACACCAAGGAAACCGGCGACGAGATGGCCGACCTGAAGCGCATGTTCACGCCGGAGTTCCGCAACCGCATCGACGCGATCATCAGCTTCCGCGCGCTGGACGAGGAAATCATCCTGCGCGTCGTCGACAAGTTCCTGATGCAGCTGGAAGAGCAGCTGCACGAGAAGAAGGTGGAAGCCATCTTCACGGAGAACCTGCGCAAGTTCCTGTCGAAGAAGGGTTTCGATCCGCTGATGGGGGCAAGGCCGATGTCGCGCCTGATCCAGGACATGATCCGCAAGGCGCTGGCCGACGAGCTGCTGTTCGGCCGCCTGGTAGCCGGCGGCAAGGTCACCGTCGACCTGGACGAGAAGGACCAGATCAAGCTGGACTTCCCGGAGCCGGACGCGGCGCCGCTGCCGCCACCGGAAACGGTGGAAGTGGAATAAGGCAGATGCCGAAAAAAACCCGCTCGCGAGCGGGTTTTTTTACGCCTGCCACTGTCAAACGTTCAGCTGCCGAGCTTCTTCAGCATCAGCACCAGGCATCCGAGCAGGGCACCGGCACCGATGGGGATCAGCGCGTGGACGGTGCGCCGGCGGCCCGCGCTCTCCCGCAGCAGGTGCTGCCGCCGGATTTCCTCGACGTCGTCCGGATGGGTATAGGTTTCGTCGACCGTGCGGTAGGTTTCGAACTCGTCGCCCCGCACGCGCGCATCGAGCTGGCTGGCCAGGTCGATCATCACCGCCAGCAGGCGCTCGCTGGGATTGCTGGCCCACAGCTCGCCCACCTGCAGGAACATCAGCTCGCCATCGTCGCCCTGGCTGGGGTCGATCAGCCGGGCGTCGGCCCGGGCGTCCGGTGCCAGCACATAGGGGCTGTCCATCCGCGCCAGCGCGCTGGCGACCTCGGCCGTCGTAAAAGGGCGCTCGATGCCGTTGCGCGTGCGCAGGATGGTGACGTGGTAACCCATGATGTCGAAAAAATAAGTAACTAAGGATTAGTTTAACGACGAGCAGATTAGCGCGACCTTATCTAAATAGCAATCATTTCCATCGCCGGGCGTAACGGCTACCCAACACCAGCATGCCGGCGGCCAGCAGGGCGGGCATGCCCGGTTCGGGGACAGGGGCCAGCGGCACGCCGTCCAGGGTCAGCGCATCGAAGGCCAGGCCGCTGTCGGCCGAGGCGTCGACCCAGTTGACGACGCCGAACTCCAGCATGTAACTGCCGGCGGCGGCGATCCCATAGCTGGCCTGGCCCCAGCCGGTCGTGCCGCAGGGCGTGACGTAGCAGGTGCCGGAATCGGCCCCCAGCGGGCTCCATACGGGCTGCGGCCCCCAGACGTCGAGGAAGGGCGGCGTCAGCGTGGCCTGTCCGGCCGGCATGCCATAGCCCGGTACGGCGCCGCCACCGGGCGAGGTTCTCGCCGTCACCAGCAGGGCGACGGGGTTGCCGGTGCCGTCGAGCAGGCGAATCCACGCGTAGTCGCCGAAGTCGCCGCCATCGGTGGTGATGTAGTTGAATCGCAGTGCCAGCGTCGCGCCGGCCGCCGCGTCGAAGCGGTGCGATCGCAGCAGGCTGCCGTCGTGGCTGTCGTTTGGCACGCCCACGCCGGGCAGCCGCACGCCGGCCACGCCGGCCGTGTTCGAGACCCAGCCGTAACGGCTGCCGCCCCCGGGCGCCAGGGGCACGTCGCCATCGGCTTCGGCCGTGCCGCAACTGCCCTCGCAAGTCCAGCCGGCGGGGATGCCCGCATCGAAAACCTGGGCCGATGCGCCCTGCGCCAGCACGGCCAGAAGGGCGGCGCTGCATGAGAGATACGGGTTGAGATGCGTGTTCATCACGGGTCCTCCGTCGTGGGTTTGATTGGGCACAAAGGGCATGCAGTTTTCATGCCCCATTGCCCGTGCAGGCGCAGCCGCCGGCCGCCATCGTCGCTGTAAGAAATTCCGACACCGCGCCCCGCGGCTTTCCGTGGAAGACCTGTTTCCGGGTCGAAAACTGTGCCAGAATCGCTGTTCCGCTTCCTGCCCGCGATTGCCTCATGTTCCTGTCCCGCCTCGTCCTTTCCGCCAGCCTGCTCGGCGCCGCCAGCGGCGCCCTCGCCATCGATGCACCGGCAACCGCATCGCCTTATTTGCGCCATGCCGCCGTGCGGGGCGACACCGTCGTGTTCACGGCCGAGGGCGACCTGTGGCGTGCCAGCGTGGCCGGCGGCCCGGCCCAGCGCCTGACCACGCATGCGGCGGCCGAGACCCATGCCGCGATATCGCCGGACGGCGCCTGGGTGGCTTTCGCCGGCAGCTACGAAGGGGCCCAGGAGGCCTATGTGATGCCGCTGGCCGGCGGCTTGCCCAGGCGGCTGACCTTCGAGAACGGCAGCGTCACGGTACTGGGCTGGACGGCCCAGGGCGAGGTGCTGGTCAGCACGCAGAATTCCGTCGGCCCCGGCGCGCACCGCATCGTCGCCGCCGTGCGGCCGGACACGCTGGCACGGCGCGTCTTCCCCGTCGCGGACGCCAACGACGCCGTGCTGGATGACGCCGGCAAGACGCTGTTCTTCACCCGCTACGGCCTGGTGCTGACGAACGATAACGTGCGCCACTACCGGGGCGGCGCGCACGCCCAGCTGTGGCGTTACGACCTCGATGGCCGGGCCGAGGCGCGGCCCGTGTTCAAGGACGATGCGGCCAACAACAAGCGGCCCATGTGGTGGCAGGGCCGCCTCGTCTTCGTCAGCGACGGCGGCGGCACCGACAACCTGTGGTCGAGCGATCCGGATGGCGGCAACCGCCGCCAGCTGACCAGCTACAAGGACTGGGACGTGCGCAACGCCAGCCTGGGCGACGGGAAGGTCGTGTTCCAGTTGGGCGCCGACCTGCACCTGTACGACCTGGCGCAGAACAGCACGCGTCCCGTGCGCGTGACCCTGGTGTCGGACTTCGACCAGCAGCGTACCCGCCTGATCCGCTCGCCGCTGGAGACGCTGACGAACGTCCAACTGTCCGGCAGGGAGGAACGCATCGTGCTGACGGCACGAGGCCGGGTCAGCATCGCCGGCACCGGCAGCCAGCGCCGCGTCGAGATCGCCGTGCCGCAGGGGGCGCGGGCACGCGACGCGATCTTCTCGGCCGACGAGAAATGGGTCTACGCCATCGTCGACACGACGGGCGAGAACGAGATATGGCGCTTCGCCGCCGACGGTTCCGGCCACGGCGAGCAGCTCACGCGCGACGGCAACAACCATCGCTGGGCCCTGTACCCGTCGCCGGACGGCCGCTGGCTGGGCCACACGGACAAGAAAGGCCGGTTCTGGCTGCTCGACCTGGCCACGCGCCAGAACACCTTGATCGACGATGCCGGCAAGGCCGGCATCGAGCAGCACGACAACGTGGTGTGGTCGCCCGACAGCCGCCATATCGCCTTCGTGCGCAGCGCCAGCGACGCCCAGCGCGAGCAGATCGGCATGGTGGCGCTGGCCAGCAAGGAAGTGGTGTTCGTCACCACCGACCGCTACACGTCGGGCGACCCGGCCTTTTCGCCGGACGGGCGCTGGCTGTACTTCCTGTCGGCGCGCCATTTCAAACTCGATAACGGCTCGCCGTGGGGCGACCGCAACATGGGGCCCGTGTTCGACAAGCGCACCGGCATCTTCGCGCTGGCGCTGCAGCCGGGGAACCGCTTCCCGTTCAAGCCGGACGACGAATTGAGCCGGGCCGCCGTCAAGCCGGCCGAAAGCCCCGAGGAGACGGCGGCCGAAAAGGCGGTCGAGAAGGCCGTCGACAAGCTGGCCACGAAGGACAAGGACAAGGACGGCCGGCAGGCCAAGGATGCGAAAGCGGCCGTGCCGCCCAAGCCGGCGCTGCCGGACGTGGTCTACGCGGGCCTGGCGCAGCGCCTGTTCGAAGTGCCACTGGCACCGGGCAACTACCGCAAGCTGGCCGTGGACGACAAGCGCCTGTACTTCATCGATGCCGACGGCAGCGACAACAAGCCGGCCCTGAGGACGCTGGCGATTGCCCGCACCGAGCCGAAGCCGGAAACCTTCGCGTCGAACGTGCGTGACTTCGACCTGGCGGCCGACCGCAAGCACCTGTACTACCGCACCGGCAACGGCAACCCGGGCGAGATGCTGATCGTCGAGGCGGGCGCCAAGGCCCCGCCGGATACCAGCAAGGCGCGCGTCAAGGTGGACGACTGGAGCATCGTCTCCAACCCGCGCCAGGAATGGCGGCAGATGTTTAATGACGCCTGGCGCATGCACCGCGACTTCCTGTACGACGTCAAGATGCGCGGCGTGAACTGGGTCGGCGTGCGCGACAAGTACGCACCGCTGGTCGAGCGCGTGACGGACCGCGCCGAGTTGAACGACATCCTCGGCATGATGGTGGCCGAGGTGGGTGCGCTGCACTCGCAGGTGGCGCCCGGCGACGTCCGCAAGAGCGCGCCGGAAGGGACGCCGTCCGGCCTGGGCGCCGTGCTGGCGCGCGTGGCCACCGGCTACCGCGTCGAGCGGGTCTACCGCAGCGAAAACGAGCTGCCGGGCGAGCGCGCGCCGCTGGCGCAGGCCGACGTGGACGTGCGCGAGGGCGACGTCATCACGGCCGTCAACGGCAAGTCCGTGCTGGAGGCGCGCGACATCTCCGACCTGCTGCTGAACCAGGCCGACCGCCAGGTGCTGCTGCACGTGAAGCCGGCGCGGGGCGCGCCCAAGGCCGTCATCGCCATTCCCGTGTCGATGGCCCGGCAGGCCGCGCTGCAATACAGCGACTGGGAGCAGGGCCGCGCCCAGCAGGTCGAGGCGGCATCGCAGGGGCGCATCGGCTACCTGCACCTGCGCGCCATGGGCGCCGACGATATCGCCGCCTTCGCGCGCGACTTCTACGCCAACGTCAACCGCGACGGCCTGATCATCGACGTACGCCGCAACCGGGGCGGCAATATCGACAGCTGGATCATCGAGAAGCTGCTGCGCAAGGCCTGGGCCTTCTGGAGCACGCCCGTGGGGCAGACCTCGCCGAACATGCAGAACACCTTCCGCGGCCACCTGGTGGTGCTGATCGACGAACTGACCTACTCGGACGGCGAAACCTTCGCCGCCGGCGTCAAGGCGCTCGGCCTGGGCCCGCTGGTGGGCAAGCGCACGGCCGGTGCCGGCGTCTGGCTGAGCGACCGCAATCGCCTGGCCGACAACGGCATGGTGCGCGTGGCCGAGATGGGCCAGTTCGACACGGACAAGGGCGTGTGGCTGATCGAAGGTGTGGGCGTGGCGCCCGACGTGGAAGTGGACAACCTGCCCAACGCCACGTTCAAGGGCCAGGACCGCCAGCTGGAAACGGCCCTGGAAATGCTGAAGAAGAAGATCGCGGACACGCCCGTCAAGCGCTATCAGGCGCAGCCGATTCCATCCCTGAACTACTAAGACGCCCCCCGGGCTTTGCCCTGGGGCGTGCCTGGAACGCTCGCAGCAGGCATATTCCACCCCGACGGCGAGGCGCCGCGATCACGCGCCGGCGTCCGTGCGGCCGTAGCCGTGCAGCCGCCGCCGGTGCAGCGGGTAGGCGAACCACAGGCAGATCAGCAGCGCGAACGAAGCGATGGCCGCCGCCGCACTGAGGGCGGGGTGACCCGATACGGCATGCATGACGACGAAGATGTCCAGCGACAGGCCGGCCGCCAGGGGCGCCAGCGCATAGCAGATGGCGCGCGAGCAGACCTTGATGGTATGCAGCGAAACGCGGTCGGGCGAGGCCAGGCGGTGGTAGGCGGCCGGCATCATGATCAGCGCGATGGCGATCACCACCAGGCCCAGCGCCACCATATGGCAGACCTGCGCGTAGTCGGGCAGTTGCGCGAAGCGCTCGTTGAACACGGCCACCGTCTGGAAGCCGAACAGGGCCTGGATGCCGGGCAAGACCATCCGCGCTTCCTCGATCAGGCGGCCCATCTGGTCCTTCAGCGACTCTTTCTCGTGTTGTTCTTTTTCTTGGTCCATGATGTTTTCGCCGGCGCGTCGTGACGGCCTGTTTTTGCTCCATTCTAGCCATCCGGCGCCCATGGCGGCGCCCCGGTGTCACGCGCCGCCGCCGCCCGCTTCCTCGCGCAGCCGGCGCCACAAGGTGGTGCGGCTGATGCCGAGGTGGCCGGCGGCGGCGTCGCGCCGGCCGCCGAAGCGGTGCAGCACGGCCGTCACGCTTTCCGCCGCCGGTGCCGGCAGGTCGACGGGGTCACCGGGCGCGCCCGCCAGTTCCGGTGCAACGTCGAGCATGAAGGCCGGCGTCAGCGCCTGCAAGGGCTCGGCGGCCAGGAACAGGGCCAGGCGCTCGGCCAGGTTGCGCAGCTCGCGCACGTTGCCGGGCCAGGCGTGGCGGCGCAGCAGCGGCGCGCAGGCCGCCAGTTCGGCCGCAAGGTTCGGGTGGGCGCGGGCCCCCAGTGCCGCCAGCGCATTGCGCAGCGACCATTCGGCCAGCGGCACGATATCGTCCTGCCGCTCGCGCAAGGGCGGCAGGGGCATGCGCAGCACGGCCAGCCGGTAGAACAGGTCGGCGCGGAAACGGCCGTCGCGCACGCGCTGTTCCAGGTCGCAGTGGGTGGCGCTGATGATGCGCAGGCTGACGGGGATGGGCCGCGTGCCGCCGACGCGCACCACCTCGCGTTCCTCCAGCACGCGCAACAGGCGTGTCTGCAGCGCCAGCGGCATCTCGCCGATCTCGTCGAGGAACAGGGTGCCGTGGTTGGCCGCCTCGAACAGGCCGGCGTGGCCGCCCCGCCGCGCGCCCGTGAATGCGCCTTCCTCGTGGCCGAACAGCTCCGACTCCAGCAGCGACTCGGCGATGGCGCCGCAGTTGACGGCGACAAAGGGGCGGTTGCCGGCCAGGCGGCTGTCGCGGTGGATGGCCTGGGCCACCAGCTCCTTGCCGGTGCCCGTTTCGCCCTGGATCAGCACCGTCGCGTTCGAGCGCGCATACAGCACGACGGCCTGGCGCACCTTGTCCATCGCGGCCGAGTCGCCGCGCAGGTCCGTCACGCCGTGACGCGCGCGCAGGGTATCGGGCACCGCGCCGGCGCGCACGCGGTGGCGGCCCGACTCCAGCCGTCCCAGGCGGGCGATTTCCAGCGCGTCGTCGAAGGCCTGGCGGATCGACGCTGCCGAATACACGAACACGCCGTCCAGGCCCGCTTCCTCGGCCAGGTCGGTGATCAGGCCTGCGCCGACGATGGCGCGCACGCCGGCCGCCTTCAGTTCGTGGATCTGTGCGCGGGCATCCTGCTCGGTGGCGTAGGTGCGCTGGACGATATCGAGGTCGAACGTGGCGGCGAACTGCGCCAGCTCGGCGACCGGCGACTGGTAGGAGACCACGCCGATGCGGGGCGCTTGCGGGCCGGCGGCCTGCCGGGCCCGGGCCAGCGCCTGCATCATGTCGAAACCGCTGGCCTTGGCCACGACGACGGGCACGGGTAGCCGGCTTTTCAGGTAGGCCGCGTTCGAGCCGGCGGAGATGACGGCGTCGCAGCGCTCCGTGGCGAGCCGCTCGCGGATATGGCGTACGGCGTCGTCGAAGCCCAGGTTGATGGGTTCGATGGTGGCCAGGGCGTCGTATTCCAGCGTGATGTCGCGCAGCAGTTCGGCCAGGCGGGAGACGGATACGGTCCAGATGACGGGCTTGTCTTGTTCGGGCGGCAGGGGCAGGGGATTGGCCATGTTTCATATTATAGTTCAAACTCGTTTCAATGTTTCATCGTGAAACAGCGCCGTAGTGGCTGAAACGTTGCAAGTGCTTGATTCTGCTGGCAGCGAGTACCTGGCATGACGATTGCTCAACCGACCTGTCATCCCATTCGCTGAAAGGTCAACATGAGTCAATTTTCCGCTGGCGCCGCGTTCCGCAAGGCCGTCCAGGAAGAGTCGCCGCTGCAGGTGGTCGGTGCCATCAATGCCAACCATGCGCTGCTGGCCCAGCGCGCGGGCTTCCGCGCCATCTACCTGTCCGGCGGCGGCGTCGCGGCCGGCTCGCTGGGCCTGCCGGACCTGGGCATCTCGAACCTGGACGACGTGCTGGTGGACGTGCGCCGCATCACGGACGTGTGCGAGCTGCCCATGCTGGTCGACGTCGACACCGGTTTCGGCGCCTCCGCCTTCAACGTGGCGCGCACGGTGAAGTCGCTCATCAAGGCCGGCGCCGGCGCCCTGCACATCGAAGACCAGGTCGGCGCCAAGCGCTGCGGCCACCGGCCCGGCAAGGAGATCGTCAGCAAGGCCGAGATGGTGGACCGCATCAAGGCCGCCGTCGATGCGCGCACGGACGAGAACTTCGTCATCATGGCCCGCACCGACGCGCTGGCCGTGGAAGGGCTGGACGCCGCCATCGACCGGGCCATCGCCTGCGTCGAGGCGGGAGCCGACATGATCTTCCCCGAAGCGATGACGGAACTGGCCATGTACAAGCAGTTCGCCAATGCGGTGAAGGTACCCGTGCTGGCCAATATCACCGAATTCGGCTCGACCCCCCTTTTCACCGTCGAGGAACTGAAGACGGCGGACGTCGGCCTGGTGCTGTACCCGCTGTCGGCCTTCCGGGCGATGAACAAGGCGGCCGAAAACGTCTATGGCGCGATCCGTCGCGACGGCACGCAGAAGAACGTGCTGGACACGATGCAGACCCGCGCCGAGCTGTACGAGCGCATCAACTACCATGAATTCGAGCAGAAGCTGGACGCGCTGTTCCAGGCAAAGAAAAACTAAAGGCACCCAGGAGACACCATGAACGACATCACCTTAAAACCGAAAAAATCCGTGGCCCTGTCGGGCGTCGCGGCGGGCAATACGGCCCTGTGCAGCGTGGGCAAGACGGGCAACGATCTGCACTACCGCGGCTACGACATCCTGGACGTGGCCGACAGCTGCGAGTTCGAGGAAATCGCCTTCCTGCTGGTGCACGGCAAGCTGCCCACCAGCGCGGAACTGCGCGGCTACAAGGCCAAGCTGAAATCCCTGCGCGGCCTGCCGCAGTCGGTCAAGGCGGCGCTGGAAGCGCTGCCGGCCGGGGCCCACCCGATGGACGTGATGCGCACGGGCGTGTCCGCGCTCGGTTGCGCGCTGCCGGAAAAGGACGACCACAATGTCGCCGGCGCGCGCGACATCGCCGACCGCCTGATGGCCTCCTTCGGTTCGATGCTGCTGTACTGGTACCACTACAGCCATAACGGCCGTCGCATCGAGGTGGAGACGGACGACGATTCCATCGGCGGCCACTTCCTGCACCTGCTGCACGGCTTCAAGCCGGCCGACAGCTGGGTCAAGGCGATGCACACGTCGCTGATCCTGTACGCGGAGCACGAGTTCAACGCGTCCACCTTCACGGCCCGCGTCATCGCCGGCACCGGCTCGGACATCCATTCGGCCATCACGGGCGCCATCGGCGCGCTGCGCGGACCGAAGCACGGCGGCGCCAACGAAGTGGCGCTGGAAATCCAGAAGCGCTACGAGAACGCCGACGAAGCCGAAAGCGATATCCGCGCCCGCGTGGCCAACAAGGAAGTCGTCATCGGCTTCGGCCACCCCGTCTACACCATCGCCGACCCGCGCAACAAGGTCATCAAGGAAGTGGCCCGCAACCTGTCGCGCGACGCCGGTTCGATGAAGATGTTCGACATCGCCGAGCGCCTGGAAACGGTGATGTGGGACATCAAGAAGATGTTCCCCAACCTGGACTGGTTCTCGGCCGTGTCGTACCACATGATGGGCGTGCCGACGGCCATGTTCACGCCGCTGTTCGTCATCTCGCGCACGTCCGGCTGGGCCGCGCACGTCATCGAGCAGCGCATCGACAACAAGATCATCCGCCCGAGCGCCAACTACGTCGGCCCGGAAGACCTGGAATTCGTGCCCATCGCGCACCGCGGCTGAGCCAAGCAACAGAGGCCTACAAGTGACCATTCAAATGAACAGTGCGTACCGCCGCAACCTGCCCGGTACCACCCTGGATTTCTTCGACGCGCGTGCCGCCGTCGAAGCGATCGAAGCGGGCGCTTATGACAAGCTGCCCTACACGGCCCGCGTGCTGGCCGAGAACCTGTGCCGGCGCTGCGACGCGACGATGCTGACGGCTTCGCTGCAGCAGTTGATCGAACGCCGGCAAGACCTGGACTTCCCGTGGTTCCCGGCCCGCGTGGTCTGCCACGACATCCTGGGCCAGACTGCCCTGGTCGACCTGGCCGGCCTGCGCGACGCCATCGCCGAGCAGGGCGGCGACCCCGCGCTGGTCAATCCCGTCGTGCCGACCCAGCTGGTGGTGGACCACTCGCTGGCCGTCGAATGCGGCGGCTTCGATCCCGATGCCTTCGCCAAGAACCGCGCCATCGAGGACCGCCGCAACGAGGACCGTTTCCACTTCATCGAGTGGACGAAAAAGGCCTTCCGCAACGTCGACGTGATCCCGCCGGGGAACGGCATCCTGCACCAGATCAACCTGGAGCGGATGTCGCCGGTGGTGCAGGTGGGCGACGGCGTGGCCTATCCGGACACCCTGGTCGGTACCGATTCGCATACGCCCATGGTGGATGCGCTGGGCGTCATCGCCATCGGCGTCGGCGGTCTGGAAGCGGAGACCGTGATGCTGGGCCGCGCCTCGTGGATGCGGCTGCCGGACATCGTCGGCGTCGAGCTGACGGGTCGTCCGGGCCCGGGCATCACCGCCACCGACACCGTGCTGGCGCTGACGGAATTCCTGCGCAAGCAGAAGGTCGTGTCGGCCTGGCTGGAGTTCTTCGGCGAGGGCGCTGCCGCGCTGACCTTGGGCGACCGCGCCACCATCTCCAACATGGCGCCGGAATTCGGCGCCACCGCGGCCATGTTCTCGATCGACGAGCAGACCATCCGCTACCTGCGCCTGACGGGGCGCGACGACGAGCTGGTGGCCCTGGTCGAACTGTATGCGAAGGAAGCGGGCCTGTGGTCGGACAGCCTGAAGAACGTCGAGTACGAGCGCGTGCTGACGTTCGACCTGTCCACGGTCGTGCGCAATATCGCCGGCCCGTCCAACCCGCACAAGCGTGTGCCCACCTCCGAGCTGGCCGCGCGCGGCATCAGCGGCGTGGTGGAAAACGAGCCGGGCCTGATGCCGGACGGCGCCGTCATCATCGCGGCGATCACAAGCTGCACCAACACGAACAACCCGCGCAACATGATCGCAGCGGGCCTGCTGGCCCGTAACGCCAACCGCCACGGCCTGCTGCGCAAGCCCTGGGTCAAGTCCTCGCTGGCGCCCGGCTCGAAAGCCGTGACCCTGTACCTGGAGGAGGCGGGCCTGCTGCCGGAACTGGAAGCGCTGGGCTTCGGCGTCGTGGCCTACGCCTGCACCTCGTGCAACGGCATGTCCGGCGCCCTCGACCCGGCCATCCAGCAGGAGATCGTCGATCGCAATCTGTATGCCACGGCCGTCCTGTCGGGCAACCGCAACTTCGACGGCCGCATCCACCCGTATGCGCAGCAGGCCTTCCTGGCCTCGCCGCCGCTGGTGGTGGCCTACGCGATCGCCGGCACGATCCGCTTCGATATCGAGAAGGACGTGCTGGGCCTGGACGCCGCCGGCAATCCGATCCGCCTGCAGGACCTGTGGCCGAGCGACGAGGAGATCGACGCCATCGTCGCCGCTGCCGTCAAGCCGGAGCAGTTCCGCAAGGTGTACATCCCGATGTTCGCGCGCACGGAAGGCGCCAACGACGGCGCCGGCGTCAGCCCGCTGTACGACTGGCGCGCGCCCAGCACCTACATCCGCCGTCCGCCGTACTGGGAAGGCGCGCTGGCCGGCGAACGCACCCTGCGCGGCATGCGCCCGCTGGCCATCCTGGGCGACAACATCACGACGGACCACCTGTCGCCGTCGAACGCCATCATGCTCGATTCGGCCGCCGGCGAATACCTCGCGAAAATGGGCCTGCCGGAGGAAGACTTCAACTCCTACGCCACGCACCGGGGCGACCACCTGACGGCGCAGCGCGCCACCTTCGCCAATCCCACCTTGAAGAACGAGATGGTGGTGGTGGACGGCCAAGTCAAGGCCGGCTCGCTGGCCCGGGTCGAACCGGAAGGGGTCATCACGCGCATGTGGGAAGCCATCGAGACGTACATGGAACGGGGCCAGCCACTGATCGTCATCGCCGGGGCCGACTACGGCCAGGGCTCGTCGCGCGACTGGGCCGCCAAGGGCGTGCGGTTGGCCGGCGTGGAAGCCATCGTGGCCGAAGGCTTCGAGCGCATCCACCGCACCAACCTGGTCGGCATGGGCGTACTGCCGCTGGAGTTCACGGGCGGCATCAACCGCCTCACCCTGGGCCTGGACGGTACCGAGACCTACGACGTGGTGGGTGAGCGCAAGCCGCGCGCCACCTTGACCCTGGTGATCCACCGCGCCAACGGCGAAAGCCTGACGGTGCCGGTACAGTGCCGGCTCGACACGGCCGAGGAGCTGGCGATCTACGAGGCCGGCGGCGTGCTGCAGCGCTTCGCCCAGGACTTCCTGGCCGCCACCGTGATCCCGACTACCAGCGAGGCCGCATGACGACGCACGCACCTCAGATCAGGATTCCCGCCACCTATATGCGTGGCGGCACCAGCAAGGGCGTGTTCTTCCGGCTGCAGGACCTGCCGGAAGCGGCCCAGGTGCCGGGGCCGGCGCGCGACGCGCTGCTACTGCGCGTGATCGGCAGCCCCGACCCCTACGGCAAGCAGATCGACGGCATGGGCGGCGCCACCTCCAGCACCAGCAAGACGGTGATCCTGGCGCCCAGCAGCCGGCCAGGCCATGACGTCGACTACCTGTTTGGCCAGGTCTCGATCGACAAGGCCTTCGTCGACTGGAGCGGCAACTGCGGCAACCTGTCCGCGGCGGTGGGCTCCTTTGCCATCGCCAGCGGCATGGTGGAAGCGAGCCGCGTGCCGCAGGACGGCATCTGCGTCGTGCGCATCTGGCAGGCCAATATCGGCAAGACCATCGTCGCCCACGTGCCGATGACGGGCGGCGCGGTGCAGGAAACGGGCGCCTTCGAACTCGATGGCGTGACCTTCCCGGCCGCCGAAGTGCAGCTCGAATTCATGGACCCTGCGGCGGAGGAGCCAGGCGACGGGGGCGGCGCCATGTTCCCGACCGGGAACCTGGTCGACGCGCTGGACGTGCCGGGCATCGGCACCTTGCGGGCGACGATGATCAATGCCGGCATTCCCACCATCTTCATCGAGGCCGAGGCGCTGGGCTACACGGGCACCGAGCTGCAGGAAGCCATCAACGGCGACCCGCAGGCGCTGGCGCGCTTCGAGGCGATCCGGGCCCACGGCGCCGTGCGCATGGGCCTGATCTCCCACGTGGACGAGGCGGCGCGGCGTCAGCACACGCCGAAGGTGGCGTTCGTGGCGCCGGCGGCGCCCTACGTGTCCTCCAGCGGCAAGCAGGTGGGCGCGGACGACGTCGACCTGCTGGTGCGGGCCCTGTCGATGGGCAAGCTGCACCACGCCATGATGGGCACGGCCGCCGTGGCCATCGGCACGGCGGCTGCCATTCCGGGCACGCTGGTCAACCTGGCCGCCGGCGGCGGTTCGCGCACGGCGGTGCGCTTCGGCCATCCTTCCGGCACCTTGCGGGTCGGTGCCGAGGCCACGCTGGTGGACGGCCAGTGGCAGGTGACGAAGGCGATCATGAGCCGCAGCGCACGCGTGCTGATGGAAGGCTGGGTGCGGGTGCCGGGCGACGCCTTCTAGGGAATCGGTGATTTATTGCTGGTGGATGAGATTCGTCTTTCTCATGGCGAAGATCGCCGCCATGAATAAATCAGCGGTTCCCTAGTTCAGGTACCACTTGAATCGAAGACAAGAAAGGGACGGCGCCGCCGTCCCTTTTGCCTTCCTGACCACCTTCTGCGCACCTTCTGCGCACCTTCTGTTGTTTCGAAGCCCGGCCGGCGCCCCCTTTCGACGTGCGGGCATGGCCATCGCCACGCGGCTGGTTTATGATCGCAAGGCCCTTTTAGTTACTTCACGGCAGCATTCATTCCCTCAATCCCGACAATGATTCCCGTCTCCAGCCCTGCCGACCTGATTGCCGACGCCCTGCAGCTGATCGGCATGCCCGCCTGCGCCTGCGACGGCGACGGCCTGCTGTCGGCGGCCAACGGCGAGCTGGCGGCGTTGCTGGGCAAGGACCCGTGCGGCCAGCCGCTGGCCCAGCTGTTCGCCCGACACGTGCGCAGCGACAGCGTGCTGACCCTGACCGCGGCGCTGGCCGGCATCCGCCCGGCCACGTGGGAGAGCTGCGTGGCCCGGGCCGACGGCACCTATGTGCCGGTGCAGATCACCGTCAAGCCGTATTGCGCCGCATCTGCCGCCACCTCCGGCGCCGCCTTCGGGCAAGACCAGCGTGGCGCCACCGTGCTGCTGCACGATATCAGCGCCGTCCAGCGCGACCAGCGCGCGCTGCGCAAGGCGCTGGTGGAGCAGCAGGCCATCCTGGAGAACGCGGCCGTCGGCATCATCTTCAGCAAGCTCGATTTCATCCACGAATGCAACCTGCGCGCGGCCGAGATGTTCGGCTATCAGCGCCATGAGCTCGAAGGCGCGCCCAGCGTGCTGCTGTACCCCGATCCGGCCGAGTTCCGGGCGCGGCGCGAGCGCTGGGTGCCCGTGCTGGCCCAGGGCCAGTCCGTCACCCTGGACGTGCAGATGAAGCGGCGCGACGGGCAGTTGTTCTGGACCCGCTGCTATGGCCGCCTGATCGACCCGTCCGACGAGGCCGAGGGCATGGTGTGGATCGTCGAGGACATCAGCGAGCAGCGCGCCGCCAGCGAAGCCACGCGCCAGCTGCTGCTGGAGCAGAAGGCCATCCTGGACAACGCCTCGGTGGGCATCCTGTTCACGAAGAACCAGCGCATGTTGAGCTGCAATCCGCGCATGGCCGAGATGTTCGGCTTCGAAGCAAGCGAGATGGTGGGCATGCATTCGGGCGCCGTGTTCCCGTCGGTCGAGGTGTACCAGGCCTTCGGGCGCGAGGCAGGCCCCGTGCTGGCCGCCGGCCAGCCCTTCGAGATGAAGGAATGCCGCTTCCAGCGCAAGGACGGTTCGCTGTTCTGGTGTCATGTGCGGGCTAAGGCCGTCGATCACGAGACCAACCAGGGCGGCACCATCTGGATTCTGGAGGACGTGACACAGTCGCGCGAGATGCAGATGGATGTCGAGGCCCTGATGACGAATGCGTCGATCAGCATCCTGTTCACGCGCAACCGCCAGATCACCCGCTGCAACCGTGGGTTCCTGGAGATGTTCCGTTATCGCGGCGACGAATGCGTCGGCATGCCGGCGGCGGCCCTGTACCCGAGCGCCGAGGCCTACGCGGCGCTTGGCGCGCTCGCCACGCCCCTGCTGGCGAACGCGCGGCCGTTCCAGACCGAAGTCGAAATGCGGCGCAACGACGATACCACCTTCTGGGCCCAGCTGATCGGCTACGTCGTCAATCCGAGCGACCCGACCCAGGGCACCATCTGGATCGCCGAGGACCGCACCGAGCAGAAGCTGGCCGAGGAATCGCTGCGCAACGCGCTGCTGGAAAACCAGGCCATCCTCGACAGCGCCGTGCTGGGCATCGCCGTCGTCGAGTGGGGCTGCAACCTGCGCAGCAACCGCAAGATGGGCGAGTTGTTCGGCTATGGCCCGGGCGAGCTGGCGGGCGTGCCGATCCGCCAGCTGTATCCGGATGCCCAGGCGTGGGACGCGGCGCGGCGCGAGACGGCAGCCGACTTCCGCGCCGGCCGCGTCAGCTCCTCCGAACACCAGCTGATGCGGCGCGACGGCAGCCGCTTCTGGGCGCGCCTGTCGGGACGGCCGTTCGACTGGTCGCAGCCGAAGGGCCGCAGCGTGTGGATGATCGACGACGTGACGGCGCGGCGCGAGGCGGGCGACGCGGTGCGCCGCGCACGCGACGAACTGGAAGTGCGTGTGCTGGAACGCACGGCCGAACTGGCCGGCGCCAACGCCATGCTGCAGGCCGAGATCGTGGAGCGGCGCCAGGCCGAGGCGCGCGTGCACCACATGGCCTATCACGACAGCCTGACCGGCCTGCCGAACCGCGCGCTGCTGGCCGACCGGCTCGATCGCGCCATGCTGACGGCGCAGCGCTCCGGCCGCAGCCTGGCCGTGATGTTCCTCGACCTGGACCGCTTCAAGACCATCAACGATTCGCTCGGCCACCTGATGGGCGACGCGCTGCTGAAGGAAGTGGCGGGGCGCCTGTGCCGCGCCGTGCGCGCCAGCGACACCGTTGCGCGCCAGGGCGGCGACGAATTCGTCGTGCTGCTGCCCGGCCTGCGCTCGAACGACGAGGCGGCCCAGGTGGCGCAGAAGATCATCGACGCGCTGGCGCTGCCGTTCCCGCTGGACGGCCATGCCTTGCACGTGACGCCGTCGATCGGCATCTGCGTGTATCCGGACGACGGTCAGGATGTCGAGACCCTGATGCGCCATGCCGATGCGGCCATGTATCACGCCAAATCGGCGGGTCGCAACAACTACCAGTTCTTCACGCAGAACATGAACCAGGCGGCGGCCCACTTCGAACTGGAAAGCAGCCTGCGCGGGGCGCTGGCGTTGCAGCAGTTCGAGCTGCACTTCCAGCCCATCGTCAATATCGCCACGCGCAAGCTGCATTCGCTGGAAGTGCTGCTGCGCTGGCGCCGTCCCGTCACGGGCCTGGTAATGCCGGACATGTTCATCCCCATCATCGAGGATAGCGGCCTGATCGTGCCGATCGGCGAGTGGGTGATCCGGCGCGCCTGCGAGCAGAGCATGGAGTGGAAGCGCCAGGGACTGCGGCCGGTGCCGCTGGCGGTCAATCTGTCGCCGCGCCAGTTCATGCACCAGGGCCTGGTGCCGTCGATCCGCGCCATCCTCGACGAGACGGGCATCGAGCCGTCGCTGCTGGAGTTCGAGATCACGGAAACGGCGCTGATGCAGCACGGCGAGCAGACCCTGGAGATCCTGGGCCAGATCAACGCGATGGGCATCCGCCTGTCGATCGACGATTTCGGCACCGGCTATTCCAGCCTGGCCTACCTGAAACGCTTCCCCGTCAAGAAGATCAAGATCGACCGCGCCTTCATCAAGGACCTGGAGGACAGCGCCGAGGACCGCGCCATCGTGGCGGCCATCATCGCGTTGTCGGACAGCCTGCAGCTGTCGGTGGTGGCCGAAGGCGTCGAAACGGAAGGACATTACTACCTGCTGCAACGGCAGGGCTGCCAGTTCGCCCAGGGCTACCTGTTCTCGCAGCCGGTGCCTGCCGTGAACGCGGAAAAGCTGCTCGAACGCAGCTGAACACGCCGGCTAGCCTAGGCCGCCGCCAGGGTCGCGATGACGGGCGTGTGGTCGGAAGGCTGCTGCCACTTGCGCGGCGCGCGGTCGATGGTGCAGGCAGTGCAGCGCGCCGCCAGCGGGCTTGAGAGCAGGATGTGATCGATGCGCAGGCCCTGGTTCTTCTGGAAGCGCAGCATGCGGTAGTCCCACCAGCTGTAGCTTTTCTCGGGCTGCTCGAACAGGCGGTAGGAGTCGGACAGGCCCAGGTCCAGCAGGGCCTGGAAGGCGGCCCGCTCCGGCGGGGATACATGCACCTCGCCTTCCCACGCGGCCGGATCGTGCACGTCGCGGTCTTCCGGCGCCACGTTGTAGTCGCCCAGTACGGCCAGTCGCGGATTGGCCGCCAGTTCGCCCGCCAGCCAGTCGCGCAGCGAGGCCATCCAGCCCAGCTTGTAGACGTATTTGTCCGAATCGACGGCCTGGCCGTTCGGCACGTAGGCACACACGACGCGGATGCCGTCGATGGTTGCGGCCAGGATGCGCTGCTGCGCGTCCGGATACAACGGGTTGTTGCGCACCACGTCCGTCATCGGCAGGCGCGACAGGATGGCCACGCCGTTATAGGTCTTCTGGCCGGAAAACGCCACCTGGTAGCCGGCCGCCTCGATGGCGGCGACGGGGAATTTATCGTCCGTCAGCTTGGTCTCCTGGATGCAGACGACGTCCACCGGATTCTCCTCCAGCCAGCGCAGCAGGTGGGGCAGGCGCACGTTCAGGGAGTTCACATTCCAGGTCACTAGCTTCATGGGATTCCTCGGTTCGACAGTGGGGCACAAGCGGCACGCATATTACAGGATTTGACAGGTGTTACAAGTTGCTTAAACCGAATACAATATGCGACAATGAATTTGCAAAATAGCATTGAATTTAAAATAAAGCAGCTCTCTCAGGCGCAATTTCTGTTGCAAAATGCCACATCCGTGAAAATAATTGCCGATTATGTCTCGGGGTTATCAAAATAGCACTAAAATTCGATGAACGTTCGCCCAAAAGCGCAATATACTTACGTTGTTCGGCATCGAACGATTTCCATACGCGTGTTGCACTGCAACTGTCGAGCAAAATAATGCTGCTAAGACATGTTGTCATGTGTAAATAGGTGGTACCATAAGGAAATAGTCGAATTAACGTGCAAAGCATTTGTAAAGGAAGAAAATGCGATCTGCATTCGAAGCATGGGCACAGCGGGACGGCCATATCGTACGGCGCCGCGAAGATAAACCGGAAGAGTATCTGGTGTACGAAACGCAGCGCCGCTGGCTGATCTGGCAGGCGGCGCTGGAACACGGCAAGACGCCGGCCGCCCGCAAGGCGGCCGCGAAAGAGGCCGGTGAAAAAGCGGCGGGCGCCCGTACTGGCGTCCAGCGTGCGCCAGCGATGGCGGGCGACGAGGCGGAAGTGCGCACGGCCGTGTTGAACGAGGTCATCGATGCGTTCTCGGGGCTCAATGGCAACACGGCCATGGAAGATATCCTGAACGTGATCCAGGGACTGAAGCAGAAGCAGAAGTCCCAAAGCGGCGACTGACCGCGCCGCATGTCTTTCCGGTTGACGCCCGCTGCCGGCACGCTCCCGCGTGTCCGCGTGGTGGCGTTCGTCCAGGCCCTGTTGCGCCGTGCACCCTGGCTCGTAGCCGCGCCAGACGCCGTGCGGCCACGGGCCAGGGTGCTTGCCGTGCTTGCCTCGGCAGCGCTGGCCGGCTGCGCGACGATGACGGAAAGCAGTGAACAATACGTGATGGTCATGACCGTTCTCGACCACCAGCAGGTGGCCGGGATCGGCTGCGTGCTGTCGAACGATGCCGGCCGCTGGTTCGTCACGTCGCCAGGGCGCGTGCAGATCCGCAAGAGCACCAAGCCGCTGACGGTCGATTGCCGCAAGGACCAGGTATGGGCCTTCGACCAGATCGGTCCGCGACAGAATGCCTCGCGCTGGGGCAATATCCTGCTGACGGCCGGCGCCGGGCAACTGGTCGACCGCCAGACCGGGGCCGGCTTTGATTATCCGCAAACCCTGACCGTGGTGCTCCAGCGGGGCCAGCCGAACCAGCAGCAGCCGGGTGTGCCGGCGCAATCCCCACCGCCTTCCGGCGAACTCTACTGATTTCCCGCCATTGCCCGTTCGCCGGGCATTGTCTTTATTGCGCCATCTCCTGCTGCAACGCAGAACCGCCGCGCTGCGAACCCTTAGCATTGCCGTTTCCGACTGGAACGACAAGGGGGTTGCGTGGACAGTTTCCTGTTATTCGTCGTATTGCTGACACTGTTTATGATGGTCCTCGGTGCGCGCAGGATCGCCAAGGCGACCCGCAGCCGGGTGCAAGGTCTGGAACTGCAGGTGACGTCGATGCGGCAGGCACTCGACGACCTGCAGGTGCGCGTCGGCGGGCCGACGGACTTGCCGCCCGGACCGGCGGCGGATGCGGAGGCCGCCCCGCCCGAGGCTCCGTTCGGGCCCGAATTCGAGCCTGACTTCCAGCCTGACTTCGAACCTGAATTCGAGCCTGCGTTCGAGCCTGCGTTCGACCCCGAACCTGAACGGGCGCTTGAAGCCGGGCAGGGGTTCGTCCCCGAACCCGAACCTGCCATCGACGCGCCGGCCGAACCGGCGGTGGCAGCGCCGGACGAATCCCGGCCCGTGCCGGAACCGGTCATGCCTTCCGTTCCACCCGCCGTCCCCGTCCGCGGTGGCTACCCGCCCGATGGCTGGGTCGCGACCGTCAGGCGTTGGCTATTCACCGGCAACCTGGTCGCCAAGCTGGGCCTCGTCATCCTCGTGATCGGCGTCGGCTTCCTGCTCAAGTACGTGGCCGGTCGCATCGTCATTCCCGTCGAGCTGCGCATCGCCGCCATCGCCGCCGCCGACATCGCCCTGCTGCACTGGGGATGGGGCATCCGCGTCAAGCGGCGCGGCATCGGCCTGCCCGTGCAGGGCGCCGCCATCGGCATCCTGATGGTGCTCACCTTCGGCGCCTTCCGCCTGTACGGCCTGATGCCGGCCGGCGTGACCTTCGCGCTGCTGTTTGCGCTGACCGCCTTTACCTGCCTGCTGGCCGTGATGCAGAACGCCGTCTGGCTGGCCCTGTTCGGCATTGCGAGCGGCTTCATGGCGCCGGTGCTGACATCCACCGGCTCAGGCAGCCATGTCGCGCTGTTCTCCTACTATGCACTGCTCAACGCCGGCATCCTCGTCATCGCGCTCAAGCGTGCCTGGCGCGTGCTGAACCTGGTCGGTTTCGGGTTCACCTTCGGTATCGGCGCGGCCTGGGCGGCGCGCAGCTACGTGCCGGCCGACTACCTGTCGGTCCAGCTGTTCCTGCTGCTGTCCGTGCTGTTCTATACGGGTATCTCGCTGGCCTACGCGTTGCGCCGGCACGAGGCGCGGCGTCCGTATATCGATGGCGCGCTGGTCTTCGGCACGCCATTGGTCGCGGCCTCGCTGCAATTCCTGCTGGTGCGCGACATGCCTTTCGGCGTGGCCCTGTCTGCGCTCGGCGGCGGCATCTACTACACGGCGCTGGCGCTGGCCATGTGGCGCCGCCACGGCGAGCATTTCCGCCAGCTGGTGGAATCCTGGCTCGCGATGGGCGTGCTGCTGGGGACCATCGTCGTGCCGCTGACCCTCGATGGGCGCTGGACGTCCGCGGCGTGGGCAGCCGAAGGGGCGGCCATTGTCTGGATCGGCCTGCGCCACGACCGCGCCGCCACCTGGTTCTTCGGGCTGGCAGTGCAGGTGGGGGCGTGGGTGGCATTCCTCGGTGCGTTGGGCGCCATGGCACCGTTGGCGCGCCAGCATGCGCACCTGTGGCTCGGTTTCCTGCTGCTGGCGGCCAGCGCCGGTGTCGTCGCATGGCGCTTCCAGCGGGAGAACGCGCGTTTCCCAGGGCGCGCCTTCGATACCGTGAGCATGCTGTTCCAGTGGCTGGCGGTGGGTACCCTGCTTGCGGCCATGTGGGTGGAGATCGACCTGCGTACGAACGGCACACTGCGCCTGGACCTGATGACCGCCACCGCCATGCTGCTGGCCGCCCTGGTGGCGGTGGCCGGCCCCCGCATGGGCATGGTCACGACGCGCCGGATGAACACGGCGATCCAGCTGATCGCGGCCGCCGTCGTGTTCGTGCACATGACGGACAGCTGGCGTTGGGGAGCCCGCTTCGCGACACCGCAGCCGGCGGTGGCCGTGGTGCTGATCGCCGCCAGCGCACTGTGGAGTGCATGGCACCTGCGACGGGAAGGCTCGCCGATGGCGCTTGCCTCGTCCAACTTCATGCTGGCCTGGGGCGCCGTGTGGTGGTTCGGCGAAGTGCTGAACATGGGCGCGGTGATGCTGGCCGACGTGACCGGTGGCCGCGATGCCGGGCTGATGGCATGGTCGCGCAACTGGCCTGCCTATGGCGTCTGCCTGGCCGCCTCGTCGCTGCTGGCCTGCTGGTGCGCGCGCCGCCTCGCGTGGCCGCAGTTGCGCTGGCTGTCGTTCCCCAGTTGGCTGCTGCTGGTCCTGGTGATGCCGGAACTCCTGGTTCGTCTCTACCAGGGCCATTTGCCCGCGGCAGTGGAGTGGGGCGCCCTGGCGGTGATGCTGGCCACCGGCGAATACCTGCTGATGCGCTGGCGGCTGGCGGCGCCGGTCCACCTGGGTATCCACGTGCTGCGCTGCGCCGGTCCGTGGCTGGTGATCTGGCCGACCGGCTACGCGCTGGTGCTGCGCTGGCTGGCCGGTCCCGAACAATACCGGGCCTTGCTGCTGCAAGCCGGCTGGGAGGCTGGCAGCTTGTGGGCGCAATGCCTGCCCCTGTGGTTGCAGATGGGTGCCATCGCCTGGCTGCTGGGAGCCGTGCGGCGCGACGCGTGGCCCGTGGCGCCGTTCCGCGGCTGGTATGCCAAAGTGCTGCTGCCGCTGGGGACCGCGTGGTGCGTCTGGCGCGTCGTGCTGTGGAACCTGTTCCAGGACGGCAGCATGGCACCGTTGCCCTACCTGCCGCTGCTCAATCCCGTCGACCTGACCAGCGCCTTCGCGGCCGCCCTGGTCCTGGCCCATGCGGGCAGCGGGGAATACGGGGCAATGACGACGCACCGGCGAGGCCTCCTGCGCTGGCTGGGCGGCCTGGGCGTGTTCGCGTGGCTGAACCTGATGCTGTTGCGTACCGCCTCCCACCTGCTGGACTTGCCGTACGAAGCCCAGGCGCTGCTGGCGTCGCGCGCCGTCCAGGCCATGCTGTCGCTGACGTGGACGCTGTCGGCGCTGGTGCTGATGCGCTTCGCGGCGGCGCGCATCCGGCGCGGCCCTTGGCTGGCCGGGGCGGCGATGCTGGCGGTCGTGGTAGCCAAGCTGTTCATCGTCGACCTGGACGGCAGTGGCAGCATGGAACGCATCGTGTCCTTCCTCGGCGTGGGCCTGCTGATGCTGGCGATCGGCTACCTGGCACCGTTCCCGACCGACAGGCCGGCGGGCGCCCGGCTCGACGGGGAGGCCGCATGAAAAGCTGCCTGGCCTTGGCCCTAGCCTGGATGGCATTGGCACCGGCCCATGCCGACCAGGTCGGCGACTACGCATGGCGCCAGACATTGACGACCAGCGGCCGCGAGGCCGTGGTGCAATACCGTCTGCCGCGCGGCGTCTACCTGCATGCCCGCTCGCCCGGTCTGCACGACCTGCGCGTGTTCGACAGCCGGGGCCTGATGCTGCCGTTCGCGATCCGTGCGCCGGCCGAGGTGTCGCAGGCCAGCCGGGAGACCGTGCCCCTGCGGGTGTTTCCCGTGTTTGGCTTGGCCGACGTCGCCGGCGTGGAGACAGGCGTCGAGATCCGCCGCACGCCCGACGGCGCCCTGGTGTCGGTCGGCACGCGCGCGGCGCCGCGCGAGGGCGACGCCTTGTCGGCCCTGGTGCTGGACATGGGGGCGGCCGTCCCGGGCAGCAGCGTCGACCAGCTGCGCTTTACCTTGCCGCCCGAGACGCCCCGCTATGACGCCCGACTGTGCGTCGAGGCCAGCGATGACCTGAAGACGTGGCGCGAGCTGGCCGAGAGTCACGTGAGCTGGATGGTCAGCGGCGACGGCGCGGCGCTGGCGGCCGACCGCATCGCATTCGCGCCGCGCCAGTTCCGCTATGCCCGCATCCGCTGGCTGGAGGGCAAGCCGATCCAGTTCGCCGCCATCATGGCAAGCACGGTGCGCAGCACGGACCGGCCGGCGCCGCAAGAGACGATAACCCTGGCCGCCAGTCCCGGCAGGAATCCGGGCGAGCTGCTGTATGCGTCCTCGCCCGCCATTCCCGTCCAGCGCATCGGCCTGCAGTTCGCCGAGCGCAATGTCAGCCTGCCGGTGGAACTGGGCAGCTATGCCGAATTGCCGGCCCTGAAGCCCGGACGGGGCAGCACGTGGCAGTTCCAGCCGGCGTTGCGGGCCACCTTCTATCGCATCGAGCAGGGCGGACGCGAGCGCCGCTCCGGCGATTTGCCGGTCGACCCGATGCACCGCGCGCAGTGGGTGCTGCGCCCGCTTGTGCCGGGCGAGAGCCGGCCGGCATTGCGGCTGGGCTGGACGCCGGCGACCTTGGTCTTCCTGGCCAACGGTCATGGCCCGTACACGCTGGCCTATGGCCGGGACGACGCGGCGCCGGCCGCCCGCGCCATCGAGCAGGTCGCGCCCGGCCTGTCGGCAGCCGAATTGGAGAACGCCGAGGACGTGTCGGCCGCGCCCGAGCAGGGCAGTGCGGCCGCACCCGCGCCGGCCGTGGCGAGCGATGCGCGGCAGGCCGTCGCATCGACGCAGGCGCGCAAGGGCGTATTGTGGGGTACCCTGGCCGCGGGTATGTGTGTGCTGGGCGCGATGGCCTGGCAGCTGTACCGCCAGCTGAAACAGGCGCCCCAATGAAAAACGCCGCCCGGCGCGAACCGGGCGGCGTTGCTGGCGTCAGGCGCCGCGACGGCGATTACGTGCGGTTGATCAGGAAGCTCGTCAGCAGCGGCACGGGGCGGCCCGTGGCGCCCTTGGCCGCGCCGGACTTCCATGCGGTGCCGGCGATGTCGACGTGGATCCATGGGTACTTGCGGGTGAAGTTTTCCAGGAAGGCCGCCGCCGTGCAGGAAGCGCCGCCGGGCGAGCCGATATTGGCCAGGTCGGCAAAGTTCGATTTCAGCTGGTCGTTGTACTGCTCGCCGATCGGCAGGCGCCACGTGGTGTCGCCCGTCTGGCGGCCGGCGCTGGCCAGTTCCTCGGCCAGCGCGTTGTGCTGGTCGTCGTCGCGGGTGAATACGCCGCTGTGGTGGTGGCCCAGCGCGACGATGCAGGCGCCCGTCAACGTGGCGACGTCGATCACGGCGGCCGGGTTGAAGCGCTCCGCGTAGGTCAGCGCGTCGCACAGCACCAGGCGGCCTTCGGCGTCCGTGTTCAGCACTTCGATGGTCAGGCCGTTCATCGACGTGACGATGTCACCCGGTTTGGTGGCACGGCCGGACGGCATGTTCTCGCAGGCGGCCACGATGCCGATCACGTTCAGCTTCAGGCCCATCTCGCCGATGGCGCGGAAGGTACCCAGCACGGAAGCGGCGCCGCACATATCGTATTTCATCTCGTCCATGCCGGGACCCGGCTTGATCGAGATGCCGCCCGTGTCGAAGGTGATGCCCTTGCCGACCAGCACCACCGGCGCGTCCTTCGGCTTGCCGCCCATGTGCTTCATGACGATGAACTTGGGCGGCTGCTCGCTGCCGTTCGTCACGGACAGGAAGCTGCCCATCTTCAGTGCCTCGAGCTGCTTGCGTTCCAGGACTTCGACGGCGAACTTGTAGTCCTTGCCCAGCTTCTTGGCCGTGTCGGCCAGGTAGGTCGGGGTGCAGACATTGGCGGACAGGTTGCCCAGGTCCTTCGTCAGCTGCATGCCGTTGGCGATGGCGATGGCCTGCGCCAGGGCCAGCTTGGTGGCGGCGCCGTTCGGCACGGCCAGGGCGAGTTTGCGCACGCCGGCCGGGGCCGGGTCCTTCTTCGACTTCTGCGCGTCGCTGCGGTAGATGCTGTCGCGGGCGGCCTGCACCACGGTGCGGATCGCCCAGTTGACGTCGCGCTCTTTCACTTCCGTCATCGGTAATGCGATAATGGCATCCGTCGCGCCCAGGGTGGAGAACACCTTGACGGCGCCATGGACCGCGCTGGTGAAGCTTTTTTCCGTCACGCCTTCCACGTTGCCCAGGCCGACCAGCAGCACGCGCTCGGCCGCCACGCCCGTCACGCCGCGCAGCAGCAGGGTGGAGCCGGGCTTGCCGCTGATGTCGCCGGACTTCAGCGCGGCCGTGATCTCACCGCTGCCGTCGAGGGACTGGGCCGCTTGCGAGAGCTTCTTGTTTTCGAAAACAGCAACTGCGACACAGCCGGTCTTGGCCGACGTGATGGTGTTTTTTGTGTCGAATGCTTTTATGCTAAAGTCCATTGGGTTCTCCGTAGGTGTGCCGATGCGGCTTCGCGCGTGACCGTGTCGGGTAGACGCAGTGACCGCAGTAACCGCTGTATCTTAACTTGCTAAGCGAATTATAAACTTCGAATGATCTTTCAACGTGCCCTGAGGCGCGAGCTGGCCAGCTCCGCGGGGGCGACCTTCACGGTGCTGTTTACCATCATCGTCACCTGGACCCTGATTTCCATCCTCGGCAAGGCTGCCGGCGGCAAGGTCGCCTCGTCCGACGTGGTGGCGCTGATCGGCTTCGCCGCCCTGAATTATCTGCCCACCGTCCTGATACTGACCAGTTTTATTTCGGTGCTGATGGTCGTCACGCGCAGCTATCGCGATTCCGAGATGGTGGTGTGGTTCGCTTCCGGCCAGAGCCTGACGAAGTGGATCGCCCCCGTGCTGACCTTCGGCTTCCCCATCATCCTGGCCACGGGCCTCCTGGCCTTCTATGCCACGCCGTGGGCCAAGCAGAAGAGCTCCGAGTATGTCGAGCGCTTCGCCAAGCGCGAGGACCTGCAGAAGGTCTCGCCCGGCCAGTTCAAGGAATCGTCGTCGACCAACCGCATCTTCTTCGTCGAGGGCAACGCGGGCCAGACGGCCTCGGTGCAGAACGTCTTCGTCAACCAGGTCGACGAGCGCGGCACGGCCGTCATCGTCGCCAAGGAAGGGGTGATCGAAACGGCGCCGAACGGCTACCGCTACCTGGTGCTGAAGAACGGCCGCCGCTACCAGGGCACGCCCGGCCAGGCCGACTTCCAGACCATGGAGTTCGGCAGCTACAGCATGCGCGTGGCCCAGCAGGCGCAGGAATTCGACCCGAAGCGCGACGTCAACGCCATCCCGACCCTGGAACTGTTCGCGCTGCCGACCAACGCGGCGCGCGCCGAAATCCTGTGGCGCATCTCGTTGCCCATCACCTGCACCTTGCTGATGCTGCTGGCGATCCCGATGGGCTTCGTCAACCCCCGCGCCGGCAGTTCGACCAACCTGATCATCGCGCTGCTGATCTTCTTCACCTATAACAACACGGTCAAGATGTTCGAGGCCAGCGTGCGCCACGGCCGCTTCACCTTCGAATGGGCCTGGTGGCCGCTGCATCTGTTGATGGCCGTAACGGTGCTGGCCATGTTCGCGTGGCGCCTGAACGTGAACCACCGCTACCACCCGCGCGCGCTGCTGGCGAACCTGCGTCGCGGCAAAGGAGCCAAGGCATGAGCGTCCTGCAGCGCTATTTCGCCGTATCGATTTTCCAGGCCGTCGGCTTCGTGCTGCTGGCCTTCCTGGGCCTGCTGGGCTTCATGGACCTGACCGGCGAGATGCCCGGCGTCGGCAAGAACGGCTACGGCATGCAGCACGCCGTGCTGTACGTGCTCGTGATGATCCCCCAGCACGTCTACGAAGTGATGCCGGTGGCGTCGCTGATCGGCACCATCTACACGATGGCGCAATTCGCGTCGACGTCGGAATTCACCATCATGCGCGCGGCCGGCATGTCCACCCGCGCGGCCGGCTGGATGCTGTTCAAGATCGGCATCGTGCTGGTGGCGATCACCTTCATTTTTGGCGAACTGATCGCCCCGCGCACGGCGCTGATGGCCGAACGGTTGCACCTGACGGGGCGTGGCACCACGGTGTCGGCCGAGTTCCGCTCGGGCCTGTGGACCAAGGACATCATCAAGAGCGACGGCCTGAAAGGGGACGTGCTCGGCTCGCGCTTCTTCAATGTGCGCGAGGTGCTGCCGGACGGGCGCCTGATCGGCGTCAAGCTGTACGAGTTCGATAACAGCTTCCGCATGCGCACGCTCACCGTGGCCAAGACGGGCACCTACCAGGGCGACAATGTGTGGCGCCTGTATGACGTGACGGAGAACCATTTCAGCAATCCGGCGCTGCTCAAGGGCGAGGCCACGGCGCAGAACAACTTCGCTCAGGAGAGCGGCGTGGTCAGCACGCAGCAGCATGCCACCAAGGACCTGGTATCGGAAATCACGCCGAAGATCCTGTCCGTTTCGGCGTCCGACCCGGAGCGCATGTCGGCCAATGAACTGGCCGTCTACACGCGCCACCTGCAGGAAAACCGCCAGCAGACGGAGCGCTTCAAGATCGCCTTCTGGAAGAAGCTGATCGATCCGCTGGCTATCTTCGTGCTGATGGCGCTGGCGCTGCCGTTCGCCTACCTGCACATGCGCAGCGGCGGCGTCTCGCTGAAGATCTTCATCGGCATCAT